>WNGF01000069.1_pt1 | contig 126333 bp, 112 predicted proteins | sample 5400641 | NCBI WGS metagenome assembly WNGF01 (sample SAMN13153371, study PRJNA577476) | soil metagenome | isolation source: 80 cm soil or saprolite under grassland replicate 2 | place: USA:California | collected 2016-06-15 | reverse complement strand
CGACGCGACGGCTGGCCGTGACGCCGCACTTCTTCGACGTACTCCACGTCTCGATGGCCAAGGGCCGCGGGTTCACGCCGGCGGATTCGGCAGGCGCCGCGCCGGTCGCGATCGTCACCGACGATTTCGCGCGGCGGTACTTCCCAGGCACGGAAGTCATCGGCCGCCGGATCCAACTCGCGCCGTTCGACACATCGCCATGGCTGACGATTGTCGGCGTCGTTCCGAGACTGGTCGCGTTGAGGCGGAACGTATCGAACCGCGGCGACACAGTGTTCACGCCGCTGGCGCAAGAGCCGGCGACTAACCTCACGATCTTGGCGTCGGTAGGTGGCAACCCCACGGCGATTGCCCCATCGGTGCGGATCGCGCTGCAAAAGGTCGATCAGGATTTGGCCCTGTCGAATCCCAGATCACTCGCAGCCATTAACTGGGCGCAGACCTGGTCCTACCGAGTGTTTGGGGCACTATTCGCGTCTTTCGGCGTCGGAGCGCTGATTCTCGCGAGCGCAGGCCTATACGGCGTCACGGCGTTCAGCGTGCGCAGCCGGACGCAGGAGATCGGTGTGCGTATGGCACTTGGCGCGACTCGACCTTCTGTGATGCGCTTGATACTCTGGCAGGGAATGTGGCGTGTCGGCGCGGGCATCGCCCTCGGCGTCGCACCCGCGTTGCTGCTCGGCAGCGCGATGAGCGACCTGCTCTTCGGTGTCACTCCCGGTGATCCGCTTGTCCTCGGCGTGGCGGTCTCCGTGCTCTCCGTGACCGGTTTGGTGGCGTCACTCGCCCCGGCGTTGCGCGCGGCGGCGGTCGATCCCTCGACCGCCTTGCGAGCCGACTGAGCGCGTCGTAGATGGCGACCGGGGAGCCATGCGGGCGACCGCGACGATTGAGGCGCAGGTCCCCACAACTGCTGTCGGGCCCGCGCCAACTGGTTGAGTCGCGATCAACGCCGGCCGTCGTCCCAGCCTGCCGCGCATTCACCGTGAGTGGCGGTATTCCAGTGCACCAAAGCAATTGCCCGCCGTTCTCGAACTGCACTGTGCCGAAGGCGCCATTCACGTTCCGATTCACTGGGACAGGTAGAATGGGCCTGCTAGCTGTAGCGTGCGGCTGGCGGTTGCAGCTGGCATCTAGAGCAACTAGAATGGTTGCGAGAGTTGCTTATGGCTGAAAAAGTCTCCACCATTGATGTCCGCCAACGTATCGGCGACATGCTCAACCGGGTCGCCCTCAGACGCGACGAATTCGTCATCTCACGCAAAGGCAAGGCGCTGGCCGCGCTCGTACCGATCGAGCGGCTCGAGCAGATGCGGCGCTTCGCCCGCCGGCAGGCCCTCGACTTCATGGAAGAGCAGCAGGCGGGCCCGCTGACCGACCGCGAAGCGTCCGGCCTCGCACTCGAGGCGCAGCGATTCGCTCAAACGCAGGTCCGCAAACCGCGACGCGGCAAGAAGTAGGTGTGCTCCGCGTTGTCCTCGATGCCAACGTCTACATCAGCGCGTTCATTCGACCGAAAGGACCACCGGGCCAGATCCTTAAGAGGTTCCTGCAGGAGGACTCGTTCGAGATCGTGTTGTCGCCGGCAATCGTTGAAGAGACAGTCCGGGCGTTCAGTTACCCGAAGGTCCGCAAGTACATTCACGCAGGAATGGATCCAGAACTCTGGGTTGAAGATGTGATTCTGCTGGCTCAGTTCGTCGCTGGTGACGATGAGCTCCAGGGCGTCAGCGTAGACGCAGACGATGACAAGTACTTTGCGGCGGCGGTCGAAGGCAACGCGACGCTGATCGTGACTGGCGATCCCGATCTTCTGCCGGTCAAGGAGTATCGGGGCGTCCGCATTGTGACGCCGCGTGTCTTCCTCGATCTCCTCAGTGGCTAGTTCGGAGGGCACTCACGACAGGCATGCTGAAGGCATCCCATCCGCCATGATGCGCGTATTTACTGGCAAATTGGCAGGTTTGCCTCGGTTCGGGACCGAGGGGTCGGTGGTTCGAATCCTCTCGCCCCGACCAAATTTCGACAGACGAGAGGCCAAGTTTCCTAGGAAATTTGGCCTCTTTGCTTTTTCACTCGCTGTTTTTGCTAAAAGTTGGCGGTTGCGAGACGCATCCACGCCTCATGCTCGCGGCTCATCGCATCCGGTTGCATAACTCGCCACAGTGACTACGGTGCGAAACCGTGCGAAAAGGATCCTGCGAGCTCGAGCGAAGGTTAGGCCGCAGATTCGTGCCGGGGCCGACTGCCCTGGCCCGAGTTGCATCCACGATGCGGCCGACTCGGGCTAGCCAGCGCTGCCTCCATCATCTCGTAAGTCACCCGGCCAAAGAGGAGGGCATCGGCCTGGGCGAGATTCTCGGCCGCGTGACGATGCAAGTCTTCGTCCGCGAACATTTCACGATGATCGCAGCATCCGTCCAATGTGACGTTGATGGAATACCGAAGGGGTCGCATTACCCTTTCTCTTTTCTCCTGTTATTGCTGGCACAGCCAGCCGAACGTCGCGCCGGTGATCAGGACGTGATGATGATTCGCCTATCCCGCTTCTGCCTGCGTGGTTCGCAGCATAGCTCCGATCAAGCCTGCCGGGAGCGCTTCGGTGGACAGCCTTCGCGCCTACCGAGAGAGCGAAGGCTGGGCGCTCCAGTGGTGAAGTCCTTGCGTCAGTCACGATCTGGCGGTTCGAGTTCCAGAAGCTCGATCGGTGCGCCGTCGTCGAGGATGAACGCGACCCGCACGCCTGAAGACGGAGAGTTCGGCGGAATCAGAATTTCCTTGCCTTCGAGCGCGGCATCCAGATCGTCGACGGCAAACGCCAGGTGCGGGACTGTCTTCACAACCTCCGGCACAGGACACTGCGGGTCGAACCGCATCCACTCGATGCCGTACGGGCTGGTCTCAAACCCGCAGACATGAATGCCGAGCTGTTGCAAGTGCCGCTCACCGCGACGGGGAGAGCCGTGCGGGATGCCGAGGTGGTGGTATCGCCATCCGAGCCTCGCGATGGCCGTGGGATCTTCGTGCCTGCGCCGTATGTCACCCATAGATGATCCTAGGATGGCGGGAATGATAGCACCGCTCCATCCAACGATCACAGGTAACGATAAGTCGTTAGCGTACCGTTACCGACGGCTGGACACCGTCCGTCCGTCAGGACGGGATTGAATGGTGGGCGCAGCTGGTGGCCTGCCGGCCGTAGCTCTCTGGGTCTGCCTTCGCGCTACGCGCTTCGGTGGACAGCCTTCGCGCCTACCGAGAGAGCGAAGGCTGGGCGCACTTCGAGTTCAGCCGCACAAACACTACGCCAACTATCCTCCACAGGAAATTCGAGGATTTGCGCGAGGCGGACCCGTCTACGTCCGTTCCAACTTGTCATCGCGAGAACGAACTATAATCCGCCACTGTACGAGAACCTACCGATGAATCGACCCATTTCGACGCTTTGCCTCATGCTCGCACTTAGCTTGACGGCGGCCGCGCGGCAGCAGCGGCAAGCGCCAGACCCGGCCACGGACTTTAGAGTTGTCCTGCTTGGAACGGGAACGCCCAACCCGCGTGCAGACCGGTTCGGACCCAGCATTCTGGTGGAAGCCGGATCGGAGCGGCTCGTGTTCGACTGCGGACGTTCGTGTACGACGCGGCTCTGGCAACTGCACATTCCGCTTGGCACCGTCAAACTCTTCATCACCCATCTGCATTCGGACCATACCGTGGGCATCCCCGATCTGTGGCTGACCGGCTTTCTGTCGAACCCGTACGGCCGGCGGATTGGTCCGTTCCGGGTGTGGGGACCGGAGGGTACGACCGCGATGATGGCGAACCTCCAGAAAGCGTACCAGGCGGATATTCAGATCCGCCAGCCGAAGGAAGGCGTAGACATCGAGGCGAAGGACATCACGGAAGGCATCGTCTTTGAGGAACACGGCGTGCGCGTAACCGCGTTCAAAGTGAACCACGGCGACATCGACGCATTCGGATTCCGCGTCGACTACCAGGGCCACTCGGTGCTGCTATCGGGCGACACTGGCCCCTCAAACAATCTCGTCGCCCACGCAAAAAACGTCGACGTCGTCGTCCACGAAGTCGGCATGTTCGCGCCAGGATCAGATGCTGGAAGCCAGACAGTGGCGCGTCTGCACTCGACGCCTGAGCAGGCTGGTGAGGAATTCTCAAAGATCCGACCGAAGCTTGCGGTTTATAGCCATTACTCGCTCTTCGGCACGCCCGAGCCCACCATGGAGGAGCTGATCTCTCGGACACGGAAGACCTATCAAGGACTGCTGGAGATCGGTGAAGATCTCATGGCCATCTCAATTGGCGATTCCATCGCGATCCAACGTATTCATTGATCGTCCGATTGCCGCGAGATGCCTTTCACCACGGGCTCCTGGGCCGACCTGTCTAATACGACTTTTGTCAGTTCCCCACCTTGGGGCGCTGGCGCGCTCGCGCGGAGGTCCCACGGATTTCCCGCGGAAGTCGCGGAGCGCGCCGAGATAACCACGGCGCCGTGCGTTCGCCCCGGCCGGCCTCGGGCCGGCCCTACGGAGGTCGCGCGAAGCGCCCAACGACGCGAACGCCGCACGATCCGGGCGGGCGTTCGGCAGATGGCGAACAGCCTGTAACAGAACGTCGACGGTCCGGCGAGCGCTGTCACTTGCGGCCGGTGTCACTGGCGGCGCATCGGTACACGCAATGGGCGTAACGAAGCGCATGCCCTCTCCGCCCGCGCCGGAGAACCAACATGCCGCAACGGCCAGCACACCGCCACGCGATAGTTCTACGGCGAGCTCCACGTACTCCCGCGCAAAGCCATGGGTTCCATGAAGGAGAAGAACCGAAGGAAATGGTGGTCGTCCGGCCGGCGTGGCGATCGCAGCGAGCATGGTTCCGAGGTCCGGCGCCGATATGCTGACCCACCGCACGGCGAGTCCATCCGAGCCAGGTGGCGCAGCTACCGCGGTAACGACGGGAGCAGGACTGACTGTGGCGGCGGTGGCTTGTTGCGTCGAAAGCGTCTGCGTGCGAACGATCGGGAATCCATCTGACGGAGGCGCTCCGGCCGTGAGAAGCGCTGCACCGCCGACGGCGAGGAGAGTCGATCGCATCCGCCAATACTACGTGGATCGTGGCCGTGAGGGACGATTTCCGCAACTGGATGATCGCGAACACCGCATGAGTGGCGATGGTTAGGATCTTTTAGGTAGCCACTCGACCTTGAGATTCTGTTGACCTTCAAGAGGCTTGACTTCCGGGTCGCCGGTGAGGAGTACCGCATCGAACTCCACGGCCGTCGCTATAGCGAACGCGTCGGCATAGGCAATGGCGTGCTTCGACTTCAGCTCGGCCGCGCGACGGACTCGCCGGCGCGTCGCGTCCTTGACGGAGACCGGAAGCATTCCGCGCAGTGCCATTTGCCATAGCGACTCCGCCGCGTCCCGCCGATCGACACGGACCAGGCGATAGTAGGCTTCGCCAAGGTTGATAACGGAGGTCACGCACTCGGCGCGCGCGGCTTCGGCATCGTCAAGCCAGCGCTGGACTGTCGCAGCACCGGGTTCGTTCTGAAGCCAAGCAAGCCACGCGAACGCGTCAAGACAGGCCCTACCGTTTCGCTTCACGCCGGTGCTCGGCAAGATGCTCCTTCAACGCATTGGTCCCCTTCGCCGAGCCGCGCAGCGCGCGCCATCCGGCGTGGCGACCCGGCAACCGCGCCGGCTTGAGGGGTGCCAGCACGAGGCCCTCGTCGGACTCGGCAACCTGCAAACGCGTACCAGACGTCAGTCGGTATTTCTCGCGCAATGCCCGCGGAATCACGACCTGTCCCTTGGATGAAACGGTTGTCGTAGCCATTATCACATCTTACCACTACCGGTAAGACGACGCTTTTGCCGACCAGTACCGCGCGCGGACTTGCTGAATGGTTCAATCGGCGTGTGACTGACTTAGAATCGCCGCGTGCGAGTCGCGGCCATGATCGTGGCGCTGCTTGCGTTGGCGCCTACGAAGGACGGCTTCGTCGCGGGCGCCGACGGCGTGCGCGGCTGTTCTATCGCACCGTGGGATCGGGGCAAGCCGTGGCGGTAGTCCTGCATGGCGGCCCTGGCTCGAACATCAACGCTGTTTGGCCGGACCTGCAACCGATTGCGAATGATCGCCGGATCGTGATGTATGACCAGCGCGGCGGCGGTCGATCGCAGATTATCAAGGAACCGAACCGGCTCACCCTCTCAGAGCACGTGCGCGACCTCGAGGCGGTGCGCGTCGCGCTCCGCCTGACGCAGTTTGCGCTGGTCGGTGAATCGTGCGGTGCGCTGCTCGCAGTCGTGTACGCATCGGAGCATCCGGATCGTGTTGAGCGCCTATGCTGCTGGGGCCGGCGCCTCCGACCCGTGCCCTGATGAACACCCGGCTCGACGAATCGGACGCAGCAATGGGCATGCGCGCGAAGCTCGCCGCGGTTGCGCGGGAAATGCCGCAGTCGCGCGATCCGATCGCCACGTGCAAGGTGTTCTTCGATCTCTACACGCGCCAGTTCTTCGCACACCCAGAGAACATGAGCCGACGCCGCGGCAGTTCCTGCGACGGGCCGCCGGAAGGCGTGCGCAATTACTTCGTCGTCAACGAGGCGACGTTCGCTTCTCTCGGGGAGTACGACGTTCGGCCGCAGCTCAGACAGCTGAGAATGCCGGCGTTCGTCATCGAGGGCGAGAAGAGTATTCCTTCGACGATTGCGAGTGCACGCGCGTTTGCGGACGCCCTGCCAAACGCGAAGCTGCTGCTGGTACCGGATTCCGGCCACTATCCCCAAGTTGAACGACCAGACGTATTCTTCCCGGCGGTGCATGCGTTCCTGCGCACATACTGAAATATTCGTCCGCCAGACGAATTTCGGCGCCATTCCAACGAGCAGAGCGAGTTGGGTGTTAGGGACGGAATTCGACCCTGGCTGCTGGCGGCCGCCTAGTCGCGGACTCCACCTAACTCGCACAACGTCAGCGGCCTGCCACCCAAAGGTGGCGGGAGCCGCAGTGGGCCTGTCCGAAGTTTGTATACATGTTTCGGACACGCGTTTGCGTTGAGTCATGGCCTCCAGTTCATCAGAAGCGTAATCGGTGGCGCGCCGGACTCAGCGTCGACGTTGATGACGAACCGCCCATCCCGAGCGACGTCGTATTGATGACCGCGGCCAATCACGTTCGACCCTCCGCCCAAGCGGCGCGTCTGGAAAAGCGGCGTTGGCGCGCCGGCTTCCACCATCGTAGCGGTCGCTCGAATCGAGACGGCCATCATCTTCGCATCAGGAGCAACGAAGTAGAGCTCTCTCCCTTCACGAGACCAGCGAGGATAGACGCCACCCGTTGTAGAGATTGGAATCGCGCCGCCCGGCGAGGAGAACGGCCGCACGTAGATTTCATAGCGCCCGGTTTCGTTGGACTGGTACGCGATCCAACGTCCGTCCGGGGAGAACTGCCCCCACAGCTCGTTCGCCTCGGTCTTGAGGAAGATGGATGGCACTTTCGTATCGAGCGGCAGCACCCAGAGATCGGTGCCCGACGTCGGATTGGGAACGTAGTACATGAGGTGTTTGCCGTCCGGCGACCAGTCGCATGGGATCTTGACCTCCGGCGACTCGAAGAGCGTCTCTTCCTCGCCATCGCCGGTCGATGGTTTTACGGACAGGGCAATCGAGCCCGTACGGACCGATTCGAAGGCGATGCGACTGCCATCTGGCGACCAGACAGGAAGGCGCATGAGACGTCCATCAGACGCGTGAGTCAAGCGCGTCTGGCGCGTGGAATCGAGCAGCCATAGGTCGGTTTCGTTCTGCAGCGAGCGTTCGACGGCCACGCGACGGCCCTCCGGCGACAGCGTGGGATTCGTGAGTCCCGCCTGATCCGGGGGTCCAACCGTGGCGAGTGCGTTACCCGATCGATCGAACCACGAGAGGCGCGTCATCAAGGGATGCGCCACCCGATAGGCCACTACGGCCGCGTCCGACGTGGAGAACGCACCCGTGCCGTCGAGCGCTTCGAACGCGACGGAATCTGCGACGGCGAAGGGTTCGCCGCTGATCGATCGTCGTTCGAGATCGAAGCGCTGCGCCCACAGCGTCCCCTGACGGATGAACAGCAGCCAGCCGGGCGCGATGTAGGCGCCCTGCGTATCGGACGGCACGAGACGGCTCACCCGCGACGAATCGAGCGAGCCCAGGTACACGCCGCGCACAGCATCCGGGCCGCCGACGAAGAACAGGAACTCCTGGCCTCCCGGGAGGAAGTGCGGATGGCGATGCCCGGTCGATTCCGTGGTGAGCGCGGTTGCTTCCGCGATGCTCCCTCCTGAGGCACTGATCCGGCGCAGCGTCGGCGAAGCCGTGCTGGAGAACAGGATGGTTCCGTCCGGTCCCCACGCCGCTGTTGTCCCGGCCAGGAGGTAGGTCACGGTCTGCGCCGAACCGCCGCGGGTATCGATGCGTTTCAACTCGCTGTCTCTGAAGAATCCGATCGAGTGGCTATCGGGCGACCAGAATGGCCGGCGCGCCCGTTCGGTGCCGGGCAATGAGTGCGCCTCAGTGGAGTCGAGCTCCCGTACCCACAAAGCGGGCTGCCCTTCATGATCGGCCACGAACGCGAGCCGCCGGCCGTCGGGTGACAGGGCGAAGGACGACAGATCCGACGTTCTGGGGGTGGTGATCTCGGCGACGCGCAGCTCGGGAGGGGCGGCAGGCGCGCGCAGGAGCCACGCTCCCAACAGCGCGGCGAACGCCAGGGCCAAGGCGCCGGTCGACACGCCGAGCACGCGCGCGCGGCGGCGGATCGCCTGTGTCGCGCGCGCCAGGGCGACTCGTTCGGTGTCGTCGGAGGCGTCCTCAATCTCAATGCGTGCGTCAGCGATGTGATGGAGGCGCCGATTCGGATCTCGTTCCAGGCACCGGCGCAGCAGACGTCGAATGCTGAGCGGTACATTCGACGGCAGACGCTCCCACTCCGGCTCGCGCGCGACGATCTCGGCCAACGTGTCGGTCGCCGTTGCGCGGACGAACGCCGGTCGCGCCGTCAACATTTCGTACATGACGCAGCCGAAGCCCCACACGTCAGTGCGCGCGTCCACACGTTCACCGCGCGCCTGCTCCGGGCTCATGTAGCCCGGCGTTCCCGTCACGACGCCATCACGGCTTGCGCCACCCTCACCATCTGCTCGCGCGACGCCGCCATCCTGAGCGGCGGCTGTCGCGAGGCCGAAGTCGAGCACCTTCACGGCACCGGCGCGCGTCAGCTTGATGTTGGCCGGTTTGAGATCGCGGTGGACGATGCCCTTTCCGTGCGCGGCCTGGAGGGCATCCGTGATCTGGCGTGCGATCTCGAGCGCCACGTCGATCGCCAGCGGCCCGCTGGACAGGCGATCGGCCAGCGTCTGCCCTTCGATCAGTTCCATGACGATGGCATGCACGCCATCCGCGGATTCGAACCCATGGACGATCGCGATGTTCGGATGGTTGAGCGCCGCAAGAAGGCGAGCTTCTCGCTCCAATCGCGCGGCACGTTCGGGATCGTTGGCAAGCGCTGCCGGCAGGACCTTGACGGCCACGTCTCGATGAAGGCGCGTGTCCAGCGCCCGATACACTTCACCCATGCCGCCGGCATCGAGTGGCCCAAGAATCCGGTACTGTCCCAGCTCCACTCCATCGGCGAGCGCGGCGGCTGCGCCGTTTGCATCGGCGTCCATCGCGGCGCCCTCGGCGAACGATCCTGCTTCGGCGTGTGCCGCGAGCAGCGAGTTCACCTCGTCCCTGAGCGCGACGTCGTCGCCACACGCCTCCCGCAGAAACGCCGCGCGCTGATCGGGCGGACACGTCAGCGCCGAATGAAAGAGCTCCTTGACCTGCGGCCATCGCTCGCGAGCGTCCGTCATGATCGCCCGGCCCGCCCCTGGGTCACACGCCGGTAGAGCCACGCACGCGCTGACTGCCACTCACGCGTGATCGTGGCGCGCGACAACGACAGGACCGCGGCGATCTCGGCCTCCGACAGTCCGCCGAAGTACTTCAGCTCTACGATGTGCGCTTGACGCTCGTCGAGGCCCGCGAGCTCCCGCAGGGCATCGTCCAGCATGAGCAGCTCGCAATCGAGCGGCGGCGTCGCGCGCAAGCCTTCGTCCAGCGTGACCCGGATACCACCGGCACGCTTCGCCGCCTGGCGCTCTCGCGCATGGTCGACGAGGATCCGCCGCATGATTTGTGACGCCACGCCGAAGAACTGCGCGCGGTTGAGCCAGGTCACGCGTCGTTGGCCCGTCAGGCGAATGTAGGCCTCGTTCACCAGCGCCGTCGGCTGCAGCGTGTGATCGCGGCGCTCACGCTTCAAGTACTTGGCGGCTCGCATGCGAAGCTCCTGGTAGACGAGAGGCATCAAGTCCTCTCGCGCCTGCAGGTCTCCTTGTCCCCAGGCCTGGAGCAACTGACTGACCGTCTTGGTGTGTGCGGTCTCCATGGATGCCAGCTCGCGAGCGTCGCGGTCCTGAGTATACGCGTGAGGCAGTTTCCTCTCCGTTTGCGCGTCAGGTAGAAGCGCCGTTCAGCGTGCGCCTGCAACCGTTTCGTTCATGGAGGGTGAGGTCGTGAAATCACCATCGCTAATGCTGGCCGCCTGCTGTCTCGGACTGTGCTCGACGCTGCTGACGAAAGCTCAGACTGCCAGTATTTCGTCAGCGGCCTCGAATCCGGACGCCACCAGCGGGTCGGCACCCACAGCCGTCGACTGCGGCGGCGAACCCTGCGATGCTGTCGCGCGCGGCCTTCGCGGATTTCTCGACCGGACGCCGGGCAGTCTGGGCGGAAACGGGCGCGCCTGCGCCGACTGCCATATGCCGACCGACCGCTTCCAGCTGTCGCCGGCAAGCGTCGAGTCGCGATTCCAGCTGCTTCAACTGCAGCGCCGATTCAATTCCGACGCCGACGATCCGCTGTTTCGACCCATCGATGCAGACGATTTCCGGATCAACGGCGACGCCGCCAGCGATTTCAGCAATCTTCGCCAGAACGGTCTCGTCAGAATTACCCTCCCGCTGCCACCAACAATCAAGCTCATCGATCCTGCGACCAACACCGTGTCAAACGAGACGTTCGTGGACGTGTGGCGCGCGGTGCCGACCGTCAACGACGTTGCGCTGACGGGACCCGACGGGAGCATCCCCGTGTGGCCGCGTGATCCCAACGCGACCGGCGGATATCAATTGGATGCACGCCTGACGACACTTCAGGAGCAGGCTCTGGGTGCGCTCGTGAATCATGCACAGATTCTGGATGCCCCCCCGCCACAACTTCTCGATGACCTGTCCTCGTTTCAGCGGGTGCTGTTCACGAACCATCGCGTTCGTGCGCTGGCCGATGCGGTCCGGGAGGGCGAGACACCGCTGCCGGATCCCGATCCGCGACTGACTGAGCTCGAACAGCAAGGCAAAGCCGTGTTCACGCGCGCCTGCAGCCAGTGCCACGGCGGTCCTGGACAGTCGACCCCGGCGTTCCCGGTGAATCGATTCAGCACCATCTCGAGCCAGTGTCCGCGTCCCGTGGACACCGCGACGCCTGCTCGTTTCGCGTTCGCGCCATGCCCGCCGCGGCTCACCCGCAACGCACGCACCTACGAGATCGTGCTGTCCCTCCCGACACAGGGACCGACAGGAATCATTCCCGCCGGGACCAAGGTGCGTCGCACGAGCACCGATCCGGGGCGCGCGCTGCTGACTGGGTTCGTTGGCGGCCCGGGCCCCTTCGATGATTGGGACAAGTTCGACGTGCCCGGGCTGCGGGGGATCCGAGCGACAGCGCCCTACTTCCACAACAACAGCGCCGCCACGCTCGAGGACGTGGTCGATCACTACGTGGAGTTCTTCAAGCGCATCGAGGCACTCACCGCTCCTGGTGCGCCTGCGTCGCCGGCCGCGTCGACTGACGGCGTGCACTTCGATCGCATACCACGTCTCGAAGAGCGCGCTGCGCTCCTCGCGTACCTGCGAAAGCTCTAACGGTGACATCCCAAGTGATCGACCTCGCCGTCGGTGTGACTTCCTCGCGCGTCGCCACGCGTTCGTTCTACGTATGGATGGCCGGCGCCTGCACATTCATCGCCCTTGTCGGCTTTGCTCCCACGTATTGGCTGCAGCTGCCTGCTGGCACGTTCGTCGGCTCGCCGTTGCTGCATCTGCATGGGCTCCTCTTCTCGGCGTGGCCCGTATTCTTCCTCGTGCAAACGACGTTCGTGGTGCAGGGACAGGTCAACCGTCATCGTGCCTGGGGCCTGCTAGGCATTTCGCTCGCGACCGCCATGGTCTTCGTCGGCTTCGCCGTGGCGAACGAGGTGCTCGTGGCGCGCTTGGCGGCCGGGTTTGGCGACCGGGCGCGGGCGTTTCACATTGCATCGACGTCGATGATCACGTTCTTCGGCGCGTTCGTTTTCGCCGCCATCGCTTATGTCAAGCATCCTGAGATCCACAAGCGACTGATGCTGCTGGCGACCGCGTCGATGATGCCACCGGCGATTGCGCGACTGTTCTTTGCCGCCACTGTGGGTATCGGCCCTGGCCTCCGGCCGGGCCTCGGCCCGCCACGGACAGTGGAGTCCGTGATGGCCCCGGCGCTCATCGCCGATGCCTTGATCCTCGCCGGCGTGATCTACGACATGCGCACACGCGGCCGGCCCCATCCCGCGTATCTCATCGGCGGTGCCGCCATGCTCACCGTTCAAGTATTACGTGTGCCCGTGAGCACCACGCCATGGTGGTATGCCGTCGCGGACTTCCTCGCGCGGTTCAGCGGCTGAGCCTTACCGGCTAGAACACCCTTCTGGGATTCGAACTTCGCAGGTCCGGGCCAACATCTTGATCCCGCGGGTGTTACTCAATTCGACGCTGCTACGTGTCTGATGTGTCTGGAGGAAGCGGTCAGGATCAGAACCACCAAGTCGTTGTTCTGAACCGAGTTGGCGTTGCGTGCCGGATTTGGCTGGCTGACAGGGATTCGAACTCGCAAGGCCGGTTGCAGACACGGGCCTTCGGAATGGCCAGCGTCAAGTCGCGATTGGTCCCGAGTCGCGAGGTGTTGACCCACAGCGGCACCACCCCTGATCCCCCTGAATTCGGCTCAGTGGTGGGCGCACCTGGTGGCTCGCCGGCCGAAGCTCTCGAGGAGGTTCGCCTTCGCGCTACGCGCTTCGGTGGACAGCCTTCTGGTTACGAGAGCGAAGGGAAAAGTTCGAGGATGCCCGCGAGCCGGGTGAAGTCTGCTTGTCCGCGATGGAACACTGGCGTGAGAAGATACGTCGATCGATCACGCGTCCGTGTTCGTGAGGATAAGACTCTCGTTGGGCCAAGAGCTTGTGAATCTCAGAAATTTAACGACTGGATTGTTGGCGCTGGCTTCGTGCCTGTGGATCGCGGGGAGTACTCCGGCCGCTCAATCGACATCGCTAGGTATCACGCACGTCAGCGTGATTGACGCAACAGGTTCGGCTCCAAAACGAGATCAGACCGTCGTCGTGACGGGCGACCGTATCGTCGCCATCGGTGCGTCGAATCGAGTGCGGGTTCCAACCGGAGCGGAGCTGCTCGACGGAACAGGAAAGTTCGTGATCCCCGGCCTCTGGGATATGCACGTTCATCTCGGTGCATACGAGGATGGCCGGAAGACATTGCTGCGCCTGTTGGCATCAGGTATCACTGGCGTTCGAGACATGGCGTCGCCTCTCGACGACATTCTTCGCCTCAGGCAAGATGCCCAGGCCGGCACCATTGCAAGTCCACGAATTGTAGCCGCAGGACCAATCCTGCAGGGTCCATTGCCATTTCGCGTTCCGCCTCTCGTCAGGATCGTGACCGAGCGCGATGCGAAGCAGACGGTCGACGAACTCAGAACAAGAGGTGTTGACTTCATCAAAGTCGGTGACACGCTAACGCGGGACGCGTACTTTGCGATTGCCCAGGAATCTCGCACCCTCGGTGTCCCGTTCGTCGGACATCTCCCCCCATCTGTAACTGCCTTTGAGGCGGCGCGGGCAGGGCAACGCAGTCTCGAGCATTTCGGAAGTGCAGGCTTTCGGAACGTCCTCGTCGCATGCTCCAGAGAAGAAGCTGATCTCGATGCGTATCTCCAAGAGGCCTTGGAGGTGACAAGGGCGGGCGGCGAATCCCCTGATGCAAAGATATACCGCGCAGATTTCGCGAGGCGACTTGTCGACAGCTACGACGATCAAAAGGCAGCCACATTGTTCGCGTTGTTCGTTAAGAACGGCACATGGCAGGTGCCGACGTTTGTCGCCCTTCGAGACGTCTGGACTTCAACGAAGAGCAAACTGAGCCCGGAGGAAGTTGCCGGCGGCGAGCGAGTTTCGCAGAAGACCGTCGAGATGTTCGCGGCAATGAGGCGCGCTGGCGTCAAGGTGTTGGCGGGTAGCGATCTGACCATTCGCAATGGTATCCCGTCGTTGCATGAAGAACTTCTGGCTTTAGTCAGCGTCGGCATGACGCCGATGGCAGCCTTGCAGTCTGCGACCAAGAACCCTGCGGAGTTTCTAGGTCGAGATCGCGAAGAAGGCACAATTGAAATAGGCAAGAAGGCGAACCTGACCGTCCTCGACGCCAATCCTCTCGATGACATCGCCAATACGCGGCGAGTAGCCGCCGTGGTTCTGGCCGGCAAACTCCTCCACGTTTCGGACATTCAAAAGCTCAACTAGTCCCGATCCGCAAGAAGTTCAAGGATTTACGCGAGGCGAACGCGTTGATGTCACTCAAGTTAGCGCGTCATCGTTTGTCACTCGTACCGCAATGCAATTATTGGGTCTACTTTCGTTGCCCGCCGAGCCGGAACGTAGCATGCCAGCAGCGCCGCGCCCACGAGCAACAGGGTGACACCGCCGAACGTCAGCGGGTCGGTGGCCGTGACGCCAAAGAGCAGCGACTGCACGGTGCGCGTCAGCGCCAGCGCGCCAGCAATCCCAGTCGCGACGCCGATGACGATCGTGCGCATCCCCTGACTCAGGATCATCCTCCGCACGTCGCCGGCAGAAGCCCCGAGAGCCACGCGCACGCCGATTTCGCGCGTACGGCGGCTGACGGAATACGCCATTACGCCGAACACGCCCGTCGTCGCGAGCACGAGCGCGGTGATGCCGAAGAACCCCAGGAGAACGACGTTGAATCGCCGCGAACCGACCGACGCGGCGTACACCTGCGAGAGTGTGCGGAACCGTGCCGGTATCTCGGGGTCGAGGTCCTGCAGGGCGCCTCTCGCCGCGGCCGTTAGCGATTGTGTGTCGGTATCGCTCAGCATCGTCACGCTGATCGTCGCGCGGGGCCGCTGGAACAGATTCACGTACACCGTCGGACGCGGCGGCACATCAAGGCCGTATTCGTGCGTGTCGCCGACGATGCCGACGATGGTCAGCAGGCGCAGGTCACCGTTCGGCGTCACCAGCGCGAACATCCCGTCGGGAAGGCCGCCGTCCAACGGCAGAGCGCTCGCCGCGCCTACGGCGCGCACGCCGGGAATGTGTCGGAGGCGCTCGATCAGATTCGTGAAGAACGTCGCCTGCTCGACCTTCGCATTCGGATCCCGGCTCGACGGCAGCGCGACGTCCATTGCGACGATCTTGTCGACGCGGAAGCCGGGATTCACTTCAAGCACGTTCATCAGACTGCGCCCGAAGAGTCCTGCACCGACGACGAGCACGAGCGTGATGCCATCTGCACGGCCACGATCACGCGGCCGATGCGCCGGCTGCCGCCCGCCTGTCCACGTCCTCCTTCGACGAGCTCCTCGCGTAGCTCTCTTGACGTCGCGTGAGCCGCCGTGAAGGCGCCGAGTGCCGCGGCCACGGCCGTGGAGAGAACGAAGGCGAACACGAGCACGGGAACACTGACCGCGACGTTGTCGAGCCGCGGCAGATTATCCGGCGCGAGCCCAATCAATCCGGCCACGCCCCAGAGCGACCCTAGGACGCCGAGTCCACCGCCGACGAGCGAGAGCAGCAACGACTCAGTCAAGAGTTGACGGATCAATCGTCCGCGTCCCGCGCCGAGCGCGCTGCGCACGGCGAGCTCGCGCTCTCGCGCGGAGAGCTGCGCCAGCATCAGGTTCGTCACATTCGCGCACGCCACCAGCAATAGGAATCCGACCGCACCGAGCAGGACCAGTAGCGGCGCGCGGGCCCTCCCTGTGACCGAGGCCTGCGGCGGAACGACGAGGCCATCCGTGAGGAGATACTCGCCCTGCGCGTTCGACGTGTCGTGAATGCGTCGTGCAATGGCGCTGATCTCGCGATTCGCCTGCTCGACCGTCACGCCGTCACCGAGACGCGCGACCGCACTGTAGTTGTGCGACGTCCGACTGAGACTCTCACCGTCCAAATCGGCCGGCAGCCAGAGATGACGTCGGCCGGAAAATGAAAGCCGGACGGCAGCACACCAACCCGTCGCATCGCCGTCAGAAACTGCGACAGCTCTTCCGTCGTGGTTTTTCAGATCAGCTTGCAGGGAACTGTTAGCCTGCTTACACTTTTCTAGACAGCCTTCCGGGACGCCCGAATCGAGTCCTCCGTCACCGGTCCGCATGCCATTTCTGGCCGGAGGCCAAGATGCGGTTGCGAATCCTCACACGCCCCATCGGCAGCATTGATGGGGTCTCCCTTGATCAATTCCGCGTTGGCGAGGTGTACGAACTGGGCACGCCAGTCGCCTGTGTGTTCTTGGCGGAGCAGTGGGCGGAACTCGTGCTGGAGGACCAGGCCGTCGGCGTCATCAAGAAACCCTTCGACCCCGCGGCTTTGCTCGATGCGATCTCCTCCGCGATACAGCCGTCACGATCCGCGCCGGACGGGGTTACGCTGTCTTAGAGGCGATGCCAGACAATTATCTCTTGGAGCTGTTGGGCGCCGAGCCCCGCGCCAGTCTTGGATCGGTGCCGGTGCAGCTGCATGCACGACAGGTGCTCCACGAGCCGGGCGTGCCCGTGCTGTATGCCTACTTCCCGGTGTCCTCCGTGATTTCTCTCATCTCCACGATGACCAGCGGCTTGTCGGCGGAAGTCGCGCTGATCGGTCGTGAAGGCATGTTGGGGTTGGCGGGCGTCTTCGGCATCTTGGAAAGTCCGACGACCGCGGTGGTGCAAATCCCCGGAATGGCTCTCAAGACGACGATCGCCGAGTTACGGGCTGCCCGTCTTCAGATCTCCTCCGTCCGAGCGATGCTGGACCGATACACGGAGGCCCGGCTCATTCAAACGGCGCAAACGGCGGCCTGCAACGGGTTGCACAGCGTCGAGGCCCGCTTAGCGCGCTGGCTCTTGGCGATCGACGACCGCATCGATGGCGATCGGTTCCGGTTGCCGCAGGAACTCATGGCGCAAATGCTCGGAATCCAGCGCCCGACCGTGTCTGTGACCATGCAGCGATTTCAGCACGCGAAGGCGATTGTGTACGAGGGACAGTCGATCGTCGTCACCGACCGGTCGAAATTGGAGCGCATGGCGTGCGAATGCTACACCGTGTTGCGCCGGGAGTTTGAACGGCTTCGCCGATCCGCTGTTGATGACATAGACGAACAGCCGAATGCGAGTCCGGCACAGTCAGGACTTGGTGTGCACGAATCGGCCGCGGCGGTCGAGACCCTGCGGCGGATCGCGGGCCGGTTGCTGGTCGCCAACATTCATGAGCAAGAGGCGCGCGAGGGGGCGGAGGCTGCCAATCGCGCGAAAGATCAGTTTCTCGCGATGGTGTCTCATGAACTACGCGCGCCACTGAATATCATCGTTGGCTGGTGCGCGATCTTGAGGGGATCACAGGCCGGATCAGTGGACCGCGGTCTGGACGTCATTCAACAGAACGCGACGGCGCAGCTCAAGCTGGTCGAGGATCTGCTGGACGCGGTGCGCGTCTCGTCATCAACGCTGGCGATTCATCCAACCGTCATGAGTCTCGCCGACGTTGTCCAACATGCGGTGGACGCGGTCAAGCCGATCGCGGCAGAAAAACAGGTGGCGCTCCATCTGGCGATCGCTGACGACCTCGCTCCGCTATTGGCGGATGCCGATCGACTGCGGCAAGTCTTTCTGAATGTCCTGATCAACGCGGTGAAATTCACGGACGCCGGTGGGTCAGTCGATGTCTCCCTGACGGCAAGCGATGGAGCGGCACTGGTGACGATTCGAGATACTGGTCGCGGCATCGCCCCGGAGGTGTTGCCGCATGTCTTTGAACGATTTCGACAAGGCTCCCGCGCGGACGACGGCAACCAGCAGGGTCTGGGCTTGGGGCTGGCGATCGCCCACGCGCTCGTTGAACTGCACGGCGGACGGATTCAGCTGGCCAGCCCTGGGGAAGGACGCGGTACGACCTGCACGATCGACTTGCCGATGCGGACTGATTCGGTCTCGTCGGTCCGGCCGTTGGCGCCCCGACGCAGTCGACGGTCGAATTTCCAGTAGGTTGACACCTAACGCGTTGACTTCGTTCGCTTCGTGCGAGGGCCGTGGACGCGCGGCACCGCCGTGATGATGCCGGTGAACTCGCTCAGGCGCTTGCCCACGACGACGCCGTTCGAGGTCACGTCATACGCGCGCAAGTCGCGGCTATGTGCCCGCGCACGCGTCTTGACGACCGTGACGAAGGTGCGGAGTTCGCCGTCGATTTCAAAGTAGCGTTGCAGGATGATGTCGTGCGTGAGGAACGAGATCGGATGCGGCGTAAAGCGCATCTCGTTGTAGGCCTCGGTCGCTTCCACGGTGAGCAGGATCGTCACGCCGACGCCGGTGAGCGCGCCGAGTAACCGGTATAGCGATTCGAGGAAATCCTCCTTGAAGGCTGGTGCGAGCGCGGCTTCCAGCCCTGAGATGGAGTCGAGCACGACGCGCTTGGCGCCGACCTTGTCCACCGCCGATTGAATCGCATAGAGAGTCTCGTCCATCGAGAGATCCAACGGACGCACATACACGATCTCCACCAGACCCTGCCGCGACATGCCTTCCAGATCGACCCCGAGCGCTTTCGCCTGGTCAAGATACTTGGGCGCCGTTTCCTCGAAGATCACCACCACGCCGGGCTCCTGGTGTTTCACGCCCTCCGCGATGAATTGCACGGCCGTCGTCGTCTTGCCGGAGCCAACCGGTCCCGCAACCAGCACGGCATTGCCGCGCAGCGTCCCGCCGCCGAGCATGTCGTCAAGGCCGGGAATACCCGTCGAGATCAGCTCGCGCGTGATCGCGGTCTGCGCTTCCTCGACCGGCTTGAGCATGCGAGGAAACGCCGACACGCCGTCATTGGAAATCCGAACCGTGTGCAGGCCAGGTTGCGGCGCATTGCCGCGCATCTTGAGCACCTGCACCTGACGCACCATGGAATTCCGATCGACGCGCTGCGTCAACACCACCAGGCCGTCGGCCAACGTGAACACCGGATTCTCGCGGATCTGTGCTTCCGGATACTCGCCGAGCAGGAACGTGGTGGCCTGCCAGGACGTGAGCTTCATGGAGAGGCGCTGCACGAATTCCTGGGTCGACATGCTGCCGTCGCGCTCGGACTTGGGAATGAGCGTGCGAAAGGAATCCACGATGACGATGCGCGGGGACAGTTCGTCGACCTTCGCCACGATGGCGTCCAGGACCTTGCTCAGATCGTTGGTGAGCGCCTCGTCGTTGAGGTTCGCGAACTGTACGACGTCATTCACCTTGGCGCGGTCGAAAAACGTGAACTGCTGCTGATACCGCAGCATCTTGAGCGTCGGCTCGCCGAGCACCGTGAAGTACAGCGCCGGACGCTCCGGCGTCGCATTCGCGAACATGAATTGATGGGCGAGCGTCGTCTTGCCGCACCCCGGTTCACCCACGACCAGGTTAAATGAATATTCCGGCCACCCGCCACCGAGGATGGCATCGAGTTTTCCCACCCCTGACGGCAGCCGATTGATGGGGACGTTCCGTGACTCACTCATTGATCACCTTTGGTCCTGGCCGATCCTCGGCCAGCATCGCCGTGCCCCACGCCTCCTGCACGAGGGGAAGCACCAAGTCGTCGCCGACGAACGTACTGAGGAGGGCGATGTTATGGGCCAGCACCGCGGCGAGTCCGTCTTCCAAGCTGGGCATGTCGACTTCTGGAGCCGTGATGATGTTCGCGGAGCATCCGTCTCCGCTCTTTCCGATGACGTCCGCAAGCCAGGGAAACTCCGCCGTCGCGACGTGCAAGGCTCGCGCGAACAGCGCGGTCACAGCGCTCGTGCCGAACAACGGTTGGAGCCGCTGACGAAGGCGCTCGCAGAGCCTGTTGAAGGCGGACGCGAGCTGCGGCCGATCGAGAGCTTTTGCCCCCGTCGCCTCCACGAGCGTGCGCCGCACGAAGCGCCGAAGCTGGGGCGAGCTCAGGATCATGGTGGTGAATGCTAGGGTCCGACGGCGCCCGCCAGGATCCACGCGCGCCGTCCCGTGAGGTGGACGGTTAGCCTGGGAGGTTAGCATACCCAGCTGAGGCCTTTGGCGCGAGGGCGCTGGATTGGACTATCCTCCGCAAAAAAAAGATCGAGGATTTGCGCGAGGCGGGCGCGACGTTGCTAACGGTTGGGCTGATGGGATCGATCGCGCTGCTCGGCGGCGCTGCCAATTACTCTCACCTTCGAACGAACGAAATCGTTCGCGAAACGTCAAGGGTAGCCGGCAGCCCGGCACTAGCGGCCTGCCGCCCAATTCGCGAGAATCTGCACTGGATCGTCGCCAGCACTCAATGTTTGAACGGTGGCGTTGGGAACACTCTTATACAAATCCGCCGCAGCCGGGCTCGCCGGCTCGCCACGCGGTGAAACCGGATCGAGCACGAGCACCGGGCGCGGCCCGACAGCGCGCGCGACGTCCGGCAGATCGAACTCCCGCAGAATTCCGTACCCGTAGATGCCAAACGGCTGCGTATAGCGTTCGGCGACCACAAGCGAACGATAGTCCGTCACGGTCTGGCGCAACGCAACGCCATGGATGCGCGCATCGAGTGCTGCGACGTAAAGCGCAATCACGCCGTGAGGCCCGTCGCCCACGAGTGACACGGCAGTGCTGACGTCCGGCCGCGCACGAAGATAGTCGAGCGCCCGCAGTGTGTCGTAGATCTGTCCGCCGAGGAGCGGCCTGCCCAGCATCAACGTGAACCACGTCAGGTAGGCCTCGTCGGTGATGCGACCCGGAAAATAGAATCGCCCCCGCGGCGGGTAGCCGATCGCGCAATCGCCACGTCCGCGCACGTCGATCACCGCCACCCGGCATCCTCCCTGTGCGCACAGACGTTCGGCGAACGCGTCTTCGGCCACCGAGCTCCATGCCGCGGCGTCGCCAATGTACAGGACCATCGGCGTGGAAGGTCCAGCGTTGTCGGGCGTCAGCAGCCAGCCGGGCGTGCGGATCTCGCGATCGCTCGTGAATTCGAACTGTTCCGCCCGATAGTTCGGCTTCTTGATCGTGGCGAGGACGCGCGCCGCCAACGCCGCGGTCCGCGATTCATCGACGCCAAGCACGCGGCGAATCCGCGACCGCACGTCGGCGGCGGAGAGTGATGACGGAGTGGGGATCTCGTCCGCCATTTTCCGCGCCAGTGAGAGCGCCGTTTCGCCGCCGAACGATGTCGTGACGAACCCGCTCGGCGTCACGAACAGCGTCGCGTCCGCCTCCACCGCCTGAGACGTCTCGTCGTCGTCCGCGCCCTTCATGTCGAACCATCGGTTGAACCACGCATAGGTGGCGCGGCGCATCTCGTACACGTAGCCGTGAGACACGGTCGTGGCCTGAAGCGACACGCGGTCGCCGGCGCCGAGCAGCCCGTAGGCGCGCGTGTATTCATTCATGAGATCGCGCGAGCTGGCCACGTATTCAGGCGAGTAGGTGTGACCGGCATCGTGGAGCGTGATGCCCACCAGCAGGGGCTTCGGAGCAAATGCGTAGAGCAGGTCCGCCCGGTCGATCCCACGCGCGAGCGCCGGCACGATGTTCTGCTCGGCATCGTCTGCCGATCCGGGCGGCTCGACGTCCGGCTGCGCAAGGTTCTCGGTGTTTCCCATCGATACGACGGCGACACGGATCCGGCTGTCGAGCGCCGCGAGGAACTGCGTCATCGTCGCGCCGCCCGACTGGCCGCAGCAGCCGATCCGATCATGATCGACTTCCGCGCGTGTCAGCAGGTAGTCGATTCCGCGGATGCCGTCCCACACGCGGAACAAACCGAAGTTGGCGCCGAGCAGAATGAGGCGGCGTCCGGCGTATTCGTGCTCGCTCGTTCCACCGCCGAGCACGGACTGACCGGGACGGCTTCCGGGGTACTCGATGCGTTCACCTTGGCCGAACGGATCGTACGCGAGGACCACGTAGCCTTTGCGCGCGAGATTTGAGAACAGCTTCTGATAACTGGGCCACGCCTTGCCATTCGCCGAATGCCCGAGCGGCGCAAGGATCGCCGGCCGGCGGCCAGCTCCGGTGGGTACATAAAGATTGGCCGTCACGTAGAGTCGCGGCCGGCTCTCGAATGTCAGCTTCTCGATTCGATAACCAGGCCGTTCGACCGTTCCAGTCACGCGGCCGTTGAGCGGAGTGCGATCGAGTGGTCCGCCCAGCATCTTCCAGAGCTCCGCGGCGATGGTCTTCTGCCGTTCGAGAACTTGCTGCCGCGTCGAGATCGCGGCGATGACACGCGCGCGCCGTTCGCGAGCCTCGTTCGCGATGCGGATCAGATAGCGCTCGAGATCACGCGAATAATCCGGTAACGCCGCAACGTCCACGTTCAGGTCGACGCCCGGCGCACCGCCCTGGCGGCCCGCCGTGGGGGACTGCGCCGAAGCCGCGACGGACCGGCCGAAACCCGCCACAGCCGCCATGGCGCCGGTCGTTTCCAGGAACCTGCGACGCGTGAGTGTCATATCGTTACCGCCGTTCCCTCGCACGCGCCACAAGGCGGACCGTGCGCGCGTCCGGTTCGCCACCAAAATACTTCTCGAGGACTCGGTGAAACACCGAGTCTGCAGGCGACACGGATGCGAAGAGCGTCACGCTCGATCGCAGCTTCATGTCATCCGGCGAACCGAAGATCTCGGTTGCCGTTCGTCCCTCGACCTGAAGCAACGCTTCTGCGCACTCGAGGAGCCGCGGACCGAGCACCGGCTGCGCAAGGTAAGCGGCCGCCTCCTCAGCGCTCTTGATTGCGAAGTGCCGCGACGTCGGGCTGCTGCCGAGCCCTTCGAACTGCGGAAAGATGTACCACATCCAGTGCGACCGCTTGCGCCCTGCCTTGATTTCTGACAAAGCCCGGGCGTAGTCGTGCTCCTGCGCGTCCACGAAGCGAGCGAGATTGTGCGGATCAGCGGTCATTCGAACATCCACACCCCCCGCGCCATAAGGGTGGCCACGAACACGATCGCAATGACGAGCGAGATCTCGATCGTGTTGATCATGCGGTAGGCGGTGAGGGGGAAGGCCGGCGGCGCGCTCCCGCGTCTCCGGGCGATGCGGACCCGTACGAACGTGGTCATCGGCGCGAGCTCAAACAGGAATACGACGCCGAACAGCCCGAGCTTGGTCCAGAAGAACCCATTGTGCCCGTAGAAATATGGGCCCTTGCCGCCGTAAAAGACGCGCGCGAGTCCCGTCACGATCCAGAGAACGGCGGCGGCACCCCAGGCGTTGTCCGCCGCGAGAAGCCGCTTCCAGCCCGCGTCGTCCAGGGGACGCTTCAGTGCACGGCCGCGCATGAACACGGCTCCAAGCCCCAGCGCCAGCGTGAGCAGATGGAGACCCGAGAGGAGGGCTGCGATGAGCATGGCTCAGTTTACCGCCGGCCCAACCAACCCTTTTCGACGTCAAAGCTCGATAAGTCCTCGGTAACCGAGAACCGGCGCCCGCGGTGCTCGCCGGCGTGGCGCTGCTCGCGTGTTACGTTCCGGCTCGGCGCGCGACGCGGATCGAGGCGGTTTCCGCGTTGCGCGCAGAGTGAGTTGCACTACGCCGTTAATTGCGCGGTACTCCACCCTTCAGGATGGACGTGACGGGCGCGTCAGGCCCGGGATCCGGAGGAACACCTGAATCGTCTCCCGCGAACGCATCGCAGGATACATGCGGGTGCCAGTTGACGAACGTGCCGTTCGGATTGTTCTTCCACGCCCAGACGTGCAGCGTGTAAAACGCGGGCAGCCCGAAGCGGTTCGGCGCCTCGAACAGGTGCAGCAGCTGTCCCATGAGCTGCGGCGGCGCGGCATGTTTCGCGTCCCAGACATCCTTGAACACGAGGAAGTCGGCACCGACCAGCCGACGACGTCCGTCGGGAGTGGCCTCGTAAATCACGATCTCGGGGCGCGCGGGATCCAGGACGTCATCGCCCACCAGTGCTCCATTGACATAATGCAGCCCCATCGCGCCGACGTCAGGGCCGCTGACACAGCCGAACTGAAGGGCATACCCTTCCGCCTCCGCAACCGTCACGTCGTGGAACCGGTCGGTTGCGTCCCGCACGATCTTCACCAGTGCGTTCATCTGTTTCTGCTGGTCCGGCGTCGAGGCCTCCGCCTGCGACATGCCGAGGTGCCCGTGGTGATCCTGCGCACGCGCCGCCGGCGGGCCGAACCCCGCGAGCGCGAGCACGCCAACCAGGGAACACGCCAGCCGAGTGGTGAATCGTCCAATCTTCATTTGCATACCCTCCTGTGCAGCAGGAGAATGCCTCGGCTGCGCCATCGCGACCATAGGAGCTTTGTCCCGGTTCACCCGCAATTCCCGGCGAGTGCCGTGACAAATGTCCCGGTACCGTTTCTCGATCTCGCGAAGTGCTGGAAAGTGTCAGCGATCGTTCGAGAGTAAACGTGAGCTGATCGCCGGCCGCCGGAGCGTTGCGACTGCGACGACCAGACACGAAGAAATGTGAGCGAGATGACGGATTTGGTGCATAACGCCTCGGCGTGAGGGCGCTGGCTCGCATCATCTCGCAGACGCGGAGCCATGCGTATCGCCGTCGCGACAACTAATAAATCTGTTGCGTTTTCGCGACGACGATTTTGGGCGGCGTGACGCCCCCCGCGATCATGACTTCGCGAACGGCGGCCTCGGTTTCCGGGGATGGTTTGAAGTTTCCGAAGCGGTAGCCGGCCGCGATCGCGAGCGGCGTCCAGCCGAACTTGTCGTTTCGATTCCAGACGTCGATCCTCGCGCCCTTGGCGGCGAGGAATTTCACGACGTTTGCCAGGTTTTTGTACGCGGCCGCGTGCATCGCGGTCTCGCCGTTCTTGTCGACGGCATTGATGTCGTTGCCAAGATCGAGCGCGACCTGCACGGCCTCCACAACTTCGGTCTCCGTTCCCGCATCCTCGCCGGGTGAGCGCGTGGCGAGTCCCGCGGCGGCCATGAGCGGCGTGCTGTTGTCGGCGTTCGTCAGACGTGGATCCGCGCCGAGTGCCGCGAGCGTCTTCATCAACTCGGCGTCCGCCGTGAGCGCGGCCAGCATGAACGGCGTAGCGCCGATTTCGTTGAGTCGCGTGTTGTTCAGGTTCGGCTTCTTCGTCATCCGCGCGTTCAGGTCCGCGCCCTTTGCCGCGAGCTTCTTCACCAGCTCGATGCTTGTCATGTTGCCGGATCCGTCAGGCGGCGGATCGTTGTCGCCAACGCCCGGCTTGCGCACGGCCGTGATCGCGTGCAGCACCGTGTAGCCCGGCACATCGGCATTCGGGTTCGCGCCCGCGTCGAGCAGCAGCGACGCGAGGTCGTAGTGCGCGTTCCTAACCGCGAGCAGCAGCGGTGTCGCGCCCCCCGGCGGCAGCCCGCCGCCGTATCCGCGCCTCCGGCCTTCAACCGGGATCGTCTCGTCGACATCGGCACCCGCCTTCAGGAGGACACGGACGACGTCGATACGCCCTTCGCGCGCGGCGAACATCAGGGGGGTGAGGCCGGAGGGCACGCGTGTTTTGAAGTCCGCATCGGCATCGATCAGCGCCTGGACGACGGACGCATGACCTTCGGCCGCCGCCCACATCAGGGCGGTCTGGCCGCGACGATCATCTTTGGCGTCGACCTTCGCTCCGGCGTTGATGAGCGCCTTCACGGCGGCAAGGTTGCCGGTGCGCGACGCCGTCATCAATGACGTTTCGCCGCCAGGCAGGGGAGCGTTCACGTCCGCGCCCGCCTTGACGAACATCTCGACCATCGCGGCGTTGCCGTTCGTGCACGCCAGCGAGAGCGGCGTCACGCCGTACCGGTTCGCCGCCTTGACGTTTGCACCGGCACGCACCAGCAGCTGCGCAAGATCGAGATCGTCCTGGTACGCCGCCCAGTGCAGCGCGGTCATCCCGTCGACCTGCGGTGCATTGACGTTGACGTGCTGATTCAGCAGCGCGCGTACCCTCGCGCGATCCGACTTCTCAGCCGCGTCCGCCAGCGGCGCACGCGCAGGCGCCCCGTACACGCTGGCGACGGCCAGCAACATCGCGAGCGCGCCGACAGACAACGCTCGCGCGAAGCTCGCAGAGAAACGGATCTCGCGTAGAGAACGCTGAGCACGCGGAGTAAAAGACGTGACGCTCACCCGGCCGTTACAGCGAAAGCAACTCATCAACCTTGCCCTTGCTGTCCGCGAACGCGTCCATGCGGACACCGACGCGTTCGAGGAGCGTCAGATGCAAATTCGCAAGCGGCGTAGGTTCCGCGTACTTGATATGGCGCGCGCCCTTCACCCCCGTGGCGCCGCCGCCGGCGACGAGCACCGGCAGGTTCACGTGATCGTGCACGTTGGGATTACCCATGCCGCTGCCGTACAGATACAGCGAATGATCGAGCAGGCTTCCGTCGCCCTCCGGCGTGGACTTCAGCTTCTGGAGGAAGTACGCGAACAGCGAGACGTGGAACGCGTTGATTTTCGCCATCTTCGCGATCTTTTCCGGATCGTTCCCATGGTGGGTGAGCGGATGATGCGGATCCGGGACGCCGATCTCGGGATACGTGCGGTTGCTGGTCTCGCGCGCGAGCTGGAAGGTGATCACGCGCGTGACATCGCCCTGCAGCGCGAGCACCTGCAGATCGAACATCAGGCGCGCATGATCCGCGTAGGCCGCGGGCACGCCGACCGGGCGATCGAGATCCGGCAGCTGCGCATCCTTGGTCTCCGCTTCCGCTTTCTGAATGCGCCGCTCGACTTCGCGGACCGTGTCGAGATACTGGCCGACCCTCGTGCGGTCCTCGGGCCCGAGCGTGTTCTGCAGGCGGGCGATGTCGTCGCGGACCCAGTCGAGCAGGCTCGCCCTTCGCCGCAGCGCGGCGCGACGGTCCGCAGCGCTTCCCCCTTCTCCGAACAAGCGCTCGAACACGATCCGCGGGTGCGCTTCGGCGGGAAGGGGAGTCGTCGGCGACGACCACGACAGGTTATTCTGATAAACGCACGCGTAGCCGTTGTCGCACTGGCCGACGGTCTGCAGCAGATCCATCGACAGCTCCAGCGACGGCAGCAGCGTCTGCTGCCCGACTTCCTTCGCCGCAATCTGATCGACGGTCGTGCCCAGGTAGTAGTCCGTGCTTTCGGTCCACTTCGCTTTCGCGGCGCTCAGGAACGCCGCGTTCGACGTCGCATGCGTGCCGGGATACGCGTTCTTCAGTTCCAGGTTGCTGATCACCGTCAGCTGATCCACCACCGGCGCGAGTGACTGCAGCGACGGCGACAGCTCGCTCAGCCTGCCTTCACCCGGCGGCGTCCAGCGGGGAAGATCGCAACCCATCGGCATGTAGACGAACCCGAGGCGGCGGACCGGCGCAGCCGGTGTTCTGGCGAAGGCGGTCATCGAGGGGACCATCGCATCGAGGAGCGGGAGCGCCACGGTTGCGCCCATGCCCCGGAGGAACGTCCGGCGCGGCAGTGCCTTCTTCGTCAGAATCATCGCGACTTCCTCATTTGAAACGGCTGGCTTTTGACGACCCCCAGAATGATGGACGACAGGCGGAAATTCTGCGCGCGCGTGTCCCGCACGATCGCGCGGATCGCCGGAGCATCGTAATACTCGACGCCGCGTCCCAACGCATAAGTCATCAGCTTCTCAGCGACGGCGCCAACGAACAGCTCGGGCCGCCGCAGCAATGCGCGTTCGAGCCCCTGCACATCGGCGAACCTGCTGCCGTCGGGGAACCCTCCGGACGCATCGATCGGGACGCCAGCCTCGGCACTCCGCCGCCGTCCGACCGCGTCGTACTTCTCGAGCGCGAGGCCCAGCGGGTCCATCAGGTTGTGACACGGCGCGCACTGCGCGTTGGTGCGATGCTCAGCAAGGCGCTCGCGGACGGCGAGGTGCCCGTTGACGGTGTTGTCCTTGAGCGCCGGCACATCCGGCAGCGGCGGCGGAGGAGGCACGCCCAGCAGCGTGTCGAGCACGAACTTGCCGCGCACCACGGGTGACGTCCTGGTCGCATACGAGGTCACCGTCAGGATGCTTCCCTGGCGGAGCAGGCCGCCGCGCAAGCTGTCCTCATCCAGCGCGATTCGGCGAAAGCGGGTGCCGTACACGTACGGAATTCCGTAGTGCTTCGCCAGCCTCTCGTTGACGAACGTGTAGTTCGCGCGCAGCAGGCCGAGGACGCTTCGATCCTCGCGGAGGACGCTGCCGACGAAGAGCTCGGTCTCGTGCCGGAACGCCTGCCGGAGGTTGTCGTCGAAATCCGGGAACAGGCGCATGTCCGGCGTGATCGAATCGAGGTTGCGGAGGTGCAGCCACTGCGCGGCGAAGTTCGTCACGAGCGATTGCGATCGAGCGTCCGCGAGCATCCGCCGGAGTTCCCGCTCGAGCACTGCGGGCTGATGCAGCGTTCCCGCCACAGCCGCATTCAGCAGCTCATCGTCGGGGAGGCTGCTCCATAGGAAGAAGGAGAGCCGGGACGCGAGCTCCAGGTCACTGATTCGGTACGGCGTGTTCGGCGGGATGCCGGCGGGATCCTGTTCGACGCGGAACAGAAACTCGGGACTCACCAGCACCGCCGAGAGCGCCATTTCAGTTCCGGCTTCAAACCCGCCGTCGGTCTTTGCCTTCCGATAAAGCTCGAACGGACCCGTGACGTCTGTATCGGTGACCGGACGGCGCCAGGCGCGTCGCATCAGCGACGCGAGGATCCGACGCGCGGAGCGGTCTTCCTGGTCCGGACTCGCAGGACGCGACACGAAGATGCGACGGCGGCTTGGCGTGTCGCCCGGCCCCTTCGCGTCGTAAGGCCCGATGATCGAGATCGAGTAGATCGCCGGCTGGATGCGCGGGTGCCGGTATGAATTGAAATGCGTCTGGTAGGGTTGCCTCGTCGTCTCCAGCAGCAACGACGGCTTCTTCGGAAACGTGACGCCCAGGTCGTGCGGGCCCGCGCCGACGGGAATGCGCAGCTTCAGGTGCTGGTCCACCTTTGCATGCGAGGGCTGCTCGGTCTCGGAAACGCCCGGTTCACGCACCGGCGGTTTGACGGTGAAGAGCTGCACGCGCTCGCGATCCACCAGCAGCTCCAGATCGTGCGGCTCGTTCAGCCCTTCGACGTGCTCGTCGCGATCGCGCGTCAGCCGGATCTGGATCTCGTACTCGCCGTCCTGCGGAAACGTGTAGTGGACCAGCGCGCCGCCGCGCGTTCCGATCGGCAGCCCCTCGATGTGCTCCTCTTGCGTGAGGTCCGCGGGAATCCTGATCGTGTCGCCCCCGGGAGAACGGCCCGGCCGTCCGATGGCGAGCTGGCTGATCTTCTCCGCCGCCGACACATAGCGATCGAGCAGCGTCGGCGACAGATCACCGACGGTCACGTTGTCGAAGCCATAGCTCGATTCGTCGGCGGGGAGCAGCGCCGCCACGTCCACATCGAGCGCGAGCAGATCGCGGATCGCGTTCTTGTATTCCGTTCGCGTGAGCCGGCGAATCGTCGCGGTGCGGCCGGGATTCGGGTGCGCCGCGGCCGCGCGGTCGAGCGACGCCTCGAGCGAGGCAACGACCGCGTCATAGTCCGCGTTTTCCGGCCGTTCCTTTCCGATCGGTGGCATCTGGCGCGCGCGCAGCTTGCGGACAACTTTCTCCCACACGTCCGGATGCTGCGAGACGTCGTGCGCCATCACTGTCTCGAGCACGAGGCCACCCTTCTCGTGGTCCTTGTCGTGGCAGGACAGGCAGTACTCGTCGACAAGGGAGACGTGAGGTGAGGGGGAGGGCTGTTGGGCGCGGACGCTCAATAGCGCACCCGCCGTCAGCATACCCGCGCTGCAGAGATAGACCGAGAGTCCCCGGGCCCTCAGGGGCATATCGGACGCATGATACGCGCAAATCCCACAGGTCGAGGCAGAGTTCTGTGCCGGCGCGCTCCTCCCGCAGGTAACGTAGAATTGCCGCGGTGACGCTTCAGGGAACACTCGGCCACTACCGGATCCTCCACCCTCTTGGTGAAGGTGGTATGGGAGAAGTGTATGCCGCCGAAGACACGCGCCTGCATCGCACGGTCGCACTCAAGGTGCTGCCGCGTCTGCTCGCTGCGGATCCCGAGCGCCGCCTGCGTTTCGAGCGTGAGGCACAGGCCATCGCCGCCCTGAACCATCCGAACATCGTCACGATTCACTCCGTCGAGGAGGCCGACGGGACGCCGTTCCTGACGATGGAAATGGTGGAGGGAAAGCCGCTCAGTGAGCTCATCCCGCGTGGCGGCCTGCCGCTTTCCACGGTCCTGAAGATTGCCATCGGCGTCAGCGATGCGATGGCGGCGGCGCAGCAACGCGGGATCACGCACCGCGACCTGAAGCCGGCCAACGTCATGCTCACCCCCGAAGGGCGCGTGAAGGTACTCGACTTTGGCGTTGCGAAGCTGCGCGATCTGGAGCTCGCAGCGGCGGCCGACGATCTGACGAGAGGACCCACGCGTCAGCTGACGAGTGAAGGGAAGATCATCGGCACCATCGCCTATATGTCTCCAGAACAAGCCGAGGGAAGGGTGATCGATCCACGCTCGGACATTTTTTCACTCGGCGTGCTGCTGCACGAGATGGCGACCGGCCACCGCCCGTTCAAGGGGGACACGAACGTCTCGATCATCTCGTCAATCCTCAAGGACACGCCGGCGCCTGTCACGGACCTGAATCCGGGACTTCCCGCTGACCTCGCGCGGATCATCCGCCGGTGTCTCGCCAAAGACCCGGCCCGTCGCTACCAGACCGCCGTCGATCTTCGAAACGAGCTGGAGGATCTGAAGCAGGACGTGGACAGCGGTGTCTCAGCCGTCACGACGCGTCCGGTCGTCAAGCCAAGGCGAACAGTGACGTGGATAGCCGTCGCCGCCGCTGGACTCGCGGTCGTGGCGGCCACATGGTTTCTCGTGAACCGCAGTTCGCGCAGAGCCGCCACACCTGCGACGTTCACGATCGATCACCTGACGCGCCTGACGACAACGGGCACGGTCTCGCTGGCGGCGATCTCTCCCGACGGGCGATACATCGTCCACGTGAAAGGGAGTCAGGAGGACCCGAGCTTGTGGGTGCGGCAGACGGCAACCACCAGCGACGTGCAGATCGTGCCGCCGGCTGCGGTCGTGTACGACGGGCTTGCGTTCTCACCGGACGGCAACTACGTGTACTACAACACATATCGGAGGCCCGGCGGCGGACTTGCGACGCTTTATCGGGTGCCCGTGCTCGGCGGCGCGCCCACAATGGTGCTCACCGACGTGGATAGCGCGGTCGCGTTCGCGCCGGACGGCCGCTCATTCACGTTCACGCGTGGAGCGCCGGCCAAGGGGACGACGAGCCTGGTCATCGCCAATGCTGACGGGACCGGCGTCAGAGATCTGGCGGTTCTGCAGGGCGGAGAACGATTCCAGCTGGAAGCGCCGACGTGGTCGCCCGATGGGAAAACGCTGCTGGCGATTGCCTCGAAAGGGTCCGCCGTCACCGCCGTGTTCTCACTGGACGTGCAGAGCGGCCGCGCGTCGCAGGTGCCCGGCGACTGGGCGGCAGTGCGCGGGCTGCAGTGGCTCCCTGACGGAAGGTCTTTTCTCGCAGATGCCACGGATCTCAGCCTCACCACCGGGACTCAGCAAATCTGGAGCGTGTCGTATCCCGGCGGCGATCGCACGCACGTCACAAACGATCTGAATTCATACCAGGGCGTGAGCCTTTCCGGCGACGGCCTTCTGATGGCGACTGTGCAGACCGAGATCACTGCTGCCATCGAGATCTCGCGGCTCCCGGCCCTCTCCGAATGGCGGCGGATCACCGGTGAACCGGGAAAGGCGGACGGCACGGGCGGACTGACCTGGCTGCCTGACGGCCGCATCGTGTACACGTCCGCCGCATCCGGCCCGCCGCAGCTGTGGATCGTCGACGGCGATGGAAACAATGCGCGACAGCTCACGAGCACGCTCCCCGTGGCGCTGAACCCGTTCCCATCGGCGGACGGACGCTGGGTGTACTTCGACAGTCTGGGCAGCACGGGCCGCTGCATCTATCGAATCGCACCTGACGGTTCAGGCCTCGAGCAGATCACGCGTGGAGGGAACGACAGCGATCCCGTGGTGAGCCCGGACGGGTTGACGGTGTTCTTCTCCCGGACGGCAGGCGGTGAGGACCATGCCGCCCGCGTACCGTCGCAGGGTGGCGAAACCACGTTGATCTCGAAAGAAATCTTCTCGCCGCTCGGCATCTCGCCTGACGGGACGCAACTCGTCGGCCCGACATGGAGCGAACAGCATCGCCGGCCCGTTGTGGCATTGCTACCTGTGGAAGGCGGTGAACCAAGGCTGCTTCCGGATATCCCTGTTCCAGTAGCGGGTTTCAGCCCTGACGGCCGCGCGCTTGTCTTTCCGGATTTGACGGCGCGGCCTGTCCGGATGATGGTCCGGCCGTTGCCCGACGGCGTCGCGACCGCGATCGGAGCGCCAATGCCGCCCGTCGTGTTCCACGGCGCGTTCTCGCGCGACGGCCGCCTCGCGATATCCCGCGGCACGCGCCAGAGCGACGTCGTGCTGATCAGCGCGGCGCGCTCGCGGAAACCATAGCGTCGGCGCCCTTCGACTTAGGCGCATTGGACGCTCAGGGCAGCATTTGTCTTGCTCCCCCTGAAGGAGTACAAAGGCGTCGACGGCACGCGCCAGCCGCGAACAACGCGTGCGCTTCAGGAAAGGACGGCATGGTGACGGCCAGGCACACTTTTCTCTTTGTCGTGGTTGCAGGTGCGCTGCTCGGCAGGATTGACACAGCGGCCGCGCAGGACGCCACGCCTGCGCCGATCGAGCTGATCGCGACTGCCGATTCGCCGCAAGCACCGCAGGCCACACCCGCGGAGAAGCCGCCGGAGCCTGAGCACACGGGCTTCGCGGCCATCGTGTACAAGACCGCCGGCGACTTCAAAGCCTTTCCGCGGCGCAAATCGACGTGGGTGATTCTTGGAATCGGCGGCGCTGCCGCCGCGCTCGTGCATCCCGCGGACAAATCGCTGAACGCGCGGATGGTCGGTTCCGATACGGTCGGCAAACTCTTCGCGCCCGGCAAATACGTCGGCTCGGTGTACGCTGAGCTCGGTGCCGCCGCGGGTCTCTACGTCATCGGACGCTACATCGTCCCTCCCGATGAACACGGGAAGCATACGAACAAATGGTCTCACCTGGGATTCGACCTGCTGCGCGCCGGTATCGTGTCGCAGGCATTCGCACAGGGGATCAAATATTCGGTGAGGCGCGAGCGGCCGAACGGGGAATCCAACTCGTTCCCGTCCGGGCATGCAACGACGACGTTCGCGACCGCGGCGGTACTCGAGCGCCACCTGGGATATCGCGCCGCATGGCCGACGATGGCCATTGCCGCGTACGTCGCAGCTTCGCGGCTGCACGACAACGTGCACTACTTGAGCGACGTCGTCTTCGGCGCCGCGCTCGGTACGGCTAGCGGATGGACAGTCGTCGGGCGGCACGGGCGCTCGGACTATGCGTTGATCCCGGTGCCGATTCGCGGCGGAGGGATGATTGCGCTCGTACGGAAAGCGGATCGCGGCGCCTTGTCGACGTCGGCGACAGCATCCAACCGCCACTAAGCCGGAGCGGCCCGCCCAGGCTACTTTTGTAATTCCCGTGCAATCACGGTACAGACCCGCCCCCCGGAACGGCCGGTTTGAGCGTTTTTTCGATAAAAACGCGGCGGTATCCCGCTTGCGATGGCAGGGGCATGCCCCGTCGACATCCCCTGCTGCGTGCGGCACTGATGCTCATGCCGCTCGTGGCAAGCACTGCGCGGCTGCACGCGCACAACGCAGAGACATCGATCGCCGTTACGCAGGAACCGAATCGCTGCCTGACAATGGTGAGGATCGCCGCGACACGCCGTCCGGCGGTGCAAGGTACGACGTCGGGCGGCGCAAAGACAGCGCCCGCCCGGCCGCACACCGTCACTCGAGGAAAGTACGACGACTACAAGATTCCCGCGGGAACGCCGCTCGAAATCCGGCTGCGCTCGAACGTCGATTCGGCGTCTGGGCGCGTCGACGATCCGATTCGCGCAACGCTGACGCAGCAGGTCACCCAGGACGGCTTCGAACTGATTCCCGCCGGCTCATTGCTTCATGGGAGGATCACGGACATCATGGCGGCCTCGCGCAGTAATCCTCTCGGCCGCCTGGTTCTGGAATTCCATGTCGTCGAACATGGGGAGACGCACAGTCTCGCGATGATCGCGACACGGCCGGTCGCGTACGAGGCAACGCCACAGAAAGACGTGAAGCTGCGCGACGTTCAGGTCGCGGCGGGCGAGACCGTGACCGTCACGCTCGCGCGCCCTCTCATCGTTCACCTGCCTCGCGGCACGTAGTCCTCCTTCCGCCTGGAGGCGGAAGCGGCGCGCTGCGACGGCGTGCGGCCATCGGCGTGCGGTATGCTCAGTGTGGGAACGATCCCGTCACTGTGGATCCGGAGGGTTTCCATGAGAATCTGGCTTGGTGCGGCAGCCTCGCTCGTTCTAATCGCGTCCGTCGGTGTCGGCGCGCAGGACACGCTTCGCCTCTGCGTCAAGCAGGCAGGACAGGTGCGTGTGATCGGGTCGACAGAAACGTGTGGAAACGGGGAGTCGCTGATCGAATCAGCCGGGGCGCTGCGGTTCGTCGATGCGAGTGGCCGCACGATCGGACCCTGGGTCGACTTGAACGCCGTCGGCTTTCCGGTCGCGGATCCTGTAGCGGGAGATTTCTGGGTGCTCGCGCATGTGGGGCGGAACTTCTACAAGAACGCCGGAGAAATCGATTACGACGCTGTCGACTGCGAAGCGGGCGGCGGCGCGCGGTATCTGCCGGCGGCGGATGCCAACGCGATCATGCGCAACGGTCTTGTGGTCGAAGGGAACGTCGGATTTGCGACGCCGACGCTCGTGTATCCGGCCAGCCCGGTACACACGGTGGCGATCAAATCGAGGTTCCTGATGTTTCCGAACGGAACGACGTTCTGCAGCAACATCGCAACGGGCCTGGCGATGACCGTGGGGCCTCTCGGATCGCTGGATCTGCCGTTTACACCGCCGTTCAGGCTCGTGCGCTAGGCCACGCGCGCAACGCGAAAGCCGTAGTCAGTATAACGAAACGACGGATCCAGCTTGCTTCGCTGCGTGAGGCGCGAGATCGTGACCGCGTGTCTCCAGGCGCCGCCGCGTGATGTGCGCCGCACGCCGCGATCCGGACCCCGCGGATTCCGTTCCGGCGACACCTGGTAGTAATCCTTGTCGTGCCAGTCGGCACACCACTCGTGGACGTTCGCCGCAATGCCGTACAAGCCGAAGCCGTTCGGCTCGCCGAGGGTCACCGGCCACGGCGCGTCGAGCGGGCCGCGCCCGCCGTTTGGAATCCAGCCGGGGATGGCGTCGCCCCACGGAAACTGCCCCTGCTGATCCCCCCGTGCGGCGTATTCCCATTCCGCCTCGGTCGGCAATCGAACGACGCGGCCCTCTTCCGATGATCGCCACGCGCAATACGCGACGGCGTCGTTCCAGCTGACGCCGACGATAGGCAGATCGGATCTGGAGAACGGAGCATGGGACCAGTCGCGCGGAAACTCGTGCTTCGTTGCGACGATGAACGCTGCGTACTCGGCGCGGGTGACCGGGAATATGCCCAGCTCGAAGCTGTCGACGAACACGCGGTGAGGCGGTCCCTCGTCCTCCTGGCCGGATTCGGTGCCCATGGTGAACCAGCCTGCCGGCACGAGCGCGAACGAAGAGAACGGCGTCAGCGCTTGATTTTCGCGTCGCGCGCGACGATCACTGTATGCGCGCCGTTCTTCAGGCACCGATAGTACGTCCCGATCTCCGCCGCTTGAACGCTGGGGATATAGCGAATGTCGACGGAGCGCGCGTGCGGCGATGGAAGCGTGCCGTGTCGGCGATCCATCACCCCGTCGCACTCAACACACGGCTTGCTTTCCGCAAAACCTGACATTTGGATACCTCGCTTGCCACACAGTGTATGCGACTTACGGCGGGGAACCTCGCCTGTCCGGTTATTCGGCCCCGCGTCAGGGCTTCAGGTTCGCTGCAGCTGAGTTACTCGCACTTCCGAGAGATGGCCTTCCAAAGATACACAATGAGTATCTGTCACATCTGATTTGCACGATTTCTTCATTTCTCCTCGGCGCGCGCGTTGCTGATTGCCGCGTGGGGCAGGACACGTCTGATCTGCTCTACGCCTGAACTCATCAATTGCGTGGAGCTCGAGGAGGTCCGAAGATGCGCGCAATCAAGGTAGCGGGTGCCGTGTACCTGCTGGCACTGCTCGGCATGTCGGGGGTCCCGGCATCAGGCGCAAAGGCTCTGGACGGGCGTACCATTTTCCGGTTCGACACGTTTGGCGATGAGCAGCTCTGGACCGACACGCTGCGCATGCAGACGCCGCTTTCCACGCTCACTCCGCGCCAGGCGCTCTCCGTCGGGTTGAAAGTGGACGCGGACGCGTTGCCCCAATCGGTTATCGATGCGCTGAAAGCGGGACACGTGAACCTCGACGATCCCGCCGTCACGACCCAGCTCCTGAAGCTCAATGCGGTGGTGGGCGTGATTGGCCAGGTGACCGGCTCGAAACTGCAGCGCGTCGGCGTGACGTGCGCGATATGTCATTCGACGGTCGACAACTCGGTGGACGGCGGGGTCGGCAAACGGCTCGACGGCTGGCCCAATCGCGATCTGAATGTCGGCGCCATCGTGGCGCTTTCGCCGGCGCTGACGGCAGATCAGAAAGCCGTCTTCAACAGCTGGGGACCGGGGAAATACGATCCGAGACTGCAGATGTTCGACGGCACGAACATCGTTCCGCTGAACAGCCCGACGCTGCCCGTCCTGATTCCTCCTGCGTTCGGCTTGCAGGCGCCCACCGGCGGCAGTCTCTGGGAGACGTACACGGCCGACGGCAGGATCTCGTACTGGAACAACTACGTCGCAGTGACGCAGATGGGCGGTCACGGGAGCTTCAGCGATCCACGGATCGGCGTCAGCGTCACGCAGACGCCGGACCAGGTGACGCCGAAGCTCCCTGCGCTGCTCGAGTATCAACTCAGCCTCCAGACGCCGCGGCCGCCCGCGGGAGCGTTCAACAAGGCCGCCGCCCAGCGCGGCGAACGGGTGTTCAACGGCGTGGCCGGATGCGCGACGTGTCATGTCCCACCGCTCTACACGGACGTGCTCGACGGACCTGACCCGAACGTCCCGCGACTGCACACGCCGGCAGAAGACGGCGCGGAGCCCGTGTATGCGACGCGCAGCGCGACCGGAGCGTATCGGACGACGCCGCTGCGCGCGCTGTGGCAGCACCCGCCGTACTTCCACGACGGCAGCGCGCGCGACTTGCGCGCGGTCGTCAACCACTACGACGCGTTGTTCTCGCTGGGCCTGACGGACAAGCAGAAGGCAGATCTCGTCGAGTTCCTGAAGTCGCTCTGACACGAATCCGCTCCGCGGCGTTCACTGGCGCGGTATCATCCCTCGCCAGTGAACCCCATGATTTCTCCAGTCGCTCGCCGATTGCTGGCGCTGGCGTGCACGATCGCGCTGGCGGCCGCGCTGCTTGCATCACTGCACGCGCAGAACCCGCCGCGCGGCACGATTCAGACAGTCGGGGGAGGGCGAGGGCCGGGGGCGGCGCCTGACGCGAGCGACCCGGCGAACGCCGGCGCCGACCTGTCGCCGAAGCCGCCGGTGCAGCCGCTCTCGCCGGCGGAGGAGGCGAAGCGCCTCTGGCTTCAGCCTGGCTACCGGATCGAGCCGCTGCTCTCAGAACCGCTCATCGAAGATCCCGCGCAGATTGCCTTCGACGGCAACGGCCGCATGTTCATCGTCGAGCTCCGCGGCTACTACCAGACGGCCGAAGGAATCGATGTCATTCCGCCTGTCGGGCGGATCTCGATGCACGAGGATCGCGATGGCGACGGCACGTTCGAGCATCACTCCGTCTTCATCGATAACCTGGTGTTCCCTCGCTTCGTGCTGCCGTTTGGCGCGAACACGATCCTGACGATGGAGACGAACGCCGACGAGGTGTGGAAGTACACCGATACGAATGCGGACGGCGTCGCGGACAAGAAGGAGCTGTTCACGACGAACTTCGGACGTGCGGGGAACATGGAGTCACAGCAGTCGAGCCTGTTCTGGGCGATGGACAACTGGCTCTATAGCACCGTCAACGCGTTCAGATTGCGGTGGACTCCGACCGGTCTTCTGAAAGAGCCGACGGGACCGAACAGCTCGCAGTGGGGCGTGACGCAGGACAACGACGGCAAGGTCTGGTTCCAGGGGGGCGCGAGCGGGATGGTGGGCTACTTCCAGTTCCCGGTCCACTACGGGAACTTCGCGTGGCCCGATCAGTACGAACCGGATCTGAACATCGTGTGGGGCGCGCCGATTCGGATCGGCGACATCCAGGCTGGATTGCCCGGCACGCGCATGCCGGACGGCTCATTGATCTATGCCACGGCCGCGGCCGGCAACGAGGTCTATCGCGGCGATCGATTGCCGCAAGATCTCGCCGGCGATTACCTGCACGGCGAGGTCGTCGCCCGGATCGTCCGCCGGCTCAGGCCGGTAAAGACCGAAGGCCTGACGCAGCTTCAGAACGTGTATCCAGGATCCGAGTTCATGAAGTCGATGGATCCGCTGTTCCGCCCGACCGATGTCACGACGGGGCCGGACGGCACGCTGTACATCAGCGACATGTACCGCGGCATGATCGAGGGGGCGGAGTGGGCGAAGGAAGGGACCTACCTCCGAGAGAAGATCAAGCAACACCAGCTCGAGAAGATCGTCCATCACGGCCGCATCTGGCGATTGACGTACGACGGCATCGCGCGCGACCGCACGCGGCCGAGGATGCTGAACGAAACGGCTGCGCAGCTCGTTACGCATCTCTCGCATCCGAACGGATGGTGGCGCGACACCGCCCAGCAGCTGATCGTGCTGAAGCAGGACAAGTCGGTGGTGCCCGCGCTGCAGAGAATGGCGCAGACATCGACTAGCCTCCTGGCGCGCTTTCATGCGTTATGGACGCTCGAAGGTCTTGGAGCGCTGGACGCGGCGCTCACGCGAGAGGCGCTTCACGACGCAGAGCCGCGTATGCGGGTCCAGGCGCTGCGCGCCACTGAGACGCTCTACAAAGCCGGCGATCGCTCCTTCGACAACGATTATCGCGCGATGTTGAAAGACGCCGACACCGACGTCGTTATCCAGGCCATGCTGACGATGAATGTGCTGAAAGTGGTTGGCACCGCGGGCGCCGTAAAGACTGTGATGGTCGACAACAAGGCGCGCGGCGTGCAGTTCGTCGGGGACAAGATCGTCACTGCAGCGGCGGCTGCCGCACGAGGAACCGGGCGCGGCGGGATGACGCCGGACCAGCAGAACTCGCTGGAGCGGGGAATGGCGATTTACAACGAGGTATGTTTCGCCTGTCACGGCGCCGATGGTCGCGGCACTCCGACGCCCGGCGCCGCGGCCGGATCCACGCTCGCACCGTCGCTCGCCGGATCACCACGCGTCAACGGACATCGCGATTACGTCATCAACGCGGTCCTGCATGGACTCGCCGGTCCCATCGACGGCAAGATGTATCCGCAGGTGATGGTCGCGATGGGCACGAACAAGGACGAGTGGATTGCCGACGTCGCGTCGTACGTGCGCAACAGCTTCGGGAACACCGGCACGTTCGCGACAGCCGCCGACGTCGCGCGCGTCCGCGCCACGACGAGTGGGCGAGCACCGTGGACAGTCTCGGAGCTGGAAGCGTCGCTCCCGCACGCGCTCGTGCCCGAATCCTCCTGGAAGGTCACCGCAAGCCACGACGCGAGGCCGGCGCCGCAGGCCAACGCGGAAGGGGGCTACAACTACGCGAGCAATGCCGCCGGTGCGCTGAACTTCATGGGATGGACGACGGGTGTGCCGCAGCAGCCCGGCATGTGGTTCCAGATCGAGCTGCCCGCACCGGTCATGGTGACCGAGATTCAGTTCACGTCTTCGTCAATCGGCGGACGCGGGGGAGCGCCCCCGGTGTGGACATTCCCGCGAGCGTACCAGGTGCAAGTATCGAGTGATGGAACAACGTGGAGTGCGCCGGTTGCGGAAGGGCAGGGGAGTCCCGGCGTCACGGTGATTCCGTTCGCACCGGTGAGCGCGAGGTTCGTGCGGATCACGCAGACGGCAAACGCCGACAACGGCCCGCCGTGGTCGATGCGATTGCTGCGGCTGTATGAGGCGGCGCGCTGATGCTGCCGCCATCCGTTCTCATCGTCTGCGCATTGTCGCTGGTGATTGCGCGCTCGTCACACGCAGGCCCTCTGCGCGTGGGCGCGGCGCGCATCGACATCACACCCGCTGCCGATGCAGCGCTCCCGATGGCGGGATTCGCGAGCCGCACGCAAGGATTCAAGGGCATTCACGATCACGTGTACGTGCGCGCGATTGTGCTCGACGATGGAAGCACGCAGGCGGCGCTCGTGGCGTGGGAGTCGCTGTTTGTGCCGGACGCGGTGTGGGAGGAAACGTCGACGCGCATTGCGTCCGAGACCGGCATCACTCCCGAACACCTGCTGTTGTCCGCGGTTCACGATCACGGCGCGCCGTCGATCGTGACGACATCCGCAGCGACGCCGGAGCAGCGCGCGTACGTGACGACCGTGGAGAACGCCGCCGTCGACGGGGTGCGTCGCGCGAAGGCGCAGCTTCAACCCGCGCGCTTCGGCCTCGGCACGGCGAAGGCTGACGTGAACGTCAACCGCGATGAGTCCTCGCCGGGCCGCGGCCTCTGGCTCGGGTTCAACGAGGCCGGGCCATCTGACAAAACCGTGACAGTCCTGCGATTCGACGATCTGACCGGCAAGCCGATCGCGTTCTGGATCAACTACGCCGTCCACGCGGTGGTGATGGGATCCGAGAACCACCAGATCACCGGCGACATTGCGGGGGCGACATCGCGCTTCGTCGAGCAGCATTATCTCGGCAGCGACAAGCCGCGAAGCGACGCTGGCATGCGGATTCGTCTGCGGCCGGAAGAACGAACGGCCGGTGACGGGATGGTCGCGGCGTGGACGAGCGGGGCGGCCGGTGATCAGAATCCGGTGTCGATGGCGAGCGGCGAGGATTTCACGCTGGTCGATTCACTCGGCAAGGTGCTTGGAGAAGCGGTGCTGCGGGCCGCCGCGAACGTGCAGACCACAACCGAGGCGACGATCCGCGGCACGCAGAAGGTTGCGACGTGTCCAGGCCGCCGCGTCGAACCGGGTCCGACTCCGCGCGCGGAGTACAAGTTCAATGACGCCGAGCCCGTGAACATCCGACTCGGCCTGATCACGATCAACGATATCGCGCTGGCGGGCGTATCGGGCGAAGTGTTCACGCTCATTGCGCAGAGACTCCAGCGCGAGATGCCCGTCGCGCACACCGTCATGGTCACGCACACGAACGGGTCGAGCGGCTATATCCCGGCCGATGCGTCATTCGATCCCGTCGGTTACGAGGTGACGGCGTCGCGCCTGAAGCCCGGGTGCGCCGAGGGCGCGATCGTGAACGGTTTCCTCGAGCTGGCGCGGCCTCGCTAGCAGATCCCGGTGGTGCCGGTCTTCCCTGGCCTGAGCAGAGTCGAAGGCAGGCGCGTGCGCGATGGCAGTGTCCGCCTTCAGGCGGGCCCGAAAGGACAGGCGTCCCGATGAAGCAATACCTGCTCAGCATCTACCAGCCAGAGGGGGGCACGCCGCCGCCAGAAGCGCTCCAGAAAATAATGCGCGACGTCGGGGGGATGATCGACGAGGCGAAGAACGCGGGCGCGTGGGTATTCAACGGAGGTCTCGAGCCTGCAGGCGCTGCGCGCGTGGTGCGTGTGCGCAACGATGACGCGCTAATCACCGACGGGCCGTACATCGAGACGAAGGAGCACCTCGGCGGCTTCCTCGTCGTGAACGCACCGCATCTCGACGCCGCGCTCGAATGGGCGCGCAAGCTCGCGCGCGCCGTCAGCCCGCTCGCGATCGAGGTGAGGGCGTTTCATTGAGCATCACTCGCTGCGCAGCGTGTGCAACGGATCGACGGAAGATGCCCACCGGGCGGGCAGGTACAACGCTGCCAGGCCGACGGCCAGCAGAACACTGCAGACCGTCGCCACGATGCGTGCATCGAGAGAGCCAAGCCCGACGATGAAGCTGTGGAGCACGCGGGAGGCGAACGCGGTCACAGCAGCGCCGAGCGCGAAGCCGATTGCGATCGTTGTGAAGCCCTGGCGCAGGACCAACCACCTGACGTCCGAACTGCGCGCGCCGAGCGCAAGACGAATCCCGAGCTCGCGTGCGCGCTGGCGCACGCCGTAACCGACGACGCCGTAGAGGCCCACGGCACTGAGGAGCAGGCCCATCAGCCCGATAACCGAGAGAGAGACGGCGGGGATTCGCCTGGACGCGGCACGGATCTGCACAAAGTCCTCGAGTGTGCGCAGGTCAAGAATGGACAGGTCCGCATTCACGTCGCGAATCGTTTTTCGCGCCTTGGCGTCGGTGGTGCCGGCCTTTAGGCCGGCCTGCAAATCGCGCCTCGCGCACAGGACCTGCGCATCGATCGATTGGACGATTCGGGCGGGTCCTGGCGCGTGACAGCCCCAACTCGATCGCGCACCGAAAAGCCCTGATCACGGGAGCCGGTGCGCGCTCGAACCGGGGCGGCCCCGTCCCGCGCCACCCGCGCGCATCCGTTCGTACCCTCGGTGGTTCCGGCCTTGGCGTCGGTGGTGCCGGCCTTTAGTACGACTCTGTCAGTTCCCCACCTCAGGGCGCTGGCGCGCTCGCGCGGAGGTCCCATGGATTTCGCGCGGAGGTCGCGGAGCGCGCCGAGATAGCCACGGTGCCGTGCGTTCGCCCCGGCCGGCCTCGGGCCGGCCCCCCGGAGGTCGCGCGAAGCGCGACGTGGCGAACGCGCGCAGTCTGCGTCCTCTGCGCACTCTGCGCGAGATCCGTTTCGCGGCCTGGGGAGCGGGGACGGCGACCCTCATCGTCCGCTACTCGTCCAGCGATCTGACAAAGTCGTGGAGCGTCCTGCTGCACCACGTGCTGGGCAGCGCGGTAGAGGAGGGGGTTCGTCGATTCGACTTCCTCTCGGGACAGGAGCCGTACAAGTACGAATGGGGCGCGAAGGATCACCCGTACTTCGCGCGCACGCTGGACCGCGCGGCGGAGGCGATCCCCGCATGACGCCAACCTGGCAATGAGACCCTATGGACGGCCGTCGCCAGGCGCTCGCCCGCCGTAGCGGTCGAGCCGCAGCTCGAGGTGCCGGCGCACGTCGAACCACTCGCTGGCCAGAATGCTGTACATCACCGTATCGCGAACACTCCCGTCGGATCGAATCCTCGAGTGGCGAATCACGCCGTCCTTTCGTGCGCCGAGCCCTTCGATCGCGCGCTGCGAGCGGAAGTTGAAGGAATCGGTGCGAAGCCCGACCACCTTGCAGCCGAGCGTGTCGAACGCATGCGCGAGCAGCAGCAGCTTGCACGTCGTGTTGACGCGCGTCCGCTGCGAGGGCTGCGCGTACCACGTGTAGCCGATCTCCACGCGATCGATCTCGGGGACGATGTCGTGGTAGCGGGTGGTGCCGACAATCTCGCCGCTCGCGACCGCGCGCGCGGCCCAAGGGAGCATGTGCCCGGCGCGCTGTCCGTCGAGCGCTTCCTTGATGTAGGCACCCATGCCGCCGGGACGCGGTACCGATGTGAACCAGAGCTCCCAGAGCTTGCCGTCCGCGGCCGCGGCCGACAGCGCGGCCTCGTGATCGACCGAGAGCGGCTCGAGCCTGATCCCGCGCCCCTCGAGCACAACGGGTTCGAGTGCAATCATCGCCGCGAGCCTACCAGAGACGGTACCGGCGTCGTAAATCCAATTCGCAAAGGTAGTATCGTACGCCGCCATGTACGAGCAGTTCGGGGCCAGGGTCACTGGCAATGAAGTCACCTTCCGGCTGTTCTTTCCGGACAACTCCGTCGACGCGTCGCAGTACGACCGCGGCGGGACCCCGCACATCCGGAACGTCCGCGTGCTCGGCACGTTTCAGCCGGCGATCGGCGAAGCGGAATGGGACGTCAACGGGGGCGTTCCACTCACGCTCGCGCCTCACACGTACGGGATGCTGTACTCGGCTTCCGTTTCACACCTCCCGGACGGATTCTACGAATACAAATTCTTCGTCGAGTTCGAGAACCAGACAACGCGCTGGTGCGGCGATCCGTGCTCCCGGTATGACGGCTCCGAGCTGCAGAACGCGGGGTTCGTGATCGGCGGCCAGCGGATGGAGGTAACGCCGATCGCCACGCGCAAGCCGCTGAAGGATCTCGTCATCTACGAGCTGATGCTGGACGATTTCACCGCGCAGTATCGCGGCACGCGCGCGCCGCTCGATGCCGTCCAGGACAAGGTTCCGTATTTGCTCGATCTGGGGGTGAACGCGATCGAGTTCATGCCGTGGACGGCGTGGCCCACCGATGATTTCAGCTGGGGATACGATCCCGTCGCCTTCTTCTCGGTCGAGCACCGCTTCTACACTGATCCCGCGGAGCCGCTCATCAAGTTGTTCCGGCTGCAGCGCCTGATCAGCGACCTGCACGGCGCCGGCCTGCAGGTGATCATGGACGGCGTGTTCAACCACGTGTCCGGCGGCAGCGAGCCCAACCGCGGCTTCGGGTACAAGTGGCTCTACGAGGATCCCGCGGACTCACCGTTCCTCGGCTCGTTCGAAGAAGGGGGCTTTTTCGACGATTTCGACTACAACAACGCGTGCACGGCGGAGTTCGTCACGGATGCCTGCAAGTACTGGATCGACGAGTACCGCATCGACGGGATCCGGTTCGATTATGTCAAAGGGTTCTATCGTCGCGGCGCGCCCACACTGGGGATCTCGAAAGTGATCGCGGAACTCAACGATCACGCGGCGGAGCAGAACCTGGAGAACATGGCGTTCTCGCTCGAGATGCTCACCGACAACCGCTATGAAGCGGTCAGCATTACGAACGCAGTCCATGCGGGCGGCTGCTGGTACGATCCGCTGATGTGGCAGGGGTTTGATGCGGGCCGGAGCGAACGCGTCAGCACGCCGCTCGTGCGCGCGCTGAATGTGGGCAGGGACTGCGATGAGTCACGCAGGCCCATCACCTACATCGAGAACCACGATCATTCGACCGTCACGGAGCAGTGCGGCGGCCGCTCGGCATGGTGGCGCACGCAGCCGCTCGCGATCGCGCTGCTGACGGCGGCCGGCGCGCCGCTGATTCACAACGGCCAGGAGTTCGGGGACCAGTACTGGTTTCCGGAGGATGGCCACGGACGCGTGATGCCGCGCGCCGTCCGCTGGCAGTTTGCCGACGACGACACGGGCCGGCGGCTGCGACGGCTGTACACGCACCTCATCTCCATCCGCCTGCAGCATCCGGCCCTGCGCACCCTGAACTTCTACCCCGATCCGTACGATGAGCGCACGGCAACTTTCGACGGCGCCGGCTTCGGCGTCAGCCAGGACCGCGGTCTCGCGGTGTTTCACCGCTGGGGACCGGATGGGCAGGGCAGGACGGAGAAGTTCATCATCGTCCTGAACTTCTCGGCAAACGAACAGCAGCTCGACGTACCCTTCAGCGACAACGGGACCTGGCACGAGCTGCTGGAAGGATGGGACGTGTCCATTGTCGATTGGCGACTCCGGAACCATCGCGTCACTCCACACTGGGGGCGCGTCTTCCTCTACGGAGGTGCGTAGCCACGTGGCTCTGGTACGTGTGAGCGCCAGCCCATCCGTTCAGTGGTACTGTTGTTGATAGATGCCGCTGCCAGCGTTCGCCAAAGAAGGTGTACAGTTCGAATGCCCGACTGCAACGGGTATGGAGCAGGATGTCAATGCTGCAACGTAAACTGCACGAACCGTCGATCCTGATCATCGACGACGACAGCGGCTCGCGGGAGGCGCTCGCGGAAATGCTGGCCGACCAGGGCTACGGCGTCGCGACCGCGGAGGACGGTGCCGGCGGGCTCGCGTATCTGCGCACCGGCCACCGGCCGGACGTCATTCTGCTCGACCTGATGATGCCCGGCATCGACGGGTGGGACTTCCGCTCGGAGCAGAAGGGCGACGAGGCGCTCGCGGATATTCCGGTCATCGCCATTTCCGCCGCAGGCAAGCTCGTGGACGCCGAGCATTCACTGCGCAAGCCGATCAAGATCGACGCGCTGCTTACGTTGTTGCGCGACGTCGTGGGCGCCGCGACCTAGCGGCTACGCGGCCGACTTCGGCCGCCCGAAGACAGCTGCAGCTGCTGCATGCGGAAGGGATCGGCCGTTGCGCTCGGATTTCTCGCGGGGTTTGCCGCGGGGATCCTGCTCGTGGTCTTCGGCTGGCGCCCGCTTCAGCTCGTCCTCGACAGACTGCGGCCGCTCACCCCTCGTCAGCGATACGCACGGGCATTGGAGAACGCGGGGCTTGCACACTCTGCGCTTGGAGTCGAGTGGCTCTCCGCAGCCGCTCGTGCGCTCGAGGACCCGATGACCGCCGCGCCAGCCTACGAGTTCGACGCGGTGCTCGATCCGGGCCGGCCTGCCGCGCTCGCGCTGTCGCTCAGGCTCGAGGATGGCCAGCGGCTCGACGTACGCGTGACGATCGCGCCTGATGCGCAGGGCTGCGTCTTCGTCGATTTGTTCCGGCGCAGCACGCGCGCGCAGGAACCGCATGCCATCGAGAGTGCGCCGGAGAACTCGAGCTCGCTCTCGTACGAGGCGTCCGCTGCAGACACCTATGTCGTTCGTGTGCAGCCTGAACTGCTCGCGGAAGGACGGCTGCACGTGGCCGTGACGGCAGGGCCCTCTCTGATGTTCCCGGTGGCGGGCCGCGGCGCGCGCGACATGCAGAGCGGCTTCGGCGACCCGCGCGACGCCGCGCGCCGGAGACACGAAGGTGTCGACTTCTTCGCGCCGCGAGGCACGCCCGTGCTGTCGGCGAGCGACGGCTTCGTGATGCAGGTAGGGGAGAACCGCCTGGGCGGCCGCGTCGTGTGGGTGTGGGACATGGCGCGTGCACTGCGCCTTTACTACGCGCACCTGCAGGATCAATCGGTCCGCGCGGGGCGGTTCGTCCACGAGGGAGATCGCATCGGGACGGTCGGGAACACCGGTAATGCCAGAACCGCGCCTCCGCACCTGCACTTCGGCATTTACCGCCGTGGCGAAGGGGCGGTCGATCCCGATGGGTTCATCCGCCCACAACCGGCACTGCCGCATCGCTGATGCGGCGCTCCGGAGTTCGGCCGCCCGCCAGCGCGGCAGCGATTATTGTGAGCGCCAGCATCACGAGCGCACCAGCGCTCGTCAGCATAACCGTGTCACTTGACGTCAGCGCGCTGCGTACGGCGGCTGTGACGCTGCGTTGAATGCCGACCCCAGCAATGACGATCCCGAGATAGAGAGGAAAGTGCGCGTAGGTCCACAGATGAAACCGGACCGCGTCCCGCCTGGTGCGAACCGGCTGCTCGGCGGCTGCGGCCGCGCCGTCGAAGTACCACCACCAGATCAGAAACGAAATCGCCATGCCCAGGAAGGCTGACGCGGCGGCGCCCGGTGGCCAGTCCTCCTGGCTCTCCATACCCTGCATCACCGCAACCACGGAGTCCCCGAGCAGGATGAGCGTAAACAGGCCGAAGCGTTCGGGGAGGTGCGCGTCGTCCGCCGCGGCGCCCGGTTCGCTCACGTCTGAGCGGCCGCTCAAACTGCGTCTGCCGCCGGTGTCGATTTCGGCCGGACCTGATCGACAATATGGTGGCGCCGTGTCCAGGCGCACGAGAAGGAGCGGAGTATGAGCGGTGTACGAGTGCTCGTGGGCACGCGCAAGGGAGCCTTTGTCCTCACTTCAGACGGGACGCGGAAAAACTGGGAGGTGAGCGGCCCCCACTTCGGGGGATGGGAAATCTATCACCTCAAGGGCTCACCGGTCGATCAGAACCGAATCTACGCATCGCAGAGCAGCGGATGGTTCGGACAGATGGTCCAGCGGTCGAACGACGGTGGACGCACGTGGGACGCCGTCGGCAACAAGTTCGTCTACGAGGGAACGCCAGGAACACACCAGTGGTACGACGGCACGCCGCATCCATGGGAGTTCGCGCGCGTGTGGCATCTCGAGCCCTCGCTGACCGATCCAGACACCGTGTACGCAGGCGTCGAGGACGCCGCGATGTTCCGCACGACCGACGGCGGTCAGAACTGGCAGGAGCTGCCGGGGCTGCGCACGCACGAATCCGGACCGAAGTGGCAGCCGGGCGCGGGCGGGCTCTGCCTCCACACAATCCTGATCGATCCCTCGAACCACGAGCGTATCTTCATCGCGATCTCCGCGGCGGGCGCGTTCCGCACCGACGACGGTGGAAGAACATGGCGCCCGATCAACCGCGGATTGAAATCGCAGGGAATTCCCAATCCCAACGCGGAAGTCGGCCACTGCGTCCACAGGATCGCGATGCACCGCTCCAAGCCGCGCACACTCTTCATGCAGAAGCACTGGGACGTGATGCGCAGCGATGACGCGGGGGACTCGTGGAACGAAGTGAGCGGCAACCTGCCGACCGACTTCGGGTTTGCAATGGACGTGCACGCACACGAACCGGAAACGGTTTACGTGGTGCCGATCAAGAGCGACTCCGAACACTTCCCGCCGGACGGTCAGCTGCGCGTCTACCGCAGCCGTACCGGCGGCAACGAATGGCAGGCGTTGACGAAGGGGCTCCCGCAGCGCGATTGTTATGTGAACGTACTGCGCGACGCGATGTCGGTCGACTCGCTCGATTCATGCGGTGTGTACTTCGGAACGACGGGCGGCCAGGTCTATGCGTCGGCGGACGCCGGCGACACGTGGGCGGCGATCGTCCACGATCTGCCCGCCGTGCTTTCAGTGGAGGTCCAGACGCTGCAATGATCAGGGTGCAACTGCCCGCGCATCTCCGCACGCTCGCGCGGGTCGACGACGAGGTGCTGCTCGACGTCAAAGGAGAGGTGACGCTCGGGGCGGTGCTGGACGCGCTCGAGGATCGCTATCCCGTGCTGCGCGGCACGATCCGCGATCACGTGACGCACCGCCGCCGCCCCTTCGTCCGCTTCTTCGCGTGCGAGCAGGATCTGTCGCACGATCCGCCGCACACGCCGCTGCCCGAGGCAGTGATCGCCGCGGCGGAGCCGCTCCTCGTCGTCGGCGCGATGGCCGGCGGGTAGCGCTACCTAGAACCGGTGGGGCCAGCCTTTACGCTGATCTTACATAGACTCGTCGGCGCTCGGGCCGTAAATGGCCGGCACGGTCGATCCCATCGGCCGCAGATAGGTCGAGAGCTGGCCGCGGTGGTGAATGATGTCGAACAGGAAGCCCCAAGCATTCTCGTAGCCGGGTTCCTTCATCACCACCTGGCCCCCGAACGTGAACGGCACTTTGCCTTCCCACCGCGCCACGACCAGGTTCTCGAGCTTTCGAGTCAGCTCGTCGTGCTGCCGGTCGTAGGTCTCGACAATTTCGTGCACCGTGGCGGGCGTCGGCACCTCCGTCCACTCGAGGACGCCCTTCTCGAGTCCGTCCGCCAGCACGATCTCCTCGCGAACGATGAGCCACGCGATCTCGCGCGCGCTGCGGGCTTTCGGATCCGCGCGATAGTCGGAGGTCTGCTGCGGGATACGTGAAAGAACCTTGCGGGTCGCGGACGCTTCCTTCTTCCAGAACTTCAGAAACAGGGCCTTTTCGTCCATGGCGTACTCCTTTCCGGCGCCGCGCCGGAAAACGTCAGGGTAGGCGAACAAAAAGCGAAAGTCAAGCGAAAATCAACTACGCTTGGCGATGCGGAAACAGCAGCGGGGCCGGCCGGACCGATCGCAGCACTCATGCACTGGAACGCCGACGACTGCCGAGACGAGGCTCTCCAGGGCGACGCACACGGCGGGATGTTTTCCCGTGACGGCCGCGAGCGGACACGCCGCACCCTGGATCACGTACTCGCCGTTGTCGACCACTTCCGTGAGTGCGCCGAGCTCGTGGTTGAGCAGCTCGCTCGCGGCCGAGACCCTCGAGCGAACACTTCCCGTGGGCCGGCGTGCGCCAAGCAGTTCGTCGGCAAGTCCCGTCCCCGCCTGGCGGAGCATGGCTTCGAGTTGCGCGGCGGGAACGCCGGCAGAGAAAACGCGAATGAGCTGGCTCAGAACCGGAATATAGGCCTTCGAGAGGAGTTGCTCAACTTCTGGCGTCAACCCGTACATTTGCGACGGACGGGTTGCGCCGGCACGGCGGCCGACCTTGTGAACCACACCGTCGCGCTCCATGAGGGCGACCTGCGCGCGGACCGCATTCGGCGTGACGCCAAGCCGCTCAGCGAGATCATCGACTGTCAGCGCGCTGCGCTGAAGCGCCGTCACGATGCGTCCCCGGCTCGTATCGAGCAGTTGGTTTCTCAACATTCAATACGCCGCCCGCTGCGGGCATACACGGACCTGCCACACGAGCAATACGCCGACTCCGATACCACCGTTGCGAATTGCACGCCACTCTTTCTGCGCAAACAGGCGCGCGTATTGCTTAGATACGACAGCTAGTCATTGACTATCTGTCGCAACCGTACAGCTGGGGTAGGACGAGGAGGTTCGCCTATATGCGAACAATCAGAGTCAGAGTCCTGATCGCAACATCGGCGCTCGTGTTCTTCGTTGTGTCCTGTTCCCACCTCACCAAAGGTCTCCAGACGGATCCCACAGTCAAAGCACAGCAAGGGCGTCAGTCGTTCGATGAAGAGGCCGACGCAAACGTGAAGCGGATGTACGAGGAGGGGCAGCGGATCTTCCGACAGGACACGTTCGGCTCCGAGGCGTTCTGGGGGGACAAGCTGCAGCTGCACCGCGCGATCCTCGGAGAGAAGCAGGGAGGCGTCGGCGCGGGCATCAGCCCGAAAGACGCACTCAAGGTTGGTCTCAAGGTCGATCAGGGCGCGATGCCGAAGGCCGCGATCGACATGGTGAGACGCATGTCGGTGGACCTCGATAAACCGGAAACGACGCTCGCGCTGCTGAAAGCCAATGCGGTCGTCGGCGTGAAGGGAATCTTCAACGGCGAGACTCTCGTGGGCGTGGGCATCGAATGCGCGCTGTGTCATTCGACGGTAGACGACTCGCTGAGTCCCGGCATCGGGCGCCGCCTCGACGGATGGCCAAACCGCGATCTGAACGTCGGCACGATCGTGTCGATGGCGCCAAACCTGAAGGCCTATGCGGACTACCTTGGTCTTGACGAACCGACGTTGAAGAAGGTGCTTCTGAGCTGGGGTCCCGGGAAGTACGACGCGGAAGTCAATCAGGATGGCAAGGCTTTCAGGCCGGATGGCAAGTCGGGTGCGACGGTGCTGCCGCCCGCGTTCGGTCTCGCCGGTGTGAACCTGCACACGTACACCGGCGCGTGGGGCAACGTCACGTACTGGAATGCCTACGTCGCCAATACGCAGATGCAGGGGCAGGGCACGTTCTTCGATCCACGGCTGGACAAGGCCGACCAGTATCCCATTGCCGCAAAGAACCACGTCGGACATACGAAGCACAGCCCCGATCTCATCACGTCGAAGCTGGCCGCGCTGCAGTTCTATCAGCTCGCGCTTCCCGCGCCGAAGCCGCCCGCGAACTCGTTCGATCAGGCGGCCGCGTCGCGCGGCGAAGGCGTATTCAACGGCAAGGCAAAGTGTTCGACGTGTCACGTGCCGCCGCTCTTCACCGAGCCCGGATGGAACGTGCACACACCCGAAGAGATCGGCATCGACGATTTCCAGGCGAGCCGCGCGCCCGACAGGCACTACCGCACCACGCCGCTTCGCGGCCTGTTCACGCGCATGAAAGGGGGCTTCTACCACGACGGCCGCTTCGCGAACCTGAACGCCGTCGTCGCCCACTACGAGCGCGTGTTGAAGTTCACGTTGTCCGATCAGGAGCGGCGCGATCTCGTCGAGTACTTGAAATCTCTGTAGCTTCCGCCTTCGCCAAGGCTCCGGCGGACTCGCCGTAGCTTTAGCGGAGGCGGTCAGGCGGAAGGTCGCGCTGTGTGGCCGACGTGCAGGACGTTCGTGTCCTGCACGTCGACAATGGCATCGCCTGACAGCTCCAGCAGCTCCGGAAGGATCTTCTCGAGCATCTCGGACGTCTCGACGAACTCAATCTTGATCGGCAGGTTCTCGCTCATCTCGAGGATCCGTGCCGTGTGCAGGTGATGATGCGCGCCGAAGCCGGCGACGCCTTTGAACACGGTCGCGCCGGATACGCGATGGGCGAACAGGTAATTCAGGATCGCGAGATACAGCGGCGCGTGGCCGCGGTGCACGTCCTCGCCCAGGTAAATCGTCACCTTCTTCGCGGGGCCTGTTTTCAGCATTCGCGATCTCCTCGTCTACAAGGCGCGCGCGAGCACGACGCCGAGCCACAGCGCGATGTAACCCGCGATCACGCTGCCGATGACGTTCGTCGCGCCGATCATCCAGCTGCCCTCCGTGACGGCGCGGAACGTCTCGTATTCGAAGGTCGAGAAGGTCGTGTACGCGCCGATGAATCCGATCGGGATGAGGAAGCGCCAGTTCGGGTGGACGACCAGGCGGTCCGTCACCAGCGTCGCGGCAATCCCCATCACGAGACAGCCCGTCACGTTCACGACGAACGTGCCCCAGGGGAAGCCGATGGGCACCCGCGCCTGGATCACGGCGGCCAGCTGGTAGCGCGCCAGCGCGCCGAGCGCGCCGCCGAGCGCGATCATCAGATATCGATCCAACGACTCCTCCCGCTATGATGATGCGCTGTGATGCGCAAATTCCTGCTTCCGCTGCTCGCGCTTGTGGCCGTGTCGCTGACGGCGAGCTGCCGGCGTGACCCGCAGCATCACGCCGCTTCGACACATCCGAATATCCTGTTCGTGCTCCTCGACGATCTCCGATGGGACGCCGTCGGGTACGCAGGGCATCCGCATCTCAGGACACCGCACATCGACAGCATCGCCAACGAAGGGGTCAACTTCCGCAACGCGTTCAGCACGACCTCGCTGTGTTCGCCCAGCCGCGCCTCGCTCCTGAGCGGCGTGTACGCGCACAAACACGGCGTGACGAACAACTTCACCGAATTCCCGTCCGGCCTGCGCAGCTTCCCCGGGGTCCTGCAACAGGCGGGATACACGACGGCGTACATCGGCAAGTATCACATGGGTGAAAACAATGATGCGCCGCGGCCCGGATTCGATTACTTCGTGACGCACAAAGGGCAGGGGAAGTACTACGGGACGGAGTTCAACATCAACGCCGAGCGCCGAGTGACTCCGGAGGGCTATTACACGACTGTCGTCACGGACATGGCGCTCGAGTGGCTGAAGCGCGATCACGGCGGCAAGCCGTGGATGTTGATCCTCGGGCACAAGGCGCCGCACAGTTTCTACACGCCGGAACCGAAGTATGCGCATACTTTCGACGACGTGCGCGTCAGTTATCCGCAGAGCGCGTTCGAGCTCCAGGACAAGCCCGCGTGGATCAGGGAACGCCTCTACACGTGGCACGGCATCTACGGTCCGCTGTTCGAATGGCGGAAGAAGTTTCCAGACGATCGCCCTGAAGCCGTGAAGGACTTCGAGAACATGGTCCACGCGTATTGGGGAACGATCCTCTCCGTCGACGACAGCATTGGACGCCTGCGCGCGTGGCTCGAGGAGACGCGGCAGCTCGATAACACGATCATCGTCTTTGTCGGCGACAACGGGCTCCTCGAAGGGGAGCACGGCATGGTCGACAAGCGCACGATGCACGAGCCGAGCATCCGGATTCCAATGGCGGTGCGCTATCCCGGATTGACGCAGGGGCGGAAGGTGATCGACCAGCAGGTGCTGACCGTCGACATGGCGCCGAGCCTGCTGGAGCTCGCGGGTGCGCCGGCGCTCGGCGCAATCGACGGCCGTTCGTGGGTGCAGCTTGTGCGGAGCGGCGATCCCGCGTGGCGGAAAAACTGGTTCTACTACTACAACTACGAAAAGGAATTCCCCTACACGCCGAACGTCCGTGGCGTGCGGACGGAGGAATGGAAGTACATGCACTACCCGCATGGCGACGGCGGGCCCGATCGCCACATGGCGGAGCTCTACGATCTGAAAAACGATCCCGGTGAGCGCGTCAACCGGATCAGCGATCCAGCGGCAGCGGCGAAGCTCGCGGAGTTGAAGAAGGAGCGGAACCGGTTGATGGCAGGGCTTGGCCTGACGCCGCAGACCGACAGCATGCCGATCGACCAGGGGATCAAGAAGGAGCTGCCGGACCAGAAGATTCGGTGAGCGCACAGCCGGCCCAGGAGCAGTTCGTAGACGACCCAGACTGGTGCGCAGAGGCCGACCATCGGCCCCGGCGCGAAACGCAGCAGCGCCCGGGATGACACGCCGCAGTACGCCGAGACGACCGCAATGAGCAGCGCGCTCGTGCTGAAAAGGAATGCGACATCGACGGTCGCGTCCTGGACGATCTGCACCGCACCTGCCGGCCTCGGAGTGCGCGGACGGATCTGGTCGACTATTCCGGGACATAGCTCAACAGCAACGGGCAGGCGATCGCCGACCATCGCAAGCGTGGCGTCCGGATCCAGATCGACAGCCTTTGCGAACGCGCGCACGTATGCGCGTGCGTAAATGCCTGCAGGGATTTCCGTAAAGCGACCGCTGTCGAGCGCCGCGACGATCCACGGGCTCAGCCGTGTCGTCGACACAATGGTGTGGAGCGAAACTCCGCGCTCGACCCGCGCGTCGTGGAGCGGGTTGACCGACATCTTACCCGGCTTATCGACGACGCGCGGGCGTCACATTAACTCTACCTTTTCCCTACGGTCGTGGTTGCGGGACGATTCGGATGTACGGCCGAGGCGACTTCCAGCCGTCCGGGTACGTCTTCTTCGCCTCTTCGTCCGACACCGATCCCGCAATGATGACATCGTCGCCGTGCTTCCACTGGGCCGGCGTCGCAACCTTGTGTTTCGCCGTCAGCTGCAGCGAGTCGATGACACGAAGCACCTCGTCGAAGTTGCGCCCGGTCGTCATCGGGTAGACGAGGATCAATTTGATCTTCTTGTCGGGCCCGATCACAAAGACATTGCGGACCGTCTGATTGTCCGCCGCGGTGCGCCCCTCGCACGAGGCTTCGAGGTCGGACGCGAGCATCCCGTACAGTTTCGACACCTTGAGATCCGTGTCGCCGATCATCGGGTAGTTCGGCGCGTGTCCCTGCGTTTCCTTTATGTCGGTCGCCCAGCGCTGATGGTTGTCGACGGGGTCGACGCTGAGGCCGATGATCTTCACGTTGCGCTTGTCGAACTCCGGCTTGATGCGCGCCATGTAGCCGAGCTCGGTCGTGCACACCGGCGTGAAATCCTTCGGGTGCGAGAACAGCACCGCCCACGAATCGCCGATCCACTCGTGGAACCGGATGCGTCCCTGGGTGGTTTCGGCCTCGAAGTCAGGCGCGATGTCACCGATCTTGAGAGACATGGAACTCCTCCTTCGTCTGAATCCGAATATCGTAGCCTACATCGCCAGCCACAACCATAGGGACCCGAACACGATCGTTGCGATCGTGACAGGCAGTCCCGTGCGGAAGTACTCGCCGAAGCTGATGTGGACCCCTTCGCGCCCAGCGCGCTCGACGACGATGATGTTCGCGACCGAGCCCGTGATGGTCAGGTTGCCCGCGAGTGTCGACCCCATCGCGAGCGCCAGCCACGCGTTCTCCGGACGAGGAAATCCAGGAATCAACGTGCGGAGCAGCATCACCGCGGGTACGTTGCTGACGATATTCGAGAGCGCGGCGGTCACGATGACGAACAGCGGCAGCCGGTGCAGGTTCCACGCGGTGATCGGACGCAGCAGATTCGTCATGCGGCCGGCGCGCTCCGCGCCGCCGACGATGATGAAGAGGCCGGTGAAGAACACGAGCAGTCCCCAGTCCACCTCGTCGTAGACATGCCGCGGGTCGACGGTCCGCGTGATGAGCAGCAGCGCGGCGCCGATGGCTGCCATCAACGCGGGCGGAACGCCCGCGAGAAATCCTCCGAGCACAATCGCAAGCACGAGAAAGGCGGACAGCAGTCCGCTGCTGAAGATGACGGTCGGCAGCAGGTGGTGCGGATGCAGCCGCCGGATCACGCGCTCGGTGATCCAGTCGAAGAAGCCGGCGACGCGCAGGTTGGCGGCGACCAGCATCATCGAGAACAACAGCACGATCGTCGCGAAATCGATCGAGCCCAGCGCTTCGCGCGCGCCCACGATCCGGAACGTGACCATCAGGACCGCGCCGATAATCGCGGCGCCCGGCCGATCGATCTTCATCCATGGAAACTTGCCCAGCGCGAACACGAAGTAGCTGCCCGCGAAGATCAGGTACGCGGCCAGCACTTTCGCATCGGACAGGAACGGGAGGTCGACCGGCAGCATCAAGGAGAACAGTGTATAAGGAGATCTGATGCCCGTGACGCTGGTGCGCCCGCGGATCCTCTACGCATGGCGCGGCCCCTCCTTTGTGATCGTCAACACCCTCGGCGAGTGCGGCGACGACGAGCCGCTCAGCGGCTATTACTTTCGGGAGGCGCGGTTTCTGCGCACGCTGCAGCTGCGGATCGACGGCGAGGAACCGTGGCTCTGCGAGGCCGCGTCCGTGTCGCCGGCGGTGCTCTCGTTCGTCTATGCCTATCCGGAGGTCGCCGAGTACGGCGGCGGCGGGAGCGGGCAGTCAGGGGACGAGACGCCGCAGAACAGCAAGGGGATCCCGCAGCGCGCGTTGTCGATCGTGGTGTCGATCGCGGTGCGCGTCCACGGGCTGGAAGTCTCCGCGGCCGTTGCGAACCACGCGGACCACGCCGTCACGTTCGAGCTTTCGTGGCTGCTCGGCGCCGACTTCGCCGACATCCAGGAAGTGCAGTCTTCGAAACGTCAGCAGGAGGCGCGCGTCGAGGCGAACGCGCTGGAGAATGCCCTCTCGTTTGCGTACCAGCACGAGACGCTTCACTACCGCGCGACCGCGCGCGTGGACGGCGATGGAACGTGGACAGCGCGCCGCTCTGCGCTCGCCACCACGTATACGCTCGAACGGGGTCAATCCGTCCAGCACACACTCACGATGGAGACCAGCGAAGCGGACGGGTCGCCAGTGGCTGCGGACGCAAGCGAGCGTGAGCAGGCGGCAAATTCCTGGCGCGATCGGTTCGCGCGCTTCAGCGCGCCGGGCAATCGCGAAGTGGAAGCGATCGTTGCGGGCAACGTGCGGGACCTCGCGTCATTCCCGCTCCTCGAGGGGGAGCCTGACGAATGGCTCGCGCTGCAGGCCGGCATGCCGCTCTATCCGGCGCTCTTCGGACGCGACACGCTGACGGCGGGGTGGCAGGCGGCGTGGCTCGATCGGGGCGAGAGTCTCGATGCGTCGCTGACGCGTCTCGGGAGACTGCAGACCGATCGCCGTCACGACTGGCGTGACGAGGAGCCCGGCCGCCTCCCGTATCAGGTGCGGCAGGGTCCGCTCGCGCTGCTCGACATCAATCCGTACTCTGCGTACTACGCCGATTTCGCAAGCCCGCTGATGTTCGTCATCGCGCTCGGTCACGCGTTCTTCTGGACGGGCGAGACCGCGTTGATCCGCCGTCACTGGGACACCGCGCGGCGGATCCTCGAGTGGGCGCGAACCGACGGCGACAGAGATCGCGACGGCTATCTCGAATACCAGACGCGATCCAGCAAGGGGACGAAGAACCAGGGGTGGAAGGACAGCGGCGACGCCATCATCTATGAAGATGGCCGGCCGGTCCCGCCGCCGCTCGGGACCTGCGAGCTGCAGGGGTACTGGTTCGCGGCCCAGCAGCTCATGGCCGTCATGAGCTGGGAGCTCGGATCGCGCGGTGAGGCACGCGCACATTGGCGCAGCGCGATGGCGCTGAGGCGCCGGTTCAATCGCGACTGGTGGATCGACGACGACTCGACGATCGCGCTCGCGCTCGATCCGGACAAGCGCAAGGTCGCCGCAGTCTCATCGAACATCGGTCACTGCATCGCCGCCGGCATCGTCAACGACGAGCACCTGCCCGTCGCCGTCAAGAGGCTCATGGCGCCTGACATGTTCAGCGGGTGGGGAATCCGGACGCTGTCGACCGATCACGTTGCGTACAACCCGTTGAGTTACCACTGCGGGAGCGTGTGGGCCGTCGAGCAGGCCACGATCGTGTTCGGCTTGCGCCGTTTCGGGTTCGATGCGGAGGCGCTCGATCTCACGCACGCGCTGTTCGATCTGGCGAAGCTCTATCCGGCGTGGCGCATCCCCGAGACCGTCGGCGGCTACGCGCGCGGCGATCGTGCGACCCCCGGCGCGTATCCCCAGGCAAACACGCCGCAGCTCTGGAACGCGAGCGCATTTCCGCTCCTCGTCCACACGATGCTCGGCCTTCAGCCTGTCGCGCCGCTGCATCTCCTCGTCGTCAGTCCCGATCTGCCGGAGTGGATGCCGGAAGCCGTGCTGCACGATCTGCGGCTCGGTCGATCGACCGCGACGATTCGCTTCTGGCGCGGCGAGCACGGGCCCTCGCACGCCGAGATCGTCAAGAGCACAGGGGCGTTTCGTCTAGTCGTCCAGCCGCCGCCCGAGTCGTTGTCCGCTGGCGTCCGGGACCGCTTGCGCGGCCTGTTCGAGACGATTCGCCGCTGAGACCCGCCGAAAGGTGGCTGGCACTAAAGGTGGCTGGCACTAAAGGTGCCAGCCACCTTTAGTGACGTCAGATGCGAACGAAGACGCGGTTGCGATACATCCAGAGCAGAATCAGCCAGTAGACGAACAGCGCGCCCGCGCCGTACAGGATCGGCGCGTACACGGCGCCGAAGATCTCGAACGGGGCGCGACCGAGATGGATGCGGAACGATCGGGTCACGTAGTCGGTCGCGACATGCACGAGTACGTACATCGCGATTGAGTTCATGCCGACGACGAGGAACGGGAACGCCCAGCGGCGATAACCCTTCATGTCGATGACGTAGTAATAGCCCGCCAGGAAAATGGACACCCATCCCGCGCTGAACAGCGTCCATGACGGCGTCCAGATCCGCTTCACCACCGGGCAGATGCCAAGCACATGAAGCAGCGCGCCCGCGGCGATCCCGGCGATCCCGTACAGCACAAGCACCCGCACCTTCGCCTCTGCAGGAAGCGCGCGTCGCAGCATTCCTCCCGCAAGCAGGCCGAAGATCATCGTCGCAAGCGACGGCACGAAGTTCAGCGTCAGGTATCCGCCGCGATTGAAGACGAACGACCGCTCGCGTGGAAACAGATTAAGGAACCACTGATCGAACCAGTTCGCGAAATTCGTGTTCTTGTCCCAGTGCGCGGCAACGCCGGTGAGGTGATGCGGCCAGTCCGCAGCGACGCCGACGGACGTCGTGTCGAACCCGGGCGTTGGCAGCGGATACAATGCGAACGCCGCCCAGTAGCCGGCGAGGATCAGCGCCGCGGCGGTCCATTGCACGCGCGGCCGCGTCCAGGCCAGCAGGAACAGGAACACGTACCCGAGGCCGATTTGCGTCAGCACATCTTCGAAGGTGAAGTAGGTCTGCGGACGCGCCTGCGATCGCAGGAAAATCCCGAGCGCCGTCAGCACGAGCGCGCGGAAGACGCTGTGCACGAACATGCGCCCGAACGGCTGCCCCTTCGCACGACGGCTGGCAACGGAGAACGGCAGCGCCACGCCGACCATGAACATGAACGCGGGCTGGATCAGGTCCCACGGCGCGCAGCCGACCCACTCGCGATGATCGAGGTTGCTGACGAGAAAATGTGCGAACGCGCTGCCGGGAAACTTTCGCGCGACCCCCGCGATGTTCAGGATCTCGGACGCCATGAACACCATCGTGACGCCGCGGAACACGTCGAGCGACACGAGGCGTGCAGTGAGCGCGCGCGGCGGCGCCGCCGGGGCCCGGGGCGGGGCCGCCGGCACGGGCGCGACGTCGGCGGCAGGGTCCGGAAGTGCAGGTGCGACGTCCACCACGGCGCGGATGCTAACACGAACGACAGCCGACGATGACACGGAACCCATTCGATTTCGAAGACGACGAGCTCATGAACGTGCGGACGCGCGTGGCGGGCCCATCAGGGACGCTGCCGCTGACGGCCGAGATGCTGCGCGAGCGCCCCTCAGGCGATCTTTTCGGCTGGACGCAGAACGCCGGGATGGGCTGGGACCCGTCGTTACTTGGCGGAAAAGAATTCCTGATGCTGTCGACGCACGGCGGCATCCGCGCAGCCGACGGCACGCCGATCGCTCTCGGGTATCACACCGGCCATTGGGAAGTCGGCCTGCTGATGGAAGCCGCGGCGCGCGTCTTCAAGCAACACCGTGCCATTCCCTTCGCGGCGGCGTGCACGGATCCGTGCGACGGCCGCTCGCAGGGCACGACCGCGATGTTCGACAGCCTGCCGTTCCGGAATGACGCCGCGACGATTTTCAGGCGGCTGATCCGATCGCTGCCGACGCGGCGTGGCGTCCTCGGCGTCGCGACGTGCGACAAGGGACTGCCCGCGATGATGATGGCGCTTGCGGCGACACACGATCTCCCGTGCGTGCTCGTGCCGGGGGGCGTCACGCTGCTCCCCGAGCAAGGAGAAGATGCGGGACGCGTGCAGACGATCGGCGCACGGTTCGCACATTCGGAAATCACGCTCGAGCAGGCAGCGGACGTCGGCTGCCGCGCCTGTGCGTCGCCAGGCGGCGGGTGCCAGTTTCTCGGGACCGCCGCCACCTCGCAGGTCGTCGGAGAAGCGCTCGGACTCTCGGTCGGACATTCCGCGCTGGCCCCATCGGGTCACCCGATCTGGCTCGACATGGCGCGGCGATCCGCGCGCGCCTTGATGGGACTCGAGGCGAACGGCACGCGGACGCGCGACATCATCATCGACGCGTCGCTCACCAACGCGATGGTCATCCACGCGGCGTTCGGTGGTTCGATGAACCTGATCCTTCACGTGCCCGCGATCGCGCATGCCGCCGGACTCCGCCGCCCGACCGCGCAGGACTGGGCGCGGGTCGCCCGCCAGGTGCCGCGGCTCGTCGACGCGCTGCCAAACGGGCCACGCCACTTCGCGACCGTGCAGGTGTTTCTCGCGGGGGGCGTCCCCGAGGTCATGCTTCACCTGCGCCGCATGGGACTGCTCGATACGCGCGCGATCACGGCCGAAGGCATGACGCTCGACGAGCAGCTGAACGCATGGGAGTCATCGGAGCGCCGCGCGCGGCTCCGTCGTCAGCTCCAGGACTGCGATCGCGTCAATGCGGACGACGTGATCTTGTCGCCGGACGCGGCGTCGAGGCGGGGACTGACGCCGACGGTCTGCTTTCCGCACGGCAACGTCGCGCCGGAAGGATCCGTCATCAAGAGCACCGCGATCGATCCATCCGTCGTCGGGGCCGACGGCGTGTATCGGCTCACCGGCCCCGCGAAAGTGTTCCTCACCGAACGCGCAGCGATCGCCGCCATCAAGGCCGGGAGCATCCAGTCGGGTGACGTGCTCGTGCTGATTTGTCGCGGGCCGATGGGGTCAGGCATGGAAGAGACCTACCAGCTCACCGGCGCGCTGCGGTACCTGCCGTTCGGCAAACAGGTCGCGGTCGTTACCGACGCACGCTTCAGCGGTGTGTCGACAGGCGCCTGCATCGGCCATGTCTCGCCGGAGGCGCTTGCGGACGGTCCCGTTGGCAAGCTGCGTGACGGCGATCTGATCGAGATCGCGATCGATACGCGCACGCTTGAAGGCACGCTGAACTTCGTCGGCGAAGGAGGCGTGGCGGTAGGCGCCGAGGCAGGCTCGCGGATCCTGGAGCGGCGTTTGCCGCGTCCCGATCTCGCCGCGGACGTCGCGCTGCCGGACGACACGCGCCTCTGGGCCGCGCTCCAGGACGTCAGCGGCGGCACCTGGGGCGGGGCGGTATACGACGTAGATGCGATCCTCAACGTCCTCGCAGCAGGGAAGCGGGCGCTCGCGAACGAGGAGTGAACTCAAATCTCCACGATCTTCCCGGGGTTCATTCTGTTCTCCGGGTCGAGCGCGCGCTTGATCGAACGCATCACCTCGACGCCGTTTTCGCCGTGCTCGGCGGCGAGGAACTTCATCTTTCCGTAGCCGACGCCGTGCTCGCCCGTGCACGTGCCGCCCATCGCGAGCGCGCGCGCGACCATCCGCTCGTTCAGGCGGCCGGCTTCGTCGAGCTCCGCCGGATTGTCCGGATCGAGCAGGTAGATCACATGAAAATTGCCGTCCCCCGCGTGTCCGACGAGACAGACGGGGAAGGGCACGTTGGCGTGATCCGCTTTGGTCTGCAGCACGCACTCGGCGAGCTGCGAGATGGGTACGCACACGTCGGTCGCCATCGAACGGCAGCCTGGCCGCAGCGCGAGCGCCGCGAAGTGGACGTTGTGGCGTGCGTGCCAGAGCCGCTCGCGATCCTCGAGCCGCGTCGCCCACTGGAAACCGCGGCCCCCACGTTCGGCCGCGAGCGCCTCGACGATCTTCGCCTGCTCCGACACGCCGCGTTCCGTGTCGCCGTGAAATTCGAACAGCAGCGTATCGGCGACCGCGTACGACGTCTTCGAGTGGCGGTTCACCGCGTCCACCTGCACGTCGTCGAGCAGCTCGATGCGCGCGACCGGCACGCCCAGCTGAATCGTCGCGATGACGGTGTCGACCGCTCCCTTGATCGTGTCGAACGCGCAGACGGCGGCGGCGACCGCCTCCGGGATCGGATGCAGCCTCACGGTGATGTCGGTGATGACGCCGAGCGTCCCCTCGGATCCGACAAACATCCGCGTCAGGTCGTAGCCGGCCGACGACTTGCGCGCGCGTGTGCCAGTCTTCACTATGCGGCCGTCGGCGAGGACCACTGTCAGGCCGAGCACGTTCTCGCGCATCGTTCCATAGCGCACCGCCGTCGTCCCCGATGCGCGGGTCGCCGTCATGCCGCCGATAGTGGCGTCGGCGCCCGGGTCGATTGGAAACTGGAGGCCGGTGTTGCGCAGCGCCTTGTTCAATTGCGTCCGCGTCACGCCGGCTTCGACGGTCGCGTCCAGATCTTCGGCGCTGACCCGCACGACGCGGTTCATGTCGCGCAGATCCAGCGAGATGCCTCCGCGCAGCGCCTGCACGTGTCCCTCGAGGGAGGTCCCCGCCCCGAACGGGACGATCGGCACGCCGTAATGCGCGCTGATCTTCACGATCGCCACAACTTCCTCCAGCGTCGCCGGAAAGCAGACGATGTCGGGTGGAGCGGCCGGATGGTAGGACTCGCCGTGGCTGTGATGGTCCCGGATTGCGGCCGCATCGGTCGCGCGCGCGCCAAGAAGGTCCTTCAGTTCCGCGATGGCGTTGATGATATGCATGACTTGGTACAAACGTTGTAATTGTTACCTTTTGCGAGGTTCGTTCGGTCGGCAGATTCAGCGGTAAAGTCCAGGAATTCAGCCGAAAAACTCGTTATCGGCAGGGCATGGGTAACCCTCCGATACCGACTGTCCCGTCGGGTTTGAATACACGCCACTGTCATGTTGCAGCCTTTCCATCACGCCGCGGCGCTCGACTACATCGGCTTCGATCCGTGCCACGTCGTGCAGTTCTACGAAACGGAACGCTTTCTCTCCGGCGCCGTGATCGATTTTCTCGCCGCGGGGCTTGCCGCGGGACAATCGGGCGTCACGATCGCCACCGCTGCGCATCGTGAGTCGTTCGTCGCCGGGTTGCGCCGCCGCGACATCGACGTCGACCGCGTGCTCGCGAACGGCCGCCTGACGCTGCTCGACGCCCGCGAGACCCTTGATTCCATCATGGATGGCTCGCTGCCGGATCCGATCGCGTTCCGCCGGATCCTGGGACGGATGTTGACGACCGCCGAACTGCGCAGCAGCCACCCGTGCACCCGCGCGTACGGCGAGATGGTCGATGTGCTGTGGAAGGACGGCAACCCGGAGGCCGCCATCAAGCTCGAGGAGCTGTGGAACGCGCTCAGCATCGAGCACCCGCTCGCGCTGATGTGCGCGTACGCGATGGGGAACTTCTCGAAGGAAGCCGACGGCAAGCAGTTCGTGGACGTGTGCCGGTATCACTCGCACGTCGTGCCGACCGAGAAGTACATGCACGCCGCCGATCATGACGCACGGCTCCGCGAGATCACCCTCCTGCAGCAGCGCGCGCAGGCGCTGGAGCACGAGCTCGCACACCGGCAGGACCTGGAGGAGGCGCTGCGCAACGCGCTCACCCGGGAGCGCGAAGCACGGGCGGACGCCGAGCAGGCCAATCGCGTGAAGGACGACTTCCTCGCGGTGCTCTCGCACGAGCTCAGGACGCCCCTGAACGCGATCCTCGGATGGACACAGATCATGCGATCGGGCCGCGATGCCGCAACCGTTGCCCGCGGGCTGGACGTCATCGCCCGCAACGCGGACCTGCAGCGGTGCCTTATCGACGACCTGCTCGACATGTCGCGCATCATGCGCGGCCAGATGCAGATCGATCGCCAGGACGTCGACCTCGTTGCGACGGTGAAGGCGACGGCTGACAGCATCGCGGCGTCCGCCGCAGCAAAGGGGATCCTGTTCGATCTGCAGATCGAGCCGTCGGCGGCGGCGATGGTCTGCGGTGACCCCGCGCGCCTGCACCAGATCGTGTGGAACCTGCTATCGAACGCGGTCAAGTTCACGCCGGCGTCGGGACGCGTCACCTTGACGCTCTCGTCCAGTCGATCGCACGCGAGGATTGTCGTGTCGGACACGGGACACGGGATTCGCGCGGACTTCCTGCCGCACGTGTTCGATCAGTTCCGGCAGGAAGATCTCAGTCCGACGCGTACGCACGGCGGCCTGGGTCTCGGGCTCGCGGTCGTGCGCCACCTGGTCGACGCGCACGGCGGAACGGTCGCCGCCGAGAGCGCGGGCGAGGGGCGTGGATCCATGTTTACCGTCGTGCTGCCGCTCAGAGACAGCGCGGAAGCCACCGAGAAGAATCGGTCACCCGCCGTGCGCTGGATCAGCTAGAATCAGTACCCGATGACCGAGTCGGGTTCACCTCGCACTACCCACGAATCCATCCGGGCCGGTCACTGACCGGCCTTTTTGCTGTACCCGCGCGGCCGCGGCTGACACCGGGAGAGTTCCATGGCGAACCGAACCAAAGTTACTCAACAGAAGCGCGCGCGCGAACGCGCGAAGCAGGAGCGACAGCAGGAGAAGACCCGGCGCCGCGAGGAGGCCAAGACGCGCAAGGCGAACGAGCCGCAGCGCCCCGGCGGCGACGAAGATCCGGACATCGCCGGCATCGTCCCGGGCCCGCAGCCCAGCCCCTGGAATGACGAAGATTTGGTCGAGAACGAGGAATAGGTGCTAGAGGGGTCCTAATGGGTGCGATGGGTGCATAGAGCGGCGAGAGGAATGGTCCTTCGACTCGCGTGAATGGTGGACTCGCTCAGGACGTTCGGCTCGGCCGGGTGGGCTGCCATGAGCGAGGGCAAGACGCGGCCGAGCCGAATGGTCGCGTCAGCCAGTAGACAGCAGGGCGGAGGATTTCACCAGGCCAGCGCTGCAAGCTGAAACGGCACCCCGGCCCGGAGGAGACCGGAATTACGTGCCTGGCGCCTGCTGTCTACTGTCTGACGCGAACAAGCAAAAAAGGACCGATCAGCTCTTCCGCATCAACCGTCCCCACCGATACGCGTAGAAGTACTCGCTCCGGCAGTTCGGGCAGATGAACGATCCCAGCCACGTTCCCGAGCGTCGATTCTGCTCGACGCACTCCAGCGTGTATTCACAATGCGAGCAGTTGAGATGCGGCGTTCGCATCTCGAAATTGGACTGCAGGCCTGCGGACATACCCGCCTCCTCGGCGTTGAAAGGGGTCGTTAGGGGTCTGGGCATCTCGGAATCCAGTCTGAGACTCAGCAACAGCTGTACCCGCGCAAGTCGCGACGAGATTCGCAGAATTGCTAATGAAATTTGGATTTTGGAGAGAGAAGTGGTGCGCGCGGACGGCCAAGCGATTGGCTACCGGCCAATCTCTTAGCCGCCCGGCCCCTTGTGTCTTACCCGAGGGACTTCTGACTCAGGCCCGTCAAACTGTGCGGCGGCCGCTGACCAGGCCAACCACAAAGAGCACCAGCGCGATCACCAGCAGGACATAAATGAAGTTGCCCAGGGTGTACCCGCTGACAATTCCGAGGAGCCAGAGCACCAGCAGAATCACCGCGATCGTAAAAAGCATCTTGCCCTCCTGCCCCTGTTTGAGCACAAGGCGTGCCCGGTCGGCCGCCGGCTCAGCGGCCAGCTTTACAACGAGTTACCGGTCGGTGTGTGTCGCGGTGTTCCGTGAATGGGCGGACCTCGGCTGTGGTTGTGCCTGCCGGGTGCCATCGACTAGCATCGCCGCATGAGGACGTTTTTCGCAGCTCAGTTGGTCGCGACACTCGCGATCGGTCTCGTGAGTGCGAACGAAGGTGCTCCCGCGCGGGCCGGTCTGCCTTCGACTTCGCTCACGTCACACGAGGCCGACGCCGTCGACGTCACGCAGGCGATCGATCCGGCAATGTTCCGCGGGCTGCGGTGGCGATCGATTGGTCCGGCGCGCGGGGGACGATCACAGGCGGTCGCAGGCAGCGCGGCGCGGCCGCTCGAGTACTACTTCGGCGCAACCGGCGGCGGACTGTGGAAGACGACAGACGGCGGCGTCACGTGGCATCCCGTGTCCGACAAGTTCTTCACATCATCGTCGGTCGGTGCCGTCGCAGTGTCGGAGTCCAATCCGGATGTCGTCTACGTCGGCATGGGGGAGACGGAGCTGCGCGGCAACATCCTCCAGGGCGATGGCGTGTACAAATCGGTCGACGGCGGCAAGACGTTCACGCACATCGGCCTCGAGAAAACGCTCGCGATCGCGCGGATCCGCATCCATCCGGCAAACCCCGACATCGTCTACGTCGCGGCGCTCGGCGATCCGTACGGACGGAATGACGAGCGTGGAATTTTCAAGACCACTGACGGGGGGAAGACCTGGACGAAATCGCTGTTCCGCGACGCGAAGACCGGCGCCGTCGACCTCTCGATGGACGCGAAGAATCCAGATCTCCTCTACGCGGGATTGTGGGAGGTGTACCGCACGCCGCATTCACTCTCGAGCGGAGGTCCGGGCAGCGGGCTGTTCAAGACGACGGACGGCGGCACGAGCTGGGTGGAACTGACGAAGAACGACGGGCTCCCCAAGCCGGTCTGGGGAAAGATCGGCGTGTCGGTCTCGGGCGCGGATCCCAATCGCGTTTACGCGATCGTCGAAGCGGCGGAAGGCGGCGTGTTCCTCTCCGACGACGCGGGAAAGAGCTGGAAGAAGATCAACGAGGATCGACGGCTCCGTCAGCGGGCGTTCTACTACACGCGCATCTATGCGGATCCGCAGACGACGGACACGGTCTACATCCTGAATACGGCGATGTACCGTTCTACCGACGCAGGCAAGACGATCCGCGCGCTCCGCGTGCCCCACGGAGACAATCACGACCTGTGGATCGCGTCGACCGATCCGAAGCGGATGATCAACAGCAACGACGGCGGCGCGAACGTTTCGACGAACGCCGGCGAGAGCTGGACCGATCAGGATTTTCCCACCGCGCAGTTCTACAACGTCATCACGACGGCGCACGTCCCGTATCACGTCTGCGGCGCGCAGCAGGACAACAGCACAGCGTGCGTGTCGAGCACCGGTGAAGGAACGTTGTACGACGCAGGCGGCGGTGAGAGCGGCTACATCGCACCGGACCCGAGAGACACCGACGTCTTCTATGCGGGAAGCTACGGGGGGCGGCTGACGCGCATCAATCGCCGGACAGGTGCGGAGCGCGCGATCAACGTCTGGCCGGACAATCCCATGGGCTTCTCGTCCATCGACATCGCCGAGCGCTTCCAGTGGACGTATCCGATCGTCTTCTCGCCAACGGATCCGAAGACGCTTTACGCGACCTCGCAGCACGTGTGGAGGACCATCAACGAGGGGCAGTCGTGGGCGCGCATCAGTCCCGATCTGACGCGGCACGACCCCTCGACAATGGGACCGTCGGGTGGACCCATCACGCTCGACCAGACGGGCGTCGAAACCTATGCCGTCGTGTTCACGCTGGCGCCGAGCCCGGTCGACGGTCGCGTCATCTGGGCGGGCTCGGACGACGGGTACGTCCACGTCACGCGCGACGGCGGGAAGACCTGGGAGCGCGTGACGCCGCCGGACCTGCCGGCGTTCACGCGGATCAGCCTGATCGAAGCCTCACCGCATGACGCGGGCACGGCGTATCTCGCCGGCAACCGTTACCAGCGCGCGGACCGCGCGCCCTACGTCTACAAGACGTCCGATTACGGCAAGACGTGGACGAAGATCGTCAACGGGGTTGGACCGACCGACTACGCCCGCGCGATTCGCGAAGACAAGAAGCGCAGGGGGCTGCTGTTCCTCGGAACGGAGAACGGGATCTACGTGTCGTTCGACGACGGCGCCACCTGGCAGTCGCTGCGGCTGGAGCTTCCCGTCACGCCGGTGCACGGCATCGAGATCAAGGGAGACGATCTCGTCATCGCGACGCACGGCCGATCGTTCTACATCATGGACAACATCTCGGTGCTGCGTCAGATCACGCGCGAGATGACCAACGAGCCGGTCGTGTTGTTCCGTCCCGCCGATGCGACGCGATCCGTATCGCGTGGCGTCGCGATCGATTACTACCTGAAAGCGCCCGCCGACAAGATCACGATCGAGTTCCTCGATGCGCAGGGGCGATCAATCCGCACGTTTACCGGATCGGCCGAAGCGCCGAAGGAGCCCGCAGCGGAGCGGCCGGCCGGAGAGGAAGGGGGCGAAGAAGGGTTCCGACCCGCGCCGCCGAAAGTCGACGTGAAGGCGGGAATGAACCGGTTCACATGGGACATGCGGTATCCAGGCGCACACGATTTTCCGGGGTTGATCATGTGGGCGGGAAGCACACGCGGGCCCATCGCGCCTCCGGGACATTACAAAGTCAAGTTCACGGCACCAGACGGGATCACGAAGATGCAGGAGTTCGACATCACACGGAACGAGGCGGTCAAGGCGGTTACCGACGCCGACCTGCAGGCGCAGTTCACGCTGGCAAGCCAGATCAGCCAGAAGGTGTCCGCCGCGAATGACGCGGTGATCCGGATCCGCGCGATCAAGGACCAGATCGCGGCGCGACTGGGAAAGACGACGGATGCGAAGATCAAGGCGGCGGGTGACGATCTGACCGCGAAGCTGACCGCGATCGAGGGGGAGATCTATCAGTATCGCAACCGCAGCAGCCAGGATCCGCTGAACTTTCCGATCCGATTGAACAACAAGCTCGCGGCGCTGCAGGGCATCGTCGAGGCCGGCGATCAGCGGCCGACCGACCAGTCCTACGCGGTGTTCAAGGAATTATCCGACCGGCTGGACAAACAGCTCGCCGCGCTCGATGCGCTGCTCAAGAGCGATCTCGAACCGTTCAACAAGCTGCTCGCGAAGAAGAAGCTGGAACCGGTCACGAATCCCGCTCGACGGTGACCTCCACGACACCGACGGGCTCTTCGACCGCGACGAAGAGATCGTCGGGATTGTCGACGCCGGCGCTGAACAGATCTGCGGGACGATAGGGACGCTCCTGCAGCGCGAGCGTCACGTCGGTGATTTCCTGGTAGCTCGCCAGCACCAGGTCTGCCATCGCATACAGCGTGTGCTGAACGGAGCGGCTCGCGTGGCGCGCGAACGTTTCCACGATCAGCGCGCGGACACCCTGGCGGTACGTGCGAAACGTCACGTCCGCGCTGCTGTACGTCCATTTCGCGGACAGTTCTGCCACGAGCAGCCGCGGCAGGCCGTCGGCGATCCCGTCGTCGGCCGCCTCGCCTCGAGCGGGAGCGAATCCAGCGGTGCGCATCAGCGACAAGGCCGCGAGTCCGGACACGACCGAGCTCTGGCGTCCGTTGCTCGTGACGGCGGCGGTCTTCAGCTCCGGCGGCCCCGCGACGAAGGCCTGGCCCTGCGCGCGGCCGGCGACGTCGAGACGCGCCCACGCCGATTCGGTGATCTCGACGCGTGCGCGCGTGATCGCGGGCTGTTGCGCCAGGACGCGCTCGCAGAGCGCGAGCCCGAACTCCTCGATCTCTCCGGCGCCGTAATCGCGCGCCGCGCGGTGTACGATGTTCTTCAGCGCCTCGCCGGGCAGCAGTCCGCCGGCCCGTCCCTCGCGGAACGCGGCCGCGAAGTCCCCTTCGAACCGGAACGAGACGCTGAGTTCCTTGGGATCGTGACGATCGCCGCGCCGCATGACGCGCAGCATCCGAAGGCGGGATTCACCGTGGCTGCTCGAACCGATGCGCACCATGCGGCCGACTGTATCAAAACCTCGGGCTATAATTGACGTTTCCCGTGACTGTTGTCGCGAGACGCTTTCTGATCGGCGGGCGTGTGCAGGGGGTCGGCTTCCGGATGTTCGCCGCCGACCGCGCCGCACGCGAAGGGGTGACGGGCTACGCGCGGAACCTGCCGGACGGCCGCGTCGAGGCGCTGGTCGAAGGGGAGCAGGAATCGGTCGATCGCATGGAGCTCGCGCTGCGGCGCGGCCCCTCGCACGCGCAGGTGGACTCGTTCGACGTCGAGATCGTCGAGCCCACGCGCCGGCACTACGGATTCTCAACGCATTGATTTTGGTGGTGCCGGCCTTCCCTGGCCTGAGCCAGGTCGAAGGCAGGCACAGCCGAGGAGAAGGAGATCGTTTGGACGCACTCAAATCGAAGATTCGCCACGTACCTGACTTTCCGAAGCCGGGCATCCTCTTCTACGACGTGACGACGTTGCTGCGCGATCCGGACGGGTTCCGGATAGTGATCGACAGCCTGGCCACGCCGTACGAGGCCCGCGGGATCAGCGCCGTCGTGGGAATCGAGAGCCGCGGGTTCATCCTCGGGTCCGCGGTCGCCGACCGAATCGGCGCGGGATTCATCCCGGTGCGGAAGATGGGAAAGCTTCCAGCCGAGTGCATCCGCGCAACGTACGAGCTCGAGTACGGCACCGACAGCCTGGAGATGCACCGCGACGCGATCGACACGGGACAACGTGTGCTTGTCGTCGATGACCTGCTCGCGACGGGCGGCACCGCGCGCGCGACCGTCGATCTGGTGAAACAGATTGGCGGCGTGGTCGAAGGGGTGGCGTTCCTGATCGAGCTCGTCGGTCTGAACGGCCGCGCGAAGCTGCCCGGGGAAAGGATCCACGCGGTCCTGCAGTATTGATTATTCGAGGAAACGATTGTCAGGCGTAATCACGAAGCTCTGGCGCATCAGCCGCCGGTGAAGCGCCGGCGTTTCGAGCGCGACGATGACGCGGATGTCCTTGAATCCAGGCTGCGCCCAGACCGAGCTGACGCGAACCCGGGTATGTGCGGTTATCGCGTCCACGGGCGCTCTTGCAGACCTGCCGGCCGATCGTGTCATGCCACAGGGAATAGGGAAGCTCCCGCAGGCGGGCGACCTCTTGTTCAAGGACTTCGCGCCGCACCTGCACTTCCCAGACAAAGGGATTTCGGAGCATGCCGCGCCCGGCACTATACGATAAAATGGCTGTTTCCCGCGCCCGTAGCTCAGCAGGATAGAGCATCGGTTTCCTAAACCGGGGGTCGCAGGTTCGAGACCTGCCGGGCGCAAATTAAAGGTGCATAGGGGTGAGAGGGGTGCCTACGGGTGCCTGAAGGTGCGGAAATGCCTACGGGCGCGAAGAGTGGCTAAGATGCGGAGGGTGCCTGCGGCTGCGAAATGAAATCCATAGAAAGACATCGGCTGAAAGAGAACGAGTTCGCGCGCAGCATGGCGCATGCGCAGCAGATGATGACGAGCCGCGGGCGGGACCTCGGTGTCCTCGCGGCGGTCGTCATCGCGGCACTGCTGCTGGCCGGCGGCTACGCGTGGTCGCGGCAGACGCGCAACGCCAAGGCGAGCGTGGTGCTGGCGCAAGGGCTCGCCGTCGAGGAAGCGCCGGTGGTCGCGCCCGCGGCCCCCGCGCCGGGCAGCCCGATCCCGGTGCAGCAGTCCGGCACGTATCCAACGGAGCAGGCGAGGCTGGACGCCGCGCTGCCGAAGTTGCAGCAGGCGGCCGACGTGTATCCAAACACCGACGCGGGCATCACCGCCCGCTATCACCTCGCGGGCGTGCTCGCGCAACTGGGCCGGTACGCGGAAGCGGAGCAGCGATACAAGGAAGTCGCCGACAAGGCGGGCAGCAAGCTGTATGGGCGCACCGCGAAACTCGGACGCGCAGACGCGATGGTCGCCCAGGGGAAATACGACGACGCGATCAGGATTTACCAGGACCTGTCGACGGACAAGAACTCGCAGCTGCCCGTGGATGGCGTGCTGATGCAGCTTGGACGGACGTACATGAAAGCGGGGAAGAAGAACGAGGCGGCGCACGCGTTCACGCGGGTCGTCGAGGAATTTCCGCAGTCGCTGTACGCCGCGGACGCGCGTCGGGAGATGGAAGAAGCGAAGAAGAGTTAGGCTCTGCTTCGCTCCGGCAGGTCAGGCGTGCTCGGTGCGGAAGATCGCCTCGAGGCAGTACGCGGGAGCAGTGCCGACGACCTCGAGCCTTCGTGCGGCCCCCCGCGGGACGAACACGATGTCGCCGGCGGTGAGAATGGCGGATTCCCCGTCGATGGTCACCTTGATCAAACCGGACACGACAGCCTCGATCCGTTCGCGCGTGTCGGTCTGCGCGGCGGCAATGGCACCCGCTGGATACGTGCGTAACATCGGTTCGTAGCCCAGCGCCCGCAGCTTGTGCTCCAGCGCGGCCTGGCTCAAGGGTCCGTCCCGGCGCACATCCCACCGCTCGATCCGCATCAGGAGCATCATCCCCGTCCTCAGCCTCCCGGCCGCTCCCAGGGTCCAGGTCTGGGGCGCGGATACGGTTGCGATATTCATGCGGTCCTCGTCTCGTTTGCGGAGGCCTGCCAGGGGACGTCCGGCGCCGATGACTGACGCTGGGGTTCGACCAGCAGACGAAGGGCGTACTCCGTCGGGGCACCCGTTTGATCGCTGAAGGGCCCGACGCGGAAGATGGCGGAGAGCACCGTGGATTTACGCAGCGACGCGGGTAAATCGGTCCGGTTCCGCGCGCCGCGATCGACCTGGAAATACACGAGGCGATAGAGCGGGATCGGCGTGCCTCCCTGGCACTCGACGCTGACGCCATGCGTGCTGACGTCGCGCGTCAGTACCGACGCCATGCGCGTGCTGCCGCGCGCGTCTTTCCAGAGGATCTGGCCTGGCACGGCAATCCGGAGGCGGTCCTCGTTTCGCTTCTCATAACGGCTGCCGCCCTGCACGAGCCGAAGTCGCTGCTCCATCGTCATCCTCTCTGGCGTAAGGTGAGTCGTGCCAGTGCTATATCAAGTCGCACGCCCGGAACTTGCCCGCCGTCCAAAGAGTCCGGCTGAATTCTGCAAACGACTGAGAACACGTATCTTAGGGTATTGAACCGGAAAGGGATTCAGGGCCGGCGATGGGATATCTAGTATCCAGGCAGCGCGCTGACTGGATATCTGGTATTCAGTGAGCGACGTGCGGACCGACCCCAAGCCGGTCCATCTTCAGGTACAAGCCGCGGCGTGTGAGGCCGAGGAGGCGCGCCGTCTCGGAGATATTTCCAGAGGAACGCTCGAGCGCGGTCTGGATCATCTCGCGTTCGAGTTTCTCGACTGCCGCCGCGAGAGTCGTGCGGCGCAGCCGTGAACGCGGCGCCGCATCCGTAGGAATCGTGTCGGCAGTAAAAACCGGCGAGAGCAGTTCCGGCGTGATCGTGCTTTCAGGCGAGGCCATGGCGACGGCGCGCTGCACCTCGTTACGCAGCTGCCGGACGTTGCCGGGCCACAGGAACGTGTCGAACATGTCGAGCGTTTCCGCCCCGAGCCGAACGCCTGGTTTCCCCATCCGCTCACACGCTTCGCGCAGGAAGAAGGTGCTGAGATGTGGAATCTCCTCGCGGCGCTCGCGCAGCGGCGGCACGTGGATGCGGATCACGGAGAGCCGGTAGAAGAGATCCTCGCGAAACTTCCCGTCCGTGACGCGGCTCTCCAGATCGGCATTGGTGGCGGCGACGACGCGGACGTCGACGCGCTGGGGCCGCGTGTCGCCGACCGGCAGCACCTCGCCTTGTTCGAGGAAGCGCAGGAGCTTCGGCTGCACGTCGAGCGGAAGGTCGCCGACCTCGTCGAGAAACAGCGTTCCGCCAACCGCGGTGCGCAGCACGCCGGCCTGGTCGGCGATCGCACCGGTGAAGGCGCCGCGACGATGGCCGAACAACTGGCTGTCGGCAAGTTCGCGCGTGGCGCTGGTGCAGTTGTAGGGCAGAAACATGTTCGCGCGGCGGAGAGACCCGGCATGGATCGCGCGGGCCACCAGATCTTTGCCCGTCCCGCTCTCGCCGGTGATCAGCACCGTCAAATCGTTCCCCTGCAGGCGCTGGATCTGCTCCGCAACGCGCTGCATGGCGGCGCTCGCGCACACGAATCCCGGGAGCAGCGGCTCGAGCGGCCGTTCGAGCGCGCCCGCGGCCGGTTCGACCTGTCGATCGCGCGCAAGACAGAGTTCGAACCCCTGTCGCAGCACGGCGCACAAGGTGCGGAACCGTTGCAGCGTGGGTCCCGCCAGCGCGCGCGACGAGGAGAGCACGGCGACCCTGGGTCCCTCGAGCGCATGGCCGATTGGTTCAATCGCGACGAGCGGAGGCCCCGCAGTGCCGCGCGCTGTCGCCATCGCGAGCGCGCGCGCTGTCGCGGCGTCGCAGCCTGCCGTCCCGAGCAGATGAATCTGCCCGTTCTGACCCTGGACGTAGAGGACGGCCGCGATGGCGTCGCACGCCTCGAGGAGCGCCGTCGCGCCTTCGCGCGCCAGCAGGGCCGGCATCACGGACGCGTCGACGATCCGTCTCACCAGCGCGTCGTCGCCGTCCATCTGCACGCCGACGTATCCGCCGGTCGCCACTGACGGCACTTGGCGGATTGCCGCGCGAGCGTCAGCCAGGTCCGGTGCCGCACCGAGGGACTCGAAGAGGGTTGCGGCGTCGGTGAGATAGCGCGTCGCCCGCGAGCGTGCGCCGGCGGCCGCGGCGAGCCGCCCGAGCTCCAGGTGACTCAGGCCCGTCTGATAGCCCTCGCCGAGCAGATCGAACACGCTGACGCTCTGGCCGAAGTCGTGGTATGCCTCGGTCGCGCGTCCAGCCGCGGCATGCAGACGGCCGCGCAGCCGGAGGAATTCACCCCAGGTGCCGCTCATCTGGCCGGGCTGCACGCGCCCCGAAATGACGTCGAGTCGGCGCTGCGCGAGGTCGGCCTTGTTGAGCGCGAGGAGCGATTCAATCGCCGTCAGTTCCGCTTGCAGGGCGTACCCGACCGGAACGTCCGCCGCGGCGGCAACTTCGGCCGACACCGTGAGCGCGGTCTGTGCGTCGCCGCGCCGGAGCGCGAGCCGCGCCTCGAGTGCGCGGACGGACCACTGATACCAGCGGTTCGCGGCGGTTTCTCCGTACGCCTCGCGGGCCTTCTGAAGGCAGCGGCTGGCGTGTTCGTGCTCACCGCGAATGAGATGAATCTGTGCGAGCGTGTCGAACACGGCGCCGGTCGTCTCGCGCATGAAATGCAGCGGGCTGCGCACGTCGAGCGCGCGGTTGAGCGCCTCTTCCGCGCGCTTCAGGTTTCCAACGCGGACGCAGATCTGGCCAAGCGACGCGAGTGCGACGCCAAGGCCGTGCGGCGTGCCCGCCTGTTCCTGCAGCTCCACGCTGCGCTCGGCGAGCGACAGCGCCTGGTCGTGCCGGTGCTGCATCGACGCCACGTTCGCCTGGTTTCCGCACACCGTCGCGAGCACGTCGTCGGCCTCGCAGAGGACGGCGAGGCGCTCCGCCTGCCGCAGCGCCGCCACGGATTCGTCGAGCCGTCCTTCCTGCGCCAGCGTCACCCCCGACAGCGAATGGACCATCGCCAGGTGACGGCGATCGCCGGCCGCGTGGAGAGCGGACGCGGCATTGGTGATGTGGTCGCGGACGATCGCCATGTCGCCGACCTGTCGGTAGCAGAGGCCCAGCTCGTAGTGGGCAAGACCGATTGCGCGGGAGTCGTGCGCGCGCTCAGCCTGCTTGAGCGCTTTCGTCAGGAAGGCGATGCCGCGCGAGGGCTCGCCGCGCGCGACCGCAAGGCGGCCGTGCATCCGCCACAGATCGGACAACCGCGCAGGATCGAGCCGTTCGCGTCCCTCGGGTGGATTCCCGAGCGCCTCGGTCGCCTGCCTGACGTCATCCTGCAGGAGCCACGCTTCGGCAAGCGCGCAGCGGATCTGGACCTGCTCGTCGCGGGAGAGGCCCGCCTGTTTCAGCGCGCGGACGAGGAAGGTGGCGGCATCGGCGCCGAACCCGTGTTCGAGCGCCTGGACGGCTTGCGCGTAAAGATCCTGCCCCGCCACGCGCGGCAGTATAGCAGGTATACAGCCGACCGCCAAAAAAGGTGGCTGGCACCATTGGTGGCTGGCACCAAAGGTGCCAGCCACCTTTTCAAATCGCCCGGTATTTACTCGCTACCTTTTGACGGTCGCGAACCGATAGGTCAGGATTTTATAGATCAGCTTGGCGCATAGGAAGTTCGGCGCCATGACGCCTGGGAGCGGGCTCAATTCGACGAGGTCGCACGCGATGACGTTCTTCCGTGTGATGGTCGTGCGCAGGAGCGCGAGCATCTCATACCAGGACAGCCCGCCGGGCTCCGGCGTGCCGGTTGCCGGCATGATCGCGGGGTCCATGCCGTCGACGTCGATGGTGATGTAGACGGGGCCCTTCAGCGTGTCAACCACGCGATCGATCCACTGCGGGTCCTGGCGCATCGTCGCGTCGTAGAAGATCGTCGTGTTCAAACCTGGCGCCGCCTGCGCTTCCTCTGTCGACAGGCTGCGAATGCCGACCTGGGTAACCGTGGCGTATTCGAGGCTCCGACGCATTGCGCAGGCATGATTGTGCGGCGTGCCCATATAGCAGTCGCGCAAGTCCGCATGCGCGTCGATCTGCAGCACGGACAATCCCTTGAACTGCGCGGCCGCGGCGGCGACGAGCGGGGGCGTGATCGAATGCTCGCCGCCGAGCGTCACGAGAAACTTGTTGCGCGAGAGGACCTCGGTGGCGACGCGGCGGATCTCGTCCACCAGCGGCGCCATCTCGCCGAACGGCAGTTCCATCGACGGCAGCGTGAAAATGCCGACGTCGTGCACGTCGGCGCCGACCTCTTCATCCCACAGCTCCATATGCGACGAGGCTTCGAGGATCTCGCGCGGCCCGTTGCGCGTGCCCGACACGTACGACGTTGTCCGGTCCACAGGCACCGGCAGGATGACCACGTGCGAGTCGTCGAACGATTTCATCGTCGGCGTCGCACCGCCGTATTGCAGCGGTGCGCCGTGCTCGTACTCGAACGGAAAAGTCATAGGTGCGATTCTAGAATGCGCGGCCCACGCGCGCGAAGCCCACAGCATCTCGCCGGTTATTAACGCGATCGTCGCGCCACGCGACGCCGGACGTGAACGTCACCGGCAACGCGTAGCCGATGACCGTATCGAGCGAGAGCTCTGCACCGAAGGAGCGGCGGACATCGGCGCGGTCGAACCCGTCCGTCCACGCGTCCCCCACATCAGCAAACACAGCGCCATGGATTGTGCGGAAGAACAGCGGTAGCGTCCCGATCCCGCGCTGCACGTACCGAATCGGAAACCGGTAGTCGACGTTCGCAACGAGTGCGTGATCGCCGACGACGGATGCCGGCTCGAATCCGCGCAGCAGCCCGATCGCATCCGTGCCGATGTCGAAACCGTCGAACTGCGGTCCGGCGCCGGATGCGCTGAACACACGCCGTCGCCGGTCGTCGCCCCATGAAGACGCCCCAGCCGCGCGGAACGCGAGCGCCGCGTGACGCGGACCGGCGCGCACATACGCGCGCCCGTCAGCAGCGACGGCGCCGGTCGTCCCATCGGATCCCAATGCGTGCGGCGCAGATTCAACCGTCGTGCGAAATGCCGTGCCGGACTCCCGGCTGATCGAATAGCCGTATGCCCGCGCATTCTTGAAGCTCCAGCCGAAGTGCAGCGCGCGCCGCGTGACGGTGCCCGCCAGCGGCCGCGGACAGAGCGCGCAATTGAAGTCGTCCGTCGATCCGTTGAACGCCGTCAGTGTAGACGACGTGTATCGCACGTGTCTGATGGTGAAGAGCGCACCAGCGGTAACCTCTCGCGTGCGCACGTCGCCGTCGCGCCACGGATCCATGTCATCCGACACACTGGCGAAGAGCGTTGGCCACCAGCGGTCGTACGCGTAGGAGAACGACCAGTCGGGACGCGCGCGCGGCGTCGCCCAGGTGACGGATGCGCCGTACGCATGGCGGCCCAGCGCGTCAACGCCAGCCGTAGCGGCGCCAGCCGACAACTCGCCATCAGTCGATTCGATAATCGGCATCCAGAACTGCGGGAGGAGCGTGCGCCATGGATGGTAGGGTTCGGCCGGCCTAAAGGCCGGCACCACCGAAGAGGGTTCGGCCGGCCTAAAGGCCGGCACCACCGAAGAGGGTTCGGCCGGCCTAAAGGCCGGCACCACCGAAGAGGGCACCGAGGTCGCTGCGGGCGCTTCCGGCACATCGCGCCACGTGGCGGTCGCGAGCGGGATCGAAAACAGGTCGTACCCCGCGGTCGTATATCCCACGAACACGAGCTCGCGACCGTCGGGCGACACCACGGGTGATTGCGCGGCCAGACCGGCCCCCTCGAGGCGTCGCAGCGATCCATCGGGGAACGACACGGAATAGATCGCGAACGGGTCCCCCCCGCGATCGGATGCAAACACGATCGCGTGCCCATCGGGCATCCAGTAGGGCGTGACGTTCCGAGCATCGCGACTCGCGACAAGAGTACGAGTCGCTCGTGTGCCGACATCTATGACTACGATTTCTGATGGGCCACGGAGGCCCCGGCGCTCAGCCGCAATCGAAAGACCGTCAGGCGACCACCGCGGTGCGGAAAAGTTTGTTCCGTTTTCTGCGGCGAGCGGGACCGGAATGCCAACGTTGCCGGACGGCGGCATCCGCATGGTCGCGAGGGCGCGTCCGTTCGGCGATTGCACCGTGCAAACGATCGTGGTCCCGTCCGGGGACACGTCGGGTTCTGCGGCGCGCGCGCCCTTCGTGAGCGCGCGCACGTGACCGTCGTCCTGCTCGACGGCGTACAGGTCGGAGCGCAACGAGACATTCCGCTCGAGCTCGATCTGATCGAACACCAGCAGCGATCCCGAAGTGGAGATGCGATCGCCAAGAAATTTATCCGCGACCCGGCGGGGCCGCTGACCCTCGCGGCGGAATTCCATCAGAGCAGGGAAGCCGTGCGGGTTGACGACCGTGTAGAACAACCGGGCCGAGCGACTGAACGCGGGAGCCGTCACGGTGAAGCCGTGGTGCGTTAGCTGCGTCCGCGCTGACGGCTCATCGCGGACCCTGCGCGTCGTGTCCACCTCGAAATCCTTCCAGAGATCGCCGAGCGATCGGCCGAACACCTTCCTGAATGCGCGCGTGCCGAAGTACGGCACGCGGCCGGACTGTTCGTCCGCGAGTCGCGCAATCGATGCGGCGCCGAACCTGTCGGCGAGATACTGATGAAAGTAGGCGCCGTAGGCGTAATGGGCGAAGCCGGCGGGCCAGTCGACGAGGCCGCCGTTCACGCGGTCGACCGGTTCGAAGCGGCGCGATGCGGCGGCGCGCTCGATGATGAAGCGGAAATCGCCGGTGGGGACCCGCCCCTCTCCCGTCAGCACGCTCTCGTTGTAGGTGGCAATGCCTTCGATCTGCCACAGCGGCAGGAAGATGTTCGGGTAGAGGAGCGGCGCACGCCCGAACACGGATCGCAGGCCGCCAATCCACCCGCGCGCCTTGTCGAGATGCACGATGTGCGTGTATTCGTGCGAGAAGACGAGCCGGAGCCAGTCGTCCGTGTTGCCAATCGTGCTCGAGCCGGGGGGCGCGGCGACGGTGATCTCGATCGCGTTGTACGGAATCGGGTTCGCCCATCCGTTCGAGAGATCGTTCTGGTCGATGAGGATCACGTGCACGCGGCCGCTGGGTGTCCCGATCTCACGCGCGACGCGATCGGCCACGTCTTCGACGATGACGGACAGCCGGCGCGCAAGCGGCTCTTCACGCTGATGGAAGTGGATGCTGAAGCGCGGCGTGTTCAGCGTGCGAAAGCGCAGCTTTGGATCGTACCGGTTGGCCGCGAACACGTCGTTCGCTGCGCACACGCACAGCAGGAGCGCCGCGGCGGCGCGCGTCATTCGCCCGCTTCTTCTTTGAGCTCGGCGAGCAGCGTGAGCGCCTGCATCGGCGTCATCATGTTGATGTCGAGGGCTCGAAGCCGCCGGTGAATGGGATCGTCGCCCTGCGGAGCCGCCTGGAAGAGTCCCATCTGCCCCGCCGTCGTTGCCTCGCCGCTGAGCGACGGACGGCCGCCGCGCGATAGCTCGTCCCGCTCGAGCCCATTCAGGATCTCGCGCGCACGCGCCACGACCGACGGTGGAAGACCCGCCAGCCGCGCCACCTGGATTCCATAGCTGCGGTCCGACCGGCCCGGCACCACCTTGCGCAGAAAGACGATGTCGTCCTGCCACTCGCGGACGACGACGTGGAAGTTCGCGACGCTGGGGATTGCGTCGGCGAGGTCGGTGAGCTCGTGGTAGTGCGTCGCGAAAATCGTCTTCGGACGCGCGCGCTTGTTCGACGCGAGGTGCTCCGCGACGGCCCACGCGAGGCTGAGCCCGTCAAACGTCGACGTGCCGCGGCCGATCTCGTCCAGGATGACGAGGCTCCGCGAGGTCGCGCAGTGCAGGATGTTCGCGGTCTCCTGCATCTCGACCATGAATGTCGACTGGCCACGCGCGATGTTGTCGGACGCGCCGACGCGCGCGAACAGGCGATCGACGACGGGCAGCTTCGCGGTCCGCGCAGGCACGAAGGATCCCGCCTGCGCCATGAGACAGAGGAGCGCGGTCTGGCGCAGATACGTGGACTTGCCGCCCATGTTCGGGCCGGTGAGAATGACGAGCTGGTGCTCCGCGCTGTCCAGGGTGACGTCATTCGGCACGAACGCATCGGACACGAAGCGTTCGACCACCGCGTGGCGCACGTCGGTCGCGACGAGCTCGTCGCCTGCATGCATCAGCGGCTTCGTGTAGTTCTGGACCGCCGCGGCCTCCGCAAGCGCGCTCAGGACGTCGAACGTGGCGACGCCGCGAGCGGTGTCCTGGATGCGCGGCGCCTCCGCCGCGACACGCCGGCGCAGCGTCTCGAAAATCTCGACTTCGCGTTCAAGGATGCGCTCATCCGCGCCGAGGACCTTCTCTTCGTATGTCTTCAGATCCGGCGTGATGAAGCGCTCGCCGCCTGCGATCGTCTGCTTTCGCAGGTAGTCGGCGGGGACGCTCCCAAGGTTCGACTTCGAGACCTCGATGTAATAGCCGAACACCCGGTTGTAGCGAATCTTGAGCGAGTTGATCCCAGTCCGCGCGCGCTCCGCCTCTTCCATCTGGGCGATGCGCTGCTTGCCGGATCGGCTGATCGTGCGCAGCTCGTCGAGCTCGGCATCGACCCTGTCGCGGACGACGCCTCCGTCGCGCGCGAACGCGGGGGGCTCGTCGAGAATCGTGCGCTCGAGATCGTCCCGGACATCAGCCAGATCGTCGAGCTCGGCCACCAGGCTCCGGACGAGCGGCGCCTGAAACGGCTCGAGGAGCATGCGAAGGCGCGGCACTGCGGCCAGCGATTGCCGGAGCGATACGAGGTCACGCGGCCCCGCCGTGCCCAGCGCGGCACGCGCCACGAGCCGCTCGATGTCGTGCACGGTCTTCAGCGTCTCGCGCACCTTCGCGCGTTCGGTGCTGCGGAACGCGAACTCCTCGACCGCGTCGAGGCGGTCCTGGATGCGTTCGAGCGCGAGCAGCGGCCGCAGCAGCCACGCGCGCAGCAGCCGTCCGCCCATCGGCGTTGCGGTGCGATCGAGCTCGTGCAGCAGCGAGCCGGTCCGTCCGCCGTCCGCCGCCTCAATCACCTCGAGGTTCCTGAGCGTCGTCGGATCGATCATCATGCAGTCCGCGCCGGCGCGGAACGAGATCTCGCGCACGTGCGCAAGATCCGCTTTCTGCGTGTCCCGCAGGTACTGCACGAGCGCACCGGCAGCGCACGTCGCGGCGTGGCGATCGGCCAGGCCGAATCCCTGCAGCGTTTGCGCCTGCATTTGGGCGAGCAGCGATCGGCGCGCCGACTCGAATTCGAACGTCCAGCCGTCCGCAGTTGTGATGCGCGTGTCGAGACGCAGCTCGTCGACGAGCGCCTTCACGTCGGTGAATCCGTCCGGCAGGACGATCTCGCGCGGGCGCAGCACCGAGAGCTCGTCGGCAAGCGCCTGGCGGCCGTCGAGCCCCGCGTATTCAGCGGTCGTGAACTCGCCGGTGGACACGTCGAGCAGCGCGACGCCGTAGCCGGGGCCCGGATGCGCCGGCGAGATCCCCATCAGGAATGCAGGCTCGCGCGCGTCGAGGTAGCTTGCATCGGTCAGCGTGCCCGGCGACACGACGCGGACGACCTCGCGCTTGACGAGCCCCTTCGCCTTCTTCGGATCCTCCATCTGCTCGCAGACGGCGACACGGAATCCCTTCTTCACGAGGCGCGCGATGTAGCCGTCGGCCGCATGATACGGAATGCCGCACATGGGAATCGCGCCGCCGCTCGAATCTTTCGATCGCGACGTCAGCGTGAGCTCGAGCGCGCGCGCCGCCGTCAGCGCGTCCTCGTAGAACATCTCGTAGAAATCCCCCATGCGGAAGAACACGATCGCGTCGCGGTGCTGCCGCTTCGCTTCGAAGTATTGCCGCATCGCCGGGGTCGCGCCGGCTGGCTCTGAAGACACAGGAGGGGAGGACATTTCGGGGGAGCGTCTGGGCGTCGAGTATAACATTGGTGAATTGCTGGTTTTCGATTGGCGATTGCGGATTGAAAATCAACAGATTCAATCGACAATCGGCAATCGCCGCTCAGCAATCCACGGACTCCATGATCGTTCTGGCACTTGACACGACGTCGCGGGCCGGGAGCGTCGCCATTGTGCATGACGACGTCGTGCGGGTGGAGATTGTCGGCGATCTCGCGATCACGCACGGACAGCGGCTTCCGCTCGAGTTGCAGCGGGCGCTCGATGAGGCAACCGTCAAGATCGATGCCGTCGATCTGTTCGCGGTCGTCGCGGGCCCGGGCTCATTCACAGGCCTTCGCGTCGGGATTGCCACGATCCAGGGGCTCGCGATGGCGGAGCAGAAGAAGGTGGTCGCGCTATCGGCCCTCGACGTCCTCGCGCGTGCCGCCATCAACGCGCACAATCCTGTTGGCGCATGGATGGATGCGCAGCGCGGCGAAGTATTCGCCGCGCTGTACGCGCCTGACGGACGCGACGTGCTGATCGAGGCGGTGTCGGCGCCGCCGGACGAGGTGTTCGAGGCGTGGGGCCGGCGCACGAATGTCCGCGAAGTGACCTTCATCGGCGACGGTGCCGATCGTTATCGCGACGTCATCACCAGACGCCTGGACGCGACCACATCGATCTCGCCGGCTCCGCCGCTGGCTGGCCTCGCGGGCAGGATCGCCGCCGCAGAGCCGTCGCGCGCCGTGCTGCCACACGCCATCGTGCCGATCTACGTGAGGAAGTCCGATGCGGAGCTCGCGCGCGCACGCCGCTCGGCGGCCCGCTGACCACATGGACGCCGGGACGCCGTACTCGATCGCGCGCCTCACCGGTGACGCGGATATCGACGACGTGGCGGCCCTGGAAGCCTCGTCGTTCACCACGCCATGGCCGCGCGACATGCTCGCGCGCGAACTGCAGAACACGAGCATGTCGCGCGTGTACGTCATGCGCGACGATGGCGGCAGGCTGATCGCGTTCTGCGCGTGCTGGCTGCTGGCCGACGAGCTCCACATCAATACGCTCGCCGTCCAGCGGAGCGAGCGCCGCCGCGGCCACGCGACGCGGCTCCTGCGCTTCGTGTTCCGCGAGGCGACATCCGGGGGAGTGCGCCGCGCGACCCTGGAGGTGCGCAGATCGAATGCGGCCGCCCTGAAACTGTATGAGCGACTGGGGTTCACGGTGCACGGCGTGCGCCGGAAGTATTACGACAGGCCGGAAGAAGATGCGCTGATTCTCTGGAGCGAGCAGCTCGACATCTCCGACTGAGCCGCGTCCTTGATGCGATTACAGTCTTGTGGTAGGTTGCAGGATATGAATGTCCAGAAGTAACAACCTTCTCCCGGAGGCGGAAATGCCGAAAGACTTCGAAGAGCTGAAGCGCGAATTGCTGCAAAGCGACGAAGAGTACCGCCAACTTGCCACCCGTCATCACGACCTCGACGAACAGATTCACGACCTCGCCGCACGGCACTACCTGACCGAACCCGAACAGCTCGAAGAAGTCCGACTCAAGAAGGTGAAACTTCACCTCAAAGATCAGATGGAAAGCATTCTGCGCCGTCACCGCATGGAGGTAGGAGCGTCGCAGCCGACGCGCCACTGACCCGGCCGCGCAGAACGCCGACCGACGCCAGTTTCCGTTCACGAGGGCCAGCAGCCGGCTCGCCTCGCGCAGGTGACCAGCTCCTGGCCTTCAGTGACTTTCAGCCCGGTTCAGGGCACCATCAGCAGTTCATGAGAATCGATCGCGCAGGATACCCGTTCATAGCCGCCGGCCTCATCCCCGCCGCGGTGCTCGCCGCGAACCGGAGGTACGCCCTCGCGGCGCCGCTGGCGCTGCTTGGGGCATTCATGGCGTACTTCTTTCGCGATCCCGATCGGATCGTGCCGCAGGATCCGGATATCGTCGTCTCGCCGGCAGATGGCCGCGTGATGATCGCCGGTCCGAGTGACGGCCGCTGGGCCCCGCCGGGGGAGTGGAAGCAGGTGACGATTTTTCTGTCGCCGATGGACGTGCACATGAACCGGACGCCGGTCGACGGACGCGTCACCCGCGTCGACTACCGCAGGGGAACATTCCTGCCCGCGCACACGCCGGCCGCGAACGACAATGAGCTCAACGAGGTCTGGATCGATCACAACGGACGCACCATCGTGTTTCGCCAGGTGGTCGGGATCCTGGCGCGCCGCATCGTCTGTCGCGTGCGTGAAGGGGAAGTGCTCGAGCGCGGTCAGCGCATGGGCCTGATGAAGTTCGGATCGCGGATGGACGTATTCCTGCCGATGGATGCCGAGCTGCGCATATCGGTCGGGCAGCGGGTCATCGGCGGCGAGACCGTGCTGGCCGTACTGCGGAGCGCGAGTGCTCTCTAACGGACCGCGGCTGCGCCGGCGACGCGAAGACCGCGGACAGCACTTCCGGCGGGGCGTCTTCCTGCTTCCGTCGCTCCTCACCGTCGGCAACCTGTTCTGCGGCTACGCGTGCGTCGTTTATTCCACACGCTCCGATTTCGACACTGCGGCGCTGTTCATCGGGATCGCGATGGTCCTCGACACGCTGGACGGGTTCATCGCGCGCCTGACCAAGTCGACCTCCGCGTTCGGGGTCGAGCTCGATTCCCTTGCCGACGTCGTCTCGTTCGGCCTCGCGCCCGCAATCCTCGCATTCACGTGGGGCCTGTGGCCGCTGCACCGCCTCGGGTGGGCCGCCGGGTTCCTCTACGTGACCGCCACCGCGATGCGGCTGGCCCGATTCAACGTGCAGTCCACCACCACGACGGCGCCGGTCGACAAGCGCTACTTCGTCGGAATGCCGAGCCCAGCCGCTGCGGCGGTGATCGCCTCAACGGTGTATCTGTATCCGTACGGACTCAGTGAACCGCAGACGGCGTTCCCCGCGCTCGCGATGGTGCTGGTGCCGGCGCTGCTGATGGTCAGTACGATCCGCTTCCGCACCGTGAAGGCGATCGATGTCGGCTGGACGCGATCGTATCTGCGGCTCTTTCTCGCCGTCGTCGGACTCGTATTGATCGTCTCGCACCCGCGCTACGTCCTGGTCGTACTCTCCTACACGTACACGGTGACCGCGCTGGTCCTGTGGGCGTACCGTAAGGCGCGGCGGCGTCCGCTCGTGCCACCGCTGGTTGAAGGCGCCGCCGATCACCCTGGCACCCACTCACCCGATCATCCGGTCGCGTAGCGCTTCACCGTTCGGCTGGCCCGTCGGGCGCGACTGACTCAGCCGTTCGCGAGGGACATGTCTTTGCATCAGAACTTCTGCAAGGAAGGCTGTGCATCATGTCCAGAACCACCGCGGATGTTCTCGTAGAGCGGCTCATCGACTGGGGCGCCGCCGTAGTCTTTGGGCTTCCGGGCGACGGGATCAACGGCATCATGGAGGCGCTGCGGACACGTCAGGACCGCATCTCATTCATCCAGGTGCGGCATGAAGAGGCGGCTGCCTTCATGGCATGCGGTTACGCGAAATACACGGGACGGCTCGGCGTGTGTCTCGCGACGTCGGGTCCTGGCGCGATTCACCTGTTGAATGGGCTGTACGACGCCAAGATGGACGGCGCTCCAGTCCTCGCTCTTACCGGTCAGACCTATCACGACCTGATCGGCACGCGATACCAGCAGGAAGTGGATCTGCTGTCGTTGTTCAAGGACGTGGCGATCTATAACCAGCAGGTCCTCGGCGCCGGCCACGTTCGCGCGCTGGTGGACGCCGGGTGCCGCGCAGCGCTATCCGCCGGCGGCGTCGCGCACATCACGTGTCCCGTCGATCTGCAGGAGCAGACCGTCAAGGACGACGAGCCTTCGAAGAAGAAAGTCGAGGGGCACACCTCGAACGCCTGGCGTCCGCCCATCGTGGTTCCGTGTGACGCCGATATCCGCGCGGCCGCCGGGGTGCTGAACGCGGGGACAAAGACCGTCATCCTCGCGGGAGCGGGCGCGCTCGGCGCCGGCGGCGAGCTCGAACACCTTGCCGATCTGATGGCGGCACCCATCGTCAAACCGCTCCTTGGCAAAGCTGTCGTGCCCGATAACTCGCCCTTCACGACAGGCGGCATCGGACTGCTCGGCACCGAACCATCCGAGCTCGCGATGGAGCAGTGCGACACGCTGCTGATGGCCGGCACGAGCTTCCCCTACATGGAGTTCTATCCCAAACACACCGCGTGCCGCGGCGTGCAGATCGATCGCGATCCGTCGCGAATCGGGTTGCGTTTTCCGGTGGAAGTCGGGCTGTGCGGCAGCGCGAAGAATACTCTGCAGTTGCTGATCCCGCATATCAAACGACGCGACGATCGGTCGTTCCTCGAATCGGCGCAGACCGGCATGAAAAAGTGGTGGGAGCTCCTGCAGACGCGTTCACAGCGCGACGAGATGCCCATGAAGCCACAGGTGGTCGCGCAGGCGTTGAACGATCTGCTCGCGGACGACGCCATCATCTCGACGGACTCGGGGACGATTACGACGTGGGCGGCGCGCTACATCAACGTGAAGGGAAGTCAGCTCTTCTCGTGCTCGGGCAATCTCGCGAGCATGGCGCCCGGCCTGCCGTACGCGATCGCCGCGCAGATCGCGTATCCGGAGCGGCAGTCGGTTGCGTTCGTCGGCGACGGCGGCTTCACGATGTTGATGGGAGAGTTCGCGACGGCGGTGAAGTACCGACTTCCGATCAAGGTCGTCATCATCAAGAACAACACGCTCGGAATGATCAAGTGGGAGCAGATGGTCTTCCTCGGCAATCCCGAGTACGGCGTCTCGCTCGAGCCGATCGATTTCGTCCGCTTCGCAGAGGCGTGCGGGGCAGTCGGCTTCCGCTGCGAGCGTCCCGAGGAGGTGCGATCGGCGCTGGAAGCGATGCTGCTCGCGGACGGTCCGGCGCTCTGTGAGGCGATCGTCGACCCATTCGAACCTCCGATGCCGGCACGCGTGAAGGTGCAGCAGGCCGTGCATATGGCGGAGTCGCTGGCCAGGGGTGAACCTAATCGAGGGCGCATCGCCCTCACGCTGTTCCGCGACAAGGTCCACGATCTGAAGGGACATTAGTGGCCGAGCGGTACTCCGCGCTCGCCAGTGATCTGCGGCGGGTCGTCGGTGGGGAGGTGCGGTTCGATCCGGGCACTCGCGCCATGTACGCGACCGATGGCTCGAACTATCGCCAGGTCCCAATCGGCGTCGTGATCCCTCGCCACGTCGACGACGTCGTCGCAACCGTGGAGGTGTGCCGCCGGCACGGCGCGCCGGTCCTGTCGCGCGGTGGAGGCACGAGCCTCGCGGGACAGTGCTGCAACGTTGCCGTCGTCATCGAATTCTCGAAATACCTGAACCGCGTGCTGAGCATCGACGCGGAGGCCCGTATCGCCCGCGTCGAGCCGGGGGTGGTGCTCGACGAGCTGCAGCGCGAGGCGGCCGCACACGGGTTGATCTTCGGCCCGGATCCAGCCACACACAAGCACTGCACCCTGGGCGGCATGGTGGGGAACAACTCCTGCGGGATTCACGCCCTCATGTCGCAGTTCTACGGACCCGGCGCGCGAACCTCCGACAACACCCAGCGTATCGAAATCGTCACCTCTATGACGGGCTGCGAATGTGGGTCGGCGGCACGCCTGACGATCAGCTGCGCGAGATCATCACGGCGGGTGGACGGCGCGGGGAGATTTACGCCGCGCTGCTCCAGTTGCGCGACACTTACGCCGATCTCGTTCGCGCACGGTATCCGAATATTCCCAGGCGGATCTCCGGTTACAACCTTGACGAGCTTCTCCCCGAACGCGGTTTCAACGTCGCACGTGCGCTGGTCGGCACGGAGTCGACCTGCGTCACGATCCTGCAGGCCGAGATGATGCTGATCGACCGCCCGAAGGTGCGCTCGCTGCTCGTCCTCGGGTATCCGGACATCTACAGCGCTGCCGATCACGTGCCGGAACTTCTCGAATTCCGGCCGATTGGCCTCGAGGGAGTCGACGATCGGCTTGTCGACGACATGAAGAAGATGCGGATTCATCCGGAGAACGTGTCGCTGCTTCCCGAGGGAAATGGATGGCTGCTCGTCGAATTCGGCGGAGACACGAAAGCAGACAGCGACGCGAAGGCGAGGGCCGCAATGGACGCCCTGGCAAAAACGTCGACTCCACCGGCAACGAAGCTGTTCGACGACCCTGTCGCGGAAGAGCGGCTCTGGAAAGTGCGGGAGTCCGGCCTCGGCGCCACCGCCCACGTCCCGGGGGCGCCGGTCACGTGGGACGGGTGGGAGGATTCCGCCGTGCCGCCCGATCGTGTGGGCGGCTACCTCCGGGATCTGCGCCGGCTGTTCGAGAAGTACAGCTACGGGTGCGCGCTGTACGGTCACTTCGGTCAAGGCTGCATCCACACGCGGATCGATTTCGATCTCGAATCGGCGGCCGGCATCGAGAAGTACAAAGCGTTCATGGACGAGGCGAGCTCGCTCGTCGTCTCGTACGGCGGATCGCTGTCAGGCGAGCATGGGGACGGGCAGTCGAAGGCACAGTTCCTGTCAAAGATGTTCGGACCGGAACTGGTCGAGGCGTTCCGCGAATTCAAGCGCATCTGGGACCCCGACGGCCGGATGAATCCCGGCAAGATCGTCGCGCCGTACCGCATCGATCAGAATCTGCGGCTCGGCGCCGACTACCATCCGCCACAGCCGACGACGCAGTTCCGCTTTCCGGGGGATCACCGCAGCTTCGCGTTCAGCACGATCCGCTGTGTCGGCGTCGGCGATTGCCGCCGCCACGACGGCGGGACGATGTGTCCGAGCTATCGCGCCACGCGCGAAGAGGCGCACTCGACGCGCGGCCGCGCGCACCTGCTCTTCGAGATGCTGCAGGGCAATCCCCTCGATGGCGGATGGAAGGATGCTTATGTAAAGAACGCGCTGGATTTGTGCCTTGCCTGCAAAGGATGCAAGAGGGAATGTCCGGTCAACGTCGACATGGCGACATACAAGGCGGAGTTCCTGTCGCACTACTACGAGGGACGCCTGCGGCCGCGAACGGCGTATGCGATGGGGCTCATCCATCGATGGGCACGGCTGGCGTCGCACGTGCCGCAGATCGCGAACATGCTGACGCAGACGCCGGGTCTGGCCCGCGTGGCAAAGGCGGTTGCCGGCATCTCACAGCGCCGCACGATTCCGCGGTTGGCCGGCCGATCGTTTGTCGACTGGTTCCGATCGCGCGGGCGCACGACGGCGGCCAGCCCTGGCGCTCAGCACGTGCTGATCTGGCCCGATACGTTCAATAACTTTTTCCGTCCGGGCACGGCGATCGCCGCGACCGAAGTCCTCGAAGCGGCCGGCTGCGACGTCGCGATCCCGGATCGTGCGCTCTGTTGTGGGCGACCGCTCTACGACTACGGATTTCTCACGCAGGCCAGGCGCCTGCTGCTGGAAATTCTCGAGGCGCTGCGTCACGAGCTCCGCGCAGGCACTCCGATTGTGGTGCTGGAGCCAAGCTGCCTTGCCGTCTTTCGCGACGAGCTCGTGAATCTGTTTCCGGACGATCCAGACGCACAGCGACTGTCCCGTCAGACGTATCTCCTGGCGGACTTCCTCAGAAAGCTCGTGCCCGGGTACAAGCCGCCGCGGCTCCCGCAGCCGGTGATGCTGCATGGCCATTGTCATCACAAGGCGATTGCCACGGTCGACGATGAAGAAGCGCTCGTGCGGGATATGGCCCACGACCTGCACATCGTCGATTCTGGATGTTGCGGAATGGCCGGAAGCTTCGGGTTCGAAGACAATCACTACGATGTCTCGATGCAGGTGGGAGAGCTCGTGCTGCTGCCGGCGGTGCGAAAAGCCGCCCACGACACGCTGATCGTCGCTGACGGGTTCAGTTGCCGCGAACAGATCGAACAGGCAACCGGCCGCCAAGCCGTCCATCTCGCCGAAGCGCTCCACACGGCGCGTCACGCAAGTAGACTCCCTTCCTCCTGTTTGATCTTTTCAGCGGCTGTCGGTCGAAGAGAGTACTGGCAGGTGCACCGTCACAGTGGTCCCAAGGCCCTTCTCGCTCACGACTTCGATCGACCCGCCATTCAATTCAATGTTCCGCCGCGCGATCGGCAAGCCAAGCCCCGTTCCGGTCGTCTTGGTCGAGAAGTACGGTTCGAAGACACGCGCGAGCGACTCTTCATCCATCCCGACGCCGGTATCGCGCACGCGCAGCGTGACGTGATCGGCGTCCGCTGACGCGTCGATCGTGAGCGTCCCCTTGCCGGGCATTGCGTGCAGCGCGTTTTCGACGATGTTGGCGAGGCTGCGGGCGACGAGGGTGCGATCGACGAAGACGCGGGGGAGCGGCGGATCGACGCGGTTCACGATCTCGATTCGACCGGCAAGGCCGGTGCGATACGGATTGACAACGTCGGCCACGAGCTCCGGCACATCGACGGGCGCGGGTTTGGCGGTAGGGGATGACGCGAAGCTCGAGAACTCGGCGGCGATCTGCCGAAGCAGGCGGACCTGGCCGAGGATTGACGTGACGCAGCTTTCCAGCACCTCGCCCATTGGCTCACCGCGATCGGCGTGCACGCGGCGCAGGTGCTCAGCGGACAGCTGGATCGGGGTGAGCGGGTTCTTGATCTCGTGCGCGACCTGGCGCGCCATCTCGGCCCAGGCCTCGAGGCGGTGCGTGCGCTCGAGCTGCGTGCGCTGCGCTTTCAGCTCCGCCGCCATGCTGTTGAACGCGTCGACGAGACGGCGCAGCTCGTCGGCCGACCGCACGGCGATCTGCGCATCGAAGTCGCCGCGCGCGATGCGGCGCGTCGCGCGGGTGAGGCGGCGCACGGGATCCGCGATGCGCTCGGCCATCGACAACCCGATGGCTGCACCGAGCAGGATGAAGCACAACGCGGCGAGATGCACGCCGCGATCGAGATCGTCGAGCTCGCGATCGATGTCGCGCTGCCGGTTAGCGAGCGGCACAGTGAGGATCAACTTGCGTCCTTCCGCGCGCACCGGCGCCGCGGCAATCGTATACGGGACCGTGCCGATCCGGTCCTCGTCCACGAAGCTCGGCAGCCGCTGCAGCGCGATGGCGCGGTATACATCGTCCGGCGTGCGGGTCGCGAGCAGGCCGGATTCAAACAGATCGCGCTTGCTCGTCGCCAGCAGCTTGGCCCCCTCGAAGATGTTCACATCCTGATCGATCACCTGGCTGATCCACACCATCACGTCGTCGCTCGCCGGCGCAAACCCTTCCGTCCGCTGGAGCAGCGCGTTCGACTGCTCGATGACACGCTGCGCGACGGCCGCGGTGCGCGCCGCCGACACCGCAACGTCGGCGGTCAGCAGGTTGGCGAAATACGTGCGGATCACGAACGCAAGCGTCAGCACCGGGATGATTGACGCGAGCACGAACGCCAGGAACAGCTTGCGATAGAAGCTCGCGCGAATCTCGCGCAGGAGCGCGCGGCCGAGGCGCGGCCGCTCGCGCGCGATGCGGGTAAATCCCGCGGTGAACAACAGCACGACGACGTAGGCGGTCGCCGAAAGCGTGGTGAGCTCCGCGACGTGGACCAGGTGATCGAACACCGTCAGCGCGCGGTAGCCGATCGCGTAGATGAAGACGCGATCGTTCGAGAAGTGCACGCGGTAGCGCGCGTTCCCGCTGTCGACGGTCGTCCAGAACGGACGCCGCGCGGCATCGTAGATGCGCGCGAACAACGCGTCGCTGATCGGCCACGCCGCGCGCGACGAGCTGTAAATCGTCCCGAGGCTCCAGCCGTAAATCGCGACATCGACGTCGCTCCCGGTCGTACCTTCGCGCGGCGCCGCACCGTCGGCCGGGCGGAACACCTCGAAGTACGGATTCTGCGACGTGATGAACGGCAGCGTGCGGTAGTCGAACAGCACGTGCACGACGATCCTGCCGACGGAAATCGGCGGCATACCAAGGGCTACGGACGTGCAGATCTTCTTTTCGGCGTGCAGCATCCGCCGCTCTTCCGACCCAAATGGCACCGCCTCACCGAACACGTCCCATTTGCAGGTCGGCGCTCCCTCTGGCGTCTGGGTGTACAGCTCGACGGCCGACGTCAGCCGCGCGCGCGCGAGGGCCGTCTGGCTCCACACCCGAAACGCGCTTTCGGTGCCGGGCGTCTGCGCGGTGCCGGAGTATTCGGGCAGGTTCAACGCGAAACGGCTCACGAGCGTGTTCGGCGGGTTGGCGGTCGCGACCGTTCCGGCATCGCCCATGACGAGCGTCGGCAGGAACGTCATCGCGTCGATCTCGCGCCGCGCTTCGGCGAGCTCGTCCTGCAGCGTCTGGGGATGCGTCTGCACTTCGACCGCGTAGCGCGTCGCGATCAGCGATCGCAGCGCGGCTTCCGCGAAATAGTCGACGGACGGATACAGCAGCAGCCCCGGCAGCAGGAACGCCACGAACAATGCGAGGATCCGCGCGGCGACGGTCGTGTGCCGATACCACACGACCATGCGCGAGCCGGCGAGCGCCGCGATCGCGCACGCCGCTGCCGAGAGGACCAGGCCGAGCGCGGGCAGCATCCAGCCACGTGCCTGCGCGATGACGGCCACGATCACGGCGGGTGAAATCCAGACGGCGAGAAGCCAGGCGGCGGAGACGGCGCGGCGGCGCGGCGTCCGCCAGCGCGCGAGCGCGGCGGCAAGAATCAACGTGCACGTCCAGAGCGCCGCGGCGTGGCACGCGAGGATGCCGCTCAGGAGCGCGAGCCGCGTCGCATTCCACGGGTGCAGCGAGAAGTGCCGCAGATCGACCGCGGATGGATCCACGGCGCGCGGCAGCAGCCTGCCGAACACGACGAGCACCGCGGCAATCGCCACGCCGGCGGCGAACTGCAAAAGAAAGAAATGAAGCGGTGCCTCCTCCGCGCTGCGCCGCCGCGTGCGCCACGCGACCCGAACGCGCACGAGCGGGCTGGCGAGCAGCGCCACCGCGGCCGCCGCGGTGACCCCGCCGAGCAGCAACACCGTGCTCGCCGGCGGCCACTCGCCGAGCCCAATCGCGAGCGCGGCCCATAGCGTGGCGGCACCGGCCGCGAGCAGCCCCACCGCGGACAGCGTGGCCTCCACGAACGGCCCCGGTTGCACAGCCGCGGCACGCCTGTCGAGCAGCGGCCCGATCAGCAGGAGGATGGTGATCCCGAACACCACCAGCACGACCGCGGCGACCTGCCGCCGCCAGAAGTTTCGCGCCTCGGCGATCTCGCGCGGGGCGATGGAGGCTTCCACGAGCGGCTCGCCGCCAGGCGCGTGCAGCAGGAATGCCTTCGGCCGCGGCTGATCGCCCGCCCCTTCCCACCGCATGCGAAGGGCCACCGAGCCGAACGGCGTCTCGATCGCGGTGTCCAGCGCCGCAATCGTCGCCGCCGCCGGGGCGGGGGAGAGCACGTGCTCGGCTGCGACGGATCCGACCCGCCGCTGCTCGGCATCGACGATCGGCAGGATGTGGACGAGTCGAAGCCCCATGGGCGACGGGGTGACGAAGAACGATGACGGACCGGCGAGCCGCGCGGGTACGCGGATGTCCGACGGCCGTCCTACCCACGCGCGCGCGACACCGCCTGTGTCGTAAATCGTCGCCGCAACCGCATCCGGCCTCGTCGCAGCCTCCAGAAGACGCCGATCGACGACATCGAAGAGCGCGCGTGCGCCGTCGGCTCCCGCGGCCAGGCCGCGGGCGGCGTCCGGGTCGACGGCGACCGCGGTCGCGATCCGCGCGAGGACCGCGGTCATCCGGTCGAAATCGGAGCGGACGCTTTGCTCCACGCGCGCGGCGGCGGCCGCGTCGCTCGCGCCGAACCGCCAGAGCTCACCGGCGGCGCCGAGCACGGCTGCCGCAACCGCCAGGAGCAGCCCCGCGGCCAGCAGCCGCCGGCGGCTCACGCGGCGATCGCGCAGCCGCAGAGAGAAGGATGAAGGCACTGAAGCAGCAGAATACCGCAAAGGGTACAATCAACTGATCGATCGATGCCGCAGCCGCCCGCACTCAAAGCGTCCCTGAAACGCGGCGCCTGTCTCGCCGCCGCGAACTGGCCGCTCATCGCTGTGCAGTTCATCGCCGAAGGCACGCTGAAACTGCTGCTCGCGGTCCCGGTTGTCGGCGGGATTTTCCTGGTCGTGCTCGTCCTCGGCGCGGACGTGGACGAAATCATGGCGGGCGACGTGAAGGAAATCCTCACCTCGGTCGTCGGGGCCCTTCGCGCAAACCCCGCAGCGCTCGCGGCGTTTGCCGCGGCGTTCCTCGTCGTGCTGCTCGGCGGATCCATCCTGACGTTCATCGTCAAGGCGGGGACCGTCACCATCCTCGCGGCGGCGGAATCGCAGGCCGGACCCATCGAGCGGCCGCCGCTTCGCCTGGCCGCGTTGCGACGCGCGAACTTCACGAACATCGATCCGTTCCTCGCCGGGTGCCGGGCCTTCGGGCGGCGCTATGTGAAGCTCGGCATGTGCCTGCTCGTCGCCTACACGATTACGGCCATCGGGTACCTCGCGTGTCTCGTCGGTGGCTACGCGATGGTCGGCCGTTCGGGCGTCCTCGGCTGGACGGTCGCGGCGGCGCTCGCCTCGAGCACGCTCGTCGTGTGGATCACGCTGATCAACTTCTTCTATCTGCTCACGCAGATGGCGATCGCGATGGAGGATCTCGGCGTGCGCGAGGCGATCGCGAGGGTGACCGACTTCAGTCGCGCGAGCATCCGCGAAATCGCCGGCATCTTCGGCGTGGTGCTGCTTCTCGTCGGTATCGCGACGGTCGCCTCCATCCTGGCGACGGCGGGGCTCGGCCTGATCGCGTTCGTGCCGTTCGTCGGCCTCGCGATCGTCCCGCTGCAGGTCGCCGCGTGGCTCCTGCGCGGCATCGTCTTCGAGTTCCTCGCGCTCTCGGCCCTTGGCGCGTATCTGACGCAATACCGGTATTACCTCCACAGCCACGCGACAGTCCGCGTGCAGGACACCGCATCCGACGTCGGACCAGGGATCGCATGACCACCTACGACCACTTTCTCTCCCGCGCTGCCGCGGGGATGCAGGAGTCGGCCATTCGAAAGACGGGCTCGATCCTCGCGCAGCATCGGGACATCATCTCGTTCGCGCCCGGCTACCCGGCTCCGGAGACGTTCGCCTGGCGCGACTTCCAGGAGATCGCCCGCGAGCTCCTGTCGGGCAGCGACGCCAGCGTGCTGCAGTACGGGCCGACGCGCGGCTATCGGCCGCTGCTCGAGCAGATCGCCGGCATCATGCAGAACCGCGGCGTCGCGTCGGCGCTGGATCGGCTGCTCGTGACCACCGGATCGCAGCAGGGACTCGACCTCGTCGCGCGCGTGCTGCTGAATCCCGGCGATGTCGTCCTCGTCGAGCTGCCGACCTACACCGGCGCGATCACCGCGTTTCGAAACGTGCAGGCGCAGATGGAAGGGGTGCCCCAGGAGGCTGATGGCATCGACCTCGCCGCGCTCGACGAGACGCACGCGCGCCTGGTGAAGGCCGGGCGCCGTGTCCCGTTCCTCTACGTCGTCCCGAATTTCCAGAATCCGACGGGGCTGCTGATCGGGCTGGAGAAGCGGCGCAGGCTGCTCGAGTGGGCCGCGAAGCGCGACGTGCTGATCCTCGAAGATGATCCATATCGCGAGCTGTACTTCGAGGACTGCACGACCGAAGCCGACGTCCGGCCGATGAAGGCGGACGATCTCGAGGAGCGCATTATCTACTTGAGCAGCTTCTCGAAGACGCTTGCGCCCGGATTCCGAATCGCGTGGATCGATGCGCCCGCGTCGATTGCGGTGAAGCTCGAGATGGCGAAGCAGGCGGGCGATCTGTGCAGCAGCATCCTCGACCAGCGCATCGTCTATGAAGCCGCGCGCCGCGGGATTCTGGAACGGCAGCTGCCGATGCTGCGCCGTCATTACCAGGACAAGCGCGACGTGATGGTGCAGGCGCTGAAAGCGGAGCTGGGAGACGACATTCACGGACCGGATCCGCGCGGCGGCTTCTTCCTCTGGGCGACGCTGCCGCAGGCGATTGACGCGGACCATCTGCTCGATCGCGCGGTGCGGCACGGCGTCGTGTACGTCGCGGGAAGCGCATTTTTCGTGAACAACGCCGGCGGCAATCTGATCCGGCTGTCGTTTTCGGCGCCAAGCCACGAGCGGCTGCGCGAAGGGGCGTCGCGCCTCGCGTCGGCTATTCGGGAGGAGCTTGCGGCGCCGGTGGGACCGCCAGCAGGAGCCTCCACTCGCTGCTAATCGTCCCGGTGATGGCGGCCATGCGCGCATCGGCGCCGGTCCCGGCAAAAACGGGTGGCACCGCGAGCGGCTGTTCCAGCTTGATCTGACCGGCCGGCTTGCCGGTCGCCGCCTCGAACGCGCGGATTTCCGCCGCAGCCCCGGGCACTGCCACCGATGATCCGACGATCACGGGGCCTGTCGGCCTGTAGGGCACCGGCGCATGCCACAGCAACGCGCCGCTGTGCCGATCGAACGCGCGCACCATGTTGTCCATCCCGGTGATGAACACGCGCGTACCGTCGGAGGCTGGCCGTCCGCGCAGGGTCGTGCCGATGAGCGGAGGCCAGTCGACCGCACCATCATCGGCGTTGTATGCGTAGAACGTCTTGTTCGACGCGCCCACGAAGACGCGGTCGGGGAAGGCCAGCACCTCGCTGAGCGGACCCTTCGCGGGAAACCTGGTCCATCGCTCCGCGCCTGTCCTCAAATCGAGCGCGAGCAGCCGTCCTTCATCGAGCGGCACATACAGGTTGTTGCCTTCGATCGTCGCGCGCGTGTGCTGCGGCGGGCTCTCGTGGTGCCACACTTTTGCGCCATCGATCTCGCGAAAAGCGGCAAGCTGACCCGCGGACGCGGCTACCACCCAGCCGCCCTGCACGAGCAGCGGCGCCGTCACCGTGCCCGATGGCGCTTCCCACAGCACTTTCCCGTTCGCGGCATCCAGCGCGTGAATCATTTCGCCCGCCGCAACGAACAGCAGCGCCTCGTGAGCGACGATCGCCTGATCAGTGCGCAGCTGCACGCGCCACGCTTCCTTGCCGTCCGTCGCGGAGTACGCCACGACATCTCCGGACTGAAGACCGACGACGATCAGCTCGCCGGCAATGGTTGGCGGCGCCACCGCGCGCGCAGGAATTGCCACACTCCATCGCACAGAGGATGGCAGTGTCTGCAATGCCGTGGACGTGAAGGCGGATGATGCGAAAATGATCGCGATGGTGATCCGAAGAAGCGCCACTACCTCTATAATAGTGGCATCGCCGGTCACCCCATGGGCCGATCGGCCGATGACCCGATAATCAATCTCGCCCTGTGGCACATCAGACCATCGTAGTTCTCGATTTCGGCTCGCAGTTCACGCAGCTGATCGCTCGTCGTCTGCGTGAGCTCTCCGTCTATTCCGAGATCCTCCCGTTCGACACCCCGATGGCGGAGATCCGGAAGCGGAATCCGGTCGGCATCGTGCTGTCGGGCGGACCGAAATCGGTGTCGGAAGCGGGTGCGCCGCACTGCGAGACCGCCGTGTACGACGCCGGCGTGCCCGTGCTCGGCATCTGCTACGGCATGCAGCTGATGACGCACGCGCTCGGCGGCGAGGTTGCGCCGGCGCCGCACCGGGAGTTCGGTCTCGCGACAATCGACGTGCAGCCCGATGCGCCGCTCTTCGCGTCGATTCCGTCGAACCTGCGGGTGTGGGCGAGCCACGGCGATTTCGTGAAGACCGCGCCGCCCGGATTCCAGGTCACCGCGACGAGCTCCAACGCTCCGGTCGCAGCAATGGTGGCCGAGGACCGGCGGCTGTACGCGCTGCTGTTCCACCCCGAGGTCGCGCACACCGATCACGGCGTCGACATCCTCCGCAATTTCGCGTACGACGTCTGCGGCTGCACGGGCGACTGGACGATGTCGTCGTTCGTCGAGGAAGCCACGCAGCGGATCCGCGCGCAGGTGGGCGACGGCCGCGTCGTGTGCGGCCTGAGCGGCGGCGTCGATTCAACGGTCGCCGCGATGCTGATCCACGGCGCGATCGGGGATCGCCTCACGTGCATCTTCGTCGACAACGGCGTGATGCGGCAGGACGAGGCGCAGCAGATTCGCACGCGGTTCGAGCGGCTCAGGCTGCCGCTCGTGTTCGTCGATGCGTCGACCCTGTTTCTCGATCGGCTCGCGGGCGTCAGCGAGCCGGAGCACAAGCGGAAGATCATCGGCGCCGCGTTCATCGAGGTGTTCGAGACCGAAGCGAAGAGGCTCGGGTCCTTCGATTTCCTCGGGCAGGGAACGCTCTATCCCGACGTGATCGAGAGCGTGTCGGTCATCGGTCCCTCGCACGTGATCAAGAGCCATCACAACGTCGGCGGTCTGCCCGAGCACATGCGGTTCACGCTCGTCGAACCGCTGCGGCAGCTGTTCAAGGACGAAGTGCGACTGGTCGGAAAAGAACTCGGCCTCGAAGACGAGTTCGTGTGGCGGCAGCCGTTCCCCGGTCCTGGGCTTGCGGTGCGTATCCTCGGCGAGGTGACCGCGTCGCGGCTGAACCTCGTGCGCAAAGCGGACCACATCATCGCGCAGGAAGTGAAGCGCGCCGGCTGGTATCGCACGCTGTGGCAGTCGTTCGCCGTGCTTCTGCCGATCCAGAGCGTCGGCGTCATGGGCGACGCGCGGACCTATGAGTACACGATTGCGATGCGCGCGGTCGAAAGCAAGGACGGGATGACCGCGGACTGGGCGCGTCTGCCGCACGAGCTGCTCGCCACGATCGCATCGCGCATCGTGAACGAAGTGAAGGGGATCAACCGGGTGGTCTACGACATCAGCTCGAAACCGCCATCGACGATCGAATGGGAGTAGGAGATGACTGACTTCGTCCATCTTCATCTTCACTCCGAGTACTCGCTCCTCGATGGCGCGTGCCGCATCGAGGAAATGCTCGATCGCGCCGTGGAGCTGAAGATGCGCGCCGTCGCGATCACCGAGCACGGCAACATGTTCTCGTCGGTCGTGTTCCACGATCAGGCGCGCAAGCGCGGCATCAATCCAATCCTCGGCTGTGAGGTGTACGTCGCGCCGGGCGATCGCCGGACGAAGAGCGGCACGCCGGGCGAGACCGCGAACCACCTTGTGCTCCTCGCGCAGACCAAAGAGGGCTATCACAACCTCATCAAGCTCGTCTCGGCCGGCTACACCGAGGGCTTCTATTACAAGCCGCGCATCGACAAGGACCTCCTCGCGCAGCACGCGACAGGGCTGATCGGCCTCAGCAGCTGCCTCAAAGGGGAGGTCGCCACAGGGATCCGGACGGAGCAGCAGCAGAAGGCGATCGCGGCGGCCGCGGCGTATCGCGACATCCTCGGGCCCGACAACTTCTTCCTCGAGATGCAGTATCAGGGCATCGACGAGCAGCGCATCGTCAACGTGGGCCTGCAGCCGATCGCGAAGGACCTCGGCCTGCAGCTCGTCGTCACCAACGACGTGCACTACCTGCAGAACTCCGACTACAAGCCGCACGACGTGCTGCTCTGCATCGGCACCGGAAAATCCGTCAACGACGCCGAGCGTCTCCGGTATCACGGCGACCAGTTCTACTTGAAGACGCCGGAAGAGATGGCGCAGGTCTTCCCGGAGTGTCCCGAGGCGCTCGCGAACACGCTGCGGATCGCGGAACGCTGCAACGTCGATCTGTCGGGCACCGTCAACCACCTCCCGAATTTCGACGTGCCCGCGGGCTTTACTCTCGACGAGTATTTCGAGCACGTGGTGCGCGCAGGTTTCGCGCAGCGTCTGCCTCGCCTGCAGGATCTCGCCGCGCGCGGGATCCTGAAGCACACGATCGACGAGTACGAGCGCCGGCTCACGTACGAAATCCAGATGATCAAGCAGATGAAGTACCCGGGGTACTTCCTGATCACCTGGGACTTCATCCGCTACGCGCGCGAGAAGGGGATTCCCGTCGGTCCAGGCCGTGGATCGGCAGCCGGCAGCTTCGTCGCGTATTGCCTTCGCATCACCGACGTCGATCCCATCGAGTACGACCTGATCTTCGAGCGGTTCCTGAATCCGGAGCGCGTGTCGCTGCCCGATATCGACATCGACTTCTGCGAGCGCCGCCGCGGCGAAGTCATCGAATACGTCACGCACAAGTACGGCCGCGAGAACGTCGCGCAGATCATCACGTTCGGGACCATGAAAGCGCGCGCGGTCGTGCGGGACGTCGCACGCGTGATGGACATTCCGTACGCGGACGCCGATCGCGTCGCGAAAGCCATCCCGCCGGCGCTCGACATGACGCTCGACAAGGCGCTGGAGGAAAATCCCGCGCTCAAGGAGATGGAGAAGAACGACGAGCGGGTGAAGGAGCTCCTCGCCGTTGCCCGCCGTCTCGAAGGCATGACGCGCCACGCGTCGGTCCACGCAGCCGGCGTCGTCATCGCGCCGCGGCCCTTGACCGAGTTCGTCCCGCTCTACAAGAGCCAGAAGGATGAAATCGTCACGCAGTGGGCGATGAAGGAGGTTGAACGCATGGGCCTCCTGAAGATGGACTTCCTCGGACTCAGCACGCTGACGCTGATCAGGGACGCGCTCGACGAGATCAAGCGCACCGAGGGGACCGATCTCGACATCGATGCGATCCCGCTGGACGATGCGAAGACGTTCCAGCTGTTCTGCGACGGTCAGACCTACGGCGTGTTCCAGTTCGAAAGCTCCGGCATGCGCGAGCTCCTGCGCAAGGCGAAGCCGGAGCGGCTCGACGACCTCATCGCGTTGAACGCGCTGTATCGTCCCGGCCCGCTCAAGAGCGGGATGGTGGACGACTACGTGTCGCGCAAGCAGGGAAAGACCGAGGTCAAGTACGAGCTGTCGCAGCTCGCGCCGATTCTCGGCGACACCTACGGCGTCATCGCATACCAGGAACAGGTCATGCGCATCGCCGCCGTGCTGGCCGGGTTCACGATGGGCCAGTCCGACATGCTTCGAAAGGCCATGGGGAAGAAAGATCCCAAGGTCATGGCGAAGCAGCGCGAAGCCTTCATGACGGGCGCGAAAGCGAACGGCGTCAACGAGAAGAAGGCGACGAAGATCTTCGACCTGATGGAGTTCTTCGCGGGGTACGGCTTCAACAAGTCGCACTCGACGACCTACGCGTGGGTCGCGTACCAGACGGCGTATTTGAAGGCGAACTACCCCGCGCACTTCATGGCGGCGCTGCTGACGATCGAAGCGGCGAACACCGACAAGCTTGCGATGTACCTGGGGGAGTGCCGCGACCTCGGCGTCATCATCCTTGCGCCCGACGTGAACTCGAGCGAGTTGCAGTTCACGGTCGTCGACGGCTTGGTGCGGTTCGGCCTGTGCGCGGTCAAGAACGTCGGCGAAGGGGCAATCCAGTCGATTCTCGCCGTCCGCAAGGAGCTCGGGCGGATCGAGTCGCTCTACACGCTGTGCGAGCACGTCGACCTGCGTCTCGTGAACAAGCGCGTGCTCGAGAGCCTCGTCAAGGCCGGCGCGCTGGACTCGCTCATGCCGGAGTCGACCGGCAGCGTCGCCTCGCGCCGCGCGCGCATGTTTGCCGCGGTGGACAAGGCGATCGAGAACGGCGGGCGTCACCAGCGCGACCGCGACAAGGGACAGTCGCAGCTGTTCGGCGGCGGTGAGGAAGAGGGCATGTCGGCCGCCGCATCGCTGCCGGACGCGTCCGCGTGGACCGAGGCGCAACAGCTCGCGGGCGAAAAGGAAGCTCTTGGTCTCTACATGAGCGGTCATCCGCTCGATCGGTATGCGGAGGAGCTGAAGACGTTCGGCGCACGACGCGTCGCGGATCTCACGGCATCGGAAGCTGACGTGTGGGTCGCCGGCATCGTCTCGGCCCTGAGGCCCCTGAAGACGAAAAAGGGGGACCGCATGGCGGTCTTCATGCTCGACGACGTGGGTGGGACCGTTGAAGTGGTCGTCTTCCCGGAAACGTTCGGCAAGCACGGCTCGCTCGTCGAGAGCGACGCGATGCTGCTGGTCAGGGGGAAGCTCGAAAAAGACGAAGAGTCGGCGCGGATCGTCTCCACCGAGCTGATGCCGATCGCGTCGCTCAAGGAGCGGACCACCCGCGAGGTCGTGATCCACCTCGGACAGGCGAGGCAGGGTCGCACCACACTCGAAGCGCTGGCGGAGCTGCTCTCGCGTCATCGCGGCGATCGCCGCGTGCTGCTGGAGCTCGACGTCAAGGGGCCGCGGCCGCTTCGGGTGCGCGCCGACGTCGCGCAGCGCGTCAGGCCATCCGAGAAGCTCGTCGCCGAACTCGAACAGATCTGCGGAACAGGAACCGTGGAGCTGCGCTGACCTTATGCCTGATCTTCTCGAATTTGAAGAGCCGATCGGCGTGCTCATGAAGGAGATCGAGGCATTGAGCCTGATGCCTCGAACGCCCGACCGCGAGAAGTCGATCGAGACGCTGCGCAGCCGCGCCGAGCAGATCCGGGCGGAGCTCTATGCGGACCTCACACCCTGGCAGCGCGTGCTGGTCGCGCGGCATCCGAACCGGCCCAACACGCTCGATTACGTCGAGCGCCTCTTCTCCGGCTGGGACGAGCTTCACGGCGACCGGCGGTTCGCGGACGATCATGCGATCGTGAGCGGCTTCGCGGAGTATCGCGGCCAGCCGGTCGCGATCATCGGCCACCAGAAAGGGGGCGACACGAAGCAGAAGATCTACCGGAACTTCGGCTATGCGCGTCCCGAGGGGTACCGCAAGGCGCTCCGAGTCATGCAGCTGGCGCAGAAGTTCCGCCGGCCGATCCTCGTGTTCATCGATACGCCGGCCGCCTATCCCGGTGTCGAGTCGGAGGAGCGCGGCGTCGCCGAAGCCATCGCCTACAACCTGCGGGAGATGATGATGCTGGAAGTCCCCATCGTCGTTCTCGTGTGCGGGGAGGGAGGTAGCGGCGGGGCGCTGGGCATCGCGATCGGCGATCGCGTGCTGATGCAGGAGTTCTCGGTCTACAGCGTGATCCCGCCCGAGGGATGCGCGGCCATTCTGTGGCGCGACGCGAACCGCAAAGTGGAGGCAGCCGAAGCGCTGAAGATTACCGCGCCCGATATGCTGGCGCTCGGGCTGATCGACGCGGTCGTTCCGGAGCCGACCGGCGGCGCGCACAACAATGCCGACGCCGCCACGGCGCTCGTCGACCAGGCACTGTCGGTGTCGCTCGCCGACGTCGCCGCGCTCAGCGTCGACGAGCGGCTCAACGCCCGCTACGAGAAATTCCGGCGCATGGGCGAGGAGGGGATCGCCTTTGTCGACACGGACAAGCCGGCGCAGTTGTGAAGCCCCTCCTCTGGCATCATCTCCCGTGTGACGACGAACAGGCCGCCGCCCTCGCAGCGGTCCTTGGCGTTCATCCCGTGATCGCGCGGCTGCTGTGTCTCCGCGGCCTTGGCGATGCCGCCGAGGCGACCCGGTTCCTGAATCCCTCGATCGATCACCTGCACGACCCGTTCAAGCTCGCCGACATGATGCGCGCGGTCGAACGGCTCGAGCGCGCGCTGGCGCAGCACGAGCGCATCGCGATCCACGGCGATTACGACGTCGACGGGATCACGTCGACCGTGATTCTCCGCCGCGCGCTCGAAATGCTCGGCGGCGACGTCGTGCACTTCATTCCCGAGCGGCTGCGCGACGGCTACGGCCTGCAGACGCCGGCGATCGAACGGCTGCATGCCGAGCGGGTCTCGCTGATCGTGTCGGTGGACTGCGGGATTCGCAGCACCGAGGCGGCGCTGCGCGCGCGCGAGCTCGGCCTCGATCTGATCGTGACGGATCACCACGAGCCCGAAGGCACGCTGCCTGTCGCGTACGCGGTGATCAATCCAAAGCGTGCGGACTGTTCCTATCCCGACAAGAACCTCGCGGGCGTCGGCGTCGCGCTGAAGCTCGTGCAGGCGCTGTGCGATCGCGCGGGCAAGGGGAAGTGGCTGCCGGCGTTCGTCAAGATCGCGGCCATCGGGACGCTCGCGGACGTGGTGCCGCTCGTCGGCGAGAACCGCGTCATTGCCAGGCTCGGGCTGGCGTCGCTCAGCAAGGGGCCGCACACAATTGGGCTGCGGGCGCTGCTCGACGCGTCCGGCCTGACCGGAAGGACCATCGACAGTTACCAGGTGGGGTTCATCCTCGCGCCGCGGGTCAACGCGGCCGGGCGCATGAGCACCCCTGACATCGCGACGCGGCTGCTGCTCGCGACCGACGAAGCGATGGGCGAGGAGGCGCGGGCGCTCGCGCAGCAGTTGAACGACGAGAACCTCCGTCGACAGCGGGAAGAAGCGGACCTCGTCGCGCAGGCGCGCAAGGCGATCGAAACGGATCCCGCGGTCGGTGCGCACAACGTGCTGGTCGTCGGCGGGGATGGATGGCATCGCGGCGTCATCGGCATTGCGGCCTCGAAGCTCGTCGACGCCTTCCACAAGCCTGCAATCGTGCTCTCTGTCGACGGCGACATCGCGCACGGCTCGTGCCGCAGCATTCCCGATTTCAACATGCTCGCCGCGCTCGAGCACTGTTCGGACGTGTTCATCAAGTTCGGCGGCCACAAGCAGGCCGCGGGGCTGACCATGGAAGCCGCGCGGCTGCCGGAGTTCCGCGCGCGCATCAATGCCTACGCCGACCAGGTAATCGAGCCCGATCAGCTCCGGCCCCGGCTGCGGATCGACGGGCCGCTGAATCTCAAGTCGATCACCGCGGAGCTGATGCGGGATCTCGACTCGATGGGCCCGTTCGGCATGTCGAATCCGCGGCCGGTCTTTCACGCCTCCGGCGTCGAAATCGTCGACGGCCCGCGCACGCTCAAGGAACGCCACCTCACGATGACCTTCGCGCAGGACGGCCGCCGATTCCGCGCCATTGCCTGGCGCGCCGCCGAGCGCGTCGAGTTCCTCACCCGCAATCGAGCCGCCGTCAACCTCGCCTTTTCCCTCGAGAAGAACGAATATCAGGGCGAAACGTATTTCGAACTGAACGTCTGCGATTTCAAAGGGATAAACGGGGAAAACGAGTAATCCCGCTTCATGACCTGGCAGAAAAAGGCGCGTGCGGCGATTGCCCTGTTCGTCATCGTCTTCGTGGCGATCGTCGCGGTCGCGCTGCGGCAGCGCAAGGGAACGCCCACCCAGACGCCTCCGCCTCCACGGGTGGATAAAACAGCCAACATTGAGAACACGGGCGGCGGCAACTACGAGCAGTTCAGGAAAGACGGCAGCCTCGCATTCCGGATCAAGTTCGGCTCGCAGTTATCCTACCCGGATGGCCGCACGAAGCTCGGCAAAGCGGAAATTACCACCACGAAGAACGGCAAGCCCTTCACCATCACCAGCGACGAAGCCGATGTGCTGCAGTCGGGGCCCGACCTCAAGACCGCGCACTTCATCAAGCACGTCAAGCTGACGAGCGAAGCGACCGAAGTCACCGCTGACGATGCGACGTACGACGAGCAGGCAGGGATGCTGACGATCCCGGGCGCGGTGGCTTTCCGCCGCGGACGGATGAACGGCACAGGCACCGGCGCGACCTACGACTTCAACCGCGAGGTGCTGTGGCTGCTCAAGGACGCGCACATAAAGGTCGCGCCTGATGACAAGGGCCAGGGCGCGCTCGATGCCACCTCGGGGGCCGCCGGCATGGCGCGCGCGGACCATTACCTGAAGCTCACGGGCGCCGGCCACATCAACGGCGAGGGCCGGGTGATCGATGCGGACGTGATCACGATCGTCCTGACGGAAGACAACGAGCGCGTGCAGATGCTGCAGCTCCGCGGCAACAGCCGGATCACCGGCAGCGGAAGCGCTGGCGGGCCGCAGGCCATGTCCGCGAGGGACATCGATCTCACGTATGCCAACGACGGGCGCACGCTGCAGCACGCGCAGCTGATGGAGAACGGCGCCGTGCAGCTTCCGGGCGAAGGGAAGTCACCGGGCCGCAAGGTTTCCGGCAAGACGATCGATATCGCACTCGCGCCGGACGGGAAAACCCTCACGAACCTGAACGCGACGGAGAACGTGCAGGTCGATCTGCCGGCCGAGGGGGAGTTGCCGGCGAAGCGGATTCGCTCGGCCACGCTCGTGGCGATTGGCGCGCCCGGCACGGGATTGCAGAATGCGAACTTCGGCGGGAATGTGGATTATCGCGAGACGCGCGCCGCGCGCGGAAGCCTTCCCGCGATCGATCGGCAGGCGCGATCGCAGACGCTGTCCGTGAAGACCAAACCTGGCTTTGGCGCCGTGGAGGAAGCGGATTTTCACGGCAACGTGCACTTCACCGACGGGACCGACGTCGCGGCCGACGCGCCGCACGCGCTGTACCACGTCGACAAGGATCAAATCGATCTCTCGCCATCCGAGGATCCCGGTCCGGCATCGCCGCGCGTCACGGACGGCCGTGTGACGGTCGAGGCGCGCACCATCGAGTTCTCGCTGACATCGCGCAAGCTGAAGGCGGATACGAAAATTCGAAGTTCAATGTCCGCCTCCGCGCCCGCTTCCGCGGGCGCTTCGGCGAGACGGGGCGCTTCTGACGCCGCCGCCCCGGCGCAAACGAAAGTCCCCTCGCTGCTGAGGAACGATCAGCCGGTGACGGTCACGTCGAATCGCCTCGAGTACGACGGCGCAGCCGAGCACGCGATGTACAGCGGCAACGCACGTCTGTGGCAGGGGGACACGAAAATTAACGGCGCCACGATCATCGTCGACGACAAGACCGGCAACCTCGAGGCACGCGAGAACGTGCATACCGACATGATGCTGGACGACGTGGATCCGAAGACCAACGTGAAGAAGCCGACGCGCTCGATCGCGGACGCGGATGCGTTCGTATACGACGACGCCAAACGGCTCGCGACCTACACGGGCCACGCGCACTTCGTCGGATCGGAGGGGGACGTCACGGCCGAGAAGCTCGAGATGTTCCTCCTGAGCGGCTCGAACGAGCTCGAGCGCGCCGAGGGCTATGGCGCCAATGGCGAAGTCGTGGTCAAGGAGAGCGGCCGCATTGCGACCGGTGCGCGTCTCACCTACACTGCGAAGGACCAGACCTACCTGATGACCGGGACACCTGTGAAGGTCGTCGAAAACACGCCGCCGGACTGCAAGGAATCGGTCGGCGCGGTGCTGACGTTCAAGCGCGCGGTAGACACCGTCGACCTGAAAGGGCCCGGCGGCATTCGCACGCTGTCGAAGCAGATCGCCTGTCCGTCGGGGACGAAGTAGCGGATGGCGACGCTTCGAACCGAAGACCTCACCAAGTCCTACAGCGGCCGCACCGTCGTCAAAGGCGTCAGCATCGATGTGACGTCTGGTGAGGTCGTGGGGCTGCTCGGTCCAAACGGCGCCGGGAAGACGACGACGTTCTCGATGGTGGTCGGCCTGACCGCGCCCGATGCAGGCCGCGTGCTCCTCGACGGCACCGACGTGACCGACGACGCGATGTACATCCGCGCACGGAAAGGGATCGGCTACCTTCCGCAGGAAGCGTCGATCTTCCGCGGGCTGTCGGTCGAGGACAACATCACCGCGATTCTTGAAACTCTGCCGCTCGACAGTTCAGCGCGCCGGGCCAGGCGCGCCGAGTTGCTGGCAGAGCTCGGGCTCACGCCGCTCGCGAAGGCGCCCGCCTACACGCTGTCGGGCGGAGAGCGGCGGCGCGTCGAGATCACCCGCGCGCTCGTCATCTCGCCGAAGTTCATGCTCCTGGACGAGCCGTTCGCCGGCATCGATCCGATCGCCGTCACCGACATCCAGAAGATCATCTTCCACCTGAAGGAGCGCGGCATCGGCGTCCTCATCACCGACCATAACGTGCGGGAAACACTACGCATAACGGATCGCGCCTACATTGTTCACGACGGCGTGATTTTCCGCAGCGGGACCCCCGACAGCTTGGCCGCCGACGAGGAGGTCAAACGGATTTACCTCGGCGCGGACTTCCGATTGGACTAAGATTGTAGGGCGGGCACGGCCTACTGGACCCATGGCGATTCAGCAGAAACTCCACACAAAACTCGTTCAAAAGCTCATCCTGACGCCCTCGCTGCAGCAGGCCATCAAGCTGCTGCCGATGTCGACGCTCGAGCTCGCGGACCTGCTGAACCAGGAGATGGTCGAGAACCCGCTGCTCGAGGAAGTCCCGACCGAGGAGCTGCAGCCCGCCGAACAGCAGCAGGCGCAGGAGAAGGCCGCCGACCAGCAGCCCACCGACAAGGGGGACTCCTGGGACGATGCCGATTACGAGTACTTCTTCGGGGACTATCTCGACGACGGGTACCGATCCCGGACACCTTCAGAAGTGAAGGAGCTGCCACCGATCGAGAACACGCTCTCGACGGCGTCCTCGCTTTCCGATCACCTCCTCTGGCAACTTTCCCTCCAAACCGACGACGAAAAGCTCAAGGAGATTGGCAAGGCGATCGTCGGCAACCTCGATGACGACGGGTATCTTGTCGCCTCGGTCGAAGAGATCGCCGCGATGGGGGAGTGGCCGGTCGCGGATGTCGAGCGCGCGCTGCAGCACGTGCAGACGTTCGATCCGATCGGCGTGGCCGCGCGCGATCTGCAGGAGTGCCTCTGGCTGCAGATTCGCCACCTCGGCCTCGAAGGCACGCCGACGGAAAAGATTGTCACCGAACATCTGCGGCTGCTGCAGAACCATCAGGTCCCCGAGATTGCGCGCAAGCTCGGGATGTCGATTGAGGATCTGAAGGAACACGTCGAAATCATCCGCAACCTCGATCCGAAGCCGGGCAGCCGCTACAACCCGTCGCAGTCGCAGTACGTGATCCCCGACGTCTACGTCATCAAGGTCGAAGATCAATACGTCGCCGCGCTGAACGAAGAAGGGCTGCCGCAGCTGCGCATCAGCCCCGTCTACCGGCGGCTGCTGGACAAGACAGGCGCGGCCGGCGTCGAGCAGAACGACGAGACGCGCGCGTATGTGAAGGATAAGTTCCGATCCGCGCTGTGGCTGATCAAGTCCGTCGATCAGCGTCAGAAGACGATCCACAAGGTGGCGACGAGCATCATCAACTTCCAGCGGGAGTTCCTCGATCACGGGATCGAATATCTCCGGCCGCTCGTACTGCGCGACGTCGCGAACGACATCGGCATGCACGAGTCCACCGTCAGCCGGGTCGTCAATAACAAGTACATGCACACGCCGCAGGGCGTGTTCGAGCTGAAATACTTCTTCCACAGCGGGATCAGCAGCTCGTACGGCGAGAGCGTCTCGTCGGTCACGATCAAGCAGCGGATCCGGAAGATCATCGAGAACGAAGACCCGCGCAAGCCGCTCAGCGACTCGAAGATCGTCAGCATCCTGCAGAAGGAAGGGCTGATGCTCGCGCGGCGGACGATCGCGAAATACCGCGAAGAGTTGAAAATCCCCACATCGAACCAGCGGAAGGTTCTTTTCTAGCCATTTGCCTATGCGACTGGACATTACCGGCCGACACGTGGAGATCACGCCGGCCGTGCGGCAGCTGATCTCGCGGCGCCTCGGCCGCCTCGAGCGCATGCTCAACGACGCCGCCGTCTCGGCCATCATCACGCTGACGAAGGAGAAGTACCGGGTCCGCACCGAAATCGCCGTCCACACGAAGGGGGACCACGTGCTCCGCGGGATCGGCGAAGGCAATGCGCTGCCGCTGTCGGTGCGCCAGGCGACCGAAAAGATCGAGCAGCAGGCGCAGAAACTCAAGGGCAAGTGGGACGGCCGCAAGCGGCAGGGTGCGGGCTCGCGCGTCGTCCCGGCGGCCCCCCGCGAAGCTGCGGGTGCGCCTCGCATCGTGAAGGCGACGCGCTACGCGGTCAAGCCGATGTCCGTTGAAGACGCGGCGCTGCGGGTCGATGGCGGTTCCGAGACCTTCATCGTGTTCAGGAACTCGGAGAACGATGCGGTCAGCATTCTCTACCGCCGCAAGGACGGCAATCTCGGGCTGATCGAGCCGGACTAGGGGTGACGCCGAACGAACCGGGCGGCGTCACCGTCGCGACCGTGCTCCGCGATCTCGCCGAGTCGCGCGCGCTCGATCTCGAGCTTCTCGCCGGAGCCGCGGGACTCGAGCGCCGTATCACCATCCCGCACATCCAGAAAACAGGGCTCGCGCTCTCGGGGTTCGACGCCTACCTGCGCCCCGGGCGCGTCCTCGTGTTCGGCCGCAGCGAGCTGCACTACCTCGACACGCTCGAGGCGGAGGAGCGCGCGCAGGCGCTGCGCCGCGTGTTCAGCCACGACCTGCCGTGCCTGCTCGTCACCGGCGGATCCGACGCGCCGCGGGAAGCGCTCGCCGAGGCCGATCGCGCGGGCGTGCCTCTGCTGAAAACCCGGGCAACGACCCCTGACGCGATGTCGCGGCTGTCCGCGGTGCTCGATACCTATCTCGCGGCGCGCGGGATCGTGCACGGCGTCCTCATGGACATCCTCGGCCTCGGCGTTCTCGTGATCGGCGAGAGCGGGATCGGCAAGAGCGAATGCGCGCTCGACCTCGTCGTCCGCGGTCACCGGCTCGTCGCGGACGACACGGTCGAACTGCGCTGCCGCGCGCAATCGTTTCTCATCGGCACGTGCCCGGAGCTGACGCGCAACCACATGGAGATCCGCGGCCTGGGCCTCATCAACGTGCAGGATCTCTTCGGCGTTGCGTCCACGCGATCGTCGAAGCGCGTGGAGCTGGTGGTGCAGCTCGAACGGTGGGAGCACGGCCGGGAGTACGATCGACTCGGCCTGGATGAGGAGTTCTATGAAATGCTCGGCGCGCGCATTCCGCTGATCCGGATGCCCGTCGCGCCCGGGCGGAACGTGGCCATCCTTGTTGAAGTGGCCGCGCGCAACCAGCTGCTGCGCGCCCGCGGCCATCATGCGGCGCGGCGGCTGGTCACGCGGCTCAACGATCACCTCGCGGCGCATGGACCCGACGTTGATGGCGGTGACGACCTGTGATGCGCGAGAAGCGCCACGCCGCGCGGCGAGCGGCGCGCACGGCCGTCACCTCGCGCTTCGTCGTGCTGACAGGGCTCTCCGGGTCCGGCAAGTCGCAGGCAATCCGCGCGATGGAGGACCTCGGATACTTCTGCGTCGACAACCTGCCGGTGACGCTGCTCCCGATGCTCGCGGAGCTGACGCTGCGCGCCGGCACGGAAATCTCGCGTGCGGCCGTGGTCGTCGACGTGCGCGAAGGGAAGATGCTGCAGGAGTTCCCCGGCATCTACCGCCGGCTGAAAGCCCGCAAGGGGCTCAACCCCGCCCTGATTTTTCTCGAGGCGGCGGAGCCGACGCTGGTGCGGCGCTTCAGCGAAACCCGCCGTCCGCATCCGCTGGCGCCGGATCGATCCGCGATCGAAGGGATCCGTGAAGAGCGCGAGGCGATGCGCGGCATCCGCAAGATCGCGGACCACGTGGTGGACACGTCCGAGATGACGGTTCACGAGCTGCGTCACGTCTTCACGGGCGTCGCGGCGGGCACCTCACCCGGCGCGCAGCTCGTCGTCACGATCCTGAGCTTCGGCTTCAAGCACGGCATCCCGGTGGACTCGGATCTCCTGTTTGACGTGCGGTTCCTGCCCAATCCGCATTTCGTGCCGGCGCTCCGCCCGCACACGGGGCGCGACAAGGAAGTCATGCGCTACCTCGATCGCTCGCAGGCGACGCACCAGTTCCTGAAGCACACGCTGAACCTGCTGAAGTTCCTGGTGCCGCAGTATGTGAGCGAAGGAAAGACGTACCTGACAATCGGAATAGGATGTACTGGCGGCCGTCATCGATCGGTGGCGATCGCGGAAGCCTTGAAAAAGGGACTGACCGGGATTCCGGGCGTGCGGATGCGCGTCAAACACCGTGACATTGCGGTTGATTAGTATCGACTGATGAAGCTGGGCGTTGTCGTCGTCACGCACGGGCAGCTCGCCACCGAGCTCGTCAACTCGGCGGAGATGATCGTCGGCGATCTCCCGCAGTTCGCGGCGGTGTCGATCGGATGGCATGAGGAGGTCGAGCACGCGCGCGAGAGCATCGGCGCGGCGATTGCCCGGGTGTCGGCGTCGGCCGGAGGAACGGAGGCCGAACCGGCCGACGTGTTCGTCCTCACCGACATGTTCGGCGGCACGCCCGCCAATCTGGCCGTCACGTACGTGAACCCGCACGTCGAGGTCATCACGGGCGTGAACCTTCCGATGCTGATCAAGCTGGCCAGGCCGCAGAAGGCGGGCGACCTGCTGACGCTCGCTCGCGACATGCGCGAGCACGGCCGAAACGCGATCTGGGTCGCATCGGATCTGCTGAAAGGGGAGAAGACGTGACGACCTGCACCGTCACGATCCTCAATCCTCTCGGGCTGCATGCGCGCGCGGCCGCACGGTTCGTGCATGCCGCCAGCAGCTTCGCCTCCCGCATCCGCGTCGAGCGCGGCGGCCGCGAGGTGGACGGCAAGAGCATCATGGGCCTCCTGCTGCTCGCCGCGTCGCGCGGCAGCGCCATCACGATCACGGCCGACGGTCCGGACGAGCAGGCGGCCGTGACGGCGCTCTGCGCGCTGATCGAGCGCGGTCTCGACGAGGCGCCATGCGTCTGAACGGACTGGGGGTCTCGCCCGGCATCGGGATTGGCAAGGCGCTGCTGCTGAAGCGCGGCGCCCCCGAGCTGCGGTTCCGTGTGCCCGCCACGATGGTGTCGCGCGAAATCGAGCGGCTGGCGCGCGCCCGCGAACGCTCGCGCGAGCAGCTGCAGCAGATCCGCGACAGAATCGCCGACTCCACGGGCGCGGAACACGCCTACATGTTCGACGCGCAGCTGCTGATGCTCGATGACGCCATGCTGATCGATCGGGCGGCGGAGATTATTCGCAGCGAGCGCCTGAACGCGGGTTCCGCGATCGAGCTGGCGTTTCGAGAGATCGCCGCGCTGTTCGATCGCGCCGACGACGCCTACCTGCGCGAGCGGAAGGGGGATGTTGGCGACGTCGTCGGACGCGTGTGCATGAACCTGCGCACGGGACGCGACTCTCTCGATCTGTTCAAGCATCTCGAAGGTCCCCTCGTGCTCGTGGCCGACGAGCTGACGCCGTCCACGATCGCGCAGCTGGACTGGCAGCGCTTTGCCGCGTTCGTCACGGATGCGGGGAGCTGGACCTATCACACCGCGATTCTCGCGCGCTCGATCCACGTGCCCGCCGTCGCGGGGCTGAGGGACGCGAGCTACGTGATTGCGCCCGGCGTGCTGCTCGCGGTCGACGGCGCGACCGGCGAAGTCTTCGTGGATCCGGATCCCGCGGTGCTCGATCAGGTGCGCGCGCGCCAACAGCAGCGCGCGGCGTTCGAGCACTCGCTCGACGAATACCGGCGGCTCCCCGCCGTCACGGAAGACGGCATCCGTATCCGCCTCGAGGCGAACGTCGAGTCGCCCGACGATGCGCGGCGCGCGCGCGAGAGCGGCGCGGAAGGGATCGGCCTGTTCCGGTCGGAGTTCCTGCTCGCCGGCCGCGGCCACGAAGCGCTCGGCGAGGATGCGCAGTTCGAGGCGTACACGCGGCTCGTCGAGAGCATGGCGCCCGGCCGGGTCACCATCCGCACGTTCGACGTCAGCGAGGCACAGTTGCCGATCGACACGCCGGCCGGGGACGGCGCCCGCGCGCCGCTCGGCCTGCGCGGTGTGCGTCTCAGCCTGGCGCGCGGCGACATGTTCCAGGCGCAGTTGCGCGCGCTCCTGCGCGCCGCGTCGCACGGACCCCTGCGGATCATGTTTCCGTTCGTGTCGCGAGTGGAGGAGTTGCGCGAGGCGCGCGCGGCGGTTCAGCGCGCCGCCGAGACGCTCAGGGCGCGCGGAGACCAGGTGCCGCCGGTCCCGGTCGGCGTCATGATCGAGGTGCCCTCAGCAGCGTTCACCGCGGACCTGCTCGCAGATGACGCGGATTTCTTCAGCATCGGCACCAACGATCTCATTCAATACTGCCTCGCGGTCGACCGCACGGACGACCGCGTGTCAGATCTCTACGAGCCGCTGCATCCCGCGATCATCCGGACGCTGCGGCTCGTCGCGCGCGCCGCGCAACGCCGTTCGATCCCCGTGTCGGTCTGCGGCGAGATGGCCGCAGATCCAGTCGTGCTGGCGCTGCTCGTGGGTCTCGGCCTGACGGAGTTCAGCATGGCGCCGACTGCGATCCCGCTCGCGAAGCAGGCGCTGCGCGCCGTGCGCGCGCGCGAGGCACAAACGCTCGCCGCGCGGACGCTTCGCGCACGGACGGCCGCGGAAGTCGAGGAGCTGCTGACGACATTCGTCGCGCCGCACGAAAGAAAGGCGTTGAAGTTCTAGCGTTTCACGTTGAAGGAGAGGTCCTTGTCCGAACAAGTGACGAAAGTCGACAAGCCCTGGGGGTACGAGCTGCACTGGGCGAAGACCGATCGCTACGTAGGCAAGGTGATCCACATCAATGCCGGCCATGCGTTGAGCCTTCAGTATCACAACCAGAAGGACGAGACGATCTATCTCGCGTCGGGGCGGCTGCTGTTCGAGATCACGGAGGGGGAGGAGCTCGTCAAGCGCGAGATGAAGCCTGGCGAAGCCATCCACGTCACGCCGAAGACCGTCCATCGCATGACGGCGATCACCGACTGCGACGTCTTCGAAGTCTCCACGCCGGAGCTGCACGACGTCGTGCGGCTCGAGGATCGCTACGGGCGCACGACGTAGAATCTGCGTACGAGGTGGCGCGGACGCGTCGTAGAACCTGCAACGTCAACTTCTCATTGACGCACGAACCCGCGCGGCTGAGAATGGCGGTCGCACGATCGATCGTGTGACCGCGAAAGGATTCTTCGAATGGGCAGTGTGAACAAGGTGATCCTCGTCGGAAATCTCGGGCGCGATGCCGAGCTGCGCTACACGCCGGGCGGCTCCCCCGTGGCGACGCTGAACCTCGCAACGACCGAGGTGTGGAACGACAAGTCGGGGCAGCGCCAGGAAAAAACCGAGTGGCACCTCGTCGTCCTCTGGGGCAAGACCGCCGAGAGCCTGAACGAGTACCTCACGAAGGGGAAGCAGATCTACGTCGAGGGGCGGCTGCAGACCCGGCAGTGGGACGACAAGGACGGCAACAAGCGCTACACGACGGAAATCCGCGGCGATCGGATCGTGCTGCTCGGCGGGGGCGGAGGTGGAGGCGGCGGGCGCCAGCAGCCGCGCGCCGGCGCGGCGCCGGTGGAAGAGGCGATGGGCGAGCCCGTGTCCGAGCTCACTGACGACGATATTCCGTTCTAGACGCGGCTAGCGGCGTTCCCTATTTGCCTTTGAGTGCGTCGAGCCGCTGCTTCGCAAGCATGGCTTCCGGGATCGCCGGGTATTTCTGCACCACAGTTTCGAAGGCCTTCCGCGCGAGATCGGGCTGGCGGAGTTCCGTATACGTCAGCCCCATCTTGTAATACGCGAGCGGCACGCTGTCCGAGTTCGCGTAAGTGGCAATCACCCTCTGGAACGCGTCGATCGCGTCGCGGAACTTGCCCGCCGCATACAACGCATTTCCAATATTCAGCTGCGCATCGTCCGCCTTGTCGGATTTCGGGAAGCTCGCGATGTAGGTGTTGAAGCCCACGATCGCGAGCTCGTACTGGCCGGCCATGTAATCGCTGTACGCGTTATCGAACATTTTCTGAGGCGAGATGAAGCCGGCGCCGGCTGATGTGGATGGCGGCTGGTTGACTGCCGGCGGCTGTTCGCCGGGGGTGCCGGGGTTCGGTGAGGGCGCCGGGCCGGCCGAGGAGGACGCCGGCATCGACGCGATCGCCTGGCGGACCGCCTCGAACTCCTGCGACACCGTCGAGAGCCGCACGTTCGTATCGTCCGCCTTCTCGCGCAGCACGCGCACGCCCTCGGCCACGTTGTCGATGAGCAGCTTCTGATCCGCGAACGTCTTGCGGTTCGCGCTGGTCTGATCGTCGAGCTTCGTGGTGACGGTCTTCAAGGCGTCCGTGAGACCGCCAATCAGCTGCTGCAGCTGCTGCTGCTGTTCCTGCAGCATGCGAATCTCGGCCATCAGCTGCTGGTGCGCCTTGTCGGCCGCCGATGCGGGGGAGGCGGCCACCAGCAGCGCAGCAACGATGAAGCCTGCGCTTCGTGTTCTATTCATACGATTCCCCTTGCACCCTTTTCCCTTTTCGCCCGCGCTCACTTGCTCGTGACGACAAAGTGAGCGCGTCGATTTTTCGACCACGCGGCTTCGTCGTGGCCCGGCTCAAACGGGAATTCCTTGCCGTAGCTGACCGTCCGCAGGCGATCCGCGGGAATGCCCAGCGACACGAGATAGTTGTGCGCCGCGAGCGCGCGCCGTTCGCCGAGCGCGAGATTGTACTCGGCCGTGCCGCGCTCGTCCGCGTGTCCTTCGATCGTGATGATCCACGTCGAGTACTTCTTCATCAGCTCCGCGTTCGTGTTCAGCGCCTGCTGGCCGGCCGAATCGATCGTGTCCTGATCGTACGCGAAGAACACCGGCTGAAACGGCGAGTTCTTGTTGATCGCATCGATGTCGCTCGACGCCAGCGTGTCGGACGCGATCGGCTCCGCGGGCACCGGCACCGCCTCGCGCACCGGCTCGGGTGGCGCCGGCGGCCGGCTGCCCGGCCCTCCCGCGGCGGGCGGCGGGGTGGTGGGCCGCGCGACCGGCGGCTTCTTCTTCGCGCACGCCCCGACCACCAGCAGCGCAATCATCGCAACCACGAGCAAGGAATAGCGTCTCTGCATCATCGTCTCGTCTCTATCTGTGTCAGCATTCATCAATGCGCGTGGGGCCCCACCCCCACGCGCTCTCGCTCGCGGGCGCCGCTCCGCGGCGCTCCCCTCCGGCCGCTCGCTCGGGCCGCAGGCGCTTTCCACGCGTAACCATGTTACTGAGACCAATTCGGGTACCGGTTCATGCCGGCACGCGTGATTTGACGCAGGTTCTTGCCGTCGCGATCGATCACGAAAATCTGTTCCTTGCCCGCCCGGGTCGACGTGAACGCGATGTGGCGCCCGTTCGGCGAGAATGCGGGGCTCTCGTTGCTGCCGATGCCGTCGGTAATCGTGCGCGTCGCGTGCGACGCGACATCGTAGATCCGGATGTCGTAGCCCGCGCCCGTCCGGGCCGCGTAGGCGATCTCGTTGTTTGGCGAGACCGACCACGTCGGCCGATCGCATCTCTCCTCGTTGGTGATCTTGCGCAGCTCCGAGCCGTCCGCGTTCATCACCCAGATCTGCGGGGCGCCCGTGCGGTCCGACGTGAACGCGATCTGGTTGCCGGTCGGCGACCAGGTGGGGGTCACGTCGATCGCCGGGTGGTTCGTGAGCCGCCGCATACCGGAGCCGTCGCGGTTGACGACGTAGAGTTCGCTGTTGCCGTCGCGGTTGCTGGTGAACGCCAGCTTGGAGCCGTCGGGCGACCAGGCCGGCAGGAAGTTCTGCTTTTCGGATGTACCCGCCGTCGGGTTCGTGCGGCGCCCCTCGAAGATGTACGACACGATAATGTCCTGGAACCCGGTGCGGTACGACGTGTAGGCGATCGCCTTGCCGTCGGGTGCCCACGCGGGCGTGATGTCGAGTGCGCGCGTGACGGTGACGCGCTGCTGGTTCGCGCCGTCGTAGTCCGAGATATAGATGTTGGAGATGCCGCGATCGCCGACCGGGCCCATCATCCGCTCTCCGTCACGATCGGACGTGAACGCCAGCTTCGTCCGGGCGACGCCGCGCAGCGCGCGCTGCTGCTGGTGAATCTCGTCGGACGCCGTGTGCGAGTAGAGCCGCGGGTTCTTCAACGAGCCGCTGTATTCCTTCGCAAACGCGGAGCGTCCAGTCGACACCTCGATTAACCGGACCTGTACCGCCACGCCCGTCGCCGTCTTTCTCACCGTACCCACGACGAGACCGTCGGCGCCAAGCTCCTTCCACGGACCGAGTGGCACGTTGTCAATCGACGTGGCTGACGGAATCGTGCGATACGTGTCGCGCGAGATCAAATAGAACTCGCGCTCGAAGTTCAAATCGTCCCAGAGGACCTGGCCCATCGTCTTCGCCGCCGCGACTGTTTCGGCGTCGTTCGTCAGGGCAATGAAGTCGGGAACCGCAAGCTTCGGTGGCAAGCCGCCGCTCCCGCTCAGCGTCAGGGTGATTTCAGTCGGCTGGCGCTGCGGCTCCTGCTGCTGGGCAGGGGGGGATTGCCCCTGTGCGCCGAGCGCAAGGACGCCGGAGGCGGCCATGATGGTCATCAAGAATGTGCGCATGTATGTCATCAGCGGTGGTAATCGAATATTAAGTGAACCGTCAGCGTGCTCTCGGTGAATTCACGTGGAAGCGCCGGCAGCGCCCGCGTCTTCGCGAGTGCCCGCTGAGACTCGAGGTCCAGGAGCGCATTACCGCTGGATTTTTCCACCTGGACGTTCGACAGCGTGCCGTCACGTTGAATGGTGAACTTCACCAGCACTTCGCCCGTCGCTCCCTGGCTGTTGTTCCAGTTTCTCCGAATCAGGTCCGACATCTGCTTCAGGTACGCCGGGCAGCAGAAGTTCGCGTAGTCGGTATACGCGCCACTGCTCGCCGCGCCGCCGCCGGAGGGCCTCGTCAACCCGCCGAACGGGATCGCCGCGCCGCCCGTGTCGGCTCGCGCGTCGCCTGTCTTGATCTCCGGGCCGCTGTTCGCCTTCCGCGCCGTCGACTTGTCGACGGGCTTGGTCACCGGCTTGGCCGGGGTTTTCGGCAGTGGCTTTGCCGTCGTCTCCGGCGCCACCATCTCCGGCGTCTTCGGTGCAGGTGGCGCAACGGGCGCCGGTTTCGTTTCCGGCGGCGCTTCCACCTGTACTGGGCGGCCGGAGATCGGCGTCATGCCTCCGGTGTCGGGCCCCGTCCCGCCGGTGAGCGTGATCACCATCGGCGTGACCTTCGGCGGCAGCGACGTGGACCGCCACTTCGCCGGCATCAGGACCAAGCCCGCGATCAACGTCCCATGCGCCAGCAGCGACACCACCAGCATCGCGCTGATGCCGTTGGCCTCGCGCGAGCGATCGACGAGGACGTCGCTGACTGCTTCGTGCACCTTACCGCCCTGATACCGGCTGCGTCATCAAGCCGACCTTCTCGACGCCCGCTTCCTTGAGCTTGTCCCACACGGCGGCGACGTCCTGCACCGTCGCGCCGCCATCGGCGCGGATGAACACGGACTTGTCGTCGCGCGCGAGAATCGCCTGCCGCACGCGCTCCTGAAGAAAATCAATCCGGACCGAATCCTTGTCGAGTTGCACCGTATGCGTGCGGCTGAAATCCGCGGGAACCGTCACGTAGATCGGCGTCGCGTTCACGGGCGCGCTCTTTCGAGCCTGCGGAAGATGGACCTCGAACCCCTGCTGCATCATCGGCGCCGTCACCATGAAGATGATCAGCAGCACGAGCATCACGTCGACGAGCGGGACGACGTTGATCTCGGAAAGCGATGACGAGACACGCATCGCGCGCCCTCGTCGCGGCCCTCCGCCGCTTCCGCCGGTATCGTGTACTTTCGGCAAGAGCTCAATCCCTTATCCCTGATCGGGTATCCCTGATCGCTGAATCTTTGAATCCGGAATCTCTAAATCCGGAATCCTTCAATCCTGAATCGGATCCCGCACCCCGCATCGGATCCCGTATCCCGGATCCCGCATCCCGGCGACCCGCGACCCGCGAACGTTACGTAAAATTCCGCTCCGAAATATTCAGGAACTCGAGCGAGAAATCATCCATGTCCGCCGCGAAGTGCTTCACGCGGTTCGTGAAGTGGTTGTAGAAGTACACCGCAGGGATGGCCGCGAAGAGCCCTGCCGCCGTGGTAATCAGCGCCTCCGCGATCGGTGTGCCGACAGCCTGCAGGCTGGTCGAACCGGTGACGCCGATCCGCACGAAGGCCGCCATGATCCCCCACACCGTGCCGAACAGTCCGATGAAGGGCGTGATGCTCGCCGTCGTCGCCAGGAACAGGGCGTGCCGTTCGAGCTTCATCATCTCGACGGTCGTTGCGCGCAGCAGCGCGCGGTCCACCGCGTCCAGGCTCTTGAGGGTTGGACGTCCGGCGCCGGCCACTGGTTTTCCTTCGGGGTTCGAGCCGAGCCGCAGCTGCGAGTTCAGCTCCGTATACCCCGATTGAAACAGGCCCACGAGCGGACTGTCGGACAGGGTGCGGCACACCGCCTGCACCTCAGAGAACTTGCTGCTCTTGCGGAAGACATCGATGAACGTCGTGGACTGACGCGTCGCGCGGCCGAACTGCCAGAACTTGTAAAGGATGATGGCCCAGGAAATTGCTGAGAAGAGCAGCAGGATCACCAGCACGATCTGCCCGACGAGGCTGGCGTGCGAGACGAGATAAACGATGTCGGTATTCGCTTCGCCGGCCCCAGCTGCCGGCCCGTCGCCCTGCGCGTACAGCGCAAGGGCGTAGTATCCAGGCGTGCGCAAACATGCCTCCGCTCGACGTCGATATGTTACGCGCCGCTGGGACAGCGCAGGATTCCCCGAAGAGTAACACGCGACATATACGCTGTCAAACATCTGATAAGATTGTACTTCTGGGCCCATGCTTCGGTTTCTTTCCATCCAGCACCTTGCAGTGATTGACCGCCTGGAGCTCGAGTTCGAGCCCGGGTTGAACGTGTTGACCGGAGAGACGGGAGCGGGGAAATCCATCCTGGTCGGCGCGGTCGGGCTGCTGGTTGGCGGCCGCGCATCCGCGGACCTCGTCCGCACCGGCGAGGAGACCGCCGCCGTCGAGGCTATTTTCGACACGCCGGCCGGGCGCGAGCTGATCATCCGCCGTGAGGTCTCGGCTCAGGGACGCAGCCGCGCGTCAGTCGATGGCGCGCTCGTGACGAGCGGCGCGCTCAGGGAGCTGTGCGGCGGCCTCGTCGATCTCCACGGACAGCACGAGCACCAGGTGCTGCTCGACCCGGCAGCGCACATCGACCTGCTCGACGAGTTCGCCGGCACGGGAGCGGAGCGCGAAGCCACCGCCGCAACGTTCGCCCTGGTGCAGGAGGTTCGTGGCGAGCGCGAGCGGCTCATGACCGGCGAGCGCGAGAAAGCGGCCCGCGCCGAGTTCCTGTCGTTCCAGCTTGCGGAGATCGAACGCGCGGCGCCCAAACCCGGCGAGGACGAGGAGCTCTCCGCCACGCGGCAGGTGCTGGCCAACGCCGATAAGCTGCAGCGCCTCTGCGCCGATGCGTACGACTCGTTGTACGAAGGAGACCAGGCGGCGCTGCCGGCGCTCGGGAACGTCTGGAAGAAGCTCGGCGATCTCGCCGCGCTCGACGGCCGCTTCGCACCGTATCTCGACGCGCGGACGTCGGTGAAATCGCAGCTCGAGGATCTCGCGTTCTTCCTCCGCTCGTATTCGGCCGCGATTGACGCCTCACCCGCGCGCCTGCAGGAGGTCGAGGACCGGCTCGCGCTGCTCGAGCGGTTGAAGAAGAAGCACGGCCCCTCGCTCGACGATGTGATCAGGCGGGCGGAACAGTTGGCGCGCGAGCTGCACGATATCGCGCATGCCACGGAGCGCGCCGCGGAGCTCGACGCCGCGCTCGAACGCGCGCGCGACAACTATCTGAAAGCCGCACAGGCGCTCTCGCGAAAACGTCGCCGCGCCGCCACGGAGTTCGCGCGCGCGATCGAGAAGTCGCTCGCCGATCTGGCGATGAGCCGCACGCGTTGCGAGGTGCGGTTCGCCGACGCGGAAAATGAATCGCAGTGGTCCGAGCGGGGCCTCGAGCAAGGGGAGTTCTACTTCTCGCCGAACCCGGGGGAAGATCTCAAGCCGCTCGCCAGAATCGCGTCAGGAGGCGAGCTGTCCCGCGTGATGCTGGCGTTGAAGAGCATCGCGTCGACCGACGCGCCGGGGAAGACGCTCATCTTCGACGAGGTCGACGCGGGCATTGGCGGCGCCGTCGCCGACGTCGTCGGCGCCAGGCTCCAGCGCCTCGGACGCAGGTTCCAGGTCCTCTGCATCACGCACCTGCCGCAGATTGCCGCCTATGGGACGACGCATTATCGAATCGTGAAATCGGTGCGAGGCGGACGCACGCTCACGGAGGTCGCTCGCCTGGCGGGACGCGACAGGGAAGAGGAGCTTGCACGCATGATCGGGGGAGCAGACGTGTCCGCCGCGATCCTCACGAGCGCGCGCGAGATGCTGTCCTCGCGGCTCAAGGCGAAAGGCGAACAGAAGACGAAAGGCGAAAGCGAAAGCCGCAGGTAAATGGCCAGGAAATATCTGATCGAGACGCACGGCTGCCAGATGAACGTCCACGACTCGGAGCGGATGGCTGGTCTGCTCGAACAGGCCGGCTACGAAGCCACCGTGGACGATCGCGACGCCGACGTCATCGTCATCAACACGTGCAGCGTGCGCGAGCGCGCCGAAGAGAAGCTCTTCACGCGGCTCGGCGAAATCCGGCAGATGGGGATCGAGGAGGGCACGCGTCCGGCGGTCGCCGTCACCGGCTGCGTCGCGCAGCAGGAGGGATCGCAGATTCTGCAACGCTCGGCCGCGGTTGACGTCATTCTCGGTACGCAGAATCTGAAACGCCTGCCGATGCTCGTCGACCGGGCGGTGGAGCGGCCGCGCGCGGAACGCGGGGCGCCCGCCATCGCGATTGACCCCGTGCACGATGTCTCGTTCCCGTTGGGCATTGCGCGCCGAAGCGACCCTCTGAAGGCGTACGTCACCATCATCGAGGGCTGCAACGAGTTCTGCGCCTTCTGCGTCGTTCCGTACACCCGCGGGCACGAGCGGATGCGGCCGGTGTCCGAAATCCTGGCGGACGCGCGCCAGGCCGTCGAGACCGGCGCGAGGGAAGTGCAGCTGCTCGGACAAATCGTCAATCACTACCAGGCGCCCGACGATGCGTCCTGCGATTTCGCTGCGCTGCTGGAGCGGCTGAACGGGATCGAGGGGCTCGAGCGGATCCGGTTCGCCAGCCCGCACCCGCGACACGTCACGCCGCGAATGATCGCCGCGATGCGCGACCTCCCAGCCGTCTGCCGTCACGTGCACCTGCCGGTGCAGTCAGGCTCCACCACGGTGCTGGCCGCGATGCGCCGACGGCACACGCGCGAGCATTACCTGGAGCTCGTCGCGCAGCTGCGCGAGGCCATGCCGGACATTGCGTTATCGACCGATATGATTGTTGGCTTCCCGGGGGAAACGCAGGCCGACTTCGACGAGACGCTGTCGCTCACCGCCGCGGTGCGCTACCACAGCATGTTCTCCTTCAAGTATTCCGAGCGGCCGAACACACTGGCGCTCAAGCGCATGCCGGAAGACGTGCCCGAGGAGGAAAAGACGCGCCGGATCGTCGCGCTGCAGTCGCTCCAGAAGAACATCCAGGGGGAGTTGTACGCCGAAGCCGTCGGGCGCACGTTCGACGTCCTCGTGGACTCCCGCAGTCGCCGGCGCGACTGGGAGCTGTCCGGGCGGACGAGCGGCAACACCGTCGTGAATTTTTCCGGGCAGCCGGGCTGGATTGGGCGCATCATTCCGGTCAGGATCACGGCGGCGAACCCGAACAGCCTGCGCGGAGAGGCCGTCGCGCTTGACAGGAGTGAGACGGGTTCTTAGGTTTGAACGAAGCTGACGGTGATCGTCGGCGGCTTCGCTGACCGTTATACGTTGTATAACGCCTAACGCATAACGGACAGGTCTCAGCGAAGAAACGACGTCGAACGGAGACGACGGTCAGCGAAGCAGACGCCTCAGGGAACGGACAGGTCGTCACAGCGAAGAAACCACGTCGAAGCGGACACGGCCTTCAGCGAAGGCGGAGGCCTCAGGAAACGGACCCATGCAGATCGAAATGACAATCAAGGGGCTGATGGTCGACCCCATTACGAACATGCCGATCATCATCCTCCGCGACAAGGCGGAGCAGCGGGTGCTGCCGATCTGGGTGGGCGTGTTCGAGGCGAACGCCATCGCGCTGCAGATCGAGAACGTCACCACGCCGCGGCCGATGACGCACGACCTGCTCCGCAACGTCATTCACGATCTCAAGGCGGACATCCAGAAGATCGTCGTGTCGGATCTCAAGGACAACACGTTCTACGCGCTCATCTACCTGCTCGTCAATGGTGAACCGATGGCGATCGACGCGCGGCCGAGCGACGCGATCGCGCTCGCGCTGCGCGCCCGCGCCCCGATCTTCGTCGAGGACCGCGTGATCGACAACGCCAAGACGGTCGACTTTGCTCCCGAGAAAGGGGACGCCGAGCGGCTGCAGAAATGGCTCGAGAGTCTCGACCCGGACGACATGGGCAAATACAAGATGTGATCTTCCACCTGAAGGTGGAAGCCACGTTGCATCGCAGCGTTTTTTTCCGTACCTTCCGCCGTTTTTCTTCCGTAGCTTCCGCCTTCAGGCGGAAGATTCATTGACACTCCCCAACGGCGCTTCCTACAATGGCGCCACCCTGCGTGAATTTCCGTCCGACCAGCCGATGATCGTTGCCATCGCCAATCAAAAAGGGGGCGTGGGCAAGACGACGACTGCCATCAACCTGGCAGCGGCGCTCTCGCTCCGCGGGAAACCAACCCTGCTCGTCGATCTCGATCCGCAGGCCAACAGCACGATGTCGTACCTCGACGTG
>WNGF01000066.1_pt1 | contig 127208 bp, 114 predicted proteins | sample 5400641 | NCBI WGS metagenome assembly WNGF01 (sample SAMN13153371, study PRJNA577476) | soil metagenome | isolation source: 80 cm soil or saprolite under grassland replicate 2 | place: USA:California | collected 2016-06-15 | reverse complement strand
ACCGGCCGCTGGCGCCTCCTCGGCTGCGCGGCGCACGTCGTCGAGCAACGTCTGCATGTCCTGTCGGGTGGTGCGGTAGTTCAGGACGCAGCCGCGCAGCGCTGGTCGTCCACCGCGACCTGCCGCACATTTCCCCGACCGATACCCAACAGGGCGGCAGCCTTGTGCGTCGAGTGGTGGGCCCCGGTTGAGGCGTAGATCCGCAACGGCCGGGCGTGCGCGGCAGCGCCGTGGGTGGCCACCGCTTCGCCGCAGGAGCGGTACCGCGCCGCGGCAAGCGCGGTGAAGTTGGCCATCGAACCGCCGCTCATCAGCAGGCCGTCGGCGCCCGGGGCACAACCGAGCGCTTCCTTGATCCAGTCGATGGTCAGGCGTTCCAACTCCACCGGTGCGGGCGCGGAACGCCAGGCGGGCAGGCTCGCGTTCAGCGCCGAGGCGAGGAGGTCGGCGACCGAGGCCACCGCCGTACCTGGCGCGGAGACGTACCCGAAGAACCGACGGTGTCCGTGGTGGCGGGTGCCGGGCGCGATTACCGTGGCGAAGACCTCCAGCAGGCGCCCGAACTCCCGGCCCTCGGCGGGCAGCGGTTCGGCCAGCAGCGACCGTAGCTGCGCGGAGGAGATCTGGGGCGTTACCGGCAGATCGCGGATGGACTCGAGGTATCCCGCGACCCACTCCACGGCCGCCATGCCCATCTCGACGATTCGCTCGCGTGAGGGATCCAACGCGGAGCCGGTCGGCCCGGGCCGGCTGTCGCGCTCCGGCGCGATCTCGTTCATCGCCCGAGCTTACGACGGCAGCGAGGCCACCAACGGCGCGCAGATCGGTGGTCCGTGTTCCCGCCGAAGAAGCTGGCTTCGACAGCCCGAAGACCATCTACGTCTTCCTTGTCGCGGTAGCGGTGAACCTGCTGATGCCGGCGCTGCTCACGCTGATGCCCGCGGCGAACGCGCCCGGCGGTGCCGACACGACCCGCCGCGAGTACGACGTCGCCGACACGGGTGACGCCGCGTCCCGGACAGACGGCGCGGGCGACGACCTGCCCGCCCCAGAACCTAACTCACGAAAAGACGGCCACCGATTGAGACCGATACATTGCCAGACGCGCGACCTGCGGCAGATGGGTACGCCGCGCGTCCCCTGAGGCGATGGGCAACGGTCCTGGGTAACCGATGGCCAGGAACTGTCGGACTATCGTGCAATGCTGGCCTCGTGGTCGCCGAGCTGCGCCGGCACAGCGCGGACCTGTCGCTGTACGCCGCCTTCCTGCTCAACGTGCTGTCCGCGCCGGAGCTGGTCGGGGTGCGCCGCGAGGGGAAGCTGAAGGCCAGGCTCGCCAGCCGCGACCCAGCCGTGCTCGGGGTGTCCGTGCTGCTCGACGACCACCGCTTCGAGCTGAGCCGCGACGATGTCGCCAAGCCGGCGACCGCCCGCGTCCGTCACGAGTCGGGAGGCGTCGTGCTGTCCACCCGCACGATCGGCGTCGACGAGTGGACCCGCGCGCTGGCCGCCGCGCTCGGCCGGCTCGCCCAGCACAACGCCGCCGCGGCCGCGGCCAGGACTTCTGGACACTGCTGCAGGCCGGCTACGCCCGGCTGGGCATGGTGATGGGCGTGTGCGTCTACCACGTGGCGCACCGCACCCTGGGCAACATCCTGTCCAACCTGGGGCAGAACACTGAGTTGCCGCAGTTCACCCAGGCGCTGTACGACGCCCGGGAGCTGGCAATGGCGCAGATGCAGAAGGAGGCGGAGGCGTTGCGCGTCGAAGGCATCGTCGGCGTGCAGCTCACCCAGCGCAACCACTCGTGGGGCGCGCACACCACCGAGTTCTTTGCCATCGGCACGGCCGTCCGCCCGGTTCGCCCGGACCACACGATCCCCGCCCCGCAGCTCGTGCTCGGGCTGGAGTCCTAAGCTACAGCGGCCACGAAACCGCGCGAGGCCATCTCCGCCTCGTGGCATGTGCGTGCGCTTGGTGCGGGCCCTGGATCTAGCTTGTGGTCGCTGTCCGGTCAGAGCGGGATGTCGACGGTGAGCATCCCCTCCCGCCAGTCGGGTAGGCGGGCAGCGACGCTGCCGTTAGGCCTGACCAACGCAGCCAGGCCGGGGAAGTCTTCATCCTCGGTTGAACCGGCTTGTCCTGCGAGGGCGATCCACAGCCCCAGGCGCCTGGCGTGGCGGCGTGCGTCGCCCAGAGCGCACCTCTCCCACCAGGAGAAGCCTGCTCGCCAGGACGCTTCGCCGGTACGCCGCCCGTAAAGACCCGGCGCCGCCGGGAAAAGAACGAGTTGGGCACCGCCCGCGGCGGCCGCGTCGAAGGGCGCGTCGAACCCGGCCTCGGCGCAGATGGCGACCCCGAACCTGGTGCCCGCGTGCTCGAAGACGTGCGACCCGGTGGCGGCGGTAAACGGCTCTTCTCCCTCCCCAAGGTGCCGTTTGCGCTGCACACCTGTCACGCTCCCGTTGGCCGCGACGATCTGGGTGATGTACGGGTCGCCTGCCGGTGAGCGCTCCGCGATGCCGAAGCAGACGCCGACGCCGGTCTCACCCGACGCCTTGGCCAGCGCGGCAACAGCAGGATGGTCCAGACACGCCAGCCGCTGCGGATGAGCGGCAGGATCAACGGATCCGGTCAAAGACATCTCGGGGAACAAGGCGATGTCACAGCCCGCCGAGGCGGCCATGTCGAGCAGCCGTACGTGGGATGTCAGGTTCCCCTCGACATCCCCCTTCTCGCAGCGGACGGCTGCTAGCAGCGCACGCACGCCGACATCGTGCTCGACGTATGAGAGGACAGCAATCCCGCGGGCGACAGGCGTCGCCCGGATACCAGCAGTCCCGCTGAACGCGCAGAGTCTACCCAAGTCCGCTCGGTGTGCCGCTGCGGCGGTGCCGGAACTCGGAGTTGGCCCGGTAGACCTTCATGCGCGCGCGGTTCACCGGGCCGATCGGCCGGTGCTCGACGCGGGCGTGTGCCGGTGAGAAGCTCAGCACCTCGGCGAGCCGGTCGCGCTCTTCGGTGCGGAAGTCCTGTGCCGGGATGGTGAGCGTGGCGACCCTGACGAACGGCGAGTCCGTCTCGTCCCAGCGGGGGGCAGCATCGTGGACGGGCATGCCGTCCCCGCGCAACTGCACCGCGAAGTCGAAGCTGACGCCTTCGGTGGACAGGCGCTGCGCCATCGCCCGGCTCAGGTAGTCCTCGGGCAGTTGAGCGGACAGCCCGCCCGTTTCGCCCGAGGTCGGCAGCAGCGAGTACTTGACCACCCGGTCGGCGCCGAACCGGTACGGCGTCGTGCTCCAGTAGCGGATCTCCAGCGGGGAGCTGGGCCGGATCTTCCCGGCCTCCAGCTCCTTGAGCACCCGTGACCTTCCGGTCAGCATCATCTTGGCCGCGAAGACGAGGGGCGAGTACCTGGCGCTGTAGACGATGGCGTCGTGGAACAGCCGGACGGTGCCCAGCGGCATGCTGGGATGGCTGAGCAGCACGAAATCCTGACTGTGCGGCTCGTCGCTTTCCAGGATCTTCTCACCGGCAACGTCCAGCAGCTTGATGGCCAGCCCACGAAAGTCCCGCACATAGTCGGGCTGCGGTTTGTCGCTGGCGTTCGACGTGCGGACCCAGGCCCGGTACGACCGGGCCTCGGCGAAGACCCCCACCCGCAGGTCCTCGGGGAGGTCGGCGTCGACCGCAAACACACCCTCGAGCAGCCCGGTGTGTTTGGGATGGGCGTCCCGCTTCGTGCCCGCCGGCGGGTAGTCCTTCTCCAGCTTGCGCCGCATAGCTGCCGCTATCCTGGCGGTGAGTGCGTCCTCGTTTCTCTCTGGCGGGTCGTCTACGGGCCGCATGCGGCGACCATACCGGGTTAACCCGGTGCGATGTTCTGATTGAGCCGGAAGACGTTGCCCGGGTCGTGCGCCCGCGTGACGGAGACCAGCCGGCAGCCGTACTGCTCGATATGCGGCCTGAACCCGGTCCGAGCCAACGTCACGGAGGAAGTTGACATACCTTCCGCCCCGCGGTGAACGGCGAGACGGTGGCGTCGGGCGGTACCCCGCCAGCGGCGGCGACGCCGAGCGCAGCGGGTGTTGTTGCGGCTGGGCGTGACGATCTGGCGTGGCACGGTACGGCGATGCGCTCCACCCCGCTCGGTTCGCCGCCTGGCGCCCTGTTCGGTGTCGCTGAGTTCCGGTTCTCGCCGGATGTGATCGTGCTCGCGGTGCGCTGGTATCCGCGGTTCGGGCTGTCTTATCGGGACGTGGAGGAGCTGCTCGCCGAGCGAGAGGTCGAGGTCGGGCGTGGTCGGACACCGGACGCCGATGGGTGGAGATCGCGTGCTACGGCATCAGTTGGCGGTGCTGCGCCGTCGGGTGCCACGTCCGCGGTACACGGGTGGGGACCGGATGCGACATCGGGTCAGAGTCGGAGATTCATGAAGGCCACGATCGTCTGGGCCAGCTCCAGCCCCTGAGCCCGCGGTGTACCGGCTCAATACCAGTGCTGCGTTCCTCCGCGCTGGAACAAGCGTCACGCCCGCTTCGGTCAGTAACCGGGCCGCCTTTCCCGTGCCCTCCCTGAGCAATCCGAGGAGTAGGTGGTCGGTACCTATGAGGAACTGATCGGACTCGTCGGCTTCCGCCTTTGCGTGGCGAAGCGCATCAGTCGCCTGGTTACTGTATTCGATTGACCCGGGCGTGGGCCGCTCGTCCGGCTCGATGATGCTTTCGACCGCTCGCCGCATCGACGTGAGGTCGACCCCTAGGGCCGTCAGCACCGCTTCCGCCACCGATCCATCGGCGCTGAGCACGCCCAGCAGAACGTGCTCGGTGTCCACGGGTCCGCCCGTACTGCGAGCTGCGACCCTCTCAGCAAGCTGGATCGCAGCTCGTGCGCCATCGGTATAGTTTTCGCTCATCGGCTATTCAAACAGGGTCTCGTGCAGCCATCGGACACCTTCTTGAGCCGTTGTGGGTGCATCGAGACGCCCGCCAGCAGCCGGGACGTCGCTCCTCGATAACGAGCTGACCAGGCCGTCGTGGCTCTGCGGCTGTTTGAGATGCTCTGCGGGACCGCCCCGGGCACGCAACGCATCCGTACGCCGCGCCAGTGTCGACGAGGCAGCTCGGTGATCGGGATATCGGGGTGCGGCTTGGGCGCTGACCACCGTAGGGTCCGGTCCCTATGGGCAAGCTGGTCGAGGTGGTGCTGCCTCCGCGGCTGGGGGCGGATTACCGCTGGCTGCTGGCGTCGTCGTGGACGACGAACCTCGGCGACGGTGTCGCGGTGGCTGCCGGTCCGCTGTTGGTGGCGTCGCTCACCAGTGACGCGTTTCTGGTCTCGCTAGCTGCGCTGCTGCGGTGGGCGCCGCCCTTGGTGTTTGGCTTATCGGCCGGCGTGCTGTCAGACCGGCTCAACCGGCGGCGGATCGTGATCGCCGCGGACGGCATCCGGGCCGTCGTGCTGAGCGTGCTCGTCGTCACGATGGTCACCGGGCAGGTCACCGTGACCGTGGCGCTCGTGGCTCTGGGCCTGCTGGCCACCGCAGAGGTGTTCGCCGACAACACCTCCACGACGCTGGCGCCGATGCTGGTGCACCGCGACGATCTACCCGTCGCCAACTCCCGGCTCCAGGCCGGGGCCATCACGCTCAACCAGCTGGCCGGCCCGCCGATCGGGGCGGCCCTGTTCGCCGCCGGCCGGGCGTGGCCGTTCGTCGCCCAGGCTGTCCTCGTCGCCGCCGGTGTGCTGCTGGTGTCCCGGGTCGTGCTGCCTGCCCACGGCCGCGGCTCGCCCGAGCCGCGGCCGTGGGCAGGCAGCGTAGCCCGCGACGTCGTCGAGGGACTGCGGTGGACCGTGCGCCACCCGGCAGTACGCACGCTGTCGCTGACCATCCTTATCTTCAACGTCACCTTCGGCGCGGCCTGGTCGGTCCTCGTGCTGTACGCCGACCAGCGGCTCGGCCTGGGCGCTGTCGGGTTCGGTCTGCTCACCACGATCTCGGCGGCCGGCGGCCTGCTCGGCACGGCACTCTATGGCTGGATCACCCGACGGGTGAGCCTGGGCAACGTGATGCGGGTGGGACTGATCATCGAGACCCTCACTCACCTCGCGCTCGCCATCACGACCTCAGCGTGGGTGGCCTCGCTGATCTTCTTCGTCTTCGGCACCCACGCGTTCATCTGGGGCACCACCTCCCTCACCGTCAGGCAGCGGGCAGTCCCGACACACCTGCAGGGCCGGGTCAGCAGCGTGAACACCATCAGCGTCTTCGGCGGCCTTGTCGTCGGCTCGGCAGTCGGCGGTACGCTGGCCACCCACGCCGGTGTCACGGCACCGTTCTGGTTCGCCTTCGCGGGCTCGGCCGCCTTCGTCGTCCTGCTCTGGCGCGAGCTGACCCGCATCGCCCACACCAACGAGCAGCCTTAGCCGAGAGCAGCCGCGCTACCCTGAAACTCGTCCGGTGCCCTGTGATCAGGAGGCGATCGTGCAGAGTTCGAACCCGGTGCTGACCAGGCTCGGCGAGGCGGCACGGCAAGAGTGGAACACCGGGGTACGGACGGGTGTCGCCCGGCCGATGACCCTGGACGACGTGGTGGTCCGTACCGTCGGCCTGTTGCTCCTGACCGGCGTGGCGGGCGCGTTGAGCTGGGTCTTCCTGACCGGGGGCCCGCTGACGGCGCTCGTCGCCTTCGGTTCGGTGCTCGCCGGCCTCGTGCTCGGTCTGGTCATCGCGTTCGCGCGGATCACCAACCCGGTGGTCATCGCGCTGTACGCGGTCACCCAGGGCGTGCTGCTCGGCGTGGTCAGCCGGATCTACGAGACCCGGTTCCAGGGCATCGTGCTGCAGGCCGTGCTCGGCACGTTCGGGGTCTTCGCGATCATGGCGGTGCTCTACAAGTTCCGGGTGCTGCGCGCGACGCCGAGGTTCACCCGGTTCGTCATCGGAGCGCTCATCGGCGTCGTCCTGCTGAGCCTGGTCAACTGGGTGGTCGCGCTGTTCGGCGGCGACCTGGGCCTGGTCAAATACGACATCGGCGGTCGGGTCGGCTGGGTGCCGATCGTCTTCACGCTGGTCGCGATCGGCGTCGGCGCGCTGACCTTCATCCTCGACTTCGACGCGGTCGAGCAGGGCGTACGGCAGGGGTTACCCGAGCGGTACGCGTGGTACTGCTCGTTCGGCGTGCTGGTCGGCCTGATCTTCCTGTACTGGCAGATCCTGCGCCTGCTCGGATACCTCTACGGACGCCGTTGACAAGCCGCTCCTGCTGGCCGTCGACCGGCTGGCCAGCCGGGTCGCGCACTGGACGCCGCCGCGCTGGAAGGTGACCGGGCCGGCCGGCGTACCACGAGCCGACCTCCTGCACGGTCTCGTGCAGGAGGTCGCGGACCTCGCGGCCGACGCCGAGGGTCAGCCGCGCCGGCCGGTCCCCCGGCTCGACAACGACCTGGCGCTGCCTGACCAGCTGCGGGTCGTGGCAGCCGATCTCGTGGCGGCCGCGCAGGACGAGGCGACCATGGCGTCCACCACCGAGCGGGTGGTTTCGGTGAGCCGGGCACTTGGGTGACATCACGGGGTAGCCAGCGCCTCGGTGGGGGCGAGCCGGGAGGCCCGGACGGCGGGGTAGAGCCCGGCCAGGGCGCCGATGGCCAGCGTTGCGGCCACCCCGCCGGCCATGGCCCAAACCGGTACGACCGTGGGCCAGTGCTGCGTGGTGGCGTAGATCGCAGTGAGGTCACCCTCGACGAAGCCGCTCGCAACGCCGCGGCCCGGGAAGAGAAGTTCCGGGCCGACACGCTCAACTCGATACTGACCCGCGGCGGCATCGCGCTGGGCGGGTTCGCCGTGGTCGCGGTCGGCGTCGGCTGGCTGATGGCCGACCGGGCGTTACGCCCGCTGCACCAGATCACCGCGACCGCCCGCCGGGTCGCCGACCGCAACCTACGCGAACGCATCGCGCTGACCGGCCCTCCCGACGAGATGAAAGAGCTGGCAGACACGTTCGACTCCATGCTCGAACGCCTCGACCGGGCCTTCGACGGTCAGCGCCGGTTCGTCGCCAACGCCTCACACGAGCTGCGCACCCCGTTGGCCATCAACCGCACCCTTATCCAGGTCGCCCTCAGCCGGCCGGACGTGCCGGCCCAGACCCGCCAGCTCGGGGAGACCCTGCTCGAGGTCAACACCCGCCACGAACGGCTCATTGACGGCCTGCTCACCCTCGCCAGCTCCGAACAGGACCCCACCGCACGCGACCCACTCGACCTGGCCGAGATGGCCCAACACGCGGTCGACCAGGCCACCAGCCCATCCGGTCCCCGGCTGGAGGCATCGCTGCGGCCGGCGCCTACCACCGGTGACCCGGTACTCCTCGAACGCCTGGTCCAGAACCTGGTATACAACGCGGTCGCCTACAACGTGCCCGACGGCTGGGTGTCGATCGCCACCGCCACCCGTGACGACGAGGTGGAGCTGACCGTGACCAACACCGGCCCGACCGTACCCGCCTACGAGATCCCCGGCTTGTTCGAGCCGTTCCGCCGGCTGCGCGACCGGGTCGGCTCCGCCAACGGCACCGGCCTCGGACTGTCGATCGTCCGCTCGGTTGCCCGGGCCCACGGCGGCGAGGTAACGGCCCAACCGCGTGACGGCGGGGCCTGCAGGTCCGGGTCACCCTGCCGGCCCGCAACGAATGAAGGACCTCAGGACAGGCGCTCGAACACCATGGCCATGCCCTGGCCACCGCCCACGCACATGGTCTCCAGCCCGATCGTGGCGTCGTGCCAGTCCAGCGTGTTGAGCAGAGTCGTCGTGATCCGGGCCCCGGTCATCCCGAACGGATGCCCGACCGCGATGGCGCCGCCCATCACGTTCAGCTTCTCGATCGGGATCTCCAGGTGCCGGTACGACGGGATGACCTGCGCCGCGAACGCCTCGTTCATCTCGACGAGGTCCACGTCGTCGATGGTCATGCCGGCGCGGCGCAGCGCTTGGCGGGACGCCTCGACCGGCCCGAGGCCCATGATCTCCGGGGACAGGGCCGTGACGCCGGTCGACACGATCCGGGCCAGCGGCGTGATCCCGAGCTCCTGCGCCCGGGTGTCGGACATGACGATCACCGCGGCCGCCCCGTCGTTGAGCGGGCAGCAGTTGCCGGCCGTGATCCGGCCGTCCGGCCGGAAGACCGGGTTCAGTGCGCCGACCGCCTCCATCGTGACGCCCGGTCGCGGCCCGTCGTCGGCCGAGACGACGGCTCCCGACGGCAGCGTCACCGGGGTGATCTCGCGCGCCCAGAACCCGGCCTTGATGGCGTCCTCGGCGAGGTTCTGGGACCGTACTCCGAACTCGTCCATGTCCTCGCGGGTGACGCCCTCGACCTGGGCGAGGTTTTCAGCCGTCTGCCCCATCGCCAGGTAGATGTCGGGAAGCTCGCCGTCGGCGCGCGGGTCGTGCCAGACCTCGGCGCCGCCGGCGGCGCGCTTGGCCGAGCGCTCGCGGGCATCGGCGAACCTCGGGTTCGTCCAGTCGCCGCCGACCAGGGCCTGCGCCTCGGTGGGAAGCCCGTCGGAGTTGCCGCGGGCGTACCGGGAGACGCACTCCACGCCGGCCGAGATGAACACGTCACCCTCGCCGGCCTTGATGGCGTGGAAGGCCATTCGCGTGGTCTGTAGCGACGAGGAGCAGTACCGGGTCACCGTGGCGCCGGGCAGGTGGTCGTACCCGAGCAGGATGGCCACCGCCCGGGCCATGTTGAACCCCTGCTCACCGCCGGGCAGGCCGCAGCCGAGGTAGAAGTCGTCGATCTCGCGAGGATCGAGAGCGGGCACCTTGTCCATGGCCGCCGCGACGATGGTGGCGGCGAGGTCGTCGGGACGGACCTCACGTAGCGAGCCCTTTCCGGCCCGTCCAATAGGGGACCGGGCGGTGGCGACAATGACGGCTTCCGGCATGGCGCCACGCTACCCCGGCCGTCGCCGGTACGAGGAGTTGTAGTTACTCGACAGTTAACTACATCACCGCGCCATGGTGGCCGCCTCGGCGACGGCTGGCAGTAACGCGTGCGCCCATACCCGGTACCCGTCGGCGGACGGGTGGAAGCCGTCCGGGCAGAACGTGCCGGCGTCGGCTCGGAACACGGCGCCGGTCAGGGCCGCGAGGCCGACGGGCACGCCCTCGGCCGCCCGTACCGCCGTCTCCTGGGCTCGCGCGAGCCGGCGCCCGCGCCATCCGATGAGCTGGCGAAGGGGGGCGGCGAACGCCCGCGCCGCACCGAGGTCCGGGCAGGTGCCGACCACCACCGCCACCCCGGCCGCCCGCAGCCGGCGTACCGCCGCCGCCAGGTGCTCCGGGGCGCCACGCGACGGGCCGAACCGGGTGGCGTCGTTGGCGCCGACGAGGATCACCGCGACATCGGGCCGCGTTCCGACCAGGGCGCGCGCCACCTGCGTACCCAGGTCGGAGGAGACTGAGCCGGAGACCGCGACGTTGGAGAGCTCCACCCGCCGGCCGCCGGGACCGTCGGCGAGCAGCGCCGCCAGCTGGCCGCCCACGGTGTCGGACACGCGGTCGACGCCCACGCCGAGCGCTGTCGAGTCTCCGAGCAGCACCAGCCGCAACGGCGGAGCGTTGCCCGGTCCAGCCGTCGAGCGGATGGCCAGACCCATGTCCGGCTTGGCGTACCGGCGAGTACGCGCCGCGATCGCCTGGCCGGCCAGGACAGCGGCTCCTCCCATGGTGCCGGCGATGGCCGTGACGGCCAAGGCCCGCGCCAGGCGCCGGATCGAGCTCATCGGCTACTCCCCGGTGGACGGTAACGCGTCGTCGTGCTCCAAGAGTACGTGCGAGCCGTTGACCGAAGGGTCGACCGGGTGTTCGGTGCGCCGCGACACCCGGGTGCGCAGCTGTGCCCACCGTCCCGCCGGTCCGACCTCGGTGCCGGCCACCCGGACGCCGCTGACCTCGGTGCCCGGCCGGTCGACCGCCTCGATCGCCGCCTGCGGCAGGGTGCGGACCCCTTCGTCGCGCCCGAGCGTGACCCGGTCGTCGCTGACGCCGCCGGTCACCGCGGCCACCACGGTGGGCAGTACGGCCGCCGCGGCTGCCGCGTAGCCGGCGGCCGACGGGTGGAACCGGTCGTGGCTGAACATGCGCGCCGGGTCGGCCGCGAACGCGGGGCCGAGCAGGTCACCGAGGGAGACGGTGCGCCCGCCCGCCTCGACCACCGCCACCGTCTGCGCGGCGGCCAGCTGACGCGCCCAGCGGCGGGCCAACCAGCGCAGCGGTGGCTGGATGGGTTCGACCGTGCCGAGGTCGGGACAGGTGCCGACGACGACCTCGGTGCCCGCCTCGCGCAGCCGCCGCACCGCCTGGACCAGGTGGCGCACGGCATCGCGCAGCGGTACCCGGTGCGTGACGTCATTGACGCCGATGAAGGTCACCGCGACGTCGGGGCGCAGCTCCAGCGCATGGTCCACCTGCGGTGGCAGGCCCGCCGACTCGGCACCGACGACCGCGAAGCACCTCAGCCGTACCGGCCGGGACAGCTGCTCGGACAGGCCCGCCGCGAGCAGCGCGCCGGGCGTGTGGCGGGGCGTGTCGACGCCATAGCCGGCGGCGGAGGAGTCGCCTAAGAAGACCAGGCTGATCTCCGCGCCGTCGTGCTCGGTGCCGTACCGCCCGTCACAGCGCGGCGGGGGAGACTCAGCCATCGGGATGGTCCGGCGGGCCAAGACGGCCTGCCCGACGAGCACGCCCGTGATCAGTGCGCTCATGGCGCCGACGCCCCCGCCGCCGTAGACAGCGGCCCTGGCGAACCGGCGCGCCCCGGTCAATGGAATCATCTGCCCCCGCGCTTCCTCCGTGTCGCGATCGCAAGTGTCCGGATCTCAAGTGTCCCGATGAGATTCCCGCGCCTGCCGAGGCTAATCCGAGCCTGCGACTTTTCCGATCACTTCGGCGACAGTGCCCTGCTCAGCCGCCCTCAGCCGCCCCCGCGTCAGCCGGCCCGGTCCGGCCCGGCCGCGGCCATCTCGATGCGGATCAGCACGCGCCGCTCACGCTCCATCGCTGCCCGGTAGTCGTCCCAGTCCGGATGCTCGCCGGCGATGCGCCGGTAGTAGTCGACCAGCGGCTCCATCGCCTCGGGCAGGTCGACGATCGTCGCGTCGCCCGCCACCTGGATCCAGCGTCCGTAGAACGTGTCCGGCAGGACACACAGGTAGGCCGCCGGGTTCCGGCGCAGGTTGCGCACCTTGTACGCGGTCTGCCGGCTGCTGATGATCGCACGCCCGGCCTCGTCCACGCCCACCGTCACGGGGGACAGTTGCGGAGTGCCGTCAGCCCGCGTCGTGGCCAGCACGGCGTGGTGCTGCTGGGCCAGTACCGCCCGAGCCTCGTCGAGATCCATGTCTCCAGTGTTGCTCGGTGCGCGACCGAGCCGCCGGAGCGGCGCGCCAATGTGCCCGAGCCGCCGGAGCGCCCCAGCCGAGTGGCTGGAGTGGCGCGGCCGAGTGGCCGGAGCGGTGCCCGGGCGGCACGATAAGAGGAGTCCACTGGCGACGGGAGCGGACCATGGCGAGCAGACTGCGACGGCATATGGCATGGGCGGCACTGCTTCGCGTCTTCAAGCCGGGTACGCCCGGGTTAGGACGCCGGCTCCGGGCGATCCCCCGGATGATCCGGGCCACCATGCGCGGCGAGTACGACGGCAAGGGCCGCCTGACGATGATGGCGGTCTCGGCGCTCTACATCCTGTCCCCGATCGACCTGGTGCCCGAAGGGTTCCTGCTCGCGATCGGCCTGATCGACGACGCCGCGGTGGCCACGTTCCTCGCCGGCGCGGTCTTCGACGAGACCGAGCGCTTCCTGGAATGGGAGCGCCAGCGCGCCCGCGTCATCCCCGGCCATACCGTCCGCCGCCGCTGACCAGCCGCAGCCCGCCGCTGACCAGCCGCCGCCGGGGATACGCTGGCCGGCGTGGGCTATTACGACAACGTCGTCGAGCTGATCGGCAACACGCCGCTGGTCCGGCTGCACAAGGTCGCCGCCGGCATCCCCGCCACCGTGCTGGCGAAGGTCGAGTACTTCAACCCCGGCGGTAGCGTGAAGGACCGCATCGCGCTGCGCATGGTCGCCGACGCCGAGAAGGCCGGCCAGCTCCAGGCGGGCGGCACCATCGTCGAGCCGACCAGCGGCAACACCGGCGTCGGGCTGGCCCTGGTGGCGCAGCTCAAGGGGTACCGCTGCGTGTTCGTCTGTCCGGACAAGGTCAGCGAGGACAAGCAGAACGTGCTGCGGGCCTACGGCGCCGAGGTCGTGGTCTGCCCGACCGCCGTCGCACCGGAGGACCCACGCTCGTACTACAGCGTCTCCGACCGGCTGGCCGGCGAGGTCGCCGGCGCCTGGAAGCCCGACCAGTACAGCAACCCCAACAACCCGCTGTCCCACTACGAGACCACCGGACCGGAGATCTGGGCCCAGACCGAGGGCCGGGTCACCCATTTCGTGGCGGGTGTGGGCACCGGCGGCACGATCTCGGGCGCCGGGCGTTATCTCAAGGAGGTCTCCGCCGGGCGGGTCAAGGTGATCGGGGCCGATCCGGAGGGCTCGGTGTACTCCGGGGGAAGCGGCCGGCCGTACCTGGTCGAGGGTGTCGGCGAGGACTTCTGGCCGGTGACGTACGACCGCACGATCTGTGACGAGATCATCGAGGTGTCCGACAAGGAGTCGTTCGAGCTGACCCGCCGGCTGGCCCGGGAGGAGGGGCTGCTGGTCGGCGGCTCCTGCGGGATGGCGGTGGTCGCGGCGTTGCGGGTGGCCCAGGCAGCCGGACCTGACGGCGTGGTCGTGGTGCTGCTGCCCGACGGTGGGCGCGGGTACCTGTCGAAGATCTTCAATGACGACTGGATGGCCCGCTACGGCTTCCTGACCACGCCCGGCGCGGGCCTCACGGTCGCCGACGTGCTCGCCGCGAAAACCCCCTCGATGCCCGACCTGGTCCATCTCCACCCGAGCGAGACGGTTCGCGACGCCATCGACTACATGCGGGAGTACGGCGTGTCCCAGCTTCCCGTGTTGAAGGCCGAGCCGCCCGTGGTGACCGGCGAGATCGCTGGCTCCATCGCCGAGCGCGACCTGCTCGACGCCCTGTTCAGCGGCCAGGCCCATCTGCACGACATGGTGGAGCGGCACATGGGCCCGCCGCTGCCGATGGTGGGCGGAGGGCAGCCGGTCAGCGAGGCGGTCGCGCTGCTGGAGAAGTGCGACGCGGTGGTGGTGCTGATCGACGGTAAGCCACGCGGGGTGCTGACCCGCCAGGACCTGCTGGCCCACGTCGGCTGGCGCTAGCGTGCCCGTCACGCTGCGCGAGGTTGTCGAGGTGGATCTGCCGATCTTCTTCGAGCACCAGCTCGACCCGGAGGCCACCCGGATGGCCGACTTCCCGTCGCGGCCACGCGACGAGTTCATGGCGCACTGGGCGAAGATCCGGGTGGACGACACGGTCATCCTCCGGACGGTGCTGTTCGACGGGCAGGTGGCCGGCAACGTGGTGAGCTGGGAGCAGTCCGGGGCTTCACCCGCTTCCACGAGGACGACGAGCTTGTCTACCAGCTAGTCCGTTAGCGGCGCCGGTACGGCGATGACGTCGACCAGCGCGCCGCGGCGCAGCACGGTAATGGACAGCCGGGTGCCGATGGCCTGACCGAGCATCAGCCGCTGCACGTCCTGGACGCTCTGCACGGACTGGCCGCCGGCATGGAGCATGACGTCGCCGAGGAAGAGCCCGGCCTGGGCGGCGGGGCTGCCGGGTACGACCTCGACCAGGCGCAGCCCCTTGCGCTGTTGGAACCGGTCCGCGAACGGCTGCGGCAGCGGTACCGGCATTCCGGCAACGCCGAGCCAGGCGCGCCGTACCTTGCCGGTCGACATCAGCTCGGAGATGATCTGCCGGGTCGTCCCGTTGATCGGCACGGCTAGGCCCAGGCCGAACCCGGCGACGGCCGTGTTGATCCCGACGACCTTGCCGGTCGACTCCGCCAGCGCCCCTCCCGAGTTGCCCGGGTTCAGGGCGGCGTCGGTCTGGATCACGTCGTCGATGAGGCGCACGTGGCGCCCGTCGCGTACCGGCAGGGACCGCCCGAGGGCGCTGACCACCCCCGCGGTGACCGAGCCGGACAGCCCCATCGGGTTGCCAACCGCGATGACCAGCTGCCCGATGCGAAGGGTGTCCGCGTCGCCCAGGGTTGCCGGCGTCACGCCGGGATCATGGGTACGCAGCACCGCCAGGTCGGCCAGCGGGTCGGCGCCGACGACGTCGAAGCGGGTCTGCAGGCCGGAGCTGAACTCGGCGCTGCCGCCGTCGGCCGACGCCACCACGTGCGCGCTGGTCAGCATGAAGCCGTCCGAGGTGAACACCACACCCGAGCCGGCCCCCTCGCCGCGCCGGGAGCGGACGGTCAGGCTGGCGACGCTGGGCAGTACCGCGGCCGCCACGCTCGACACGATCTGGCTGTACGCGTCCATGGCGGCCGCCTCGACATCGCGGTCCATGACAGCGCCAACGTCGGCGCTGGGGCATCCATGCCCGGGAATTGTTACGCCAAGGGCGAACCGGCGAGCCGGATCAGTGCCCGCTTGAGCTCGCCCAGGCCACCAGCCCCGAGCATCGCGGCGTACTGGCGTTCCAGCTCCACGATGACCCGCTGGGCGTCGTGGCAGAACTGCCAGCCGCGTTCGGTCAGGCTCACCACGACCGCGCGGTGGTCGTGCGGGTCGGCGCGACTCGTCGCGTACCCGAGGTCTTCCAGCTCGCGCACGAGCCGCCCCATCATCTGCCGGGTCATGCCGGCGCGGGCCGCGAGGTCGGTGATCCGGGTGCCCTCCTCCTCGACGTTGCTGAAGACCGGGAGATGACCGGTGCGTACGTCCGGGTGGCCGCGTTCCTGCAGCTTCGCGACTGAGCTGGCCTGGACGCGGCGCAGCGCCTGCAGCAACAGCCGGCCGAGGTGGGCGTCGGCCAGCTCCCGCTGCTCGTCTGGCGTCGGTCGGGACGACATTACGAAACCCCATTTACAACTTGCGAAACCATGTTTAGTTTATTCCCATGACGATTCTTCGAGCCGCCGACGCACCAACCTTCGAGCTCAACGGCATCATGTTTACCGGCTACGCCGCGCCCAGACGTGGCTCCCGGCAGCTGTGCACCTGGCGGATCCGGGTGGCTCCCGGTTCGCGCGCCGAGCAGGCGCACCGGCTGGACCGCGACGAGGCGTTCATGGTCCTGGCCGGCACGGTGCGGATCACGCCGGGCGGCGAGGTCCTCCACCCCGGTGACTCGCTGGTGGTTCCGGCAGGCGAGCCGATCGCCGTCGAGAACCCGGGCACCGAGCCCGCCGAGGTCTACATCGCCATCGCCGCCGGGTTCACCGCGACCATGGACGACGGGACCGTCCTCGGCACGCCACCCTGGGCAGCCTGACGCGGTCAGCCGGTCAGGCACTCGTCGGGGAGGTCGAACCAGCGCAGCTCCTCGAACCCGGCCGACACCGCCGCGCCGCCGTGGCCGTCGTGCCACGGCCGGTCGGCCAGCTTGGCGAACAGCTCCCGGGCGTCTTCCAGGTAACCGGGCAGCGCCTCCTCGCCGGCCTGTTCGTGATGCGCCGGCCAGCGCAGCCGGCCGTCGGCGTCGTAACGCAGCTGGGACAGCCGCAGCGGCGGCTCCACCAGGCCGTCCCGGTGGCGCCAGAGCCCGCTGTACGGGTCGAAACGGTACTCCGGCAGCAGCGTCCAGCCATGCGTGGCGACCAGGTGCACCGCCTCCAGGACGTACTCGAAGACCGCTTCGGAGATGAAGTACCCGAAGCTGACGCGTACCCAGCCGGGTTTGATCCCCTCGCAGCCGGCAAGGATCTCCCGCTCGAAACGGTGCGAGCGCTCGATGTCGATGCCGAGCAGGCGGTGGCCGTACGGGCCGGCGCACGAGCAACCGCCCCGGGACTGGATGCCGAACAGGTCGTTGAGCAGCGACACCACGAAGTTGTGGTGCAGGTACCGGCCGCCTGGCCGGCGGACCACGAAGGACACGATCGACAGCCGCTCGGCGTCGAGGTTGCCCAGGATCTCGATGTTCGGGTTGGTACGCCACGAGTCGATCGCCCCGCGCAGCAGGTGCTCCTCCCGGGCGCGGATCAGGTCGGTGCCGACCGCCTGCTTGAGCTGGAACACCAGGCCCGCCCGGATCGAGTCGACGATCGCCGGCGTGCCGCCCTCCTCGCGCTGCGCCGGGTCGGCGATGTAGTGGTGCTCGGTCGGGTTCACATAGTCGACGGTGCCGCCCCCGGGTACGGTCGGTACCCGGTTGCGTAACAGCCCGCGCCGCACGACGAGGACGCCCGGGGTGCCCGGTCCGCCGACGAACTTGTGCGGCGAGATGAACAACGCATCCTTGCCGGTCATGCTGACCTCGACGTAGGGCGCCGCGGCGGCGTAGTCCCAGAACGACAGGGCGTCGTACCGATGCAGCAGGTCGGCGATCGCCCGGGTGTCCGTCACGATCCCGGTCACGTTGGAGGCGGCGGAGAACGAGCCGATCTTCAGGGGCCGGTCGGCGTAGCGCGCTAGCTCGGCGTCGAGGCGCGTGATGTCGATGTGCCCGTCGGCGTCCTCCGGGATCACCACGACCTCGGCGATCGACTCCCGCCAGGACAGCTCGTTGGAGTGGTGCTCGAACGGGCCGATGAACACCACGGGGCGCGCGTGCTCGGGGATGTGGGCCGACAGGGCGTACCGGTCGTCGAGCCCGGCCGGGATCCGGATGCCGAGAATGTGGATCATCTTGTCGATCGCTCCGGTCGAGCCGGAGCCAGTGAAGATCACGATCGTGTCGTCGTCGCCGCCGACCGCGTCGCGGATGATCCGGCGGGCGTCCTCACGCAGCCGGGTGGTCTGCAGGCCGGTGCCCGAGGACTCGGTATGCGTGTTGGCGTACCGCGGCAGCACCTCGTCGTGGATGAAGCGCTCGATGAACTCCAGCGCCCGCCCGGATGCCGTGTAGTCGGCGTAGGTCACGCGGCGGGGCCCGAACGGACCCCACATGATCTGGTCGTCGCCGATGACCGACTCGCGGATCCGGCGCAGGAGCGGGCTGTCGGGAGCTGCCATGGCTCATTATGGGCCCCCTGCCGGCTGCTCAGCTCAGCAGCGCCCTCGGCAGCGGCGACTCAGCCGGAAGGACGACCGTGTGGTAGTTGTCGATCATCGCCATGACCGGCTCGTCATAGCGGGTTAGCCACTCCTCGCTGCCGTAGTAGCGGGCCAGCGCCTCGGCGCGGTCCTCGACCGAGGGGAACGCCCGGATGACGTAGTAACCGGTGTCGTCGAGCGCGGACGGGCCGGCGTCGATCACCGTGATGCCGTGGCGCTCCAGCAAGGGCAGCGCCCCACCGGTGAACAGCTCGTGGAACTTCTCCCGGGTGCCGGCGCGCAGGCGGAAGACCCGCAGCTCCAGGACCCGGTCTTCGGTAACTGCCATGAGCCGAGTTCTACACCGGGGGTACGACACTGTCGCACAGCCTGTCCGCCGGCCGTGTGCTCGGTGTTCTTACCGTTCCGGCGAGGCCCATGGGAAGTCCTTCGACAAGAAGGGAGGAACGCGGGTCGCGGCCTGTAGGGCTCGGCCCGACCACTACAGCTTGCAAGACATGCACCGCGGTGACGTCGGCGGTACCCGCCAACGCCGCGACGCCCCGCAAACACCCGCCCGGCGTGTGGTGCCGACCGCCTCCGTCGGCGACGCCTCCGGCCAGGCGTCCTCCCCAAGGATCGGGCGGGTCCGGTGGGCGAGGGTACGTGACGCACCCGGTTCCCCGCATACCCAACGCGATCACGTACCCTCGCCCGACCGTCCTCGGTGACCCCTCCTCACGGAGAGCGAGCCAGGTCCGCGTCATTGATCTCCCGCGGGTCGATGGTCGAGACTGGGCGGACCATGGCAGACGACGACGGCGCCCGGCTGCGGCTGGCCACCTACAACATCCATTCCCTGCGCGACGACCAGGCGGCGCTCGACGCGACGGTACGCGGCATCGCGCCCGACGTCCTGGTCGTGCAGGAGGCCCTGCGCTGGTTCAACCCATTGACCTGGTTCGTGGACCTGGCCAGCCGCTTCGGCATGGCTCACTCGTTCGGTGGCCTGCGCTCGCAGGGCAACGTCGTTCTGACCGGGTCCCGGGTCACCGTCCACAAGCACTGGTTCGTCCGCTATCCGCTGGCGTTCGGCCACTACCCGCGCGGTGCGGTGTTCCTGCGCTGCTCGGTAGACGGTGTCGCCGTGCTGGTGGCCGGCTCGCACCTGTCGCCCGATCCGGCCATGCGGCTACGGCAGGCAGGGCTGTTCAAGCAGGCGTTGCACGATGCGCAGGCGGGCGGCGATGTGCCGGCGGGCGGCGATGTGCCGGCGGTGGTCGGCATCGACGTCAACGAGACACCGGACGGGCCCGCGTGGCAGATCGTCGCCGAGGGCCTTCTCGATGCCGCCGAGGAGACCGGACAGGGTGCCGTGCCGACGTTTCCGACCAGCCACCCGGACCGGCGCATCGATGCGATCTTCGTCGATCCGCGCACGACCGTCGCGGCCTACAGCGTCGTGGACAGCCCGCAGAGCCGCCAAGCCAGCGACCATTTTCCGGTCGTCGCCGACGTGGTCGTGCCGGCCGCGCAGCCGGTCTAGCGCGCCAGCCAGCCGGGCAGCCGGTCGAGGCAGTCCGACCAACCCTTGGCATGATTGTCGCGGTCGGCGTCGTCGCTGAACCGTTCGTGGGTGAGCGCGAGCCGCGTACCGTCGCCGGTCGCGACGAGCTCCAAGGTCACCAGGGTCTCCTCGGGTTCGCCGTCCCAGCGCCAGGTGAACGCCAGCCGGTTCGGCGGCTCGACCGAGACGTACTCGCCGCTGACTGCCATGCCCGCCCCCGGCCCGTCGATCCGGTACCGGCCACCGACGCGCACGTCGGTCTCGGCGGTCGTGGCGAAGCGCTCCGGCCAGAACCAGGCCGCGAGCGCAGCCGGGTCGGTAAAGGCGCGCCAGACACGGTCCGGCGGCGCGGGTAGTGCTCGGCTGATCTGCAGGGTGCTCATTCGTCCTCCGTGATGAGATACCGCTCAAGCGCGTCGAGCTTGGTCGTCCAGAACCGGTGATAGGTCGAAAGCCAGGCAGCGGCCGTACGCAACGGCGCCGGGTTGAGCTCGCACACCTGGTTGCGTCCCGAGCGGGTACGGGTGACCAGCCCCGCGCGTTCGAGCACCGAGATGTGCTTGCTGACGGCCGCCAACGACATCGGCAGCGGTGCCGCGAGGACGCCGACCGTACGGGGGCCGTCGGCGACGGCGGCCAGAAGCGACCGGCGGGTCGGGTCGGACAGCGCCGTGAAGGTGCGGTCCAGCATCTCGCTCACCAAACTCTTAACCATATGGTTGAATATCGCACGCGGCGCCGTTCGCCGCAACCACAAGCTTCGGCCGGGGCCTGCTTGATACGCGGGCCCCGGCCGAGTGCCAGCGGGTCAGGCCTGTGCCGAGGAGTTGCCGACGAGCTTCACGCTCGCGAGGTCGTGTGCCAGGATCGCGGTTTCGACCTGCGCGACCGTCGAGCCCGCACCGACGCCGGGCAGCGTGGCCGTGTCCACGGCGTACAACGTGAACTCGTACCGGTGGCTGGAACCGCCGGGGCACGGCCCGAAGTACTTCGTGTTGGTACTCGTACCGCCCAGCGCCTTCTGTTTGGCCGGACCCTGGTTCGGCACGTTGAAGCCACCACCGAGCCCTTCCGGCAACGATGTCGTGGTGGCCGGGATGTCCCAGATCACCCAGTGCTTGTTGCCGTTGGCCGTGTCGATCAGCGTGATCGCGTAGCTCTGCGGCGTGTTCGCACCGGCGCCCCAGGACAGCGGTGGCGAGATGTCGTTGCCCGCCGCATGGTCCTGCTGGCAGGTGTACCGGATCGGGATGGTGCCGTTGCTGGCGAACGCGGTGCTGGTCAACGCGAACGGCGCGCCGGCGAACTTCAGCCGGACGATGACGTTGTCGAGGACCGTTGGCGTACCGCCGTTCTTGTCGTTGTTGGTCGACGTGAGCCACAGCCCGCCGTCGGGTGTCTTGACGACGGTACGCAACCGGCCCCAGCGGCCGTTGAAGAAGGCACGCGGGGTGTCCGTACCGTTGCCTTGGATCTTCATGACCCACAACCGCGCGCCGCGGACGGCGGCCATGTAGATCCAGTCGTTGACGATTTCCAGGCCGCTCGGCGACGCCGCCACCACGTCCCAGGTACGCACCGGGTTGGTGAACCGCGAGTCGCTGCACGGGCCCTCGCAGTTGGGCCAGCCGTAGTTGCGGCCGGGCTGGATGAGGTTCAGCTCGTCGAGGTTGCTGTCGCCGAACTCCGAGGCCCACAGCCGGTTCTGCGAGTCCCACGCCAACCCTTGTACGTTGCGGTGGCCCAGGCTGTACACCCGCGGCGCGTTGGCGAACGGGTTGCCTGGCGCGCCGGCGCCGGTCGCGGTGACCCGCAGGATCTTTCCGTTGAGCGAGCTGAGGTTCTGCGCCCGGTTGCCGTCCTGGCCGTCTCCGGTAGCGATGTAGAGGAAGCCGTCCGGGCCGAACTTGATCCGGCCACCGTTGTGGAACCGGTTCTTGGCGATGCCCGTGACGAGTGGCTCGCGGGAGCCGATCGTGTTGTTTTCAAACTTGAACCTGACGAGCCGGTTGTCGGATGCGGCCGTGTGGAAGACGTACACGAAGTGGTCGGTCGCAAAGCTCGGCGAGATGGCCAGGCCCAGCAGGCCGCCCTCGCCGCCCGTGGTCACCGCTTCGGTGATCCGACCCACCACGGTCTTCTGCCCGTTCAGTGTCACCCGCACGATCTCGAACCGGTCCCGCTCGGCGACCAGGGCGCTGCCATCAGGCAGGAAGCCGATCCCCCACGCCAGGTCGAGCTGCGTGATGTTCCGGTCGAAGATGGGGTCACCACCGCCGGCCGCACCACCGGTCCGGACGGGCAGCGCCGGGCTCCTCGCCGACGTGTTGCCGTTGTCGTCGAAGGCGTCCACGGTGAACGAGTACTCCGTGTTCGGGGTCAGCCCGTCGGCGGTCGCCGTGAGATCGGGCACCGTGGCGAACTTCATGCCGTTGCGGTAGACGTTGTAGCCGGCCACCCGGACGTTGTCGGTCGAGGCGTTCCAGGCCAGCGTGATGCTGGTCGCCGCCACGTTGGTCGCCCGCAAGCCGGTCGGCACGCTCGGCGGTAGCACATCGTCGCTTGGCGGTGTGGTGAAGTCGACGTTGTTGCTTGGCGTGGAGACGTTGCCGGCTCCATCGACCGCGAGCACGTGGAGCACGTACCTCTTGTTGGGGGTCAGGTTGCGCACGGTCGCGGTGGTGACGTTGCCACCCACCTCGGCCACGACGTTGCCGAGGTCGAAGATGCGGTACAGCGCCACGCCGACGTTGTCGCGCGCCGCATCCCACGCCAGGTCGACCGAGCTCGGCTTCACATCGCCCACGACGCGCAGGTTGCTCGGCGCGGTCGGCGGCTCGGCGTCCGTCGGGAGGCTGACCCGAAGGCGGTCGACGTTCGGTCCGCCGCTCGCGGTGGTCGCCGTGGCACGAACCTTGTTGGTACCGGCATCCAGGCGCGCCTGGAACGTCGCGTCCTGCCAGGTGTCCCAGCTGTTGGTGAAGGTGAACGCCAGCTCGTCGCTGACCAACGTGCCGTTGACCGTGATGTCCATGGGACGGTTGGCGGTTGTGCCGTTGGCGTAGCGGATCTGGAAGTCGACGGTGCCGGCGGCCGGGGCGACGACCGTCCATTCGACGAAGCTGCCGGCGACCATGTTGTAGTCCACGAAGCCGGTACCGGTGAAGCCGGTGTGGTTGGTGGCCACGGCCCCCTGCGAGATTGTGGCGTTCTCGGCCTGCAGGTCGGTGGTACGCGCGGCCACGTCGACGTCGAGGAAGTCGAGGTTCGGTCCGCCACCGGCGGTGGTCGCGGTCGCCTTCACCGTGTTGGTCCCGGCGTTCACCGAGGCGGTGATGGACGTCGATGCCCACGTGTCCCAGTTGGCGGTCGGCGGGAAGGGCAGCGCCGCCGCGACGGGCGACCCGTTGACCGTGATGTCCATCGGCCGGTCGGTGGTCACGCCGTTGGCGTACCGGAAGGTCAGGGTCGCTGTGCCGGCGGACAGGGCGTTGATCGTCCACTGTACCGAGCTGCCCACGACGTTGTTGGTGTTGACGAAGCCGGCACCGGAGAACCCCGGGTGGTTGGACTCGACCAGGCCCTGCGAGATCGTGGCGTTCTCCACCTCGTACCGTGTCGGGGCGGCGACGGCGGGTGTCGCGGCGGCGGCCAGGCCGGTGGCGAGCAGGCCCACGGTGACCAGCGCGATTGTCCTCAGGCGAGCCCGCTTGGGCTTCTTGGCACGATGGCTCACAGTACGCTCCAGCAATAGTTAGTAAGTTTTCCTTACAAACTCGGTGCCGCGATCCCACCATCACGCATGTTCAACGGCTCCACTGGCGGGGCATCACATAGGTGAGTCTTGAAAGGAGATGAGAGACGTGGCGAGGAAGTTCGAGGCCACGAGCAGTGTGATCATCAACGCGGAGCCGGCCGCGATCTGGGCGGCGCTGACCGATCCTGAGGTGCTGAGCCAGGCGTTCTTCGGCGCAAAGGTGGAGACCGACTGGCAGCCTGGCAGCCCGATCACCTTTACCGGCGAGTGGCAGGGCAAGTCGTTCCAGGACAAGGGCGAGATCGTGAAGGTCGAGCCGAACAAGATGCTGCAGTTCACCCACTTCAGCCCGCTCACCGGCCAGCCCGATGTACCGGAGAACTACCACACCGTCACCCTTGAGCTCACGCCTCGTGGCAGCGACACCGAGCTGAGCATCAGCCAGACCAACGCGGCGAGCGAGGAGGAGCGCGAACACTCGGAGGCCAACTGGTCACAGGTGTTAGCCAGCCTCAAGAAGCTCACCGAGCGCTGAGCTGACTTGCCCGGTTTCTGACCAGCGTGGCGACGGTCGTGTTGGCCACGACCACGACAGCGAAGGCGACTGCGAGGGCGCGGTGGCCGGTCGTGGCGAGCGCGGCCACCGCCGCCCCGAACACCAGCGCCTTGACCACCAACACCCCGACAAGCGGTACCGCGAACCTCGCGCGAGGTGCCGCGAACAGCCCCCACACGATGGCGGCCAGCAGTGGCGCACCGACGGCCAGGGCGACTTTGGCCGGCGTACCCGGTCCGACCCGCGCGCCCCAGTAGGCGAGGGCGGCGAGCGCGACGAGCTCAAGCAGGAACGCCAAGGCGTCGTTGGCCCAGCGCAGCGCCTCGCCGATCACACCGCCCCGGCTCATGAGCCGGAACCGCGGGCGAAGGTCCACAGGCCAGGACCGCCGTCCTGGTTACGTGTCCGGTAGAACTCGTGTGCGCTGGTTCGCAGCAGCTGCACGGTGATCGCCGTCAGACCGGCCAACAGGCCAAGGACCGTAAGACCGTGGAGCAAGGAATACCATCCGGCCAAGAGGTTCTCCAGGGCTCGCTGGAGCTCCGGCGAGCGTCGCGAGCGGAAGGCCCTCGGCGAGGCAACACGCAGCGATCCACGTGTCGTTGACCGGAGTGGTCCGGCCCCGTCGTTGGCCTGCGGCCGCAAGCCGACCCCAGGTCTGAGCCACCGTCAGGTCATAGCCCAAGTGGACCTGGCCCGACAGCCAAAGATCCAATCGTTGCCGGTTGCGTGGACTCCAGTCGCGAAGCTCAGCCCATTTGGTCATCTCGCCGATCGTGACGAAGGTGACGCATGTGATCCGGCTGGCCAACAACGTCGACATGGGCGATGTCAGCCGGTCCCGGAAGCTCAGCGAGGCGACGTCGGTGTCCAGGACGACATAGTTGGGCATCGGCTACGCCAGGTCGGAGCGCCGCGCGGCGTAGGTGTACGCCAGGAACTCGTCCAGTTCCTCGTCGGTGTCGAAGATCCCTTCGCACACAAGGTCATCCACGGACGTGATCGGCTTCAACCCCCGGCGGCGCACCTGCTCGTCCAGTGCCTCATGGCGGCGGCCGTCTGGCGGCTGCTCGTTGCGTTCTGCTCCGCTACTCATCGGGCCACCTCCTCGCGTCCATTTTGTCACCTCGCCCATCCGGCATGGTGCCCCGTCAGGCGTCGGTCTTCGCGACGCCGATCGGGCAGGACATCCCGTTCGGGCCGATGCCGCAGTACCCCATTGGGTTCTTGTGCAGGTACTGCTGGTGGTACCCCTCGGCGTAGTAGAACGGCCCGGCCTTTCCGATCTCGGTGGTGATCTCGCCGAGCCTGGCCCGCGCCACTACCGGCGCAAACGCCGCCAGCGACGCCTGTGCAGCCGCCAGCTGCTCGTCGGTCGTCGCGTAGATCGCTGAGCGGTACTGCGTACCGATGTCGTTGCCCTGGCGCATGCCCTGGGTTGGGTCGTGGTTCTCCCAGAACACCTTCAGCAGCTGCTCGTACGAGATCTTGGTGGGGTCGAAGACCACCTGCACGGCCTCGGTGTGGCCGGTCTTCCCGGTGCAGGTCTCCTCGTACGTCGGGTTCGGCGTGATGCCACCCGCGTAGCCGACCGCTGTGGAGCACACGCCGGGCAGCTTCCAGAACAGCCGTTCGGCGCCCCAGAAGCACCCCATGCCGAAGATCGCCAGCTGCTGGCCGGCCGGCCACGGGCCCTGCAGCGGCGTACCGAGCACCGCGTGACGGTCCGGCACCGGCATCGGTGTGTCCCGGCCGGGCAACGCCTCGGCGGGTGTGGGCAGGTCGAGCTTCTTGTGGCGCAGGAACATGGCAACGTCCTCCGATCGGCGGCCGGCATGACCGCCCACGAACGACAACGACTCCAGCACCTCAAGCATGCCCCGGAGCCGCAGGCGGCGCTCGTATGGACCGCGGCTGGGCGTGGGCGGCGCCGGCTCCGGCAGCCACGCTAAGCGGCCAGCAAGCTGGCGGCGATCTTCCCTGCGTACTCCCGAGCCTCGTCGTCGGAGGCGTACTTGCCCCGCGGCCAGAAGAAGCCGCGCAGGCCGTCGCCCTTGGTCCGCGGCACGACGTGGACGTGCAGGTGCGGTACTGACTGCGACACCCTGTTGTTGATCGCCACGAACGTGCCGCCGGCGCCCAGTCCGGCCTCGACGGCGGCCGCGATCCGTTGCACGACAAGGAAGAACGGCCCGACCGCCGCGGGCGGTAGGTCGGCCAACGTTGCCACGTGAGCTCGCGGTGCCACCAGCGTGTGCCCCTTGAAGACGGGCCGGATGTCGAGGAACGCCACCACCTCGGGCGAGTCGAAGACCGTGAACGCCGGCTGTGACCCAGACACGATCGAGCAGAAGAGGCAACCCGTCATGCCGCTCACGGTAGCGGCGGCTAGCCTCGTGACCATGAAGCAGGACCACCGCCGGCTGGGCTTCGACACGCTCGCGATCCACGCCGGGCAGGAGCCCGACCCGCGCACCGGCGCGGTCGTCCCGCCGATCTTCCAGACCAGCACGTACGCGCAGGACGCCGTGGGCGAGCCCAGGCTCGGGTACGAGTACAGCCGCACCGCCAACCCGACCCGGGACGCGCTGCAGGAGTGCCTGGCCGCGCTGGAAGGCGGCCGGCGCGGGCTGGCCTTCGCGTCCGGCATGGCGGCCGAGGACACCCTCGTACGCACGGTCTGCCGGCCGGGCGATCACGTGGTGATTCCCGACGACGCGTACGGCGGGACCTACCGGCTCTTCGCGCGGGTGGCGCAGCGGTGGGGCCTGGACTGGACGGCCGCCAGCGTGTCCAATGTGGACGCCGTACGGGCGGCGACCCAACGGGGCCGGACGAAAATCGTCTGGGTCGAGACTCCCACGAACCCCTTACTGTCCATTGCGGACATCGCCGCGCTCGCCGCGGTCGCCCACGACGCGGGAGCCCTGCTGGTCGTGGACAACACGTTCGCCTCGCCGTACCTCCAGCAGCCGCTGGCGCTCGGTGCCGACGTGGTGGTGCACTCCACGACCAAGTACGTCGGCGGGCACTCCGACGTTGTCGGGGGCGCGCTCGTTACCGGCGACGCGGCGCTCGCCGCAGACCTCGCGTACCACCAAAACGCCATGGGCGCGGCCAGCGGACCCTTCGACGCCTGGCTCACCCTGCGCGGCGTCAAGACCTTGGGGGTACGCATGGAGCGGCACTGCGACAACGCCGAGCGGATCGTGGAGTACCTGACCCGGCACCCGAAGGTCGCCGCGGTGCTCTACCCGGGCTTGCCCGAGCATCCCGGTCACGACGTGGCCGCCAAGCAGATGCGCCGCTTCGGCGGGATGGTCAGCTTCCGGGCGGCCGGCGGCGAGGATGCGGCCATCGCCTTTTGCAACAGTGCCAAGCTGTTCGTGCTCGGCGAGTCGTTGGGCGGTGTCGAGTCGTTGGTCGAGCATCCGGGCCGGATGACGCACGCGAGCGCGGCTGGCTCGCCGCTGGAGGTGCCGGCCGACCTGGTCCGGCTGTCCGTCGGCATCGAGACGGTCGACGACCTGCTCGCCGACCTCGAACAGGCTTTCGACCAGCTGGACCGGGGGGAAGGGCAAGGAGGTCGCTGTGGGTGACGGTAGCTGGGTTGGCGCACCGGCAACGCAGATCGCGCGCGCGGTCCGGCGCGGCGACACGTCGGCGACCGAGGTGGTCGCCCAGCACCTGGACTACATCCGGTCCCACGACGCCATGATCGGCGCGTTCCGCTTGTTGCGTGCGGGGGAGGCGCTGGCCGAGGCGGAGATCATCGATGAACAGCCGGAGCTGGGCGGCCTGCCGCTGGCCGGGGTGCCGATCGCGGTCAAGGAGAACACGGCGGTCACCGGCGTACCCACCTGGAACGGCTCGCTGGCCGCCTGCGGCCCGGTGGCCGAGACCGACCACGAGGTGGTCCGCCGGCTGCGCGGCGCCGGAGCGGTGGTCGTCGGCGTGACCCGCATGCCGGAGCTCGGCATCTGGGCGCTCACCGACGACGAGACCGCGATCACCCGCAACCCGTGGCGTACCGACCGGTCGCCGGGCGGCTCATCGGGCGGCGCCGCCGCGGCGGTCGCGGCCGGTCTGGTGCCGATCGCCCACGGCACCGATGGGTTCGGGTCGGTACGCATTCCGGCCGCCTCCTGCGGGCTGGTCGGCATCAAGCCGGGACGCGGGGTCGTACCGAGCAACCTGGGCGCCAACGACTGGTTCGGGATGAACGAGCACGGGATCCTGGCGACGACCGTCGGGGACGCCGCGACGGGGTTCGCGGTGCTCGCCGGGCGTACGCCGGCGGGTATCGCCGAACCGGGACGGCTGCGCATCGCGGTGTCCATGCGTACTCCGGTGCCGGGCGTCTTCCCGGACAAGCCGGCGCGCCAGAGCGCGATCACCGCCGCCCGGCTGCTCGTCGGTGCCGGGCACGACGCGGTACGGGCGGATCCGGCGTACCCGACCCGGTTGGCGGTCAGAGGCGTGGCCACCTGGTGCGCAGCCGTGCACCGCGACGCCGAAGCGGCCGGGCTCGATGTGGAGATGCTCCAGCCGCGCAGCCGCCGGGTCATCGCCCTGGGTGGGGCGGCGATCCGGCGCGGCCTCGTCCGCGAGGAGGACCGCGCGGCCTGGCGGCAACGTTGCGTCGACTGGTTCGCCGACCACGGGTACGACGCGCTCGTCACCCCGGCGCTCGCGGCCGCGCCACCCGCGGCGGAGCAATGGTCGGCCCGGTCCTGGAGCGCCAACATGCTGGCTTGTGCCAGGTTCGCGCCGTACGTCTCGGCCTGGAACGTCGCCGGCTTCCCGGCCGTGGTGGTGCCGGTGGGTACCCGCCCGGACGGGCTACCGGCGGCTGCCCAGATCGTCGGCCCGCCCGGCAGCGAGCAGCAGCTGCTGGCGCTCGCGGCGCAGATCGAGGAGGCGGCGCCCTGGCGGCGCCACGCGCCCGGCTGGCCGCGCGTGGCGGCTGAGCGCCGCACCGCCTGACCGGGCGACGGGCGAGGGCCGCATGGTGCCAGCGGCCAGGAGGGAATCGCGGTAGCGTCGCGCCATGAACTGCCCCAGGTGCGGCTTCGCGGTGCCGCCCGGCCACTCGGCCTGCCCAAACTGCGGCCTTTCCCTGGGGTATCCGAGCCAAGCCCGCCCCGGCCCGCCACCGGGTCCGCCGGTGTCGGCGCCGCCGCCTGGTCCGCCCGTGTCGGGACCGCCGCCGGGACCGCCGCCGCAAGCTCCGCCGCCTGGTCCGCCCGTGTCGGGACCGCCGCCGCAAGCTCCGCCGCCCGGTCCGCCGCTAGCGCCGCCGCCCCCGCCCGCCGTGATGCGGCCCCCGGCGCCCTCCCGGCGGATCCGCTCGCTAGCCGGCTGGGCCACGGCGGCCACGATCGGCGTCGCGACGTACGCCCTGCTCGGCATGGTCGACGCGTTCGTCCCGCTCGTCGGCGTGTGGGCCGCTCGGGAGGCGTCCAGTAGCGGTGCATCCGCCCCCGCCACAATGTTCATGCTGCTTCAGGACGCGATCAGCGTCGCCCAGGTCGGCTGCTCGCTCGCGGCGGGCGTCTGTTTCCTGGTTTGGCTGTACCGAGCCCGGGCGAACTTGGGCGCGTTCTATGACGCGCACCCCCGGCTGCCCCTCGGCCTGGCCGTTGGCTCGTGGTTCCTGCCGGTCGCGAACCTCGTGCTGCCCGGGATGGTCGTCGCGGACGCGGCGCGGGAGAGCGTCCCACCGGGCGATCCGCGCCGCCGGCGCCGCCTGGTCGCCCTGGTCTGGTCCTGGTGGACGGTGTACGTCGTGGCCACGGTCGCCGCCTTCGCCGGGTCGTTCGCCGGCTCGACCTCCGAACGGGAGCTGCTGGAGAGCCGGTTACGGGCCGGCGAGAGCGTCGACGTCGGGCGTGCCCGGGAGCTGTTCGGCGAGCTCGTCGTAGCGCGGCTGCCCGGGGCGCTGCTGTGGCTGGCCGCCGCCGTCCTCGTGATCATGATCATGCACCGGATCGCCGCGGCGCAGTACGACCGGGTCGACGCCTTGCGGGAGGGGCGGCCGGGCACCGTACCGGTCCAGCGCCCGCCGGCGCCCTCGTCTGGTGTGCCCGAGGCGTCCACCGGTGCGACGATCGGCACATGACCCTGGTCTCCCTCGCCGACGTGGAGGCAGCTCGCAAGCTGCTCGCCGACATCGTCCGGGTCACCCCGCTGGAGCCGTGCCGGCCGTTGACCGCCATGGTCGGCGGCCCCGCCTGGCTCAAGTGCGAGAACCTCCAGCGGGGCGGCTCGTTCAAGGTGCGCGGCGCCTACGTGCGCATCGCGCGGCTCTCCGCACAGGAACGGGCGGAGGGCGTGGTGGCCGCCAGCGCCGGCAACCACGCGCAGGGCGTCGCTGTGGCGGCCAGCATCCTAGGTGCGGAAGCCACCGTGTTCATGCCGGAAGGCGCGCCATTACCGAAGATAGCCGCGACCAAGGGGTACGGCGCCCGGGTGGAGCTGGCCGGCTCCACAGTGGACGAAGCGCTCGTCGCGGCTCAGAAGTTCGCCGTCGACACGGGTGCGGTGCTCATCCACCCGTTCGACCACGCCGACATCATCGCCGGGCAGGGCACGGTCGCGCTGGAGATCTTCGACCAGTGCCCGGACGTGAAGACGATCGTCACCGCGGTCGGCGGTGGCGGGCTCATCTCGGGTATCGCGGCCGCGGCGAAGGCGTTGCGTCCCGACGTACGGCTGGTGGGCGTGCAGGCGGCCGGCGCCGCGGCGTACCCGCAGTCGCTGTCGGCCGGTCACCCGGTACGCCTGCCGTCCTGCACGACGATCGCGGACGGCATCGCCGTGGGCTGCCCCGGCGAGCTGACCTTCGCCCATGTCCGCAAGCTGGTGGACGACATGGTGACGGTGACCGACGAGGACATCTCCCGCGCCCTGCTGATGCTGATGGAACGGTGCAAGCAGGTGGTGGAGCCGGCCGGTGCGGTCGGCGTCGCGGCCCTGCTCGCCGGAGCCGTGGCGGTCGAACCGCCGGTGGTGGCCGTACTGTCCGGCGGCAACATCGACCCGCTGCTCATGCTCCGGGTGATCGAGCACGGCCTGGCGGCCGCCGGGCGGTACCCGACGTTCACGGTCCGCTGTCCGGACCGCCCCGGACAGCTGGCCCGGCTCCTCGGCCAGATCGCCGAGCACGGCGCCAACGTCATCGACGTCGAGCACCATCGCCACGACCCCCGGCTGCGGCTCGGCGAGGTCGAGATAGCCCTGTCGGTGGAGACCAGGGGAACCGAGCACTCCGACCGGCTGGTCACCGCGCTGCGCGACGCCGGGTACACGGTGACCTTCGCGACATCCGGCGCCTGACCGCGGGCGGGATCCCGGCGATCGCTCAGAGCCGGCACAATGTGTCGCCGTGACCGACTCGACGTGCCCGCGATGCGCCGCATGCTGGAGGCGCGGCCGGCGTACGCCGCAAAGGCGGTGCTGACCGAGGCGGAGGCGGCCCGCATCGACGAGGAGCTGAAGCCGTTCTACGAGCGGTGCCGGCGCGACCTGGCGCACGCGAACTTCTAGCCCGTACAGCGACCGTTGAGATCAGCCGGTGAAAACCTCGTACGACACGACCGTCACCTTGATCTCGGAGCCGGTCGGTGCGGTGTAGGTGATCGTGTCGCCGGACCGGGCACCGATGATCGCCTGGCCGAGCGCCGACTCCGGGCTGTAGACGGTGAGGTCGGTCGTTGCCGCGATCTCCCTGGAGCCGAGCAGGAACGTCTCGGTGTCTTCGGGGTCGTCCTCGAACTGGATCGTCACGACGGTCCCGGGTGCCACGCCCTCGGTGGTCGGTGCGTGACCAACGTGCGCGTTGCGCAACAGCTCCTGGAGGTACCGGATGCGGGCCTCCATCTTGCCCTGCTCCTCGCGGGCGGCGTGGTATCCGCCATTTTCGCGGAGGTCGCCCTCCTCCCGCCGGGCGTTGATCTCCGCGGCGATCACCGGCCGGTGGGCGATGAGCTCGTCAAGCTCTGCCTGCAGCCGGTCGTGCGCGTCCTGGGACAGCCACGTGGCGGTTGCGTCTCGGTCGGTCGTCGGCACTGGGAGAACTCCTGTCGATCGTGCTGCTAGCTGTGCGGGCTGGCGATGCCGCCGGCCCCTGCCGGCCAAACGGTCAGATCTACCAAGTTACCAGTGCCGTGCATCGCGTGGCGGCGCTCAGTGACCGACCGGCAGACACCGGATCACTTCGGCGCTGACCGGTCGCTGGGTGGTCGGCAGCCGATAGGTCACGGTCGCGCTGTCGGCTCCCGGGTCAGGCGGCGGTACGGTGACCTCCGCCGCGCCCACCTCGACCCCGCTGCTGGCCCGCGCCCGGACATGGCAGGTGCTCGCCTCGCCGGCCGGCTTGTACACCCGGAACCGGAAGGTGACGTGATCGTCGGCGTACTCCTCGACGGCGACCAGCTCGGCCCGGTGGGCGGGGTTGCCGTACTGCTGGTAGAGGCGCACCGCGAAGGCCAGCCCGACGAGGAGGCCGAGGCCAGCGAGGAGCATCGGCACCAGCCCCGGCCGGCGCCGGGACGCCCGCCGCCGGCCGTAGCGACCCGGTGGGAACACGGGCGTCTCGGTCGCGGACACGTCAACCCTCGCGGTCTTGTCGGGGGGACCAGGCACAATTGACCAGTTCATTGTCGCAGGGCCGGGCCGGACGCCGGACCGGGTCCGATGCAGGGAGGGAAGCAGTTGGACGAGCAGCTGCGGCTCATGGCGGTTCACGCGCATCCGGATGACGAGTCCAGCAAGGGTGCGGCCACCACGGCCAGGTACGTGGCCGAGGGTGTCGACGTTCTGGTCGTCACGTGTACCGGCGGTGAGCGCGGCAGCGTCCTCAACCCGAAGCTCGACCGGCCGGAGATCTGGCGCGACATCGCCGAGCTCCGCCGCGCCGAGATGGACCGCGCGCGCGAGATCCTGGGCATCCGCCAGGCGTGGTTAGGCTTCGTCGACTCGGGCCTGCCCGAGGGCGACCCGCCGCCGCCGCTGCCCGAGGGGTGCTTCGCCCTGCAGCCGATCGAGGACGCCACGAAACCGTTGGTGAAGCTGGTCCGCGAGTTCCGGCCGCACGTGATGACCACCTACGACGAGGACGGCGGCTACCCGCACCCGGACCACGTCATGTGCCACCGCATCTCGCTCGAGGCGTTCGACGCCGCCGGCGACCCCGACTGGCATCCCGAGCTCGGCGACCCGTGGCAGCCCCTCAAGCTCTACTACCACATGACCTTCTCCCGGCCGCGGGTCACCGCGCTGCACGAGGGCCTGCTCGCCGCCGGCCTGGAGTCGCCGTTTGGCGAATGGCTCACCCGGTGGGACACCAGCAGCGACAAGGGTCAGCGGATCACCACGCGGGTGGAGTGCGCCGACTACTTCGAGGTCCGTGACCAGGCGTTGCTGGCGCACGCGACCCAGGTCGACCCCGACGGCTTCTGGTTCCGGGTGCCGCTGGAGATCCAGCGCAAGGTCTGGCCGACCGAGGACTACCAGCTCGTCAGGTCGCTGGTCGACAGCGCGGTCCCCGAGGACGACCTGTTCGCCGGGGTTCGCGAACAGGTCTGTGCGTGCGAGGCCGCCTGAGCGTCCGCGTACCGTAGGGGCTGTGACGAGCGCGGTAAGCGTCCTCGCCGAGAACAACTTCGGCGACACCCGGTCCGGTAGCCTGGCCGGCCCGATGGGGCTGTTCATCATCCTGCTCATGGCGGTGGCGACCGTGCTGCTGATCCGCAACATGAACGCGCGGATCCGGCGGCTGCCCGACCAGTTCCCCGACCAGACCCCGGCAGGGCGCCAGCAGAACGCCGGGCGCCAGCAGACGGACGGTCTCCTGGCGGATAGCCGGGCGGCGGAAAGCCATGAGCCGCAACGCAACACCGACGACCAGCAAGCGCAGTCCGGCACATGAACATACGTGAACACCACTGTCGGCACCGGGCCCCGATGCTCTAGCCTTCGCCCCGGAGGACTCCCTCCGCCGTGAGGTCGCAAGGGTTCAGGGGGGCGATGAGATGGGTGGGCCGGTCGCCGTTTGGTCACGGCCCGCACATCACAACGCATCCCAGAGTATCGGCGCGCCGATTCGCTTTCCGGGCGGCCGACTTACCGATTCCATTGCGACCGGCCGACCGATAACGTCTCGCCAAGAGCGTTCGCCGGTTCCCCAACGGCGGGGGAGGTACCGCGTATGACGGTTTCCTTCCGGCGACTGTCCGTTATAGTGGCGGCCACCGCGGGCCTGTTTGTCGTTGCTGGCGTGCTGCTGGGCACGGGCGTCGCGCGGATGTGGTGGCCCGGGCTCCGGCTGGACGCCCTCGGGCTGCCTGGTCTCGACCACCCTCCACCGCTGAACGTGCTCGCCGCGGGTGTGGCCATCGTGGCCGCCGGCCAGCTGGCCCGGGTCACCGTACGGGTGACCACGTCGAGCATCGTGTTCGCGTGGGGCGAGGCGGCGATCGTCCTGCTGTGTGCGCTGCTGCCGGCGCCCTGGATACCGCTGACGATGCTGGTCGGGATCGGCATCGCGCACGTGCTCATGCATCTTCTCAAGCGCCACCGCCGCCCGTGGCCGAAGCTCGTCCTCAACGTGTTGTCGCTGACGGTGGCCGGCTCGGTCGCCGCCATCGTCGCCAACGCGGTCACGCCCACATATCAGCCAAACGTTGCGAAACCCTCGGTCATCGTGGCGCTGTGTATGGCGGCGGTGGGCTACGCGTTCACCGGCGCCGGGCTGCTGTCAGCCCGGATGGTGATCAACGACGGCGCCCGGTTCTTCACCGCCCTGCGCGAGACGCTCCTCACCAAGCTCGGCTTGATCGTCGGCAACGTGGCGGTGGGCCTGTTCGCGGTGGCGCTCCTGAGCCACGGCGAGCGCTGGCTGCTGGTCCTGCCGCCGGCCCTGTGGCTGCTGCACCAGATGTACGCGTACCGGCTGCGCAGCGACACCGAGCGGCGCACCTGGCAGGCGTTCTCCGAGGCCACCCGGGAGCTGAACCGTCTCGACGAGCACGAGGCCGCCGTCGCCGGTGTGCGGGGCGCGCAGCAGCTGTTCGCCGCGCCGGCTGCGGAGCTGGTGCTGTTCGGTCCGGACGGCGCGACCCGCGGGTTCGTCGCCGAGGCCGGCGGCCCGGTCGTCGAGCGCAAGCCGGACGAGCTCCTCGACACCGCGAACGTCACGTCCCGGGCACTGATGGTCGGCGGAGTACGCGTCGGCGAGCTGCGGCTGCGGCTGCGGACGCCGATGTTGCTGAGTAACCGGGACCACCTCATGCTCGCCGCCTACGGTGACGCCCTCGCCGCCGCTCTGCACGACGCCGCGACCCACCACGAGCTGAGCTCGATGGCCGAGCGCACCTCGTTCGACGCCATCCACGACCCGGTGACCGGGACCACCAACCGGGCCGGCTTCCTGCTCCGCGGCGACAAGATCCTGCGCATCCTCGAACCCGAGGTCGTCGTCGGCCTGCTGCTCCTGGACATCGACCGCTTCCGCGAGGTCAACGACACGCTCGGCCATGCCGCCGGCGACCAGCTCCTACACACCACCGCGCAGCGGCTCGCGGCGGCGCTGCGCCCGGGCGAGGTGCTGGCCCGTCTCGGCGGCGACGAGTTCGGTGTGCTCATCACGGCGTTGCCCAAGGCGACCGGCTTGGCGTTGCCGATGCTGCCCGTGTTGCCGATGCTGCCCCTGCCGGCGTCCGACAGCGGCGCGTCGACCGGGCTGGACGGGGCCGAACACCCGGTGCAGCTGCGTCACGCGCTGGCCCGGGCTCGTGGGCTGGCCGAGGAGCTGGCCATCCCGACCGAGGTCGCCGGGGTACAGCTCAGTGTTGAGGCCTCGGTTGGTGTCGTCACGGCAGCCGCCGGCGCGGTCGACATGACCGAGCTGCTGCGCCGCGCCGACATCGCGATGTACCAGGCCAAGCGCGGCGGCTCCAGCGTCGCCTGGTACGACATCAGCCGGGACGTGGCGAGCACCGATCGGTTGGCGCTGCTGGCCGAGATGCGCGAGGCGCTGGCCAACCACGGCCAGCTCCAGCTGGTGCTGCAACCCACGATCGAGCTGGCCACCGGCCGGGCGCTGGGCGCCGAGGCGCTCGTGCGCTGGCACCACCCGCGCCGCGGCGTGCTCAACCCGGTCGACTTCATCAAGGCGGTCGAGCACAGCGAGCTGGTCGGCGGCTTCACCCGGTACATCCTGGACAAGGCGCTGGAGATCGCCAGCGGGTGGTTGGCCAACGGCATCGATCTGCCGGTCGCGGTGAACCTGTCGCCGCGCAGCCTGCTCAACACGCGGCTGCCGGGCGACGTCGCCGACCTGCTGGGACGGCACCGGGTGCCGGCGAAGCGGCTGATCCTGGAGATCACCGAGACGGTTGTGATGTCCGAGCTGCCGGTCATCGACCAGGTGCTGACCGACCTGCGCGCGATGGGCGTCCAGCTCGCCGTCGACGACTTCGGCACCGGGTACTCCACGCTCACGTTCCTGACCCGGGTCTCGGTCGATGAGGTGAAGATCGACCGGACGTTCATCCGGCACATGTTCGACTCGCCGGAGGCGAAGGCGATCGTGCAGACCACGGTGGAGCTCGGTCGGGCGCTTGGGCTGCGGGTCGTGGCCGAGGGCGTGGAAACCGCCGAGCAGCGCCGGGAGCTGACCTCGATCGGATGCGCCGCGGCACAGGGCTTCCTCTTCCACCACCCGATGCCGCCGGGCCGGGTGACCGGCGTGCTCGGCAAGCTCTACCGGCCCGATGAAACCGGCCTCGCGGAGGGTGCGGGCTGAGGGACTGAGCGAGCGTCGAGTGGGTACGGTGACGCTCATGCCCAACCGTCTGGCAGCCGCCACGTCGCCCTACCTCCAGCAGCACGCCGAAAACCCCGTGGACTGGTGGCCGTGGGGCGAGGAGGCCTTCGAGGAGGCACGCCGGCGCGACCTGCCCCTGCTCATCTCGGTGGGGTACGCCGCCTGCCACTGGTGCCACGTGATGGCGCACGAGTCGTTCGAGGACGAGGCGGTGGCCGAGGTCGTCAACGAGCTGGTCGTGCCGATCAAGGTCGACCGCGAGGAGCGCCCCGACGTCGACGCGGTCTACATGACCGCGACGCAGGCGATGACCGGCCAGGGCGGTTGGCCGATGACCGTCTTCGCCACCCCGGACGGCCAGCCGTTCTACTGCGGTACGTACTTCCCGCGCGACACGTTCCTGCGCCTGGTGCGCTCGGTCTCCGATGCCTGGCGCGAGCAGCGCGAGGCGATCGTGCGCCAGAGCGCCGCCGTGGTCGAGGCGATCGGGCGGGTCGCCGCTCGCCGGCCGTCCGGTCCCATGAGCGAGGAGGTACTCGACGAAGCAGCCGCATCCCTGGCGAAGGAGTACGACCGGGAGCACGCCGGGTTCGGCGGAGCGCCGAAGTTCCCGCCGCACATGAACCTGCTCTTCCTGCTCCGCCACCACGAGCGGACGCACGACGAGCAGTCGCTGGCGATCGTGCGGCACACGGCCGAGCGGATGGCCCGAGGCGGCATGTACGACCAGCTGGCGGGCGGCTTCGCCCGGTACAGCGTCGACCGCACCTGGACCGTGCCGCACTTCGAGAAGATGCTCTACGACAACGCGCTGCTGCTCCGGGTGTACACCCAGCTGTGGCGGCTCACCGGAGATCCCCTCGCCGGCCGGGTGGCGCACGAGACGGCCGGGTTCCTGCTGCGCGACCTGCGTACGGCCGAGGGCGGCTTCGCGTCGGCCCTGGACGCCGACACCGATGGTGTCGAAGGGCTCACCTACGTCTGGACGCCCGAAAAGCTCCGCGAGGTCCTGGGCGACGACGACGGCGCTTGGGCGGCCGGTGTGCTCGCCATCTCCGACGCCGGGACCTTCGAGCACGGCACGAGCGTGGCCCAGTTACCAGCCGACCCCGACGACCCGCAGCGCTGGGCGCTGGTGCGCCAGGCCCTGGCCGGGGCGCGCGCCAAGCGACCGCAGCCGTCGCGCGACGACAAGGTCGTGGCGGCCTGGAACGGGCTCGCCGTGACCGCGCTGGTCGAGCACGCGTCGACGTTCGCAGATGGGCCGGCAGCCGAGGCAGCGGCCGGCAGCGCCGCAGCGGCCGAGCAGGTCGGGCGGTTGCTGGCGGCGCAGCACATGGTCGAGCGGCGGCTGCGCCGGGTCTCCCGCGACGGCGCCGTTGGGACGCCGGCCGGGGTCCTGGAGGACTACGGCTGCGTGGCCGAGGCGTTCTGCGCGCTGCACCAGCTCACCGCCGACGGCGACTGGCTCACCCTTGCCGGGTTGCTCCTGGACACCGCGCTGGAGCGGTTCTCCGACGGCCAGGGCGGCTTCTACGACACCGCGGACGATGCCGAGCAGCTGGTCACGCGCCCGGCCGACCCGACCGACAACGCGACCCCGTCCGGGCTCTCGGCGATGGCGGCGGCGCTGACCACGTACGCCGCGCTGACCGGGGAGACCCGCTACCGCGAGGCGGCCGAGCAGGCACTGTCCACAGTGGTCGCCATCGCCGCGCGGCACGCCCGGTTCGCCGGGTACGCCTGCGCGGTCGGCGAGGCGCTGTTGAGCGGCCCGTTGGAGATCGCGATCGCCACGGACAACCGCCAGGGTGCGCTCGTGCGGGCCGCCCATCGGGGCGCACCGGGCGGCTCGGTCGTCGTGGCCGGGGCGCCGGACACTCCGGGCGTACCTCTCCTGGCGGACCGCCCGATGATCGAAGGCGCACCGACCGCGTACGTCTGCCGGGGGTTTGTCTGCGACGTGCCGGTGACCGGCGTCGCGGAGCTCGCCGCGCGGCTCAGGCGCGCTTGAGCTCCGGCAGCGGGCTGGCGTGGCGCGGCTCGTAGAGCGGCATGGTCTCGCCCTCGGCGATGCGGAACCGGGTCAGCAGGCCCCACCCGGCGTCGGTGACCGGCTCGGTGAACTCGACCCCTTTGGCCGTCAGCTCGGCGACCGTGGCCTCGATGTCGTCGCACATGAGGTAGAGCTCCGCAGCCGGTTTGCCCTCGGTCGGGTGCACCCCCAGCTCTGTCGGGGGTAGCGCGAAGATCAGCCAGCCGTCCCCATCGTCCACATGGTCCCAGCCGAGAACGTCGCGCAGGAACGCCCGTACCGCTTCGGTCTGGGGCGTGTAGAGCAGTGCGTGGACGCCTTTGATCATGGTTGTGATCCTAGTCCCGCCGAGCATCGAAAACTTGTCTGGCCGCGTGCGTCGCAGCGATGTAATGATGTAATGGCAGTAGCGACGTAACTAAGGAGGTTCACGTGGGGAAGGGGTTTGCCGCGGTGCTCGGCTTCGGTCCCGGGCGGGGCGGCTCGCGCCACGAGCCACCGCCGGCGGATGACGCGGCCGCCTGGATCGCCGGGGCGGTACCAGATGACTGGTTCACCGAACGGCCATCGGTTTCCATCGATCGAGACGAGATCATCATTGTCGGCACGCTGCCCGCGCCTTCGCTGGAGGACGGGACGTCAGATGCCGATCGGGCGGCGGCCGAGCAGGGGCGGGTCTCCGCGTTCCGGGAGTCGACCAGGGATCGGCGCATCCAGATCGCCCAGCAGCTGGAGCACCGGTACCGCCGGAAGGTTGCCTGGGGCGTGGTGTGCGGCGGCACGCGAGCGCTGTTCACCACCCACTCGGCGCCGGTGATGACCCGGCTGCGCCAGCCCGAGCGGCAGGTGCTGGACACGCTCGTGGACGCGGGCGTCGCACGCTCCCGGTCCGAGGCGCTCGCCTGGTGCGTACGCCTGGTCGGCGAGCACACCGAGACCTGGCTGACCGAGCTCCGCGACGCGATGGGTGCCGTGGACGAGCTACGCCGCCGGGGTCCCGGCACGGTCTGAGCGGCGGCTCCCCTGGCTGGTTAGGCTTGCCGGCGATGGACTCCCGGACCCGGCTGCCTGTTGTCGGCATGGTGGGCGGCGGTCAGCTGGCCCGCATGACCTACCAGGCCGCGATCGCGCTCGGCCAGTCGTTGCGGGTGCTGGCGCTACGACCCGACGACTGCGCCGCGCTGGTCGCGGCCGGCGTACAGATCGGCGACCACGCCGACCTCGGTGTGCTGCGGACCTTTGCCAATGGCTGCGACGTGGTGACCTTCGACCACGAGCACGTACCGGGCGAGCACATCCGTACCCTCGCCAAGGAAGGGGTTACGCTGTATCCCGGCGCCGACGCGCTGCGGTACGCGCAGGACAAGCGCGCGATGCGGGAACGCCTCACGCAGCTCGGTGTCCCGGTGCCCCGGTGGTCACCAGGCGACGGGGACGTGGCGGCGTTCGCCGCCGAGGTGGGCTGGCCGGTGGTTGCCAAGGCGACCCGCGGCGGGTACGACGGACGCGGCATCTGGCTGCTGTCCACGGTGGACGACGTGGCGCGCCTGCCCGACACGGAGCTGATCGTCGAGGAGCGGGTCCCGCTGCGCCGGGAGCTTGCCGCCGTCGTGGCGCGCTCGCCGTTCGGCCAGGTCGCGGCGTACCCGGTGGTGGAGACGGTGCAGCGCGACGGCATCTGCGTCGAGGTCGTGGCGCCGGCTCCCGGGCTCGCCGACCATCTGGCGTTGCGCGCACAGGAAATCGCCATCGAGCTCGCCGCCGGGCTCGGTGTCGTCGGCATCCTCGCGGTGGAGCTGTTCGAGACCGCGGCCGGGCTCGTGGTCAACGAGCTGGCGATGCGGCCGCACAACTCAGCACATTGGACGATCGAAGGCGCGCGTACCTCCCAGTTCGAGCAGCATCTGCGAGCGGTGCTCGACTACCCGCTGGGCGACACGTCGCCGACCGCTCCCGTGGTCGTGATGGCCAACGTGCTGGGTGGCGCCGGCGTCGGGATGCCCGTCGACGAGCGGCTGCACCACCTGTTCGCCACCGAACCATCGGCGAGGGTGCATCTCTACGGCAAGCAGGAACGGCCGGGCCGGAAGATCGGTCACGTGACCGTGCTCGGTGACGACGTCGACGACGTACGGGCGCGTGCGGCGCGAGCCGCCCGATGGCTGCGGGAAGGGCGTGACTCATGACCCTGGTGAGCGTGATCATGGGGAGCGACTCGGACTGGCCCACCATGCGGGCGGCCGCCGACGCGCTGGCCGAGTTCGACGTCGCGTACGAGGTACGCGTGGTGTCCGCGCACCGTACGCCAGAGGCCATGCTGGAGTACGCGAAGACGGCCGCCGACCGCGGTCTTCGGGTCATCATCGCCGGCGCCGGCGGCGCGGCCCACCTGCCCGGCATGGTCGCCTCGGCGACGCCGCTGCCGGTCATCGGGGTACCCGTCCCGCTGGCCCACCTGGACGGGCTGGACTCGTTGCTGTCCATCGTGCAGATGCCGGCCGGCGTACCGGTCGCCACGGTGTCGATCGGCGGCGCCCGCAACGCCGGCCTGCTCGCCGTGCGGATCCTCGCCGCGGCCGATGACGGGCTGCGCGCCCGGATGCTGTCCTTCCAGGACGGCCTGCGCGCCCTGGTCGCCGAGAAGGATGCCACCCTGCGAACGAGCTTGTAGCCGGTCGCGCGCACCCGGAGTGCGTCCCCGCGGGGTCAGGCGGGGACGCACCCCGGCTACGCGCGGCCGAACGCTTGGCTTCGCGGATCGACGCGCCTAGCTCAGGCTGTCGGTGTAGCCGGCGGCGAGGTATAAGACGAACGCGATGACGGCCGGCGGCCGCACTCCCGGATGTGGCTGTCTGAGGAGCGTGACCTGCTCGTAGCTCAACAGCTGGCCGGTGGACTCGTCGAAGACGGCCACCTCGCGCAGGTTGCCGCCGTCACTGTCGACGCTGATCGCGATGCCCGCACGCCCCTTGCGATCCAGGACCAGCCCCCGGTAGACCAGCCCGGTGGTGTCGGCCAGGACACGGATGGCCGCCGCTCGTTGGTCCGGGCTCAACGCGTGCTCCTGGTACAGGTCGACCACCGACCGCAGCACAGCTTGCGGGCCGGTCCGGAAGTCCTGGAAGTCGTGGAGCTGGCTGGCGAGCAGCGCCGCCTCGGTCTGCGGTTGCTCGATGCGGACCGCGAGCGCGCCGGGTCCGTAGTCGGTCGTGACCGGTGGCCCGGCGGTTGCGGGCGTCGGGTCGGAGAGGTCGATGGCCCCTGGTGGTCCGGACAGGTCGGTAACGGCCTTACGGCCGGAGCGGTCCGCCGCTCTCCACAGTTGCTCGTCACGCACTGCCGCCTGCCTTTCAGGTTCCGAGGATGTGGCGTCCAGCGACCAGGTCATGGTCCGCAGGTAGGTGTACCGGCCGGTCGGGCCCGGGTCGGGCAGCGCGGCGGTACGCACCGAGAGCGCCACCAACATGTCGTGTGCCGGAGGCGGGTCGGCGAGGATCGCAAGCGTCAACGGGACCACCTGGTTGGGCGCTACCGTGCTCGACGCCCTCGGCCCGACGCTGCCGGGCGCCGGCGCCGTCGGCGTGTCCTTCGCGGCCGGTAACAGCCTGCCGGCGGCGAAGATGGCGAACACGATCACGGCCACCAGCGCGGGCGAGCCGAGCCAGAGCCACATCCGTACCGCGGCCCGGCGTTGCTGTTCGGCGATCTCGATCAGCTGCGCCGCCGACTTGCCCGGCGACACCGTCTTGCCGTACAGCGGGTCCATGAGTACGGCGGCGAGGCGGACCACTTCGTCGTTGCGGAACCGTTCCTCGTCGAGATCATCGACCGTGCTTCGCATCATTCACCTCTCCCCGTTGCCGACCGGCTGCTCGCTCGCTGACCGGCCAGGTCGCTCAACGCCGCGCGCAGCTTCGCGCGTGCCCGATGGCGCTGTTGCCGGACGTTCTGCGGGCTGATCCGCACCACGCCGGCGATCTCTTCGTCCGTGAGGCCGTCCTGTACCGCCAGGACCAGGCACTCCAGCTCCTTGTCCGTCAGCCGCTTGCACGCTTCGGCGACGTCATGGGCGAGCTCGGAGTGGCCGATCCCTCCGTCGTTCCACAGTGGATCGACGCAGAGCTTGCGCCAGGCGGTCTGCCAGCGCCGCTCGCGGCGCCGGTGGTTGCGCGCCAGGTTGCGGGCGATCCCGAACAGCCATGGCTGCGGGTTTCCGTCGAGCTTGTCTCGTTTGCGCCAGGCCTCGAGGAACGTCCGCTGGGCGAGGTCCTCGGCGATGTCCTGGTCTCCCACGTACCGGGCCAGCATCCGCACCACCGAACCCCGGTGCTGCCGCAGCAGGTCATCCAGCCACAGCTCGTCTTTCCCGGCAGGGCTCACGGTATGAAGGCTCCTCGACAGGTACCGGCCGGCGTTGCGACCGGCTGACGCTGCCTCATGGGCGGTTCGGCGTTCCTGATCTGTATTGGTCGCAGGGGCAGCGGTTGTGACAGACGAATCTGGTGAAGGTCGTGTTCGCCAGATGGCCGATGCAGTTTGCCTACAACGATGTGGCGGATCTGTAGACGCTCAACTTACGCTGAGCAGATCGTTACGGTAGGTACGTGTGTGATCACGGCCGGTAGCGAAGTGCTGCCGCATCGCCGGCACGCCACACGGCGCGGCCTACCTCGCCCTCAAAGGAGGCCTGTCATGGCCAAATCTTCCGTTCACCGCCTGCTGACGCTGGCCGCGGCGGCGCTCGTGCTCGCGGCGGGGCTTACCGTCGCACTGTCCAGGAGCGCCGCGCCGGCCCATCGGGTGGATCCGGCCGTCCAGCGGAAGGTCGACGAGTACCTCGCGGCCAACCCGGGCGGGCGCCAGATCAACGCCACCGAAATCGCTTACGGCAACGGCGAGCTCATCGTCACGATCGTGCCAGAAGCGGGCATCTTAGGCGTGGCCGACTGTCCAACCGGCTGGTTCTGCTTCTACGACTACGTCAACTTCGGGTACCCAAGGGGCAAGCTGAGCGACTGCGGCTGGCAGGATCTTGGCAACTGGGGTTGGCGGGACCGCACCGAGTCCGTCCACTACAACATGGCCAGTGGCTCGGTGACGTTCATCAACGAAACCGGCTCCGTCGACACCGCCCTCTTCTCGGTCGACACCGTGCATCGGACGATCAGCGACGTCAGCCCGTACCGCAACATGGCCGACTACGTCTACCGGTACTGCTGAGCGGTCAGCGCATCCGGCCCAGGGCACCGCGCAACCGCTGCACGTCGTGACGGCGCTTCTCGTACGTCGCGCCGAGCCCGACCAGCAGCAGGCCCGCCGCGCTGAACAGCACGACCAGCACCCAGCCGGGCAGCAGCCGGCCGAGCAGGATCAGCTCGTGCAGTGAGGCGACCGCGGTCACCACGCTGCCGATCACGACTGGCGCCTGTTCGCGGCGCAGCGAGCCGACGGCCACGGTCAGCACGGCGGCCACGATGAGCAGCACCCGCCGTGCCTGGCTGGCGTCGCTGATCAGCACCACGACCAGCGTGGGCAGGAAGCCGGCGACCAACGCCGGGCCGTACGCCAGCCAGCTGCCCAGCTCCGGACGCAGGCGCACCTCCACCAGCCCGACCAGCAGGGCGGCCGCCGCGAACGGCAGGGTGTACGCCTCCAGCATGCGCACCTCACCGAGGCGCAGCAGGATCCAGATCCCGGCCAGCTCGCTCAGCGCCGCGGCGATGATCAGCATGCGGCGGTACGCGTCGGTCCGGCCGGGCAGGCCGGCGGCCAGCCCGAGGACCGCACCGAGCGCCAGGCAGACGGCGGCGGTGTGGGACAAGGAGCCGACAGTCAGGCCGATGGCCAGGGCCGCCCCGGTGTACCCGGCCGCCTCGATCGTCCACGCCTCGAGGCGGGTGGTCTCGGTCGGGTGCACCCGGGGCAGCGCGGCCGCGAAGGCGAGCAACACGGTCGCGACCGCCAGCACGGGGAACGCGGTCAGGTGTGCGGGCACGCCGGCGGCGAGGCTCGTCGCCAGCGCCAGCCCGACGGCGGTACCCGAGGCCACGTGCCAGCCAATCATGCGGGCGATACCGGTACGCCCGCCCAGCGCGCCGATGAGACCCACGACCACCGAGCCGGCGAGCCAGGTGATGGTCTGGGACTTGGTGGCGAGGCTGCCGGCCGAGCCGGCTCCGGCGGAGACCACCGCCAGCAGGAAGACCAGCCGGCGGGCGTTGCGCAGCGACGGGGCATCCTCCGGGGCCGGTTCGGTTAGCGCCAGGCCGAGACCGGCGAGCGTGGCGACCAGCAGCGCGGCGGTCGGCTCGGCCGGGTACGGCGCGTGCAGTGCGCCGGGCGCGATGAGCATGGTCAGCCCGACACCCGGGATTACCGCGGCTACCGCCCGGCTGGCCGCCAGGTCCCCGCGGCCGCCGAGACCGACCGCGGCCAGCGCGGCGGCCAGGGTCAGCGCCGCCGCGGCGATGACGTCGGTGCCGGTTCCGGCCCACCGGTCGAACCAGCCCAGGCCAGACGCGGTCTCCGGGGTGCCCTGCCAGATCCGGGTCACCCACTGGTACGGACCGACCAGAGCCGCCACCACCGCCGGGCCGACCACGATCACCGCGATCGCTGCCGGGATGCCGCTGGCCAGCGCGATGCCGGTGCCGAAGCTGGCGCCGCGCCGGGCCGGGCGCCACCTGCGGATCGGGATCCAGCTGCGGTCGGGCCGGAAGCCGCGCAACGGGCGTACCCCGTCAGGTGGGCTCCAGCCCAGCCGCATGCGGGCGCCCATGCGCAGCAGCTCAGCGAGGACGCCGAGCAGGGTGGCGGCGGAGGCGTACAGGCCGGTCGACGCGGCGGTCGGGATCGATGCCAGCGTGATGACCAGCGAGCTGGCGGCTACGCCGGCGGTGGTGAAGGCGAGCAGCTCAGGTTCGCGCCGGCAGAGCAGGCCCGCCACGGCGAGGCCCAGGGCGGTCGCGGCCAGCCCGGCCGAGAGCACGACATCGGCGTCGTACCTGTTGCCGGCCGCCATCGCCGCGGCCGCACCGGGCAGCGCGACGAGCGCGACCAGGATCGCGCCCCCGCCAACCGTGGTCAGGTGAGCCGTGGCGAGCGGGCCGGCGCCGGCCTGCTGCGCCCGGACGAACGAGGCCAGCGCCGCGACGAACGCGCCCAGCCCGGCGATCGCGGCGAGCGTCGCGGCGGTGGTGCCGGGCCGCACGATGCTCGCGGCAGCCGCGTCGAACGCCAGCACCGCCGCGACCGCGCCGCGCACGTAGGCGGCCCGTGGCGTACGGGCGACTGCGGCGGCCACCCCGAGTGCCGCCGCCCCGGCGAGGCTGAGCACCATCGGCGACCACCAGGGCAGCCCGAGCGCGGCGGGCGCGCCGACCACGGCGAGCCCCAGCGTGGGGACCGCCGCGTTGTCGCGCAGCGGTTCCGGCAGCCCGACCCCGGCCGCGAGGGCGAGCAGCAGCAACGCCACGGGTGGCTGCCAGCCGAACTCGGCGTACTGGCTGGCCGTGTGCAGCCATGCGGGGCCGAGATCGGCGTGCCACACCGGGTCGGCGGCACGGATCACGCCGGCGGCACCCGCGATCGCGGCCGCGCCAGTGGTCGCGGCGACCACGGCGCCGGTCAGGATCCCGCCCGCGACCGGGCCCCGGCGCCAGAGCTCCGGCATCGCCTGCACGGTCATCGCCAGCAGGAGCACCAGCACGGCGACGGTGACCAGGCCCAGCCCCGGGAGCAGGTGGGAGGTGGCCCGGGCGAGGGCGGCCACAGCCGAGGCCGTCACGATGCCGGCCGCGATGTCCCACCCGTTCATCGTCTGCCCGAACAGCCGGTGTTCCCCGATGCGCGGGGCGAGCCACATGGCGATCGCGCCGGCCAGCAGGAGCAGGCCGAGCAGCACGTCGATCACGGTGGTGTGCGGCGCCAGGATCGCGGCGAACGCGACGACGGTCGCGCCGGCCGTGGCGCCGAGCAGCAGCGGCGGGCTACCGCGACGGCGGGCCACCAGCGTGACGGCGACGAACGCGAGCGAGGCGGCCTCGGCGAGGAAGCCGGCGGCGAGGATCACCGGCGCGCCGACCGCGACGACCTCCTCGCCGACGAGCGCGGCCATCCCGGTCGCCACCGCTCCGGGCAGGGCGAACACGGCACCGCCGGCGGCGGCGTCGGCGACCTGCTGGGCGACGACCTCGGCGTACGGGTCGGGACGGGCCGGCCGGGGCGAGGCGATCAACGCACCGGCGAACGTGATGGCCGTGAGTGTCAACGCGGTCGTGTCGGCGGTGGTCAGGCTCGCTGCCGCGGCGTAACTGCCGAGGACGGCGGCGGCTATGACGCAGCCGCGGGCAGCGGGGGCGAAGCGGGGCAGCATCGCCACGCCGCCGAAGGTGATCGCGGCGCAGACCACCACGATCGGCGTGAGCACCGGCGACAGGTGCAGCGCGGCCGGCGCGGTCAGCATCGTGAGGACCGAGCCGACGAGCACGGCGTCGATGCGTACCCAGGCGGGCAGCGCGAGCGCCACGGCGAACGTGAGCAGGGCGCCGGCAACGAACAGCTGCCAGCCGGCTGGCCCGGCGGCATCGGCGAGGACCCGGGCGTACTTGTCCTGGTCGGCGTGCCAGATCGGGCGTACCGCGCTCAGCGGAGCCCAGATAGCCGGTGCACCGCGGATCGCCAGCAGGATCGCGACGGCGAGTGCCGACATGCCGGCCGCGACCTGCGGTCCGCGCCGTGACGCCGGTGGCAGCGCGAGCACGGCCAGACCGGCCACCGCGACGGCGCCGGCGGCGAAGAGCGGCAAGTGGTCGGGGAGGGCGACCGAACCGACCCGGGTGATCGTCGTGATGACCGTGACCGTCGCCAGGCCCGCCGCGAGATCCGGCAGCGGACCCCGGCGCAGCGTGAGCCCGCCGCCGAGGCCGACGGCCGCGGTCAACAACGCGACCAGGGCGGCGCGCAGGGTGGCGCCCAGCGTCGTGGTGGTGCCCAACGCCACCGCGCCGTACGCCACGGCCGCGCCGAACGACACGGCGAACAGCAGCCACGACATCTCGTGCAGCAGCGCAGGCGCCCGGGCCCAGGCCGGCGGCGGTGGCCCCTCTTCGGCCGGAGCCGCTGGCGCGGGCGGGATGTCGGTCATCGGCCGGGTGCTCACCCCAGGCGCGAGACCGGCGCAGATGGCCAGGTCGACCGCTGCGACACCGGTCAACACCAGCGCCCAGCCGGCCGGACCGTTGATCCAGTGGTAGGCGAGCAGCGGCAGCACCGGCTGCAGGGCCAGGATCGTGGCGAAGCGCGGTGCGTACAGGTGGGTGACCGTGCGGTACGCCGCCGCGATGATCGCGGTGACCGCGCAGACGAGCCCGAAGTAAAACGTGTCCGGGAGCAGGCCCGCCCCGAACAGGCCGAGCGTCCAGGCCACGTACCCGTTGAGCAGCACGAGGAGCACCGCCACGGCGGCGACCGTCTCGGCCGTCGCGGTCAGCGTGCGCCGGGCCAGCTGGATCGGCGTGACCAGGGCGATCGCGGTGACGAGCATCAGCAGGGCGACCCGGCCGATGTCGCTCACCGTGGCGAACGCCACCACGGCGAGCACGATCGCGCCGGCGCCCAGCAGCAGGCCGCCGAGCGCGAGCACGACCATCTGGGTGGTACGGGTGGTGGTCTCCGCGCCCGAGAGCCGTCCGCGGCGACGTACCGGGGACGCGCCGGCGGGGGCTTGCTCAGGCGGGCCGGCGGGGGCTTGCGCGGGCGGGCCGGCGGCGCCGACGGCCCCGGCGGGTTGCGGGCCGGCGCCGGCCCCGGGCGGGGGACGCAGCGGTGTGCGCAGCACGGTCGCCTTGTTCAGCCGGGGCATCCGGCGCTGCGACGGCGCGGTTGGCTGCGCAGCCGGCGGTGCAGCCGGCGGTGCAGCCGGCGGTGCCGTCTTGGCGACCCGGCGGGTCACATTCGGCAGCAGTGCCCGGGCACCACCGCTGCGCGTGGAGCTGGCCGGCCCTTCACCCCGCTGGCGGAGCAGGCGTGCCAACGAGTCGCGCTGTGCCGAGGCATGGGCGAGCTGGCCGCGCAGGACGAGCTGGTCGTTGGTCAGCTTGCGCTTCTTGGCCTCCAGGGCCGCCACCCAGCGCTGGAGCATGGCGAGCCTCGCCAGCTCTGGGTCGTACACGCGGTCGCAGCTCTGGCAGCGCCCATCCACGATCGTGGTACCGCCACAGTGGGGACACGGGTACCGTTCCACGCCGCTCCTCCCGGCTGCGTCCGGTTAGGACCTACCGGGAAGAATGCCTTGCTTTTCCAATCATGGGAAGCGGTGATTCACCCGCTCGGGTTTGCCCGTGTTTCCCAGGAGGTGACCGGCCGGCCCATGCCCCGGTACTCCCAACCGGCCGCGATCCAGACGGCCGGGTCAAGGCAGTTACGCCCATCGATGACCCGTCTGCCGCTCACCAGGTTGCCGAGGGCGATCGGGTCGGCGTTGCGGAACTCCTCCCACTCGGTGAGGACGCAGACCAGGTCGGCGCCCATGACCGCGTCGGTGAGCGCCTTGGCGTAGGCCAGGTCGGGCATGTCGCGCCGCGCGTTCTCCATCCCCTCCGGGTCGTACACGGTGACCTCGGCACCGGAGCGGGACAGCTTGCGCGCCACCGACAGGGCCGGCGAGTCGCGCACGTCGTCGGAGTTGGGTTTGAACGCCGCGCCGAGGACCGCCACTCGCACCCCGGAAAGGTCCGGACCGGCCGGGCCGTACGGGCGCTCGAGCAGCTCTGCGGCGAGCTGGACCACCCGCGAGCGGCGGCGCTGGTTGATCAGGTCGACCTCGTGCAGGAACCGCAGCGCCTCGCCGACACCGAGCTCCTGCGCCCGGGCCTGGAACGCCCGGATGTCCTTGGGCAGGCAGCCGCCGCCGAAGCCGATGCCGGCACGCAGGAACTTCTTGCCGATACGGGCGTCGTACCCGATGGCCCGGGCCAGCATCGTGACGTCGGCGCCGGTGGCCTCACAGACCTCGGCCATCGCGTTGATGAACGAGATCTTCGTGGCGAGGAACGCGTTGGCCGCCACCTTCACCAGCTCGGCGGTGGCGAAGTCGGTCACCACGACCGGCACCTCGCGGTCCTCGGTGAGCGCCAGGTCGAACACGCCCTTGTGCGCCGAGTAGAGCATCGCCTTGGCCCACTCGCTCTTCACGCCGAAGATGACCCGGTTGGGGCGCAACACGTCCTCGACCGCGAAGCCCTCCTGGAGGAACTCCGGGCTCCACGCCACCTCGATCTCGGCCTGGGGCGGTGCGTGCTTTCGCACCAGTTGTTCGACCCATTCCGCGGTGCCGACGGGAACTGTCGACTTTCCGACGATGAGCGCCTTCCGGGTGAGGTTGGGCGCCAAGTTGGTGACCGCACTCTCCACGTAGGACAGGTCGGCGTTCATCCCATCGGCCCGCTGCGGGGTACCGACGCAGATGAAGTGGATGTCGCCGAACGCCGCGACCTCGTCGTAGGAGGTGACGAAGCGTAACCGGCCGGCTGCCAGGTTCTTACGCAGCAGGTCCTCGAGCCCGGACTCATGGAACGGCACCTCGCCGGCCGAGAGCTTCGCGATTTTCTCGGCGTCGATGTCGAAGCCGAGCACCTCATGACCCAGCTCCGCAAAGCAGATCGCGTACGTGGCGCCCAGATATCCGGTGCCCACGAACGTCAGCCGGAGCCGTGCCGCCCCCGACGGAGGGGAAACGGCAACGGGTGAGGTGCTCTGATACGTGATCGTCACGCCACGTCTCCACTCGAGTATCGCGGCCGCGGTAGCGGCTCAGGGTCAGCGCGGCACCGGCAGTACGGTGGTCGCTCGGGCGAGGATAGTCGCTGTCGGCGCCGGGTGCCTTCGCCGAGTCGGGTAACTCACCGACATGGTCCCATGCCGGCTCACCACGCGCAGTCCGGCGGGGATCGAGGGCTGGTCAGGAGGGGTGGCGCCGGTGTATGGAGCTGCCTAGCCGGGCAGCCGCCGGGTCGCCTCGGGGTCGTCGTAGGCCGTGGTCGACGGTTCGGTCCCGTAGAAGGGCGGGCCGTAGCTGGGCGCGGCGCTTTGCGGGTACGCCGTGGAGTAGGACGGCGCGGCGCTGTAGGACGCGACCGCCGCACCCGGCGTGGCGTACCGCCGCCAGCGGCGTGGGCTGGCGATCGTGGCCAGCAGCGGGACGGCGAGCAGGGCGGCCACGCCGGAGGCGGGCGCCCATCCGGCGCCCCGAACCCCGAACACGGTGCCCGGAACCGTGTCACGGAACGAGTCCGTACTCAGGATCGCCCACATCGTCGCGGAGAACAGGGCCAGCCCGGCGAGCACCAGCCCGAGCGGGGACAGGCGAGCGAGCACGAGAAGGCTGTAGAGGATCCCGGCGACCAGCAACGCGATCAGCGCGATCGTCAACGCCGTGAACTTCGTCGCACCCGAGGAGCCCGACGCCTCACCGAACTTGACCAGACCGACGCCGGTGAGCACGTATACCACCGGCGTCACGAGCAGCGACACGATGATGCTCACGAGGTGGCGCATGGGAAGCCTCCGCTTCTATCTACCTGGACGGTAGCGCGGTCGGTCAACCCTGGCCGCTCCGCGGCGGCGGCGCCGACCACGGCGAGGTGGGCGGTGTGGCAGGCCGCTCCACGTCGGGCGCAGGAGCGCTTCCCCGGGCGACCGCATCCGGATCCTCATCGCCCGGCTGCTCCGCCCATGGCGGCTGCGCGCCGGGCCACTCGGTGTCCGGCGGAGCGCTCGGCGCGCCGCTCGGCGGCGTCGGCGGGGTCGCCGGGGGGCTCGACGGCACCTGCTGGGGCGGGCTGTACTGGGGAGTCGGCGGGGTCGGCGCCTGGCTGAACTGGGAGCTCGCCGAGGTGTACGTGGTGGCGTCCACCAGCCGCTCGCCTTCGGCCGCGTGGCGCGCCGGGGTGGGCGTCCACGGGTTCGGGCTCCCCGGCGGCCACGCCGCCACCGCGCGTTCCTCGCTGGGCTCCGGTGGCAGGTCAGCGGGCGTGCTCGGGGGCCCGGCGGGTGCGGCCTCGGCCTCCGGTACGGCCACCGGCACGGCGGCCGGCCAGCGGCGCCACCGCGTGAAGCTGAACACCGCGACCAGCAACGCGATCCCGACCAGGAGCAATGTGCCGTTGTCGAGCGGGGTGCGGGGGGCGATCGCCCGGCCCAGCACGGTCAGCTTCTCGGGCACCGCGTTGCGTACCCGGAGCGGGTTGCTGAACAACAACGCGGCGTAGATGCCCGCGTAGAACAGCCCGGCAACTAATGCGCCAAGGGGCGAGATGCGCAGTGTCGCGATGAGGCCGATGAGGAGCCCCGCCGCGAGCAGGTAGGCGGCGGGCAGCAGGAGGTCGGCGGTGTCGAACCCGCCGCTCTGTTGCCACGACGCTAACGTAGCCAGGGACTTCTGCTGGCCCAGCGCGATCAGGAGCCACGCGACCGGTGCGATCAGAATCCCCGCGAGCAGGCTGCCGAGGTGTCGCATGCCTCGCACCGTACCGTCTTTGCCAGGACGGGGCACGTAGCTGTATGCCTTGATCAGGAGTGCGCCGGGAGGGAGGGGCGATGACCACGGGTGAGGTGCTGTGGACACCGCCGGCTGACGTCCTCGAAACGAGCCGGATCGGCGACTACGTCCGCTGGCTGGGCCGCGACGGCGACTACCACGCCCTCTGGCGGTGGTCGGTCGAGGACCTGCCCGGGTTCTGGCGCTCGATATGGGACTACTTCGGCGTGGTCGCGCACGCCGCCCCGACCGCGACGCTGGCCGACCGCCGGATGCCCGGCGCACGCTGGTTCCCTGGCGCCCGGCTCAACTACGCCGAGCACGTGCTGCGCATGCCGGGCCGCGCCGACGACGAGGTCATCGTCGCCGGGTACTCCCAGACCCGCCAGCCGGTCACGCTGACCGCGGCGCAGCTGCGCGAGGAGGTCCGCCGCGCCCGAGCCGCCCTGCGCCGGCTCGGTGTCGCCAGCGGGGACCGGGTCGCCGCGTACGCCCCGAACATCCCCGAGACCTTCGTGCTCCTGCTCGCCACCGCCAGCCTCGGTGCCGTCTTCTCCAGCTGCGCGCCGGAGTTCGGTACCCGCAGCGTCGTCGACCGCTGGCAGCAGATCGAGCCGAAGGTCCTCGTCGCGGTCGACGGGTACCGGTACGGGGCGAAGACCGTCGACCGCTCCGCCGAGGTGTCGGCCATCACCGAGTCGCTGCCGTCGCTGGAGCACGTCGTCACACTGTCCTATTTAGACGGTGAGCGCGTCGGCTGGGCCGGTCCCACCGACGAGCCGCTGGAGTTCGAGCCGGTGCCGTTCGACCACCCGCTGTACGTGCTCTACTCCTCCGGTACGACCGGCCTGCCCAAGCCGATCGTCCACGGCCACGGCGGCATCCTGCTCGAACACCTGAAGATGCTGGCGCTGCACCACGACCTCGGCCCGCGCGACCGCTTCTTCTGGTTCACCACCACCGGCTGGATGATGTGGAACTACCTGGTGTCCGGGCCGGCCGTCGGCGCGTCGATCGTGCTGTTCGACGGCGACCCGGCAAGCCCTGATCTCGGCGCGCTGTGGCGCCTGGCCGGCGAGGCCGGCATCGCCTACTTCGGGACCTCGGCGCCGTACCTGCTGTCCTGCCGCAAGGCCGGCATCAAGCCGGCCGAGATCGCGGACCTGGCGGGCCTGCGCGGCCTCGGTTCCACCGGTGCGCCCTTGCCGCCCGAGGGCTTTCATTGGGTGTACGACGAGGTCAGCCCCACCGCGCTGCTGGCCTCGGCATCCGGCGGCACCGACGTGTGCACCGCCTTTGTCGGCGGCGTCCCGCTGCTGCCGGTCTACGCCGGTGAGATCACCTGCCGGTGCCTGGGCGCCAAGGTCGAGGCGTACGCGGGCGACGGCACCCCGGTCATTGGCGAGCTGGGCGAGCTGGTCATCACCGAACCGATGCCCAGCATGCCGGTGGGCTTCTGGAACGACCCGACCGGCGAGCGGTACCGGGAGGCGTACTTCTCGACCTATCCCGGGGTATGGCGGCACGGCGACTGGATCACCATCACGGAACGCGGGACGTGTGTCATCACCGGGCGCTCCGACGCCACCCTCAACCGTGGCGGGGTCCGGCTGGGCACCAGCGAGTTCTACTCGGTCGTCGAGGGGCTCGACGCGGTGCTCGACTCGGTGGTGGTGCACCTGGAGAACCCCTCCGGCGGCCCGGGCGAGCTGCTGCTGTTCGTGGTGCTGGCCGAGGGCGTGGTCCTCGACGACGCCCTGCGCGCCGCGATCAACCAGGAGCTGCGCCGCGCGCTGTCACCGCGCCACGTGCCCGACGAGATCTACCAGGTACCCGCGGTGCCCCGCACCCTGTCGAACAAGAAGCTCGAGGTGCCCGTGAAGCGGATCCTCACCGGTACCCCGGTCGAGACCGCGGCGGCGCGCGGTGCTCTGGCCAACCCCGAGTCGTTGGCCGCGTTCGAGCAGCTGGCTAAAGAACGGCGGTGACCCGCTCGGCCTCGACCCGCTTCGGTACCGCCTGGGGGTCGAGGTGTCCACACAGGACGATGGAGGCGCCGGCCACGAGCGGCGCGAGCAGCCAGTCGCGCGGGTCGGGATGGCGGCCCGCGTCGACGAGCACCCGGGCGCCCGGGGCGATCCCTAGGGCGGCGGCGCGATCCCGGGCGGCGTTGAGCAGATCGGCCTGGTGGACGCCTGTCGCGCCGGTGAAGCGGTCCCCGTGACCGCGTACCTCCGCCACGTAGTCGGCGAACCCGGCCGGCGTCTCGCGCAGCGGCAACGCCATCGGCGCGAGCCCCAACACGAAGCGGTCCGCCGCGGGCGGCGCCTCGCCGGCCCGGTCGAGGCTGGCGAACACGACGTCGGCCGGCTCATGTGCCTCCTGGTCCCGGCCGCTTGACCGCGGACTCCGCTGCGCTACGTCCGCTGGCGGCCGATGGGCGTACTCCACCACCAGGCCGGCCGACCAGCAGCCGAGCAGGACCGCGGCGCTCTGCCAGTGCGGCGGCAGGAGCACTGCGGCGCGGTCGCCGGCGGTCAGGCCGCACCCGTCGACGAGCAGGTTCGCGGTCTTGGCGGCCCAGTTGTCCAGGGTCGCCCCGGACAGCTCGGTCCGCTCGCCCGTCGCGTCGTCGTAGTAGGTGAGCAGCGGTCGCGTCGGGTCCACCGCCACGGCTGCGGCGAGCGCGCCGGCCACCGTATCGCCGGAATGTTCGGTAAATCTTCCCATAAGCGCTCCCAGAGCAGCTCCAGCCCAGCGACCCTACCCGCCGATCCTGGTGCCGTACGTCGCGCCGGCCGTGCCACCCGGCGCCGCTGGCCGACTCATGGACGACCACGCCGGGGCCGTGGGCAGTGGCGCCTGGCCCTCCGGGCGTACGCTTGCCGCGAACGAACAATGCGCGCCCGCCAGCGCTCGATCCACAGCGAGGAGCCGCCCTGTGAGCCCCGGTCGTCCGCCCCGTGTGCTAGTTGACGCCACGAGCGTTCCGGCCGACCGCGGCGGGGTCGGCCGGTACGTCGACGGCCTGCTCGGCGCCTTGGGATTGATGGAGCTCGACTTAGCGGTGGTCGTCCAGCGCACCGACGCCGAGCGGTACGGTCGGCAGCTGCCCTCCGCCCGCATCGTCTCCGGCCCGGCCGCGGTGGCGCACCGCCCGGCCCGGCTGGCCTGGGAGCAGACCGGCCTGCCGCTGCTGGCCCAGCAGGTCGGCGCCGAGGTGCTGCACTCGCCGTTCTACACCTGCCCGTTGCGGGCCGGCTGTCCGGTGACGGTGACCGTGCACGACGCGACGTTCTTCACCGAGCCCGAGCACTACGACAAGTCGCGGCGCACGTTTTTCCGGTCGGCGATCAAGACCTCGCTGCGCCGGGCGGCGCGGGTGATCGTGCCCAGCAAGGCCACCCGCGACGAGCTGATCCGGCTGCTCGACGCCGACCCGACCCGCATCGACGTGGCGTACCACGGCGTCGACCCGGCCGCGTTCCACAAGCCCACGCCCGAGGAGAAGGCGCGGGTGCGGGCCCGGCTCGGGCTCGGCGCGACAGCGTACGTGGCGTTCCTGGGCGCCAAGGAGCCGCGCAAGAACGTGCCGAACCTGATCCGAGGCTGGGTCGCCGCCGTGCACGACCGGGCCGAGCCGCCGGCCCTGGTGATCGCCGGCGGGCAGGGGCACGACGACGAGATCGACCAGGCGGTGTCCGAGGTGCCGCCGCATCTGCGGCTGCTGCGCCCGGGATACCTGCGCTACGCCGACCTGCCCGGGTTCCTGGGCGGGGCGCTGGTGGCGGCGTACCCGTCGTACGGCGAGGGCTTCGGCCTGCCGATCCTCGAGGCCATGGCGTGCGGCGCGCCGGTGCTGACCACGCCGCGGCTGTCCCTGCCGGAGGTGGGCGGGGAGGCAGTCGCGTACACCGGGCCGCATGCCGAAGAGATCGCCCGCGACCTGAGCGCGCTGCTCGACGACGAGCCGCGGCGGATGGCGCTGTCGCAGGCCGGCATCGTCCGGGCCAGGGAGTTCACCTGGGAGTTCAGCGCCGAGGTACACGTTGCGGCGTGGACCCGGGCCGCCAGCCAGACCGCCATCGGCGGCGGACCGGCCCGCGCGATCATCCGGTAGCCCCGCTCCACAGCCTGGTAACCGGCAGGCGGCATGATGGTGGCGTGTTCTACGCCGTAGTCCCCGCTGGCGGCAGCGGTACCCGGCTGTGGCCGCTCTCGCGCGCCGGCCACCCGAAGTTCCTGCACGCCCTGACCGGCACCCGGTCGTCGCTGCTGCAAGCCACCGTCGAACGGCTCGGGCCGCTCTCGTCGCCACCCAACACCTACGTGGTCACCGGCGCCGCGCACGCGGCCGCGGTGGCCCGCCAGCTTCCCGAGCTGCCCGAGGAGAACATCCTCGTGGAGCCGGCTCCCCGCGACTCATGCCCGGCGATCGCGCTGGCCGCGGCGCTCATCGCGCGCCGGGACCCGGTGGCCGTGATGGGCTCCTTCGCCGCCGACCATCTGGTCCGCGACCCGCAACGGTTCGTCGAGGTCATTCGCGACGCGATCACCAGCGCCGAGGCGGGGCGGATCATGACCGTGGGCATCACACCGACCCAGCCCGAGACGGGGTACGGGTACATCGAGCTCGGCTCGCCGGTCGGGATCGGCTCCGCCCGCCACGTGGAGCGGTTCAAGGAGAAGCCCACGGCCGAGGCGGCGCGGCGGTACCTGGAGTCCGGCCGGTACCTGTGGAACGCGGGGATCTTCGTCTGGCGGGTCGACGTCTTCCTCGACGAGCTCCGGCGCCAGCAGCCTGACATCTACGCCGGGGTGACGGCGATCGCGGACGCGTGGGCCGGTCCGGACCGCGAGGACGTGCTGGCTCGGGCCTGGCCCACGATGCCGAAGATCGCGGTGGACTACGCGGTCATGGAGGGTGCGGCGGCCGCGGGCAAGGTCGCGACGGTACCGGGCGACTTCGGCTGGACCGATGTCGGCGACTTCCACACGCTGGGCGAGCTGATCGCCTCCGACGACGAGGGCAATGTGGTGCTGGGCTCCGGCGACGGCGGGCAGCAGCCGGCTGTGCTGCTGCACGACAGCAAAGGCGTGGTCGTGGTCGCGCACGGCGACCGTCTGGTTTCGGTGCTCGGCGTCGACAACGTGATCGTTGTGGACACCCCGGACGCGGTGCTGGTCTGCTCGCGCGAGCGCGCCCAGGAGGTCAAGGCGCTGGTCGACGCGCTACGTGACCGGGGCGATCACGACCTGATCTGACCCACCGCGAGCACGCCCAGCGCGGTCGCGCCGGGTTCCAGCGCCACGATGCCGGCGAGCGTGGCCGGCTCGGCGTCCAGCCAGGCCGTACCGATGCCCTCGGCGGCCAGGGCGGCGCGGCACCGGTGCATGGCGGCCCCAGCGCGGGCGACCGCCAGCGGCGCCGTCCCGGCTGTCCAGGGCACCACGAGCTCGGCGGCCAGCTCCGGGATCGCGGGCACAGCGGTGCGCAGCTTTTCGCGTACGGTGGCGTCGGTGACGCGGGCCGCGCGCAGGCCGGCGGCGGCGATCGCCTGGTCCATGAGGACGAGATCGACCGGCCCGGCGGCGAAGGCCACCACGTCGGCGAGCATCGCCGCCTCGTGCATACCGAGGGCGCGCGCCTCGGCCGTACCCAGCGAGAAGAGGTCGGCCGCCACGTCGCGGACCAGCACCCGCGCACCCTCACCGTCTCCAGTGGACAGCCGGTCGAAGCCGCGGACGACCGCGACCGGCACCTGGTCGTGCTTGCCTTTGACGAGCTCGCCCGCCGCGGCCAGCTCGTCGATCACCGCCATCTGCGTGATGAACAGCTCGTTGCCGTACGCGTCAACCTCGCCGCGATGGTCGCGCAGCGCCTCGACACCGGCAGCGCCAATCGCCACGTCGGTCAGGCCGAGCCGCCATGGCCGGCCCATCGTGTCGGTGACCACGACCGCGACCCGCCGGCCGAACCGCTCGCGCAGCTCGGTGCGCAACCGCCGGGCCGAGGCGTCCGGATCCACCGGCAGCAGCACGAGCCGCGACCGGTCCACATTGGACGCGTCGATGCCAGCCGAGGCGAGCACGAACCCGTGATGGGTGGCCACGATGCGGGTGGAGCCCCGGCGCGCCACGGGTCGCGCGGTCTCCTTCTCCAGCAGGGCGTCGCGGGCCGCCTCCCGCTCGGGACCGTCGGTCGGCACCTCCACGAGCCGACCCTCGACCTTGCTCACGACCTTGCTGGTGATGACCAGCACGTCGCCGTCGGCCAGCCACGGCGCCGCGGCGACGATGAGCGCGGCCAGGTCGTCGCCCGGCCGGATGTCACCGATACCGGTGACCGCCCGGATCTCCAGCGTCATCCGGCCCTACCTTCAAAGACCGGCGGCAAATTCGCGCTCCGCTTCGCTCCGCGACTCATGCCGCCCACCTCCAGGGCGGTACGCACGATCTCGGCGGTGGCCTTGTCGTCTATCATCCATAGTGGACAGTCCACTGTGGTCACCCCGGGTACGCTCACCCCGGCGTCGACGCTGTCGACCAGCCAGCCGTCGAGCACGCCACCCCCGGACCGCGCGCCGTAGAGGCCGCCGACGCCGGCGGCGCTGCACTCCACCCCGAGGGCCGTCAGGCACCGGTCGGCCATCCCGCGGACGGGCGAGCCACCGATGATCGGCGACACCCCGACGACCGGGGCGGGACCGGTCACGAGCGCGTCCCGCAGCGGCGCCACCGCCAGGATCGGCGCGATGCTCACCACCGGGTTGCTCGGTGCCAGCAACACCACGTCGGCCGTTCCCAAGGCCTCGACGACACCGGGCGCCGCCTTCGCGTCCTCGGCGCCCACGAAGACGAACCGGCGCGCCGGCAGGCCCGCCTGGTGCCGGATCCACCATTCCTGGAAGTGGATGGCCCGCGCGCCGCCGTCGTCGTCGACCACCACGTGCGTCTCGACCCGGTCGTCGGTGGCCGGCAGCAGGCGTACGCCCGGTTGCCAGCGCGCGCACAATGCCTCGGTGACGGCCGACAGCGGGTACCCGTTGCCGAGCATGCGGGTGCGTACCAGATGGGTGGCGATGTCCCGGTCGCCCAGGCCGAACCAGGTCGGCTCCGCGCCATAGGCGGCCAGCTCCTCCTTGACCGTCCAGGTCTCGCCGGCCCGTCCCCAGCCCCGCTCGGGATCGGCGCCGCCGCCCAGGGCGTACATGACGCTGTCGAGGTCCGGACAGATCCGCAAGCCGTGCAGGGTCACGTCATCCCCGACGTTGACGATCGCGGTGACCTGGGCGCCGTTGTCCCGCGCCACCTCCCGCACGCCGCGCAGAAACCGGGCGCCGCCGATCCCACCGGCGAGTACCACGATGTGCATACCGTCATCCTCGCCTACCGTCGGGAAGGCGCTGCGCTCGCGGGCCCTGCGCGACTAGGCTGCCATGGTCGGCCGCGCCTCACGCGGCCCGGACCTTCGAACCTTGGGGGAGCTGTGACCACCCAGGCGACCGACTCGACCGGCTCGGCGGCAGGCGCCGACGAGAAGCGGCCCAGCCAGTTCACCAAGCCGTACCGGCAGCTCGTGGCGTTCGTCCTGCTCGCCGCGAACGCCCTGGTGCTGCTCATCGCGTTCGCCGACGTGTTCTTCGTCTTCGACGGCTGGGCGGAATTCTTCGGTGCGCGGGCCGGCGCTCAGGCCGAACGCTTCGTGGGTATCACCGCGGTCGCGCTGCCCCTGCTGGCGTTCCTGCTCGCCACGCACATCCAGCCGATGGTCGAGCAGGCCAAGATGATCACCTTGGTGACCCTGGCGGAGTACGCGTTCTCGCTGCTGTTCGGCGCCGTGTGCGTCCTGGGCGGCTTCCTCGGCGAGGTCACCGGGGCCGACGAGGCGGTCAGCAACAGCCCGGTCCGGTCGGCGTTCGAGACGCTGCTCATCCGCCTGACCTGGCTGGCGATCCTCGGCCTCGTCGCGTTCCTGGTGCTGCAGGTCTACCGGGGCGTGTTCGTGGTGCCCAAGCCGGTCCAGGCCATCCCCTACGGCGTGTACGGCCTGCCGGGCTACCCGCAGCCGGGCTACCCGCAGCAGGGCTATCCCCAGCAGGGCTATCCGCAGCAGGGGTACCCGCAACCGGGTTACGCCCAGCAGCCGTACGCCCAGCCGGGGTACCCGCAGCAGCAGCCGTACGCCCAGCCGGGGTACGCGCAGCAGCCGCCGGCCGGTTACCCGCAGCCCTACGGGCAGCCGACGCCGACCATGCAGGCACCGGTCGCGACGCAAGCGGCGCAGGCGCCGTACGCCGCGCCACCACCCGCGGCCCAGCCGGTCTCGGGCCAGCCTGCCCAGCCCGCGCCTGCCCAGCCGGCAGGTCCTGCGCCCGCGACGGCCTACCCGGGCAGTGCTCCACCCCCGTCGGCACCGAGCCCGCCGGTCGAGGCGAGCTCGCCGTTCGCCTCGTACGCCGCCGCACCGCCCGCAGCAACACCGGCGCCGACGTCACCGGCGGCCGGTGGCGGGTTCGCGGCGGCGGGTTGGCCGGGTGGCTCCTCGACCGCTCCGTCGTCCGGGCCGCCCGCCACGCCGGACTCGGCACCCACCACGCCCGCCGCGCCGACCGCCGCGATGATGTCCCTGGCGCGGTCGGTCCCACCAACCTCGTTCCCGCCCACCGCCGCCCCGCCGACGTCAGCCCAGCCCACATCAGCGCCGCCCACGTCGGCGCCCCCGAGCTATGGGCCACCGTACGCGGACTACCGGGCCGGCGCGGCTGACGAGTCCACCATGCTGGCGACGCCGACCGAGGCGCAGGGGGAGCGGACGGAGCTGTTCCAGCCGGCCGCCGGTGAAGAGCCGACGGCCGCCGGTGACGAGCGCACGGCCGCCAGCGACGAGCGTACGGCCGCCAGCGACGCCGAGGTCGACGAGCCAACCGCGTTCGGGGGTGGCGACGAGCCGACGGCCACCTCCAGGGGTGACGAGCCGACCGCCGCCGCGTCCACTGTGGACGCCGCACCGGGCCAGCCGGCGCGCGACGATGAGGCGCGCGAGGATGAGGCGCGCGAGGATGAGGCGCGCGAGGATGAGGCGCGCGAGGATGAGGCGCGCGAGGATGAGGCGCGCGAGGATGAGGCGCGCGAGGATGACGAGGGCCAGCGGACCCAGCTCATCCCGCCCGGCACGGCCCCACCGTCCCACGACGACCCGACGCAGTCCTGGCGCGGCCCGTCCTGAGCCAGACCGTAGCCAGCCGTGTCGGGCACGGAGGTTCTCGTCGGGATCTTGGCCGCGCTGGCCGAGGGCGACGCCCGGCCGGTCCGCGACTGGTTACGGTCGCAGCTGGTTGACTCCGGCGGGCTGGCAGCCGCCGACCTGGACAGTCTCGCTTGGCTGGCCCAGTGGAACGCCGAGGAGGACCACGCCGGGGAGGAAGGCGTTCACCCGGAGGGCCCCGGCCGGGAAGGCGAGGACGCCGCCGGCGAGGGCGGCACTGGCGAGGGCGGCACTGGCGAGGAAGGCGCCCGGCACGAGCGCCGGGTCGCGGCTACGATCCGTCGAGCCTTCGCCGCGGCGAACGGTCTGCCGTCCGCCGGCCCGCTGCTCGCGCTGTACCTCAAGTTCGAGTGCGAGACGGCGTGGGAGGTCTCCTGGCACCACGAGCCGATCCGGCTGGTGATCCGGTCGGCGGTCGACGCCTGGCGGCAGCTGTCGACGAAGGGGCAGGCGGCCACCGAGGCCGCGCTCGCCGCGCTGGCATTGGACTGCCTGCAGATTGTGGACCTGGAGATGGCCGTGGAGAACGCGGCGAGCTGCGCCACGCTCACCCGGTACGCCAGATGCGCCAAGCAGGCGGCGGCCTTCGCGGCCAGGGTGAAGATGAACGCCGACCGGCACGCGGGCTCGCCGATCGGAAGCTATGTGGCCGACATCGCGTACCGGGAGGCCAGCTACTACAACGCGGTCCAGCTGGCCGTACATGCGGTGCACCGCCATTTCACGGTCGGCGACGCGGACCTGTCCACGGCGATCCGGGTGCTCGCCGAAGTTGAGCAGCATGAGCTGATCGACGAGATCGATCGCAGCGAGCTGCGCGCGCACCGGTACAACCTGGAGGCGCTGCGAGCCGTGGCCGACCAGCCGTGGTTGCAGGTGGACCACGGCAAGGTCGTGTACATGTACCCGTTCGGGCTACGCGGGGCAGCGCCCGAGGACCTCGTCCAGGTGCTGAGGCGGCACGGGCAGGGCTGGACCCTCGGCGGGCTGGCCACCGCCGCGGTCGTGCCGAACCTGCTGCTCAACGACATCTGGAAGGGCGACGACCCGCTGGAGCGGCAGTATCGCGGTGCCGCGGTCCGCCTGCCCAGCCTCCTGGTACCCGACCCGGACGGTGCCGGCGAGCCGCTGACCATGGATGTCGAGCTGCGCCTGTCCGAGCTGGGTAACCATTACCTGCGCATCGAGTGCGAGCTGGCGGGAGCGGCCCCGCACCGGGTCTACGCCGCCATGCTGCGCGCCGCCCCGGAGTTCGGCGACCTGGCCGAGCTGGGCTACCCGATCCGGCCCGCCAGCGTCGGGCACGCCGAGACACCAGAGTGGGGCCAGCTGGCGGAGTTCGCCGAAGCGGTCATCGGCGACCTCGCCGGGCAGCTCAACCAGCACGGCGGGGTAATCGCGGCGAGCGCGCGCCCTGGCATGTACCACGTCGTCATCTCGGTCCTGCGCGCCTCGACCCGCACGGGCGGCGACGGGCCGGTCGAGCCGCTGGTCGCCCCGGCCACGCTCATCCAGACCCCCGGCGGCGAGCCGCTGCGGCACCCGGTCCGGCATGGCGTCAGCGCGATCGCGGAATGGGTGCGGTACCCGGTCGCCGCCGAGACGGTCATCCATGCCCCGGACTTCGAGGACGACCTGGTGATCCGCACGGGCAACACCACCGTGGTGGCGATGTTCGGCTCGCCGAGCTACATGGTCGGGGCGGTGGAGGAGGCCGCGGAGTTCGTCGCGAGCTTGGACGGCCTGTTCGCGGGCTGGCAGGACGAGCTGGCCGGGTACTACAAGCAGGTCCGCCCGGCGCTGCTGGAGATGACCCGGCGGCTGGAGCGCGGGCGGGGCGGCCGGCGGCCGGCGAGCGCCACCGTGGCGGATCGGGAGCGTACGGTCGAGTTCCTGCTGCAGAGCCAGGAGCTGTTCGAGCGGCAGCAGCTGCGGCTGCACGCGTTCATCATGGCCAGCCGGTCGACTTTGATCTTCATCGCCTCGCCGTCGCTGGTGACCTCGCCGGTCATCCGGTTGATCCTGGACCGCCTGCTCGACGCCGCCGAGTTCCACCGGCTGCGCTCCGAGTTCGTCGTAACCGTGGAGGAGGTGCTCGGCGACCGCCTCGGCACGGTGATCGCCGCGCTGGTGCGCCGGCGGCAGGAGCGCGACGCGGAGGAGGCGCAGCTGCGGCAGGCGGAGCTGGAGCGGGCGGCCAAAGCCGAGGCGGAACGGCGGGAGCGGGAGGCCAGGGCTGAGGCCGAACGGGAGGAGCAGGCCGAACGCCGGCAGCGGCAGCGGATCGACACCATCCTGGCCGCGGTGGCCGCGGTCGGCATCTCCGGCGTGATCCAGGTCGTGCAGTCCGGCTTCGAGCTCAAGGGCATCGTGACCTACCTCCTGGTCGCGATGGTCGTGCTCGTAGCGGTCGGGTTCGGCCTGCTCTTCCACACGATCTTCGGTCGCCACCCCCCGGCTATCGTGGAGCCCGCCGCCCCACCGGCGGGCGGCGCCGAGCAGGAGACCGGATGAAGACCGTCGAGCTCACCGCGGGCGCCCAGCTGGACGAGCTCTACCGAAACGTCCTGCTGCCGTCGTTCCCTTCGGACGAGCTCACCTCGCTGGAGTCGCTGCGCGACGGCGTCCGGGACGGCTCGACCCGAGCCGTGGCGGTGGTCGACGACGACGGCCGGGTCGTCGCCGGTTCGGTCGGTGAGTGGTCGCCCTCGTGCCGGGTCATGCTGCTCGCCTACTTCGCCGTCACGGGGCCCTTTCGCGGTACGGGGATCGGCGGCTCGCTCTACACCGAGGCCATCGGCGGCTGGCGGAAGGAGTACGCCCCCTGCCTGATCCTCGCCGAGGTCGAGCACCCGGGGCACCACGCCGGCACCACAGCACACGGCGACCCGGGCGCCCGGCTGCGCTTCTACGGCCGCCTCGGCGCGCGCGTGCTCGCGCTGCCGTACTTCCAGCCCGCGCTGGGTCCGGGCCGGTCCCGCGTGTACGGGATGCTCCTGCTGGCCCTGCACGTGGACGCCGAGCTGGCCGGTCCGGGCGGCCCCGACACGGTCGCCGCCGAGCCCCTGCGGGCGTTCGTCACCGAGTACTGGGAGCTTGCCGAGGGTGGCGTCGGCAAGGACCCGGCGACCACGGCGCTGTGGCAGGCGCTGGCTGCCGAGCAGGGCGTACCGGCACTGCCCGCAGACCGGTTCGCTGAGGTACCGGTCACCCTCGCATAGCGGGCGCCCGGCCCGACCCCGGCCGTAGGCTTGCCGGGTGGTCGACACCGCGATACGACGTGCCCTGCATCGAGCCGAGCAGGGGCTACCGCTCGACGCGACCGAGGCGGCGACGCTCATGGCTGCCCGTGGCGAGGCGCTCGACGAGCTGCTCGCGGCCGCCGGTGCCGTGCGGGACGCCGGGCTCGTCGCGGCCGGCCGGCCGGGCGTCGTCACGTACTCGAAAAAGGTCTTCATCCCGCTGACCCGCCTCTGCCGCGACCGGTGCCACTACTGCACGTTCGCGACCGTCCCGCACCGGTTGCCGGCGGCGTTCCTGGACCGCGACGAGGTGGTGGCCATCGCCGCCCAGGGCGCGGCGCTCGGCTGCAAGGAGGCGCTGTTCACGCTCGGCGACCGGCCCGAGGACCGCTGGCCGCAGGCCCGCCAGTGGCTCGACGAGCGCGGCTACGCATCCACCGTGGACTATCTGCGGGCGTGCGCCATCGCGGTCCTGGAGGAGACCGGCCTGCTGCCACACCTCAACCCGGGGGTCATGTCCTGGGCCGACCTGCAGCGGCTCAAGCCGGTCGCGCCAAGCATGGGCATGATGCTGGAGACAACCGCTACGCGGTTGTGGGATTCGCCGGGTCAAGCTCACTACGGTTCGCCGGACAAGGAACCGGCCGTGCGGTTGCGCGTCCTGGAAGACGCCGGACGTGTCGGGGTCCCGTTCACCACAGGCATCCTCATCGGCATCGGCGAGACGCTGGCGGAGCGGGCCGAGTCGCTCTTCGCGATCCGGCGCATCGCCCGGGAGTACGGGCACATCCAGGAAGTCATCGTGCAGAACTTCCGCGCCAAGCCGGACACCGCGATGCGCGCGATGCCCGACGCCGAGCTGCACGACCTCGCCGCCACCATCGCGGTGGCCCGCCTCGTCCTCGGCCCCAAGGCCCGCATCCAGGCGCCGCCCAACCTCATCGAGGGCGAGTACGACCTGTTGCTGCGCGCCGGCATCGACGACTGGGGTGGCGTGTCACCGCTCACGCCCGACCACGTCAACCCGGAGCGGCCCTGGCCGGCGATCGACGAGCTCGCGTCGCGGTCAGCCACCGCGGGATTCGCGCTCCATGAGCGCCTGACGATCTATCCGGAGTACGCACGACGCGGCGAACCCTGGCTCGACCCGAGGTTGGCGGCGCACGTGGCAGCGTTGCTGGATCAGGTGACGGGGCTCGCGGTCGAAGACGCCCGCCCGGTCGGGCGCCCCTGGCAGGAGCCCGACGGCGGCCACCCCGGCGGTCGGACCGACCTGTTCGCCAGCATCGACACCACCGGGCGGACCGGTGACCGGCGCGGCGACTTCGACAGCGTGTACGGCGACTGGTCGGAGGTCGCCGCCCACGCGGCGGCCGCGGCTCCCGGGCCCGGGTCGGCTCCTGAGCGCCTTGACGGCGACGTGCTGGCCGGGTTGCGGCTGGCCGCCGCCGACCCGGCCCGGCTGCTGGACGCGGCGCACGAGAGCGCGGCGCTGGCGCTGTTCCATGCCGACGGCGCGGCGCTCGACGAGCTCGCGAAGATCGCCGACGACCTGCGCCGGGACACCGTCGGCGACGACGTCACCTACGTGGTCAACCGCAACATCAACTTCACCAACGTCTGCTACGTGGGCTGCCGGTTCTGCGCGTTCGCCCAGCGGGAGCGGGACGCCGACGCGTACCGGCTCTCGGTCGAGCAGGTCGCCGACCGGGCCGAGGAGGCCTGGCTCGTCGGCGCCACCGAGGTCTGCATGCAGGGCGGCATCGATCCCAAGCTGCCCGTCACCGGGTACGCCGACCTGGTCCGCGCCGTGAAGGCCCGGGTACCCGGGATGCACGTCCACGCGTTCAGCCCGATGGAGATCGTGACCGCCTCGGCAAAGGCCGGCGTGTCGATCCGCGAGTGGCTGCTGGAGATGCGGGCGGCCGGCTTGGACACGATCCCCGGTACGGCCGCGGAGATCCTCGACGACGAGGTGCGGTGGGTGCTCACAAAGGGCAAGCTGCCGGCGGCCACCTGGGTCGAGGTGGTGACCACGGCACATTCGCTGGGCATCCGGTCCAGCTCGACGATGATGTACGGCCACGTCGACCACCCGAAGCACTGGCTGGGCCATTTCCGTACCCTGGCCGAGGTCCAGGACCGTACGGGTGGCTTCACCGAGTTCGTCGCCCTGCCCTTCGTGCACCACAACGCGCCGATCTACCTGGCCGGCATCGCCCGCCCCGGCCCGACCCACCGGGACAACCGGGCGGTACACGCGATGGCGCGCCTGCTGCTGCACGGGCGCATCAGCAACATCCAGTGCTCCTGGGTGAAGCTGGGCGACGAGGGGACGGTCGCGATGCTCCGCGGCGGGGCCAACGACCTCGGCGGCACGCTGATGGAGGAGACGATCTCGCGCATGGCGGGCTCGGAGCACGGCTCTGCCCGTACCGTGGCGCAGCTGCGGGGCATCGCCGCCGCCGCGGACCGCCCGGCGCGCGAGCGCACCACGACGTACGGGACAAAGGCCGTCGTACCACTCCGCTAGCGTGTGTCGATGTGGACATCCGGCTGCTCGGACCGGTCGAGCTGAAGGCTGACGGGGCGCCGGTGCTGCTGCGTCGCCGGCAGGAGCGCGCCCTGCTGGCCATCCTCGCGCTGGAGCGCGGGCGGCTGGTGCCCGTCGAGCGGCTGGTCGAGCTGCTGTGGGAGCGGGAGCCGTCGCCACAGGCGCGGTCCACGATCCATGCGCTGGTGTCGCGGCTGCGTTCGGCACTGCGGCCCACCGCCGCGCGCCTGGTCACCCGGGGCGCGGGATACGCGCTGGAGGTCCCCGAGGAGACCGTCGACGTAGACCGGTTCCGTGCCCTGGTCGACCACTCCCGCGCCGCGGCGTCCACCCGCGAGCGGGCCGACCTGTTACGCGCCGCGCTCGACCTGTGGCGTGGACCGGCGCTGGCTGATGCCATTGGTGAGGAGCACCGCAGGCGGGTGTGTGCCGAGCTCGACGAGCTGCACCTGGTCGCCCAGGAGGAGTGGCTGGAGGCCGGCCTGGAGCTCGGCGAGCACCGCAGCTTGGTGGGGCAGCTGTCGGAGCTGGTCGACCGCCACCCGCTGCGGGAACGCCTCGTCTGGCTCCTGATGCTCGCGCTGCACCGGGCCGGCCGGAAGACCGACGCGCTGGAGGTCTACCAGGCGCTGAGCCAGCGGCTGCGCGACGAGCTGGGGTTGGACCCCGGGTCCGCGCTGCAACAGCTGCGCACCGCGATCCTGCGCGACGACGCCGAGCTGGGCCAGCCTGAGGCGGTTCACGCAGCCCGGACCGGGGTACGGCCGGCCCAGCTGCCCGCCCGCGCCGGGCACTTCACGGGCCGCGACCAGGATCTGGGCCTTCTCGACGAGCTGCTGGGTGACGACGACCGTGCGCCGGCCGTGGTGATCTCGGCCATCGGCGGCAGCGCCGGCGTGGGCAAGACCGCGCTGGCGGTGCAGTGGGCGCACCGGATCCGCGACCGGTTCCCCGACGGGCAGCTGTTCGTCAACCTGCGCGGCTACCTGTCGGGCCCGCCGCTGCGCCCGATCGAGGCGCTCGCCCAGTTCCTTCGGGCGCTCGGCGTGGCGCCGGCACAAGTACCGCTGGAGCTGGACGAGGCGGCCAGCATGTACCGGACGCTGCTGGCCGACCGCCGGGCGCTGGTGGTGCTGGACAACGCCCACAGCGCCGAGCAGGTACGCCCGTTGCTGCCCGGTAGCCCCGGCTGCCTGGTCGTGGTCACCAGCCGGAACCGGCTGGCGGGTCTGGTCGCCAAGGAGGGCGCGCACCGGCTGACGCTGGGTGTCCTCGCCCCGGACGAGGCCATCGGCCTGCTGAGCCGCATCCTCGGCGCCCGGCGGGTGGCCGACGAACCCGATGCGCTGGCCGCACTGGCTCGGCTGTGCGCGTACCTTCCGCTCGCGCTGCGCATCGCGGCGGCGAACCTCCTCGACCACCCGGCCCAGCGCATCGAGGACTTCGTCGCCCAGCTGAGCAAGGCGCAGCTGGCCGGGCTGGCGGTCGAGGGCGACGAGGAAGCCGCGGTGCGTGGCGCGTTCGACGTGTCCTACACCAAGCTCGACGCCGGCACCCGACGCATGTTCCGGCTGCTCGGGCTCCTGCCTGGCCCGGATGTCAGCGCGGCGGCGGCCGCCGCGCTGGCCGGCGCCCAGGCCGACCAGGCACAGGTCTGGCTGGACCGGCTCGTCTCGGCGCACCTGGTCGAGGAGCGGGCACCCAGCCGGTACACCTTTCACGACCTGCTGCGCCGCTACGCCGCCGACCGGGTCGGCCTCGACGACTTCGCCGAACGCGAGGCCGCCGAGCGCCGGCTCTCCGACTGGTACCTGGCAGGCGTCGACGCCGCGGCCCGGGTGGTCTACCCGCAGATGGCCCGGCTGCCGGTGCCCGCCGATCTGCCCGAGATGAGGTACGAGGACGACACCGCGGGGATGGCCTGGCTGGAGGCCGAGCGCGCCAACCTGGTCGCCGCGGTGGTCCGGGCCGCCGACGACGGGCCGCGCCAGTACGCCTGGCGTCTCGGCGACGCGTTGCGGGGCTACTTCTGGCTCCGGCGCTACGGTGTGGACTGGCAGACGGTTGCGCAGTGCGCCCTTTCCGCGGCGCGGGCCGAGGGTGAGGTGGCCGGTGAGGCCGCCGCCGAGCTGAGCTTGGCCAACATCGACTGGAGCCTCGGACGCGCGCGCCAGGCGGTGGAGCACTGCGAGCGCGCCCTACCGCTGGCCCACGCGAGCGGCTGGCGGCTGGGTGAGTCGGCGGCGCTGAACAACCTGGGCAGCCTGTACACCGAGCTGGGCGACTCCGAGCGCGCGATCGACTCGCTCAACGCCGCGCTGGCCATCGACCGCCAGCTCGGCTGGCACGCCGGGATGGCGATGCGGCTGAGCAACCTGGGCGTCGCGCACGAGCAGCTGGGCCGCATCGAGCTCGCGGCGAGCCTGTACGCCGAAGCGCTCGAGGTCTACCGCGAGATCGGCTCGCGCGATGGGCAGGCCCAGGCCGAGCAGCACCTGGGCATCGCGCATCGCCTGCTGGGCCGGCTGGAGCCGGCGATCGCCGAGCTGACCGCGGTCCTTTCGGTCTATCAGGAGATCGGCAACCGGTACGGCGAGGCGTACTGCCAGGCCGACCTCGCCGACGCCTACCGCGATGCCGGCCGCTACGAGGAGGCGCGGGCGGCCGCCACGGCCGCCATCTCGTTGGCTGGCGAGATCGGCGACCTCCGAGCCCAGAGCGGGGGGCTGCACGGCTTGGCGTCCGCCGAGCACCGCCTGGGCCGGCACCGGGAGGCGCTGGCCGGCTTCGAGCAGGTCCTGCGCCTGGCCCGCGAAGGGGGTAACCGGTATGGCGAGGCGGACGCGCTGATCGGCCTGGCCGCGGCCGGACAGCATCTCGGCGACCCGGCGCAGGCCTTGGCGCACGCCGAGGCGGCTGTCGCACTCACCCGCGAGGCGCGCCTACGCCCGGTGGAGGGCGAGGCGCTCGCCGTCCTCGCCGAGATCCAGCTCAAGCTGGGCCGTGTCGAGTCGGCGGCCAGCACCGCCGAGCAGGCGCTGCGAGTGCACCGCGAGACCGGCCAACGCTTGCGCGAGGCTGAGGTCCTGGTCCTACTCGGCGTGGCCGAGCAGCGGTGCGGTCGCGCCGCCGAGGCCGCCGACCGCTGGCGTGCGGCGCTCACGCTCTTCACGGAGGTCGGCTCGCCGGAAGCCGACCGGGTACGCCTCCTGCTGAGCTCCAGCCGCCTGCCGGACACCGTCGGCTGACCGGCCCGCATGTCGCTCGGCCCGCGAGTGGTCGAGGTTTTCTCGGGCGTGTCGTCTGCCACTCGCCGGCCGAGAGGGCCTATTTAGCAGGTTCCGCTTGACGGCGCACGCATTACACGCGTGTAATTTCACTGGGGATGTTCGAACGGGGCGCCACACAGCACCACGTTCCGGACAATTGGAAACGCCTTCCGCGTGGGGGGTCAGCACCGGCACCGCGGCCGGTGTGAAAGAAGGAGGCACGCTGATGGACGGCCGACCAATCGTGGCCGACCTGCTAGGAAACGCACCCGAGTGGCAGGAGCACGCGCTGTGCTCGCAGACCGACCCGGAAGCGTTCTTCCCGGAAAAGGGCGGCTCGACCCGGGAAGCCAAGCGCATCTGCTCGCGCTGCGAGGTCAAGGCCGAGTGCCTGGAGTACGCCCTCGGACACGACGAGCGCTTCGGCATCTGGGGCGGGCTCTCCGAGCGCGAGCGCCGCAAGCTCCGGCGTCGGGTCGCCTAACCGTAGGCAGGTCCACACCGCACGCGACGGAGGGCGGACTGGGTACGTGTTACCGGTCCGCCCTTGCGGGTCAGTCGAGATCCTCCGGGGCCACCCCGAGGAGGTTCGCGACCTGCTCGACGATCACGTCGTGCACCAGGTCGGCGAGGTCGTCCCGGTCGACGGCACGAAACTCCAGCGGGCGCCGGTACAGGACGATCCGGGGTGGTACGGCGTGCCGGCCGGGTCGCCCGGGCAGCAGCCGGGCGAGCGGTACCTGACCGTCTTCGAGCACGTCGGAGTCGTAGACGTTGAGCTCCGGCGGCACGTCCTCGACAGCGAACTCGACGCCGGCCAGCTCCTGCGCGTACCGGCGCTCCAGCGCCTCCACGGCGTCGAGCACCAGGTCGTCGAAGATTTCCGCCCGGGTACGCGACAGGGGCGCCGAAGCGGGAACCAGCCGGCCACGCAGCCCTCGTCCGTGACGATCGCGCGCCCGCCGGCCCGGTCCGCTGCGACGGCGATCGGGACTGGTCACGCCGCCAGCGTACGCCGAGCGAGCACCGTCCGGCCGTGACGCCATCGCGACCCGGTCGCACCCGGCGTGTCGTGCGGGCAACCAGACGAACGTGCCGGCGCGAGACGATACCGTGCCGCCGTGAGGTCACCACGGCGCTGCTCCCGCAACGGCTGCACCCGGCCGGCCGTCGCGACGTTGACCTTCGTCTATGCCGACTCGACCGCTGTCGTGGGTCCGCTGGCCGCCTTCGCCGAGCCGCACTCCTACGACCTGTGCGAGCAGCATGCCCGGGGGCTGACCGCGCCACGAGGCTGGGATCTGGTCCGCTATGACGGCGACTTCGAGCCACCGCCACCCAGCAGCGACGATCTGGTGGCGCTGGCCGAGGCGGTCCGCGAGGCCGGCCGCCCTGGCACCGCCCGCGACGACGCCGACCTCGCTCAGCATCTGGGCCGGCGCGGCCACCTGCGGGTCATCCCGCCCGCTCGATGAGGCCTGGTCCGCTCACCGTGGCCTCCCCGGGCCCGCCACCTGATCAACGACTAGGCTCGTACTCGTGTCTGACCTGAGCCGCATCGTCAAGGCGTACGACGTCCGGGGCATCGTGCCCGACCAGCTCAACGACACCATCGCCGAGGCGTTCGGGGCGGCGCTGGTGCAGACGCTGCGCGCCGGCGGGGAGGGCGTGAGCCGCATCGTCGTGGCGCACGACATGCGTGAGTCCTCGCCGTCGCTGGCCGCCGCGTTCGCGGTCGGCGCCTGCCGGGCCGGCGCCGACGTGGTCGACGCCGGGCTCGCCTCGACCGACATGCTCTACTACGCATGCGGCGCGCTGGACGTGCCCGGTGCCATGTTCACCGCGAGCCACAACCCGGCGCAGTACAACGGCATCAAGATGTGCCGGGCGGCCGCGCTACCGATCGGGCAGGACACCGGTCTCGCCGAGATCCGTTCCCGTGCCGAGGCGATTCTCGACAGCCGGGCGGCCGCCGACGAGGGCGCCGACCGCACGGGCACCATCGAGCGGCGCAACCTGCTGCCTGACTATGCCCGGCACCTGCGCAGCCTGGTCGAGCTGGCCTCGATCCGGCCGCTGACCGTGGTGGTCGACGCGGGGAACGGCATGGCGGGGTACACGGTGCCGGCCGTGCTCGGCGACGCCGCGCTGGACCCGCTGCCGCTGCGGATCATCCCGCTCTACTTCGAGCTGGACGGCACGTTCCCCAACCACGAGGCCAACCCGCTGGTACCGGCGAACATCGTCGACCTGCAGAACGCCGTACGGGAGCACGGAGCCGACGTGGGGCTCGCGTTCGACGGCGACGCCGACCGCTGTTTCGTGGTCGACGAGCGCGGCGAGCCGGTCTCGCCTTCCACCATCACGGCGCTCGTGGCGGTACGGGAGCTGGCCCGGCATCCGGGCGGCACGGTGATCCACAATCTGATCACGTCCCAGGCGGTACCGGAGGTTGTGCGCGAGCACGGCGGGATCCCGGTGCGCTCCCGTGTCGGGCACTCGTTCATCAAGGGAGAGATGGCCCGTACCGGCGCGATCTTCGGCGGAGAACACTCGGCGCACTACTACTTCCGCAGCTTCTGGGGCGCCGACACCGGCATGCTGGCGGCCATGCACGTCCTTGCCGCAGTGGGCGGCCAGGACCGGCCGCTGTCCGAGCTCGTCGCTCAGTACGTGCGCTACAGCGACTCCGGCGAGATCAACTCCACGGTCTCAGACCAGCAGGGCAAGCTGGCCGAGGTGGAGAAGCGCTTCTCCGGCGATGCCACCGCCGACCACCTCGATGGCCTCACGTTGCACTTCTCCGACGGCAGCTGGGCCAACCTCCGTCCCTCCAACACCGAGCCGCTGCTGCGGCTTAACGTGGAAGCCGGCAGCCCCGAGCGGATGGCCCAGGTTCGCGACGAGATCCTCGAGATCGTTCGCGGCTGAGGGCCGGCACCAAGAGGCGGCACCGGGCGGCGGCTGAGCGACCGGCGCCGCCGGACCCCGAAGGAGACTGGCTTCATGGCATTCGACACCGCCTTGCTCGACATCCTGCGCTGCCCGGACACGCACCACGCGGAGCTGACCTATGACCCGGACGCGCAGACGCTGACGTGCACCCAATGCCGGCGCGTCTTCGAGATCCGCGACGGCATTCCGGTGCTGCTGCTGGACAACCCGCAGTCGCAAGCCAGCTTTACCGCGCAGCCGCACGGCGACGATGCCGGCCGCGAGGAGACGCGCTGATGGCAACGCCCTTCGACGGGGAGGCGGGCATCCGCGGGCAGCGCGAGCTCGACGTCGACCTGCTCGACAACCCGGCCGCGATCGAAGCCGCCGACCCGGGCCAGATGCTGCGCGCCACCGCGTCAGCCGGCGCCCAGGTGCGCGAGTCCGCGGCGTTAGCCGCCGAGGCCAACCTGGGCGCCGTCGCCGACGAGGGCCGACCCCGCACGTTGGTGGTGGCCGGCGTTGGCACCGCCGCGCGTACCGGCGATCTGCTAGCAACCGTGGCTGGGCCGCGCTGTCCGGTACCGGTGATCTCGCACCGCAGCGCTGGTGTCCCGGGCTGGGTCAGCGCCGGCGACGCCGTGATCGCGGTGTCGGCGTCGGGTCGGTCACCCGAGGCGATCGCGGCCGCTGACGCCGCGGCTCGCCGGGGTGCCCGGCTCGTGGCGATCGGCGCGCCAGACTCCGAGCTGCAGAGCCTGGCGGAGCGGGCGCGGGCACCGTTCATTCCCGTACCGCGGCGCGCTCCGGCCCGCGCCAGCCTGTGGGCGCTGACGGTTCCGGTCCTGCTCGCCGCGCGTGCCTTCGGGTTGGTCAAGGTCAATGAGGCGGACCTGGCGGAGACCGCGACCCGGCTCGACGCGGACGCCGATCGTTGCCGGCCGACCCTGGAGTCGTTCGTCAACCCTGCCAAGTCGCTCGCGCTCGACCTGGGCAACTCGATCCCGATCCTGTGGGGCTCGTCGTCGCTTGCCACGGTGGCCGCGCGCCGGTTCGCCGACACGCTGTCGGCCAACGCCCGCTATCCCGCGGTGGCCGGCGCGCTGGTGGAGGCCGGTCGTGGTCGGGTGGGGCTGCTCGATGGGGTGTACGGCGGGCTGACCGAGGCGGAGCGGGACATCTTCGCCGACCCGAAGGAGGTCGCCGAGCCGGCCCGGCTTCGGCTCGTGCTGCTGCGCGACGGCGGTCTGTCCGAAGAGGACGGTGCCGACGGTGAGCCGATCGCGGTGGAGGAGCGGCGCGCCGAAGCGGTCCAGATGCTGGCCGGGCGTCGGGGCGTGCGGTGCAGCCTGGTGGTCGCCGAGGGCGCTTCACCGCTGGAGCGGCTGGCCTCGCTGACCGCGGTGCCCGACTTTGCATCGATCTACCTCGGGCTGGCCCACGGCTTCGACCCGATGGCGGTCCCGGCGATTTCCGAGCTGAAGGAGCTGACGCAGGGGTGAGCACGGCCGGGGGTACCAAGGCAGTGGTGGCCGCGCTGTTGGCCAACCTCGGCATCGCCGCCACGAAGTTCGTGGCGTTCGCGCTGACCCGGTCCTCCTCGATGCTGGCCGAGACGATCCACTCGGTCGTGGACTCCGGAAACCAGGTGCTGCTGCTAGTGGGCGGGCGCCGGGCCGATCGCGAGCCAACCCCGAAACATCCTTTCGGGTACGGGCGGGAGCGTTACATCTACGCGTTCATCGTCTCGGTCGTGCTGTTTACGGTCGGCGGCATGTTCGCGCTGTACGAGGCGTACCACAAGATCAGCCACCCGGAGCCGATCGCCAGCTGGCAATGGGTGCCGCTGATCGTGCTCGTGGTCGCCATCGTCCTGGAGTCGCTGTCGTTCCGGACAGCCATCCAGGAGGCGAACAAGATTCGCGGGAAAGCCACGTGGAAAGACTTCATCCGGCACGCGCGGATCCCGGAGCTGCCCGTGATCCTGCTGGAGGACTTCGCGGCGCTGATCGGGCTGGTCCTGGCGCTGTTCGGGGTTGGCTTGACGGTGCTGACCGGCAACGGCGTCTGGGACGGCGTGGGTACCGCCGGGATCGGCCTGCTCCTGGTCACCGTGGCGATCGTGCTCGCCGTGGAGATGAAGAGCCTGCTCATCGGGGAGTCGGCCACGCCCGAGCAGATCGGGAAGATCAGGCGCGCCATCGAGGACGGGCCCGAGGTGGAGCGGATCATCCACCTGCGCACCGTCCACCTTGGACCGGAGGAGCTCCTGGTCGGGTCGAAGATCGCCGTTTACCACGACGAGACCGCGGCCACGATCGCACGCGGGATCGACGCGATCGAGGCGCGCATCCGGGCGGCCGTGCCGATCGCCTGCGTGATCTATCTTGAGCCGGACATCGACCGGTCGCCGGCGCGAGTAGGGGACTGACTACATCGGCCGCCAGCGGACGGAGCGTAGCGGAGTCCGCGGTCAAGCGGCCGGAACCCAGGAGGGCGCATCGGCCGCCAGCGGACGGAGCGTAGCGGAGTCCGCGGTCAAGCGGCCGGAACCCAGGAGGGCACAGTGGAGCGTCTCGAAGGGCAGATCCGGCCGTACGCCTGGGGCTCGCGCGTGGCGATCGCGCGCATCCAAGGGCGCCCGGCGCCTACCGAGCAGCCCGAGGCGGAGCTGTGGATGGGCGCGCACCCGGCCTGCCCCTCGCTCGTCGCTGGCGAGCCGCTGACGTCGCTGATCGCGCGTGACCCGATCGGCACGCTCGGCTCGGCGGTCGTGGACCGGTTCGGCCCGCGGCTGCCGTACCTGTTGAAGGTGCTCGCCGCCGACCAGCCGCTGTCCCTGCAGGCCCATCCGGACGCGGCACAGGCGGCCGCCGGGTTCGCCGCCGAGGAAGCCGCCGGCATCCCGCGCGACGCGCCGGAGCGCAACTACGCCGACCCGTACCACAAGCCGGAGCTGCTGGTCGCGGTCGAGGACTTCGACGCGCTGTGCGGGTTCCGGGATCCGGTGTCCTCGGCCGAGCTGTTGGAGGGCCTGGTGGTCCGGGGTTTGAAGTCCACTGTGGACGCGCTACGGCAGTCCGACCCCGCCGTCGCGCTGCGCTCGGCGGTGCACGGTCTGCTGACGCTGCCGGTCGCCGAACGCGCACCGCTGGTGGAGGCGGTCGCCGCGACGGAACATCCGCTGGCGGTCGACCTGGCGACCCGCTATCCCGGCGACGTCGGCGTGGTGGTGGCGCTGCTGCTCAACCACGTGCGGCTGGCACCCGGCCAGGCGGTGTGGATGCCGGCCGGCAACCTGCACGCGTACCTGTACGGCGTCGGCATGGAAGTCATGGCGGCCAGCGACAACGTGCTGCGTGGCGGTCTGACCCCGAAGCATGTCGACGTGGACGAGCTGCTGCGGATCCTGCGCTTCGAGGTGCTCGCACAGCCGGTGGTGCATCCGGTGCCCACCCGTCGCGGCCTGATGACCTGGCCGGTACCAGCATCGGAGTTCGCGCTGTCGCGGGCCGTGGTGGATGGCGCAGCGCCGGTGACCCTGCCCGGCGCCGGGCCACGCGTCGTGTTCTGCCTGCGCGGCGAGGTACGGGTCGACGACGGCCGGGCGCCGCTCGTGCTCGGGGCCGGCCAGGCGGGGTTCAGCCCCGCGGGAGCCGCCCCCGGACCGTTGACCGTCACCGGTGCCGGCGAGGTGTTCCAGGCGACCACCGCCTTCGGGCGCCATGCCTGGTGAGCGTAACGAAACAAGCGCAAGTTGCCAGATCCGCTTGACTTCTCCGTCGCGAGGAGTAACTTGACGACTACGTGCTGTCATCGCAATACAGGTAAGGGCAGCACGTGCGGTACCGAACCGGGGGGAGCCGCGGGCGGCGGGCCAAGGCCCGCCGCCCCCGCGTGCTTGGCTAGGGTCTTGGCTAGGGTGTAGCCGTCCTGTATGCGAACTCAGGAGACTTGATGACCAGCACGGTGCAGCCGCGGCTCGATCCCGCGGACCGCTCAGCCCGCCCGCAGACCGTCGCCGAAGGCGACTTCAAGGTCGCCGACCTGGCGTTGGCCGCATGGGGCCGCAAGGAGATCCAGCTCGCTGAGCATGAGATGCCGGGGCTGATGGCGGTGCGGCACGAGTTTTCGGCCAGCCAGCCGTTGCGTGGAGCGCGGATCAGCGGCTCGTTGCACATGACGATCCAGACCGCGGTGTTGATCGAGACGTTGGTGGCGTTGGGTGCCCAGGTGCGCTGGGCCTCGTGCAACATCTTCTCCACGCAGGATCATGCGGCGGCGGCCGTGGTGGTCGGGCCGGACGGGAGCCCGCAGGCGCCACAGGGTGTGCCGATCTACGCCTGGAAGGGCGAGACCCTGGAGGAGTACTGGTGGTGCACCGAGCAGATGCTGCGCTGGCCCGACGGTGGCGGCCCGAACATGATCCTCGATGACGGTGGGGACGCCACCCTTCTGGTGCACCGGGGAGCCGAGTTCGAGCGGGCCGGTGCGGTGCCGTCGCCGGAGACCGCCGACTCGGAGGAGTACGCGGTGATCCTGCGCCTGTTGCAGCGCTCGTTGGCCGAGGATCCCAAGCGGTGGACCGGCATCGCCGCCGGCGTGAAGGGCGTTACCGAGGAGACCACCACCGGGGTGCACCGGCTGTACGAGATGCGGGCGTCGGGCACCCTGCTGTTCCCGGCGATCAATGTCAACGACTCGGTGACCAAGAGCAAGTTCGACAACAAGTACGGCTGCCGGCACTCGCTCATCGATGGCATCAACCGGGCCACCGACGTGCTCATCGGGGGCAAGGTCGCCGTGGTGTGCGGGTACGGCGACGTGGGCAAGGGCTGTGCCGAGTCGTTGCATGGGCAGCGGGCGCGGGTCGTCGTCGCCGAGGTCGACCCGATCTGCGCGTTGCAGGCAGCGATGGACGGCTACCAGGTGACCACCGTCGATGAGGTGGTCGACACGGCCGACATCTTCATCACCGCCACCGGCTGCAAGAACGTGATCACCGCCGAGCACATGAGCCGGATGAAGCACCAGGCGATCGTGGGCAACATCGGGCACTTCGACAACGAGATCGACATGGCCGGCCTGGCGCAGGTGCCAGGCATCCGCAAGGTCAACATCAAGCCGCAGGTCGACGAGTGGGTCTTTCCCGACGGCCACGCCATCATCGTGCTGTCCGAGGGGCGGCTGCTCAACCTGGGCAACGCAACCGGGCACCCGTCGTTCGTGATGTCCAACTCCTTCACCAACCAGGTCATCGCCCAGATCGAGCTGTTCACCAAGACCGACCAGTACCCCCTGGGCGTGCACACCCTGCCCAAGCACCTCGACGAGAAGGTCGCCCGGCTCCACCTGGCCGCCCTCGGGGTCAAGCTCACCGAGCTGTCCAAGGACCAGGCCCAGTACCTCGGCGTGCCGGTCGAGGGCCCGTACAAGCCAGACCACTACCGGTACTGACCACGTCGCTGGGCGCGAGGCGCCCAGCAACGCCACACCCGCCCGCCAGCCGTCGAACGGACGTGCGGTTGCGTGGCACACCAGACATGTCGGACTACCGTTTGGCCGGTCGACCATGGCAGTTTGGACGACCGGCCATATCGACAAGTGCGAACAGATGAGGTACGTAACTGTCCTTCGGCGTCCGGATAACGGGACAGTCACGAATTGCGACAGCCCCTTTGCTTGCCTCGCCGCGCGTCGTTTCCTTTAGGCACTACAACGCAGCCCCGGTTCGTCATGCCTACGCGGGTGCCCGCTGGTACGGGCTGCGGAGTCCAACTGGAGGGGACATGCGCTCTGGATCGAAGAGGCTCGGGAGCCTCGTCGCTCTTGCCGCGGTATCGGTACTCCTGGTCGCCGCCTGCACCAAGAAGGGGGAGGGCGACAAGGGACCGTCGAAGCAGTTCTCGCCCGGCTTCGCCGAGTGTGAGACCAAGCCCGACGACTGCAACAGCGGCCTGACCAAGAAGGGCGGCACGATCGTTGTCGCCCTCGGCAAGGTCATTCCAAACTTGAACATCTGGGCTGGCGACGGCAACCTGGTCGAGTCGGTCGAGGTCATGAACGGCGTGACGATGAGCCCGTTCATCTTCCTGCCGAGCGGCAAGATCGTACCGACCGACCTCGTGGCGGAGGAGCCCAAGGTCACCAGCACCAGCCCGCAGACCGTCGTCTACAAGCTCAACCCCAACGCCAAGTGGGAAGACGGCTCGCCGATCAATGCGGACGACTTCGACCTCACCTGGCGGGTCCTGAACGGGCATGACAAGGACATCAACATCGCGGACTCCACCGGGTACGACCAGATCGACTCGGTCGAGGGCTCCGACGGTGGCAAGACCGTGACGGTGAAGTACAAGACCCCGTACCCGGACTGGAAGGGCCTGTTCACGCTGCTTCCGGCGCACATCTTCGCGAAGTCCGGCGACGTCAAGAGCGACAAGACGCTCGAGGCGGGCTTCAAGGCGATCTACAACGACACGACGTGGACCGCGGGCCCGTACAAGATCGGCAACTGGAACAAGGAGAAGTCGGTCGAGCTGGTCCCGAACCCGAACTGGTACGGCAAGACCAAGCCGTCGCTCGACAAGATCATCTTCCAGTTCGTGGTTGACTCTGCCCAGCTCGTCCCGGCGCTGCAGAACAAGGAGATCAACGCCTTCGTCATCCAGCCCAACCGGGACATCGTGACCAAGCTGCAGGGCATGACCGCCAGCGGCGTCGGCTACGAGATGACCGCCGGGTACTCGTTCGAGCACTTCGACATCAACGTGAAGAACAAGGCCCTGTCCGACCTGCCGCTACGTCAGGCGATCTTCACCGCCATCAACACGCAGGAGCTCATGGACAAGACCATCAAGACGTTCTTCTCGTCGGTGAAGCAGATGGGCAACCACATGCTCTACCCGATCCAGCAGGGGTACGTCGACAACCGCGCGAAGGTCGCTCCCGACCAGGGCACCGGCGACGTCGAGAAGGCCAAGAAGATCCTCACCGACGCCGGCTACAAGCTTGACGGCGCCAAGCTGACCGACTCCAAGGGCCAGCCGGTGCCGACGCTGCGGTTCCGGTTCACCAAGGGCAACGTCGCCCGGGCGCAGCTGGCCGAGATCTTCCAGGGCCAGATGAAGAAGATCAACGTCGACGTCAAGATCGACCCGACCGATGACCTAAGCGGCACGCTGGACTCGCAGGACTACGACATCATCGTCTTCGGCTGGGCCGGCACGGCGCTGCTCACCGGCAACCGGGGCATCTACCACAGCAAGGGTGACAACAACAAGACCGGCTGGGGCGACCCGAAGGCCGACGACCTGCTCGACCAGGCTGTCAAGGAGCTGGACGAGAAGAAGGCGATCGACCTGTACAACCAGGCCGACGAGATCTGGTACAAGAACGCGGTCACGCTGCCGCTGTGGGCCAAGCCCAACCTGCTCGCAGCCAGCACCGACTACGTGAACCTCCGTGACAACAACGCGGGCAGCTACCACAGCTACAACACCCAGGATTGGGGCCTCAAGGCTAGCTAGCCGCTCCCGACCGCAGGTGGGACCTCACCGCAGGTTGGCCCCGGACGCCGGAGGGCGTCCGGGGCTAACCTGCACGTGAGGCCGTGTTACGGAGGTCACCCCCGATGTTCCCGTTCGCCATCCGGCGAGTATTGATCTCGATTCCGATCCTGCTCGCCTCGTCGTTCTTCGCCTACTGCCTCACCTACATCTCGGCCGACCCGGTCAAGCGCCTGTATGAGGGGCGCAACCCGCCGCCGCCGGCCGCGACGATCGCCGCCGACCGTCACCGGCTCTGGCTCGACAAGAGCTTCCTCGACCAGTACTGGACCTGGCTGAAGAACCTGGTCACCACCGGCTCCTTCGGGCCGTCCATCGACTCCAGCGCGAGCATCGGCCACGACCTCGCCACCAAGCTGCTCGTGACCGCCCGCCTGGTCGCGGCGGCAATGATCATTGCGCTGATCCTCGCCACGCTCACCGGCGTCCTGAGCGCCGTCAGGCAGTACTCCAATCTTGACTACGCCTTCACGCTGCTGGGCTTCCTGTTCCTGTCGATGCCGGCGTTCTGGATCGCTGTCCTACTCAAGCAGGGGGCCATCACCTACAACGACGCGACCGGCTCGCGCTTCATCGGCACCCTCTTCGAGCGCTCGCCCGACCCGAAACCTGGCTTCTGGGAGGTGGCCGCCGACATCACGGGCCACCTGATCCTGCCGACGATGTCGCTGGCGCTCATCACATACGCTGCGTGGAGCCGTTTCCAGCGCGGGTCGATGCTAGAGGTGCTCAACAGTGACTACATCAGGCTGGCCCGAGCCAAGGGGCTGCGCCCCAGGCGGGTGATGGTGCGCCATGCCCTGCGGACCGCGCTCATCCCGATGACGACCGTGAGCGCGCTCACCATCGCCGGCATCCTCGGCGGCGCGATCATCACCGAGACGGTGTTCAACTGGAACGGGATGGGCCTCTACATCATCGGCAAGATCGGTCAACAGGACCGGTGGGCAATCCAGGGCTGGCTGGTCGTGACCGGTTTCATCGTGATCATGGGTAACCTTGTCGCTGACTTGCTCTATGCCGTGCTCGATCCGAGGATTCGCTATGAGTGAGCCGCCTCCCGGACAAGCGAGGTGCCGGCATGAGTGAGACCAAGGCCAAAACGCCCACCCCCGAGGCGCCGGCCCCGACCCCAGGTTCGATCGTCGGTCCGGGGACGCCGACGAAGCCAGTCGAGCGGGAGTTCACGGTCAAGGAACGCTCGCAGGTCAAGATGGTGCTGCGGCGCTTCCTGCGGCACAGGCTCGCCATGGGCAGCCTCGTCGTGTTGATCCTGATCGCGTTCGTAGCGTACGTCGGTCGTAAGCTGCTGCCCCACGAATTCACCTGGTTCGAAGGCCCGATCAGCGAGCCGCCAAGCGGGCAGTACCTGATGGGCACCGACGACATCGGGCACGACTACCTCACCCTGGTGCTGCGTGGGGCGCAGCAGTCGCTGAACGTCTGCGTGCTCGTCGTGATCATCTCCACGCTCATCGGTGCGCCGTACGGTGCCATCTCCGGCTACTTCGGCGGCAAGGTCGACGCCCTCATGATGCGGTTCGTCGACGTGCTGCTCACGCTGCCATTCATCGTCGTGGTGGGTGCGCTGGGCCACCACTTCAACGGCAACTGGTTCGTGGTGGCGTTCCTCATCGGCCTCTTCAACTGGGTGATCCAGGCCCGGCTGGTCCGCGGGCAGGTGCTCTCCTTACGCCAGCAGGAGTTCGTCGAAGCGGCCCGGGCCTTGGGCGCCTCCGACGTGCGCGTCATCTTCCGGCACCTGCTGCCGAACGTCACCGGCGTGATCATCGTGCAGGCGACCCTCGACATCGCCGGCGCGATCCTCGCCGAGGCCGGGCTTTCCTTCATCGGCTTGGGTATCCAGCCCCCGGACACGTCACTCGGCCTGCTCGCCAACCAGGCCCGCGAAGCCGTGGAGACCCGGCCCTGGCTCTTCTACTTCCCCGGTGCCATGATCATTCTGATCGCGCTGACCATCAACTTCATTGGCGATGGCCTTCGCGACGCGCTCGATCCCCGACAGACGAGGCAGCGCCGATGACCGCACACACCCCGATCCGGCTCACCCGCGAGCGTGTCGGCAGTGACCTCCTGCTGGAGGTGGAGGACCTCACCGTCGAGTTCGCCACGGACGACGGCATCGTGAAGGCCGTCCGCGGTGTCAGCTATGAGCTGCGCCGTGGCGAGTCCCTCGGCATCGTGGGCGAGTCGGGCTCCGGCAAGTCGGTGAGCTCGCTGGCGTTGCTGGGCCTGCTGCCCAGGACGGCGAAGATCACCGGCTCGGCCCGCTTCCAGGGCGAGGAGCTGCTCGGCAAGACCGAGACCGAGTACTCCAAGGTACGCGGTAAGAAGATCGCAATGATCTTCCAGGACCCGTTGACCTCGTTGAACCCGGTCTACAGCGTCGGCTTCCAGATCGCCGAGGCGGTCCTGGCGCACAACGACGTGTCCAACAAGGTCGCCATGGACCGAGGCATCGAGCTGCTCGGGACGGTCGGCATCCCGTTCCCCGAACAGCGGGTGCGCAGCTACCCACACGAGTTGTCGGGCGGCATGCGCCAGCGGGCGGTCATCGCGATCGCGATGGCGAACAACCCGGACGTGATCATCGCCGACGAGCCGACGACCGCGCTCGACGTCACCGTCCAGGCCCAGGTGCTGGAGGCGCTGGAGGCCGCCCGGGTGCAGACCGGCGCGGCGATGATTCTCATCACCCACGACCTCGGGGTGATCGCCGGCCACGCCGACCGCATCTGCGTGATGTACGCCGGCAAGCTGGTCGAGAAGGGCACCGTGGATGACGTGTTCTACCAGCCGCGGATGCCCTACACGCTGGGCCTGCTCGGCAGCCTGCCCCGGTTGGACGAGACCGGCCGGGAACGGCTGAGCCCGATCGTCGGATCGCCGCCCTCGCTGGTGAACCTGCCGCCGGGCTGCCCGTTCACCCCGCGCTGCCCGCTGGCCCAGGAGATCTGCGACCAGCAGGAGCCCGACCTGTACGTCACCGACTCGCCGGCACATCTGGCGGCGTGCCACTTCCACGACCGGGTGGTCGGCGTCAGCTCGGTCGAGCTGTTCGGTACGACGTCGGTCGACCTGGTGCCGCCCGCCGACCTGGCGCCACCGACCGAGCTGGCGCGACCGACCGATGTGGAGGCACAGCCATGACCACGACCAGTGCCGCCACCGCCTCGGGCGGTTCCGCCGTTGCCGAGCGCAAGCCGGTCCTCTCGGTACGCAACCTGGTCAAGCACTTCCCGGTGCATTCACGGAACATCCTCCGCCGGCGTACGGGCGAGGTGCACGCGGTCTGCGACATCTCGTTCGACCTGTTGGAGAACGAGACGTTGGGGCTGGTGGGGGAGTCGGGCTGCGGCAAGACCACCACCGGGCGGCTGCTGCTCAACCTCGTGAAGGCCACCGCCGGTGAGGTCTGGTACCGCGACCGCGACCTCACCAAGCTGTCGTGGGGGCAGATGCGCCCGCTACGCCGGGACCTGCAGATCGTGTTCCAGGACCCGTTCGCCTCGCTCGATCCGCGGATGACCGTCAACGAGATCGTGGCGGAGCCGTTGCGCATCCACGGCCTCCACGGCAGCTCGGCAGAGGGCCGGGCCAAGGTGCGGGAGCTGCTGCGCACCGTCGGCCTCAACCCGGAGCACGGCAACCGGTACTCCCACGAGTTCTCCGGCGGCCAGCGCCAGCGCATCGGCACCGCTCGGGCACTGGCACTCAGGCCCAAGGTGCTCATCCTCGACGAGCCGGTCTCCGCGCTCGACGTGTCGATCCAGGCCGGTGTCATCAACCTCCTGGAGGACCTGCAGAACGAGCTGGCGCTGTCCTACCTGTTCATCTCCCACGACCTGTCGGTCATCCGGCACATCGCCGACCGGGTCGCGGTCATGTACCTCGGTCGGATCGTGGAGACGGCGAACGTCGAGCAGCTGTTCACCAAGGCGGCACACCCGTACACCCAGGCACTGATCTCGGCGATCCCGCTGCCCGACCCGCGCAAGGAGCGCGAGCGCAGGCGGGTGATCCTGGTCGGCGACGTGCCGAGCCCGGTCAACCCGCCCAGCGGCTGCCGGTTCCGGACCCGCTGCCCGAAGTTCGCCGGGCAGCTCACCGAGGCCGAGCGGCGCAAGTGCATCGAGGAGATCCCGGCGTTGATCGACCGGGGCGCCGGACACCGTGACGCCTGCCACTACTCGCAGGCGCTGCGCCTCATCTGAGGCTCAGCTGCGGCGCGGCCCCGCAACCAAGGCGGTGGCCGCGCCGAAGCCCGGCCAGACCGCCGCGGTCGCCGTGCGCGCGATCGCCAGCCGATGTGCCGCGCGTCGGTGCCGCTCCGCGAGCACGGCCGCCAGGTAGGCCCATCCCGGCACGCCGGGCGGCGGCGGCGGGGTGGTGCAGCGGGCCACCTCCAAGGCCAAGGTGTACCCGAGACGGCTGCGCGCGGGCTCGGCGATCTCCCGGTTGCGGGCCAGAAAATGGCGTACGGCCATGGCCAGCTCGTTGTCGAGCCCGGTGAGATCGAGCAGCGCCGCCCAGCGCGCGAGCGCCGGCGGCATCGCGGGCACCCAGCCCCATGTCGCCGGGGTGCGGTCGTGCACCACGAACGTGCCGGCGGCGAGGTCTCCCAGCCGTTTGCTCTGCGGGTTGGACATGATCGTGGCGAGGCTGACCACCCAGGTGAGCAGCGGCATCACCAGCCCCGGCCACTCCACGGCCACGCCGACGAGGCTGCGCACCAGTGCATGGCGGAACCGGATCGGGCCGCCGTCGTCGCGGACGACCCGCAGGCCGAGGGCGAGCTTGCCGAGCGTACGCCCGTTGAGCAGCGTCTCGCAGACGGTCGGGTAACCCACCAGCGCCACGGCCAGGCAGCCGATCAGGACCGCCTGGAGGAGCGCGGGGTCAGCCGCCGGTGCGATGGTCAACGAGATCGCGAGCATGGCCACGAAGAACAGCGTCATGACCAGACCGACCTGGACCAGGATGTCCAGCAGCAGCGCGAGCACCCGCGACCCGATCCGCGCCACCCGGACCTCGAGCTCGACGGCCTCGCCGCTGACCAGACCGTTGGGCAGCGATGGTGGCTCCAGCAACGCCGCTGCCGGGTCGGCCGCCGCCCAAGGCATGGTGCTGACGACCCCGCTCACCGGCTAAGTGAACCACGTCCGTGCGACAAGCTTGGCCCCGTTACGCTCGCCCCGTGGACCTCGACGCGTACGTCGCCGAGCACGCCGGCGAGTGGCGGCGGATGGAGCACCTGTCCGGCCGCCGCAAGCTGTCCGCCCAGGAGGCGGACGAGCTGATCGCGCTCTACCAGCGGGCCGCCACGCACCTGTCGGTCATCCGCAGCCGATCGCCGGATCCGGCTCTGGTCGCGCGGCTGTCCCGGATGGTGTTCGCCGCACGTTCGGCCATCACCGGCGGCAGCCGGTTCTCGTGGCGTAACGTCGGGCGGTTCTTCACCGTCACGTTCCCGCTCGAGGTGTACCGCACGGGGCGGTGGTGGGTGACCATCGGCCTCGCCTTCTGGGCACTGTCGATGGGGCTCGCCGTCTACGTCGCCGGTCATCCCGAGGTCGCGCTGGCGTTCAAGACCGAGGAGGAGATCGACCAGCTGGTCAACTCCGACTTCGCCGGCTACTACAGCGAGTACCAGGCGCAGAACTTCGCCCTCCTGGTCTGGACGAACAACGCCTGGGTCTCCGCGCTGTGCCTGGCTTCCGGCATCCTCATCGTGCCAGTGATCTACCTGTTGTCGGCCACCGCGCTCAACCTCGGCATCCTCGGTGGCATCATGATCGGCCACGGCCGGTGGGACGTGTTCTTCGGGATGGTCCTCCCGCACGGCCTGCTCGAGCTGACCGCCGTCTTCGTGGCGGCCGGTGCCGGGCTGCGCATCGGTTGGGCCTGGATCGCGCCGGGGCCGTTGCGCACCCGGGGCAGGGCGCTCGCCGAGACCGCACGCAGCGCCATGCTCATCGCCCTCGGGCTGGTCGGTGTGCTGGCCGTGAGCGGCCTCCTGGAGGCGTTCGTGACCCCGTCGGGGCTGCCACCGTTGCTGACCGTCACTCTGGGCGCCATGTGCTGGGTCGCCTTTCTCATGTACGTGTTCGTGCTCGGTAGCAAGGCGGCCGCCGAGGGGGAGAGCACCGACCTGGATCCCGCGCTGGGCGAGGCGACGGTACCGACGGCCTAGCCGGGGTTCCCGGCACTACAGGCGGCCGGCCGCCTTCATGGCCAGGTACGCGTCGGCCACTCGCGAGGCGAACACGTCGATCGGCGCGTCCACCACCTCCACGCCGTAGCGGGTCAGCGCGGCGCGTACCCGCTCCCGCTCGGCCAGCGCGCGCTGGGCCGCGGCGGCGGTATAGACATCGTCGACGGTGACCTCGGTGCGGCCGTCCAATGTGGACAGCGCGGCGAGCGCCGGGTCGTACACGGCCGCGACGACCACCTTGTGACGGGCGGCGAGCCGGGACAGCACCGGCAGCAGGCCCTCGCCGAGCGCGCCGGGTTCGAGCGCGGTGAACAGCACCACCAGCGCGCGCTTGCGTTCCCGGCGCAGCACCTCGCCGGCGACCAGCCCGAAGTCGGTCTCCACGAGGGCAGGTGACAGCGGCGCCATCGCGGTGATGAGGCGCCACAGCAGCATCCGCTTGCTCTCGTTGGTCACCGACGCGCGCACCGCCGTGTCGATCGCGAGCAGGTCCACCCGGTCGTTGGCCTTGGACGCCAGGGCCGCCAGCAGCAGCGCGGCGTCGATGGCGGCGTCCAGCCGCGGCTCGTCGCCCACCCGCGCGGCCGAGGTACGGCCGGTGTCCAGCACGCACAGGACCCGCCGGTCCCGTTCGGGCCGCCAGGTCCGCACGACCACGTCGGAGCGCCGGGCGCTGGCGCGCCAGTCGATGGAGCGCACATCGTCGCCGACCACGTACTCGCGCAACGCGTCGAACTCGGTGCCCTGCCCTCGACCCCGGATGACCACGGCGCCGTCGAGGACGCGCAGGCGGGCTAGCTTCTCCGGCAGGAACCGGCGGGCTGCGAACCGGGGCAGGACCCGGATCGTCCACGGTGGAGTGATCGTGGCGAGGAACCGCTGGCTACGCTGCCGGTACGCGAAATGCAGCGGTCCGTACGAGCGCAGCGTCACCCGTACCGCGGGCCGGTCACCGCGCCGCGTCGGGGTGAGCGTCGTGGTGACGGTGGCGCGCCCGCCCGGCTCGATGTCGAGCCAGTGCTCGTACGGCGCCGCTCCGGCCGAGGGTACCCAGGCGTCGCGGAGCCTGGCCCGCATGAACCGAGGAGATCCATTGTGGACAGTCAGGTCGACGTTCGCGCTCTCGTCCAGCCACATGACACGGTCGCCCGCCCGGCTCAGGGTGACCGTGGAGATCGAGGCGGCCAGGGCGAGGTCCACAAGGGACAGTACGGCCAGGAACGCGAGCAGGCCCAGCGCCGCCCACCACGGCCAGCGGGCGGACGGCGATCCCAGCGTGCCGGCCGCGCACAGCAGCACGGCGCCGACGGCCAGGATCGCAGCGACCCGCCGAGTGATCATCGCGGGGTGGGTACGGTGGCGAGCACCGCGTCGAGCACCGCGTCCGCGGTGACGCCTTCCAGCTCGGCCTCGGGCCGCAGCCGTACCCGGTGCCGCATGGTCGGGCGAGCCAGCGCCTTCACGTCGTCCGGTGTGACGTAGTCCCGGCCGGTCAGCCAGGCCCAGGCCTTCGCGGCGGCCAACAGCGCGGTCGCGCCCCGCGGCGAGGCGCCCAGCTCCAGCGACGGCGAGACCCGGGTGGCCCGGCACAGGTCCACGATGTAGGTGAGCACGCCGTCGGCCACCCGCACGCGCTGGACCGCTGCCCGACCGGCGGCCAGGTCCGCGGCGTTCGCGACCGCGGTCACGCCAGCGCCACGCAGGTCTCGGGGATCGAACCCGTTGTGGTGCGCCCGGAGCACGCCCAGCTCCTCGTCGCGGCTGGGCAGTGGGACGCTCAGCTTGAGCAGGAACCGGTCGAGCTGTGCCTCGGGCAGGGGGTAGGTCCCCTCGTACTCGATGGGGTTCTGGGTCGCGGCCACGATGAACGGCTCGGGCAGCTTGCGCGCCTCGCCCTCGACGGAGACCTGCCGTTCCTCCATGACCTCCAGCAGGGCCGCCTGGGTCTTCGGCGGCGTCCGGTTGATCTCGTCGGCGAGCAGCAGGTTGGTGAAGACCGGCCCCTCGCGGAACTGGAACGCCGCGGTGCGCGCGTCAAAGATCAGGGAACCGGTCACGTCGCCCGGCATGAGGTCGGGGGTGAACTGCAGGCGCTTGGCGTCGAGGTCGAGCGCCGCCGCCAGCGTGCGGATGAGCAGCGTCTTGGCCACTCCAGGCACGCCTTCCAGCAGTACGTGGCCGCGGCACAGCAAGGCGATGACCAGACCGGTCACCGTCGCCTCCTGGCCGACCACCGCCTTGGCCACCTCCGTGCGCAGCCGGCCCAGAGCCGCGCGGGCGGTCGCGGTGCCGTCCAAAGTGGACGCGGCGCTCGGGGAGTACGCGGCCTCGGTCACGGTGGTTCTCCTTCAGTTGCGTGCTGTCGTGGGCTGACCGCCTCGACGAGCCCGTCCAGAGCCTTCGCGGAGTGGATCAGCGCCGCGTCGTCTTCGGGCTCGGGGCCGTAGAGCACGTCGGTTACCTGGTCGGGCGCGGCGCCGGTGTGCGCGGCCACGGCCTCGGTGACGGCTTGCCGGTCGGCGTCCGGGGGTAACCCAAGCAGGTGTACCAGGCGTTGCTCGGCCGCTGTGCGCAGGGCGGCCAACGCCCAGCCGCGCGCCTTGGCGCGGCCGTAGAGCCGCCCTCGGCCTTCGAGGGTCTCGGTTACCCGGACGGTGACGGGCAGCGGCTCGCGTACCGGCGGACCCAGCCGGCGCGCCACGGCGAACGCCAGCAGCACCACGGCGATCAGCAGCAGCACCGTCGATGCGTACCAGGCGGACGGGAAGGCGCTCCACAGCGGGTTCGCCGGCCTGCCGGCGTCGCCGCCGGATTCCGGCGGCAGGTTGGGGTCCGGCTTGGGGTTCCCCGGGTCCGGTCCGGTGTCACCGATCGGGAAGTCCGGGTCGGGCGTGCCGGGGCCGAGCGACGGCGGTGCAGGCCCACCACCCGCCCGCGGGTCGTCGACGTACCCGGGCCGGGGCTCCAGGCGGTGCAGGTCAAGCCAGACCACGCGGTGCGCGCCGCTGAGCAGCCCGGTCGCCAGCGCCGCGTTGCCGTGCTCGCCGATGCGGTCGTTGCGGAACGGGTCGGACGCACCGACCAGGTGCAGCTCCGTCCGGTACCAGCGCGCGCCGACCAGACCACCGGAGTAGCAGCGGTAGAGGGTGGCCTCCTCGGGTTCGACCGGGCTGAAGTGCGCCCGTAGCGCGGCCGCCGGCCCGGCCTGCTGCGCGGCCGGGAACGAGCAGCCGGGAGTCGGCACCGCCGCCGCCCAGCGCTGACCGTCGACCGCGACCGGCAGGTGGCCGACCACCAGCGCCCGGGCGCTCGGCGCCACCAGGACCACGCGCGTCGTGTCCGGCATCAGCTTGAGCATCCGCAGGTAGAACGGGTGCACCAGGGACGGCGCCGGGATGAACAGCGTGGCGTCGCCCCGATAGGCCGACACGAGCGCGTCGGAGGTCTTGGTCTGTCGCTCGATGGTGATCTGGTGCTGGCGCAGCAGTTCGGCGAGGCGGGAGCCGCCGATCGGGGCGTCACTGGTCGGCGACAGGAATTCCGGATCACCCTGGTCCGGCTGCTGCAGCGAGTACGCGACCGCCGAGATGATGATGAGCGCGACGACGACGGCGAACGGGGTCACCAGGCGCAGCCAACGCCGGTTGCGGCGGCGCGGTTCCGCTTCGCGCGCTTCGGCTCCACGGGTGGGCGGGAGCGTCGTGGTCATGTCATCGCTCCAACCGGCGACCGGGGTCGCGCCAGCACCCGGCCCACCGCGTCGGCGTGCTCCCGCATCCGCCAGTCGTGCGAGGCGTCGGCGGGCTGCTGGGCGTACCAGATCTCGGAGAAGAGCTCAGCGGCGGCGTCCAGCGGCGTGGCCACGGCCGGCAACGCCACGGCCGCCGCGGCGGCCAGCTCCGTGATCGTCCACCCTGGGCGGTGCTCGATGACCCCGTGGTCCACCAGGTTGCGGACGATGGCGCGCAGGCGCTCGCGCAGCGCCTCGGCATAGCGGCCCTCGGTGGCTAGCCGGTCGGCGAGCGAGAGGAAGGCCTCGACGGGCAGGTCGGGCAGCTCCTCGGCGGTCGACGGCTCGGCCAGCTCGGGCGCGGGTTCCTCGTCGCTCGTTCTCTTGCGGCGCAGGCGCCGCCAGAGCCGGCGTAGCCAGGTCCACTTGGGCCAGCGCCAGCGCAGGCGCCAGCTCGGCCAGCGCAGCTTCGGCCATTGCCAGCGCCCTCGGGATCCGCCAATCTGGGGCATCCGGCGCGGGATCCAGGCCGGGTACCAGTACCACAGCGCGGCGACTATGGCCGCGAGGATGAACATGAGCACGACCACGGTCGGCAGCGTGATCACGTCGGAGATCGCCGCGACCAGCTCGGTCCACCAGCGCGTCATCGGGGCACCGCCAGCGCCGGCGCGGCCGGGTCGCCGCGCTGCAGCGCACGTCCGAGGGCGATGTCCAGGCCCTCGGTGCGCATCCTCGTCTCCAGGTGCAGCACCGCGTCCAGGCACGCCAGGGTGGGGTACGCCACGGCGTTGACGCCGATCCACACCGCCATGCCGACCAGCGTCGCCAACAAGCCGGGGCGCAGGTCGATCGCGACCGCGAGCAGCGCCACGGCACCGCGGGCGAGGGCCAGCCGGATGGCGAGCCACCCCAGGTAGCCGACCACCCGGATCCAGCAGGCCCGCAGGAGCGCTCGCGACGACAGCACCAACGATCGCAGGAGCGCCCGGCCCGGCCCGACCCGGTCGACCACGATCGCCGGTACGGCGAGCCCGAGCAGGCCGTACCCGAAGATCCACGGCAGCAGGCCGGCGAGCGCCGACACGCCGACCACCACGCCCGCGACGAGCGCGACGATCGCGACCGCGCCATACCGCCCGCCCCGGACGAGGTCCCGGGCGCGCACCCGCTCGCCGAGCAGCGCCGGCACGGCCGCTCCCGCGGTCAAGCTGCCGAGCAGGGCGATGACGATGGCCTCGGTCGCCAGGCCAGCGGCCAGCTGCAGCCAGTACTCGCCGAGGCGGTCCCAGTAGGGCAGGTAGAACGGCGCGACCAGCCCAGCCGCGCTGCGCGGCCGGTACAGCGCGAGCTGCTCGAGCGTTGCGAGCACTGCTCCGGCGCCGATGAAGAGGGCGGCATGCCCGCGCAGCAGCGCCACCGCGGCGTCGAGCAGCTCACCGAGGGTGAGCGGACGCAGCGGCAGTATCCCCGAACGGCGCGGCGCCTCCACGCAAGCCTCCAGTCTTGGACGCGGCCGGCCCATCGTGGCACGGCCGTGCACCTCACGTCCGCCCGGCCTGCCTCGATCGGGCCCGCCGGAGCCAAAACGGTGATGCTGTTCGCAGCCGCGAGCGGCGGGATGGAATATTGGATCGCATGAGAGCCCGAGTCCTGGTGGTCGACGACGATCCCGCGCTCGCCGAGATGCTCGGCATCGTGCTGCGCAGCGAGGGCTTCCTACCGTCATTCGTCGCCGACGGGGAACGCGCGCTGGCGGCGTTCCGGGAGGCCCGACCCGACATCGTGCTGCTGGACCTCATGCTGCCCGGCATGAGCGGCATCGACGTGTGCCGGGCGATCCGCGCCGAGTCGGGGCTGCCGATCGTCATGCTCACCGCCAAGAGCGACACCGTCGACGTCGTGCTGGGACTGGAGTCGGGTGCCGACGACTACGTGGTCAAGCCGTTCAAGCCCAAGGAGCTGGTGGCCCGGATGCGGGCCCGGTTACGGCGCGGCGAGGACGTCGCCCCGGAGCTGCTGACGATCGGGCCGCCCGGCAACCAGATCACCATCGACGTGCCGGCGCACACCGTGACCCGCGACGGCGAAGAGGTCAAGCTGACCCCGCTGGAGTTCGACCTGCTCGTCGCGCTGGCCCGCAAGCCCCGTCAGGTGTTCACCCGCGAGGTGCTCCTGGAGCAGGTGTGGGGGTACCGGCACGCGGCCGACACGCGGCTGGTCAACGTCCACGTGCAGCGGCTGCGGGCCAAGATCGAACCGGACCCCGAGCGGCCGGAGATCATCCTGACCGTCCGCGGGGTGGGCTACAAGGCCGGGACGGGCTAGGTCGGCGGTGTCTGCTCAGGGCGCGGACGAGCCGGTCGTGCGCGGCGCGCGGCAGGACGGCGCGCCGGAGGACAGCGCGCGGGAGGACGGAGCCGGCGCGCACCGGGGGCGGGTCGCGGCGTTGGCGGCTGGCGCCCGCCGCTTGGGCATCCGCCTCCGGGACCTGCCGGTCACGCAGGCGGCCCGGCGCGGGCCGATCCGGCGGGTACGCCGCGCCTGGGCGCCGGTCCACCGTGCCTGGCGCCACTCCCTGCAGCTGCGGGTGGTCACCATCACGCTGGTGCTCTCGGCACTGCTGGTCGGCGGGTTCGGTCTCGTGGCCGGCCAGCTCACCACGAACATCCTGCTCGACACCCGGTACGCCACGGCGGAGCGCCTGGTCGAGGCGGGCGGCAACTATGCGGCCGGCCAGCTCCAGGGGGTTACCCTGCCTGACGACCCGGCCCTGCTGACGACCGTGCCAGCCGTGGTGGCCCAGCTGTCCAGCTCGCCGGAGCAGGGCAAGTTCGAAGTGGTGCTGGTGCCGTCCAACACCTCCAGCGCCGTGTCCCCGCAGGCGATGGCCAAGCCGCACGACGAGGCGTACCGCGTCATCCAGTCACCCGAGCTCGCCGGCCTGCGCCACGAGGTTGGCGACAACCGCAAGGTGGCGCGGCAGATCGTCACGGCGAACCCGGACGGCGGTGCGAGGCGGCCGTACCTGGTCTACGGCACCCGGGTGCCGACCGGGGTCCACGTCGAGCTCTACTACCTCTTCCCGCTCGACGACGAGGTCACGGCGGTCGACCGCGTGCGTACCATGCTGTTCGTCACCGGGGTGGCGCTGGTCGCCCTGCTGGCGCTGGTGGCCGGCCTGGTCACCCGGCTGGTGGTACGGCCGGTGCGCATCGCGGCGCGCACCGCCCAGCGCCTGTCCGCCGGCCTGCTCGACCAGCGGATGGAGGTCCGTGGCGAGGACGACCTGGCCCTGCTGGCCACGTCGTTCAACCAGATGGCGGTGAACCTGCAGCGCCAGATCGTGCGCCTGGAGGAGATGTCCCGGCTGCAGCGGCGCTTCACCTCCGACGTCTCGCACGAGCTGCGTACGCCGTTGACGACCGTACGCATGGCCGCCGACCTGATGTACGCCTCCCGCGAGGACTTCGACCCAGCCGTCGCCCGCAGCGCCGAGCTGCTGCACGCGGAGCTGGACCGGTTCGAAAGCCTGCTCACCGACCTGCTGGAGATCAGCCGCTTCGACGCCGGCTTCGCGATGCTCGACGCCGAGCCGACGAACCTGGTACCCGTGGTCCGGCGCGTGGCCGACCAGCTCGCGCCCCTGGCCGAGCGGACCGGATCGACCCTCGAGATCGAAGTTCCGGAGGCGCCCGTGATCGCCGAGGTGGACCCCCGGCGGGTCGAGCGGATCCTGCGCAACCTCATCGGCAACGCAATCGAGCACGGCGAGGGCAAGCCGGTGCGGGTCACGCTCGGCGCCGACTCCTCGGCCGTGGCGGTGACCGTCCGAGACCATGGCGTCGGCCTGCGGCCCGGCGAGGACAAGCTGGTGTTCAGCCGCTTCTGGCGGGCTGACCAGTCGCGGGCGCGCCAGACCGGGGGTACCGGGCTGGGCCTGTCGATCAGCCTGGAAGACGCCCGGCTGCACGGCGGCTGGCTGGAGTCGTGGGGCGCGCCGCGGCAGGGCGCGCAGTTCCGGCTGACGCTGCCGGTGCGCGCCGGCGACCGCCTGAGCGCCTCGCCGCTGCCGCTGGTGCCCGCCAACGTTCGGCTGCCCGTCCAGGCCGCCGGGCCCGCGCCGGTTCCGGTCGACGCGGGAGTACGCGATGAGTAAGCTCCGGGCGGCCCTGGGGCTGCTCCTGTTGGCCGGGTGGGGTCTGCTCGCCGGTTGCGCGGTGCCGGGCAAGACCCGACCGGTCGTGGTGACCGACGCCCCGAGGCTCGGCGCGCAGAATGACGCCAACCCCGAGCCGCCGCCGGGTCCCGAGGGCGCGGGCACGCCCCTGGAGCTGGTGAAGCGCTTCCTGGCCGCTCCCGCGTGGGGCAACGAGGTCACCGAGGACCGCCCGAACGCCTTCAATGACGCGGTGAACAAGGTGCGGCAGTTCATGGTGGACGACAAGCGGAGCAGCTGGCAGCTCACGAACAAGAACCCGGTGCTGTCCGTGGTCCGGGTCGTCGACACCGGGCCACCGGTCCCAGCCAGCGGCGGCGAGGTCAAGCTGACCCTCCTGCCGCTGGGCGTGCTGGGCGACAACGGGAAGTTCGAGCCGAAGCTCGCCGACACCACGCAGACGCCGAAGCGCGCCGACATCACGCAGAGCAGGACGTTCATCGTCAAGCAGGTCGCCGGTGGCGGGCTGCGCATCGACAACCCACCGACCGACACGCTGCTGCTCAGCGATGAGGCGCTGCGCGACTGGTACGAACAGCATCCGATCTACTTCTGGGACTCCGAGGACAAGCTCCTCGTGCCCGACCTGCGGTACCTGCCGAAGGTGGTACCCGGTGCGAAACGGCCCACCGAAATCGTCGACTGGCTGCTTGACGGCCCGTCGACCTGGCTGAACGGCTCGGTCATCCCGGTCAACCCGGTCAACAAGGGGAACAAGCAGATCGAGCGCCAGGACAAGCTGTTCGTCGAAAACGGCAAGCTCGTGGTGAACCTGACGGCCAAGGCGGCGAGCATCAGCCCGGTGGCGCTCGGTCGGTTCGTCCATCAGCTGCGCTGGTCGCTGCGTCCTCTGGAGGAGCCCGTCGAGCTGCGCATCGGAGGCAACCAGCTCGCGGAACCGGTGTCCGGCTCGGCGGACGGGTACCTGGCCTTCAACCCCTCGGGTCCCCCGAACGCGCTGCCCGAGCCCGACGCATTTCTCGTGGTCGACCGGCGGGTGCAGGCCGTGCGTGGCAGCGCGGAGCGCGCCGCGCCGGTGCTGATCCCCGAGCAGAACGTCGGTGTCGTGTCCGGGGCGTTGACCCGAGACAGGGCGGCGCTGGCGCGCCTCGACGGCAACCGGCAGCGCCTCTTCCTCGGCAGGTTCGACGCCGACCAGGGCTCGGCGACCTACCGCGACACCGGGCTGGTCGGGACTACGCTGAGCCGCCCGGCCTGGTTGTCCCTCGCCGGCCAGCGGGTGCTCGTCGCGGCGGACGGCAAGCTCTTCGACGTCTCGTTCCCTGGCGGCGCCATCCGGATGGTCGACATGGGAGCCCTGAGCTCGGTGACCGCGTTCGCGGTCGCGCCCGACGGCCGCCGGATCGCCCTGGTCTCCGGCAACGAGGTGTACCTCGCCCAGCTCCTGCCGGACGGCACCAGGCTGCGCGTCGGCCAGCCGCACCGCGTCTCGACCCGCCCATCGTCGGAACCGGCCGAGCTGGACAAGGTCACCGGCGTCGCCTGGAGCCGCGAGGACTGGATCGTGGTCGCCGGCCACACCGCCGCAGGCGGCGCCCTGGTCGAGGTCACGGTCGACGGCTCCCGCGCCGAGCGGATGGTGCTGACGGCCCTGGACCGCCTCACCGTGACCGGCGTGGTGGCCCAGCCGCAGAGCCCAGTGAACGGCTCGCCGGGGTTCATCATGATCGAGACAACGGACGGGGTCTACAAGATTTTCTCCAGAGACGTCGGCCGGCTGTGGCCCGGCTCCGCGAGCGCGCCACCGACCGCCAAGCCGCCCGGATCGCAACCCATCGCCAGCGCACCGTTCTACCTCGGCTGACCGTGGTCCCCGCCGCCCGCCTCGGTAGCTGGCTGGCCGAGAGCTGGGCCGGGCTGGCCGACCTCGTGCTTCCGGCGAGCTGTGCCGGGTCGTGCGGCGCGGCCGCCGCGCGGGGCGGCCTGTGTGCCGCGTGTCGCGCGGCGTTCACGGCGGCCATACCCGCTCGAGTACGCCCGGAGCCGGCACCCGCCGGCCTCCCGCCCTGCCTGGCGCTCGCCGCCTATGACGGCGCACTGCGGACCGCCCTGCTGGCGTACAAGGAGCGGGACCGGCGGGAGCTGGCGGGGGTGCTCGGCGACCGGCTGGCCGCCGTGGTCGCGGCCGGCCTGCCGCCCGCCCGTCCGGTGGTGCTGGTACCGGTACCGGCCACCGCCGAAGCGGCCCGCCGCCGGCACGGCGATCACATGACCCGGCTGGCCCGGCGCGCCGCGCGCCGGCTGCGTGCCGGCGGCTGGACCGCCGAGGTGGCGCGACCGCTGCGTGGGCTGCCCCGTCCGGACTCGGCCGGGTTGTCCAGCGCCGCCCGGGCGCGAGCCGCCGCGGCGGCGTTCGCGCTCCGGCCACGCCGCTTGACGGCGCTGCGGCGCGCGGTCGCGGCCGGCGCGGTCCTGGTGCTCGTCGACGACGTGATCACCACCGGTGCCACGCTCTGTGCCGTGGCGGACCGGCTGCGTGGGGCCGGTCTGCCCGTCCGGCTCGCCTCGGTTCTCGCCGCCACGCAGCGCCGAGAGCGGTGATCAGCAACCTGCCGGCGAGGTCTCAGGCGAACAAGGGATGACGTCCGGCTTTCCGGGGGTTAGCGTCGTAGGTCTCAAGTATGTCTCAGGCCATCAGCCTCTGAGGGGATCGCCCACCGTCGTCGGGAGGGAGGTCAGTCAGCAAGGCAGCTACCCGGTCGCATGCCATGGGGCACAGGAGCCCCGAGGAGGCGCGAGCCGGCCGAGAGTCCCACAGACAAACCCACCGTGGGGGAGGTCAGGCGTGGACATCGTTGTCAAGGGCCGCAACGTCGAGGTACCCGACCACTACCGACTGCACGTCGCCGAGAAGCTTCACAAGATCGAACGGTACGACCACAAGCTCATGCGCGTTGACGTGGAGCTGTTCCACGAGCGCAACCCGCGCCAGTCCAACCACTGCCAGCGCGTCGAGATCACCTGCTACTCGCGCGGCCCGGTCGTACGCGCGGAGGCGAGGGCGAGCGACTTCTACTGTGCCCTCGACACCGCTCTTACCAAGCTCAACACCCGGCTGCGGCGTGTCGCGGACAGGCGACGGGTGCACCGCGGCCGGCGCGCGCCGGTATCGGTCGCGGCGGCGACGGCAGCGTTGGCCTTCCGGCCCGACGAGCTCATCGGAGACGCCGTGTCGTTCAGGCCGTCGCCGAACGGTTCGGTACCCAGCACGGAGTCCCCGACGTCGCAAGACTGGGACACCGTCGAAGACGACGAGCAGCCCTGGCACATCGTGCGGGAGAAGGAGCACCCCGCCGAGCCGATGACCGTCGATGACGCGCTGTTCCACATGGAGCTGCTCGGGCACGACTTCTACCTGTTCCTGGACAAGGACTCCGGCCGCCCCAGCGTGGTGTACCGCCGCCGGGCCTACGACTACGGAGTGATCTGCCTGGCCGCGGTCTGACGGTCGCGCCGACGGTCCTCGCGGGACGATCAGGTTCCTGCGATGATCGTCGCCATGGTTCCGCGGGTGTTGAGCCGGTCCGATCTGGTCATCCTGGTCGGCGGTGGGGTCGCTGTGGTGCTGGCCGGGGTGACCCGGTACGCGGCGGCGACCCCGGCGGTTCTCGCCTTCGTCACCGCCGCCATCGCGGTTGCCCTGCTCGCTTCGCTGGTGGCGCGCAGCGTCGAGCAGCTAGGTGACCGCTTCGGCCCCGGCGGCACCGGCGTGCTACAGAGCGCCCTGGGCAACCTGCCGGAGCTGTTCATCGGCTTCTTCGCGCTGCGTGCCGGTCTGGTCGAAGTCGTCCAGGCGGCGATCATCGGCTCGGTCCTGGGCAACGCGCTGCTGGTGCTGGGCCTGGCGTTCATCGTGGGCGGGCTGCGGCACGGTACGCAGCGGTTCAGCTCCCACCGGGCCCGCACCACGAGCATGCTGCTGGTCCTGGCCACCGCCGCGCTGGTGGTGCCCAGCATCGCGGCGGTCGTCCACACGCCCGCTGAACGGCACAAGACCGCCCTCTCGGTGGCCGTCTCGGTCGTACTGCTGGCCGTCTTCGCGCTCTCGCTGCCGGCCTCGCTGCGCCGGCACGCGGAGCCAGCGCAGCCGGAGCCGGAGCAGCCGGCCCAGCCGGAGCCGCGCCGGCCGGCGGAGGTCGACCCGGCCCATCCCGTTGCCGCGCCGCGCTGGCCGGCCTGGCTGGCGATAGGGCTGCTCGCGTTATCGGGCGTGCTGGCCGCGCTGGTCTCCGACTGGTTCGTGCACGCCCTGACGCCCGCCATCGAGGTGCTGGGCATCTCGCAGGCGTTCGCCGGCCTGGTCGTGGTGGCCATCGCCGGGAACGCGATCGAAAACGTCGTCGGCATCCAGCTCGCCGCCCGCAACCAGGCTGACTACGCGTTGTCGGTCATCGTGAACAGCCCGTTACAGGTCGCGCTCGTGCTGGCGCCGGCGCTGGTGCTGGTGAGCTTCCTGACCCCGGCCACGCTGACCCTGGTGTTCGCGCCGATGCTGGTCATCGCCGTGGTGCTCACCGTCGTGGTGGTCTGGATGATCACCGAGGATGGGGAGTCGAGCTGGCTGGAAGGCGTGATCCTGGTCGCGCTCTACGCCATCATCGCGGCCGTCTTCTGGTGGGGCTGAGCCCTTCTGGTGGGGCTGAGCCGTGATGGGCGCAGCCGCGATCAGGCGGTCAGGTCGTCGGCGAGCAGCGCGAAGAGCAGGTTGTCCACGCGCGTACCGTCGATGCCTGGCTGGCGGGCGCGCTGATAGCCCTCCTGCTGGAAGCCGGCCCGGATGAGCACCCGCTGCGAGGCGAGGTTGTCCGGCGCGGTGCCGGCCACCAACCGCACGACGCCAACCCGGTCGAAGGCCCACCCGGCCAGCAGCCGCACGGCCCTCGTGGCGTACCCGCGGCGCCGCCAGGCCGGCACCATGCAGTAGCCGATCATGGCCTGGCAGACATCGGGCTCGTTGTAGTACAGGCCGATCTCACCGGCGTACGTGCCGGTGGTGGCGTCGCGGATGGTGAGCTGGGCGCGCGCCCCGGCCAGCCACTGGGATTCGGCCAGCGCGCAGATGCGGGCCACATCGGTCGGCTCGGGCCGGCGTGGCGGCACCGAGGTCGCCACCACCTCAGGCAGGCTGCGCAGGGCGTACGTGTCGGCTGCATCGACCGTCCTGAGTGGACGCAGCGTCACCACGCCATCGGTAATGCCGGAGCGCGGCATGTCAGGCAGCAGACGCCGGCTCGGGCCCGACGGGTCGCTGGCCAGGCGTGCCCACTGCACCATGTCCCACCGCCGGCCGCGCCGGTCGGTCGCGGCCTCGCGGATCAGGCCCTCCCGCCAGTACCCGGCCGCGATGGCGACCCGCTGGCTGGACCCGTTCTCGGGGTCGGTCAACAGGCGTAACCGCACGTACTCGTTGGCGAAGGCGGCCTCGGTCAGCGCCACGCAGCCCGCGGTCGCGACGCCCCGATCGCGGGCCCACGGCGCGACCCAGTAGCCGATCTCGCCCCGGCCCGGCTGGTTCGGCGTCGCGGTGATGCCGGTGGCGCCCAGAACCCGGTCGGTGCTCGGGTCCGTGATCGCGAAAGCCGCGCCGCCGGCTGCGAAGGCCGCCGGGGCCCCCTCGGTGATCCACCACATCGCGTCGTCGCGGGTGTACGGGCTCGGTAGCGCCAGCACGAACCGCTGGGTCAGCGGGTCGTTGCACGCCGCCGCCACGTCATCGGCGTCGTCCTCGCGGAACCGGCGCAGGCGCACACCCCGGCCGTCGATGGTGTCCAGCGCGGCGAGGCCGGTCCGGCGGGTGCGTTCCATTCCGCCGATCCTGCCCGACCCGCCGCGGCTCGGGGGCGGGTATCTTACGTCGGGTTGAGGACTCGGGATCGGGCGTACCGTAGGTACGAGCCGGTCCCGCCGCGGGCGCCGGCCGGCGCCGCGGTGCGCCTACGATTGATGCGCAGGTCGTCTAGGGGAGCGCTGACTCGTGTCGATTTTCGAAAAGATCCTCCGCGCCGGCGAGGGTCGGATGATCCGCCGGTTGAAGGCCATTGCCGACGCCGTCAACTCGATCGAGGACGACTACACCGAGCTGACCGATGCCGAGCTGCGCGAGCTGACCGACAAGTACCGTGAGCGCCTGGCCGATGGTGAGACGCTCGACGACCTGCTTCCCGAAGCCTTCGCGACGGTACGCGAGGCGGCGTGCCGCACGCTCGGCCAGCGCCACTACGACGTGCAGCTCATGGGCGGTGCGGCCCTGCATTTCGGCAACATCGCCGAGATGAAGACCGGTGAGGGCAAGACGCTGGTTTCGACGCTCCCGGCGTACCTCAACGCCCTGGAGGGCAAGGGCGTGCACGTGGTCACGGTCAACGACTACCTGGCCCAGCGTGACGCCGAGTGGATGGGGCGGGTCCACCGCTTCCTGGGGCTCGAGATCGGCGTGATCCTGCCCAACCAGGACCCGGCGCTGCACAAGGCCGCGTACCTCTGCGACATCACCTACGGCACCAACAACGAGTTCGGCTTCGACTACCTGCGCGACAACATGGCCTGGTCGAAGGACGGGCTCGTCCAGCGGGGCCACAACTACGCCATCGTCGACGAGGTCGACTCGATCCTGATCGACGAGGCGCGCACCCCGCTGATCATCTCCGGCGCGGCGGAGCTCGCCACTCGCTGGTACAAGGAGTTCGCCGGCCTCATCGCCCGCATGGAGCGGGGCAAGGACGGCGAGGGCGACTACGAGGTCGACGAGTCCAAGCGCACCGTGGCCGTCACCGAGCGCTGCGTCGCGCGCGTGGAGGACCGCCTCGGCATCGAAAACCTCTACGAGTCGGTCAACACCCCGCTGGTGGGCTACCTCAACAACGCCATCAAGGCCAAGGAGCTCTACAAGCGGGACCGGGACTACATCGTGCAGGACGGCGAGGTGCTCATCGTCGACGAGTTCACCGGCCGGATCCTGCACGGCCGCAGGTACAACGAGGGCATGCACCAGGCCATCGAGGCCAAGGAGAACGTCGAGATCAAGCAGGAGAACCAGACCTACGCGACGATCACGCTGCAGAACTACTTCCGCCTGTACGGCAAGCTGGCCGGCATGACCGGCACGGCCATGACCGAGGCCGCCGAGTTCAACAAGGTCTACAAGGTCGGCGTGGTCCCGATCCCGACCCACCGGCCGATGATCCGCGCCGATCGCTCCGACGTCATCTACAAGACCGAGAAGGCCAAGTTCAACGCGGTCGTCGAGGACATCGTGGAGCGCAACTCGATCGGCCAGCCGATCCTGGTCGGCACGGTGAGCGTGGAAAAGTCCGAGCTGCTCTCGCAGATGCTGCGCCGGCGCGGGATCGCGCACAAGGTGCTCAACGCCAAGTACCACGCGGCAGAGGCCGAGATCGTCGCGCAGGCCGGCCGCAAGGGCGCGGTCACCGTCGCCACCAACATGGCCGGCCGCGGCACCGACATCCTGCTCGGTGGCAACCCCGAGTTCCTCGCCGCGGCGGAGCTGCGCCAGCGCGGGCTGAGCCCGGAGGAGACACCTGAGGAGTACGCAGCGGCCAAGGAGGATGGCGAGGAGCGCTGGAAGAAGCTCTGCGATGACGAGGCGGAAGAGGTGATCGACGCCGGCGGGCTCTACGTGCTGGGCACCGAGCGGCACGAGTCCCGGCGCATCGACAACCAGCTGCGGGGCCGCTCAGGCCGGCAAGGTGACCCTGGCGAGTCGCGCTTCTACCTCTCGCTGCAGGACGAGCTCATGCGCCGCTTCCGGGCCGGCGCCGTCGAGGCGGTCATGGACCGCCTGAACATTCCCGAGGATGTGCCCATCGAGTCCAAGATGGTGAGCCGGCAGATCAAGAGCGCGCAGACCCAGATCGAGGCGCAGAACGCCGAGACCCGTAAGAACGTGCTCAAGTACGACGAGGTCATGAACAAGCAGCGCCAGGTCATCTACGCGGAGCGCCGCCGGGTGCTCGACGGCGAAGACCTGCACGAGCAGGTCGAGCACATGATCAACGACGTCATCTCGGCATACGTGACCGGTGCCACCGCCGAAGGCGTCGGCGTCGAGGACTGGGACCTGGACAAGCTGTGGACCAGCCTGAAGCTGCTCTACCCGATCGGCGTGACGATCGAGGACCTTGAAGAGGAGGCGGGCGGCCCGCAGGCCATGAGCGCCGAGTTCCTCATTGCACGGCTGCGGGAAGACGCCCACGCGGCGTACGCCTCGCGCGAGGAGGAGATCGACTCCGAGAACATGCGCGAGATGGAGCGCCAGGTCCTGCTCGAGGTGATCGACCGCAAGTGGCGCGAGCATCTGTACGAGATGGACTACCTGCAGGAGGGCGTGGGCCTGCGGCAGTACGCGCAGCGCGATCCGCTGGTGGAGTACCAGCGCGAGGGCTTCGACATGTTCAGCCAGATGCTCGAAGGCATCAAGGAAGAGGCGGTCGGCTTCCTGTTCAACATCGAGCCGCCGCGTGAGGAGCCGACGGCCGCTGCGGCCGCACCGGGCGTACCGCTGCCGGACAGCGCGACGTTCGGTGTCCAGGCGAAGCCGCTCGCCAAGGGTCTGGGCGGCCCTCGCCTGCCCCGCGCACTGCAGTACTCGGCCCCCGCCATCGACGGCGAGGCCGGCACCGGTGGCGGCGTGACCGTCGGGCAGGGGCCGACCGTCGGTCAGGGACCGTCGATCGGAGATGCGCCGGCACTCGGCATCGGTGGCGCCGGGACCGCCGGCAAGGGTGGTACGCCCGCCAAGGGCGCGAAGGCCGCGGCTGGCGGCGGCCGGACCGCCGCTCGCCGGCCGTCGGGACCGACACCGCCGGCCGCTCGCAAGCCCTCGCCCGGTCAGGTCGTCGGGAGCGGTCCCTCGCGCAATGCCCCCTGCTACTGCGGCTCCGGCAAGAAGTACAAGCGCTGCCACGGCGCGCCAGGCGTGGCTTAGCCTGCCGGGCCGGTCCCGCCGCGGTCCGTGGCCCCGCCGCCCCGTGCCGGCGGGACCGTCGGGCCTAGATGACCTGCAGCGACGTGCAGGTCCAGCGCTCACGGCGGCGTTCCAGCCGGACCGCCATCGCCCATGAGCCGTCCCGGTGGTCGAGCACGGCCGCCACCTCGGCGACGCCGGCTCGCGGCTCGCACACGCGTACCCGCCGGACGGCCACCCGCGCCCGGCCGGCGTGACCGGATCCCCCCGGTGCCTTGCGGACCCGTACCGCCCGGCGGGTCAGGTGGTCGACGACGCCCGCGAAGTCGACCGGGCTGGTGTGTGGCCGCAGATGGGCGATCGGCCGGTACCCGTTGAGCACCTCCGCGCACGCGTCGACGAAGCGGTGCGCCGCCACCTGCGCGTCATCGGAGGCTGCCGGCTGCGCCGCCGCCGGGCACGGCTGACGCCGGACGCCGGCTTCGGCGGTCCAGATCTCCGGCGGCATCGGAAGCTGGCCCGGGCACCGCCTGGTCGCGGAGTCTGCGGAGTCCTCGCTGAAAACCGGGTCGATCGGTGGCGCGGGCCGGACCCGGATGACGGGTGGCGGCTCGATCACAATAGTCAAGGCTTCCCCCGGATCCTTGCGTTTGCCTACGTTTGCCTCCGGACAGTTGTAGCTCAATGTAGCGAGCGGCGTCAAGATGTGTCGCCACGGCGCTTGATAGGGCCTCAAGAAGCATGAAGAGGCATCATGCCCCGCGCAACCGCTTCTCGGTGCTCAGGCCAGCTCGTCGAGTTCCTCGCGGCCGGTGAGCGGGTTTTCCTTTACCCACTTGGCGGTCTCGCCGTACTTGCGCTCGATGTACTCCTCGAGCACCCGGCGCTCGATCCGCCACTGCCCCCGTCCACCGATCTTGATCCCGGGCAGCTCGCCGCTGCGCACCATGTGGTAGACCTGCGACAGCGAGACGTTGAGCTCGTCGGCGACGTCTTGCATCAGCAGGAACCGGGACGCCATTGGCTCAGTTTGCCATCGATTGCTTGCGTCGGCGTACAGGGCCGGATCGGGTCGGTGGCTCGACCGCGAGGCGGGAGACTTCCCGGCCGGGCAGCGGGCTGGAGTACACCACGCTGGTGGTCACCGGACCCAGCGCCGCGATGCGGCCGGTGACCTCCTCCAGATGCCGCATCGAGCGGGCCGCCACCTTGAGCTGGAAGCAGTCGTCGCCGGTGACGTGGTGCGCCTCGACGATCTCGGCCGTGCTGTCCAGCAGCGCGTGGAACGGGCGGTAGTTGCCCGATGGGTAGCGCAGCCGGACGAGCGCCAGGATCGCCAGGCCGATCCGCTCCGGAGCCACCACGGCGCGGTACCCGGTGATCACGCCGGACTGCTCCAGCCGGCGTACCCGCTCGGTGACGGCGCTGGCCGACATCGACACCTCGCGAGCCAGATCGGCGAAGCTCAGTCGACCGTCCCGTTGCAGTTCCGCCAGGATCCGCCAGTCCACCTCGTCGAGATTGACCGTTGATTCGCCGACCACTAGCGCAGCTTACCGTTGATTCCCCGGCCTGGGCGCCAGAGAGCCGGGAATCGTCGCTGCCGCAAGGGTGCCGCCGGCCGTACTCTCAAGCACATGGACGCCGCCACGCACTTCGCCGCCCAGCTCGCCTTCTACACCGATGTCGCCGACGTGGCGGCCGCCCTCCCGGAGCCGGGATTCGTCCTGCTCGACTCCAGAGGCGAGGCCGGGTGGGCGCAGGGCCACATCCCGGGGGCCGTACACATGCCGACCCGCGAGATCGCCTCGCGCGCCCCCGCCGAGCTCGACCCCGAGGTGCCGGTCGTGACCTACTGCTGGGGGCCGGGGTGCAACGGCGCCACCCGCGCGGCGCTGGAGCTGGCCCGCCTCGGTTACCGGGTCAAAGAAATGATCGGTGGGATCGAGTACTGGATCCGTGAGGGTCTGCCGGTCCGCACCGCCTCGGGTGAGGTACGCGCGCCGACCGACCCGCGGACCGCGCCGGTGGCCCCGGCTTGCGCCTGCTGAATGTCGCCATCGCAGTAAAGCCCTTCCGCACGGGCGGGCGATGAGGTACGAACGGTGGCGGCGCCACAGGTCGGGCGCGTAACCGACCGGTTTTGGGGGACAACACCGCGGTGACCGAGCACCTGGTCCGGGTATACCTGCCCGCAACCCTGCCGATCCTGGCCGTCATGCGCGAACGCGGAGCCCTGGACCCACCGCCGGAGGCGCACGCCGTCACCCCGACGCTTCGCGAGTGGTATGCCGAGGGCGACGACGAGGAGCTGGAGTACGTGGCGTTCACCCGCGCCGCGCAAGGGGCGCTGCGCCTGCTACGCCACGACCCGAAGGCGCCCCGCCGTCGCGTCGTGGTCTCCGCCGACGTCCCCGCCACGGTGCTGCGCCAGGGCGACCAGGAGCTCGGGTCCAGCCTCGTGTCGGTCTCCTCAGCGGTGCCGCTGGCCGCCGTGGCGGCGATCCATGTCGACAGCGCCGACGCCGAGCTCGATGTGGCCGCCGCGGCGGACGTGGTTGACGAGGCCGCCGCGGGCGACCCCGATGCCCAGTTCACTGTGGACGGTGCCGAGGACCACGAGCTGGAGTGGTACGACCCATCCGAGCTCACGCATCTGATGTAGACGGGTCAGCGTCGTCTTCGGGCGCGGAGCCCATCGTGCGGCCGAACGCCAGCAGCGCGGTCAGCGCACCGGCGAAGTAGACGACCAGCCCGGTCTTGATGCGCGACTCGCTCAGGAAGGCCACCACCGCGCGGTCGAACGGGCTGATGGATCCGACGGCGTGGAGCAGCTGGGCGCCGCCGACGATGGTGACCAGGTCGGCGGCGAGAAGCAGCAACCCCGGTCCGCCACCGGCGACGAGGTAGACCGGCCAGCGCCAGGACTCGTCCCCTTGGCCGCGGCGCAGGTACGCGTATGCCGCGGCTCCGGCGACGACGCCGCCGAGCACGGCGATGGCCAGCGACAGCCGATCCGAAGCGATCCCCCGTGAGGCGACCGTGCCGCCCGCCCCGAAGACGTTCAGCAGCCGGCCGGAGAACAGACCCTGGATGACGCCGACCGCGAACCAGGCCAGCAGTCCGGCCAGCGCCGCGGCGACCGCGCGCGCCGGGCGCACCCCCGCCACGATCCCCCCGACCAGGCTCGCCCCGCCCAGGGCGGCCGCCAGGACCAGGATCGCGTCGGATGTGCCGTACACCATCAGCACCAACGCGGCGCCCGCGAGGCCGACGGCGAGCCCGCCGGCGAGCCCGGCGCCGTACCGGATCGGCCAGCGCCCGGCGGCAGCCGGGGCACGCCGGGCGAGGAGCGCCACGGCGACGAGGCCCAGCGCGCCGCCGCCGAGCAGGCTGGCGGCGATGACGGTGGGGAGCGCCAGCGCCGCATCGATGAGCGCGAGCACGGCGTCGCCTGGGCCAACGATCGTGGCGTGTGCGGACCACAGCGTCGCCGCGAGCCAGGCCACGGCGAGCATGGCGAGGATCGTGACGCCACGGTCACGCCGCCCGGCCGGCGCCGCTGGCCTTTCCCGCGATGTGACGCGGGCAGCGACGGACCGGACGCGCGAGGCGACAGCGGATCTCCTCATGTGTGCGCGACCCTCCCTTCGCTCCACCGGTGCCGGCGAGGCTGCGTGCCGGCCTCATGAAGGGTACGCGGGCCCGTGGGAAGATGGAGGAAGCGCCCTCGCCAGTGTCGTCGAGATCGTGTAGGAGCCTGTGATGGACGCCGTTTTCGCCGTTCCCGAACCCCGCAACGAGCCGCAGCGCAGCTATGCGCCGGGTAGCGCGGAGCGCGAGAGCCTCCAGCGCCGCATCGGCGAGCTCGCGGGCGACCGCCTGGACCTGACCATGACGATCGACGGCCGGCAACGACCGGGCGGCGGCGCGGCCATCGACGTCGTCCAGCCGCACAAGCACCGGCATGTGCTCGGCGTCATCCACAACGTGACCAACGAGGATGCGGCCGCGGCGGTGGCTGCGGCCAAGAAAACGGCGCCGTTATGGCGTGAGCTGTCCTACGCCGACCGCGCAGCGGTCTTCCTGCGCGCGGCGGACCTGCTCGCTGGGCCGTGGCGGGACACCCTGAACGCCGCCACGATCCTGGGCCAGTCGAAGTCCCCGGTGCAGGCCGAGATCGACTCGGCCAGCGAGCTCATCGACTTCCTCCGGTTCAATGTCTACTTTGGACACAAGATCCTCGCCGAGCAGCCGTTCTCGGCGCCGGGCATGTGGAACAGCATCGACCACCGCCCGCTGGAGGGCTTCGTCTACGCGATCACCCCGTTCAACTTCACCGCGATCGCCGGCAACCTGCCGTCCGCACCGGCGCTGATGGGCAACACCGTCATCTGGAAGCCGTCACCGACGCAGCAGCTCGCGGCGCACTGGACGATGCGGCTGTTCGAGGCGGCAGGCCTGCCGGACGGCGTCATTAACATGGTGCCCGGTGACGGCCTGGCCGTCTCCGAGGTGGTGTTGACCGATCCGGACCTCGGCGGCATCCACTTCACCGGGTCGACCAGAGTGTTCCAGCACCTCACCCGGACCGTTGCCAACAACATCGAGCACTATCGTTCGTACCCGCGGCTGGTCGGCGAGACGGGCGGCAAGGACTTCGTGATCGCACATTCGTCGGCCGACCCCGATGCTCTGGTGACCGCTCTGGTGCGGGGCGCCTTCGAGTACCAGGGGCAGAAGTGCTCGGCGGCGTCGCGCGCGTACGTTCCCGCCTCGCTGTGGAACGACGGCGTGCGCGATCGCCTCACCGCCATCGCCGACAAGCTCAGCTACGGCGACGTCACGGACTTCAGCAACTTCGGCGGCGCGGTGATCGATCGGCGGGCGTTCGACAAGCACGCCGCGGCGCTGGAGCGCATCAAGGCGGCGCCGTCGTGTACGGTGCTGGCCGGCGGTACCGTCGACGACTCGGTCGGCTACTTCGTGCGCCCCACCGTGGTGCAGTGCGACGACCCGACCCACGAGGTCTTCACCACCGAGTACTTCGGGCCGATCCTCGGCGTACACGTCTTCGACGACGGCGCGTTCGATGACGTGGTCGCGCAGGCGGAGTCCGTGGCGCCGTACGCGTTGACCGGCTCGATCTTCGCGACCGACCGCTCGGTCATCGATCGCGCGCGCCGCGCGTTGCGGTACGCCGCCGGCAACTTCTACATCAACGACAAGCCAACCGGGGCCGTGGTCGGGCAGCAGCCGTTCGGTGGCGCGCGGGCCAGCGGCACCAACGACAAGGCGGGTTCCGGGCTCAACCTGCTGCGCTGGGTCTCGCCCCGCACCATCAAGGAGACGTTCGTACCGCCGACCGACCACACGTACCCGCACATGGGCTAGTACGCACTCACTGGTCGAGGACCGCCACGTCGAGCTGGCTGATCCGCTCGGCGTCCAGGCGCTCGCCGCCCTGATCCTGTCGATCGCGACGACCAACGTCTTCAACCGCCTCAACGTCACCACCAGGCAGGTGGCCGGCTCCTGGGGCTGAGACCGCCAGCGAGCCGGCAAGCGTCAGGCGGGTGCCACGGACTCGATGCGGTCCAGCGCGAAGACGCGCTCGTCGTCACGCAGGCGGCACCACGCTTCCAGCAGGTGCCCGTCCAGGTCCAGCGGCTCGATCACCCGGTTGGACGGGGTGCCCTGGGCGTTGGTGTACTCGATGCGCACCGGCGAGCCGTGCTTCAGCGCATGCGCGAGCAGGCGTACCTGGAAGCGGGTGAGCTGGGGCGCCCAGTAGCCGATCGACTCCTGTGGATCGGTGTCGCGCGGCGGAGCCGGCTCGGGCTCGGGCTCGGGTACCGGCGTGGCGAGCAGCGTTGCCGCCAGCTTCGACGGGTCGCCGGCGCCGCGCCCAGCATCCTCGACGGCCCGCTTGGCTGGCCGGGCCTCCTCGGCGCGCCGCCGCGGGGTCCGCTCGACGACGACCGCACCGGTGACGTCTTCCCCGATCGGCGCGTAGCCGGCCTGCCGGAGCGCGGCGAGCGTGTCGGCGGGCGCCTTGGCGCTGGCCAGCACGGTCGGGGCGAGCAGGTGCAGCCGCAACGGCGCGAGCGCCCGGGCCGCCACGATCTCGGCGAGCAGCCCGGTATCGCTGGAATGGATCACGCAGCCCACCGCCCGTACCCGTAGCGCGCCGTGCCGCCGCGCGACGTCCGTCACCAGGTACTCCAGCGGTTGCGGCAATGCCGAGCCGACCGCGGCCGCGCGCAAGCCGGCCAGGAGCGCGTCGGCGGTCGCTCCCGCGTCCAGCGCGCGACGCACCGAGGCGGGCGAGAACCGCCACGTCGACGCCGCACCGCGCGACTCGCGGTCGGCACAGCCGTCGAGCAGGCAGCCGAGCTCGGCATCCGGGCTGCCGGTCACGACGGCGGTCAGGTCGGCCTGGAACATCGCCCGGGTGCTCGGCGGTGGCAGCATGCTGCGGGCCACGGTGGCCAGCACGTCATCGCGGCCGGCGTCCAGCAGCGCGCGGCCCAGCTCGCTGACGGCGCCGAGCCCGACCACGCCCAGCAGTCGCGCCTCCCGCCACAGGGCGAAGACCACGAGGTCGATCTCGGTCAGCATGCTGGTGGGCAGCGGGGCGTGCCAGCGCACCAGAGGCGCGAGCTCGCTCTCGGTGGTCACCGAAGATCCGGCGGGCAGCTCGGCCGCCGCGGCGATGACGACGCCTCGCAGCTCCACCGCGACCCGGCCGAGCGGGTCACGGGCCAGTGGTGCGGGCCGCGCGAGGTCCGGCTCCTCCGAGCCCAGCAACGGCAGCGCGTCAAGCTCCCACCATGCACGCAGCAGCGCCGCGAGGCGCCGCCCCGGCTCGGCGGCGCACCAGTCGTCGTACTCGTCGGTCACCAACACCTCGCCGCCGGCGACCGCGAGCAACCCGGCGGCCTGGGCCAGCTCCAGCCAGAGCCGGACGGCGGACTCGGCCACGCCGGTCGTCTTGGCCAGCCGCCGGACCTCGCGCGCGCCGACGCCGCCGGACTTGCGCAGCGCCAGCGGCGCGGCGGAGCAGGACTCGAGGACCGCCGTGACCTCGTCGAGCGCGCTGCCCGCGGCCGCCGCGGCCTCCGTGCCCACCGCGCTCGGATCCACCGGTACGTACGAGGGCAGCGGCGGAGCCGGCGTGAACGGCGCCCGCCAGTCGGTGCCCCGCAGAGCCAGCGCGATCTCGCGCGGCATCTCGGCCAGCTGCCAGCCGTCGGCGACCAGCAGGCCCCGCTCCAGCGCCCAGGTCACCTCCGGCGGGAACACCCCGGCGTACCCGTAACCGGCGCCCTCGGCGCTGACCAGCGGGCCGTTCGTGGCCGCCTCCGTGAGCAGCACCCGGGTCGCCTCGGGCGCCCGGGACACCAGCGCCTGCACGTTGCGCGGTTCGCCGAGCCAACCCACGAGGTCGTCGATCATGTCCCGCTTGAGCCGCAGGGCCGGGCGGCGCAACCGCTCGGCGACGCGCTTGAGGTCTCCGGCGACCTTCGGAGCCAGCAGGTGGGCGAGCGGGCGGCCCAGCCGCAACGGATGGGCGAAGGCCCGGCGCAACGGGTCCACCATCCGCAGCCGGTCGCTCTCGGGCCAGACCAGCGCCCGCTGGGCCAGCATGCCCAGCGTGGCCTCGAGCTCCGCGTCGCCTGGGACCCGGCCGAGCAGCGCCACCAGATCGGCCCGGCGCACCTCGTCGGTGCCCTCCGGGGCCCCTTCGAGCAGCGCCTGCAACGCCTCGATGACCTGTACCCCGGGTTCGGGCAGCGGGCGGAACGCCTCGGCGACCGAGGTGCGCGCGCTCAACCGGTCGGCGAGCTCGAGCAGGTTGCGTGGCGCCGGAGCGGCGGCCGCCTCGGGCCGCCGGGCCACGATCTCGGCGAGCCGCTCGGGATCCAGCGTCGCCAGCCAGCGGGCGAGTGGCGTTGTCCCCACGGTGCCTCAATCTCGCGCACGCCGGCGATCGGGTCAATCACCGACACCAACGGTTTCCCGGGGCGGGGTGGCGGCCGCAGCGTAGCGTGGCTAGCGTGTCCGAGGACCCACGCTTCGGGGAGCAGGGCGGCTTGCTCACGTACGGCACGTACCTGCGGCTGGGCGAGCTGCTGAACCAGCAGTCGCCCGAGTCGGATCCACCAGCCCACGACGAGCTGCTGTTCATCACCATCCATCAGGTGTACGAGCTGTGGTTCAAGCTGCTGCTCAGCGAGCTGACCGATGCCCGGGACCGGATGCTGGCCGGCGAGTCCTACCTGCCCCGGGTGCGGCTGGAGCGCTGCCGCGCCGTCGAGCGGGTCCTCGTGCAGCAGGTCGATGTCATCGACACCATGACGCCGCAGGACTTCCTGGTGTTCCGCACCAAGCTGGCCCCAGCCTCGGGGTTCCAGTCCGCGCAGTTCCGGGAGATCGAGTTCCTGTCTGGGCTGAAGGATCCGGGATACCTGGCCCGGTTCCGCGGGCTGACCGACGCGGAACGGGACCGCCTGCAACGCCGCCTCGACGAGCCGAGCCTGTGGGACGGGTTCCTCGCGGTGCTCGCCAAGGAGGGCTTCGACGTCTCGACAGCGGACTCGCGGGCGGCCGCGTTGCTGGACATCGCCGGTGACCGGAGCCGGTACGGGCAGCTGTGGGATCTGGCCGAGGCGCTCCTCGACCACGACCAGGCCTGGTCGCTGTGGCGGGCGCGGCACGTGCTCATGGCGGAGCGGCAGATCGGCACGAAGGCGGGCACCGGGGGCAGCGCGGGTGGGGCATATCTGCGTACGCGCATCCAGCTTCGCTTTTATCCCGAGTTGTGGGAGCTGCGCAGCCGCCTGTAGGGGCGCCTCCCGGGTTCGTGCCAAAGCCCTGTCGCCTGGCGCACCGCCCGCCGCCATCTCCGTACGTTGGCTGGGCACGGTGGGAGGCCGACATGCAGACCCTGCTCGACGACCGGTACCGACTGGAGACCGAGATCGCGCGCGGCGCGATTGGCGCGGTGTGGCGCGGGGTCGACACGTTGACCGGTGCGCCGGTGGCGGTCAAGCTGCTGCGGGAAGAGGCCGCCCAGGTCCCGGACCTGGTCGAGGGGTTCCTCGCCGAAGCCGAGATCCTCGCCGAGCTCAACCATCCATCGGTGATCCGGGTACGCGACTTCGTCAACACGGGGGTCGGCACCGCCGGCCGGATGGCGCTGGTCATGGACCTGGTGCCCGGCAAGGACCTGCGGCGCCGGCTGCGCGCCGACGGCCCGGTACCGCCGGCCGTGGCCGCCTCGATCGTCGCGCAGGTCGCCGAGGCGCTGGACTACATCCACAGCCGGGGCGTGGTGCACTGCGATGTCAAGCCGGGCAACATGCTCGTACCGGACGACGGCAGCCCGGTACGGCTGGCCGACTTCGGCGTCGCGCGCCGCCTCGACCGGCCGGCCGGTGCCACCCACGCCACGCCGGAGTACGTCGCGCCCGAGGTCGTCGCCGGTGCCACCCCGAGCCCCGCCGCCGATGTGTACGCCCTCGGCGTCGTCCTGTACGAGCTGGTCTGCGGCCGCAGCCCGTTCCGGGGCGGCCCGCCGGGCGAGGTGCTCGACCGGCACCTGCAGTGCGTACCGGTGCCGGCGCCCGGCATGCCAGCCGTGCTCTGGCCGGTCATCGAGCAATGCATGAACGCCGACCAGCGGCGCCGCCCGAAGGCTTCCCAGGTCGCCGCCCAGCTGGCCGCCGCCGAGGCCGGCCTGGTCGGCTTCGCGCCGCTGCCCCGGCTGCCCGGCGAGGCGATCACCTGGTGGACCCGGTCGGCGGAGCTGACCGCCCCCGTGCCTGCTCCGGTACGCCGCGTCGACTGGGTGCGGCTGCCGGCCGCTCCGATCTCCCCGGCCGACGAGTACGCCGCGCGCCTGGTGGCGGTACCCGCCGCGGCGCCGATTTCGCCGGCGCCCGTCACGAACCCGTTGCCGCCCGAACCGGCGTCGCCAGCGCCGGCAGCCCAGCCAGCGCCGCCAGCTCAGCCGGCAGCCCAGCCGGCGCCGACACCGGCGCCGATACCCTCGGCGGCGTCGGCCGGGCCGGGTCCGGTCGGACCGGCCGGGACCGGGCCGGCGAGCCGTCCTGACGGGACCGGGCCGGCGAACCGCTCGCGGGACCGGCGGCGCCGGCGCATGCTCGCCGCGCTCAGCGGCGGCGCGTTGCTGCTCCTGATCGCCGTCGCGGCCACCGTCGTAGTGCTCGCTGGCGGGCTGCCCGGCGGATCGCGCGCCACCGGCAACGAGGGCACCAGCCCCACGGCCGGCCCGGGCGGGCCCGGACAGCCCTCGACCGCACCGGGCGGCGGGCCGTCGGCACAGCCCACCACCGATCCCGGCGGCGCGAGCGACCGGGACAACGCGGTCAACGACGGTACCGGCGGCGGCGCGGGCAACGGCAGCTCCAGCAGCGGCGGCAGCTCCGGTGGCACCGGCAGCGGCGGCCAGCCGGGCTCGGGACCCGGCTCGGTTCCGGGCTGCGGCCCGGCCTCCGGCGTCCCGTGCATCGGGGACCCGATGCCCAGCATGCCCCCCGTACCGACGGTCCCCGGGCTGCCCCGGCGCTGACTGCCAGCGCTGACTGCCGGCTGACTGCCAGCGCTGACTGCCGGCTGACTGCCGACGCTGACCGCCGAGAACGTCAGCTCACCACAACGCTCGCGCCAGACGGGACCGGCTCGACCGGTACGACCGCGGCGGTCATCGTCGGCGGCCGGCGCAGCGCCTCGCGCAGGGCCGCCTCGACCGCCGCCGGCGCGACGCGCCCGTCGAGCTGGCCGAACGTCTCCGGCGCGGCCAGGGCGTCGAGCGCCCGCAGCGCGGCGCCGATGACCGGTGGGTCGGTGACCACGTCGACGCTCGCGAGCGGCGCCACCTGACCGATCCCCGCCACCACGGCGTCGTGCAGGAGCGGATGCCGGGCTCGGAGCACGCCACCGCCCAGGACCACGGCGTGCGGCACGGACAGCAGGCCCAGCCGGGCTCCGGCGACCCGGACCAGCGCGACGATCTCGTCGGCCTGTTGGGCGACCACGCCGGCCGCCACCGGGTCTCCGGACGCCGCAACGGCGAAGAGCACCTCGCTGAGCTCCTCGACCCGTTCGGTGGGGATCTCACCCAGGTGCAGCGCCGCGCTGACCTGCTCCACAGTAGACTGTCCAAAATGGGCGGCGACCGCGTCGCACAACGCCGTCGCGGGACCTCGGCCGTCCTCGCCGCGCGCCGCGTGCCACAGCGCCAGCGCGGCCAGGTGGTGCCCACCGCCCCAGTCTCCGGAGATCGGGCCGAGTGACGGGAAGCGCGCGGTACGCCCGTCGGCCCGCCGCCCCACGCAGTTGATGCCGGCGCCGCACACCACCGCGATGGCGTCCGGGTTGGCCGTCCCGGCCCGCAGCAACGCGAACGTATCGTTGTCCACGGTGGACACTTCTGCCCAGCCCAGCCCCGCGATCACGGCCTGCAGCCGGAAAACCTCGACCGGCAGGTCGGCCCCGGCCAGGAAGACCGACGCCTGGGCCAGCTTCGTTCCGGCTGGCAGACCTGCCGCGGCCCGGGCCTGCTCGACCAGCACGCTCAGCAGCCGCGCCGTGCCAGGAATGCCGAGGATGTGTGGCGAGGAGCGGGGACCGCGCAGGAATGACAGCACGTTCCCGTCGTCGGTACCGAGGACGACATCCGTCTTAGAGTTACCGCCGTCGATGGCCAGGAACAGGGGTGTGCTCATCGAGCCCACGCCAGGTGCTGCGCGTTCGCCGCGAGCAGCTTGTCGGTCAAGGCGTCGGCGTACTCGTGCTGCGCCACCAACGGATGGGCCAGCAACGTGCGGTACACCCGCTCGCGTCCGCCACGCAGCGCGGTGTCGACGGCCAGCTCCTCGTACGCCGAAACGGCCCCGATGAGCCCGGAGATGTCCGGGGCGACCGCGCCCACCGGCTGCGGCGTCGGCCCCGTCCGGTCGACCCGGCAGGACACCTCGATGACAGCGTTGTCCGCGAGGAACGGTAGGGTGCCGTTGTTGCGTACATTGACCGAGTGCACGGCGTCATCGGGCGCGCATCCGTGCAGCGAGGCGATCAGCTCGATCGCGGCTTCGGAGTAGAACGCACCGCCCCGCTGCGACAGCAGCTCGGGTTTGGTGTCCAGCGTGGGGTCGGCGTACATCCGCAGCAGCTCCCCCTCGATCTCGGCGACCCGCTGGCCTCGGGTCTGGCTGCCCCGCTCCTCTCGCACCACCGCGTCGTGGCTGTAGAAGTAGCGCAGATAGTAGGAGGGTACGCAGCGAAGTGCCGTAAGTAACGTAGTCGGAAGGTCAACTTGTGCTGCCAGCTCGTCCAGATGCTTGGTGAGCAGCTCCGGCAGCACGTCGACGCCGTCGACGAAGGCCGCCCGTTCCCACGTGAGGTGGTTGAGCCCGACGTGGTCGAGCGTCACCGCTTCCGCGGGCACCCCGAGCATGGCGGCGAACCTGCGCTGGAACCCGATCGCCACGTTGCACAGCCCGACGGCCCGGTGGCCGGCGTCCAGCAGCGCCCGGGTCACGATGCCCACCGGGTTGGTGAAGTCAACGATCCAGGCGTCCGGCGCCGCCCGTACGGCGGCCCGTGCCGCCACGTCGAGCACCACCGGGACGGTACGCAGCGCCTTGGCCAGCCCGCCCGCGCCGACCGTCTCCTGACCCACGCGGCCGCAGTCGAGCGGGAAGGACTCGTCGCTGATCCGGGCGGCCTGGCCGCCGACGCGCAGCTGGATGAGCACCACGGAGGCGCCGTCGAGCCCGGCGTCCACATCGGACGTCCAGCTCACCCGGCCCGGGTGGCCGTAGCGGTGCAGGATGCGGCCGGCGAACGGGCCGATCACTGCGAGGCGGTCGGTGGCCGGGTCGACCAGGGCCAGCTCATCGACGCGCAGACCCGAGTCACGGAGCCGGGCGAACCCGTCCACCAGCTCCGGGGTGTACGTGGACCCGCCACCGATGACCGCGACCTTCATCCCTAGCCCTTCACCCCGGTGAGCGTGATGCCCTGTACGAATGCCTTCTGTGCGAAGAAGAACACGATGACGACCGGCAGCATGGTCAGGACCGTTGCCGCCGTCACCAGGTTCCAGTTCACATGGTGCAACGTACGAAACGACGCCAAGCCCAGCGACAGCGTCCAGTTCGACTCGTGCTCGCTGGTGTACAGCAGCGGGCCGTAGTAGTCGTTCCAGGCGTAGAAGAACTGGAACAGCGCGGCGGCGGCGATTCCGGGCTTCGCCATCGGGATCACCACCCGGATCAGCGTGCGCCACTCGCCGCACCCGTCCACCCGGGCGGCGTCGAGGTAGTCCTCCGGCACGGTCAGCAGGAACTGGCGCAGCAGGAAGATCGAGAACGCGTCGCCGAAGAGCATCGGAATGATCAGCGGCCACAGCGAGCCGGTCAGCCCGTAGCTGGCCCACATCAGGTACAGCGGCACCGTGGTCACCTGTGGCGGGAGCAGCATCATGCAGATCACGACGATGAAGACCGCGTTGCGGCCCCGCCATCGCAACCGGGCGAGCGCGTACGCGGCGGGGACGCTGGACAGCAGCATGAACGCCGTGGCGAGGCCCGCGTAGATCACCGTGTTGAGCAGGTAGGTCAGCATCGGCGTCTTGCGGAAGACATCGACGTAGTTCTCCGGGTGCCACGAGTTCGGCCACAGGTCGCTGGTCAGCGCCTGGCCGCTGGACATCAACGAGGTCAGCAGGATGAAGCCGATCGGCGCCAGGAACATCACCGCGAGGGCGATCGCGATGCTGTGCTGGGCGATCCAGAGCAGGATCGGTCGCGGGCGGGCTTGCTGGCGACCCACGCTCGCGGCGGCACGCTGCTTGGCGGGTAGGTCCACGATCGCGGTCATCGCGCCACCTCCCCGCGGAAGGTGCGGCGCAGCATCAGCGTGGTCACACCGAACGCGACGACGAACAGCACCACGGCCATGGCGTTGGCGTAACCCATCGCGTTGAACTGGAAGCCCATCACGTACAGCCACAGCGGGTACGTCGTCATCGAATGCTGCGGGTAGCCGAACGTCGAGGAAACGCCGCCGCCGGTGGTCGCCTGTCCACTCGCGACCGACGAGGCGACGGCCGCCTGTGTGAAGTACTGCAAGGTCAGGATCACGCCGGTTACCCCCGCGAAGATGATCACTGGCGAGATCGATGGCAGCGTGATGGCGCGGAACTTCTGCCAGGCGTTGGCGCCGTCGATGTCGGCCGCCTCGTAGTAGACCTCCGGCACGTCGAGCATCGCGGCCAGGAAGAGGATCGTGATGTCGCCGCAGCCCCACAGCGCCAGCAGCACGAGCGATGGCTTGGACCAGGTGGGGGAGTTGAACCACAGCGGCCCGTTGATGCCCAGGTGCGCGAGGATCGTGTTCACCGGCCCGGTACCAGGCTTGAACATGAAAACGAACGCCAGCGTCGCGGCCACCGGTGGGGCGAGCGCCGGCAGGTAGTAGATGGTGCGGAACACGCCGGTACCGCGTCGGACCTTCGTCAGCAGCGTGCTCACCGCGATCGCGGTGACCACCCGCGCCGGCACCATGACCACGACCAGCCAGGCCGTGTTGTAGGCCGCCTTGCGCAGGGTCGGCTCGGTGAGCATGGCCTTGTAGTTGGCCAGCCCGACCCATTCGGGCGGCGTCAACAGGTTGAACTTGTTGAACGAGAAGTAGACCACCGAGATGAGCGGATAGATCAGGAACACCGCGATACCGATGAGCAGCGGGGCGATGAACGACAGCACTGTCAGCTTGGCCCGCAGCCGCCGCCCAGAGGCCGACGGCCCCGGCCGGCGGGGGCTCCGCCGGCCGGGGATCGTCGGGGTAGTGGCCACCATGGTTAGCCGCCGAGCTGGATGAGCTGGTTGATCTGGTCGTCCACGCCCTTGAGCCCGGCCGGCAGGTCCTTGACCTTGCCGGTCTGGTACTCGGTCAGGAAGTCCTGGAACTTCTGCTGGTAGCCGGGGCCGACCGACGACGGGGGCGTCGTCGAGGAGGCCGGGTTCTTGAAGATGTCGATGAAGGTCTTGAACTCCGGCTCCACCTGCAGGTCGGACGAGGCGAGCGCGTCGGTGGTGGTGGGCACGTTCTTCAGCGCGTTGGCCAGCTTCACGATCGCACCGGTGTTCGTGGTCAGGTACTTGACCAGCTCCCACGCCGCCTCGGGGTTCTTGGCCGTACGGGCGACGCCGGTCACGTTGCCGGTGATGTACCCGGCGCCGTAGCGTGAGCCGTCCTTGGTCGGCAGCGGCGCCACGCCGAACTGCAGGTTCGGCTTGTCGGCCTTGATGAACGCGAGCCGGAACTCGGCGTCGATGTTGATGGCGACCTGGCCCTTCTCGAAGGCATTGTCCGGGCTGAACTCGTCACCGATCGCCGACTGGAACTTCGCCAGCTTGTCGTAGCCGTACCAGTCGACAAGCTCCTTCTGCCACTTGACCAGGTCCTGCCACGCCGGGTCGGAGCCGATGTTGGACTTCCCGTCGCTCTTGAGCCAGGTGGCGTTCACCGCGGGTGCCAGGTGCGCCGGCGAGTTCTCGTAGAAGCCCCACAGTGGCAGGAACCCGGCCACCTCGATGGTGCCGTCGGCCTTGCGCTTGGTCAGCTTCTTGGCGTCGTCGGCCAGCTCCTGCAGCGTCTTGGGCGGCTCGGAGAGGCCCGCCGCGGCGAACATCGCCTTGTTGTAGTACATGCCGTAGGCGTCGGCGAGCACGGGCATCGAGCAGCGCTTGCCCTGGAACTGGGTGTACTCCTTGACGGCCGCCGGGAACTTGTTCAGGTCGAAGTTGTCCCGCTTGATGTACGGGTTGAGGTCGATCCACGCACCTGAGGAGCAGAACTTGCCGACGATGTCGGTGGAGAACGAGACGCCCACGTCGGGACCGGTGCCGGCGCCGATCGCCTGGGTCATCTTCTCGTCGTCCTGGCCGCCCTTGGAGTTCACCGTGATCTTGGGATGGGACGCCTGGAAGTCCTTGATGATGGCGTCCATCGCCTCGCCCTCGCGGTCGGTGAACGGGTGCCAGAAGTCCACCGTGCCCGAGGCCTCGGCGGTCGGGGACGGCGGCGGCGCGGACTGCTTGGGCGCCGGGGTGCAGCCGGCCGCGACGAGCGCGCCGGCCGTGGCCAGGCTGAGCATGCCGAGCGCGCGGCGGCGAGCACCCGCGCGGGCGCCGGCCTGGGCGCGCGAGCGCGCACTCCTGCGCCAGAGATGCGTCATGGTGGCTCCTCTCCGGAGTTTTCGGGGGGAAAGGGGGTTATCGGTGAGGGGATCAGCCGTTGGGTAGGTGTACCGAGGCGATGAGCGCCTCGCGAACGGCGGCGAGCCCGGCTTCGAGAGCGCCGAGGAGCACCGCGTCGTCGTCGATGGAGGTGGGTGCGATGGTCGTCTCCAGGGGGGCGACCCGGCGCATGGCCACCGAAACGGCCTCGGCCAGCGCCCCACCGCCGGCCTGACCCAGGTCGCCGCCGAGCACGACCAGCGGTGGGTCGAGGACCGCCACCACAGCCGCGAGACCGACTGCGATGCGGTCGGCCAGCGCGGTCAGAAAGGTCGTCGCGACCTCTGCGCCGGTTCCGCCCGAGGCGACGGCCGTGGCCGCGTTGGCAAGGGCTTCCGCGGGTGTACGGGCGGACAGCCCGTGCGCCTGCGCGAGTCCGAGGACGGCCCGGCCGGCGACCAGCTCATGGAAGTCGACCTTGCCTTGCTCGTGGCCGCCCAGGGTGTCGGGAACGAATAGCGGCATGTACCCGATCTCGCCCGCCCCGCCCCGGGCGCCGCGCATCAGCATGCCGCCCAGGTCGATGGCGAGGCCGAGGCCTTCGCCCAGCCACAGCAGCGCGAAGCTGTCCGCGTGCCGCGCGGCCCCCGTCCCGCGCCGGCGTTCGGCGACGGCGGCCAGGTTGACGTCGTTGTCGACGCCGATCTGCGTGCCGAGCCGCTCCCGGATCGCCCTGATCAGACCGGGCCGGTTCCAGCCGGGCACGTCGACGTGGTGGATCGTGTCGCTGCGCGGGTCGTAGGAGCCGGCCACACCGAGCTGGACGTGTTCGATGCGAGTGGCGTCGGCCCTGGAGAGGGCCGACAGGTCGGCGACCGCCTCGGCGATCGCCTCGACCGGGTCGGTACGCGCGAAGTCGACCGCCTTCTCGAAGCGCCCCCGGATGGCGCCGCTCAGGTCGCACACGGCAGCGGCGATCGCCGGGATGTCCGGTGTCTCGATGCTGTCGCGTACCGAGATCGCAACCGCGTACGCGGCGTCCGCGTTGGCGGCGTAGACCTCGGCGTTGGGGCCCGGGCCGGCGCTCACGTGGCCGACCACGTTGGCCAGGCCCGCCTCGGTCAGCCGGCGCAGCGCCTCCGAGACGGTGGGCTTGGACAGTCCGGTCAGCTCCCGCAGCTCGTTGCGGGTCAGCTCGCCGCGCTCCAGCAGCAACGCCAGCGCCGCGCTCTCGTTCATCGCGCGGAGCAGCTTGGACGAGCCGGCGAGGCGGGCCACGAACGCTCCAACTTAAATAGGCAGACTAACTAACAATTGACTGGACGGTAAGCCGGCCGGAGCGCAATGTCAAGGGCGTGTTGCCAAGGCGTAATACCACACAGAGCTGGCCCGACGCGCGTCACGGCTGCTATCAGTGTGTGCTCCGGCACGGCCGCGGCGCCATCCCTTCTTCCGGCTCAGCGCAACCGGGTTTTCTAGATCCACAAGAATGGGGGTCCTAACGCGACAGTCCCCGCGCGACAGTTCACAGTGGATTCCGCGAAATCCTGGACTGCGAGCCGGTTTGATGGCAGCGTTGAAGGCATGGCGGAATCCGGAGTGAACTCGACAGCCGCGGCCCTGCTTGGGTTGCTACACGAAGGCCCCATGACCGGGGGTCAGCTGATGGCCGCGGCGCAGCGGCGACTGGGACCCTACTGGTCGATGACCCGTAGCCAGGTCTACCGGGAGCTGCCGGCGCTGGCCGAGGCCGGTTACGTGAAGATGGGCAAGCCCGGCGCGCGCTCCAGCCAGCCGTACTCGATCACGCCAGCCGGCAAGCGGGCGTTCATGCGCTGGCTCGCCGAGGCGCCCGGCCGCGAAGCGCTGCGCAACCCGGTGGCGCTGCGCGTGGCGTTCGGCGCTCACCAGTCCGCCGCCCAGCTCTCCGAGATCTACCGCCAAGCCACCGAACACCACACCGAAGCCATGAACGAAGCGCGGGAGCAGGCCAAGGAGGCGCGCAAGAACGGCGACGAGTTCGGCGCGGCGTCCCTGGAGTACGCCGCCAACAACCACCGGGCCGCGCTCGCCTGGCTCAAGACAGCGCCGACGAAGTAGCCGCCTGACCGCGCTCCGCTTCGCCCCGCACGCGAACGGCCCGTACGCTAGGAAAGCGTGACCGCTGAAGACTACGCAGACCGTCTCGCCCAGCTCGACAGCACGCTGCGCAACATCGAGACGGTGCTCGACCTCGACCGGCTCCGCAAGGAGAAGGCCGAGCTCGAGGACGCCGCCTCGACTCCCAACTTGTGGGACGACCAGGCGAACGCGCAGCGGGTCACGGCTCGGCTCTCGTATGTCCAAGGCGAGATCAACAAGGTGGAACGGTTACGGCAACGGGTCGACGACGCGCAGGTGCTGCTGGGGCTGGCCCGCGACGAGTCCGACGCCGGTTCGCTGGCGGAGGTGGGCACCGAGATCACCGCGCTGACCAAGGCGATCGGGGAGCTCGAGGTCCGCACGCTGCTCTCCGGGGAGTACGACTCCCGGGACGCCCTGGTCACCATCCGGTCAGGGGCCGGTGGTGTGGACGCCGCCGACTTCGCCGAGATGCTGATGCGGATGTACCTGCGGTGGGCCGAGCGGCACGGGTACCCGACCGAGGTCTACGACACCTCCTTCGCCGAGGAGGCGGGGATCAAGTCGACCACGTTCGCGGTCAAGGCCCCGTACGCCTACGGCACGCTCTCCGTCGAGCAGGGCACGCACCGGCTGGTGCGCATCAGCCCGTTCGACAACCAGGGGCGGCGCCAGACCTCGTTCGCCGCGGTGGAGGTGGTACCGGTCGTGGAGCAGACCGACGAGATCGACATCCCGGAGGACGACATCCGGGTTGACGTCTACCGGTCCTCCGGGCCGGGCGGTCAGGGCGTCAACACCACCGACTCGGCGGTACGGCTGACCCACCTGCCGACCGGGATCGTGGTGTCCTGCCAGAACGAGCGCTCGCAGCTGCAGAACAAGGCGACCGCCATGGGCGTACTGAAGGCGAAGCTCCTGGCGCTCAAGCGGGCCGAGGAGACCGCGAAGATCGACGCACTACGGGGCGACGTGGCCGGCGCCTGGGGCGACCAGATGCGCTCCTATGTCCTGCATCCGTACCAGATGGTCAAGGATCTGCGCACGGAGTACGAGACGGGCAACCCCAGCGCGATCTTCGACGGCGACATCGACGCGTTCATCGAGGCCGGCATCCGCTGGCGCCGCCAGCAGCGCCAGTAGCGGCCGTTCCGCGCCTTGGAGCGGCCGCTACGGCCAGATCGACTCGCGGGGAGGCGGGCGTGAATTTGGCCCCAGCGGCACACCGCGTAGACTGACCTCCCGTGATTCAGCTCGAACACGTAACGAAGACGTACCCGAAAGCCTCTCGACCTTCGCTGGACGAGGTGTCGTGCGTGATCGACAAAGGCGAGTTCGTCTTCTTCATCGGTCCATCCGGCTCCGGCAAGTCCACGATCATCAAGCTTCTGTTGCACGAGATCAGGCCCACCCGGGGCAAGGTGATCGTCAACAGCCGCGACGTGGCGAACATGCGGTCCTGGAAGATCCCGGTGTTCCGGCGCTCGATCGGCTGCGTGTTCCAGGACTTCCGGCTGCTGCCCAACCGCACGGCGTACGAGAACGTCGCCTTCGCCCTCGAGGTGATCGGCAAGTCCAAGGCGGTTGCCCGCCGGGTCGTGCCCGAGGTTCTCGAGCTCGTCGGTCTCGGCGGCAAGGAGCACCGGTACCCCCATGAGCTGTCCGGCGGCGAGCAGCAGCGGGTCGCGGTGGCCCGCGCGTTCGTCAACCGCCCGTTGATCCTGCTGGCCGACGAGCCCACCGGAAACCTCGACCCGGACACCTCGATCGAGATCATGCGCCTGCTCGACCGCATCAACCGAACCGGTACGACCGTGGTGATGGTCACCCATGACTCGAACATCGTGAACCAGATGCGCCGCCGGGTCGTCGAGATCGAAAGCGGCCGCGTCGTGCGCGACCAGGCGCGCGGCGTCTACGGCTGACAGCGGGATTCCGGGAAGGACCACTCAATGCGTTTCAAGTATGTCCTGTCCGAGGTCGCAACCGGGCTGTGGCGCAACGTCACCATGACGATCGCGATGATGATCACGATGGCCGTGTCGCTGACCATGCTCGGCGCGAGCCTGCTGCTCTACCTGCACGTCAACAAGATGAAGGACTACTACTTCGCCCGGGTCGAGGTCTCGATCTTCCTGAAGAACGAGATCACCCCGGAGCAGCGCGACAGCCTGGGCGAGGACCTGAAGAGCAACCCGCTGGTCAAGAGCGTGCAGTACGTGAGCAAGGAAGAGGCGTACAAGCAGTTCCAGGTCCAGTTCAAGGACGCACCGGATCTGGTGGCCGCCACCAAGCCGGACTCGCTGCCGGAGTCCTTCCGGGTGAAGCTGAAGAACCCCAAGCAGTTCCAGCAGGTCTCCGACCAGTACAAGACGCGCGACGGGGTCAGCGAGGTGGTCGACCAGCAACGCCTGCTCGGCAAGCTGTTCTCGGTGCTCGCGTCGCTCCAGCACATGGCCCTGATCGTCGCCATCGTGCAAGGGCTGGCGGCGCTGCTCCTGGTCGCCAACACGATCCAGGTGGCCGCCTACAGCAAACGCCGCGAGGTGGCGGTGATGAAGCTGGTCGGCGCGGCGAACTGGTTCATCCAGCTGCCGTTCGTACTCGAGGCGGTGTTCGCCGGCCTGATCGGCTCGATCATCGCGTTCCTGGTGCTGATCGCAGGCAAGATCTTCCTGCTCGACGGCTCGTTGAAGTCGTTGGCGACGCTGCTGACACCGGTCGACTGGTCGAACGTGATCCTGATGTTGCCGATCTTGGCGGGGATCGCCGCCGCGGTCAACGCGGTCGCCGGCTGGATCACGTTGCGCTTCTACGTGCGGGTGTAACGAAGAGCGGCCGTCTGGCGCTGACCGGTAGCATTGTCGGGTTGCCCAGCGGACCGCGCAGGAGGTGGAGTCGATGCCCCGCGAGAAAGGGCGCAAGGTGATCGTCTCCAACCGCAAGGCGCGGCACGACTATGCGATCCTCGACTCGTTCGAGGCCGGGGTCGCGTTGACCGGCACCGAGGTGAAGTCGCTGCGGGCCGGCCGCGCCTCGCTCGTCGACGCGTACGCCCAGGTGAAAGACGGCGAGGTCTTCCTGCACGGGATGCACATCCCGGAGTACACCCAAGGCACCTGGACCAACCATGAGCCGCGCCGGGTCCGCAAGCTGCTGTTGAAGCGCATGGAGATCGACCGGCTGTCCGGGAAGGTCAACGAGAGCGGGCTGACCCTGGTGCCGCTCGCCGTCTACTTCTCCGACGGGTGGGCCAAGGTCGAGATCGGGCTGGCGCGCGGCAAGCGCTCCTACGACAAGCGTCAGGACCTGGCCAAACGTGATGCCGAGCGGGAGATGACGCGGGCGGTGGGGCGCCGTAGCAAGGGCATGGACTAGTTTTGCCCTCCGCTGTCGTATATCGGTTATGAGAGCTGATCCGACGATCGTGGAGCGTGACTCGCAGCGGTACGTGGCGGTCAAGCGGGTGGTCACCCTGCAGACCATGAACGAGATCGCCGACCGCGTTCCAGGGCTTTTCGGCTGGCTGGGCACCCGGGGCATCGCCCCGGCGGGACCGCCATTCCTCAGGTACAACGTCATCGACATGGAGCGCCAGCTGGAGGTGGAGGCCGGGGTACCGGTCGCCGACGTGGTCAGCGGCGAGGACCCGGTCTTCACCGGTGTCCTGCCGGCGGGTCGCTACGTGACCGTTACGCACGTCGGCCACCCCGATGGGCTCATCGACGCTACCGCGTCCATGCTGGCGTGGGCGGCGGAGCGAGGCCTGGTATGGGACATGGTTGAGACGGCCGACGGCCAGCACTGGGGGTGCCGGCTGGAGGTGTTCCACACCAACCCGGCCGAGGAACCGGACATCCACAAGTGGGAGACCGAGCTGGTGTTCCGGCTGGCCGACTGAGCCGTCCGCCTGACCGCCGTCCGCCTGACCGCTGTCAGCTGGATCGCCTGTAAGCCTGGGGTCGCCTGTAAGCTGGGTCGCCGCCACGGAGCGTAAGCGGGATGAGATCCGCATCGCCGGGCGTTAAGCTTGGGGTGGCCGCAGATCGCGGCCGCACTGCACTGGGGGTGACTGGTTTCGACTTTGTCCGTTGAGGCAGGAGAAGCGAGCCGAGGAAGCCGACGTTGTCTCGTAAATCATCGCCGGAAAGAAACAAGCGCCAACATGAAGCGCTCCGACTTCGTCCTCGCCGCCTGAGCGAGTAAGAAGTCTGTCGGTCTGGGAAGGCCTTCGGCCCAGTAACCGGCATCAGTGAGAAGGCTGGCCAATCGAGTCCGGTCGCGGGGCTCGTGCGGTGAGATCAATCGCGACTGGGCCCGTCACACCGACTCGCTCGCGTGATCGGTGGGGCCGAGTAGAGGCCTAGCGAGCTGCGCTCGGAGAAGCCCTG
>WNGF01000067.1_pt1 | contig 127660 bp, 113 predicted proteins | sample 5400641 | NCBI WGS metagenome assembly WNGF01 (sample SAMN13153371, study PRJNA577476) | soil metagenome | isolation source: 80 cm soil or saprolite under grassland replicate 2 | place: USA:California | collected 2016-06-15 | reverse complement strand
TCTGCTGCTCCAGGGCCGGATCGACTACCTGGCGAAGCCGGACCCGACGCTCTGGAAGAGCGGCGACGTACGTGAGCTGCTCCTCGAGCTCGCGGTGACGCGCATGACCGACCTGTGCGACCTGGTCGGGCATGGTGTGGTCTCGCTCCGGTCCTACCTGCGGTTCCTGGACGAGACGGGCTGGCTGCACCCGGGCAGCACCACGGCGAAAGTCCTGCGCAACGAGCTCGGCCGGGTCGAGGGGACCTACCCGCAGGCGATGGCTGACAGCTCGCGCTACCGGCTCGCCAAGCGCCTGTTCACCGCCATGCGCGCCGACGGGGTCGATGTCGGCGACCACGACGCGGTCGACGCCTGGGTCGAGGCGTTCAACACCCGAGCGCCCGCGGCCCGGCGGACCGTCCTCGGCGTCCTGCTCGACGCCAAGCCCGAGCTGGGCCGCGCCCGCTTTGTCGCCAACGAGGGCGTGGTCGCCGCGCTGGACCCTGACGCGCTGGACCCCGAGGCGCCGGTCCCGCCGCGGCTCCGGCACGAACCGACCGACGAGCCGGCCGGGACGTACCCGCCGGTGGCCCTGGCCGGCGACCGCGAGCTGGCCACCGCGGCCCGCGCCTCAACATTGCTGCGCCGGGTCGTCGCGCTCGCGCGCTGGGTCGGCACCGGCCGTCCGGTCAGCCGGCGCGGCGAGCTCGTCCCGCCGGACGCGCGTGCCCTGGTCGACGTCCTCGGCCTGGCCACCGGCGGCTGGAAGGTGACCGCCATGCGGGACGTGCCGCCGCTGACCAAGGCGTTCTATCTCGCCGTCGAGACCGAGCTGGTCGCCGTGCGGCGCAGCGGCATCCTGCCCGGCCCCCGGATCGCCGACTGCGACCGGACCGACGACGGGCCGGGCGCCGACGACATGGCGCTTGCGTTGTGGGAGGACCTGTTCGACCTCACTGCCCGGAGCGCTGCCGATCCACCGTCTGACCTGGGGCCGGGTGCCGCCGTGCTCGGTGACCGGATCGGGCGGTGGACGCCCCGCGCGCTCACCGTCCTGTACGAGCGCCAGAGCGCCGTCGACCTGGTGGACCTCGTCGCCCTCCTGACCCGCGAGTCCGAGGGACCCGGGGAACCCGAGGAATCCGGGCCGCCTTCCGACCGTGCGTTCCTCGCGTTGTTCCTCGGACTGTCGGTGCGTGGCAAGCTGGCCGACCTTGCCGAGCACGGCGCCGTCACCGTCGTGGGTGGGGACCTCCCCGCCAGGCAGCTCGGGCCACGGGCCGACCTGGCCGAGGCGATCGGGATGCCGCCCTGGGCGCTGGCCTCCGACACCCCTGGGACCGCCGCGCGGCTCACACCGCTTGGAACCTGGGCCGTGCGACGGGCTCTTCTGGCCGAAGGGGAGCACGCGCCAGCCGTGACAGCCCGGCCGTAGCGAGCTGCACGGCGGTCCTCAGCCACCGCCTCCCCCGACCCGCCTACCATGGCGGCCCTGCCGGAGCAGCCACCACGAGGGAGCAGGACCGCATGCGCAGGACCACGCTCGGGGACAGCGGACCGGCGGTCGGGGCGATCGGTCTCGGCTGCATGGGCATGACCCACGCCTACGACCCGACAGGCCGCGACGACGCCAGATCCATCGAGGTCATCCACCGCGCGATCGACCTCGGCGTGACCCTGATCGACACCGCCGACGTCTACGGCCCGTTCACCAACGAGTCGCTCGTCGGCCGCGCCCTGGCTGGCCGGCGCGAGGAGGTCGTGCTCGCGACCAAGGTCGGGCTGGTCTTCGACGGCCCGGAGGGAGCCCTGCGGCGGGACGGGCGGCCGGAGCACGTCCGGCAGTCGATCGACGACAGCCTGCGCCGCCTCGGCGTCGACGACGTCGACCTGTACCAGCTCCACCGGGTCGACCCGCAGGTCCCGATCGAGGAGAGCTGGGGCGCGATGGCCGAGACGGTCGCGGCCGGCAAGGCGCGCGCCATCGGGCTGTCGGAGGTCGGCGTCGAGGAGACCGCCCGCGCCGCCGCCGTCCACCCGGTCGCGAGCGTGCAGTCGGAGCTGTCGCTGTGGACCCGAGGGCCGCTGGCCGAGGTCGTCCCCTACTGCGACCGTCACGGCATCGCCTTCCTGCCGTTCTCCCCGCTCGGGCGCGGCTTCCTCACCGGGCGCTTCGCCTCCGCCGCCGACCTGCCCGAGGGCGACTGGCGGCGCACCAACCCGCGCTTCCAGGACTCGGCCATCCGTGCCAACCAGGCCATCGTGGAGCGGGTCCGCGCCGTCGCCGAGCGGGTCGGCGCCACCGCGGCGCAGGTCGCGCTGGCCTGGACGTGCGCGCAGGGCCGGTACGTGATCCCGATCCCCGGGACCAAGACCCTTCGCTACCTCGAGGACAACACCGGCGCCGGGGACCTGACCCTCAGCGCCGACAACCTCGCCGCCCTCCACGAGCTCCCGACCGCCCTCGGCGCCCGCTACTAGCGCCGCGGGCTTGCGGCTACCTCTCCCGGTCGGACCGCTCGGCCCCTTTGACCATGCGCTCGACCGCCTCGGTCAGCAGCGCAGCGGAGGTGCCCATGTTGAGGCGGACGAAGCCGGCGCCCTGGCGGCCGAAGTCCAGGCCGCGACTGAGCGCGACCCGGCCGCGGCGCAGGAGCACGGCCGCCGGGTCGGGGCCCAGGCCGAGCGCAGTGCAGTCCAGCCAGGCCAGGTAGCTTGCCTCGGGCGGGACGTAGCCGACAGCCGGGAGCCGCTCGGCGAGCAGCCCGGCCAGCAGCCGTCGGTTGCGGTCGAGGTAGCCGAGCAGCGCCTCCAGCCATGGCTCACCCTGCTGGAAGGCGGCCGTCGAGCCGAGCAGGCCGAGCAGCCCGCAGCGATAGTGGAGGTCGTCCGGCATGGCCTTCAGGCGCGCCTGCATCGCCGAGCAGCCCGCGACCGCCAGGGCGCACTTCAGTCCGGCGAGGTTCCACGCCTTCGACGCGGAGGTGAGCGCCACGGCACGTGCGGCCGCCTCGTCGCCGAGCGACAGCAACGGGACGTGCCGCGCGCCGGGCAGCGTCAGCGGTGCGTGGATCTCGTCGGCGACCACCACCGCGTCGTGGCGGGCGGCCAGCTCGACCACGGCCTCCAGCTCGTCACGCCCGAGCACCCGGCCGGTCGGGTTGTGCGGGTTGCAGAGCAGCCAGGCGCGGGCGCCCGCCGCCAGGGCGCGCTCGACCGCGTCCAGGTCCAGCTCGAAGCCGCCCGGCCCGCGGGCCAGCGGCGCCTCAGCCACCCGCCGCCCGATCTGCGCGATGGTGGCGAAGAACGGCGGGTACACCGGGGTGTTGACGACGACGCGGTCGCCCGGCTCGGTCAGCGCACCCAGCACCTCGGCGATGCCCACCATCACGTCGGGCGCGAGCCGCACCCGTCCGGGGTCGACCTGCCAGGCCCAGCGGCGCTGCGCGAAGCCGGCGAACGCCTCGTCAAGGCGCGGGTCCGGGTAGGCGTAGCCGCAGTCGTCCAAGCCGACCGCGGCCAGCAGCGCCTGCTTGACCGGCGCCGCCAGCGCGAAGTCCATCTCCGCGACCCAGGCGGGCAGCACGTCGTCGGGGTAGGCGCGCCACTTGGCGCTCTGCCGCCGCCGCAGTGCCTCCAGGGAGATCCCGTCGAAATCCGGCTCGGTCGCCTCGCGCATGCCACCATCATGCCAGCGCCACGGAAAGGCGCCGCTCATGGCTGAGCCGAACGTCATCGCCCAGCGCTACGCCGGAGTCGCGCGCACGCTGCGGTAGACCTCGGCGACCTGGCCGGCGACCACGTCCCAGGCGTAGCGGGTGGCGGTCTGGCGGGCGACCTCGCCGAGGGCGGCGCGGCGGGCGGGGTTGTCCAGCAGCGCGCCGAGCGCTCCCGCCAGCGCCTCGGGGTCGCGCGGCGGCACCAGCAGGCCCTCCTGGTCCTCGCGCACGAGGTCGCGGTAGCCGCCGATGTCGGAGCAGACCACCGGCACGCCGACCGCCATCGCCTCGACCAGCACGATGCCGAAGGACTCGCCGCCCAGCGCGGGGGCGCAGAACACGTCCGCCGAGGCGTAATAGGAGGGCAGGTCGTCCTGGGGCACCGAGCCGACGAACGACACGTCGGTCCGCAGCCGCGGCGGCACCATCGCCATCAGCTTCGCCTGCTGCTTGGAGTCGTCGCGGCCGACCACCAGCAGGCGCAGGCGCGGGAACGACGGCTTCAGGCGCAGGAATGCCCTGACCAGGTAGACCAGGCCCTTGCGCGGCTCGAGGCGGCCGACGAACAGGACCGTCGGGCCGCCGTCGCGGTAGCCGGGCAGCGGCTCGGGCTTGGAGAGGAACTCGGCGCCCACGCCGTTGGGGACCACCACCATCGACCCGCCGAAGCGGCGCTGCCACGTATCGCGGGCGGAGGAGCTCACGGCGATGCGGGCGTCGAGCCGGTTGAAGGTGCGCCGCAGCAGCGGCTTGCCGAGAGCGAGGGCGAGCGACCGGTCGATGTTGGCGTGGAAGGTGCCGATCACCGGCACGCGCGCGGCCCTGGCGGCCAGCAGCCCGACGCTCGGCGACATCGGCTCGTGCACGTGGAGCAGGTCGTAGCGGCCCGCCGCCAGCGCGCGGCGCACCCGCAGGACGGTGCGCGGCCCGATGGCGATGCGGGCGACCGAGCCGTTGTAGGGCACTGGCAGCGAGCCGCCGAGGCTGACGAAGCCGTCCTCGGCCACCGGCCGGGCGGCGGGTGCCAGCACGTCGACCTCGCAGCCGAGCTGCCGCAGCTCCGCGGCCAGGCTGCGGACGTGGTTGCCGACCCCGCCCGGTACGGTCCAGTCGTACGGGCAGACGATCCCGATCTTCACGGCGCCGCCTCCCCGGTCGCCGGAGCGGCCCGCTCCGCCGGTGGGACCTGCTCCTCCACCGGGACCTGCGCGCCGGCGGCGCCGCGCCAGTAGCGGCTGAGCACGTGCCACTGCTCCGGGGCGCTGCCGATGAGCTGCTCGAACTCCTCGGCCAGGCGCTGCGTCACGGCGATGGCGTCGCTGCGCTGGTCGCCGCTCGGCTCCACGCGGATCGGCGGGTGCACGACGCTCACCCAGCGGCCGGCCCTGCGGTCGTGGAAGACCGCGGAGGGCAGCAGCGGCGCGCCGGTCTTGAGCGCGAGCGCGGCGGGGCCGCCGGGCATGGTGGCGGCCGCCCCGAACATGCGCACCGGCAGCCCGTGCCCGGTGAGGTCGCGGTCGCAGACCAGGGCGACGAGCCGGCGGGCCCGCAGCGCGCGCAGCAGGCCGCGCATGCTCTCCGACCCGTTGGCCAGCGGCAGGATCTCCATCCCGAGGGCACGCCGGTAGGCGACGAAGCGGTCGAAAAGCTCCACCGGCTTGAGCTGCTCCACGACGGTCGTGACCTGGTAGCCCTCGGCGATCAGCCAGGCCGCGCCGGCGTCCCAGTTGCCCAGGTGCGGCACCGCGAAGATCGCTCCGCGCCCCTGGGCGAGCGCCGCGTCCAGGTGCTCGCGGCCGTCGATGGTCATGCGGCGGCGGATCTCCTCCTGGGTCAGGTCCTCGAGCCGGAACGCCTCCGCCCAGTAGCGCCCGTAGAGGGCGAACCCGCGCCGCACCACCCGCTCCAGCTCGGCTCCAGTGGCCGAGGCGCCGAGCACCTGGCGCAGGTTCGCGCGCAGCGCCAGGCGCCGGCGCTCGTCGAGCCGGTAGTACAGCAGGCCGCCGACGACCCCGAGCGACATGGCGACGGGCTCCGGCAGGCGCCGGACCATGCGCCAGGCGGTGAGCCAGCGGCGCCCGGCCCGCTGGTCCCTCGCGGTCACCGACCGATGTCCGACCTGATGTCCGGCTGCTGCCAGACCGTCAGGATGCGCTGCACGACCGTGATCGAGGTGGCCGCCACCAGGACCCACAGGCCCGCGACGACGTGGCCGGCCAGCAGGGCGACGCCGAGCACGATGACCCGCTCCGGCCGCTCGGCGATGCCCACGTTGCAGGTGTAGCCGAGCGACTCGGCACGGGCCTTCACATAGGACACCACCAGCGAGAGCGCCAGGACCAGCGCGGCGAGCACCGCCGCCTGGGTCTGCTGGTGCTCGGCGGACAGCAGCACGATCCCGCTCAGGACGGCTGCGTCCGACAGCCGGTCGACCACGGAGTCCAGGAACGCGCCCCTGCGCGACACCTGGCCGGACGCCTTGGCGACGGCGCCGTCGAGCATGTCCGGCAGCCCGGACAGCAGGCTGACCGCTCCCCCGACCCGCTCGTACCCGGTGGCGACCAGCGCGCCGGCCCCGAGGCTGCCGGCGAGCCCGACCACGGTCAGGCTGTTCGCGGTCACGCCCGCCTTTGCGAGAGCCTGCCCGGCGGGCTCGGTAACGTGTCGGAATGTGCTACGAGCTTTGGATGAAAGCACGAGATCCCTGTCAAGGACGGTGGGCGCCCAATACGGCAACCCTGGACGTTGGCGAGGCTAGCACGAGGATTGACTCAGCTCAACGACCGTAGGTTTCATCGCAATCCGGTCACATCTCAGCGTAAGGTCTCTGACGTAAGGTCTGGTGATAGCATCGCCCTTCTGTCAGGGCAGGGCACCCGCTCCAGCCCCCCACGGGCGACGACTGTGAGGGAGGGCCCGGATTCCGTGAAGAGCTACCCCACGGAGCGCATCCGTAACGTCTTGATTGTCGGGCATGGCGGTGCCGGCAAGACGTCGCTGGTCGAGGCGCTCCTGTACGGCACCGGCGCGGTCAACCGGGTTGGCCGCGTCGAGGACGGTACCACCGTGACCGACTTCGAGCCCGAAGAGACCCGCAAGCACATCTCCGTGTCGCTGACGCCCGCCCCCGTCGAGCACGATGGGTTCAAGGTCAACCTGCTCGACGCCCCCGGCTACGCGGACTTCATCGGCGACGTCCGCGCGGCCCTGCCCGCCGCCGACGCCGTGCTGTTCGTGGTGAGCGGGGTGGACGGCGTCGAGACCCAGACCGAGGTCGTCTGGACCATGGCCGAGGAGCTCGGGCTGCCGCGCGCCTTCTTCATCAACAAGCTGGACCGCGAGCGCGCCTCGTTCCAGCGCACCCTCGAGAGCGTCCAGGCGGTCTTCGGCAAGGGCTGCCCGCCGCTGTACCTGCCGATGGGCGAGGAGCACGAGCTCCACGGCCTGGTCGGGCTCCTCTCGAACCGGGCTTTCGAGTACAAACCGGATGGGGCTCGCAGCGAGGGCGAGGTCCCCGCCGAGTACGCCGACACGACCGAGGACCTCCGCTCCCAGCTCATCGAGGCGATCATCCAGGAGGCCGAGGACGAGGAGCTGATGGACCGCTACCTGGGCGGCGAGGCGATCGCCCCGGCGGACCTCGTCCCCGACCTCGAGAAGGCGGTCGCCGCCGGTCGCCTGTTCCCGGTGCTGTCGGGAGCCGCCACCAAGGGGATCGGCTCGGCCGAGCTGCTCGAGGTGCTCACGCAGGCGTTCCCCTCCCCCTTCGAGCGGGCCCCTTTCGAGGGCAAGGTGCCGGGCTCGGACAGGACCGTCACCCGCAGGGCCGACCCGAGCGCCCCGCTCGCGGCCTACGTGTTCAAGACCCTCTCCGACCCGTATGTCGGCCGGATGAACCTGTTCCGGGTGATCTCCGGCACCTTCCTGCCCGACTCCACCGTGCTCAACGCCACCAAGGGCAAGGACGAGCGCGTCGGCCACCTGCTGACCGTGCGCGGCAAGAGCCAGGAGCCGGCCGAGAAGCTGCCGCCCGGGGACATCGGCGCGGTCGCGAAGCTGACGGACACCGCCACCGGTGACACGCTGTGCGCCAAGGACGACCCGGTGGTGCTGCCGGCGCCGTCCATGCCGGACCCGCTGCTGCCGATCGCGATCGCGCCCAAGTCCCGCGGCGACGAGGAGAAGCTCTCCAGCGGCCTGGCCCGGCTCGGGGCCGAGGACCTCACCCTGCGGGTCGAGCGCAACGTCGAGACCCACCAGACCCTCCTGTGGGGCATGGGCGAGAACCACATCGAGGTCACCCTCGAGCGCCTGAAGCGCAAGTTCGGCGTGGAGGTGAACCAGGTCCCCCTGCGCCTGCCCTACAAGGAGACCTTCAAGAGCCCGGTCAAGGCCCTGGGCAGGCACGTCAAGCAGACGGGCGGCCACGGGCAGTACGGCATCGCCCACATCGAGGTGCAGCCGCTGCCGCGCGGCGAGGGCTTCCAGTTCGAGGACAAGATCTTCGGCGGCGCCATCCCCAACCAGTTCATCCCCTCGGTCGAGAAGGGCGTGCGCCGGGCCATGGAGGACGGCCTGCTCGCGGGCTACCCGGTGGTCGACGTCAAGGTGGTCCTCTACGACGGCAAGTACCACTCGGTCGACTCCTCGGACATGGCCTTCCAGCTCGCCGGCCAGACCGCGCTCAAGGAGGCGGCCGCGCAGGCGCAGATCTCCCTGCTGGAGCCGATCCTCGAGATCGAGGTGCTGATCCCCGACGAGTACGTGGGCGACGTCCTCGGCGACCTGTCGTCGCGCCGTGGCCGGGTGGTCGGCACCGACCCGGTCGGCACCGGCCGCACGCTCGTCCGCGCCACCGTGCCCGAGGCCGAGGTCGTCCGCTACGCCATCGACCTGCGCTCGATGACCCGGGGCAAGGGCTCGTTCGCGCGCCGCTTCTCCCACTACGAGGAGCTGCCCCCCAACCTCGCCGCGAAGGTCGCCGAGGAGGCCAAGGCCGAGCAGCAGAGGTAGCGCCTCGCGGAGGTCCGGGGCCCCGGGTGTCGGGTCCGGGGTGTCGGGTCCGGGGTGTCGGGTCCGGGGGCCGGGGTCAGCCGGGGTGGTCGTAGGCCGCGGCCGGGACGTACCAGACGTCGTGGTTCTCCGCGAGCATGTCGAGGTCGTAGGTGCCGTAGGCGAAGGCGATGCCCTCGACCTGGCTGGCGGTCGGGCAGGCCGTGCAGCCCAGCTCGACCGTCCACTTCGGCGGGTGCCCGACCAGGTCGCGGACGAGCGCGTCGCCCCGCAGCGACGGGTCGGCCGACTCGTACACGAACACGCTCGCGTAGTTCTCGACCGCCAGGCGGCGCCGGTCGGCCGACAGGTCGGCGCCGGACAGGTTCGCGACCCCGCCCGACGCGGGCGGGGTGAGATAGGCGAGCCGCTTCAGCACCACGGTCCGGCCGGGGTCCAGCGCGGGCAGCCGGTACACCGCGGAGCGGGTCGTCTTGTCGATCAGGTAGGGGACGCCGTCGACCAGGAACAGCGACTCGGCGTTCTGGACCCTGCACTTCGGCGCGGGATCCGGGTAGCGGAACCGGTAGGTGGCCAGCAGCGTCGCCTCCCGGTCGGTCGACGGGTCGGGCTCGCGGACCTTCAGCAGCGCGGCCGAGCCGCGCACGCAGAAATTGTCGCCGATGTCGGCGACCCAGATGTTGCCCTGGTCGTCCCGGGCGATGTCCTCCCAGTCGGTGTTGACGGCGCCCGAGATCGGGAAGACCGCGAACTTCTTTCCATGGACGAGATCCGCGAGCTGGCCGTCCACCTGCCGGTAGGCGTACAGCGCGGCTCGCGGCCGGTTGGCCGTGGAGGGCCCGCTGTCACGGATCGCCCAGAGCACGCCCGGGTACCGCTTGCTGGCGACCACGCCCGAGCCCTCGCCGGCGAAGAACGCGCCCCGCTGCACGCTGACGCGCCCCTGCCCCTGGCCACGGGAGGTGGACGAGGGCGCGATCGGGGTGACCGGCTCCTGCGAGCAGGCCGCGAGCGCCAGCACGGCCACGACCAGCAGCGCCGCGCCGGAAACGCGCCAGAGGCCCCCGTGGAGAGGGCCCCCGGCGACGGCCGCGGGCTGGGCGCCGTCAGCCGTGGTTGTGCGTGAAGTGGTCACTGACCTGCCCGGCGGTCAGGGCGGTGCTGTAGACGGCGGCCTCGTCCACGGTGCCGTTGAAGTAGCCGCTCGACGGCTGGTCGGGCCAGCCGCTCAGATTGTCCCCACCGACCCGCCAGAAGCCGCTGTAGGCCTGGGCGATGGTGTTGGGGTTGGTCCCGACCAGCGTGCCGTCGACGTACAGGGCCATGCCGCCACCGCCGAGGGTGCCGACCACGTGGTGGTAGCCGCCGTCGTTGTAGCTGCCCGCGGAGGTGACCGTGGCCGCGCTGCCGGTCCAGGCGCCGAAGACCAGCCGGCCGTCGTTGGTCATGTAGATGTGGCGGTCGTAGCTGGAGCTGGTGCCGGTCCGCGAGTTGCCGAAGCCGATCAGCTTGCCGCCCGAGGTGGTCGTCTTGAACCAGAGCTCGAGCGAGAGCGCGTTCGGGCCCGCGACCGCGGTGGTGCTGCTCGTGGTCACGAACTCGTTGTTGAGCGGGGTGGTCTGGAGCTGCACCGCCGTGTCCGGGTCGCCGGCGATGGCACCGGCCTGCCCGAAGGTGACCGTGCCGCGGTAGTTGCCGGTGCGGCTGCTGCCGGACGAGTCGGCCGCGACCGTGCCCGACGACTCGCCCAGCCGCCAGTAGAAGTACGGGGCGTCGCCACCGACCACGGTCGTGTAGGGCGCGTCCACGGCCGACACCGTCACCGAGACCGGGTCCGACTTGAAGCTGTTGTTGGTCCCGTTGGCCTCCTTGGCGTCGACCTTGTAGCTGTGGGTGGAGCCCGGGGCCAGGCCGGTGTCGGTGAAGCTCAGGGACGGCAGGATCCAGAAGGTCGAGCGCACCGGCGGGCTGGTCCACAGCGGCGTGCTGGAGCCGTCGCGGAACACCCGGTACACGAGGGTCTCGTCGTCGTCGTCGGTGGTGGCCTGCCAGCTCAGCCGCACCTGGCCCGGCTCGATGCTGGAGGCCGCCGGCAGCTTGGGCTGGCGCGGCCTGGTCAGGTCCGGCGGGCCGCCGAAGCGCGTGAAGCCCTGCTGCGCCCGGTTGTTCACGTTGAGGAAGTCGCCGCCGACGAAGAGCCTGGTGCCGTCGGTGGCGAAGGCGCGCGGGCCGAGCGGGTTGCCGCTGGTATTGGGGTACCAGGGGCCGAGCGTGCCGTCGGAGAGCTTTTCCACCAGCAGGTGGCGGCGGCCGCTCTGCGGCTGCTCGCCGAAGGCGCCCGCGGCGGAGCAGTTGTGGGCGTGCGAGCCCTTGTAGAGCCAATTGCCGATGATCTCGACCGCCTGGGTGGCGCCGAGGCAGTCATTGCGCCACACCAGGGCGCCGTCGCTCTGGCTGGCGGCGAAGGTGCCGTCGAAGCAGCCGCCGCCGGTGCCCTCGGCCGCGAAATAGACGTTGCTGGAATCCACGCGGATGTCGCGGATGTCGGAGGTGCAGGACCCGCTGTGCGGCGGCAGGAAGCTCGCGGTCGCCCAAGGCAGGGTGGCGCCGGTGTCCGGGTCGAGCGCGCCGGTGCCGCGCCGGGCGACGCCGTTCAGGTCGCTGAAGTAGCCGCCCGCGAACACGCGGCTGCCGTCCGGGGCGACCGCCACGCGGAAGACGGTCGAGTCGGCCGTGGGCGCCCACGGCAGGGGGCTCCCGCTGCCGGTGGCGCTCACCTCGCCGAGGTTGGTGCGGGCCTGGCCGTTGATCGCGCTGAAGGTCCCGCCGAGGTAGATGGCGGCGCCCTTGAGAGCGATGCCCCTGATGGTGCCGTTCACCCGCGGGGCCCAGCTCGTCAGGTTCCCGGTGGCGGTGTCGAAGGCGGCGAGCCTGGAGCGGCTGGTGCCGTCGACCGTGGCGAAGTCCCCGCCGACGTAGAGGGTGCTGCCGTCCGCCGAGGGCGCCATGATCATCGGCCGGTCGTCGAGGTCGTGGCTGAAGGGCAGCAGCGCGCCGGTCTGCGCGTCGAACGCGGCGATGTGGTTGCGGGCCACCTCGCCGGTCCCGAGCGCGGCCCCGGGCGGGCGCACCGAGGTGAAGTCGCCGCCGAGGTAGACCGCGCCGCCCACGTAGGCGAGCGACCACACGGTGCCGTTGGTCTGCCAGGACGACGAGGCGTTGGCCACGACCGTGTCGCTCTCCAGCGCCTGCGCGCCGTTGGGGGCCGCCACGACCCCGACCCCGACCGTCGCCACCAGCGCCATCGCCAGCAGTACCGCGAATTTACGCATCACTACCCTCTTCCGCTTATCCCCCGGCAAGCCCGGACCCGCAGGCAATTACGGCGTCCCCGCCGAGCCGCAGGTCAACGGCATACTGCCGGCTCCCCTTCCGGCAGTTGCGGGCAGTCTCGACGACCGCACGCGGCCGGGGACATCCGTAGGACTGCGTAGCGCCACCGACCGGGCCCGCCTTTGGCGGAGATACGGCGTGATGCTCCTGCATTTGCCTGAATGCGACCTGGACACACGCCTCGACCTGGCTGAGCCAATTGATCCGCGCAGAGAATAGGGCACGAGTTTCGTACGCGAGTTACCGCATCTGTAGTAGGTTCACCGGGCGCGAATCAGCGACAGTTGTAAGGCGACGGGTACGGAGCCCACCTGCCCGCCGCTCGAACGTCACAGGGCACGGAGGTGTGAGGAGCGAGATGGCGCGGGTGCTGCTGGTGGACTCTCAGCCGCTGTTCAACGAGGCGCTGGAGGCCCTGTTCACGCGCGACGGCGAGCACCGGGTGGTCGGGCGCAGCTCCTCGCCGCAGGAGGCGTTCGCGATGGTCCAGGGGCTCGAGCCCAGCCTGGTCCTGGTGGACGCGGTCCTCGGCCTCAGCGAGTCGCCGAGCCTGGTCGACCGCGTCCTCAGGGAGCGCCCGGACACCAAGGTGATCGCGCTCGGGGACGACCGCGACGTCAACCTGCTCATGGCGGCCCTCAAGGCGGGCGCGGCCGGGGTGGTCGGCAAGACGCACGGCGCCGACACCGTGCTGCGGGTGGCCAGAGGGGTCCTGAACGGCGAGGGCGCGGTGCCCCGTGCCATGGTGCTCGAGGTGACCAGGCGCCTGATCGCCGGGGAGCGCTTCAGCGGCTCGCCGCTGGCGCGCCTGTCGCCCCGCGAGCGCCAGGTGCTCGCCCTGCTCAGCCGCGGGTGGGACAACGAGAGGATCGGCAGGGACCTGTACATCAGCCAGCACACCGTGCGCACCCACATCCAGAACATCCTCGAGAAGCTCGGGATGCACTCCAAGCTCGAGGCGGCCGCCTTCGCCATGCGGTGGTCGTTCGAGCTGGGCGCGGACGGTGCGAGCGATCAGGCGGCCCTCGCCGGGATCAGCTAAGGCTTGTCCGGGATGCGGAGCGGGGGGCTCGACCGGCACCCTGGCTACTTGTGTGCGGCAACCGACCAGGAGGAGAGCGGACAGGTGACGACGAGTGAGCGGTGGTCGACGGACACGATGGGGAGCGCTCCGAGCGTCCCCCACGGCGGCACGCTGATCGAGCGGCGGCTGGACGCCGGGGAGGCCGAGGAGCTGGCCGCGCGCCCGCTGCCCTCGCTGACCCTGACCCCGGCCGAGACGGCCGACCTCCGTGCCCTGGCCACGGGCGCCTACAGCCCCCTCACCGGCTTCATGAACGCAAAGGAGCACGAGGCGTGCGCCGAGGCCATGCGGCTGCCGGACGGGACGCTGTGGCCGATCCCGGTCTGCCTGGGCCTGGCCGACGGGGACGCGCTCGACGGCGACCTGGTGGCGCTGCGGAGCGAGCGGGGCGACCTGCTGGGCGTGCTCGAGGCCGAGGAGGTCTTCGAGCGCGACCGGGACGCCGAGGCCGAGCTGGTCTACGGCACCACCGACCCCGAGCACCCCGGCGTGGCCCGCGTGCTCTCCTCGCCGCGGCGGGCGGTGAGCGGCTCGGTCCGCGCGGTGGTGGGCCCGCTGGACGGCCCGGTCGGCCGCTACGCGCTCACCCCCGCGGAGACCCGCGCGGCCTTCGCCGAGCGGGGATGGGGCACGGTGGTGGGCTTCCAGACCCGCAACCCCGTCCACCGCGCCCACGAGTACCTCATGAAGTGCGCGCTCGAGAACTGCGACGGGCTGCTGCTGCACCCCCTGGTCGGGCCGACCAAGGACGGCGACGTGCCCGCCGCGGTCCGCATGCGCGCCTACCAGGCCATCCTCGAGTACTTCCCGGCGGAGCGCGTGATGCTCGCCGCGCTGGTCGCGCCGATGCGGTACGCCGGCCCGCGCGAGGCCGTGCTGCACGCCCTGGTGCGCAAGAACTACGGCTGCACGCACTTCATCGTCGGCCGCGACCACGCCGGCGTCGGCAGCTACTATGGCACCTTCGAGGCACAGGAGCTGATCTCGTCCCTGCCGCCCGAGGAGCTGGGCATCACGCCGCTGCGGTTCGACAACGCCTTCTTCTGCCGGCGCTGCGGCGGCATGGCGACCGGCAAGACCTGCCCGCACCAGCCCACCGAGCACGTCACCCTGTCCGGCACCCAGGTGCGCGCCAAGCTCGCCGCCGGCGAGCTGCCCCCGCCCGAGTTCAGCCGGCCCGAGGTGGCCGGGCTCCTGATCGCGGCCTACCGGGAGCAGGCAAGCTGAGCGGCGGCCCGCTGTCCCACCGTCCCGTCCAAACCCGAGGAGAGGTCCCGACCACATGAACAACGACACCGGCTTCGTTCTCTGGCTCACCGGGCTGTCCGGTGCCGGCAAGTCCACCATCGCCAACGTGCTGGCCCCCAGCCTGCTGGACCGCGGGCACCGCGTGGAGGTGCTCGACGGCGACGAGATCCGCACCAACCTGTGCCAGGGTCTCGGCTTCAGCCGCGAGGACCGCGACACCAACATCGCCCGCATCGGCTACGTGACCGGCAAGCTGGCCAAGCACGGCGTCGCCGTGGTCGTCGCCGCCATCTCGCCGTACCGCGAGGCCCGCGACAAGGTGCGGGCCTCGGTCACCAACTTCGTGGAGGTCCACGTGGCCGCCCCGATCGAGACCTGCGCCGAGCGCGACGTCAAGGGCCTGTACGCCAGGGCGCTGGCCGGCGAGATCAAGAACTTCACCGGCGTCTCCGACCCCTACGAGCCGCCGCTCCGGCCGGAGATCCTGCTGCACACCGAGCGGGAGCCCGTCGAGGAGTCGGCCGGGCGGGTCCTGTCCTGGCTCGAGGCCAACGGCCTGTCGCTCCCCGTCGACGCCGAGCTCGACTTCGACACGGTTCCCGCCTCTCGGTAGAGAATCCGGGCTCGATGGCTCGAGGGGGAGGATTTCCCCGCACGACCTCCAGGGGGGTGCAAGCGATGAGAAGGACGCCAGCGGCACTGGCGCTGGCGGTGACGGTCGTCTCGGCGCTGCTGCTGGTGCCGGCCCCGGCGCTGGCCGACGTGCCGACCACGGCGACGCCGACCTGGCAGACCAACGGCATCGTGCGCGCCGTCGCCTACGTGGGCGGCGCCGTGTACATCGGCGGCGACTTCACGTCCGTGCGCCCGCCGGGCGCCGCGGCCGGGACCGGCGAGGTGGCCCGCAACCACCTCGCCGCGTTCGGCGCGACCACCGGCGGCCTGCTGTCGTTCAGCCACAGCGCCAGCGCCACCGTGTTCGGCCTGGAGGTGTCGCCCGACAGGACCAGGCTGTACGCCGGCGGCGACTTCACCACCATCGACGGCGTCTCGCGCGCCCACCTGGCCGCCTTCGACGTGGCCACCGGCGCGCTCAGCTCCGCCTGGAAGCCGACCGTGACCGGGCGGGTCAAGTCGATCTCGACCTTCGGCGACGGCGGCACGCTCTACGTCGGCGGCACCTTCGGCAAGGCCAACGGCCAGACCCGCACCAACGTGGCGGCGTTCACCTCCAGCGGCGGCCTGCTGCCCTTCACCGCCACCCCGGACGCCAGCGTCCGCGCCCTGATCGTCAGCGCCGACGGCACCCGGGTGGTGATCGGCGGCAGCTTCAACCACGTCAACGGCGTGGCCCGCCGCGCCCTGGCCGTCCTCGACACCACCGGCAAGGTCCTGCCGCAGCAGCCGTCGATCCCGACCTGCTCGGAGGTGACCTCGTTCGCGCGCACCGCCGGGGCGGTCTTCCTCGGCGGCGAGGGCACCGGCGGCGGCTGCTTCGACGGCACGCTCGCCTTCAACCCGGCCACCGGCGCCCAGCTCTGGCGCGACAACTGCCTCGGCGCCACCCAGGCGGTGACGGTGATCGGCTCGTGGCTGTACGTCGGCTCGCACGCGCACGACTGCCACACCGTCGTCGGCGGCTTCCCGGAGACGGGCAGCGGCCACGTCCACCACCTCGTGCGCGAGGACGTCGGCAACGGCCACATCGACTCGACCTGGTTCCCCAACACCAGCGGCAACAGCCTCGGTCCCCGGTCGATGGGCAACGACGGCGTGCGGCTCGGCGTCGGCGGCGACTTCCTGTCCGTGAACAACAAGGCCCAGCAGGGCTTTACCCAGTTCGGCTAGGGTCGCGGGCTCGTTGGCCGTTCAGGTACCGCAGCGGCGTGGCCTCGGCGGTGACCTCGCCTGGCTGGTCGAGCTGCTGTGGGGGGCCCGGGGAGCGGGGCTGGTGCGCGTCAGCACCGACGGGACCGTGCCCGACGGGTACGTCCCGGTGGAGCGCTACGCGGTCGTGCCGAGCCTGACCCGACCGCGGTTCCTGGTCCCGCTCGCCACCCGGCGCGCGGCCTGGGCGTCGACCGCCCGCTACAACGCCCTGCGCCCCGCGCGGGTGCGGGCGCTGCGCGCGGCGGTCGGCGCCGGCATGCGCCTGGGCGTCGGCCAGCGCGCGCTCCGCGACCGCCTGGTCGTCTGCGTCGCCGAGGGCGCCGGCCGCCGGCCGCTCGGCGAGCTGCTGATCAGCGAGCACCTGCGGCGCGCGCTCGGCGTCGGCGAGCTGCTCATGGGCATCGGCGTCAGCCAGCCGCACCCCAACCGCAAGCCCACCCTGCAGCTCTTCGGCCCCGCCGGCGAGGCGCTCGGCTACGTCAAGGTCGGCTGGAGCGAGCTCACCAGGCAGCTCGTGCGCAACGAGGCGGCCGCGCTGCGCACCTGCGCGGCGCACCCGCTGCCCGACCTCGAGGTCCCCAGGCTGCTGGGGGCCGACCGCTGGAACGACCTCGACCTGGCGGTCACCAGCCCGCTGCCCACCGGGGTCCGGCGCCACCGCGCGGCGCTGCGGCCCCCGCCGGTGGCGGTCAGCGGCCAGGTCGCCGCCGTGAACGGCACGCGCGCGCTGCCGCTGGCCGCCAGCCCCTACTGGTCCGGGGTGCGCCGGCGGGTGCGGGCCGCCGCTGCCGCCGAGGGCGGCGAGCTGGCCGCCACGCTCGGGCACTGCCTGGGCGCGCTGGAGCGGCGCTGCGGCGGCGCCCGGCTGGTCTTCGGCCGCTGGCACGGCGACTGGGTGCCGTGGAACCTGGCCTGGGAGGGCGGGCGCCTGCACGCGTGGGACTGGGAGCACTCCGGCGACGACGCCCCGCTCGGCTTCGACCTGCTGCACTGGCAGTTCCAGGTCGCCTTCGTCGCGCAGCGGCGCGACGCCGCCGACGCCGCGGCGCGCTGCGCCGGGCTCGCGCTGCCGCAGCTCCTCGGGCTCGGCGTCCAGCAGCCCGCCGCCGGCGACCTGCCGTTGCTGTACCTGCTGGAGGCGTACCTGCGCGGCTACCGGATGAAAGCCGCCGGCGCCGGCTGGAACCCGCGCTTCCACCCGCGCATGCTGGAGGTGCTGGCCGACCGCACGACGGGGGCGCCGGGTACGCCGAAGGGAGGGAGCCGCGATGCGTGACGGCAGCTCCCCGACGGTGAGCGTGGTCGTCCCCACCCGCGACCGGCCCGAGCTGCTGCGCCGCGCCGTCCAGCAGGTGCTCGACCAGCGCTACCCGGGCGAGATCGAGTGCGTGGTCGTGTTCGACCAGAGCGACCCGGCGGAGGTGCCCGTCGAGCTGGCCGAGGGGCGCCGGCTGCGGACCGTGAGGAACCAGCGCGTCCCGGGCCTGGCCGGGGCGCGCAACGCCGGCGTGCTCGCGTCCAGCGGCGAGCTGGTCGCCTTCTGCGACGACGACGACGAGTGGCTGGCGGGCAAGGTGGCCGCGCAGGTCGAGGCCCTCCGCGACCACCCGGAGGCCGCCGTGGTCGCCTGCGGCATCTTCGTGCACTACGGCGAGCGCGTGATCGAGCGCCTGCCGCCCCCGGGCCCGGTCCCCCTCGAGCGGTTCCTGCGCAGCCGCACCATGGAGATCAACCCGTGCACCATCCTGGTGCGGCGCGACGCGCTGCTCGGGCCCATCGGGCTGGTCGACGAGGAGCTGCCGGGCAGCTACTACGAGGACTACGAGTGGCTGCTGCGGGCGGCGCGGGTGGCGCCGGTCCTGGTCGTGCCCGAGCCGATGGTGCGGATCCACTGGCACGCCACGTCGTTCTTCGCCGAGCGCTGGCGCACGATCATCAGCGCGATCGCCTACCTGGTCGACAAGCACCCCGAGCTCCGCGGCGACCAGGCGGGCATGGCCCGGCTCGAGGGCCAGCTCGCGTTCGCGCACGCCGCGCTGGGCGAGGGCAGAGAGGCCCGCCGCTGGGCGGCGAGCGCGCTGCGCCGCAACTGGCGCGAGCGGCGGGGCTACGTGGCGCTGGCGGTGAGCACGCGGCTGCTGCGGGCCGAGCAGGTCCTGCGCCTGGCGCACGCCATGGGGAAAGGGGTGTAGGGCGTGGCCGCGCCCGTCGGCCCGACGGCGGCGCCGCAGCGGCTGCGGCCGCTGCCGCGCTGGCCGCTGCTCGCCCTGTACCTGGGCTTCCCGCTGTGGTGGGTGCTCGGGCTCGGCGCGCTGATCTGGCCCCTCCTGACGCTGACGATGCTGCTCGCGCTGGCGGTCCGCGGCCACGTCCGCGTGCCCCGCGGCTTCGGGCTCTGGTTCGGGTTCCTGGTCTGGATGCTCGGGTCGGGGCTGCAGCTCGACTCGGGCGCCAGGGTGATCGGCTGGTCCTACCGGGCGGCGCTGTACCTGTCGGCCACCGTGGTCTTCCTGTACGTCTACAACGCCCCGCGCGAGCGGCTGCCGGCGCGCACCCTCACCCTCGCGCTGACGGCCTTCTGGGCGTTCGTGGTCGTCGGCGGCTACCTCGGACTGCTGTTCCCCCACACCTCCTTCGCCACCCCGGTGGAGCGGCTCATGCCCGGCGGGCTGCTGGCCAACAGCTTCGTCCACGCCCTGGTGCACCCCTCGTTCGCCCAGACCGCCGCCGCCAACCTGGGCGTGGCGCCGCGGCCACAGGCGCCGTTCACCTACACCAACGAGTGGGGCGGGAACTTCGCCCTGCTCGTGCCGATGGTGTTCGCGGCGCTGTCGCAGGTGCGGTCGGCCGCCGGCAGGCTCCTGGTCATCCTGCTGCTGCCGGTCGGGTTCGTGCCCGCCGCGCTGTCGCTCAACCGGGGCCTGTTCCTCAGCCTCGGCGCCGGGCTCGTCTACGCCGCGCTCCGCTTCGCCGTCCGCGGGCGGGTCAAGGCGCTGATCGGCGTCACCGTGGTGGTGGCCGTCGCCGGCGCGGTGTTCGCGGTCCTGCCCGTGAAGCAGCTCCTCTCCGAGCGGATCGCCAACAGCGCCACCAACCAGACGCGGGCGGCGCTGTACGGCGAGGCGATCCACCGGGCGGAGGCGTCGCCGCTGCTCGGCTACGGCGCTCCCAGGCCCTCCGAGGACAACGCCGGCGCGCCCTCCGCGGGCACCCAGGGGCAGCTGTGGATGGTGCTGTTCTCGCACGGCTTCCCCGGCGCCGCGCTGTTCGTGGGCTGGTACCTGTGGGCGGTGTGGCGCACCAGGAAGGCGCTGACGCCGCCGTGGTTCTGGGCGCACGTGACGGTCCTCATCGCCGCCGTCCAGCTCCCCTACTACGGCATGCTGCCGGGCCAGCTCCACACCGTCATGCTCGCCACCGCCATGGCCCTGCGCGAGCAGGAGGCGCTCGCCGCCCGCCCGCCCGGGCGCACCGCGCGGCCGGGCGGGCGCGCCGCCACGACCGTCGGGGCCCGGCCGGCATGAGCCGAGTCCCAGCCGCCACCGGCCGGACGGTCACCGTCCTGTACGTCGGCGGCACCGGCCGCAGCGGCACCACGCTGCTCGAGCGCATCGTCGCCCAGGCCAGCGGGTTCTGCGCCGTCGGCGAGCTCGCGTTCCTGTGGGAGCGCGGCCTGCGCGCGGGCGAGCGCTGCGGCTGCGGCGAGCCGTTCGGGGGCTGCCCGTTCTGGACGCGGGTGGGCGAGCAGGCGTTCGGCGGCTGGGACGCCCTCGACCTCGACGAGGTCCTGGCCCTCCAGCGCCGGGTCGACCGCCACCGCTACCTGCCCGCCATGCTGGCCCCGCGCCTGGCGCCCGCCTACCGGCGCCGCCTCGAGCGCTACGCGGCCATCCTGCAGCGCGTCTACCAGGCGGTCAGCGCGGTCAGCGGCAGCAGCGTGGTGGTCGACTCGTCCAAGGACGCCTCGCACGCCTACCTGCTGCGGCACGTGCCCGGGGTGGACCTGCGCCTGGTCCACCTGGTGCGGCGCAGCCACGGGGTCGCCTACTCCTGGACCAAGAAGGTGCGCAAGCCGGAGGTGGCCGGCTCGGAGGACTACATGGACCGGCAGCCCCCCGCGGTCACCGCCCTCTACTGGATGGGCGACAACCTGCTGCTGGACGGGCTGCGCCTGCTGCGCGTGCCCTCCCGCGGGCTGCGCTACGAGTCGCTGGTGGCGCGGCCCCGCGAGCACGCCGGCGCCGTGCTGCGCCACGCCGACCCGGCCCTGGGCGGCCTGGACCTCGGCTTCATCGGCGACGGGCACGTCGACCTGACCGCCGACCACACGGTCGCCGGCAACCCCGTGCGCTTCCGCCGGGGACGCCTCGACCTGCGCGCCGACGACGAGTGGTCGAGGGCCATGCCCCGCCGCCAGCGCCTCGTCGTGACCGCGGTCACCTGGCCGCTGCTGCTGCGCTACGGCTACCGGCTCGGCGGACCGGACCGCGAGGGCCCGGGGCGGCCAGGGTGATCGCCCACGCCGGGCGCGCGGCCCGGGCCCGTGGCGAGCGCTCCCGCTCGGACGTGCGCTCGCTCGCCCAGGGCGGCGTCCTCAACCTGGCCGCGAGCGGCGGCGGGCAGGTCTTCACCTTCCTGATGACCGTCGTCGTCACCCGCGGTCTCGGCGCCCGCGGCGCCGGCGCGTTCTTCGAGCTCGTCGGGCTGTTCACGATCCTGTCGAACAGCGTGCGGCTGGGCGCCGACACCGGGCTGGTGCGCGCGGTGTCCTCCAAGCGGGCACTGGGCGCCCTGCACGACCTGCGCAGGCTGGTGCGCGCGGCGCTGGTGCCGGTGCTGCTGGCCGGCGTGCTGGTCGCGGCGGCGTCCTGGGCGCTCGGCCCGCTGCTCGCGCACGTCTTCCTGCACGGCGCCGACCAGTCCGAGGGCGTCCACGGCATCCGGCTGCTGGCCCTGTTCCTGCCGCTGGTCGCGGTGACGACCGTGGCGCTGTCGGGCACCCGCGGGTTCGGGACCATGCTCCCGTACGCCCTGATCGAGAACTTCGGCAAGCCCCTCGCCCGCCTCCTGCTGGTGGCCCTGGTCCTGATGGCCGGGCTGGGCGGCGTGGCGGCGCTGGCCGCGTGGGCCGCGCCGGTCGCGGTCGGGTTCGTGGCCGCCCTGTGGGCGCTGCTGCGCCTGGTCGGCAGGGCCGAGTCGCAGGCGCCGCCGCCCAAGCTGTCGCGCGCCTCCCGGCACCTGGTGTCGCAGTTCTGGCGCTTCGCGGCGCCAAGAGGCCTTGCCGGCATCTTCCAGGTGACCGTGCTCTGGCTGGACGTGCTGCTGGTCGGCGCGCTGCGCTCGACCAGGGAGGCGGGCGTCTACGCCGCAGCGAGCAAGCTCGCCCTGGTCGGCACGCTGGCCACCGAAGCGGTCAGGATCGCCATCGCCCCGCAGATCAGCGCGCTGCTGGCACGCGGCCAGCACGCCAGGGCCGAGGGCGTCTACCAGGTGGCGACCTGGTGGATCATGACGCTGTGCTGGCCGCTGTACCTCACGCTCGCGGTGTTCGCCCCGGTCGTGCTGCGGGTCTTCGGGCCCGAGTTCGTCGCCGGCAGCTCGGCCCTGGTGGTGCTGTCGCTGGCCATGCTGGTGGACCTCGCCACCGGCAACGTCACGGTGATGCTGCTGATGGGCGGCAAGAGCTCCTGGAACCTGCTCAACACGATCGGGGCGCTCGCCCTCAACGTCGCCCTCAACCTCCTGCTCCTGCCGCGCATCGGCATCACCGGCGCCGCGCTCGCCTGGGCGGCGAGCATCCTGTTCGAAAACGTCGTCGCCCTCATCGAGCTGCGGATCCTCCTGCGCCTCAACCCGTTCGGCCCGGGCTGGTGGCTGGCGGCCGGTCAGTCGGCCCTGTGCTACGCGGGCATCGGCCTGCTGGCCTGGCAGGTCCTGGGCCACACGCTGCCGAGCCTGGTGCTGTTCGTGGTGGTGGCGACGCCGCTGTACCTCTGGCTGGTATGGCGCGTCCGCGGGGTGCTCCAGCTCGAGGCGCTACGCGAGGCGGTCCGCGCCCGCGGCGGCGGGGGGGCTGGGGTGGGGGCCGATGAGTAGGGCCTGGGTCGGGGCTGCGCTGGACTGCGCTGCGGCGGGGGTGGGCCGGGCGGGTGGCCCCTCGTCCGCTCCGGCTGCGCCCGCAAATCAGTCGCTCCGAGGGGCCACCCACCCGGCCCAACCGTGGTCACCGCATGCCTCCCCCCGGTCTCGTGGGCTTCCCGCCAGCCTGACCCGAGGCCCCACACCGACCTTCCCCGCATGCGCCACACGTCCACCCCCCGCGGCCCGTGGCGCCTGGATTTCGGATCGGGAGATCTCCACGACTTTTCCAGCGCCGGGCGCCGACCTCGTGGCCACGAGGGACCCGATGACAGATCGCCGGCCTCGATTCGGGCGACTGGGGCCGCCTGCACCGCGATGCGCCGGCGTCGGTGCGGGGTACCCACCAGTCGCCCTTGCTGGTCGGCACGGACACGAGGTCGGACGGTGACCACGGTTGGGCCGGGTGGGTGGCCCCTCGGAGCGACTGATTTGCGGGCGCAGCCGGAGCGGACGAGGGGCCACCCGCCCGGCCCACCCCCGCCGCAGCGCAGTCCAGCGCAGCCCCAGCCACAGCCCCCAGCCACAGGAGGCACCCCGAAAATGAGCACCGCCCTCGCCGAGCACCCGCGGCCCGCCCTCGTCGACCCCTTCAAGACCCGCGCCAAGCAATCCGTGCGACTCTACGGCCAGCTCACAGCCCCCCTGCGCCCCCTCCCCGACTTCATGATCATCGGCGCCAAGCGTGGGGGCACCACCTCCCTGTACAACTACCTGCTGGAGCACCCGCGCGTCCTTCCGCTGCTCCCTTCGCGGCAGCGCATCAAGGGGGCGCACTTCTTCGACAGCAACTTCGACCGGGGGACCGGCTGGTACCGGTCGCACTTCCCGACGGGGGCGTACCGGCGGCTGCGGGCGCGCGACGGCGGGCCGGTCCTCGCGGGGGAGGCGAGCCCGTACTACCTGTTCCACCCGCTCGCGGCCGAGCGGGCGGCAGGGCTCGTCCCCGACGCGAAGGTGCTCGTGCTCCTGCGGGACCCGGTCGAGCGCGCCTGGTCCCACTACAAGGAGCGGGTGCGCCACGGCGCCGAGCCGCTGGGCTTCGAGGAGGCGCTCGAGCGCGAGCCGGAGCGGCTGGCCGGCGAGGTGGAGCGGGTGCTCGCTCAGCCCGGCTACTCGAGCTTCGCCCACGAGCACTTTTCCTATGTGGCGCAGGGCCGCTACCTCGACGTGCTCCCCGCCTGGCTGGAGCGCTTCCCGCGGGAGCGGGTGCTGGTGCTGCGGAGCGAGGACTTCTACGCCGACCCGCAGGCGGTCCTGGACCGGGTGGCGGCGTTCCTGGGCCTGCCGTCGTGGCGCCTGCAGGACCGCACGCGGCACAACTACCACCCGGCTGCCGACATGCGCGAGGAGACCCGGCGTCGCCTGCGGCGCCTGTTCGCGCGGCACAACCGGGAGCTGGCGGAGCTGCTGGGCATGCGGCTCGGCTGGGCGTAGGGGCCTGCGGGTGCGCTCGGGCCGGGTCGTGGTCGCCGGGGGGGCGGCGCTGCTGGTGGCTGCCTTGGGGGTCGTCGCGTGGGCGCTGGTGGTCCGCGGGGGGTCTGGGTCCGGCGGTGCGGGGATCGCGCCGCCGGAGCGGGGGGCGTGGCTCGGGTCCTGGGTGGCGAGCCGCTACGGGTCCTCCCGCGAGGGGCGGGAGCGGGCGGTGCTCGAGCTCGAGTCCAAGCTGGACCGCAAGCTGGCGATCGATCACACGTACGTGCCGTGGGGGACTTCGATCGGCTGGCAGCCCGCGTGGGACCTGGCGCAGGGCCGTATCCCGCTGATCTCCTTCGGGTTCGGCGGCGACACCCGCGAGGTCGCCGCCGGCCGCCACGACGCCTACCTGCGCTCGCTGGCCGAGGAGGTCCGCGGGCTCGGCAGGCCGGTGCTGCTGCGCTACGCCTACGAGATGGACGGCGAGAACAGCACCTCCTGGGTCCATTCCGGAGGCGACTACGTGGCCGCCTGGCGCCACGTCCACAAGCTGTTCGCCGGGCTGGACGCGGCCTGGGTGTGGGCGCCGAACGCCAGCGCCTTCGCCGACCCGCCGGCCGTCGAGCGCTACTGGCCCGGCGACGGCTACGTCGACTGGGTCGGCGCCGACGGCTACAACTGGTACGGCTGCCGCAACCGGACCGACTGGCGCGGCTTCGGCGAGGTGTTCCGGCCCTTCTACGCCTGGGCGGGGGCGCGCGGCAAGCCGCTGATGATCGCCGAGGCCGGCACCACCGAGGACAGCGCGGACCCCGGCCGCAAGCAGGCCTGGTACACCGACGCGGCGGCCGCGCTCAGGGCCATGCCCAAGGTGCGGGCGGTGGTGTTCTTCGACTCGTCCAACCCGTGCCCGTGGTGGGTCGACACGACCGCTCGGTCGCTGGACGGGTTCAGGAGGCTGGCACGGGACCCGCACCTGGAGGCCGCGCCGCCGCCCGCCGAGTAGGGCTACCGGGCGAGCGCCCGGGGTGCCACCCTGGCCGCCACGCGGCGCAGCGCCTGGCCGGTGAAGGTGCGGTGCGGCTCGAGCACGATGCGGTGCCCCTCCAGCGGCGGGGTGGACGGCGAGTTCCAGCCGGCGTCGGTGGTGAAGGCGTGCCAGTACCCCGCGCGCTCGGCCGCGCGGACGGTGTCGCTGTCGTACTCGCCGGGCTGGCCGCTGGGGTAGGCGAGCAGCCGCACCGGCACGCCCAGCCCGGCCTCGAGCCGCTCCCTGGCGGTGACGAGGTCGTGGAGCTGCTCGTCGGGCGTCTCCCTGCTGAGCACCGCGTGACGGTTGGAGTGGGAGCCGATCTCGAAGCCGCGCCGCACCAGCTCCTTGGCGCCGGGCCAGTCGAGGAACAGCTCCCGGTCGCCGGGCGTGCCCCGCGGGCGCAGCCGCTCGACCAGCTCGTGGGCGGCCTGGTCGCGCTCGGTGCGGCCCATCTGGCGCAGGCGGCCGCTGAGCCACTGGTAGGAGCGCCTGCCCTGGGCGCCGCGGGCGGGCAGGACGCGGTGCTCCCAGCGGACCGACTCGCTGCCGGCGTTGGCGAAGGCCCAGCCGAGCAGCTCCCACCAGGCCCGCACCTCTCCGGCGAGCAGCCCGGGCACGAGGAAGAAGGTGGCGGGCAGGCGCAGGCGCTCCAGCAGCGGGACGGCGAGGTCCAGGACGTCCTTGTAGCCGTCGTCGAAGCTGAGGGCGACCGCCCGGGGTGGCAGGGGCCGGCCGCTCCGGAGGGCGTGCAGGGATTGCTGCAGCGGGACGACGGTCGCGAGCCGGGCGAGGTGGCGGAGCTGGCGCTCGAGGCGGCGGACGCCGGCGCTGGAGGGCGCGGGATAGCACCACGTGGCCTCCACGTTGTGCCAGGCGAGGACCGTCAGCCGCTGCGCCATGGAGGCTCCTTCTGGAGGGTCGTGCGGAGACGGCCGAGGTGGTCGCGGGTGCCGCGCGCGGCGCGGCGCAGGGAGGGGTGGCGCACGACGAGGTCGCGGGCCAGGCGCGGCGGCGCGCGCTGGGCCCGGCGGAGCGCCGCGCCCGCCGACGGGCGCTCCACCCAGCCCTCGGCGATGGCCACGTCCGCGGTCTTGAACGACTCCTTGTAGCGCTCGTGCCCCTTGCCGAGGTCGAGCTGCGCGATGCCCGCCCCCGCCGCCGCCTCGGCCAGCCTGAGCAGCAGCACCAGTCCCGGCGAGTACTTCGAGCAGTCGACGTCGTAGGCCGGGAACCACCAGGACAGGACCGTGTCCGAGCGGATGCCGAAGTGCGCCGCCACCGGCCGCCCGCCCGCGTACAGCACCGAGAGCACGCCCGCGAACTCGCTGCTCCGCGTCTGGTACAACTCCTCGGCGAGCTGGACGATCCAGCCCTTGGCGAAGCGGTCGTAGCGGCCGGTGCGACGGTACTGGCTCGACTTCCACCCCATCAGCGCACGCAGGGCGGCGGGGTCGCGGGCGTCGTACTCGAAGCGGACCTCCCCGACCTCGCGGGCGAGCTTGCGCTCCTTGTAGAGGGTCGACTTGACCAGCTTCCTGGTGGTCGGCCGCCGCCCGTCCAGGTAGTGCCGGTAGCCCTGGGAGAGGTCCAGCACCGGCGAGCGCTCGGCGACGACGTGGTACGGCTTGAACGGCGCCTGGCACGCGAGCAGGTGGTCGAACTCCCACACGGCCAGGTCACAGGACCGCAGCAGCGCCCGCGGCTCCCAGTCCAGGCCGGGAGCGTGGACGAGGCCCTGGCAGTCCGAGACGCCGGCGCCGACGGCCCTGCCGACGCCGAGCGGGCGACGCTCATAGGGCAGGAACCCCACCGGTCCCTGGTCGTCGGTGAGCACCGCCACCAGGCAGTTGGCCCGTGCCCGGGCCACCGCCAGCGCGAACGGCGCCGACAGGAAGGGGTTCGCCAGGCCCGGGTCGCGGCGCTGCAGGTCGAGCCACCGGCTCAGCTCTCGAGGGCCCAGCTCGTCCGGGCGGGCGACCGAGATCCTCACAGTGCGGTCCGCTTCTTCCAGAGCGCGCGCGTCAGGCCGAGGCAGAACCTGGGATTGCCGAGCACGTAGCGGGCGAACAGCCGCCGCGGCTCGATGGCCAGCCGGTAGAGCCACTCCAGACCGTTGCGGTACATCCAGGCGGGCGCGCGCCGGTTGCGCCCGGACACCCAGTCGTACAGGCCGCCGCAGGTGAGGATGGCGCTGGGCCGCAGCTCCAGCAGGTGCTCCCACACCCATTTCTCCTGGTAGGGGTTGCCGAGGCCGACCAGCAGGACGCGCGCTCCGGAGCGGTTGACGGCGGCGATCACCTCGGCGTCCTCGCCGGCGGAGAAGTAGCCGTGCTGGGTGCCGGCGACCTCCAGGCCCGGGTACAGCGCGCGCAGGCGCCGCGCCGCCGCCTCCACCACCTCGGGCCGCCCGCCCAGGAGGAACAGGGGGAAGCGCCGCCTTGCCAGCATCGCGGCGACCGGGTAGATCATCTCGGTGGTCGGCACGCGGGCCGGGACGTCGTGGCCCAGCATCCTGGCCGCCCACACCACCGACTGGCCGTCGGCGTAGTTGAGGCCGCTGTGCTCGAGCAGGGCGGCGAGCGCCGGGTCGTCGTGCGCCAGGTTGACCAGGTGGGCGTTGACCGGGACCGCGAACTGGCGGTCCCCCTCGTCGACCCAGGCCTCGACCGTGCTGACGAACTGCTCCTCCGAGCAGGCGTCCAGCGGTACGCCGAGGACGCGCTTCCGTGGGAACGGGCGCTCGGCGGGACGGCCGTCGCCGACCTGGGGGGGTGCGAACGCTGGGGCGACGTCTTCGATCAACGCAAGCAGACTCCTACCTACCTAATAGGCCCCCCTGGGCGCGAGCAGCAGCGGGACCGTCTTGACCACGACGAACAGGTCGTACAGGAGCGACCAGTTCTCGATGTAGAAGAGATCGAGCCGGACGTACTCATCGAACGACAGCTCGCTGCGGCCGCTGACCTGCCACAGGCCGGTGATGCCGGGGGGCACCTCGAGACGGTCGAGCTGCCAGTCCTCGTAGGCGTCGACCTCGCTGGCCAGCGGCGGCCTCGGCCCCACCAGGCTCATCTCGCCCTTGAGCACGTTGAAGAGCTGCGGCAGCTCGTCCAGGCTGTAGCGCCGCAGGAACCGCCCGATCCGGGTGATCCGCGGGTCGTCCCGCAGCTTGAACAGGGGCCCGTCCGCCTCGTTGCGGCTCAGCAGGTCGGTCAGCAGCATCTCGGCGCCGGGCACCATCGTGCGGAACTTGAGCAGCGTGAACGGCTGGCGGTGCCGGCCCATCCGCTCCTGGCGGAAGAGCACCGGCCCGCGGTCGTCGAGCTTGATGGCGACGGCCACGGCCAGCAGCAGCGGCGAGATCAGCAGCAGGCCGACCGACGAGAGCACGATGTCGAAGCTCCGCTTGGCGATGGCCTGCGCCCGGGTGAGCCGCACGGCATTGATCGACAGCGCCATCAGGCCGCCGACGGAGCGGGGCGTCACCCGGGTGGTCGACAGCATGGCCGGGACGTTGGCGGTCACCCGGATCTCGATCCCGTCGAGCCGCCTGGCTTTGAGCACGTGCTTGAGGTCGACGGCCTGCACCGCGGTGGCGGCCACGAAGACGCAGTTGGCCCCGGTCCGGTGGATCAGCTCGCGGAGCTGGCCGATGGGGCCGAGCACCGGCAGCTTGGAGGCGGTCGCCTCGGCCGAGGTGCTGACGAAGCCGAGCGGGCGGAAGCCGAGGCTGGAGCTGGTCAGCAGGTCGGCCAGGTGCTCGGCCTCGTGGTTGGTGCCCACGATGAGGGTGTTGAAGGTGAGGCGGCCCTGCTGCCAGCTCCGGCGGATCTCGCGGTGCCACAGCCGGCGGGAGGTCGCCGCCAGCAGCAGGGCGAGCACCCAGGAGTAGCCGACCCACAGCCGCGAGTAGGAGGCCCTCGACCAGAACGAGAGCATGACGATCGCCGTGATCGTCATGCTCAGCGCCAGCACGATGCGCCGGAACTCCTCCAGCGACGAATACTGGTGGGTCCGGTAAAGCCCGAAGCCGGCGGCGAAGGCGGTGGTCACGAACGGGGCCACCAGCAGCACCAGCCAGAAATCCCCGGTCGGCCACAGCTTGCCGAAACGGAATTGGTAGGCAATGAGCAGTCCGGCGAGAACGCAGAGGCTGTCGGTGAACGCCATCCACCGGTACAGCGGCCCGTACAGACGATTGTCCGCGACCCGCCGGACCGCCGGGCCGCCGAAGGCGACCAGCGATCCACTCTGCACGTCGACATTCCCCGACCTCGCCAGATCTGGCCGCACCTGCTGCCTCACCCTCCCTCGAGTCGCAGGACCTCAACCCTCCGGCACGGGTCCGCCCTCCCCGGCCCGGACCACCCACACGCCTCGGTGCACGTGGGCCTCGTCCAGCCTTCAATAGCTGGTCACGCCATCGCTACCTCCTACTGCCGTAACGACGGCTCACCCATTCGCCGTAGGGCGCAGCGCAACGGCGACTGCGCCCGTCCGGCCACGCGGAACGAGATTCGCGGCCGGATGATCCGCCGACCGGCGGGGGACGGGCGGCGGACCGCAGGTTACCAGGAAGATTACCGCCCGACCGGACCCTCCCTCCCACCACCGGGGCTGCGGAATTATACGTAGGCACGCCCCACGGTTCCAACACGCAAAAGCCACAGCCGTCGCGCCGCGAGCGAAGGCGCCGACCGCTCGGACGAAGCGGCAGGCAAGGGATTCTTGACGCGCACCGGCAGGCTCCGATTTGACTACAAAATCACCGCTCTGTTATACGTCTGTTACGCATTCGAACCTCAACCGTCCGCCAACGGCCCTCCCCCCGCCCCGTGCAACAGCGAGCGTCCCCCGCGCTCGAGCGTCCTGGGACTCCCCCGCCAGGACGAGGTTCCGCGTTCCGCCAGCACCGCCTGCACGCTCCCATGGGGCGTCCAGCCCGTCCGCCATGCCAAGATAGCAAAAGGTACGAACAGACTTGATTTGACAAGAGCGCTCAAGCGAGATGAGCGGGCTGCCGATCGCTGAACCGAGTCCCCACGCGCATCGGCGGAGGGCTCATCGCACGCCCTGAGTCTGGAGGTGGCATTGCGCACCGCCCCCCGGCACTGCCGACCCCCGAAGCACGCGTGCCGTGCCCGCTCGTCCCCCCCGGGTGAGCGGCGGCGCTCTCGCAAGCTCGTCGTCCTCGCCCTGATCCTCGCCCTGCCCGCCGTGCTCACGCTGTCGGCCAAGGCGTTCACTCCCACGCCGGCGGGCTCGACCGACGCCCAGGGCGAGGTCGGGGCGATGCTGGGTGCCTACGTCAGGCCGGCACCGTCGTCATCGCGCACGGACCAGCAGGCCTCGGTCACCGCGTTCGAGGGGAGGACCGGGCGCAGGCTCGCCATCGACCACTGGTTCATGCCCTGGGGGTCGACGGCGAGCAGCCTGCTGTGGCGCGCGACCTGGGACCTCGACAGCGGGCGCGTCCCGATGATCACCTTCGGCGCGGGTGGGGACACCCGCCAGGTCGCCGCCGGAGCCCACGACCGCTACCTGTCCTCGCTCGCCGGCGCGGTGCGGTCGCTGGGCAGGCCGGTGCTCCTGCGGTACGCGCCAGCGCCCGACGTGGCCTCCGACGCCACCTGGGTCCACTCGGGCGGGGACTACGTCGCGGCGTGGCGGCACGTCCGCCAGGTCTTCGGCGGGGCGGAGGCGGCCTGGGTGTGGTCGCCCACCGCCAACGCCTATGCCGGCGCCCGCGGCGGGGTGGAGCAGTACTGGCCCGGTGACCGCTACGTCGACTGGGTCGCTGCGGACGGCTTCAACCGGTACGCGTGCCAGGGCGCCGCGCAGGGCACCTGGCGGGAGCTCGCCGACATCTTCCGGGCCTTCTACGGATGGGGGTCGGCCAGGGGCAAGCCGCTCATGATCGCCGGGACCGGCACGACGGAGGACCCGGCCGACCCCGGCCGCAAGGCGCGCTGGTTCGGCAACGCGGTCCGCGCCCTGGGGACCTCGATGCCGAACGTCAAGGCGATGGTGTACTCCGAGTCCGCGAGCGGCGGCTGCGACTGGAGGACCGGGACGTCCACCGCCTCGCTGGACGGGTTCGCCCGCCTGGCCGCCGACCCCTGGCTGCAGCTCCCCGGGTCGACCATGACCGCCTCGCCGGCGCCGCCGGCCACCACCACGACAACGAGGCCGGCGACGACCACGACCAGGCCGGCACCGAGCACCACCACGACCACCACCCCGCCGGCGACCAGCCCGCCCCCGTCCGGCGGCGGCGTGCTCGGCGGCAAGCTGGTGCCGGGCTCCGGCGCCCTGTGGGGCTCGAGCAGCGTCTCCGACAGCCTCGAGTCCACGCTCGGGCGCAGGTTCGACATCTCCCACACCTATCACGACTGGGACGACGCCTTCCCGGACGCCGGCGAGCAGGCGCGCGCCAGCAGGGGCACCATCCTCATGATCAACTGGACGCCGCGGTTCTACGGCTCCAGCAGCATCGTGAGCTGGCGCAGCATCGCCAACGGCAGCCAGGACGCCCAGATCGACCGGACCGCGAGCCGGGTGAAGGCGTACGGGCGCAAGCTGTTCCTGGCGTTCCACACCGAGCCCGAGCCCAACGTGGGCACCTACGGCAGCGCCCAGGACTTCGTGGCCGCCTGGCGTCACATCCACGACGAGTTCGTCGCCAAGGGCGTCACCAACGTGGTGTGGGTGTGGAATGTGACCGGCTCCAGCGGCTGGTACAGCCTCTACAAGGGTGGCCTCTACCCTGGCAGCGCCTACGTCGACTGGATCGGGTGGGACCCGTACAACTGGTACACCTGCCACAACAACGCCTGGATCTCGTTCGGCGACAAGGTCAGCCAGTCCTACAACTGGTTCCTGCAGAACGGCTTCGGCGACAAGCCGTTCATGCTGGCGGAGTACGGCAGCCGCGAGAAGTCGGACGGCGGCACCGCCAAGGCGGACTGGTTCAGGGGGATCGTGCCGTCGCTCAAGCGGATGCCGAACCTCAAGGCGGTCGTGTACTTCCACAACGGCACCGCCAACCCCGGCTGTGACTGGCGGATCAACACCACCACCGCCGCCCTCAAAGCCTTCGCCGCCGCCGGCACCGACCCGTTCGTCAATCCCTGACGCACGCGCACCCCCTTGAGGTGCGCGGCATCACTCGAAACGCCGATGTACCTCGATCAGGTCACACAATGGAGGCCTCGTCGCCTCCGACTGACCGCTCGGGCGGCGGGGTGGGCAGGCTCGTCGGGACGGCTGGCGGGAACATGACCATGGCCAGCGCGAGCACGGTCAGGCCGGACCAGACCATGGCGCCGCCCCAGACCTCGGCCTTCCAGCCGAGACCGCCGTCGTGCAGGCCGACGCCGCCGAAGTAGATCCCCCAGAAGACGACCGGCCCGATCGCGCAGAGCGCCCGCAGCCGCCATAGAGAGGTGGGGGACGGTCGCAGGGCCACGAGCAGGCCCTCGACCGCGACCGCGCCGATCAGGCCGAGCACGGCCAGCCCGTCGTCGACGAAACCGGTCAGGGCCTGCATCAGGACGCACTGGACGCCGAGGACGATGGCGGCACTGCCGACCGGCGCCTGCCAGCGGCGCAGCAGGAACAGCAGCGGCGCGAACAGCAGTGCGCTGCTCAGCACGAAGCCGGGCACGCCCGCCTCGATGGCCAGCCGGTGCACGTACGGGTACTGGAACGTGGTGAAGTCCTCGCTGAGGAACAGCCCGTGCCCGATGCTGACGACGTTCTCGTTGACGGGGTGCAGGTACTGGAACATGAAGGCGGTCAGGCTGGAGGCGAGCGTCAGCGACAGCACCGCCGGCAGCAGCCGGCCGAGCCCGACCCGCCGCCCCAGCCCGGGGTCGGCCCAGGCCGAGCGCAGCGGGGCGGTCACGATCAGGAAGCCGCCCGCGAACAGCCCGAGGTGGGTGGGGCTGAGCAGCGCGGCGATGTCCCGCTCGATCCCGAAGGCGAGGTGCCAGCTCATGTCGCCGATCCCGGAGGCGAGGAAGACCGCCACGCCGGCCAGGCCCAGGCCGTAGCCGGCCGGGACCGACGCGCGCCAGGAGCCCGCCGCCCGCCGGCGCGTCCACACCGACCAGCAGATCCACGCCGCGGTGGCGGCGAAGCCAGAGTAGAACACCGCGTGCCACGGGGTGAAGAACGTCTCCAACTGTGGGCGGGTGCTGTGCGCCCAGCCATCCAGGAACAGCCCGCCGATCAGCCAGGCGGCCAGCAGCGCGGTCAGGAGGTCGCCCCGCCAGGTCATTCGGGCTGGCGGGGCCGCGGACCGGGCTGGGTCGGCGGGCGCGCTCGCCGCGGAGGGGCCGGTGGCGGCGACGCTGGGTTTGGACGGGGACCGCATGTGGGGCTCCTTGCTCAGCGGTGAACCAGCAATGCGGGCAGCCGTGAGCGTAGCCGCCGTCGCCGCAAAAGTCCTCCCCCGCCAGGGCGATCTGCCGCCTCCGTCCCGTGGGGGAGCGACGAGGCCGGTCGAGTCGTTTTTTTTAATCCGCTTGGTCCTTCCGAGAGGATCGTCTATCACGTATAGTTCGATCCCTATGAGGATCCTGCACGTAAACAAGTTCTTGTACCGCCGGGGCGGCGCCGAGGGCTACATGCTCGACGTGGCCGCGCTGCAGGCGGACGCCGGGCACGAGGTGGCGTTCTTCGGCATGGACCACCCTGACAACCCGCCCCAGCGCTTCGCCGCTCACCTGCCGACGTTCGTGCAGCTCGAGCCGCCCCCACCGGGGCTGCGGAACCGGGCCGCCGCGGCCGCGCGCATGCTCTGGTCGACCTCGTCCAGGCGCGGCATGGACGCGGTGGTGCGCGCGTTCCGCCCGGACGTGGCCCATGTCCACAACGTCTACCACCAGCTCTCGCCCTCGGTGCTGCGCCCGCTGGCCGCGCGCGGCGTGCCGGTGGTGCTCACCCTGCACGACTACAAGCTCGCCTGCCCCAGCTATCAGCTCCTCGACCACGGGCGCATCTGCGAGGCGTGCCTCGGCGGCCGCTACCACCGTGCGGCGCTGCGCCGCTGCAAGGACGGCTCGCTCGGCGCGAGCCTGGCGCTGGCGGTCGAGTCGGGCGCGCACCGGCTGCTCGGCGCCTGGGACCCCGTCCGCACCTTCATCAGCCCGAGCCGGTTCATGGCCGCCACCATGTCGCGGGCGGGCGTGTACCCGGAGCGGCTCCGCCTGCTCGACCATTTCGTGGACGCCCGCCCGGTCCGTCCGAAAGCCCGCCCGGGCGGACCGGTGGTGTTCGCCGGTCGGCTGGCCGCGGAGAAGGGCGTCGACGTGCTGGTCGAGGCCATGGCCCTGCTCGGGCCCGGGGCCCGGCTGGAGGTGGCCGGCGACGGCCCCGAGCGGGCCGCCCTCGAAACGCTCGCGGACGCGCGCGCGGCTGGCCGGGTCCGGTTCCACGGGCGGCTCGCCAAGGACCGCCTCTTCGGTCTGATGCGCTCGGGCACGGTGGTGGCCGTGCCGTCGCGCTGGCACGAGAACCAGCCGATGGCCGTGCTCGAGGCGTTCGCCTGCGGGGTGCCGGTGGTGACGACCGACCTCGGCGGCCTGCCCGAGCTGGTGGAGCCGGGACGCGACGGCCAGGTCGTCCCCGACGGCGACCCTGCCGCGCTGGCCGCCGCGCTGGCGGACCTCCTGCGCGAGCCCGAGCGCGCCCTCGCCATGGGGCGGACGGGCCGCGCCAAGGTCGAGCGGCGCTTCGCCCCCGACCTCCACCTGGAGCGCCTGGACGTCATCTACCGCGAGGCACCGCCGTGAGCCCGGCCACATCACCGCCGTGAGCCCGGCCCACGGCGGCTACCGAACCACGGAACGGGTTCGACCTTGGGGGAGTTCGCTCCCCACATGAATCGGGGGGGCTGCACCTATGGAATTGCGCGTTGCCATGATTGGCTCGCGCGGCGTGCCGGCCAGGTGGGGCGGCGTCGAGCGGCACGTCGAAGAGCTGGGAGCCGAGCTCGTCCGGCGTGGGCACCGGGTCACGGTGTTCTGCCGCAGCAACTACAGCGGCGGGGAACGGCCCCGCGAGCACCGCGGCATGCGGCTCGCGCACCTGCCCACGGTCGGCACCAAGCACCTCGACGCCATCGTCCACAGCGGCCTGGCCACCGCAAGGGCCATGGCCGGAGGCTTCGACGTGCTGCACTACCACGCGCTCGGGCCCGGCGCCTGCGCGCTCGTGCCTCGCTACCTGCGTGGCACCCGGGTCGTGCTCACCGTCCACGGCCTCGACGACCAGCGCGCCAAATGGGGCTCTGCCGCGCGCAACGTCCTGCGCACCGCCGGCTGGCTGTCCGCGCGGGTGCCCCACGCCACCCTGGTCGTCTCCCGCGACCTCGAGCGGCACTACCGCGACCGCCACTGCCGCACCGCCGTCTACGTCCCCAACGGCGCGCCCGCCACCGCCGACTGCCCGCCACCCGGCCAGGTCCTCGGGCAGCTCGGGCTCGATCCCGGGCGGTACCTGCTGTTCGTCGGCCGCTTCGTGCCCGAGAAGGCCCCCGACCTGCTGGTGCGCGCCTTCCGCCAGGTCGAGGGCCGGGTACGGCTGGTGCTCGCCGGCGACTCGAGCTTCACCGAGCGGTACGCGCGGGACCTGCGCGAGCGCGCCCGCACGGACGGCCGGGTCGTCCTCGCCGGCTTCCGCTACGGCGCCGACCTCGCCGAGCTGTACGCGAACGCGGCCGCGTTCGTGCTGCCGTCGCTGCTGGAGGGCATGCCGCTGACCCTGCTCGAGGCGGCCGTCCGCGGCACCCCGGTGGTCGCCAGCGCCATCCCGCCGCACGTCGAGGTGATCGGGACCGACGGGCCGGGCCACCGGCTGGTCCGGCCGGGCGACCCGGCGGCGCTGGCGGCCGCGCTGCGCGAGGTGCTGGCGGCACCGGAGCGGGAGCGCGCCGGCGCCACCGGCCTGCCCGAGCGGGTGCGGGCGACCTACTGCTGGCGCCGGGCCGCGGCCGCCACCGAGGAGGTCTACCGGTGGGCCGTGGAGCGCCGCCCGGTGGCCGAGCTGCCGGCGCTGTCGCCCTCGGTGTCGGAGGGCTCCAGCAGTGTCGCCTGAGCCGCCTGTGAAGGTGCTGTACGTGGCGGGGGCGGGCCGCAGCGGCAGCACGCTGGTCGACAGCATCCTCGGGCAGCTCAACGGCTTCTTCTCCGCCGGCGAGCTGCGCTACCTGTGGGAGCGCGGCCTTGTGGAGGGGCGGCAGTGCGGCTGCGGCGCGCCGGTGCGCGACTGCCCCACCTGGCGGGCGGTGCTCGCCGACGCGTTCGGGCGGCACGGCGGGGTCGACGCGCCGGCGGCCGCCGCGCTCCAGCACGCAGCCACCCGGCTGCGCCGCGCTCCCGGGATGATCGCGGCGAGCCGGCTCCGCCGGGCCCGGACCGCCGACGGCGACCCCTTCGCGGCGGTCCTGGCGCGCCTGTACCCCGCCGTCCGGCGGCAGACCGGCTGCCGGGTGCTGGTCGACTCCTCCAAGCTGCCCTCGTACGGCTGGCTGCTGGACAGCCTGCCCGGGATCGAGCTGCACGTACTGCACCTGGTGCGCGACCCGCGCGCCACCGCCTGGTCGTGGCTGCGCCGCAAGCGGCTCCCGGACACCCGCCCGCCCCGGCTGATGCAGCGCCAGCCACCCCTGAAGAGCGCGGCCATGTGGACTGCCTGGAACCTCGTGGCCGCCCTGCTGTGGTCACGGTCGCCGCGCTACCTGCGCCTTCGCTACGAGGACCTGGTGGCGCGGCCCGAGGAGGCCGCGCGCCGCATCGCCGCGCTGGTCGGCGAGTCGCCCGGCCGCCTGCCGTTCCCGGCGCCGCAGACCGTCGTCCTGGCGCCCACCCATTCGGTGGCCGGCAACCCCGGCCGCCTGCGCACCGGGGAGGTCGCGCTGCTGCTCGACGACGAATGGGCGAGCAGGCTGCGAGCGCGCCACAAGCTGGTGGTCACCCTGGCCACCTGGCCGCTCCTGCTCCGCTACCGCTACCGGCTCGCAAGTGCAAGGGAGGAGAGCATCTGATGCGCTACAGACGGGCGCTCGCCAGGCTGGGCCTGACGCTCACCGCCGCCGAGCTCGCGGTCGCCGGGCCGGTCGTGGCCACGCGCGCCGACGCCGACCCGTCGCCGGCGCAGGCCGCGCTGGTCTCGGGCACGCCGACGCCGAGCGCCGGCGCGAACGGTCGGGTCAACGCCATCGCGCACATCGGCGACCGCATCTACCTCGGCGGCTCGTTCACCGCTGTCGGGGGCCAGCCCCGCGGCGGGCTGGCCGCTCTCGACGCCGCCAGCGGCCAGCTCGTCGCGTCCTGGCGGGCGGACGTGGCCGGCGTGGTCCAGGCGCTGGCGCCCTCGCCCGACGGCACCACGCTGTACGTCGGCGGCGAGTTCTCCGCGGTCGGCGGGGCGGCCCGCAAGCGGCTGGCGGCGGTGTCGGCCTCGACCGGCGAGGTCGGCGCCTGGGACCCGGGGGCGAAGGGCGGCACCGTGCTGGCGCTCGCGGCCGCGGGCGGGCGGATCTACGTGGGCGGCAAGTTCAGCAGCATCGGCACGGTGGCGCGGCCGTATCTCGCGGCGGTGTCGACCTCCGCCGCGGTGCTGGGCTGGGACGCGCACGCAGGCGGCGGGGTGTGGGCCCTCGGCCTGGACCCCGGCGGCACGCTGTACGCGGGCGGCGCCTTCCAGAGCATCGGCGGGCGGGCGCAGCCGTTTCTCGCCTCGCTGAGCAGCTCGACCGGCGAGGCCACCGGCTGGCACCCCCGGGTCACCTGCCCCGGACTGGGGATCGCCCTGGCCTCGGGCACGGTCTACCTGGCCTGCGGCGGCGACTCGCTGAACGGCGACGACTCGGTGCACGCCTTCTCCGCCTCGAGCGCCGCCGAGCTGTGGCACGCGGGCAGCGACGGCAATATCCACGCGGTGGCGGCGCTCGACGGCGCGGTCTACGCGGGCGGCCACTTCACCACCGTGAACGGGGTCGTGCGCAAGAAGGCCGCGGCCCTGGACGCTGCCGGCGGGCAGCTCCTCGGCTGGGACCCTCACCCGGACAGCGTCCTCGGGGTCTTCTCGATGCTCGCGGCCGGCGACTGGCTGTGGGTCGGCGGGGACTTCACCACCGCGGGCGGCACCGCCCAGCCGCATATCGCCCGCTTCGAGCGCAGCGCCGCCGTGCTCGGCCAATCCGCCGTACGGCGCTCTACGCTGAGCGGCCCTCCCGCCGCTGGGCCCCACCGGCTACGATCGACCCCGCTGCCGTCCCCCACTCGAAAAGGCCGCGCCGTGACGAGAGGGTCCCGATGATCGACCTGCACGCGCACACGTGCGCGAGCGACGGCAGCGACACCTCCCTGGAGCTGGTCGAGGCGGCCGCCACCGCCGGGGTCGAGGTGCTGGCCGTGACCGATCACGACACCGTCGACGGCGTGGCGGCGGCGTTGGAGGCGGGGCCGGGCCTCGGCGTCGAGGTGCTGCCCGGGTGCGAGATCACCGGCGAGGTCGGCGGGCGCATCGTGCACCTGCTCGCCTACGGCGAGGGCCTGCTCGCCCCCGGCGCGATCGACCCGGTCGCGGCTGTGCGGCGCGAGCGCGCCGAGCGCAACCAGCGGGTCGGCGCCAGGCTCGAGGCGCTCACCGGCGTCGGCTACCGGCACGCGCTCGAGCTCGCCGGCGGCGCGGCCCTGTCCCGCGCCCATTTCGCCCGCGCGCTGGTGCAGCACGGCGCGGCCACCGACGTGGCCGAGGCGTTCGACCGCTACCTCTCCAACGGACGGCCCGCCTACGTGCCGGCGCCGTCCCTGCCGGTCGACGAGGTGCTCGCTCTGGTCCACCCGCTCGGCGGCGTGGTCGTGCTGGCCCACCCCGGCCGGCTCGCCAGCGGCGAGCGGGAGCGGGTCGTGGCCGCGGCGGTCGCCGCCGGCGTCGACGGCCTCGAGGTGTGGCACCCGCAGCACGACCCCGGCGCCCAGCGCCACTGGCTCGCCACGGCCGAGCGGCACGGGCTGCTGGCCACCGGCGGCTCCGACTACCACGGCCGCCACAAGCCGGGCGTCCGCCTCGGCGGCGGCACCGACGGCAGCGTGCTCGTCCCCGCGCGCGCCGTCTCGGACCTGAAAGCAAGGCTCGCCGCGGCGGTCGCGTCGTAGCCCGAGCCGCAACCGACACCCTGGGGGACTTCCAATCGCCATGCCGACGAGCCGCGCGCCGATCTTCGTGGTCGGCTGCCAGCGGTCGGGGACGACCCTGCTGCGCCTGATCCTCGACTCGCACCCGAACATAAGCTGCGGGCCCGAGACCCGCTTCCTGGCCGACCTGGCCCACGTGACCGGCCGGAGCTGGAAACGGCTGTCGCAGTACGGCTTTCCCAAGCAGTACTGGCACGCCCAGATCGCGGGCATGTTCGACACGCTCAAGAGCGAGTACGCGCGGCGCGCCGGCAAGGTCCGCTGGGCGGACAAGACGCCGCTGTACGCGCTGTCCCTCGACTTCATCGACAGCCTCTTCCCCACCTGCCAGGTGGTCCACGTCATCCGCGACGGCCGCGACGTGGTCGCCTCGCACCGCGACCGCTGGGGCTACGCCGCCGCGGTCAAGGCGGTCCGCAAGTGGCCGCGCTACGTGTACGCCGCTCGCGCCGGCGGCGCCGTCATGACGCCCGGCCGCTACCACGAGGTCCGCTACGAGGACCTCGTCAACGAGTCCGAGAAGACCCTGCGGGAGCTGCTCGCCTTCCTGGACGAGCCCTGGGACCCGGTGGTGCTGGAGCACGACCGGCGGCCGCACGACGTGCCAGAGCACTACCGGCGGCTCGCCTCCTCGCGGCGCCGGACCGCTGGCGAGGCCGGGCCGATCTACCGCTCCCGGGTGGGCGCGCACCGGCGCGAGCTGGACCCGCTGCTGCGCCTGCTGGTCCGCGTGGTGGCGGGCCCCGCTCTGCGGGAGCTCGGCTACTCGTGAGGCTTCCCGGGCCGCTGCGCCGGCGCTCCTGGGCTGCCGGCGCGGCGCCCGTCGACCTGGACAACCTGGTCAGCCCGCTGCGCTACGACATCGTGGTGCGGGCGCGCTTCCTCGAGTTCCTCGGCGAGCGCCTCGACCGCGCCGGGCGCGACCTCGACGGGCTGGTCGACGAGGCGCTGGGCCACCCCTACCACTGCTGGTACACCACCATCGCGCTGCCCCGCTACCGGCCGAGGGAGGCGGCCGACGAGCGGCGCCGGCTGGCGGCGTTCCGGCGGCGGGTGCGCGCATCGCTGGAGCTGCTGGCGAGCTTCGGGCGCCGCGGCTTCGACCCGCGCTTCCCGGTGTCGCTGCGCACCGCCGTGCCGGGCGCGGCCACCGCCACCGGCAAGGTCGTGCCGCGGCCGCTGTACGCGGGCGACGGCTGCCACCGGCTCGCCCTGCTGCTGGCCTCCGGGCACAAGCGGCTGGAGCCGGGCTGGTACCGGGTGCTGCGCGACCCGCTGCCGGCGCCGATCGACAACACCCGCGCGCTGCTCGGGCCGCTGCGGGTCGGTCGCGACGAATACCACCGCTTCCTCTCGCTCGCCTACGCCGGAGCGGGCGCCGGCGCCCAGGATCGCACGGGCGGCGGCCGGCCGGCCGGCCGCGACGCCCTGCTCCGCCACGTCGCCGCCCACCGGCCCGACCGGCTCCGCGAGCTGTTGCAGGTGCTCGAAATAGACGAACCGGCCCTCAATGAGCGATGATCTCCCCTCGGAACGGACAATCAACTCAACGGGCTGACGTCAGATGGAGGGGGACTCGGTGAGGGGTGGGGGGACCTCGCGGGGCTGGCTCGCGCTGCTGGCCTTGCTGGCGGTGACCGCCGGCTGCACCGCCCGGCCGGGACCGGGCGGCGGGCAGGCGCCGGTGCCGGGGATCACGGGCCGGACGACGCTGCGGGGCGCCGGACCGGTGCTCGGGCTGAAATGGGACTGGGGCCGGGTCGACCGCTTCACCCCGTACCTCGGGCGCCTGCCCGGCGGCGCCACCTTCTACGAGCTGGTCTGGTGCGACGTGGAGCCGCGGCAGGGGCAGCGCGACTGGAGCCGCGTCGACCACGTGGTGCGCTCCGCCGAGCGGCTCGGCTACGACACCTACCTCAAGCTGCGGGTCGGCTCCTGCTGGGCGACCGGCGGGCGGGGCGGCCACCGCCGCGGCGCCAAGGGCAAGACCGCCTCGGCCGTGCCCACCGACCTGGGCGCCTACCAGGCCTGGGTGCAGGCGGCCGTGCGCCGCTACGTCCCCATGGGCGTGCGCGAGTACGCCCTCGAGAACGAGGCCAACGCCGAGAATTTCTGGGCCTCGAGCCCCGAGGACTACGAGCGGCTGGCGACGCTCGGGGCCGCCGCGGTCCGCGCCGCCGACCCGCGCGCGCTGGTGGTCGACTGCGGCATCTCCTCCACCGCCTACGGGGTCGCCATCGCCGACCAGTTGGAGCGCCGCGGCCGCACCGCCGAGGCGGTCGCCGCCTACCAGCGCTACTACCAGCGCCGCTTCGAGCGCCGGCGCGGCGACTTCCCCGAGATCGCCGACGCGGCCGGGCTCCAGGCGGCCCTCGGCGGCGACCAGGCCCGCCGCGACCTTGCCTTCATGGCGGTCGCCAACCGGCTCGCCGAGCGCAAGGTCGTCGACGTCCACCAGCTCCACTTCTACGAGTCGTGGGACAACCTCCCCGCGCTGCTCGCCTACCTCGGCGGCGCCCTGCCCGCCACCTTCCCGGTGCAGGCGTGGGAGGTCGGCATGTTCTGGCCGGGCGGCACCGGCGACGCGGCCGTGCGCGCCGGCGAGCTGGCCAAGACCGTGTCGCTGCTGCTGGCCGGCGGGGTGCGGCCGGTGATCTGGCTCCCGCTCGCCTTCGACCCGGGCGGCCGCCACGCCGACGAGCCCCGCTACGGCCTGCTGGGCCCGGACGGCGGCGCGCGCCCGGCCGGCGAGGTGTTCCTCCGGCTCGCCGGCGCCGCCGCGGCCGCGACCTCGTGGCAGGGGATGGCCTCTGGCGGGGTCACCGGCGTGGCCTTCAGCCGCGGCTCCTCCTCGAGCCTGGTGGTGTGGAGCGACCGGGGCGCCACCCTCCACCTGGCGCCCCGGCAGGCAGGGCGCGCCGAGCTGCTCGGCGGCGGCGAGGTCCCCTGGGGCGCGGACGGCGTCAGGGTCGGCTCCGCTCCCCTGCTGGTCACAATGGGGGCACGGTGAACGAGCTGGAGCCGGCGCTGCGGCGGGGAGCGCGGCGCGCCGCCAGGCACCTGCACTGGAGCCGCACCGAAGGAATCGCCCGGCTGGTCGAGGAGGACGGGCTCGACCCCTTCGAGCGCATCCCGCTGGCGCTGCGGAAGTGGCGCTGGCGGCGGGCGCACGGCGTCGCGCGCGGCCAGGCCGTGCCGGTGTGGCTGGTCGGGCTGCAGCGCTCGGGCACCAACATGCTGGTGCGGGGCCTGGAGGCGGCACCGGAGTTCCAGGTCCACAACGAGAGCGACCGGCGCGCCTTCCGCCGTTTCCGGCTGCGGCCCGACCGCGAGCTGGCCGCGGTGGTCACGGCCAGCCGTCACCGCTACGTGCTGTTCAAGCCGCTGTGCGACTCGCACCGGGTGGGCGAGCTGCTCGACCACCTGCCCGTGCTCGCCCCGGGCCGCGCCATCTGGGCGTACCGCGACGTGGACGGGCGCGCCCGCTCGGCCCTGGCCAAGTTCGGCGACGCCAACCTGCGGGTGCTGCGGGAGATCGCCGGCGGCGGCGGAGCCCGGCGCTGGCAGGCGCAGCGGCTCTCCGAGGAGAGCCTGGAGCTGCTCGCGGGGTTGGATTACCAGCGCATGACCGCCGCGGACGCGGCCGCGCTGTTCTGGTACGTGCGCAACCGGCTGTTCTTCGAGCTGGGTCTCGACCGCCGCGCGGACGTGATCCTGTCGTCCTACGACGCCATGGTGGCCGCGCCCGAGGCGAGCATGCGCACCTTGTGCGCCTTCCTCGGGGTGACCTGGCGCTCCGGCCTGGTCGCCCACGTCGCGGCCCGCTCGCCTACCAGCCTCCCACGGCTGGACGTCGACCCTCGCATCCGGGCGCGCTGCGACCAGCTCGCCGCCCGCCTCGACGCCACCGCCGCCGCCCAGGCGGAGCGCCTCCTGTCGTAGGTCGGTGCAGGGCGGAGCGGCCGTGATCCGGCCGGCCAGCTCGCTTTCTGGGCTGGAGCCCTCTCGGCGGTCAGGCGTGTACCGGTACGAGCCTGCTATGGAGACGGCCCGCGCAGGGCGTGAGGACCGATGGGCGACCGCGAAGCTACGTGGAGCCGGCGGGGGCGAGGCGGCGGAGCAGGGACTTGAGCACGAGACGGTCCTCGGGGCCGATGCCGAGCGCGGCGAGCAGCGCCAGGTACACCACCACGACCAGGGTGAGGCCCAGCGCGGCGGTGGTGACCGTGCCGGGCGGGCCGAGCCAGTGGCGCGCCAGCAGCCCCGCGGCGAGCGCCCCGGCTCCGGCCAAGGCGCCCTTCAGCGCGCCGAGGTCGAACGGGAGCATGTGCATGAAGGCCCACACCTGGACCACCCTGGCGAGGTTCACCGTGCCGAGCGCCACCGCCCAGGCGACCGCCGCGCCGGCGATCCCGCGGCTCGGGATCAGCCAGAGGTTCAGCAGCACGTTGAGGACCAGCACGGCAAGGTTGTCGACCATGCTCCACAACGGCCGGCCGGACATGTTGAGCGCAAGGCCGCACGGCCCGGTGGCGGCGTCCACCAGCTTGCCGCCGGCCAGGACGACCGTGACCGCCGCGCCGGCGCGGAAGCCCTTGCCGAACAGGCGCAGCAGCTCGTCCGGGAAGGCCAGCAGCACGATGAACGCCGGCAGCGACAGCCGCAGGATCCAGCTCGTCGCCACCGAGTAGGCGCGCCGCAGGCTGTCGCGCTGGCCGCGGTGGTAGAGGTCGGCGATGCGCGGCCCGAGCGCGCCGTTGATCGCCGGCATCACGAAGGTCGCCAGGGTCACCAGCCGGGTGGCGACGTTGTAGACGCCGACCTCGGCGCTCGACCGCAGCGCGCCGATCAGGATCGTGTCCCCCCAGATCAGCCCGGTGGAGGCGAGCGAGGCCCCCCAGCTCACCATCGAGAAGCCGAGCAGCTCCCCCACGTTGTAGGTGGGCCGGGCCCGGTGCCGGGCGGCGCGACCGGACCCGGGTCCGACCGCCGCGGCGGTCGCCGGGGCCGAGCGCATCAGGCGCCGCAGGGCGGCCCCTGCCAGCACGGCGGCGGCGAGGTTCGAGGCGACCAGCGCGGCCATGACGCCGCGCAGCCCGGCCCCGGCCACCAGCAGCGCGGCGCTCCCGCCGACCCGCGCCAGCGGCTCGAACACCAGACCGACCAGGGCGAACGGCTTCATGGTGCGGAAGCCCTGGGTGGCGGCGAGCGCGGAATCGGTGAAGGTCGCCGCCGGCAGCGCCAGCGCCACGGCCCGGAGCGGCAGCGTCAGGTGGGCGTCGTGGAACACGCTGCCGGCCAGCCATGGGGCCGCCGGGCAGAGGGCGAGCGCCAGCACGCCAGCCACCCCGGTCGTGAGCGCGATCCCCAGCCGCACCGTGCCCCGCAGCGCCCCGGGATCGCGCTCCGCCAGGTGGACCGCGACGAACCGCGTGAGACCGGCACGGAACCCGCTCAGCGACAGCAGCCCGAGCAGCGACAGGAACGCGAATGCCTGCGCGTAGCGGCCCAGGTCGTCGCGCCCCAGCCGGCGCGCCAGCAGCACGGTGACCCCGAGCATGGCGACCTGGCTGCAGACCTGCCCGAGCAGGTTGAGCCCACCACCGCGGGCGATGCCCAGGATCTGGCGCCTGGTCTCGGCACCGCTGGCCGAGGGCTCCTCCTCCATCGCGCCCCGCCAGCGCTACGGGCGGGGCGTGGACGAGTCGCCGGCGACCTGCCCGGCCGTGGACGCCGCGCTCTCCTTGGAGCGGCCCGTGGTGCCCGCCTCCAGCTCCGGCCGCGCGGCCCGGCGCGCGCGGAGACCGGCCCGCCCTCCGGCCCGCCCGCCGGCCTCGGCCTGGACCTCCACCCCGGTCCGCGGCCGCCGGCCGAGCACCTCCAGCAGCAGCACGATCCCGGCCCCCAGGAACAGGCCGGCGCCGGCGGCGGGCCCGCCCTTGCGCAGGACCTGCGCGAGGGGCGACACGCGCTCGGTCTCGCCGAGGCTCACCACCGTGGCGGGGTCGGCCGCGCTGTACTGGGCCCGCGCCTGGTCGAGGTTCTGCTGCTGGAGGCTGAGCTGCTGGGTGACCTGCTGCTTGCGGTCGACCAGGCTCTGGTAGGTCACCACCCGCGGGACCAGGATGCGCAGCTCCGCCTGCTTGGCCCGCACCGTCGCCGCCAGCGCGGAGGCCGCGCCGGAGAGACCCGCCGCCTGGTTCTGGGCGACCTGCTGCTGCAGGTTGGCGAGCTGCTGGGACTTGATCTCGTAGGCCTTGTCCGGCAGGACCATGCCGGTGGCGCGGTAGAAGGCGACGAGCTTGGCGTCGGCCTCGGCCACGGCCTTGGCGGCCTCGGCCACGGTCCGCTCGGCAAGCGTCACCTGCGACTGGAACAGGAACCGGATGGTGTCGCTGGCGGCCACGCCGGCGACCGGCCCGGCCTGGGCCCGCACCGGCGACTGGTAGGTCACCTGGATGAGGCTCGAGCCGCCGATCGGGGTGGTGCCGAGCCCGGCCGCGACCTCCGGGGCCGGGACCTTGGTCTGCGCCGCGACCTGGTTGACGATGCGCGAGGAGGTGACCGCGGCGACGAAGTTCGCCACGAACGCCGAGGGACCGTTCGAGCCGCTGTACTGGTTCGAGCTCGGCCCGCCCACCAGCGCCGGCGCCGCCACCGTCGCGGTGGCCGCGTACCTCGGCCCGCCCGCCAGGACCAGGCCTGTCACGATCCCCCCGGCCAGCAGCGGCACCAGCACCAGGATCCACAGCCGCTTGCGGACGATGCTCAGGTAGTCAGCGATTTCCACGAGCCCCCCTATCGAACGGCCGCCGTAGCGCGCCGTGCCACGGCCGACGCGGCGGCGGCGAACGTGAACAGGTACCAGAGGTTCACCACATTGGAGATGACGTTGGCGGTCAGGCTCACCGCCACGAAGGCCACGGCGCAGCCCAGGAAGCCGGCCGCCACCCCCCGGTCGAGCGTGCCGGGCGGCGAGGCGCGCACCGCACGGCGGCCGAGGCCCACCAGCGCGACCAGCATCGCCACGTAGGCGCAGAAGCCGGTCAGGCCGGTCTCCACGTATGCGCGGATGAAGTCGTTGTGCGGCTGCTTTGCCGCGCTGGTGTTGTACTGCGTCATGTTGAGGCCGATGCCCGTGGCCGGGTTGGCGTTGGCGAGCGGCAGCACCTCGGTCCAGTAGCCGAGCCGCCACTCGAGCGAGTTGCCAGAGGGCCCGGTCGCGGTCGAGGTCTTGGTGAGGCTGGTGAAGCGGCCGGAGAGCTGCGGCACCACCGCGAGCGCGCAGACGCCGACCAGGAACAGCACCAGCAGCAGCCGCTTCGACTGCACGATGCCGACCACCACCAGGCCGATGGCGGCGCCCACCAGCGCGGTGCGCGTGTAGGTGAGCAGCAGGAGCCCGCTGGACGCCGCCAGCACCACCGCCAGCGGCGGCTTGAGCCGCCGGCCGAGGTGCGGGTACACGGCCACCCCGAAGATGATCATGAGCGCCAGGTAGCGGCCGAAGTCGTTGGAGCTGGAGAAGGTCCCGACCAGGCGCGAGTAGTCGCCCTTGGTCTCGGCCCGCGGATGGCCGGACAGCAGCCCGGCGGCGGTGAGCCCGAGCGGGACCAGGGTGGACAGGTAGGCCGCCAGCAGCAGCCGCTTCATCCTGGAGCGGTTGGCCATCATCTGCTCGAGCACCACGAACATGACCACCGCCGCCAGGATGCGCAGCAGCTCCAGCGCGCTGGCCACCGGGCTGGCCGAGCCGAGCACGCTCAGGGCCCCGGCGGCGGCGAACACGACCAGGGCGCGCCGCAGCGGCGAGCCCGGCAGGCGTCCCTGCTCCCGGTGCCGGGCCGCGAGCCACAGCGCCGCTGCCACCAGGAAGATGACGGCGAGGATGCTGGAGGGGTCGACGGCACGGGCCGAGGCCGCGTTGGTGACGGTGTTGCCGGCCGAGCGGCCGCTCAGCTTGGCCAGGTCGATCGAGGCCCGCAGCACCAGCATGGCCATCACGTAGCCGCTGAAGCGGGTCAGGGCCAGCACGCCGAGCCCCACGGCGGTCGCGGCGGCCAGCGGCAGGACGACGGCGAGCTTGGAGTCGCCCCCCACGGACATGCCGCTGGCGGCGGCGAGCCCGCCGGCGGCGGCCACCGCCAGGAAGGTGACCGCGTTCGCCGGCAGGCTGGGCCTGGACAGGCTGGGCTTCGGGGAGATGGCGGACACGTCGCTCCTACCGGGCTCGGGCATCGGTGGGTCCATGGCGCTCGAGGCGCGCCGGCCAGCGGAAGCTGACGCCGGGCAGGCCGTACAGCCGCTGGTTCGGGCGCGCGAAGTAGCGCTCCAGCCAGGCGCGCGCGGCGGGCGGCACCGCCTCGGTGCAGTCGCCCGCCTTGAACGCCGGCGCCTCCCCGATGCGGCAGGGCCCCAGGCCCAGGAAGCGCCACACCCGCTCCAGCTCGGCATCGGGATCGGCGAACAGCGCCTCGCTCTGCAGGACCAGCACGTGGCTCGGCGGCAGCAGGGCGTGGACCTTCTCGAGCTGCTCGGCGTAGTGGCCGCGCGCCAGGTAGGAAAAGTGGCGGTAGGCGAAGCTCGAGTAGCCCGGCTCGGCGATCATGCGCTCGGCCTCGCCGGCGAGCCGCTCGGGCTCGCGCCGCAGCGCCTCCCCGAACGGCAGGTCCTCGTGGCCCTGGCGCCGCTCGTACTGGAAGTGCGACCAGGCACGGTCGACCGGGTCGCGGAGCACCGCGATCAGGCGCACGTCGGGAAGGGCGGCCGCGATCCGCTGCGGGGCGAGCGGATGGAACATGTAGTAGGGGCTCGCCTCGCCGGTGACCGCCCGCCGGCCGGTCGCCAGCGGGAAGGTCGAGCGGAACCAGTTCCAGCCGCGGGTGAAGTTGACGTCGAAGTAGTGGCTGCCCTTCTGGAGCAGGCAGCCGGCCACGGCGGGGTGGCGGATGACGTATTCGTACAGCGAGGTCGAGCCTCCCCGCTTGGTGCCGATGATGAGGAAACCCGGCAGCATGCGCGCGCGGCTCGTGGCCCGTGCCACCAGCCGCGCCCCGGCCTGTGCCACCTTCGTCTTGGGCGATCGCATGGCGGACATGATCCCCTGTCCCCTCAGAAATGTCGAACTTGACAATCTGGACTCAGCATGACAGGCTCTTCAGCCTCTTCGCGGCCGAACCAGCACCAACCAGCGACCGTTCGTCCTGTCCCATTCGCTCGTGGCTGGAGGTCCCATGGGTCCGTCGCTTCCCTTCCGCCGCCGCAGCTCGAGTCGTGCGCACGCAGCCGGCAGGCACCGCGGCGGAAGGGGCGGGTCGCCGCCGGGAGGCCGGCACCGCCACCGCACGGTCATCGCGCTCGGCGGAGCCCTGACCACAGCCTCGGTGGTCGCCGCGCTCCAGATCGTCGCGAACGGCCTGCCGGCGGACGTCGTACGGCCGTCGGACCTGCACCCGACCGCGGCGCTGAACCCCGAGCGCGCGCTCCGTCACGACCGCCCGCCGCAGGACCCGCCGTGGTGGCGCCACTGGGGGCGAAGGTGGCTGAGCCCGGCCACCACGAGCGCGGCGCCCACGACCACGGCAGCGCCGACGACGACGGCTCCCACCAGCACCACCGTGCCGGCGCCCCTCCCGGCTGCGCGCAACCTCAAGCCGGTCCTCAGCGGGCTGCTCGACCGCCAGCACCAGCCACCGCTGGAATTCCGGGACGTCGTGGACGCCTATGTGGTCTCCGTCCCGTGGGCGAAGCTGCAGTCCGCACCCGGTGCGCCGCTGGCCCGGGGCAACGCGATCGACGCGGCGATCGCCACCGCCCGCGCGCGAGGTTTCAAGCTCAAGCTGAGGGTGACGGCAGGCACCGACGCCCCGGGCTGGGCCAAGCACCTCGGCGGCAGCCCGGTCCAGATGGTGGACTTCTTCGGGCGGAAGGGCACGATCGGCCGCTTCTGGACCCAGGAGTTCGGCCAGGCGTACCTCCAGCTCCAGCGAGAGCTCGCCGCCCGCTACGACGACGTGCCCGAGATCGCCCAGACGCAGATCACGCGCTGCACAACCTTCTTCGGCGAGCCGTTCCTGCGCCAGGGACGCAGCCCCGGCGCCGTCCGCAACCTGCTCCGGGCCGGCTACACCGACTCGGCCGACGAGGTCTGCCAGCGCGAGCAGGTCGACGCCCACGAGGTCTGGCGGCGCACCCGCTCCGGGCTGGCCTTCAACCCCTACCAGCGCATCGGCCCGAGCGGCGAAGTCAGGCCGGACGAGGCCTTCACCGAGCAGATGATGCGCTACTGCCGCCAGCAGCTCGGCGCCGGGTGCGTGCTCGAGAACCACTCCATCCGAAGCGGCGGCCAGGGCCGGTCGTACCAGCGGATGTACCAGGCCATGCGCTCGCTCGGCGGCCCCATCGCCTTCCAGACCGCGGCGCCGAACCGGGTCGGCAGCCTGCTCGGCACCCTGAAATGGGCGGTCGAGCAGGGAGCCTCGTCAGTGGAGCTGCCCGTCTCGTACCGGACCGCGACCAACCCGGCGAGCCTGCGCCCGGTCGGCCAGCGTCTCGCGGAGGTGAGGAACTGATGGCCGGGGACGACCTGGCTCCCCTGTTCATCGTGGGCGCGCCGCGCTCAGGGACCAGCCTGCTCTACAAGCTGCTGTGCCTGCACCCGCGGGCGGCCTGGATCTCCAACTGGGCGCGCCGCGCTCCGGGCGTGCCCGCGGTCGTCCTGCTCAACCGCCTCGCGCCGCGGATGCCCGCCACCCGGCGCCGAACCTGGTTCGGCAGCGACGGCGCCAGCGCCTACGTGTACGGACGCCCCCGGGCCCTGGTGGAGCGGCTGTTCCCGATGCCGGTGGAAGGCGAGCCCGTCTACCGCCACTGCGGCATCGGCACAGGGGCCGCCGGCGTGCCGGAGCGGCAGACTGCCGCGCTGCGCCGCTCGTTCGCCGCGATCCGGCGCTGGTCGGACGGGGACGTGCTGGTCAGCAAGCGCATCGGCAACAACCTGCGCATCCCCGTGCTGGCGGAGGCGTTCCCGCGCGCCCGTTTCGTGCACCTGGTCCGTGACGGCCGCGCGGTCGCCTATTCGCTGTCCCGGGTGAACTGGTGGGAGGACGGGGTCATCTGGTGGTACGGCGGGACGCCGCGGCGCTGGCGCGAGCAGGGCCGTGACCCGTGGGAGCTCTGCGCCCTCCACTGGGTGCAGGAGCTCGCCGTGATCCAGGAGGGCCTCGCCGCGGTCCCGGCCGGCCGGCAGCTCGAGGTCCGCTACGAGCAGCTCATCCGCGCCCCGGTCGAGACCGTCCGCAGCACCGGCGCGTTCGCCGGCCTCAGCCCCGACCCCGCCTGGACGGCCGAGCTGCCCCGCCTGCGCTACCCGAACAAAGACGAGGCCTGGCGCGAGCGCCTCCCCCCCGAGGCCCGCGACGTCATCGAGCACATCCAGCGCGACGACCTCCGCCGCCTCGGCCACGCCGTCTGACCGGAGGCCACCCGGCGGGGCTACTTCCCGGCAGCGACTCCGCGCGCCGGCCGGGCGGTTGGGTCAGTCGTGGTAGTCGTAGTAATACGAGCTGCGCGTGGCGTCGGTGGAGCGGTTCAGGACCGAGCCGACGATCTTGCCGCCGACCTGCTCGATCTGGTCGCGGAGCTGGTACACGGCCTCGCGGTCGGTCGACCTGGCGTCGGCCACCACCAGCACCGCGTCGACCAGCGGCGCGAGCGCGAGCGAGTCGGAGACCACCAGCGCGGGCGGGCAGTCCAGGATGATGAAGTCGAACACGTCCCGCTGCTCCTTGAGGAACTCGCGCATGGCGTCCGAGTCCATCAGGGTCGACGGGTGCGTCGGCGGCGGCCCGCTCAGGATCACCCACAGGTGCGGGGCCACCGACCACAGCTCGGCCGCGGTCTGCTTGCTCTTGCCGCCCGGCGGCTTCGACTTGGCCACCATGCCGTCGGCCAGCAGGTCGGCCAGGCCGGAGCGGTTGGGCAGCGCGAAGAACTGGTGCACCCGCGGGCGGCGCAGGTCCGCCGAGACCAGCAGCACGTCGCGCCCCGACTCGGCCAGGGCCACGGCGAGGTTGGCGGCGGTGGTGCTCTTGCCCTCGCCGACGCCTCCGCTGACCACCATGATCGAGTTGATGTCGAGCTGCGCCGCGAGCCTGGCCATACGGGTCCGCAGCGTCCGGTACGCCTCCGCCGCCGGGCTGGTGGGCTGGTCGAGGGTGACCAGCATCGACGGCCTGCGACGGGTCCAGCCCAGGCCCGCACGGCGCTTCCAGCCCGACAGGCGCGGGATCGTGGCCAGCACCGGACGGTCGAGCCGCGCGGCCAGGTCCTGGCGGCCGCGGAGGCGGCTGTCCGCGCGGTCTCGCACAAAGGCCGCCACCAGGCCGAGGAACAGCCCGAAGAACAGCCCGAGGCCGACGTCGAGCTTCTTCTCCGGGCTGACCGGCGCGGTCGGCAGCGCCGCCGACTCGATCACCTGCCCCGGTGTGGGGTCGAGCTGCTCGAGCTGCGCGATCTGCTCGCCGAGGTTGCTGATCCGCTGCTCGTAGGTGCTCTTCTGCGAGGAGGCCGCGGTCTGCTGGGCGGTGGTGGCGGTGGGCGACGCCAGGATCCCGTCGAGCTTGGTGACCCGCTCGGCGAGCACGTCGATCTGCTTCTGCAGAGTCGCCTTGCTCGCCTCCACCTGGTGCTGCACGCCGGCCTTGCGGTAGTCGATGTACGCCTTGGCGAAGGCGTTGGCGCCCCTGGCGGCCGTCCGCGGGACCGGGTCGGAGTAGTGGATCTGCATGACCTGGGAGTTGGACGGCACGTCGATGCCGACGTGCTGGAGCAGCTCATCGGGGGGGGCCGGGCTGTTCAGGGTCTTGCCGGCGAGCTGGGCGACCGGCGACGAGAGCACCACCTGCTTCTCGTTGCTCACGTTGACCTGCTGGTCCGGCCGCGCCGATCCCTCGAACCGGTTCGCCGTGACCGGCTGGACCAGCACCGAGGCGGTGCCCCGGTAGACGGGGACGCGCTGCAGCGTCCAGGCGGTGGCCACCCCGGCGCCGACGACGGCGAGCAGGGTGATCAGCCACCACTGGCGGCGAAGCACCATCAGGTAGTCGCGGAGCTCGACCGACCCCGCGGGTACCGGTTCTGCACTCACCGCATCGACCTCTCTAAAGTCCTGTCGACCGACCCGCTCTGCTCGGCATGGCGACGACTCCGCAGGCACCGGCGGGAGCGGCGGAGCAGCCGGGCGCCGACGTAGGCAACGGCCGCTTCTGGTCTGCCACCATACTGCGGCACGACTTCATGCGCCTCCGTCGGATACGCGATCGCCTCCCCCTCGCAAGGACTAGAACAGACTACGTAACCTGACGACGGAGCCACACTGAGCGGGCATCGTGGCCGCGTCGCCCCAGTCGCTGCGTACAGAGTAAGCGACGCTCGGCGCGGGTGGCTGCGGAACGCGAACGCGACCGCCGCCGGTGTTACGAGCGCCGCGCGCGCGGCGAGCCTCCCGGCGCCAGCCGGTCCTGGTCCTGGTCCTGGCGGGCCACGAACCAGGGCCGCAGGCGCTCCCAGGTCTCGGAGAGCAGCTCGGGCAGCACCTTTGTCTGGCCCACCACCGGCATGAAATTGGTGTCGCCGCCCCAGCGCGGCACCAGGTGCATGTGCAGGTGGTCCGCGATGCCCGCGCCCGCCGCGTGCCCCAGGTTCATGCCGAGGTTGAAGCCGTGCGCGTCCGAGCCCTCGCGCAGGCCCCGCACGGCGGTCCTGGTGAACGCCATGGTCTCGGCCAGCTCCTCGTCGTCGAGGTCGAGGTAGTCGCCCACGTGGCGGTAGGGCGCCACCATCAGGTGACCCGGGTTGTAGGGGAACGCGTTGAGGATCACGAACGTGTGCCTGCCCCGGGCCAGGATGTAGTTCCGCTCGTCGTCGTCCTCGGCGGGCAGGTCGCAGAAGATGCACCCTCCGGGCCCGGCGCCGTCGCCGTTGGTCGCGCGCCGGATGTAGGCCATCCGCCATGGCGTCCAGAGTCGCTCGCCGCTCACTCCAACTGCTCCGTCTGGCTGTCGGACACGAATGCCTCCTCACACGGACGAACCGCTCACTGACGTCGCGGATGATACGCCCGACTCCCCACGGGCACGGCTGGTTGTCCACAGGCCCCCGGGGCGGTCAGCCCGTGGGGGAGGCCCCGGTGGTGGTCGGGGGCTCCGTCGTGGTGGACGAGCTCGAGGTCGACGACTCGGCCGGTGCGGTGGTGGTCGGCGGCTCGGTGGTGGAGGTCGTGGAGCTGGTGGTGCCCGGCGAGGTGCTCCCAGGGGCTGAGCTCGGCGGTGGCGTGGTGGTCGAGGTGCGGGGCGCCGGCGGCGGTGCCGTGGTCGCCGGGGGGGCTGTGGTCATCGGTGGCGGCGGCAGCGGCGAGGGCCCCCGGCTCGGCGGCGGCGGCGGGGTCGCCCCTGGCCTCGCTCCCCCGGCGACGACGCGCACCGCGCCGGCGTAGCCGTCGCGCCAGATCGAGGCAATCCGGACCACGTCCCCGGTGTGGGGCGCATGCACCATCAGGCCGTTGCCGATGTAGATGCCGACGTGGTGGATGGTGGCCGGGTTGGCCGGGTCGTCCGCGTAGAAGACCAGGTCGCCGGGGAGCAGGTCGGGGACCCCCACGTGGGTGCCGGCGTTGAACTGGTCGGCGGCCACCCGCGGGATGGCGATCCCGGCGGCCCGGTAGGCGGCGCTGGTGAGGCCGGAGCAGTCGAAGGAGCCCGGCCCGGCGGCCCCCCACTGGTACGGCTTGCCGAGCTGGCGCATGGCGTAGGCCACCGCGGCCTGCGCCGCCCCGCCGGCCTGCATCCACGATGCCTGGCCGCTCCCGCCCTGCGACCCGGCCCAGGCGGCGTAGGCCGCGCGGCGAGCCGCCTCGGCCTGCCGCTGCTGCGCCTCGAGCACACCGCCCAGACGCCGGTCGATGCCTTTGAGGGTGGCCTGGAGCTGCCTGGTGAGGGCATCGATCTGCCGCCGCTTCGACAGGACGCCGGCGTCCAGGCGCTGCTGCTCGGCAAGCGCGGCCGCGGCCGCGGCGTTCAGCCGGTCCAGGTCGGCCTTCTGCCGGCGGACCTCATCGAGGTTGCGGGCGCTGGCCTCCAGTGCCGCCTTCTGCATCGGCACGCGCCGCATCAGGTCGAACGGGTCGGTGGCGCCGACCAGCTCGGAGACGAACCAGCCGGGGCCGGCCTCGTAGGTCTCCCAGACCTGCTGGTCGAGCACCTTCTGGGCGGCGGCGAGCTGGTCGGCTACGATCTGCCGGCTCGCCTGCACTCTGGCGAGCGCGTCGCGCAGCTCGCCCTCGGCGGCGAGGGCCTTGTCGACCTGCTCGGAGATGCGCTCCAGCGCGGCGTACTGCTGGTCGAGGCGGGTCTGGAGCGCGACCGCCTTCGCCTGGAGCTCGGCGCGGCCCGGACCCGGCGAGCCCATCGCGGGAGCGGCGGGCAGAACCGCCAGCAGCAGCGCGGCAACGGTGGCACGACGCACGGTGATGCGGATCCTCGAGCGCCGTCCTGCCATGCCACCTCCCAGACCACCCTCACCCGCCCCGATCCGACCGAGCGCAGACGGGACAGCTCACGACAGATCGTCCGTATCCTACCTGATCGCCTATGTAATTCCGACCGTGCGAACTACGTAGGCTCGGGCGGGGTGGATTCGGGCCGGTGGACCGGCACGCTCAGAACTGCGCCCGCTCCGTGCTGCCGGCCATGGCCAGGGTCTCGGCCGCGTCGCCCGAGATCGCCCGGGCCACGGCGTCGAAGTAGCCGGTGCCGACCTCGCGCTGGTGGCGGGTGGCGGTGTAGCCCTCGGCCTCCAGCTCCAGCTCGCGCTGCTGCAGCTCGACGTAGGCCGGCATGCCGCGTTCGGCGAAGCCGCTGGCCAGCTCGAACATGGCGGCGTTCAGCGCGTGGAAGCCGGCCAGCGTGATGAACTGGAAGCGGTAGCCCAGCCGGCCGAGCTCCTTCTGGAAACCGGCGATGGTCGGCTCGTCCAGGTGCCTGCGCCAGTTGAACGAGGGCGAGCAGTTGTAGGCGAGCGGCTTGCCCGGGTGCTCGGCGTGGACGGCGGCGGCAAAGCGCGCCGCCTCCTCGAGGTCGGGCGTGGAGGTCTCGAACCAGAGCAGGTCGGCGTAGGGCGCGGCGGCCAGCGCGCGGGCGATGGCCGGCTCGAGCCCCGGCCGCACCCGCCAGTAGCCCTCCGCGGTCCGCTCACCGGTCAGGAACGGCCGGTCGCGCTCGTCCACGTCGCTGGTCACCAGAGTCGCGGCCAGCGCGTCGGTGCGGGCGATCAGCACCGTGGGGACGCCGGCGACGTCCGCGGCGAGCCTGGCCGCGGTGAGCATTCGCAGGAACTGCCCGGTCGGCACCAGCACCTTGCCGCCCAGGTGCCCGCACTTCTTCTCCGCGGCGAGCTGGTCCTCGAAATGCACGCCGGCCGCGCCTGCCTCGATCATCGCGCACGTCAGCTCGTAGGCGTTGAGCGGCCCGCCGAAGCCCGCCTCGGCGTCGGCCACGATCGGCACCAGCCAGTCCCGGGTGGCGCCGCCCTCGACCGACTCGATCTGGTCGGCGCGGCGAAGGGCGTTGCCGAGGCGCCGCACCAGCGCGGGAACGCTGGTCACGGGGTACAGGCTCTGGTCGGGGTAGACCTGCCCGGCGAGGTTGGCATCCGCGGCCACCTGCCAGCCGCTCAGGTAGATGGCCTCCAGGCCGGCCCGCACCATCTGGACCGCCTGACCGCCCGAGAGCGCCCCGAGGGCCGCCACCACCTCGCGCTCGCCGAGGAGCCGCCACAGGCGCTCCGCTCCCCGCCTGGCCATGGTGTGCTCCACCATGACCGAGCCGCGCAGGCGGATCACGTCCTCGGCGCGGTAGTCACGGCGGATCCCGCGCCAGCGAGGGCTCGAGCTCCACTGGGCCGAAAGCTCCGCAGCGGTGGAAACGGGCGGGACAGGTGCAACGGACGAGCGCATAGCAAGCACTTCCTCGCATGTCCATGGGAGGCGGCTGGTCGATTGCGACCCGACTGACTGTCGAAAGCCGCAGGTGCCTCTTCGACCATAGAGCCAGGAGAGATATCAATCCAATCGTTTCTGGCTATCGGTAGCATCAGCCTATCCAATAGCAGGAGGCCGAGCACTGCGCCACGGCCGGGTCGTGGCGGCCGTCCGGGCGGTCCGGGGGAGGTCCCGGGCCGTCCCGGGGAGGGCTGTGGACAGCGCCGGGATGCCGACCCTGCGAGGTAGTAGGCTTCTGTCCGAGCGCCGGCGCCGGCGCTGCCAGCCACTGACGCCGGCGAGCCCCGGGTCCTCCCCCGGCGGGCGGCCACCGCGGTGGCTCGGCTGGACGGAAATGGTCAGGTCTGGAAGGAGCCAACGCAGCATGAGCGTTCCGAGCGCGTCGTACTCGATAACGATGCGGGTCCACCTCGGGTCGGACCCGCTCGGCATCGGCCGGATCACCACCGCGGTCGGCGAGGCCGCGGGGGCCGTGGCCGCGGTCGACATCGTCGAGTCCCACTCCGAGCGGCTGGTGGTCGACCTCACCGTCAACGCCTCCGACGCCCGCCACGCGCAGTCGCTCACCGATGCCGTCGAGGCGGTCGCGGGCGCGCACGTCCACAAGGTGAGCGACCGTACCTTCCTGCTCCACCTGGGCGGCAAGCTCGAGGTGACCTCGAAGGTCCCGCTGCGCACCCGCGACGACCTGTCGATGGCGTACACACCGGGGGTCGCCCGCGTCTGCCGCGCCATCGCGGAGAACCCTGAGGACGCACGCAAGCTCACCATAAAGCGCAATACCGTGGCGGTGGTGACCGACGGCTCGGCCGTGCTCGGGCTCGGCAACATCGGGCCGTACGCCGCCATGCCGGTGATGGAGGGCAAAGCCCTGCTGTTCAAGCAGTTCGCGGGCGTCGACGCCTGGCCGGTCGCCCTGGCGACCCAGGACACCGACGAGATCGTGCGCGCGGTCGAGCTGATCGCCCCGTCCTACGGCGGCATCAACCTCGAGGACATCGCCGCGCCGCGCTGCTTCGAGGTCGAGCGGCGCCTGCGCGAGGTGCTCGACATCCCCGTGTTCCACGACGACCAGCACGGCACGGCCATCGTGGTGCTGGCGGCGCTCACCAACGCGCTCAGGGTGGTCGGCAAGAAGCTGCCCGGGATCCGGGTGGTGATGTCGGGCGCCGGCGCCGCCGGGGTCGCGATCGTCAAGATCCTCCAGGCCGAGGGCGTGGGCGACGTCGTGGTCTGCGACCGCGCGGGCGTCCTCCACCCCGGCCGCGACCGGCTGGACGACAGCAAGCGCTGGGTGGCCGAGCACACCAACGTCGAGCGCCTGGAGGGCAGTCTGCTCGACGCCCTGGCCGGGGCCGACGTGTTCATCGGGGTGTCGAGCGCCAACCTGCTCGACCCCGAGGACATCCGCAGCATGGCGGAGGACGCGGTGGTGTTCGCGCTCGCCAACCCCGACCCGGAGGTCGACCCGGCCGGCGCCCGCCGCTACGCCGCCGTGGTCGCCACCGGCCGCAGCGACGAACCGAACCAGATCAACAACGTGCTGGCCTTCCCAGGCGTGTTCCGCGGCGCCCTGGACGCCGGCGCGCACGCGATCACCGAGCCGATGAAGGTCGCGGCCGCCCGCGCCATCGCCGCCCGCGTCGCCGACGAGGAGCTGCGGCCGGAGTACATCGTGCCGAGCGTGTTCGACCGCAACGTCGCCCCCGCCGTGGCCAGGGCGGTGCACGAGGCGGCCCAGCGCGACCGGACGCGTGACATGACATGACCGGTGGCGGCGGCGCCGGCCCGCCCGGCATCGAGGCGGAGGCGACAGCCGCCTGGCTGGCCGCCAACGTGCCGGGGGCACGGCCGCCGTTCGCCTTCAGCCTCATCGCCGGGGGGCGCTCCAACCTCACCTACCTGGTGCGTGACGCGGCCGGCGCGGCCTGGGTGCTGCGCCGGCCGCCGCTGTCGGGCGTGCTGCCGTCCGCCCACGACATGGGCCGTGAGCACCGCATCATCTCCGCCCTGCGCGACACCCCGGTCCCGGTCCCCGAGGCCGTCGGGCTCTGCCCCGACCCCTCGGTCACGGGCGCCCCGTTCTACGTCATGCGCTATGTCGACGGGATCGTCCCCCGCGACGAGGCGACCGTCGCCGGCGCCTTCGACGAGCGGCAGCGCGCCACCGCCTCGATGTCGCTGGTGGAGGCGCTGGTCGCGTTGCACCGCGTGGACCCGGACGCGGTCGGGCTCGGTGGTCTGGGCCGCCGGGACGGCTACGTCGGACGGCAGCTCCGGCGCTGGAGCCGGCAGTGGGAGCAGTCCAGGACACGCGAGCTGCCCGCGATCGAGGAGGTCGGCCGGCGCCTGGCCGCGCGCGTGCCCCCGCAGGGGGCGGCCACGATCGTCCACGGCGACTACCGGCTCGACAATCTCGTGCTCTCCCCCGCCGGCGAGGTCCTCGCCGTCCTCGACTGGGAGCTGTGCACGCTCGGCGACCCCTTGGCCGACGTCGGGCTCCTGCTGGTCTACTGGTCCGAGCCCGGGGACGAGGTGCTGCCGCTCGGCTCGGCGCCCACGGCCATGCCCGGCTTCCCGCCCCGCCAGGAGCTGGCCGCCGCCTACGCACGCTCCAGCGGCCGCGACCTCGGCGACCTCGAGTTCTACCAGGCCCTGGGCTACTGGAAGCTGGCGGTGATCCTCGAGGGCGTGTACGCCCGCTCGGCGGCCGGTGCCTACGGCGGTGGCGACGACACCTACCGCGGCTTCGCCGCCGTGGTCGCGCGCCTTGCCGAGCGCGCCCTCGACGCCACCGCCCGAGCCGGCCGCTGAGCCGCGTCCGGGCCGGTGCCGTCCGGCCGGACGGCCGGACGGCCGGTGCGCGAAGTACCCAGTCATCGCCGGGTGCTTCGGGCACCGAAGATGAGGACAAAACCGGCTGGTGACCGCGACCGGCCGCGCCCATCATCTGGGCCGAGGAGCCGGACGGGCACGGCCCGGGCACGGCCGGGCCGGGCGGCCGGGAAGCGGGAGGCGGGAGCCGATGGAAGAGCAAGCGGCCACAACACGCTGGTGCCCGCGCTGCCTGCGCACGGTCGGCGGCTCCCCCCGCTGTCCATCGTGCGGGCTGCCCCAACTGGGCGCCGACGCCGCCCGTCTGCGCGTGGTCGTGCGCCGCCTCCACGACGTCGCGGGGCAGCAGGAGGCGCTGGCGGCGGAGGCCGCCTCCCTGCGGCTCGAGCAGCGCCGCCTGCTCCAGGCGCTGGCCTCCTCCGGGACCGCCCGGGCCGCCGCGCCCCGCCCTCCGCGCGAGTGGCGTCCGGAGGTGGTCCGCGGTGTCCTGCTGTGGCTCGGATCGGTGCTGGTGGCGCTGGCGGCGCTCATCTTCTCCGTCGTGGCGTGGATCCGCCTTGGCGACGCCGGTCGCGCGGGGCTGCTCGCCGGGGCGACCCTGGTGGCCGCCGCGGGCACCGCCGCGGCTCGCCGGCGCCTGCCCGCCACGGGCGAGGCGCTCGGCGGGCTCGCCCTCGCGCTGGTGCTGGTCGACTGGTATGCGCTGCACCGTGCCGGGATGGCGGGCGACTGGCCGGTAACGGCGTGGTGGGCGCTGGGCACCGCGGTCGGCGCAGGCTTCGCGGCGGGCGCGGCGCGGTGGCTGCGGGTGCAGCGCCTGTCGGCGGCGGTGCTCGCCCAGGCGTCCGCTGTGCTGGTCGTCGCGACCGTCGCCGACGCCCCCTGGACGGTCGGCGCCGGGCTGGCCCTGGTGGCCGCCGCCTCCGCCGCGGCGGCTGCCGTGCTGGCTGGACGCAGCGCGTGGCGCCCGGCCGCGGTCGTGCTGGTCGCCGGCGCCGGCCTGCTCGAGCTCGCCGCGCTCGGCTCCGTCCTTCAGTCCCCGCCCGTCGACGATCGCGCGAGCGCCGCCGGGCCCGCTGCCGCGCTTGCCGCCATGGCGCTGGCGCCTGCCGTGGCTGGAGCCAGGCTGACCGTGCCAGTGGGCCGTGCCGTGCTGGACGGGCTGGTGGCGGCCAGCGCAGGGGCGCTGCTCGCCAGCGGCGGCACGCTGCTTGCGGCGGAGTGGAGGTCGTGGGCGCTCCTTGCGGCGGTGGCCGTGCTCGGAGCCGCCGTCGTCGGCTTGGGCCGCGCCCTGCCGCGGTCGCTTGCGCGTGGGGTCGCCCTGGCGGCTGGCGCCACGCTCGCGGTGGGGGTGGTGGGCTCGCTCGGACCGCTGCTCCGGGCGCTGGTCGCCCCGCTGGGCTGGACCGCCGACCCGTGGACGGCGCGGCTCACCTCCGGCGCGGCCGAGGCGGCCGCACGCTTCGCACCCGCCGAGAGCGGTATCGACGGGCTCTCCCCGGCAATCGTCGTGCTGCTGGCCTGCGCCGGCGCGGCCGGCCTTGCGGCCGCACGGCTGCGGGGGCGAGGCCTGATCGCACCCCGACTCGGCGGCGCCGTGGCAACGGCGGCGGCCGTCGGCATCGTGGCCGCGCTCCCGCTGGCGGCCGGATGGCCGCTGTGGGCGGCGCTGCTGGCCACGGCGGGGAGCGCGCTCGCGGCAGGAGCCGCGACGGTGCTGGCCGACCGGGCCGGAGGGCGGCAGGCGACCGGCGTCCTTGCGGGCCACACAGCCGTCCTGGCGGTCGTGGCGACCGGGTGGGCGCTCGCCACCGAGTCCGGGACGCTCGCGTTCGCAGGTGTGCTCGCCCTGGCAGCGGCGCTCGGTGCCGGCGCGTCCCGCGCCCCGTGGCTGCGCAGCTGCTGCGCCGCTGTCGCCGCCGCCGCCGTGCTCGGCGAGAGCGCGGCCACGGTGGTGCGCGCGGGGGGCGGAGCACCCCAGGCGGGCTTGACCGTGGCCATTGCGGGGGGCGTCGTGCTCGTGGCCGGCGCACTGTGGCGGCAGCGCACGGCGGAAGGTCCGGTCGTGGAATCGCTCGGCCTCGCCGGCCTCGTCCTGGGAGCTCTGCTCGCCGCCGCCGACGAGCGCTGGCTGGCGGGAGCGCTGACCGTTGCCGTCCCGATGCTGCTCGGCGCCGCGGCGCAGCCCGCCCGCCGCGTCTACGCGTGGTGCGCCGCGGCGGTGGCGGTCGCCGCCACCTGGGCGTGGCTGGCCGTCGCCGGCGTGACCCTCCCGGAGGCGTACACGCTCCCGGCGGCCGCGGCCGCTCTCATCGCCGGGGCGGTGGCGCGCCGGGGCCGCGCGCACCTCGGCTCGTGGCTCGCCTTCGGGCCTGGGCTCGCGGTGGCGCTCCTGCCCAGCCTGGGCCTGGCGGTCGGCCGGGGCGGCGCCGCCCGCCCGCTGCTCCTCTCCGGTGCCGCGCTGCTGGTCGTGCTGGCCGGCGCCCGCGCCAGGCTCCAGGCGCCGCTCGTCCTCGGCTCGGTCACGCTCGCGGCGCTCGGCGTGGACGCCGTCATGCCGGTCGCCGCCCAGCTCCCGCGCTGGGTCACGACCGGCGCCGCCGGCCTGCTGCTGCTGTGGCTCGGTGCGACCACGGAGCGCCGGCTCACGCAGCTCCGCCGGCTCCGCCAGCGGTTCCACGACCTGGAGCGGGGCGGCACCCTCGACGCCCCCGGATAGCGCCCGGCCCCTGCGTGGCTACGGCAGCGGCTGTGCCAGGCTCGCACCCTGGTCGCTGACCATGCCGATCATGCGGCGGTCGCGGAACCACGGGCGCAGGGCCAGGTGGGCCGGGGGCAGGTGCCCGTACAGGAGGATCCCCTGGCCCGGCGCGATGCGGCGCAGGGCCTCTGCGGGGGACGGGTAGCGGCTGCGCAGCGAGTCGCCGTCCCTGGCGGAGCCGGCGGCGCTGGGCGCGGCCAGGCTGCGCACCGTGTCGTCCTCGAGCAGGTGCGACAGCACGCTCAGCGTGCTCTGGTCGGTGATGCCGGACAGGACCACCTTGGCCCTGTGGTTGCTCAGCAGCACCTCCGCGCGGTCGCCGTAGCGCGCCTGCATCTGGCTCACGTGCCGGAAGGTCGTGACGAGCTGCACGCCCTTGCCGGCCGCGGTCGCCGCGTACACGTCGAGCTGCGGCAGCGCCGCGGAGGTGGCCGCGTCGTCGAGCGCCACCAGCAGCGGCGGGTCGAGCGGCCGGCCGACCTGGCTGGAGCGCTCGTAGGCGAGGTCGATGACGTCCTGCACCAGGCCGACGAACACCGGGCCGAGCCGCCGCTGCTCGTGGGCGGGGGCGCACACGTACGCGGTGTTGGCGCGCCCGTCCAGCAGCCGCTCGGCGGAGAACTGGGTGGTCAGCACGCCCTCGCGGACGGCCGGGTCGGTGTAGCCGGCGATCACCGTGAGCACCGCCGCGTAGACCTGGCTGCGGTGCTGCTCGGTCAGGCTGGAGATGAGCTGCATGGCGTCGCTGGCGGCCGGCTCGCCGGCGACGCTCAGGGCCGCGGTCACCTCGGGGCGCTCCTGCCGCTGGACCCAGCGGACCACGTCCCCCATGGAGCGGTCCGAGGTCGCCGCGGCCAGCATCAGCGCGGCCAGCAGGGTCGCGGCCGCGTTGTGCAGGAAGTCGGAGTCCGGCGTGCCCTGCCCCACCCCCCTGCCGGCGTCCACCAGCGAGCGGGCCATCCGGTAGGCGCTCTCCCAGGTGCCGCAGCGGCTGAGCGGCGACCAGGTGGAGGCGTCGAGCCCGGTCACCCCGGCCGGGTCGTACAGGTACACCTCGCCGCGCTGCCAGCGCTGGCTCATTGTGTGGCGGATCAGGTCCGACTTCGTGCAGGCCGCCAGGACCGGGCCGTCCCACTCCAGCACCGCCGGCACCACCAGGCCGCTCGTCTTCTGGCTCTGCGCCGGGCCGAGCACGGTGACCGATTGGAGCGGCTCCGCGGCGACCATGCGGCCGCTGATGCGCCCGAGCACGACCCGGCCGGTCTGCGGGCCGCGCACGTACAGGTCGCGGAACAGGTGCGGGCGCGCCCAGCCGCCGGGGCCGGTCTGGCCGCCCGCCGGTGCCGAGTGCTGCACGACCACGGTGCTCGACAGCCGGCGGCGCAGCGCGCGGAAGCCCTGCGTCAGGTACATGTAGGCGACGGTGCACACCAGCAGCAGGATCGCCAGGACCACGTAGAAGGTGACCGGGCCGGGCAGTGCCTGGCGCACCCCTTTGGGCCAGGCCGCGGCCGGGTCGGCCGGGGTGCGGAACAGGCGGGCCGTCACCGCGCCCATCTCGCTGACCGACACCCGCGGCCAGGTCCCGCCGGAGTGGAGGAACCCGGCGACCTCGCCCGTCACCCACAGCAGCAAGGTGGCGCCGAGCAGGACCGACACCGCGATGAGCATCAACTGCTCCGCGTTGCTCTGGCGCTTGATCGGCGGCTTGCTCACTGGTCCTCCATCCTCGTGGCTCCCTGGACCACCGTGGCGGCGGCTACGACGCCCCCTCGGCGGCCTCGTCCGAGCGTGCCCGCACGGCCCACGGCGCCGAGCGCGGGTCCATGTTGGCGTCGGTGTCGACGATCTCCCGCTCGATCGTCGTGTCGATGCGGTGCTGGACGATGAACGAGCGGCGGCCGACCCGCCACAGCGCCTCGCCCCGCTCCAGCGAGGGGATCTGGTCGCACTCGGTCTGGGTGAGGCCGAGCAGCTCGCGTGCCTGCTCCACCTCGCCCGGCGACTGGCGGTAGATCACCCGCGTCTCGGAGTCCTCGAGCAGGCCCTTGGCGAGCTGCACCTGCTCGCTGCCGGCGTCGCCGGCGGCGGTGAGGTCCGACAGGCGGTGCATGACGGCGATGTTCTGCACGCCGTACTGCCGCGCCAGCTTCCAGCTCTCGCGCAGCCAGCGGGCGATGGCGAGGTGCCGCAGCACCACCCACGCCTCGTCGAGGACCACGATGCGGCGGACCCCGTCGTTGCGCGCCCACGACCCCTGCAGCCAGGCCGCCGTGCAGGCCATCAGGATGGGCCGCGCCTCGTCCTTGACCTCGCGGAGGTTGAAGACCACCAGGCGGCCGGACAGGTCGAAGTCGCGGGAGGTCGGCCCGTCGAACATGCCGCGCAGGTCACCGGAGCCCATCCGGCGCAGGGCGAGCGCGAGCTGGCGCCCGTCCTCGGCCAGCCGCCCGGTCGAGGTGCGCAGCTCGTGCGCGGTGGCGTCGGAGGGCTCGAGCAGCCGGTTCACGACCTGCGGCACCGTCGGCTGCGCGTGCCGGTTGCCCGCCTCGATGACCGCCTCGTGATGGGCCCGCTCGAGGCAGGCGTCCTCCTCCGGCCGCAGGTTGCGCCCCAGCATCACCTCGGAGATCGACCGCAGCAGCGCGAGCTGGGCGTTCCCCCCGATCATCGGGTCGAGCGGGTTCAGCCGCAGCGTCCCACCGCTCCTGAACCTGATCGGCTCCGTCCCACAGAACGCCGCGAGCTGCTCGTACTCACCCTTCGGGTCGATAACCCAGGCGGTCCGCCCAAACAGCATCTGCCGCCAGACATAGGTATTGTGGACCAGAATATCATTAGCCACGAAACAGGCAGACGGCTCGACGGTGAGATCGTAGACGTGGCGCTCGCCAACGTCGTCAACGGAGACGATGGGATCCCAGAAGATCTCGGAGTCCAGCAGCCAGCCGTACTCGGCGGACACAGACGGCGCGCAGGCGTTCGCCCGGGCCTCGCGCGAGCGGCCGGCGCAGAGGGCCTCCAGGCGCTCCCGCTTCTGTCCCCAGAGGGGGATCTCGTCCAGGAAGGTCTGATCCGACTGTGCGTCCACGCGAAGCTGCCACGAGGAGAACGGCCTCCCGTTGAGGGTCGACCGGTTGCACCGGACCCCGCTCTGGATCCCGAAGCGGAGCAGCAGGTGCTGAAGCTGCCGGACGAGCCGCTCAGAGGCGAGCGTCGTGGAGACGCTGACCTTGCCGACAGCCCCGTTGCACATCCAGAAGACGGCGATGAAGCGGGCGAGCTGGTCGGGCGGCAGGCGGTAGACGATCTCGGGCAGCACCTTCTCGCGGGAGGGCGCGCGCGCGAGGAAATCGACCTCCTCGTCGAGAATTCGGACGGGCTCCTCCGGGAACGGAATTCTCGCCGGCACCGCGGCGGTCTCGCCGACCGCGAGCTGGTCGGCACGCCGCCAGCCGTCCGGCATGAGAAAGGGGTGCTCCGGCGTGGTGACGACCGAGCGGCCCGAGGCGAAGGTCACCCGCAGGCAGGGGGACAGGCCGGCATCGACCTTGGCGGTGATCGGCACCGCGGCGATGTCCCGCCGCTCGTGGAGCGTCAGCACCCGCGTGGCGTCAGGCTCCTTGAAGACCTGCGCGATGGTCTGCGGCACCCCGGTGACCGGGTCGACGACCTCGGTGTCCTCGTCGAGGCACTTCACCAGCGACGATTTCGCGTACCCGATCTGACCGATCACGAGCATGTTCGGTCCCGTGATCTCTTTTCCGTACAGAGTGAACGGACAGTAGCAGAAACTTCCCCCAAAGACATCGCGACCGATATATACCCCGTCACTGCCCAAGCCGCCCTCCGAGATGAACGGATACGCGGCTTGGAGATGCGCCGTCGTCACACGGTGGGCGAGTCTGCGAGGCTTGATCCTCATTTCAGGCCCCGGCACATCGGCAGCGCGGCGTACGTAAATGAGACGTCCTGCTCGCCGTCGCAGCGCTGGATTTCGAGGCGGCACTGGCCGGCGGCGTGCTCGACCTCGCCGCAGGCGGCGGACAGCTCGTCGGTGTCGTCGGCCGTGACCGTGATATAGCCGGAGAAGCGGACGTCGGCGTGGCCGTCGGCCAGCTCCTGCTCGCGGCGGCCGACCGCCTCCGCCTGGTTGCGGCGCTTGGCCGTGCCGATGAAGCCGAGCTTCTGCCGCAGCTCCTCGTCGGCCACGTCGGCGGTCTTGGCGAACCCGACCGCCCGCATCGCCTTGAGCGGCGGCACCGGCTCCATGGTCACCGAGACCGTCCGCATGCAGCGGGTCTGCACCAGCAGCGGCGCCATGAAATCCGGGCCGACGTCGATGCGCGGCCATTCCGCCACCCAGTAGGTGCAGTGCACCACGTCATTGGTCCGGTAGTAGCCCCAGTGCGTCTGCGTGCGCTGCGGCCAGGCGTTGCGCGCGCTCACGCCGTCCTCGCGGCTGGGGTCGATGCTCGCCAGCCGCGCCAGGTTCGTGCGGGCGTGCGGGTCGTAGGCCAGCCGCATGGTCGCGGCCAGGCGCCTTGGCCCCAGCGCGTGGAGGACCTCGACCTCGGCCTGCTCCAGCCGCCGCGCCATGGTGTCCAGCTCTCTGGCCAGCACCATGCAGGCGCCCGTGTCCTTGCCGCCCGCCTGCTTGATCATCCTCGCCGCCTTGCCCGAGCTGAGCTGCAGCGCGATATAGAGCTCGTGCTGCTCGGTCACCGGGCCGGCGGCCTGGGTGAGCCGCAGATAGCTCTGCAGCGGCAGCGCGTCCAGCCCGATGCTCGGGTCCAGCGCATCGCGCAGGTAGCGGTTGAGGGCGTTGCGGTCGTCGGGGACGGTCCGCTCCAGCCACTGGAGCCTCGAGATCGGGCTGCCCTCGCGGGCGAGACTGGCGATCACACTTGCCCAGCCGGCGAGCCGCTGGGCCTTGTCCTCGGGATCGAGCAGGACGAAGGAGCGGGCGCGGGCCTGGATCACCGCGGTGAAGGTGCCGTTGGCCCGGTCGGCCAGCACCCCCAGCTCGACTCCCCGGAACGGGAAGGCGAGCAGCTCCACCCTGCCGATCGGGTCGGGCGGCCTCACGGGGACGTCACCCCCTTCAAGGCGGGTGCCGGCCTCGGCCGCGCCCGAGCGCCAGTGGTCGCGCCCGAACAGCTTGCGACCGAGGAACGAGGCGACGACCGGCACCCACTCGTTCAGGGTCCTACCTCCAAAGGGAATGAAGCTGCTGAGCCCGCCACTGGACAGCAGCAGGGCGCCCAGCGCGAGCCCCGCGCCGTTGCGCATCGTCTCGACCAGCATGATGGTGAGCAGCACGGTGCCGCCGAGCATCAAGAGCTGCCCGGGCCGCAGCGTGCCGATCAGGCCGCGGCGCTCCAGCGGGCCGAAGCGGTAGCGGAAGTCGCTGTGGCTACGCATCCGCGCCAGATCCCTCCGGGGCCGGCGTCAGGTCCGGGAGCTTCAGGGGCCGCGGGAGCCCGCCGCCCGAGCCGCCCGAGCCGGTCGAGCCGCCGGCGGACGAGCCGTTCGAGCTGGTGGCGGGGCCGGAGACCGGCAGCGGCCTGGGCGAGGCGTCCTTGGACGGGGCGTGCCCGACGTCCGGGGTCATGGCGGCAAAGCCCGAGGTGGCGCGGGTGCGCGCGGCCGAGACCGCGGAGGTGGCCGCCTTGGCCGCGGCGACGGGCGCGGCAGCCCAGCCGCCCGCCCCGGACGCGGCGGTCGCGCCGCCGCTGCGGAAGCGGGACTGGATCATCTGCGACACCACCGAGGAGCTGGTGAAGGCGGTCGCGCCCTGGGTCGCCTGGCGCAGCGCGGCCCGCTGCTGGCCGGCGGTGACCACGGCGGCCTCGGCCAGCGGGATCAGCCGCAGCAGCGCGATCGGTGTGAACGCCGCCATCAGCAGCAGGGCGCCGCCGGCGAGCACGCCCTCGAACTTGTCGGCCAGGCCCCCGGCCGCAAGGCCCGCCGCCGCCATGTCGATGATCGCCACGATGAACACCTTGGCGAAGATGATCGCCAGCAGGAACTCGATCAGCCGCCGGCACCAGCGCCACCCGGCCGGCCACACCATGGCGGCAAACCCCAGCGGCAAAAACAGCACGGCGATGTAGATGGCGGCCGACCGCAGCAGCAGCTCCAGCCAGATCGAGAAGGCGCCCAGCACCACCACGATCGCCCCCAGCAGCACCCCGAACACCGGCACCGCCGGGTTCACCGTGCCCGCCCCGATCGCGCCCAGCCAGCCCCCCGTCTGGGTCATGAAGTTCTGCGCGCTGCCGGCGGCGTTGTGGCTGATGGCCGTCGCCATCCAGTCGCTGGAGTCGATCAGGATCTGGGCCAGGGCCGGCCCGACCGCGGAGAAGATCGCCGCGATCGGCAGGTACACGAATGCCGAGCGGATCGCCTGCATGGCGTCGACCCGCACGATCGACTGGGCCACCGAGACCAGCAGGACCGGCAGCGCGATCACCACCGCCAGCGCGAGCATCACCCGGTACTGCGAGCCGAACCAGTTCGCGTTGGCCACGTTGGGACTGGTGGTGCCGTTGATCAGCCCGCCCACCTTCTGCAGGAACCAGTTGCCCGCGCTCGACACCGCCGCGGTGAAGCTGCGCAGCGCGCTGTCCCCGGCCGCCGACACGATGCCGGTGGCCGCGCCGGTGAGGGCGTTGCCGACCGAGCGGCCCGCGCCCGCGCCCACCTGGCAGATCTGCCGGGCGATCGGGGTCTGGACGTGCTGGCACTTGTCCGTCTGCTGCGCGTTCTGCTGCGGAGCCGTGGTCGTGGCGGGCGTGGTCGTGGTCGGCGCCGCCTGCGCCACGGCGGCGGGGGCGATGACCAGGACCGACGCGACGGCAAGGCCGACGACCAGCAGGAGCCAGCGGCCCCAGGGGCGCTCAGGGACCTGGAGCATAGTGGTACTCCTTGAATTGCTGGACCTCGTGGATGAGGTCCGGGGCCGGGGTTGGGGGATTGCTGTCGGCGACCGGGACCGGCCCGTCCGTGACGGTTGCACTGGTCTGCTTCCAGTCCTTGCCGGTCCATTCGAGCTGCACCGCCGTCACGCCCCATGCCTCCTGTGGAGGCAGGCTCGAGTCCTGGTAGCCGCCCACGCCCGTCTGCCAGACCGAGACGCGGGCCCGGGTGCCATCGTAAAGGTCGAGGCGGTAGCGCACGGGGATGGTCTGGAAGATCACCTTCTTCGGGTCGATCTGCGCGAGCGCCTTGTCCGGGTCCTTGATCCCGAGGAGCGATGCCGCGATGACCTTGGCCTGGTCCTCCATGTCACGCTGGAGGCGGTCGCGGGCCTGCGGCGCCGCGACCGCGTCGACGGCCGCCCTGCGCTTTGCGGCGTCGAACATGAGGTCGCTGGAGGCCAGGGTGGCCGTGTAGTTGGTGGCCGCGCCGATGGCGCCCGCCTCGGACCGGTCCCAGCCGACCGGCACGCCGCTGGCGGTGCGACCGCTCCAGACCTGCTCCCCGTTGACGGTGACGGGCCGCGAGACCGGCGCGGCGCGCTCGGGCGTGGTGGCGGCCTGCCCCGCGGGGGCCTGGGCGCCCGGCGAGCCGGCGGGGTTGCGCTGGGCCACCGGAGCGCGGGGCGCCGACCCGCTCCAGCGGCCGATCAGCAGCCCGCCGGCGAACAGCAGCAAGGCGAGCGCGAGCATGCCGAACAGGCCGAGCCCGCCTCCTGAAGCGAGGCGCCGCTGCTCGGGAAGCCCGTAGATCACGCGAGCCCGGCTCTGCTCACGTACCGCCAACCGCCTTCACCTTCCCATCGAACGGGGCCTGCCGCCGCGGCGCGACGGTCCGGGACCGAGGTCCCTGACCCCCTTGGCGTGGCCGCCGAGGGCGAAGACGGCACGGCCCGCGGGTAACCCGGCCGGCCGCCCTCCCGCGGCGGCTCGACTGCTCCTGCGGGGCTATGTCGTCTGACCCAGCGAGAACGCCCAGTTCACCAGCGCGGCAGCCGCTCCGATGATCACCGCGCCGACGATCGAGTACAGCGTGGCGCGCTTACCGACCGCGGCTTGGTGGTAATTGGAGCTGAGGGACCCGATGCCCCACATCGCTCCGCCGATGATGACACCGGCCAGCGACAGGAACAGGGCGAAGGCACCCACGCCGTTGATCACGTGCTGGAACGGCCCGGCTCCGGGGAGAGCGGTGAAATCGGGCGTCCAGTTCACCTTCTGTTGGGCAATGACTACGTGCAGGTGGCGCATCAGCACGTACCTCCTTGGCGTTGCACGATGCCGAGTCCGTCGGCAGCGGCCCCCTCGCGGCAATCAGACGTCGTCAGAATCTTCGGAATCCGGTCAGCCGTCAATCCTTCACCTTCAGGTCGCGAACCCGTCGGCCACGGCGGCGGCGACTTCCAGGTAGGCGTGCCGCGTGATCGGTCGAAGGCGGGTGACGGCGGTCTCGGCTCCGGCGGCCAGGTGCGGGTCCCAGGGGACCTGCACCACGGCACGGCAGCGCCCGGCGAAGTGCTCTTCGATCCGGTCGACCTCGACCAGGCCGTCCGACTGCACCCCGTTGACCACCGCGACCGCGCTGCGGACCAGCTCGGCATGGTTGTTCTCGTTCAGCCAGTCGAGGGTCGAGCTGGCTGCCCTGGCGCTGTCCAGGCTCGGCGACATCACCACCACGATCTGGTCGGCGAGCTGCAGGATGCCGCGCGTCGCCGACTCCAGCACGCCCGTGCCGGTGTCCAGGCAGATCAGGTTGTAGTGCCGCTCGAGCAGGGCGATCGCCCTGCGGTAGTCCTCCTCTCCAAGCGCCTTGGTGATGCGCGGGTCGTCGTCGGAGGCGACCACTTCCAGGCGCGTCGGCGCTTGCGAGGTGTAGGCGCGGATATCGGCGTAACGAGTGATCATCTGCTCGTCGGCGAGCAGGTTGGTGATGGTCGCGGCGGTCTCGCGGCGCACGCGGTAGCCGAGCGAGCCGGCGTCGGGGTTGCCGTCAAGGGCGACGACCCGGTCGCCGCGCAGGCTCGCAAGCGTGTGGCCGAGCATCAGCGTGGTGGTGGTCTTGCCGACGCCGCCCTTGCGGCTGATCACCGCGATCGAGCGGCAGCCTGCCACCGGCGTCTTGGCCCGCGAGATGAGCTCGCGCTCGGCCACCTCGACCGGGCTGGGGCCGGGGTTGATGCGGCCGCCGGTGAGCCAGTAGACGGCGCGGCGCCAGCCGTCGCGCGGCGCCAGCGACTGGTCGCGCAGATAGCGCTCGGCGGTGAAGTCGGCCGCAGTCGCGCCGGAGTGGTCCGGGCGTGCCGGGGTGGTCACGCCCATGTGACGCTGCACCCGCGTGAGCGCGGGCTCCGCAGGCCCGTCGGTGCGGGGCACCGGCTCGTGGCGGTAGCGCGCCGGGATGTCGTCGCCGGTCGGTCGGGGCTGCCTGGTGCCGTTGCCGGCACGGCCGAGCGGGACGAACGCCTCCTCTGCGGCGGCATTCGAGCTGACCCTCGGCTGTTGCGTCACGGCGAACCCCCTGTAGCCCTCGCGGGCAGGCACGTCTCGGTGGATCGGGGAAGCAGGCTTTGTCGTGTCAAGTCGGTACGCTCGCGGTATAGGGGAAGTTGGGGAGGTAGGTCAAGATGCCCGCGTATGGCGTGTCAAAAGGTTACACTGCCCGGCAACGCTGCAAAAGCATGCCTCGCAGGTCTGTCACCTGCGGTGACGCCGTGGCTCGGGCGTCGGCGCCGGTCTTCCTCCTGTGCCGGGTTCGGGCCGGGCGCCGCGAGGTGCCCGGCGCCGTAGCTCGATCTCGGGACGGTGGCCGTTTATCCTGTCAATCGTATCGCGCGCCTAAACTATCACTGCCTACCACGGAAGTGTTGAACTTCCCCGGCCCATCCGTATGACGGGTACCGACGCCCGCACCGACCCCCCGCCCGAGCGCCACCAGGGATCGAGCCACCGATGAAGAAGCTCCTCATCGCGATCGTCGCGATACCCTTCGTCCTGGTCCTGTTCGTGATGGTGGTGGTGGGCGGCATCTCGACGGGCATCATCGGCGGCAACCCCCCGAGCCAGGACGCCAGGCAGGACATCCCCGCCGCCTACCTCGCCATGTACCAGGGTGCCGCCGACACCTGCCCGGGCCTGCCCTGGTCCGTGCTGGCGGCGATCGGCAAGATGGAGACCAACCACGGCCGCCTCCAGGCGGCGGGCGTCACCGAGGGCGCCAACTTCGCCGGGGCGGCCGGGCCCATGCAGATGGGCATCGGCGGCGGCGCCGCCGGCGACGCCTTCTGGCGCTTCGCGGTCGACGGCAACGCCGACGGCAACGCCAGCCCCTACGACCCGGCCGACGCCATCCCCAGCGCCGCGGCCTACCTCTGCAAGGCCCTCCGCGACCACGGCGGCGACCTCTCGGCCGCGGTCTTCGCCTACAACCACGCGCCGTGGTACGTGGACAAGGTCCTCACCATCGCCTCGGGCTACGCCGCCAGCGCCACGCTGCCCCCGGGCGCGCCGGCGGCGGACGCGGTCGACGCGGCGCTGCAGTTCGCCTTCGGCCAGCTCGGCAAGCCGTACAAGTGGGGCGGCACCGGCGAGGGCGGCTTCTACGACTGCTCCGGCCTGACCCTGCGCGCCTACCAGGTGGGCGGCCTCCAGCTCCCGAGGACCGCGGCCGCCCAGTGGAACGCTGGCGCCCACATCCTCGACCCCGCCGCCGTGCAACCCGGCGACCTGGTCTTCTACGCCAGCGACCTCGCCAACCCGGCCACCATCCACCACGTCGGCATCTACATCGGTGCCGGCAACATGATCAACGCGCCGCACGCCGGCGCGGTCATCCGGATCCAGCCCGCCTTCCGCGGGGACTACCTCGGCGCCATCCGGCCGACCGCCCGGTAGCGCTCATGTGTAGGAAAGCTCACTTCGATGTCGAGGCCACCTTCGGGTCGGGCACGTGGGATGAGCGTGGCGCCGTGGGCGCTGGCGATGGCGCGGACGATGGCCAGGCCAAGTCCGTGTCCGTCGGTGTGTCGGATGCGCTGGCTGCCGAGTTGTTGGAAGGGCTGGAAAAGACGCTCGACCTCGCCTGGTGGGACCACGGTTCCGGTGTTCTTCACCGTAATGCTTGCCTGTCCTGCGGTCGTTGTCGTCGCTATCTCGATCCGGCCTCCGGCCGCGTTGTGGCGCAGGGCGTTGTCCACCAGGTTCGCCACCAGGCTCGCGACCAGGTTCGGGTCACCTGCCGCCGGGGCTGTTGCGAGCGCTGTGTCGACGTGGAGGCCTCGGCGCTGGGCTTCCTGGTGGCGGGCCAGGACGACGGTCCCGGCGATGTCGGCGAGGTCAAAGGGTTCCCGCCGCTCGATTCCCCGTTCGCTGCTTGCCAGTGTGAGCAGCGCCTCGATGAGGCGTTCCTGCTGTTCGCCGAGCGCCAGCGCGTCCTGGCAGGTGGATCGCAACGTCTCGGCGGTGGCGTCTGGATCGGCGAGTGCCACCTGCAGCAGGGTCCGCTCGGCGGTGAGCGGGGTTCGTAGTTCGTGCGAGGCGTTGGCCACGAAGTGCCGCTGCGACTCGAACGATGTCTGGAGTCGCTCGAACAGGTCGTCGAGCGTTTCTGCGAGTTCCTTGAACTCGTCGTCGCGGCCGCTGAGGCTGAGGCGGCGGTGCAGGTTGGTGGCGGAGATGTCCCGGGCGGTTGCGGTGATCGTGCGCAGGGGTCGCAGGAACCGGCCGGCGATCAGCCAGCCGAGCACCAGTGAGATCACGACCATGACGGCGAGTCCGACAGCGGAGGCGGTGAGCAGCTGGTGGAGGTGGAGGTCGGTGCCCTGCGGGGCGCTCGGGCCCGCACCGCCCGGGGAGCCTGCAGGGACCGTCTGCTTGGTTTGCAGGATCGGGATGGTGAGCAGGGCGGCGCCTGAGGCGAAGAAGGCTCCGGCGTAGAGCAGGGTGAGCTGCGTCCGCAACGTCGGTCGGGGAACGCGGAGCGCCGACGCCGGTTTGCGGGGACGGGGCATCACGCTTCTCCGATCCGGTATCCGCCGCCGCGTTCGGTGTGGATGACTGGCGGGTCGCCGAGCTTGGCCCGGAGCCGGCGTATCGTCGTCTTTACCGCGGTGGTGAAGGGGTCGGCCGCTTCGTCCCAGACTCGTTCCAGCAGCTCCTCGGCGGGGACCAGCCTGCCGGCGGAGGCGAGCAGGCACTCCAGGACGGCGAACTCCTTCGGGCTGAGCTCAAGACGCCGCCCGGCACGCAGCGCGACCCGGCGGCTGGGGTCGAGAGTGATGTCACCGCTTTCGAGGGTCGAGGGCAGCGCGGCGGCGGAGCGACGCCCCAGAGCCCGGATGCGCGCCACGAGCTCGGAGAAGTCGAAGGGTTTCGGCAGGTAGTCGTCGGCACTCTCATGATCTTCTCGTGATCCTTCTCGACGGCCCGGGACTCCGCCCAGCTCGGGGCGGTGTGCTACCGGTCCAACGGTGCCAGGTCGTCGGTGGCGGCACGGTGTCAGCGCGGTGTCGTCCTCGGCCTGCTCTACGTCTTCCCGATCGTCGCCCAGGCGGTCTCCGACCCGCACTGGCAGCGGCACCTCCAGCAGCTCGGGCCGATGACCGCCGGGCTCGCGATCCAGGCCACCACCCACCTCAGCAGCCTGCCGATCGGCCCGTGGGCCGGCCTGGGCGTGCTCGCCGCCTGGGCCGCCGCGGCGCTGCTTGCCGGCGGGCTGCTGCTGCGGCTGCGCGACGCGTGAACACAACGCCAAGGGCCGTGCCCGGACACCCGGGCAGATTATGCTGTGGCATATGGAGCCGAGCCTGTGGACCGTCGAAGACCATCTCCACGGCAAGCCACCCGCTGTCGTCGCGCTCTACCAGCGCTTCGTCGAGCTGGTCGAGGCATGCGGCCCCTTCGACTACTCGGTCTCCAAGACGGGGATCACGTTCAAAGGCAGTCGGCGCGGATTCGCCGGCGCCAAGCCCACCAGCCGCAGTCTTGACGGGTACCTGGACCTGCAGCGGCGCGTCGAGGACCCACGGATCCGCACTGCGTCGCCCTACACCAAGCGCCTGTTCGTGCACCAGTTCCGGGTCAGCGCAGCCGACCAGCTCGACGACGAGTTCGCAGGCTGGGTTCGCGAGGCCTACGAGGTCGGCCAGGGCGGCCATCTCAAGGGACCGGCCCGTCCCTAGCGCCGCCTGCCAAGCCTCGGGTTACCGATCCCCTGGGCCTCCGGCGACCTGAGCGCCGCGTCCGGGGACCGGCGTCGACGGCGCCGGCACTACACCACCCTTGCCTTGGCGGGTAGACTTCGCCCGGCTTGAGAGGGAGAGGTGGCATGTCCGGGAACGTGCGCCGCACGCTTCGGCGGGTCGTGGTGGCCGTGGCGCTTCTCGACGCGCTCGGGCTGGTCGCAGCCGGCCTCATCGCCGCTGGCGGTCCCGGCTTGGCGGGCAGGGTGCTCGGTGGCCTGCCGCGCGGGCCGCGGGCGGCGCTCGGCCGTTCCGGCGGCGCGCCGGCGGACGCGGCTGGCTGGGTCGCCGCCGAGAACCAGCGGACGGGCACGACCGCCTGGCGCATCCGCGAGCTGGGCCCGCCGCATGCGATCGAGGGCTATGCCGACCACGCCGGCGCCGGCGCGGGTGAGACCGTGCGTCTGTACGTGTCCACCGAAGCGCGCTGGTTCCGGGTCGAGGCCTACCGCATGGGCTGGTACGGGGGGCGGCGCGGCCGGCTGGTGTGGCGCTCGGGCCGCCTCGCCGGCCGGCGCCAGGCCGGTCCGGTGACCGATCCCATCACCAACATGACCGAGGCCCGCTGGCAGCCGTCGCTCCGGGTCCGTGTCGGCCCGCGCTGGCCACCCGGCGCGTACCTGCTGAAACTGGTCGCATCCTCCGGCGCGGAGCGCTATGTCCCGCTCACGGTGACAGACGCGTCCTCGGGCGCGGCGCTGGTGCTCATGAACGCCGTCACCACCTGGCAGGCCTACAACGACTGGGGCGGCCGCAACCTCTACTGGGGGCCAGGTGGTCCCGTTGACTACGCCCACCGCTCGCGGGTGGCGTCCTTCGACCGGCCCTACCGCGCCGGCATGGGCGCGGCCGACTTCCTCGGCAACGAGCTGCCGCTGATCAGCCTGGCCGAGCGGGAAGGGCTCGACGTCACCTACTGGACCGACGCGGACCTGCACCGCCACCCGGAGCGGCTGGTGCGGCACCGTGGGCTGGTCTCGCTCGGCCACGACGAGTACTGGTCGACGGCGATGCGCCGCGGCGCGGAGCGGGCCCGCGACCACGGGGTCAACCTGGCCTTCCTCGGCGCGAACGCGGTCTTCCGGCACATCCGCCTGGAGCCGTCGCGGCTCGGCCCCGACCGTCACGAGGTCAACTACAAATTTCCCGCCCGCGCCGACCCCGTCTACTCCACCGACCGGAGCGAGGTCACCACCAACTGGCGCGAGCCGCCGCTCGACCGGCCCGAGCGCGCGCTGCTGGGCCAGCAGTACGAGTGCAACCCGGCCAGGGCGGACGGGGTGGTCGTCGAGCCTGGGTCCTGGCTGCTCGCCGGCACCGGGCTGCGGGCCGGCTCGGCCCTCCCGGACCTGGTCGGTCCCGAGTACGACCGGGTCGTGGCCGGCGCGGCGGCCCCGCGGGGCGTCGAGCTGCTCCTCCACTCGCCGCTGCGCTGCCGCTTCCACTCGAGCTTCTCGGACGTCACCTGGTACACGGTGGCAAGCGGCGCCGGCGTGCTCGACACCGGCACCTCGAGCTGGGTCTGCGAGCTCGACGAGGTCTGCGGGGGCGGGCGGAGCCACCGGAGGACGGCCGCCGCGGTGCGCCGGATCACCCTGAACCTGCTCCGCGCCATGGCCGCCGGGCCGGCGGGCCTGGCCCACCCGTCACGGTCCAACCTGCACCGCTTCGACCTGCGCCCGAGCGGGCTGTAGCGGCCGCGCGAGCTACTGGCGCTGGGCGCACGAGGCGCGCACGCGGCGGCGGCTCTCAGCCGGAGGCTCCGAGCAGCCGCCTGGTCAGCTCGCCGCCCTCCATCACCAGCTCGCGCAGGGCCTGGTCGAGATGGCGGTCGTTGACCACGATCCCGCCGCCATCGGCGTCGACGGCGAGCACCGCCGCCTTGCGCAGCAGCTCGCGGATGAACGCAGGGCTCACGCCCTCGGTCCGCCCCACCAGGCCATCGAGACCGTCCAGGCGCAGGGTCAGGCCGCGGCCGTACAACTCGACCAGGCGCCGACGGCAGCCCGCATCCGGCAGCGGCACCTCGACCGCCAGGTCGACCCGGCCCGGGCGGGCCACCAGCGCCGGCTCCAGCAGATCGGGCCGGTTGCTGGTGAGCAGGAAGATCACGTCGCAGTCGGCGGCGAGCCCGTCCATCTCGTTCAGCAGCTCGAACAGCAGCGGGGTGCAGCCCGGCTGCTGCCGGTCGCGCTCCTCGGCGATCAGGTCGACGTCCTCCAGCACCACCATCGACGGCTCCAGCAGCCGCGCCATCGCGCAGGCCCGCGGGATCAGCCCCACCTGGCGGCCGGTCAGCAGCACCACCGTCCGGTCGCTCATCCGGCCAGCCAGGTACATGGCGGTGAGCGTCTTGCCGGTGCCCGGCCGGCCGTGCAGCAGGATGCCGCGGCGCAGGTGGCGACCGGCGGCGAGCAGCCGCTCGCGATGGGCCGAAAAGCCGATGGTGTGGCGCTCCACCCGCTCCAGCACGCCGCCCGCGAGCACGATGTCCTCCCTGGCCACCTCGGGCAGGGCGTGGAACCGGACCTGGAGCGTCCCGAAGTGCTCCTGCGCCAGCGAGACCACCCGGCCCCGGTAGACGCTGCCCTGCTGCATCCCGACGCGGACCTCGGTGAGGAAGCGGCGCGCCTGGTCACGGTCGGGCGCCATCACCTCCACCCGGGCCTTGGCCTGGATGCCGCGCTCGGTCGGCCCGCAGACCAGCACGGCCAGGCGCCGCGCGCCGTCGCCGACCAGCAGCAGCCCGAACTGCAGGCAGGTCACCACCCGGTCGCCGTCCAAGGCGACGTTGACGTACTCCACCGGGCCGACCACCGGCGCCGACCTGCCGGCCAGCCCCGCGCCGCCCGCCGCCAGCACGTCCGCCAGCCCGAGACCGTTGAAGCGCTTGAACTCGGAGGTCACCCCCACGGCCTCGAACCAGCGCCCCTCCCCCGCAAGCCAGGCGTCCAGCGCCACCTGCAGGTTAGGGTGCTCGGACGGCTCGAACTGCTCGGCCACGATCGGCAGCGCCTGTGGGTTGGTGCCGAAGTGCGCCCGGAGCCGACCGGCGAACACTGGCTCGGGCGCGGGCGCGGCCGCCACCGAGCGCTCCAGGAAGCCCTTGAAGGCGGCGCCGAATTCCCCTGGAGAGATGGACGCGGGCTGCTGGTCGGCCACGGCATCGCCTCCGATGCGCGATCGGCATCATCGTGACGATGCTGGCTCACTTGGAACGATTGGACAAGGGCACAGGCTGCGGGAGGCGGAATCGGGGCCGGCCGCGTGGGAGGATGTGCCGACTTGATCCGACGACCTGGGGGGGCTCGTGTCGCAAGTTGCCGCGCTGGTGCGCGCACCGATTACCTGGCTGGTCCTCGCCTGCGCCTGCCCTGGCGGGGTGGCGGTCGCTCTCTGGCCGGAGCAGGCGCTGACCGTGCTGCTCGCGGTGGGTGCGGTCGGTACGGTGGCGCTGCTGCGGCGGCGGCTCTCTCCGTCGGTCCTGTCCCCGGTCTACCTTGCGACCGTCGGGTACGTGCTGCTGGCCCTTCCCGGTCGAGCGCTCTACCAGTGGACCAGGGACTCCGGCGCTGCTGGGGCTTCGGTCAGGATCGATCTGAGCGATGCCGCCGTGCAGAGCACCACGGAGCTGATCCTTGTCGCCGCGGTTGCCGTCGCCGCCGGGGCCGCCCTGCTCACCGTGGTCTTCCCCGCCCGAGGGGGGCCGGCGCCCAGATTGCGCGCGGCCGCCCTTTCCCTGCGGACGCAGAAGCTGCTGCTGTTCGCCGCGGCGGCCCTGCTGGTGATCGTCGTGGCCAGCTTCGGCTGGCACGACCTGCTGCGACGACCGCTGTACCTGCAGATCTCGCACCGCCCGGTCTATTCGGTCGCCGTCGAGCTCGGCACGGCCGTGGCGCTCGGCCTCGGCTACCTGTTCGCCGCCGGGCGGTTCGGCCAGCGCTTCCTCACCTTGGCGCTTCTCGTCTGCTACGGGCTGGTGCTGTTTGCCATCGGCAGCCGCCGGCTCGCCCTGGTCCCGCTGCTGTTTGCGCTCGGCGGGCTCAGCTCGGCGCCGAAATCGCGCCGCTGGAGGTCGTTGCTGGTCGTCGCCGTCCCCTCCAGTGTCGCCCTGGTCTACCTGTCCCTCTACACCCGGTCCTTGAGCGAGCACGGATTCTGGCCCTACCTGCACGCGTTGCCCGACATCCCGGCGGGCGGCTGGCACTCGGTCGTGCTCAACCTGTTCACCGGGTTCGGCGTGATCGGCAAGACCGCCTTTGATGTACCGCACATTCCCCTACGAGACTTCCTCGTCTCCATCAGCCCCGTGCCGGGGGACCTGAGCGGCTGGTACAAGATCGCCGGGCAGCACCGGCTCAACCCCTTTACGCCGTTCGCGGGGCTCGGCGAGCTGGGCAACTCGGGGTGGCCGATCCTGGTCGGCTACTGCCTGGCGGCCGGGTTCGTGCTGGCCTATCTGGACCAGCGGATGCGGACGCTGCTGGGACGAGGTCAGCAGCTCTACGGGCTGGCGCTGGTCGGGCTGGGTGGGCTTTTCGTGCTGCTCTCGACGGAGTACAACCTGCGGTCGGCAACTCGACTGCTGTACTACGCAGTTGCGCTCGACGTGATCGTCCGGGTCTGGCTGGCGGCGCTATCGCCGGCGCGGGGGCCGGCGGCGGTGCAGAGCGGGAGGCGGGGGTCGGGGGGCTGGCCGGCCCAGCTCGACCGGACCCAGGCGTGGGCCGGGTCGTCGCAGAAGGCCATGGTGCGCTCCTCGGCGGGGCCGGCGAGCACGTTCAGGTAGTACATGGGGTAGCCGGGCGCGGCCACCGACGGGCCGTGGTAGCCGCGGGGAATGAGCACGACGTCGCCAGTGCGGACCGTCTCCGTCAGGTCGATCTCGCCGTCGGCGGTGTACAGGCGGTGGAGCCCGAACCCCGCCGACCCGCCGCGCGCGGCGATCTCGAAGTAGTAGATCTCCTCGAGGACGGCCTCGCCCGCGCGGCACTCGTCGTGCTTGTGGGGCGGGTAGGACGACCAGTTCCCGTCCGGGGTGAGGACCTCCACCGCGACCAGCTTGTCGGCGGGGAACGCCTCGGGCGCCAGGAAGTTGTTGACCTGGCGGGCCGCCTGGCCGGCGCCGCGCAGCTCGACCGGCACCTCCTCGGCCGGGCCGTAGGCGGGGTCGAGGCGGCGGGTGGCGACGGCCGTGGCGAGCGCGAAGCGGCCGCCGCCCGCGCTGGACAGGCGCGCCTCGGCGTCGACCGGCAGGTAGGCGAAGTCGCTGACGCGGGCCAGCACGTGGTCGCGCCCGGCCAGCTCGAAGCGCCGCCCCTCGCACTCGACCGTGCAGGAGCCGGCGAGGGGCAGCACCGCCGCCTCGAAGCCCGCGGTCTGGAGCGTCCGCGCCGCGCCCGCAGCCAGCTCCAGCACCCGCAGCCCGGCGTACGTCCAGCCCGCCAGCGCCGGGGTGACCGCCACCGGGTCGGCGCCGCCGGCGGCGCCGCCGGCGGGAAGGTGCAGTGGGTGGGTCATTCCAGCGACCTCCTCGGGCTCGCGAGCGGTGCGCCGGCCAGCAGCGCCTCGACCTCGGCCGGCGTCGGCATGTCGTCGGCGCACGCCAGCCGCGAGGCCACGATCGCGCCGGCGGCGTTGGCGAACGCCAGCAGCCGCTCGAGCCCGAACCCGGCGAGCAGGCCATGGCAGAGGGCCCCGCCGAAGGCGTCGCCGGCTCCCAGCCCGTTCAGCACCTCGACCCGCACGGGCGCCACTTCGACCGTGCGGTCGGCAGTGCGCCCGAGCACGCCGGCCGGCCCGCGCTTGACCACCGCCAGACGGGCGCCGAGCTCGAGCAGGGCCGCCGACGCGTCCCAGGGGTCACGGGTGCCGGTGGCCATCTCGACCTCGTCCAGGTTGCCGACGGCCACGGTGGCGTGCCCGAGCGCTTCCCTGGCCAGGCGGCGGGCTTCCCCCTCCGAGCGCCAGAACATCGGCCGGTGGTCCAGGTCGTGGACGGTGAGGGCGTCCGGGGCGCGGGCGGCCAGCGCGGCCAGGGTGGTGGAGCGGCTGGGCTCGTCGGACAGCCCCGTCCCCGTGGTCCACAGCAGCGGGGCCGCCGCCATGGCGTCGAGGTCCAGGTCGTCCAGGGTGAGGTTCATGTCCGGCGCCTTGGGCTGCCGGTAGAACAGCAGCGGGAAGTGGTCCGGCGGGAAGATCTCGCAGAACACGACCGGCGTCCGCAGCTCCGGGTCGGTGCCGACCCAGCGCGTGTCGACTCCGAAGCCCTGCAGGGCGGCGCGGACGAAGGGACCGAACGGGTCGTCGCCGACCTTGGTGACCACCGCGGCGCGGCGGCCGAGGCGGGCCGCGGCCACCGCCACGTTGGTCGCGCTGCCGCCGAGCGACTTGGCGAAGGTCCGCACGTCGGCCAGGGGAACGCCGACCTGCAACGGGTACAGGTCGACCCCGACCCGTCCCATGGTGACCACCTCGAGGGTGGGCGGGCGCACGGACATGGCGTTCCATTGTGAGGCCGGTCCGTGAGATCGTGGAAGCGCGGTCCGCAAACGCCGGCCCGAGGGAGGAGCGCCGTGAGCACCGTCCGCCTGACCGCAGCCCAGGCGCTCGTCCGCTACCTGTCGGCGCAGCACAGCGAGCGGGACGGGGTCGAGCGGCGCCTGCTCCCAGCCGTGTTCGGGATCTTCGGGCACGGCAACGTCGCCGGCATCGGCCAGGCCCTCGACGAGCACGGCGCCCGCCTGCCCTATCTCCAGGCGCGCAACGAGCAGTCGATGGTCCACGCCGCGGCCGCGTTCGCCAAGGCGAGCCGGCGGCTGGCCACGCTGGCGTGCACCTCCTCCATCGGCCCCGGCGCCACCAACATGGTGACCGGCGCGGCGCTCGCCACCATCGACCGCCTGCCCGTCCTGCTCGTGCCCGGCGACGTCTACGCCACCCGCCGCCAGGGCCCGGTGCTCCAGCAGCTCGAGCACCCGCTCGCCGGGGACGTCAGCGTCAACGACTGCTTCCGCCCGGTCGCCCGCTTCTTCGACCGGGTCCTGCGGCCGGAGCACCTGATCACCGCCCTGCCCGAGGCGATGCGGGTGCTCACCAGCCCGAGCGAGGCCGGCGCGGTGGTGCTGGCCTTCCCCCAGGACGTGCAGACCGAGGCCTACGACTACCCTGCCAGGCTGTTCGAGGAGCGGGTCTGGCCGGTGGCCCGGCCGCAGCCGGAGCGCGGCGCGGTCGAGCGGGCGGCGGCGCTGGTCGCGGAGGCGAGGCGGCCGCTGCTGGTCGCCGGCGGCGGCGTGGTCTACAGCGACGCCGGCCGGGCGCTCGCCGCGTTTGCGGAGGCCACCGGCGTCCCGGTGGCCGAGACCTTCGCCGGCAAGGGCGCGGTCGCCGAGCCCGCCTGGTGGGGGCTCGGCGGGCTGGGCGTGGAGGGCAGCCCCGCCGCCAACCGCATCGCCGAGCGGGCCGACCTGGTGCTCGCGGTCGGCACGCGCCTCGGCGACTTCGTGACCGCGTCGCAGTCGCTGTTCCAGGACCCTGGCGTGCGCTTCGTCGCCGTCAACGCCAGCGGTCACGACGCCCGCAAGCAGGGCGCGCTCGCGGTCGTGGCGGACGCCCGCGAGGCCCTGGCGGGACTGCGCGAGGCGGCGCTGGCCGCGGGTCGCCGGCCGGACCCCGACTGGGAGCGGGCAGTGCGCCAGGCCAGGGACGCCTGGCAGGTGGAGCGGCGCGCGGCGCTCACCGCCGGAACCAGCGGACCGGTCACCCAGGCTCAGCTCATCGGCCTGCTGCAGGAGGCGGCCCAGCCGGGGGACACGGTCCTCACCGCGGCCGGCGGGCCGCCCGGCGACCTGCTGAAGGTGTGGGACGCCACCGGCGGGCGCAACTGCCACCTCGAGTTCGGCTACTCGTGCATGGGCTACGAGCTGCCCGCGGCGCTCGGCGTGCGCCTGGCCCAGCCGAGCGGCGAGGTGGTCGCGCTGATCGGCGACGGCACCTTCCTGATGCAGCCGTCCGAGCTGGTCACGGCCGTGCAGGAGGACCTCAAGGTGACCGTGGTCATCGCCGAGAACCACGGCTTCCAGTGCATCCGCCGGCTGCAGATGTCCCGCGTGGGGCGCAGCTTCGGCAACGAGTTCCGCGCCCGCAAGGGCAGCCGCGACGGCGACGGGCGCCTGGACGGGGACTACCTGCGGCTCGACCTCGCCGCGGTGGCGCGCGGGCTCGGAGCGAGCGCCTGGCACGCCAGCGACCCGGACGAGGTCCGCGAGGCCCTCCAGGGGGCACGGGCCGCCGACGGTCCGAGCGTGGTCGTGGTCGAGACGGTCCCGCACCACGATCTGCCGCCGTCCGGGGCCTGGTGGGACGTGGCCCCGGCCGAGGTCTCCGGCTTCGAGGACGTGCGCGAGCGCCGCGCCGCCTACGAGGCCGACCGCGCCCGGCTCCAGCGCTACCACGGGTAGCCGGGGAGGGCAGAGGGGGACGGTCTCCCCCAACTCGCTCGCACGGAGGAGGTGAGGGCCATTCCCCGCTATGGGCTCCGCTCGTTTTACCCAGCAGGATCCGATGAGGTATTGCTGTCGAGTTGGGTTTGGAATTTGAAGAGCCGATGGTCTTCCGGGGCCTGGCCCGCCAGGTAGGCGTCCATCAGTGTTCGATCCCACCATCCGGCGACGTAGGCAACTGTTGCGAGCAGGTTGATGTCTTCTCGTCGCCAACCCCGCTGATCGTCCGCTAGAACCGCGAGCTTATGTCGTGCAGTACGAGTGCCATTGATATCGGAGAAGGCACGGAACGCATAGTTCACGCCTCGAAGGCCGGTCTCCGAGCGACCGCCACCGATAGCTTGAACGTAGATACCCACTTCATTTGACAAATACGAAGCTGTAAGTCTGTACTCCGTGCCACTTTGCCCACTGACAAGTGGGTGCACAACCACTTCTTCCGACTTGGCTTTAAGGTAGGACAATAGTCGTGCCTCGAAACGCGGAGGGCGAGGCTCAGGGCGCAGGACCTGCAGCGCATCGACCTCGCGCATTGCACCGACCAGGCGAAGTATGCAATCTCCAGTGCTGGAAACAGAACCTTCAACTCTGAGTGCTTCATTTAGGAGATCGACACGAAAAGCTCTGAGGACCGGAGCAATCCCTTGTCGAAAGCCTTGAGAATCCACGTTGAGCCCGGCCAATTCAAGTCGACCTAGCGACGCCCCGCAATCGGAGAGGACGACACGATCTCCTTCCCGCATCAACATTACGTCGAGTCCATCACCGTCTGCGTAGGTATATGGAGTACCCACCAGGATTCGGGATTCGTCTAGGGCTCGGCAGTCAAAACCCTCTTGCAGGGTGCGTACATATTGCTCGACCACCTCGTCGCACAGGGCCATAGCCGCCTCCCTTCCCCACTAGAGAACTAGCTGTTCGCCGTGCAATGGCGGATCTGACCACTCGTACTCGAGTCTGATATTGCACTCCCGACAAAATGCTTCAAACACTTGGCGGTACTCTTCCTTCCCCACCTCGAAGCCCAGCGTAGGAGGAATATCATCAGGTGTATAAGCCTGAGCCAACCCGTAGTGGTCCGAAAACCGATGTTTGTGAGTCTGCCACCGCCACCGCTGACCTGAGCCGTCACATGTATTGGTGTGCCGGCCTCGCACAGCAAGCCTCTTGATCGGCCGTTTGTCCCACATCAGGGCGATGGAGTACGAGCACTGGTTCAGTATAGAGATGTGCATCTCAAGCATCATCGGCTCGCCCATGGTGTTGGCCACCTCCATCCGGGCTCGCAGACGCACACCTCTCGGCCTCCATCGTAGCTTCCCTCGTAGGACTGGTTCTGTCACAAGGAGACGGTGGATGGCCTCTTCGGTCAACACTGGCATTGTCGAACACCTGTTCGTCGGGGGCAACTACTACTTGGGGCCGTGCCAGCACGGAGTGAGGATCCCCACTGCTTCCACGCCTGACGTCGGCGAACGTCGCATCGTGCTCATAGGGCTCGAATCCTAATCCGAGCAGTCGGGCGCTGTCACGCTGGGAGAACCCCTTCCTCCTCGTGAACTCCGGCAGAGGCGGCGGCGAGGCCGCGTTCGTGGCGCTCAGCGGCAGGCGTCGGCCAGCCGAGGGCCGAGCAGGACCCCGGCGACGGCCAGCGCGCCGATGGCGGTGACCAGCACGGCAGCAGCGCTCATGTCTTTGATCGCGCGCACTCGCTCGCTGTGCTCGGGGTGTACGAGGTCCAGCAGGCGCTCCACCACGCTGTTGACGACCTCCGCTGCCAGCACCAGCACGATCGCGAGCACCACCAGCGCGACCTCGGCGCGGTCCAGGCCCAGCCAGACCGCGGCCACCAGCGCCCCCACCGCCGCCACGACGTGGATTCGGGCGTTGCGCTCGCGCGAGAGCACGAGGCCGAAGCCCCGGAACGCATGGCCGAAGCTGCGCCACAGGCCCATGCTCACCCCTCCCCGACCGTGCCGGAACCGTCGCCTGAACCTAGCCGAGCGGCCCACCGGCGTCGACGGGACGCGGCTGCGGATGATTGCATTCCCGCATGGAGACCAGCCGGGTGGAAGCGTTCAGCGATGGGGTGTTCGCGGTCGCGATCACCCTGCTCGCGCTCGACCTGCGCCCTGGCCAGGGCAGCACCCTCGGCCGGCAGCTCCTCGACCAGAACGCCGTCGCCGGCTACGCGGCCTACGTCGTGAGCTTCCTTGTGATCGGCATCATCTGGGTCAACCACCACAGCGTGTTCCGGCAGATCGCACGGGTCGACCGCGCACTGCTGTTCCTCAATCTGCTCCTGTTGCTGTTCGTCGCCGCGATCCCGTTCCCGACCAGGCTGCTGGCTGAGCACCTGGGTGACCGCGTCGGCTCGAACGCGGCCGCGTTCGCCTACAGCGCCGTGATGTTCCTCATGGGCGTGAGCTTCGGCCTGCTGTGGTGGTGGGCCGTGCGCGGCGGGCGCCTGCTGGAGCGTCCCATCGGCCGGGCCGAGGAGCGTGTCGCGATACGCCGCTTCGGCGTCGGCAATGTCGCCTACCTCGCGCTGATGGGCGTGGCGTGGGTGAGCGCCCCGCTGACCCTGGCCGGCCACTTCGTGGTGGCGGTGTACTACGTGCTGGACCAGTTGCCGTCGGCACGCGAGCAGGCGCCTTGACCGCCCCGCGGGTCTGCTCGCGGGTCTCTTGGCGGCCTGGCCGGCCCCGACGGCAAGGAAGCGGTCATGGCCCTCTCGTACCTCGCGCACCTGGAGTGCCCGGGCTGCGCGCGGCTGCTGGACCCGGACCGGGCCCAGCAGCTCTGCCCGGACTGCGCGCAGCCGCTGCTGGTGCGCTACGACCTCGCCCGGATCGCGCGCCACGCCCCCCGCGAGGTCCTCGGCCCACGGCCCGCCAGCATGTGGCGTACCGCGAGCTGCTCCCGCTCCGCGACCCCACGCGGGCGGTGTCGCTCGGGGAGACGGTCACGCCGCTGCTGCCGGTGCCCCGGCTGGCCGCCCGCGCCGGCGTCCCCGGCCTGCTCGTCAAGGACGAAGGGACCCTGCCGACCGGGACGTTCAAGGCGCGCGGCGCGGCCGTCGGCGTCAGCCGCGCCGTCGAGCTCGGCGTGCGGACGCTCGCGCTGCCGACCGCGGGCAACGCGGGCGCGGCCTGGGCGGCCTACGGCGCGCGTGCGGGGCTCGAGGTCGTCGTGGTCATGCCGGAGACCACGCCGAGCGTCATCCGCCGGGAGGCGGCCGCCTGCGGCGCGGACGTGTACCTGGTGCCCGGGTCGATCGCGGATGCCGGAGACGTCGTCCGCGACGGCTGCGACCGGTACGGCTGGTACGACGCGTCCACGCTCAAAGAGCCCTACCGCGTCGAAGGCAAGAAGACCATGGGCTTCGAGCTGGTGGAGCAGCTCGGCTGGCGCCTGCCCGACGTGATCGTCTACCCGACCGGCGGCGGGGTGGGCCTGATCGGGATGTGGAAAGGCTTGGACGAGCTGCGGGCGGTCGGCTGGCTGCCGGCGGACGCTCCGCTGCCCCGGTTCGTCGCCGCGCAGTCGGCCGGCTGCGCTCCCGTGGTGCGCGCGCTGGCCGAGGGGGCGGAGCGGGCCGCGCCGTGGGAGCGACCGGAGACCTTCGCCGCGGGCATCCGCGTGCCCAGGCCGCTGGGGGACTTCCTCATCCTGCGCGCCCTGCGCGAGACGTCTGGAACCGCCGTCGCGGTCCCGGACGAGGCCATCGCCGCCACGATGGAGCTGGCGGGCGCGACCGAAGGCATGGTCGTGTGCCCGGAAGGCGCCGCCGCGCTGGCCGCCGCGGCCACGCTGCGGCGCGGCGGCTGGATCGGCGCCGACCAGACCGTCGTAGTCTTCAACACGGGCACCGGGCTGCTGTACGAAGACTCGCTCCCCGGGCGCGCCCCCTGGCGCCTGGAGGCGGGAGAGGCGATCACCGTGATGGTCGACGGGCCGCAGGACGGCGCCGCGCCCCGGGGCCCCCGGGAAGGCGGGCGGCCGGGCCGGGGGTGAGGGGGCGGCCGGTGGCGGCGCTCCAGTCGGGCGCGCCGCCGCGCAGCACGCGCAGGTCCCGCCTGCCGGCCCGCTGGAGCAGGCTCGCCCGCACGGCCGCCGGCGCCTTTTCCCCGTGGCGCCGGCTATGGTTTGGTTCAGGACGGTCGGGAGCGGGCGCGGCGAGGAGGCGGGATGGCGACCAGGCCGGAGCGGCGCTCGCTGGACCCCCTCATCCGGCCGGCGAGCATCGCGGTGATCGGCGCGTCCAGCGCTCCCAACAAGGCTGGGCACCAGCTCGTGCGCGCGCTGGACGGCTTCCCCGGACGTCTCTGCCCGGTCAACCCGGGCGCCCGCGAGATCCTCGGCCACCCCGCCTACCCGGAGATCGGCGCGATCGGTGAGCCGGTCGACCTCGCTGTGCTGGTGGTGCCCGCCGCCACGGTGCCGGCGGTGATCGGCGAGTGCGCCGCGGCCGGGACGCGGGCGGCGATCGTCTGCGCCGGCGGCTTCGCCGAGACCGGCCCGGCAGGCGCCGACCTCCAGGCGCAGGCGGCGCGCGCCGCCGCCGGCGCCGGCATGCGGCTGCTCGGCCCCAACACCTCCGGGCTCGTCAACCCGGTCGACGGGGTGCGGGCGACCTTCCTGTCCACCGTGCGAGCGATCCCCGCCGGGCGGCTCGCGATCGTGGCGCAGAGCGGCGGCGTGAACCTGGCCTTCGCCCTGGCGACCGCCGCCGAGGGGCTGGGCGTGCGGCTCGCGGTCGGGCTCGGCAACGCGGTGGACGTCGGCCACGCCGAGCTGCTGGACTACCTTGCCGACGACCCCCAGACGGCGGTGGTCGCCCTGCACCTGGAGGGCACCGGCGACGGCCGCGGGCTGGTCGAGGCGGTCGCGCGGGCGGCGACGGTCAAGCCGGTGATCGCGCTGGTGCTCGGAGAGTCCGACGTGAGTGATTTCGCCCGCTCGCACACGGGCGCCCTGGCCACGAGCTGGCGGCTCACGCGGGCGGCGCTGGGCCAGGCGGGCGCACGAGCCGGGCGCGCTCGATCCCGTCGAGGTGCTGCGCCCGGCCGCCGCCGACCCGTCGACGCCGCTGCTGCTGGTCACCGGCGGTCCTCGGGACGAGGTCGACCGCCTGCGCAAGGTCGTGGAGGCGGGCGGCGTGCCCGTGCTGACCGGCCCCGAGCGCGGTGCCGCGGCCATGCGCGCCCTGATCGCGGACGCCCGCGACGCCCTGGTCACCGTGCTCCGGTCGGTCGGCGCGCTGCTGCTCGCCCACCCCGAGATCGCCGAGCTGGACGTCAACCCGCTGCGCGCCACCGGCGACGGCCTCGTCGCCGCCGACGCCCTGGTGGTCCTCGCCGGCGCCGGCCGGGGTGAGCACCGTCGTGGGCCCTGACCGCTCAGCGGGCAAGGCAGGACATCGAGGGCTCTCCCGGCATTCAGTGTTCAGTGTTGGCACGCGGAGCTGGTAGGCTTCCCTGTCGACCTTGCTCGTCGCCGAGGGAGAGAGGTGCGCCGCGGGATGGAGCCGGCCTTGGAGCAGCACCCGCCGCGGGAGCGCCACCTCGTGCTGATCGCCGACGACGACCGCGACATCACCCGCTTCCTCGAGGTGAACCTGCGCCTGGAGGGCTTCGACGTGACCACCGCCCACGACGGCGACGACGCCCTCGCCAAGGCGCTCGACCTGCAGCCGAACCTCATCCTGCTGGACGTGATGATGCCGGGCATGGACGGCTTCGAGGTGTGCAGCAAGCTGCGCGCCGATCCCCGCGGCGTGGTCGTCCCGGTGATCATGCTGACCGCCAAGTCGATGTCGACCGACCGGCTGGACGGCTTCAACGTCGGGGCCGACGACTACGTGGTCAAGCCGTTCGAGCCGATGGAGCTGGTCGCCCGGGTCGCCGCGATGCTGCGCCAGACGGCGCCCTGAACCAGCTCCCGGTGGCCGGCGCGCTCGCCCTCGCGGCGACCGCGCTCCTCGGGTGGCTCTACCTGCTCGCCGGGCACGGATGGTTCTGGCGCACGGACCAGCGGCTGCCGCGGGGCTCCGCAACGCCGCGGCGATGGCCGTCGGTGGTCGCGGTCGTGCCCGCCCGCGACGAGGCGGAGGTCCTGCCGGAGACGCTGCCCGCCCTGCTCGCCCAGGACTACCCCGGAGACTTCGGCGTCGTCCTGGTCGACGACCAGAGCGCCGACGGCACCGCCGAGGTCGCCCGCGCGCTGGCCGCGGTGGCCGGCGGGGTGGGCGGCGCCCGCGGGCTCACCGTCGTGGAGGGCGGCGAGCCCCCGAGCGGATGGGCGGGCAAGGTCTGGGCGATGGCGCGAGGCGCCGAGGCGGCCGGCGCACCGGACTACCTGCTGCTCACCGACGCCGACATCGCGCACGCGCCCTTCTCGCTCACCGCGCTGGTCCGCGCCGCCGAGGCCGACCGGCGCGACCTGGTGTCGCAGTTGGCGCTGCTGCGCGTGGAGACCGGCTGGGAGCGCGCGCTCGTGCCGGCGTTCGTCTACTTCTTCTCCATGCTGTACCCGTTCCGCCGGGTCAACCGGCCCGGCGCCCGCACGGCCGCGGCCGCGGGCGGCTGCATGCTGGTCCGGCGCCAGGCGCTCGCGGACGCCGGCGGGCTCGCCCGCATCAGCGGCGCCCGCATCGACGACGTCGCCCTCGGGCGGCTCCTCAAGCGCCGGCCCGGCGGCCGCGTCTGGCTCGGCCTGGCCACCGGGGTGGTGAGCCGCCGCCCCTACCCGCGCCTGGCGGACATATGGGCGACGATCGCGCGCAGCGCCTACACCCAGCTCCGCTACTCACCAATGCTGCTGGCCGGGACGGTCGCCGGGCTGCTGGTGCTGTATGCCGTGCCGCCGCTGGCCGCGGCCGCCGGGCTGGCCGGGCTCGCTCTGGGCGCCGGCGCGGGGGCAGGGGCGGGCACGGCTCCGCTCGCGGCCTGGCTCGCGGCGAGCGGCCTCGGCACCTGGGCGGTCATGTCCGCGACCTTCGTGCCGGTGCTGCGGCTGTACCGCCTCTCGCTGCTGCGCGCCCCGACCCTCCCGCTGCTCGCCCTGCTCTACGTCGCCATGACGCTCGACTCCGCCCGCCGCCACCGCTCGGGCCGCGGCGCCGCCTGGAAGGGCCGCACCCTCCCCCGCCGCCCCCGGGCCACGACCTGAGCGACACTCTTCGGGTGCCGCACCATTGACACCAGCGACGCGTGAGGGAGGGCTCGATGGACGACGGGTACCCCAGGTTCTCGGACGCCGAGCTCGGGCGGCGCTCCGGTCTCGTGCGGGAGCTGATGGCGCGCGAGGGCGTTGACGCGCTACTGCTGCACGGCGGCCCCTCGGCGGTCGGCCCGGTCCACTACCTCTCGGGGTACCTGGCCTGGCGGCCGACCTGGCTGCTGTTCGCGCTGGAGGGGCCGTCAACGCTGTACCTGCACTTCCACAACCACGTCCCCAACGCGCGCGCCCTCGGGGTGGTCGAGGACGTGCGCTGCTACTGGCCGTCGGCGCCCGGGGCGGTCAAAGAGGAGGTGCGCCGGCGGGGCCTTGGGCGGGCCGTCCTCGGCGTGGTGGGCCTGGCGACCTCGATCCCTTACGCGCAGTTCGAGGAGCTGCGACTGCTCCTGCCTGAGGCGACGTTCAAGGACCTCGCCCGTCCGTTCAACCAGATCCGCTGGGTCCGCAGCGCCGAGGAGCTGGAGTGGTTCCGCCGCAGCGCCGAGCTGACCGATCGCACGTGCGAGCTGCTGGAGCAGCGCATCCGCCCGGGCCTCACCGAGCACGACCTGACCGCCGTCATCCACGAGGCGTTCCTGCCCAGGGGCGGCCATGCCGGGCTGCACTTCGTGGCGGCGACCTCGATGACCGAGCCGGACCGCTTCGTGCCCTGGCAGTTCTCGTCGCCGAGGGTGCTGCGCGCGGGTGACGTGGTGATCACGGAGATCACCGTGAGCTGGTGGGGCTACGGCGCGCAGATCCACCGCCCGTTCGCGGTCGCAGCCGAGCCGACCGCGCGCTACCGCGAGCTGTACGAGGTCGCCCACGAGTGCTTCGAGCGCGTCCGCCAAGCGCTCAAGGCCGGAGCCACCAGCGAGGACGTCGTGCGGGCGGCGGACGTCGTCTCCGAGCGCGGGTTCACGGTGTTCGACAGCGTGGTCCACGGGGAGGGCGGCCGCAGCCCGGAGCTCGGCACCAGCGCGTCCGCCCACACCCTGGAGCGGTGGACCTTCCAAGAGAACCAGGTGATGGTCATCCAGCCGAACCCGGTCACTCCGGACCACCGCGCCGGGCTCCAGCTCGGCTGCGCCGTGCGCGTCGGCCCCGCCGCCGCCGAGCCCCTCCACCGTTACCCCTTCAAGTTCCCCGTCTGCGGCTGAGCCGCCGGGCGGGTGGCCGAGACTTAACCTCTGCGTTAAGATCTGTCGATGGGCACCTGGGAGATCCTTCTGATCGAAGAGGTGGCCGAGTGGTTCAACGACCTGACCAAGAACGACCCCGGCACTGCGGACCTTGTCGAGGACGCGGTCGATCGGCTCGCGTTCGAGGGACCTGCGCTCGGACGTCCACTCGTCGAGCGGATCAAAGGCTCTCGGCACCACAACATGAAAGAACTACGGCCAGGCTCAACTGGATCGAGCGAAGTACGCATCCTGTTCATCTTTGACCCGATACGACGAGCAGTCCTGCTAGTCGCCGGAGATAAGGCCGGCAACTGGCGAGGCTGGTATGACGTGGCCATTCCGCTGGCCGATGATCGCTACGACGCACACCTGGCCGAATTGGAAACGAGGGACTACCAATGAAGACCGTCTCCTGGGACGAAGCCAAGCGCCGCGCAAAGGAGACCCGGCGTGCCGCCGGTCACCCCATACGGAGCGACGCCGAGCGAGCCGCCGGACAGCGCCGTCTCGATGACGAGATCCGCGCCTGGCGACTGGCCGAGGTACGACGCAGCCGATCACTGACCCAGCGAGAGATCGCCGAGGTCATGGGTGTGTCCGGACCCCGCGTATCCGACGTGGAGCGCGGCAAGCTCGACGCTGTCTCCGTAGCCGTACTGCGCGCCTATGTCGAGGCCCTCGGCGGACGACTGAAGGTCACCGCCGAGTTCGACGACTCCAGCTACCTCGTCGCCTGATAGTAGGCGTCGCATAACCCAGCGCACACTGGGGCGAGTACGGTCAAGTTCCCCGTCTGCGGCGCCGTACCGTATGTGACGGTCGGCACAGCCTGGTCGTGACCTGTGGCACAGACACGGGGAGCCGATCCGCGCTCCCATGTCCCTTGTCCACTGTCTTTCTCATCTGACGAGCAGATGTGACAAGTTCAGGCCGTGGCGAAGAGGGGGCCTGCGGATGAAACGCCCGGAGCGCGACTTCGGCCAGATCGACGACCAGCCGACGGCCGAGGAAGAGGAACTGCTGAGGCTCCTCGACCTCCCGGAGAAGGAGCGCAGCAAGCGGGAGACGGAAGTGCTCTCGAAGACGCGTCATGCCATCCCGAAGGACTCGGCGTTCTTCACCGATCCGCTGCTGGACGCTAAGGGAAACGAGGTGACCGGCTGATGTCCTACGACGGCGCAAAGGTCATCGAGATCGCCACAAAAGAGATCGGGACCACCGAAGGCCCCAACAATGACAACAAGTACGGCACGGCGTTCGGCTTGAACCACGAGCCCTGGTGCTCGGAGTTCGTCTGGTACGTCATGGACAAGGCGGGTTTCGGGTCGCTGTACCCGAAGACCGCGATCACCCGGGTGTCCTATCCGTACTACAAGCAGAAGGGCTGGCTCGTCCCGCTGGCCGACGTCCGCCCAGGCGACATCCTCTGGTTCTACTTTCCCGGCGGGCTGGGACCTGTCGATCACGTCGGCTTCGTGGCCCGCAACCTTGGCAACGGCGTCGTGGGGACGATCGAGGGCAACACCTCGAAGGCGCCCGGCTCGCCGACCGACGGCGTGTGGCGGCGACAGCGGTCGTCCAACATCGTGGCCGCGGGCCGTCCTGGCGGTCACGCCGGGACGAGTGGGGCCGCAGCGGCCGTCCCCTACCCCGGCACGGTGACCAAGCACGGCAGTACCGGTTCAGCCGTCGAGTACGTCCAGCGCAACCTGAACAGGTTTCTGGCGAAGGACATTGCCGTTGACGGCGGCTTCGGGGACGAGACCGAGACCGCGCTCAAGAAGTGGCAGAGCAACCGGCGGATTCCCGCGAACGGTGCGGTCGGCCCTGGTACCTGGGCGATGCTCGCCGCCCCGGTCTTCCGGACGACCCTCAAGCTGGGGAGCAAGAGCGAGGCCGTCAAACAGGTTAAACGTGCCTTGAACAAGTTCGGGAACAGCCTCGACACCAATAATCCGGGCTTCGGCCCGGTCACCGAGAAGGTCGTCAAGGCCTGGCAGGCCCATCGTCGCCAGCGAGTCGATGGCGTCGTCGACATGGTCACCTGGTACTGGGTGCACGCGCCCGACGGGACGACGGTTCCTGACCTTCATCCAAGGGCGTAGGGCCGGCACGTCCCCGATCCCGCTGCCGGGGTATTGCCCGCCACTGCCGCCGGTGGGACGATCGCAAGCCTCCAGGCGACCGTGAATGTGAATCCCCGGGGAGCGACAAGCACATTGGTGGTCATCGGGCGGGTTTGGTGGCGGCGCGGCCGAGGACGCCTGAGGCGGGGCGTTCAGGTGCCGTGAGGCGCGTCCGGCGTGACCTCACCGTGCTGGTGGCCAGCCTCGCGGTGTTCGCCGGCTGCGCCGCCGCCGTGGCCGACGGGCGGGTCGGCGGGGCCGAGCGGGCCGTGTTCCACGCCGTCAACGGGCTGCCCGGCTGGCTGTACCGGCCGATGCTGGTCGCGCAGTACTTGGGCGTGCTTGCGATGCCGCTGGTGGTCGCGGCCGTCGCGCTGGCGCTGCGGCGCTGGCGGCTGGCGGTGGCGCTGGCGCTGGTCGTGCCGCTGAAGCTCGCCGCCGAGAAGGTCCCGAAGCTGCTCGTGGAGCGGGAGCGGCCGGGCGTCACGGTGCCGGACGCGGTCCTGCGCGGGGTGCCGCACGGCGGGCTGAGCTTTGTCTCCGGGCACGCCATCATCACCTTTGCCATCGCCGGACTGCTCGTGCTGGTGCTGCCGTGGCGCTGGGGGGTCGTCGCGATCGCGCTCGCCACGCTCAACGCGGTCGCCCGGGTGTACCTGGGGGCGCACAACCCGCTGGACGTGCTCGGCGGCGCCGCGGTCGGCCTGGCGATCGCCGCCGTGCTCGACCTGGTCCTGAACGTCGCCCGGGACCGCACGTCGAGCAGGCGTGTGCGCACCGCGCCGGCGAGGAAGGAGCGGACCGCCTGACGGGGCACGACGAGCGACGCGACGCCTGGGGGACGAGCCGCCGCTCCCGGCTGTTCCCCGGCCTGTGGCTGGCCCACGCCGACCTGCACAACCACACCTGGCTGTCGGACGGCGCCGGCGACCCCGCCCGCGCCTTCGCCTGCCTGCGGGCGGCCGGGCTGGACGTGGCCGCCATCACCGACCACAGCCGCTGGGCCTCGGCGTTCCTCGGTCTCAGGCGTGCGCCCGGCTGGACCGGCATCGACGGCCGGGCCTGGCGGCGGATCGCCGCCCTTGCGGACACGGCCAACGCCGACGGGGAGTTCGTCGCCCTGCGCGGGTTCGAGTGGTCGCACGCTCTGTTCGGCCACATGAACGTCTGGGGCACGCAGCGCTTCACCGACCCGCTGCGCACCTTCCCGACGATGGGGCGCTTGTGGCGCTGGCTGGAGGCGGACGCGGGCGGCGGCGACGGCCTGGCCGGGTTCAACCACCCGGGGACCGGGCGGCTGCGCTTCGGCCGCTTCGGGTACCGGCCCGCCATGGCTGAGCGCCTTGTGAGCCTGGAGATCTTCAACCGGACCGCGGACTACCTGTTCAAGGGCACCGACCGGGGCGGAGAGTCCCCCCTCAACCAGTGCCTCAACGCCGGCTGGCGGGTCGGCCTGCTGGGGGTGACCGACGAGCACGGCGCCGACTGGGGCCGCCCGGACGGCAAGGGCCGCGCCGGGCTGTACGTGCGCGACCTCTCCCGCCAGGGCGTGGCCGAGGCGCTCGCGGCGCGGCGGTTCTTCGCCAGCCGCGTCAAGGGCCTGCGCGTGGACGCGGCCGTGACCTCGCTGACCGCCGCCGCGCCGCGCCAGGCCGGCAGCGCGCCAGCGCCCGCGCGCGGCGCGCGCATGGGCAGCGCCGTCGCCCACCGGCCCGGCGCTGCGCTCGTCCAGATCGACCTCGACCGGGGCGAGGCGTGGTGGGGCCGGCGGCTGAACGTCCAGGTGCTGCGGCCGGGGCGGCGCCTGCCGACCGTGGGGGCCGCGCTGGACGTCCGCCTGCCCGGCCCGGACGAGCCGGTGATCGCCTTCGAGGTCGACCTCGACCCGGCCGACGGCGACTGGGTCGTGCTGCGGGTCAGCGACCCCAGCGAGCCGGCCGACCCGCGCGCCACCGGCGAGTACGCCCGGCTCGGACGGGGCATCGCCTACACCAGCCCGTTCTGGCTGCGCCCCTGCTCGTGAAGCGCTCAGGTCCCGCCGCAGGAAATTCTTAGGAGTTCTTAACGGGGTTTTCGCGGGCACATGGCGTCATAGAGCGGCGACAGGCGCGCAGGACCGCTCAAGACCCGGAGGGACGTGTGACAGAGCATGTGACAGAGCGCGTGACAGAGGCAGGGCAGGTACGTCCGGAGCCCGCCCTGCTGGAGCGGACGCTCTTCGAGATCAAGCGGGTGATCGTCGGCCAGGACCGCATGGTCGAGCGCATGCTGGTCGCCCTGCTCGCGCGGGGCCACTGCCTGCTCGAGGGGGTTCCGGGGATCGCCAAGACGCTCGCCGCCGAGACGCTGGCCACCGCGGTCGGCGGCTCGTTCGCGCGCATCCAGTTCACCCCCGACCTGGTGCCCTCCGACATCGTCGGCACCCGCATCTACCGGCCCTCCACCGAGCGCTTCGACGTCGAGCTCGGCCCGGTCATGGCCAACTTCGTGCTGGCCGACGAGATCAACCGCGCCCCGGCCAAGGTCCAGTCCGCGCTGCTCGAGGTGATGGCGGAGCGGCAGGTCTCGATCGGCGGCCAGCGCCACCGGGTGCCAGAGCCCTTCCTGGTGCTCGCCACCCAGAACCCGATCGAGTCCGAGGGCGTCTACCAGCTCCCCGAGGCGCAGCGCGACCGCTTCCTCATGAAGATCGAGATGGGCCACCCGAGCGGCAGCGAGGAGCTGGCCATCCTCTACCGGATGAGCGTGGACCCGCCCACGGCCAGGCAGGTCCTCGACCCCCAGCGGCTGGCCGCCCTGCAGCGGACGGCGGACCAGGTGTTCGTCCACCACGCCATCGCCGAGTACGCCGTGCGGCTGGTGCTGGCCACGCGCGACCCGGCGGCCTTCGGCCTCGCCGACCTGGCCGACCTGGTCGCGTTCGGGGCCAGCCCGCGGGCGACGCTCGGCCTGGTGGCGGCCGGCCGGGCGCTCGCGCTGCTGCGCGGCCGCGAGTACGTGGTGCCGCAGGACGTCCACGACGTGGCGCGGGAGGTGATCGCGCACCGGCTGGTCCTGTCGCTGGACGCCCTGGCCGACGCCGTGCCCGCCCGCGGCATCGTCGACCGCGTCCTGCACGCCGTTCCCGAGCCCCAGGTCACGCCGCGCCAGTTCGTCGACGGCCCGGACGGTCCGCACGGCCTGCGGGCGTCGGCATGACCGGGCCGGGCGCGCGGCACCTGGCCGCCGAGCAGGTGATGCGGCGGCTGGAGCTGCGGGTGACCCGGCGCATCGACGGCCTGCTGCACGGCGACTACCTCGGCCTGCTGCCGGGCTCCGGCAGCGAGCTGGCCGAGGCGCGGGTGTACCAGCCCGGCGAGGACGACGTGCGGCGCATGGACTGGAACGTGACCGCCCGCACCACCGTCCCGCACGTGCGGGACGTGGTCGCCGACCGCGAGCTCGAGACCTGGGCGCTGGTCGACGCGACCGCCAGCATGGACTTCGGCACCGCCCAGATCGAGAAGCGCGACCTGGCCACCGCGGCGGTCGCCGCCGTCGGCTTCCTCACCACCCGCGCCGGCAACCGCCTGGGCGCCCACGTCCTGCACGGCGGCAGGGTGCGCCGCATCCCCGCCCGGTGCGGGCGCGAGGCCCTGTTCGTGCTGCTGCGGGAGCTGCTGACCCTGCCGCGGACCCCGCCGGGCGGGCCGGGCGGGCCGCCGCTGGCCAGCGCCGTGGACGGGCTGCGCCGGACCGCCCGCCGCCGCGGCCTGGTGGTGGTCGTCTCCGACTTCCTCGACGGGCTCGACGACCCGGACGCGCCCGACTGGGAGCGGCCGCTGCGGGGGCTCACCGCCCGCCACCAGGTCCTCGCCATCGAGGTCACCGACCCGCGGGAGCTCGAGCTCCCCGACGTCGGCCTGCTCACCCTGATCGACACCGAGACGGGGCGACGCCGCGAGGTGTCCACCGCCAGCCGCCGCCTGCGCGAGCGCTACGCGGACGCGGCGGCGGCGCAGCGCGGCGCGGTCCGCGCGGCGCTGCGCCGCGCCCGCGCCGGGCACCTCCAGCTCCGCACGGACCGCGACTGGCTGCGCGACATCGTCCGCCACGTCGTGGTCCAGCGACGCATGGCCCGCGCCGGCGGCGGCAAGGCCCCCACCGGAGGCGCGTCGTGAGCTTCTTCGCCCCCGACCGGCTCTGGCTGCTGCTGGCCGTGGCCGCGCTGGCCGGCGTCTACCTGCTCGCATTCCGCCGGCGCCGCCGCTACGCGGTGCGCTTCACCAACGTCGACCTGCTCGACAAGGTCGCGCCGCGCGGCCCCGGCTGGCGGCGGCAGGTGCCCGCGGTCGCGTTCCTGGCAATGCTCGGCCTGCTGGTCACCGGGTTCGCGCGGCCGGCGGCGAACGCGAAGGTGCCGAGGGAGCGCGCCACCGTCCTGGTGGCGCTGGACGTCTCCAACTCGATGGCGGCCACGGACGTCCAGCCCAGCCGGCTGGAGGCCGCCAAGCAGGCCGCGCTCGCCTTCGTGGGCCGGCTGCCCGCGCGGTTCAACGTGGGGGTGGTGGCCTTCGACGGGGCCGCCTCCGTGGTGGTGCCGCCGACCACGGACCACCGGGCGGTCGAGGGCGGCATCCGCGGCCTCGCGACCGGGCCCGCCACGGCCATCGGCGAGGCCGTGCTCAGCTCGCTCCAGGCGATCGCCGACTTCGACGACCAGGCCGGCACCAACCCGCCGCCCGCGCGCGTGGTGCTGCTGTCGGACGGCGCCAACACCGCCGGACGGTCCCCTGAGGAGGCTGCCCAGGCGGCCGCCGCCGCCCGCGTGCCGGTGTCCACCATCGCCTACGGCACGGCCGAGGGGATGGTGGAGGTGCAGGGGCAGCTCGTCCCCGTGCCGGTCGACGGCCCCGCGCTGGAGCGGCTGGCGCGCGACACGGGCGGGACCTTCTACCAGGCCGCCAGCGGCAAGGAGCTGCAAAAGGTCTACCAGGACATCGGCAGCTCCGTCGGCTTCCGCACCGTGCGCCGGGACGTGTCGGCGTGGTTCGTCGGCTTCGGCCTGCTCGCCGCCCTGGGCACTGCCGCCGCGTCGCTGGCCTGGTTCTCCCGCCTTCCCTAATCTGGTGTGAAGGGAGCAACGCCATGACCACACCCACCGGGCTCGGCGAGCCGCGCGGCCCGTCCTACATCTCCCCGCCGGTGCGGCGGCCCGCGCCGCCGCCGGACCAGGGCGGGACGGGATGGGCGCCTCCGGCCGCGCCGCCGCGGCGGCGCGTGCTGCTCAGCCGCGCCCTGGTCACCGGAGCGCTCGCCACCCTGCTGGCCGGGGCGGTCGGCGGGGCGGTGGGCGCCGACCTCGTCCAGGACGACGGCCGCAGCCCTCCGCCCGCCGTGGCGCCGCGCTTCCCGCGCTCGGGCGCCGGGCCGGTCCGCGGCGCCGGCGGCCTCAGCGACGTGGCCGCGCAGGTCCTGCCGAGCGTCGTGTCGGTGCAGGTCAGCAGGGGCTTTGCGCTGGCGGGCGGCTCCGGCTTCGTGCTCGACCGGGCCGGTCACGTCCTCACCAACAACCACGTGGTCGCCGGTGGCGGCGACGTCAGCGTGGTCCTGCAGAACGGCCGGCGGCTCGACGCCACCCTGGTGGGCCGGGACGCCGCCAACGACCTGGCGGTGCTGCGCCTGGGGCGGACCGCCGGCCTGCGGCCGCTGCAGCTCGGGCGCTCGGCTGACGCGCGGGTGGGCGACCCGGTGCTGGCGGTCGGCTCCCCGCTCGGCCTGTCGGGCACGGTCACCGCCGGGATCGTCAGCGCGCTCGACCGCCAGGTGCGCCTCGGGGGCCAGCGCAGCACCGCGCTGCAGACCGACGCCCCCATCAACCCCGGCAACTCGGGCGGCCCGCTGGTCAACGCCCGCGGCGAGGTCATCGGGGTGAACACCGCCATCGCCACCCTCGGCTCCAGCGGCTCCATCGGCATCGGCTTCGCGATCCCGATCGACCGGGCCGCCGCCGTGGCCGGCCGCATCATCCGCGGCGGATGACGGGGCGGTAGGCGGCCGGGGGGAGCGCTGGGAAGGGGAGGCACCGGACCGTGCGGCTGCTGATGGTGGAGGACGAGGAGGACCTGGTCGAGACGGTCCGCCCGAGCCTGGTCCGGGACGGCTACGCGGTCGACGTCGCCCTCGACGCCGCGCAGGCCCTGGACAAGCTCCGGGTCAACGCCTACGACCTGATGGTCCTCGACCTGCGCCTGCCGGACGCCGACGGGTTGGACCTGTGCCGCTCGGTGCGGCGGGACGAGCTGGACGGGCCCAGCGGGCCGGACCTGCGCATCCTGGTGCTGACCGCCCGCAGCAGCCTCCGCGACCGCGTGCGCGGGCTCGACGAGGGCGCCGACGACTACCTGGTCAAGCCCTTCGCGCTGGCCGAGCTGCTGGCCCGGCTGCGGGCCCTGCTGCGCAGGGACAGCGGCCAGCCGCCCGCCGGCGCCGTCCTGATGGTCGGCGAGCTGCGCCTCGACAAGGCCCGGCACGAGGTGCTCCGCGGCGAGCGGCCGCTGCGCCTGACGCGCAAGGAGTTCGGGGTGCTCGAGTACCTCATGGCCCGGCCGGGGCTGGTGGTGAGCGCCCGCGAGCTGCAGCGCGAGGTCTGGGACGAGCATGCGGACCCGCTCACCGAGACCGTCCGCGTGACCGTCGGCAACCTGCGGCGCAAGCTCGACGGCGCCGGCGGGTCGCCGCTGGTGGAGACCGTCCCGGGCAAGGGCTACCGGCTGAGGGCGGCGACGTGAGCGGCTGGCGGCCGCCGGGGCTGGTCAGGTCCGTCAGGTTCGGGCTGACCGCCCTGTATTCGGCCGTGCTGTTCGCGCTGGCCTGTGGCAATACTCCCTGACCATGCTCGGCGGCATGTTCGTGGCCAGCCTCGGGATCGGCTGGGTGCTGTCGGGACGGGTGCTGCGCCCGGTCCGGTCGATCGCCCGGACCGCGCAGGAGATCCAGGCGACCGACCTGTCGCGCCGGATCCGCCCGTGCTGTGGCTGCGGCCCCAGGTCTCCGGCGCCGACCCCGCCGCGTCCCGGACTCGAACCCGATGGACCCAGCCGCTCCGGTCCAGCGCGCCGACCTCATCCGCCGACGGCAGGGCTCAGCCGGCGACGGATCTCTTTGTTGACGCCCGGGTCCTCCTCCAAGAGGTCCACCAGGCAACGGATGATCCAACCGGAATCGGAGTGGGACTCGGCCGCGAGGCGCTTGACGAATTCGATCTCGTGGAGGGTGAGCTCGACCTGCATCCGCCGTCGCTGCTGTTTCGGCTCGGGCACGAGCTCCACCCGGGCGGTGATCCCGCCGATGAGCTCGTGGTCCCTCGCGGCATCGAGCTGCTGGACCTCAACTTCGAAGAACTGGCCCACCTGGCCTTCCGCCGGGCGGTCGAACACCAGGAACGCCGTCTTGAAGTCATCGGGCTCCATGACGATCCGGTCGAGGCCGAGCACCTCCCTGCCTTCGGCCTCGATCACCAATCCGGAGTCCATGGCCATGCGGACATCCGCGATGCGCTGCTTCGACCATTCGGGGTCGAAAGGCCGACTGCTGGTCAGGTTTTCCTCGATCATCCGGATGTGTCTCTCGGCCCAGTTGGCCAAGGCGCCATCGTCCTCGGTAAGCCTTCCACCCTCGAGTAGCTGCTGGACGTCGCCGTCGGTCTCCAGCCGAGGCAGGTAGAGACGAACCCTGCCAGGGTAGCCGCGCAGCAGGATCGACAGCTTCGTCAGCAGCCGCTCTTCCAGCCGTGGGTTGTTGACGCGGAGCGGCAGCACCAGCGGGGGCGGGGCCGGAAGGGTCCCGGTGAACTGCACGACGGTCAGATTCTTGTGGGCCGCCTTGCGCTCACCGAGGCTCAACAGGTCGGTCACCGTCTGGGTCGCGGTGAATTGGTCATCGGGGTGGTGAACGATTGCCAGCACGCAGTGGTGCTGGTTCCCGCTCAGGTTGGCCGGTGGGGGCAACAGGTTCGAGGTGAGATCGAACGCGGCGATCTTCGGCGCACCTGGACGGACGTCGTTCAGGGTCGCGAATCCGACCGTCCGCCAGGCCCCCGTGGTGATGGGGGTCCCGCTCTGGACGTTGGCGCCATACCCCGGCGGCAGGGAGGGAAGCCCGGCCGAGGCGTTGGCGAGCAGCAGCATCACCTGGACGGCGTTCGCCGGCGTGACTCCCCGGTTGTGGACCTGAACGTAGACCCGGGTCGTGATCGTCGCGGTAGCGTGCGTGGCCACGTTCTGGAAGTCGTCGGTGAGGGTGTCGTCGAACGCGAGGAAGTCGATGGTGCCGCCGAGCGGGAACTGGTACTGCCCGCTCGCGTCGGGGGTGTCGAGCTTGATGTCGGGCCCGCGGTAGTGGACGACCGTCTGGCCCTGCTGCGTCGGGTCTGCCAGTCCGTCGACGGTGGCGAAGCGGCCCTGGTCCAGTTGCGTATCCCGGACGTACAGCTCGACTCCGGGCTTCGGCGCCGCGTCGAGCGTCCGCTCGTACACGCTCCTGCCGTGGGTGGCGGCGCGCAGGAGCCTACGAGGGGCGTGGAGCGCGAGGTCCATGACACCGGCGTCCGGCAGCCCCTCGGAGAAGGACGCCCAGGCACCACCGCCGTTCGTGGACCGCCACACGCCGATGTCGGCGCCGACGTACACGTCGGTGGGGTTGGCCGGGTCCACGGCGATGGCGTTCGCCTGCACGTCCAGGAGGCTGGCCACGTCGCCGGCCGCCGGGCCGCTTCGTTGCTGCCACTGGGTGCCGTCGAAGTGCCATACGTGGCGGTAATCCCCGGAGCCACCGAACGTGATGTAGATCGAGCCCCCCGTGGCGTCGGCCGGGTCCACGGCGATGTCGGTGACCGGTCCGGCGAGCAGCAGCGCGTTCGCTCCGCCCATCGTGTCGATCTGCGTCCTGGTCCACGAACCCCCCGCCTGGTCGAACCGGTAGACGCCCCCGGACATCGTCCCCGCGTAGAGCCTCGTGGCCGAGGCGAAGGCGAGCGAACGGATCTGCCCGTTCAGGCTGTCGCCCGCGAGCGTGCCGCCCGGGACCGAGGCCCACCCTCCGCCGAACGTCGTCGAGATCCACGGCCGGATCGAGCCGAAGGCGACGATATCCGCCTCGGCGGGCGCCGCCGGGTTCCTCGGGGTCCCGGCGATCGGCGCGTAGAAGAGCACCTGCTCCCCGGTCGACAGCGGCACGTTGACGTCGGCGTACGAATACCGGGCGCCGCCGTTGGTGGACCGCCTGATGCTGCCTCGCACATAGGTGCTCAGGACGCGGTACGGGTCGTTCCAGTTCACGAGCTGGAAGCCGGCGTCGCCGCCGGAGGAGTACAGCCACGCCTCCTCTCCGGTAAACCGCTGGCCACCGTTGTCCTGGGAGCCGCAGAACAGCACGGCGTCCTCCGTCGGGTGCTGACCGAGGTGCTCCAGCGTGAGGGTGGCGAGGCCCGTGTTCCGCGGCTGGAAGATGTCTCCCGAGCCCCCGGGGTTCGTCGAGTAGAAGACCCCGCCGTCGCACCCCACCCACAGCTTGCCCGAATCGCCGGGAGCGAAGGCCATGGTGTGGATATCGGCGTGCACCGAGTTGCCGATGAAGGTCGACGTCGTGCTCACCGTGGCGCCGGAGACCGTGACGTCGCCGCGGTACAGCGCCGCTGACCAGTCGCCTCCCGAGAGGACGGTGGCTCCCCCCAGGTAGATCCTGTTCACGTTGTTCGGATCCACCGCGACCACGAGGTCATAGGTCCCTTGTCCACCCGTGGGGTTGGGACCGAAGATCTGGGCGGGCACGCCTGTCACTTGACGCCACGTGCCGTCCGCAAGGTCCAAGCGGTACAACCCGTGGAGGTGCCCGTTGTCGCCCCGGACCACGAGCGCGTAGAGGACGCTCGGGTTTCCGGGTTGCACGGCCAGGCCGACCCGGCCGACGTTGGCGCTCGGGAACCCTATTCCCACCACGTTCCAGGTGCTCCCGTCGGTGGAGGAGAACACGGGACCAAACCATCGAGCCGCGTAGAAGGTCGTGGTCGTCCCCTGGCGCGCCACCACCACGCTCGGCACCCAGGTCGTCGCTCCCATTGTCTTCTGGGCCCAGTGAAATCCTCCCGCCCCGTCCGGCTCGCGGCGGTACACGCCCTGTCGCGTGCCCGCGACCACTCGGTCGCCGTCCGCGGGGTCCACAGCCAGCGCATAAAAGGCGCTGCCGGCCAGCGCCGGGCTCCCCGCAGCCACCGGTTCGGTGGCCCAGTTCGTCCCGCCGTCGAAGGAGACGATCGGTCCGACGCCGTTGAAGGCCCCGCCGTCCCCCTCCCCGGAGCCGACGTAGACCCGGTCGGGTGGGCCAGGGACGATGGCGACCGCCCCGCAGGCCAGCGAGTCGGATGCGGCGGTCGTCGGATTGAGGTCCCAGGCCTCCATCAGCGGTCGCCAGTTCGCGCCCGAATCGTCTGAGCTCCACACCCCGCCGTTCGCCGTGGCGACGTAGACTCTCGTCCCGCCCGGCGCCACGGCGATCCCCACGGTCCTCCCGCTGGTCGGCGGCTTCACGCCACCCTGGCCCTGACGAACGACCGAGGGGCCGATCGGGATCCAGTTATCGGCCGGCGGCGGCACCGGCGGCTGCGGGACCTCGGCGCCCGCGGCCAGGGAGGTCGGATTGCTCGAGGTCCCCTCGCCGTTGCCGTCAGGGGGCCCTTCCTTCTCGAGCTTGTCCCGCTGCCGTCGCCGGTACTGCCTGATCAGCTCGCGTCGGTCCGGTTGGCCCGGCGGACCCCCGGCTGCAGCCGGCGGCGGCGCGGCAGCCGTCAATGCGTCCAGGACCTCGGACCTCTCTGGCTCTTCCGCTTCTGGTTCGGCCTCCTCGGCAGGTCGGAGGCGGGCCAGCCGCTCCTCGAGGAACGCCCGTTGGCGGGCCAGCGGGCCCTCTTCCGGCTCAGGCTCCGCGGGAGGGCCCTGCTCGCCCGGCGGCTTCGTCTCATCGTTCATAGTTGACCCCCACCCTGCGCCACTCGGAAAAAGCGAGGAACGTCGAGCCGATGCTCGCCGCCAGCAAGGCGGCCACGATCAGCCACTCCATGGAGCCGCTGTGACGGTCCGGGTCCACCCGGAAGACGAGCTCGACCCAATCACGCCAGACGAGCGTGAGGACCAAGAGCACTCCACCGGTGACAGCGAGCCACGATTCGAGCCAGAACCGTTTTCTCAGGCTTCGCTCCACTCCCGCCTCCTTTGACCAGAAGCCCCTGGGACCGCATGCGACCTGTCACTCCGCGGACCGGTCAGTGAGCCGCGAAGAACCATAGCAACCTGAGAAAGCGGGAGGAAGAACTCGTGCCGAAGGTCACGTGTGCCCTGTGCTGTGCGTCACAAATCTCCGAGGAAGACGGGGTTGGTGAGGGCGACGACCGTGTCCGGGGTGGTGGGGGTGGGCTGCGGGCGGCGCACCTCGGCGCGCACGTAGACCGAGGCCTGCGGGGTGGTGGACCAGGTCACCGTCCCGGGACCGTCGGCGGGCAGCCGCGCCTCCAGGACCTGGCCCTCGTCCGTGCACAGCCGCGCGGTGCAGCCGGGAGCGCCCCGCACGTCCAGCCGGACCGACACGGTCGCGTCGGGGTCGACCGCGAGCCGCTCGCCGACACCGGCCGACCGCCCCTGGCCCCGGGCGCCGAAGGACAGGTCGACCGCGGCCGACTCCGCCATCCACAGCCGCCCCTCGCGCACGCCCGCGAGGACCGCACGGCGCTCCAGGCCGTCGGCGAGCACGACGTTCTGCGGCAGGCCGACCGCCTCGGACTCGCGGTGCGCGTCGCTGTTGCCGACCGCGGGGACCCACGCGCCGTCCCGGGCGCTGTGGACGAGCCGGCCGTCCCACAGCCTGAGCGAGACCTCGTCGTCGGCCGTCCAGGACCCGTTCCACACCTCGATCCCGTCGAAGCCGTCGTAGCCGAACTTCCACGAGCAGCCGGGGAACGGGCAGAACGGGTGCGCCACCACGGCCAGCCCGCCCGCCCGGTGGATCTCGCGGACGAAGCGGCCGATGACGCCGTCGGCGGCCCGGTAGCGCCAGTCGACCCAGGTGCCGGCCGGCAGGCCGAGCGCCAGGAAGTGCCCGTTGCGGGTCGTGATTTCCTGCCCGTCGACGATCAGCAGGTCCGGGCCGGCGTGCCGGCCCCAGACCCCGCTCGCGCTCGAGGTGTTGTGCTCGGTCGAGACGATGAAGTCGAGCCCCGCGGCCCGCGCGGCGGCGACCGTCTCCTCGGGCAGGCGCTGGCCGTCGGAATGCACGGTGTGAAGGTGCATATCGCCGCGGTACCAGGCCCGGCCGCGGCCGGCTGCCGCCGCCGGAGCGGGGCTCGGCACGAACGCCGGCCCTGGCTCGCCGTAGCGCAGCGTGACCTCGACCGTCCAGCGCATGCCCTGCGGCGCCACCGTGTAGGGTCCGAGGACGACGTTCCAGGTCCCCTGGCGGACCGGCCCGGGAAGGTAGCCGGGCGTGGCCGCGGAACGGCCGATCGCGAAGCTGTCGCGGGCCCCGCCCGACCAGCCCCGGAAGCCGGCAGCGCCCCCCGGCCGTCCGGATTCGTCGAAGACGCCGATGTCCAGGGCGTTGCCGGCGAGCCCCGGCGGGGTCGCCGGCCGGTCGTAGCGGCAGCGGACGGCGAGCTCGCGGACCCCGCTCGGGACCTCGACCGGCAGGTAGACCCAGTCGGGCGCGCCCGGCTCGAAGCGCCCGCTCACCGCGCGGGTCTCCTCAGGGCCCGCGGCCTCGCCCGCGAAGCGCAGCGGCTCGGGCGCCACGGGCCTCACCATTCGACCAGCTTCCAGATCTCCGGCTCGAGGCGGCCGACCTCGCCGAAGATGGCGGCGGCCAGCTTCAGGTGCGCCATGGCCTCCTCGGCGCGGCCGGTGGCGTGGAGCAGGTCCGCGAGGTTGCTGTGCAGGGCGGCCTCGCGGTGCCGGTCGCCCTGGGTGACGCACAGGTCGAGCGCCGCTCCCGCGTGCCGCAGGGCCGCGTCCAGGTCGCCGGCGGCGCGGTCGACCAGGGCGAGGTTGTTGAGCGCCGCCACCCGGGCGCTCGGGTCGGGGAGGACCTCCGCCAGGGCCAGGCTCCGGTCGAGGTGGCGCCTGGCGCCCGGGTGGTCGCCGAGGCTGTTGGCGAGCACCCCGAGGATGTTGTGCGCCTGGGCGAGCGACACGACGTCGCCGGTCCGCTCGGCCAGGTCCAGGGCGTGGCGGGCAAGGTCGGCGGCGCGCTCCGGGTCGCCCAGGTGGTGGGCCGCCAGGCTCCGGTCGGCGGCGATGCGGGCGGGGCGGGCGGCCTCCTCCGGCACCCTGTGGCCGGCCGCGCCGGCGCCCCCAGGGACCGCCGGCGCCGGGACCGCCTCGAACGCGGCCAGCGCCGCCTCGAAGTGGCTCTCGGCCGCCTCGAACTCGCCGCGGCGCAGGCAGAGATTGCCCAGCTTGTGCTCGAGCGCGGGGAGGTCCTCGCGGGCGCAGCGGGCGGCGGACGCCTCGTAGCTCGCCAGCGCGGCGCCGTACCTGCCGAGCAGCGTCTCCAGGTCGCCGATGTGCCGGTGGAGGGCGGCGGCGTCGGGACGGCCGAGCGCGAGGGCGGCCCGGAAGTGCCCCAGGGCCTCGTGGTTGGCGTACAGCGCGCGGGCCTGCTCGCCGGCGGCCGCGAACCAGCGGGCGGCCTGGCCGTCCTCGCCACCGAGCTGGAAGTGGCGCGCGAGCAGCCCCGCCAGCCGGCCGGCGTCGCCGCGGGCAGGGACGTGGGCGGCCAGCGCCTCGGCGACCCGCCGGTGCAGCAGGCGGCGGCGGGCGAGGCTGGTCTCCTCGTAGGCGAGGACCCGGAGCTTGTCGTGGCTGAAGTCGTAGGCGGGCGCCGCGCCCTCGCCCTCCCCGATCTCCTGGACCAGCCCGCGGGCGAGCAGCTCCTCGAGCCCGGCGACCGCCTCCTCCTCGCTGCGGCCGCTCGCCTCGCGGACGAGCTCGAAGTCGAACGAGCGGCCGATCACCGCCGCCGTGGTCAGGAGCTGCCAGCCGGTCTCGCCGACCGAGCCCAGCCGGGCGCGCAGCAGCTCGCGCACGCCTCTGGGCAGCGCCGGGGCGCCGGCGCCGCCAGCCATGGCGGCCAGGTGCTCGACCAGGAAGAACGGCAGGCCCTCGCTCTCCCGGTGCAGGTCGGCGGCAGCGTCCGCGTGCTGCGGCGTTACTGCCCGGACCAGCTCGGCCACCTCCGCCTCGCCGAGCCGCCCCAGCCGCAGCGCGGTGGCCGCCCCTGCCCGCTGCGCCTCCGCGAGCAGGCGGCGCAGGCGGTGGCCCCGCGGCACCTCCTCCCCCCGCCAGGTGGCGACGACCACCAGCGGCTGGCCACGCAGGCGGCGGACGAGGTAGCCGAGCAGGTCGAGCGAGGCATCGTCGGCCCACTGCAGGTCGTCCAGGAGCAGCGCTCCCGCCACCGGGCCCCGCAGCGCGACCAGCAGCACCTGGCGCATGCCCTCGAAGAAGCGGCTCCGCGCGCCGGGGCCGTCCGGCGAGGGCGGGGGCGGCAGGTCCCTGCGCAGCGCGGCGAGGTCGGGCAGGAGGCGGGCGGCCTCGGCGAGCCAGTGCGCCGGGACCTCCTGGACGACCTCCTGGACGCGTCCCGGCGGGTCCCGCCGCGCCAGGGCGGCCCGCAGGCCCTCGATGAACGGCGCGTAGGCGAGGCCCCGCTGCTCCTGGAAGCAGCGCGCGGCGGCGGTCGCGGCCCCGCGGCGCCGCGCCTCCGCCAGGAAGTCCTCCGCGAGGCGGGTCTTGCCGATGCCGGCCTCGCCCTCCAGCACGACCAGGCGCCCGTCCCCAGCCGCGGCCGCCGTGTAGGTGTCCAGCAGCGCCGCCCACTCGGCGGAGCGGCCGACCAGCGGGTAGGCGGGCGCCTGGGCGGGCGCCTGGGCGGGCGTGCCGGGCCCGCCCGCGCCGACCGGGCCGGCCGCGTCCCCGGTGGCGCCCGCCGGCGCGGCGACCTCGACGGTCCCGGACCCCGGCGAGCCGGCGGCGGCGGGCGCCACCTCCGGGACCGGCGGCGGGCGGCCCTGGGCGATGGCCCGGTACAGGGCCGTGGTCTCCTCCAGCGGCGGCACGCCCAGCTCCTGGTCGAGCGCGCGCACGCAGTCGCGGTACTGGCGCAGCGCGGCCGGGCGCTGGCCGCTCCAGGCGTAGACGCGCATGAGCTGCCGGTGGGCGGGCTCGTGCAGGCGGTCGAGGCCAAGGCGCCGGCGGGCCGCCTCGACCGCCGGCTCCCACGCCCCTCCCCCCGCCAGTCCCAGCACCAGCCGGTCCAGCGCGCCCGCGAGCTGGCGGCGCAGGCGCTCGGCCTCCAGGAGCTGCCAGTCCTCGAAGCCAGCCGCGTCGCGGACGGCGAAGGACTCCATGAAGTCCCCCCGGTGCAGCGCGACCGCCTCGGTGAGCGGTCGGACGCAGGCCTCGCAGACCCGGTCGGCCGGGTGGCCGTGGCCCCGGCAGGCCGCGAGCAGGTCGTGGAAGCGGCTCACGTCCAGATCGAGGGCACGGTCGTCCAGGCCGATGCTGGCGCGGTCGGCAACAAGCCACCCTGGCGAGCCGCCGAGCGCCCGGTTCAGCGCCGACAGCGTGCGCCGCAGGGCGCCGCGGGCGTGCTCGACGTCGCGCTCGGCCCACAGCAGCGTGGCGAGCTGGTCGCGGCCGTGCCGCTCGCGGCGCATGGCCAGGTACGCGAGCAAGGCGATCGCCTTGCGCGTGTCCACCTGGATCGGGGCCCCGTCGACCTCCACCCGCGGCGGGCCGAGCAGCCCCAGCCGGAGCCTGCGCACTCGCTCCCCCTGTCAACCGCCGGGCACTACCAGCCTGCTCCCCGAGGACTTACTCTGCTCTCGCGGCCCGGCGCCCGGCAAGCCGGCGCCGGGCAATCGCTGCCGTAACGGTCACCGTAACGGTGCCGGAACGCACGAGCGCTACAACTGGACCCGGAGGAACCAAGATGCTGCGATCCAGGAACTGGTGGCGCCTGCGGCGGGAGCCGGGGGGACCGGCGGCGCTCGAGCTGGCCCTGCCGGGGACCATCGAGACGAATACGCCGTCAGTGGAGATCGTACCGAACGATCCTTTGGTCGTGTACCTTCAGTCCGTGGGCGGGGCGATCGACCTGGAGTCGCTCAAGCTCGACTCGCCCGCCCTGGCCGAGCTGCGGGCGGACGGCATCCGCATGGTCGTGCCGCTGGTCAGCCAGGGGGAGCTGATCGGGCTGCTCAACCTGGGCGCGCGCCGCAGCGACCAGGCCTACTCCGCCGACGACCGCAAGCTGCTGAACGACCTGGCCGGGCACGCCGCCCCGGCGGTCCGGGTGGCACAGCTCGCGCACCAGCAGCAGGAGGAGGTCCGCGAGCGCGAGCGCATCGACCAGGAGCTCCGGGTCGCCCACCTCATCCAGCAGCAGTTCCTCCCCCGGGAGCTGCCCGACCTGCCCGGCTGGCACCTGGCCGCGCACTACCGCCCGGCCCGCGCGGTCGGCGGCGACTTCTACGACTTCATCGAGCTCCCCCGCGGGCAGCTCGGCATCGTCGTCGGCGACGTCACCGACAAGGGCGTGCCGGCGGCGCTGGTCATGGCCATGACCCACGCGGTCCTGCGCGCCGAGGCGCCGCGGCTGGGGGCGCCCGCCGCGGTCCTGGAGCGCGCCAACGACCTGCTGGTGGGCGAGATGCCCGCGCACATGTTCGTCACCTGCCTGTACGCCGTGCTGGACCCGGCCAGCGGCGACCTGCGCTTCGCCAACGCCGGCCACAACCTCCCCTACCTGCGGGGCGAGGACCGGGTGCGGGAGCTGCGCGCCACCGGCATGCCGCTCGGGCTGCTCCCGGACATGCGCTACGAGGAGAAGGCCACCACCATCTTCCCCGGCGACGGCCTGCTGCTGCACTCGGACGGGCTCGCCGAGGCCCACGGGCCCGACGGCGAGATGTTCGGGCTCCCGCGGCTCGCCACGCTGGTCGGCGACCGTCCCGGGGGCGAGGAGCTGATCGGCCTGCTGCTGGCCGAGCTGGCCAGGTTCACCGAACCGGGCTGGGAGCAGGAGGACGACATCACCCTGGTGACCCTGCAGCGCGCCGGCGGGCCCGGCGCCGGCGGCGAGCGGGTGCTCGCGAGGTTCGAGGTCCCCAGCGCGCCGGGCAACGAGCGGCACGCCGTCGAGGAGGTACTGCGGGCGGTGGGGCCGCTGGACCTGCCGCACGCCCGGCTGGAGCAGCTCAGGACGGCCGTTGCCGAGGCGACCATGAACGCCATGGAGCACGGCAACGCGCACCGCGAGGAGCTGCCCGTGGAGATCCGGGTGCTGGCCGGCGCCGGCGACCTGCTGGTGCGGATCACCGACCACGGCGGCGGGCGGCCCATCCCCGACCCGGAGCGGCCGGACCTCGAGGCCAAGCTCGCCGGGACGCAGTCGCCCCGCGGCTGGGGGCTGTTCCTCATCAAGCACATGGTGGACGAGCTGCGCACCTCGGGCGACGAGCGGCACCACACCGTCGAGCTGGTCATGCACCTCGACAAAGGAGCGGCGGATGGCCGTTGACGAGTTCAGGGCGGCGGTGCGCCACCGCGGCGAGGTGAGCCTCATCGACCTCGCCGGCGACATCGACATCGCGGCCGACAAGCGCCTGCGCGAGGCCTACGCCGAGGCCGTGCGCACGGGACCGGGCACGCTCGTCCTCAACTTCGAGCAGGTCGGCTACATCAACTCGACCGGCATCGCGCTGATCGTGGAGCTGCTGGCCCGGGCCCGCAGCGAGCGGCGCACGGTCGCGGCCTGCGGGCTGGTCGACCACTACCGGGAGATCTTTCAGATCACCCGCCTGTCGGACTTCATGAGGATCTACGCGGACGAGAACGCCGCGGTGGGCAGCACGACCGCCACCACCGAGCGGTCGGCCGGCAGCAAGGAGCGAGAGCGATGAACCAGAGCACGGTGGCGATGGACGTGCGCGAGGTGGACCGCTGGACCAGCGTCATGGACATCAGGGGGGACGTCACCGCCGCCTCGGAAGGCGCGCTGATGGACGCCTACACCAAGGCCAGCACGCCGTCCACCAGATGGATCGTCCTGAACTTCAGTGGCCTCCAGTACATGAACAGTGGCGGCATCGGGATGCTGGTGACGCTGCTGGTGCGCGCGAACCGCCAGCGCCAGCGCCTGCTGGCCTACGGCCTGAACCAGCACTACCGGCAGATCTTCGAGGTCACCCGCCTCGACGAGGCGATCGGGATCTATGGCAGCGAGGCGGAGGCGGTCGCCGCGACCGCCGCACGCTGAGAACGGAGGAGCCCGTGAGCACACAGTCGGACAACCCCGTCGAGCCCACGCGGGAGGCGGCCGAGCCGCTGGCGGCCGAGCCGGTCGTCGCGGAGCCGGTCGTCGCGGAGGCGGTGGCGGCGGGGGCGACGTCGCGTGACGCGGCGCACTGGGCCACGGGCGTCCACACGCTCCAGGTCGGCGCGGTCCCGCCCGAGGCGGTCAACCTCAATGTGGCCGGGCGCCGCCTGGTCGGCCCGATCCAGGGCTTCGGCAAGCTGTGGCAGAAGTCCTACAGGGTGGACCTCGGCGACGCCGCCGTCCCGCCCGCCGACCTCGTCACGACCTGGAAGCAGAACTTCCAGCGCTTCTGGCCCGAGCGCAACTGGTTCTACGGCCCGCTGACCGGCATCGCCCCCGGCGAGGTGGCGCTGCTGAACCTCACCATGCCGGGCCGGCTGCTGCTCTCCACCGGCGTGCTGGTGCTGTACGCCGACGACGAGTCCTTCACCTTCATGACCCCGGAGGGGCACATCTTCGCGGCCTGGATCACCTTCAGCGCCGCCGAGCAGGACGGCCACACCATCGCCCAGGTGCAGGTGCTGCTCCGGGCGGGCGACCCGCTCTACGAGACCGCCCTCGCCCTCGGCGGCCACCGCAAGGAGGACCGCTTCTGGCAGCAGACCCTGGAGTCCCTGGCGCGGCACTTCGGGACCGAGGGGGTGGTGGAGACCACCGTGGTGTGCGTCGACCGCCGCCGGCAGTGGTCGAACGCAAAGAACGTCTGGCGCAACGCCGCGGTCCGCTCCGCGCTCCACACCCTTGCCCGCCCCCGCCGCCGGTCGCGCGGGACGCGGTGACGGCGAGGACCGGGACCCTCGAGCGCAAGTGGCCCCCTGGACGGGGAGGGCCGTGAGCGCCTCCGTCACAGCGGCAGGCCGGCCTCCAGGTGCGCCATGGCGGCGTCCAGCAGCGCCAGGTAGTCCGCCGCGTCCGCCGCCGGGTCCTCGGCCCAGGTGAGCATCGCGGACATCGCCACCCCGATCAGCGCGCCGGCCAGGGTGCGGACGGCGAGCTCGTCCGCGCGGCGGCCCACCCGCTCGGCCACGAGCTCGGCGAGCAGCCGGACCGTCCGGGTGTACTCGTCCAGCATGCCCGCGCGCAGCTCGGGCGCCGAGCGGATCAGCGCGTAGCGCTCCCGCTCCAGCGCCAGTTGCTCGGCGGACAGCTCGCCGAAGACGGTGCGCAGCGAGGCCCGCAGGGCGGCGATCGGGCTCAGCTCGGGCGGCTGTGCCTTGAACGCCTCCACGAGCAGCGGGTCGTCGTCGTCCTGCAGGACCAGCTCTTCCTTGGTCGAGAAGTAGCGGAAGAAGGTGCTCGGCGAGACCTCCGCCGCCTCGGCGATCTGCTCCACGGTGGTCGCCCCGTAGCCCTGCTCGCGGAACAGCCGCATCGCGTGCTGCCGGATGGCCGCGTGCGTCCTGGCCTTCTTGCGCTCCCGCAGCCCGACCGGCCGGTCATCCTGGGACAACGATCTCATCCCCCGACGGTGCCGTGCCAGCGTCCGCGGCCGCCGCGGCCCGCCGGGGCAGGAAGGCCAGCGCGAGCACGACGCCCGCCACCGCGATGCCGCCGCAGGTCCACAGCAGCAGGTCCATGCCGTGCACGAATGCGGCGCGGACCGTGCCGAGCAGCGCCGCCGCGCCGAGCTGGTGGGCGACCGCGACCCCGGCGGCGGCGCTGTCCCGCACCGCGCCGGCGGCCTGCGCCGGCAGACCGGCCACGTCCAGCCGGGCGTGGTAGCCGGCATTGAGCACCGAGCCCAGGACCGCCACCCCGATCGTGGCGCCGACCTGGCGCACCGCCATGATCAGCGCCGAGCCCGCCCCGCTGCGCTCCTTGGACAGTGCGCCCAAGGCGGCGTCCATCGCGGTGGGCATCGCGAACCCCAGCCCGGCGCCGAGCACGGCGACCCAGGTGAGCGTGAGCCCGGTGCCGGTGTGCAGGCTGGTGGTCGCCCCGGCGCCGAGCCCGGCGGCCATCAGCGCGAACCCGAGCGCGACGGTGACCTTGGCGCCGGCCACGCGGGCGAGCCGGTCGGCCGCGGCCGCGCCCACCATCAGCCCGCCGATCAGCGGCAGCAGCCGCAGCCCGGCGCCCATGGCGTCGGCGCCGCGGACCACCTGGAAGTACTGGGGCACCGCAAACAGCAGCCCGAACATGGCGAACGACACCACGGTGGCCAGGATCGTGCCCCAGGTGAAGCTGGCCGAGCCGAACAGCGACAGGTCGACCAGCGGCTGGCCGGACGGACGGCGGGCGACCCCACGCTCCAGGAGCACGAACGCCACCAGCACCAGCGTCCCGGCCAGCATCGCGGCCAGCGCGCCGGCATCGCCCCAGCCCTGCTGCCCGGCCTGGATGGCGCCGTAGGTCAGTCCGGCGAGGCCCGCGCCGGAGACGACGACGCCGGCGATGTCCAGCCGGGGGCGCCGCGCGCTGCGGGACTCCGGCATCAGCACGGCGACGGCGAGCAGCGCCAGCGCGATCACCGGCACGTTGATCAGGAACACCGAGCCCCACCAGAAGTGGGTCAGCAGCCAGCCGCCCAGGATCGGGCCGATCGGGAACGCCACGAAGGTGGCGCCCACCGTGATCGTGATCGCCGTGCGCCGCTCCTCCTCCGAGAACAGCACCGGCAGCACCGACAGCGACAGCGGGATGATGAAGGCCGCGCCCAGCCCCAGCACCGCGCGGGCGGCGATCAGCAGGTCCGCCGAGGAAGCGTACGCGCAGGCCAGCGAGGCGACCCCGAACACCAGCAGCGCGCCGAGCAGCAGCTTCTTACGGCCGAAGCGGTCGCCGAGCAGCCCTGCCGGCAGCAGCATCGCCGCCAGCACCAGGCTGTAGGCGTCGACGATCCACTGGAGCGCAGTGGTGGAGGCGTGCAGGGCGGTGGCCAGGGTGGCCAGGGCCAGGTTGAGCACGGTCAGGTCGAGGCCGACCACCAGCACGCTGAGGGCCAGCGCGCCGAGCGCCCACCATCTGCGGGTTCCGGAGCTCTTCATGACAGTTACCAGCTTTCGATAGGAGCCTCAAAGTGAGGGTAACTCTCAATATCTGGTAGCTGTCAATACCTCGGTCCGCCGAGCTGCCGAGGTGGTGAGGTGCAGCTGTGGAATCGATTGCACAGGCTGGGTGTGATCGATCCTACGGCGAGTTCTGCGCCTCTAGACGTGAACATGAGCATATGGCAGACTAATCGCCTCTAGCGCATCTACTTCGTTTCACGCGCGCGAGAGGGGGGCACGCACGATGGACGTTCCTCAGCCAGCCACCACCATCCCGCTGCCAGGATCGGCTGGCGAGCGACTCCTCCAGTCCCGGTACGGGTCCGCCGACCGGGCGGAGGCGTTCTACCAGCGCCAAATGCTCCACGACCTGAACGAGCGGATGATTCAGTTCGTCGGGGGAGCAGAGATGCTCTGGATCGCAACCGCCGACGCCGCCGGAGCGTGCGACTGCTCGTTCCGCGCCGGCCCGGCGGGCTTCGTCCAGGTCCTCGACGCCCGCACACTGCGGTACCCCGAGTACCGCGGCAACGGCGTGCTCGCATCACTGGGCAACATCGTCGAAAACCCACACGTCGGCCTGTTCTTCGTCGACTTCACCGATGCCCTGATCGGCCTGCACGTCAACGGCCGTGCCCGGATCGTCGACGGCCCCCCGACCGCGGCGTCCCGCAGCAACGGCAGTCCGCGCGCCGAACGCTGGGTCGAGGTCGCAGTGGAGGAGGCCTACATCCACTGCAGGAAGCACATCCCCAGGATGGTCCCCGCGCCCCGCCAGCGGCGGGCCTGGGGCACCGACGACGTGCATTCCAAGGGCGGCGACTACTTCGGCGCCGCCTGCTAGCCCACCACGGACGCTGCCGGCGGCTCCCGGATCGCGTGACCGTCCCCGGCAGCCGCCGCGAACGTTCACGGGCTCAGGGAATCTGCGCGGCGAGGCCGCGGACGAGCACGTCGAGGCCGAACTCGAAGCGCTCGTCGGCGTCGCCGGCCACCAGCAGGTCGGCGAGCGCCACGACGTTCGGGAAGCGGGCGTCGGGCAGGGAGGCGAAGTAGTCGCGGAGCATGGCGGGCACCTGCCCGGGGGCCGGGCCCTCCCCCAGGGGCGAGGACAGCTCGAGGCTCTCCTCGAAGGCGTACGCGCCGACGTAGAGCGCGAGCAGGTCGCCGGCGTAGGCGGCCGTGCGGTCGGGGATGCCGGCGGCGCGCGCCAGCTCGAGCGACCACTCGACGAAGCGCAGCAGGTTCGGGCCCATCGGGATCCGCCCGAGGGTGATCCGGGCGATGTCGCGGTGGCGCCGCATGAGCTGCCGCGACTCGCGCGCGAACTGCTTGACCTGCTCCTGCCAGCGGGACGGGTCGGGCGGCGGCAGCTCGATCTCCGCCATGACGCGGTCGACCAGTAGCTCGAGCAGCTCGTCCTTGCTCTGCACGTGCCAGTAGAGCGAGGCGGCGCCGGTGCCCAGCTCCTTGGCGAGCCGCCGCATCCTGAGCCCGTCGAGCCCGTCGCGGTCCAGCAGGCGCAGGGCGGCGCCGGCGATCGCCTCGCGGCTGAGCGGCGCTCGCGGGGCCACCTCCCGCCGGCGCCGGCGCCAGGGCGGCTCCGGGACCGGCTGATCGTCCGGGCGGGCCGGGTCGACCCCGGTGGCCGCCGGCTCGGCGGCGGGGTGGCTGGTGAGGAGGTTCGATGCTCTCGACCGACCACCACACCGGACCCGGTTCGCGGGCCGCGACCGTGCCGTGCCCGGCCATCGAGGCCCGCGACCTGGTCAAGACCTATCCCGGCGGCGTCCGCGCCCTCGACGGGCTGCTCCGCCAGCCCGCCTACGTGCTGATCACCCTGGTCCAGCCGGTGATCTGGCTGCTGCTGTTCGGCGCGCTGTTCAAGCGCGTGGTCGAGATCCCGGGCTTCGGCACCGGCTCCTACGTCACCTTCCTCACCCCCGGGGTCGTGATCATGACCGCGCTGTTCTCCAGCGGCTGGAGCGGCATGGGGTTCATCGAGGACATCGACCGCGGCGTGCTGGACCGCTTCCTGGTCTCGCCCGTGCGCCGCGTCGGGCTGATGGCGGGCAGCCTCGCCTACGGCGCGGTCACCACCGTCGTGCAGTCGCTGATCATCGTCGTGCTGGGCGTGGCCACCGGGGCGCGCTTCGGCGGTGGTGTCGCCGGCGTGGCCGTGGTGGTGGTCTGCGCGGTCCTGCTGGGCGCCGCGATCTCCTCACTGTCCAACGCGCTCGGGCTGCTGGCCCGCCAGCGGGAAACGCTGATCGGCGCGACCCAGTTCGTGATGCTCCCGCTGACGTTCCTGTCCGCCGCGATGATGCAGGTGCGCCTGATGCCCGCGTGGATGCAGCAGGTGGCTCGCTACAACCCGCTCAACTGGGCGGTCGAGGCCAGCCGCGAGGCGCTCGGCACAGGCGCCGACTGGGGGTTGGTGGGGCCGCGCGTCGGCGGCCTGCTCGCGCTGGCGGTGGTCTGCGCCTGGCTGGCCACCCGCGCCTTCCGGGCCTACCAGCGCTCCGTCTGAGCCGGAGCGCTGGACCGACGGCCGATGCCACCAGCCCGGCCACCCGCTCCCCACAGGGGCGAGGCGGCCGGGCTGGCGCGCGTCGCCGTAAGCTGACGTATCGCATTGCACATCGCATTGCACGAGGGCGCAGCCACGCTGGCCGACCTGGGGGGTGAAGCTTTCCGGCAAGCCGTCGACGACCCGGGACCGGCCCGTGCAGGGCGCGATCGGCGTCGTGGTCAACTGCCTGGAGACGCTCACCGCCGAACAACGGCTCTTCGAGAGCGGCCAAGCCGCGGCGCAGAAGTTCCTCGCCGCCCTGCCCGACCCGAACCCCGCCGCGTGATCGCACCCCCGCGTGCTTGCCATGCGTGGCTAGTCCTCGATCGAGGCCTTGTAGAACTGGAACTCCTCCAGAGCCTCGAAGCCCACGACCGCCGCCGGCCTGCCGCAGCAGTACAGCTGGAACTTGCCGGCACACTCGTAGACAGTGCCGCAGTACTCGGTCGGGATCGTGTTCGCCGGGACCTCGATGAACAGCTCGACGCATCTGCTCCGACAGCCCCGCCAATCCCTCACGTAGAACTTCTCCCGACCTACCAGGTCGGAGAGGTCGAACGCCTTCCCGTCACCGATGGGCGAGAACCCCAGGTCGAACCACCAGTCCCCAGCGATGCAGGACCACAGGTCGCCCAGCAGCGCGATGCGGAAGCGGACCTTGAAGGGGTCGTCGGCCTCGATGATCCGGTGCGGCGGCTCGTCCTCAGGGTCGAGGATATCGACGTCCCAGTACGCCCGGAGGAGCCGCTCGGGCGGCAGATCGATCTTGGTATAGCCGTCCAGGTAGTCGGGGTCATCGGGCCAGCACGGCTGCTTCGTGGGTCGCGTCACAGCACTCGCGTCAGCCATTATCAAACTCCTTTCCTCACCATGGAGGCGGTCGGCAACGGGTCAGACGACGGTCAAAGCTGCTGCCACTGGTGAGCGGCTCCGCCTATGGTCACCGTGAGGCGTGACCGGAGCGCGACCCCTGCGCGACCCCAGCGCGACGGCTACGGATTGTCGGCGTCGTCCCCGACGCCGTGGGAGCTGGCCAGCATCGCCGACAGCCAGGCCTGCACTGCCGCAACGACCGCTTCCTCTTGGGCGACGGTCAGGCTGCGGTCGAACCCTCCGGAGACGTCGGTGGTGTGGCGGATCTCGGCCCGCAGAGGCGAAGACGATCCAGGCTCGACCCAAGCCCGGATGATGAGAAGTCCACTGCGGGTCCTGGTCACAGGCCAATTGTGCCCGACGAGCATGACGGCAGCGTCACCGGCTCTGGAGGTCCTGGACCAGCCGGCGCAGCCGGGGGGTGGGTTCAAGGCCGAGTTCGGCGTGAAGGAGTGTCCGGTAGCGCGCGAACTCGCGCATGGCCTCCGACTGGTTGCCCTCGGCCAAATGCACCTGGATGAGGGCGGCATGGGCGGTTTCTCTGAGCGGCTCTGCCCGCACTGCCGCACCGGCGGCAACAGCGGCTTCACCCCAGCGGCCAGCAGCGGTGAGGTGCCTGGCCAGCGCTTCCAAGGCGTGCAAGCGAAGCTGCCGCCAGTCTTCAGCCTGGATCAGCACCCAATCGTCGTACCAGTCGGGCAGCAGGTCGGCCGACAGCGCCGCGACGGCGGCCATGCCGAGGTCGGACGGATCCGGGGTCGCCGCCGGGTCGAGCAGCCGCCGGGCGAGCGCTCGGGAGTGGCGGATGTCGACCGCCACGCCCTCGGCGAGGCCAAGCTCGAGCTTGGTCGCGGCCAGCGCCTTGCGAGCCGTGCGCTCCAATCGTGAAAGGACTGAGCGGAGGTTGGAGTAGGCGTGGCGCTCGGAGGTGTCCGGCCACAGCGTGCCGGCAACCGCGCCCCGTTCGACCGCCCTGCCGTGAAGCGCCAAGAAGGCGAGCAAGCGCTGTGACGCCCTGGGAACACCGAGAACGCTTTCCCCCCAGAACAGATCGAATCCGCCGAGCACCGCAATCATGAAGTCACAGTCAGACCCCGGCAGAGAGTCGAAGGTACTCATGGCCCCCCCATGACCCCCGAACCCAACGACGTTCACCCAAACCAAGCAAGCGTAGATAACCAGCTTGATCATGGCAAGACCGTTAGAGGTCCCCGCTCCGGGCAAACGGTGGAGCACGACCACAATCAGGGTCCGAACACCGATGAGAGCCGCGACCGTGGGCGGCGGTCCGCAGGCGAGGTCGTCGAGGCAGTCGACGATGCGCCATGCAGCTCGCCGATAAGCTACTGGCCCAGGCGAGCGAGGACCTGACCACGAGACCGAAGGGCGCCGCTTGGACCTTGCCTCCTACGAGCTTTCGAGCGCCCGCCGCGCCATCGAGCGTGACGAGCGGACCATCGCCCGCTGGGTGGCCGAGGACTGGCCCTAGAATCCGGGCAGGCGCCCGTCGCCGCCGGGCCGCGATCGTGTTTTGGGACGAGTCCGGGGTCTCACTGTTGCCGGTGACGCGCCGGACCTGGTCGCCACGCGGCCACACCCCGGTGATCTGTCACCACTTCAAGTGGAAGCGGGCGTCGATGGCCGCCGCGCTATGCTACGGCTCGCGTGGCGGCGCCAGCGCAACCAAACAACCGCGAGGGCCACGCCCGCGACGATGACAGCGGCGATCACCAACGGCGACACGGCAAGGCGGGTGGCGCCCAGGCCCAGGGCCGCCCACCCCAGCGCCTTGGGGGCGCCGCCAATCAGGGTGCCGACGGCCATCCACCGCAGGCGGAGCGGGGTAAGCCCGGCCGCAAGGTTGAGTGCCACGAAGGGTCCCGGGACCAGGCGCAGCACCACCACGGCCAGCCATCCACGGCGCTGCAGGGCCTCCTGGAGGCGATCGGTCCCAGAGAAGCGAACCGCGGCCATGGCAGGCCCGGTCAGGTGCCGGGCAAGCAGGAACTGTACGCAGGCGGCCACGGTCATGCCGGCCAGCGTGGCGAGCGCGCCGGGGATGAGGCCAAGAGTCAGGCCCCCGGCAGCGCCCAGCAGCGGGGCCGGCACGCCGGCGGAGTTGAGCACCACAAACAGACCCACGAACACCGCCGGGGCCAACGGCCCGGCCGGGGCGAGGAGCCCTCGCAGGCGGTCAGGTGACCAGGGACCCAGCAGCCACGCGCCGCCGGCGAGCAGGCCCAGCAAGGCGATGAGCAGCCCGACGCGAAGCAGGATGCGTGCCCAGGTCGCCCGGCGACGATCGGCGCGGCCGGCACCCGCCGGGACCGTCTCGTCGGTCATCGCGACCACCGCGCCCGGCCAGACCCCTCTGGCGGGGATCGGTCGCCGGGCCGACCCCACCCGCCGTCAACCCGACGCCGACCTCCGCACCTGCTGTTGTGGTGATGGCGTGGCATCGCCGTGCCTTCCTGTCCTGTCTGCTGCTGGTTCGTCGCAGTGGATGAGGCCGGCCAAGCGGCAGGCGGCGGGACCCTCCACCCACAACCTGGCCTGCTCGGCCAGCAATGCGCCGGGCCTGCAGCCGGATGCCGCCGCTCACCGGGGCAGCTCCTGGTTCATGGGGACCGCACCGGTCGCGGCTATGCGCCTCCGGGAACGGCTCGACCACCCGGGCCTGGAAACACGCCGAGCTGGCGCCCCAGACCCAGGTCGTCGCGGACCGCCCAGTGCTCGACGACCTTGCCATCCTGGAAGCGGACGATGTGGACCTGGCGGAAGGCGACCGGCTGGTTGGTGGGTGCCAGCCCCATGAACTGCCCGGTGTGCCGTCCGTGGAAGCTGCAGTGGACCATGACGGTGTCGCCTTCGGTGATGACCTGGTGGATCTCAAAGCGCCGCTCGGAGAACCCCTGCTTGACCCACAGCATGGCCTGGATCATGCCGTCCAGCCCCGGCGGCGCGCCGAGCGGGGGCTCATGGTTGACGACTTCGGGATGCATCACCGCCCGCAAGCCGTCGACGTCGCCGCTGGGAAGGATCTCCTCCAAGGTCCGCCGCGCGACGGCCTTCAAGTCGTCAGCCATGACCGGCTCCTTCCTCGCCGTGTCCAGGTAACGGCGGCTGCAGCTGTGCGAGGAACGGCTACAGCGAGCGTGGGTTGAAGTCATGAGGATGTCAAGCCTCGCCGCCGCGCCGACTCCCGACGCCGACAGGCCCAGCCGGCCAAGACCCGGCCGGACATCCTGCCCACCAGCTGTTCCTGGAACGCGGCTACGCCGGGACGACCTGGCCGCCATCGCCCAGGCCACCGGTGTGGTCGTCGAGACCATCCACCGCGTCTACGGCAGCACGGCCGAGCTGTTGAAGGCCGTGGTGGAGGCCGCCGTCGCTGGCGGCTCCGCACGCGCCGAACGGCCCCTCGACCAGCGGCCAGCCATCCAGGGCTGTCATCGCCAAGACCAACCCGCGGCGCCCGCTCGAGCTGTACGCGGCCACCCAGCCCGGCATCCACGCCAGGATCGGACCGCTGCTGTGCGTCCTGGCCCAGGCGGCCGCCACCAAACCCGACCTCGCCGGCGTGTCCAGGCGGCTGGACGACCAACGGCTGGACGACATGGGCCGTTTCGCCCAACTGCCCGCCGACCGCGCCGCCCTCTGGCCCAACCTCTCGGTGGACGAGGCCGGCGACCTGCTGTGGACGCTCAACGCCTACGCCGTTCCTGACCTGCTCGTCGTACAGCGCGGATGGCCCCCCAACGCCACCGCGACCGGCGCGCCAACATCCTCGCCCGGGCGCTCCTGCCCGACAACCAACCCCAACTCCACCCAGACGGCTCGTTCGAACACCCGAGATCACGCAGACCGTCGGCGTTGCGGCGGGAGGCGATCCGTCTCATCCCGGCGATGCTGCCAGGACACCCGATGAGATATCACCGGAACGGGCGAAGCTCTTTTAGTGACGTCTGAAGGAACTCAAGAATATTTCACTCGAATACCGCTCTGGTTCCACCGAGAACAGCGAACAAGGAGGCTTACGTAATGCAGGTGTCCGGGGCCGCAACTACCGCCCGGTCCCCGGAAAGGGGGGTGTCCGGGGGCTCGTGTGGACGTGGGAGCGGCACGAGCCCCCGGCGCCCCCCGCCCCGAAGCGTCCGGGTGCGTGCGCCGCGGACCTAAAGGAGGCCGAGCACGGCCCGGACGGTGCGACCGCCCGGAGCCCGACCAAGAACCGCCGGGCTCCGGGCGTCCACCGCGAAGCCAAACGCGTCCAGGACCCCGGCGCTGCGTGCGGGCCACGCGAGGTCCCCGGGGCGGCGGCAGCGTCTGGAGCCCGCGCGGCACCCCAGCGCCCAGGCTCCGGACGCGCCCAACGCCGCCCCACCCTGCCCGTGGCCCCGGCGGCAGGCGACCGGCCCGGCCCATGACCTCGAACCGCCCGACCGGCCGGCAGCCACCACCAGGAGGCCCGACATGCCCCAGCCCCAGACGGCCCCGCCGCCCGCCCTACCCGACGCCGCCGCCAGCTACGCCCGCGCCGGCATCCCCGTGCTGCCCCTGCACCCCCCCGCCAGCCCCACGACCCCCAACAGCCCTGCCGCACCTGCCGCCGCCTCGACTGCCCCGCCCTGCCCGCCCACCCCACCGGCCCGCTCGACCCGGCCGCCGCCGCCCGCCACCTCGCCCACGCCGCCCGCTGGTGGACCGCCACCCCCACGCCGACATCGCCACCCCCAGCGGCGCCGCCTTCGACGTCGTCGAGGTCCACGGCCACCTCGCCGCCGACACCGTGCTCGGCTGGCTGGCCGGCCAGCACGCTGGGCCGGTGCTTGCCGCCGGCCCCGGGCGCCTCCAGTTCCTCGCCCGGCCGGGCTGCTACCAGCACGACCGCGACGACGGCGCGCTCGCCGCGGTGATCTACCTGCCGGCCGGGGCGCTGGTGCTGCTGCCGCCAAGCCGGCTCGGCGACGGCCAGCCGGTCACCTGGCTGCGGCCGCTGGGTACGCTGGCGGGCCTGCCGGACGGCCAGGCGCTGTTCCACGCCCTGCTGGGCGTGCCCGCCAACCGCCGACTCGCCGACCCGGCCGTCTACCAGTTCCCCAGCGACCCCAACGACAGCGACAGCGACCCGGACGGCGCGGGAGAGGCGCTGACCGTTGAGGCTTCGTCGGGACGGCCCTGACGAAGCCGGGCCGGGCCCTGGTCGGGAACAACGGCCAGGCACCCGCCTGCGAGGACCCCGCGTCCAGGGCCCGGCCCCACTATCAGCAGGCCACCCCGTAGGCCACGAGCAGAAAGGACCGCCATGCGCCGTCCCGCCGCCGCGCTGGAGGCGGCCTTGCGGCGGTTCGACGCGCTGGAGGGGCGGCTGAGGCGGGTGCTGGAGCGGCTGGGCGGGCACGGCGTCGGGGTCAGCGAGCAGCAGTTCGCGGCGCTGCTGGACCATGTCGGCTCGTCGACGGTCCGGGAGCGGATGGAAACGCTCGTGGAGGCGTTCCCCGACTGAGGGCACTTCGCCAACTCGGCCAGAGCAATCCCTTGAGTAAAGTGGCGACTGGTTCGCAGCGAACGGGCGGCGGCTACGACCAATGACCGTCGAGGCCGCGCTGGTCAGCGGTCGAGCCGACTACGCAACGGTACTGGATAGCCTGGAGCCCCATGACCTTCGGCACATTCTTCGCAACGTGGCTGGAGGACGCCGGCATCCCCTCACGGGTGATCGACGAGCTAATGGGCCACGCTGGCGGCCAGCGTGGCCGCGACGGCAGCGCAATAGGTCCGCGCTACCGGTGGACCACACCGGAGATGGAGGCCCGCGCCGTAGCGGCGATCGAGCAACGATTAGTTGTCGTCGATCTTACCCGCCGCATGCGTTGTCGTGGGTAGCACGAAGACGAAGCCCGCCGCCTCGTGCGGGCCTCCCGCCGGGCAGGTTCCCTTCTTGGGAAACCCGTCGAAGAACAACGCGAAGCATCTGCTGCAGAAGCGCCACGCGCCCTGGGTCATCGGGAAATTGTTGGGCACGTCGTGGTGCAGGACGTAGTTGTTCTTGGACTTCGTCTCGTGCCCGTCGCCGGCCGGGCAGGTGCCGTTCTCCGGAGAGCCGTGGAAGAACATGCTCGCGCACTTGTTGCAGAAGCGCCAGTGCGCTTGGTCGTGATCGGTCTCGGGAACGTCGTGACGCAGGTCGAACGTCAGTCCCTCCGCCTCGTGTTCATCGCCGAGGGCGCATCGGCCCTTCTGCGGATTACCGTCAAAGAACATCACGAAGCACTTGTGGCAGAACCGCCAAGGTGTCATGAGAGTCCTCTTCGTCCGGTCAGTTCCGCCAAACTTACCCCAAACGATCTGCCAGAGCAAGTTTGTCGGGGGGTGGCAGACCTCGCTCAAGGAGCTGGCCATGGCGGCCGGGCAGCAGGCCTGCGTCGAGCTGATCTGGCGGCGTGGGAGCAAGGGGCTGCAACGCGGCCGTTTCCTGGCGGTGCAGGTCCGCCCCGCCGGGGTCACCCCACGCCGGCTGGCACGCCAGGCGGGCGGCCAGCTGCCGGTGCGCTGGCTGCTGGCCGAGTGGCCTGTCGGCAAGCCCGACCCGACCAAGTACTGTGGGGTTTCCAGGCGTCCACGGATCGTGGCCAGCTCGGCTGGTGTGAGACTACCCAACAGCCTGCTCCCTTGTGCATGGACCGGGAGGATGGGTCCTTCACACCCTATCCATCAACCGCCGACCTGACAGAGTCCTACTAATTGGGTGAATGGGGGGTATTGTGCTGCCAAAATCGGACTGCCATACTGGGACCATCCACGAATGGCGTGCAGCGGTAGGTGGTGAGCATATGGGTGTTCATCCCAGAGCCAGGTTCCGGCCCGTTAGCTTCGTTGAGCGGCTTGATCGGCGTGAGCTCCGCCGCGCGGTGATCGCTCACACCAACGGCGGCGGCAGCGACCAGGGCTCGCTGCTCGGGTTCTGGAACAATCGGTTCGCCGAGACCGGCGAGCGTGTCGGCGCGCACTTCCAGGTCATGTCGGATGGGACCATCGAGCAGTACGCCGACACCGACCTTCGCATAGACCACGCCTTCGACGGCAGCCGCTTCGCCGTCGGCATCGAGACCCAGGACGACAATGACCCCAGCCGGCCTTGGACCAAGGCGCAGATCGACGCGATCGTCGACATCTGCAACTGGCTAGAAGTCCCACCGCAACAACTGGCCGAGCACGGCGGCGACGGCATTGGCTGGCATCGGCTCCACGATTCTTGGAACAAGAGTCATCATACGTGTCCGGGAGACGTCCGGCTGCAGCAGCTAAAACAATCCGTCATCCCCAGGCTCGGCCTTGAGCGAGAGGATCTGAGCATCATGGACCCGGAGACCAAGAAGTTCCTCGATGCACAATTCCGGCTCCTGCGCCTTGGTGACGTTGGACCCGGGGCGGAGACCCACCCCAATAACCTCCAAGACATTTTGAGGAAGATTAACGAAACCGACGACAAGGTTGACAAGGTTCAAGCAGATATTCTTCGCATCAAGACCTGCTCTGATGGTGCTCACAGCCTGCACCATTTGGTGATGCCCCTGGATGACATGACAGTTGCATCCTCGCAGCTCAGCGGGGAGCCGAATAACTTTTGAGAGCTTTGTCGGAATCTACGTGAAATATCGAGGCTAGTCTCAAATGCCGTTGTGTTAGGTGGGTTGTGACCTGGTAGTGTCCGGCGTCCGCAGGTGATCACGCAGGCGCGACGCAGCGCGGGCAGGTGCACGCCAGCGCGCTGGTGCTGTCGAGGATCCGGTCGCCGTCGGCCACGCGGAGATCCTCGCAGCCGGACCTGACAGCGTCATGCGGTCGCGCCGCAACAGCCCGCGGATCGCCCGCCGTCGCCAGCGGCGGGCATGCTGGGTTTGGGATGATCCCATGCATGAGCACCCTGGCCGACCTTCTGCTGCCGACGCGCTGTGGCAACGCATCCAGCCGCTGCTGCCGCCGCCACCCTCCCATGCCCGCGGTGGCGCGCCCCGCACCCTGGCTGACCGCGCCTGCATGGCCGCGATCTTGTTCATGGCTCGTTCATGGCTCGCACCTCGACCCCTTGGGCGCTGCTGGTGACCGCGGCCAACACTCCCGACGCCGTGATGTTCGAAGCGCTGCTGGACGACATCCCCACGGTTCGGACGCCGGCCAGTGGGCGACGCTGCCGCCCCGACAAGGTCCACGCTGACAAGGCGTACGACAACCGCCGCTGCCGCGGCTACCTCACCCGCCGCGGGATCAAGGTTTGGATCGCCCGACGTGGAGTCGAGTCATCGGAGCGGCTGGGCTGCCACCGTTGGAAGGCGGAGCGATCGATCGCCTGGCTGGCTGGGTGCCGGCGGCTGCGCATCGCCTACGACCGAGACTCCGAGCGGTTCTTCGCGTTCGCCATGCTGGGCTGCGCGGGGCTGTGCTACAACCGCCTGCCCCGGACGGTCCAGGCGTACGCACGGGCACTACGTCCCCTGACGTCGTCCCAGCACCTTGGCCGTCCCCTCTGTTTCAACGCGCGCTCCAGCAGCCACCCTCGTGACGCCGCTGCCGACCGCACAGTGCCGGCCGTGGGGTGGCTTGGCTGCCCGGTGTGGTCACGCAGCCGGCTGCGCGCCGAACAAGATGCTCTCCTGGTCGTAACTGTTCAGGGCTGTGGTGCTGCGCTGCGGCTGGCTTGACGGCGGGACGGTTGCTGATGTAGCTGTTCACTGTGCCCATGGGCAAGCGGGCGTGACCGCTCGTTGTCCAGGAGGCCGCGATCTTGTCCCCCGATCTG